>Ga0206116_1000060_pt1 | contig 190434 bp, 131 predicted proteins | sample 3A1Ametagenome_FD_178000 | JGI IMG/M metagenome (GOLD analysis project Ga0206116, IMG submission 178000) | Enriched microbial communities from leaf-cutter ant dump, University of Wisconsin, Madison, United States - 3A1A | ecosystem: Environmental > Terrestrial > Nest > Insects nest > Nest dump...
TTCTTCGAAGCCGTTGGAGACGAGGATGGCGATGGACTTTCCTGCGAGCGATTGATCCATACTGTCTTGTCCTTTCATCGTTTCACCAAAGAACGCCGGGGCATCTCCAATGGCGTGTCGGCCAGGGGAGAGCCCGCCGGGAGGCCCACCGGAGCAGGGGAGGCGGTTGGGAAACGGTCACAGTCGCGCGCTTGGCCTCCTCGGACGTCTTACCATCCACCGCATGTCTGTCGATTCGGGTGAACTGGCATCCGCATCGCCGGCACAGCCAACGCTACTTACCCCGGGCATGACCAGACTTCACCGCCCGCATATAGGCTACGGCGTGCACAAAAAACATCATCCGCTCTTTCTGCGTGTACCGGTCAGAAAGAGCGCTGGAGACGATTAGCGATAAGAATGCAACAACGGCACGATGTCGACATGTATCACGCTGTCCATTCTCTCGAACGTTAATTGATGGAATATCTCTCCTTGAATTTCAGCCCATCGGAGTGGATATTTTGATACCGTTCCATCGCTAAATTGCATTTCCAAGACATCCTGTGGATGTCTTGAAGGATTTTCCTTAAGTAAATCCATTTTCTCGTCAAGCGTGTTGTTTACTCTTTTGAACCATTCCGTTGTAAAACTGCTTCTTTTCTTGAACAAGAAAGCTGCATTCCCGATCAATTTCTTATATGCTGCCCTCAGCGCGGGGCCATCGGATGAGGGATGAACGGCAACGCATCCTGGACCAAGCTCAGTGTATCCAGCTCCATCTGCGTCACTGTTCTCCAGCGCAGAAAATGCAGGAAGCCAGTTGTAGCCAGTCAACTTTATATCTGAATAACCGCCCCCGAAATGATGCATTAGATAACACCTGAGATAGTCACTCCTATGAGTCTCACTTAGGTATTCGTAAGCGGGATGCAATGGAGAGTCCGGCAATATCCAATTGGAAAGTGTGCTGCTCTTTAAAAGTATTACTGGGCAGCAAGGATTCTGCATGAGAGAAAATAGACAGTTAAGTCTTTGTTGGCTAAGCGGGTTTTTTCCAGTCCATGCGCAAAATATCGTTCTGCTGGACAAGCCATTGAATCCAGACATATCTACAGTCATCTTTCAATATACTCCACTATTGATAGATCATACACTGTCACAAGAGCGCACCGCAGAGCAATCGGGTAAATTGGGACGCGACACTGCGTAAGACCCCATTTCGACAGTTCCCGTTTCGACAGACTATTGAGCGGTGTGGATGTCGTCGGTTGGGATAGCCGAGCCGGTGGATCATCATGCGGATGGCGGCGACGCTGTAAAATTATCAACGCGGAAGGGGGTGAATCCCTTGGAAATCCGCGATATCGGGAGATGGTCACAGGCTGTGATCCGAATGCGTCGCAAAGGAGGCCCGAAAACGAAACGGCCGCCGCACCTGGATGGTGCGGCGGCCGTTTCGGGACCGTCTGAGGATGGAGATCAGGCGGCCTTGCGAACGGAACCCAGCTCGGTGAACAGCTTCACCACGGCTTCGACGAACTCGTTCAGCTGGTCCTGGCCCAGCGCCGAGACCGTGATGTCGTCGACGACCAGAGCCTCGTCGCTGATCTTGCCGCCGGCGGCGGTCAGGTCGGCGCGGTAGGCTTCCGGGGCGGCCAGCAGGCGGCCGCGCAGCTTGCCGGGAATCGCCAGCAGCTGGATGCCCTGGTCGATGGCGGCGATCGGCTTGCCGGCATCCAGGAAATGGCCGACGATGCGGCGGGTGTGGGCCGACTGCTGCAGCTTCGCCACGCTGCGCTCACCGCCCGGCAGCAGCAGCATGTCGAAGTCGGCGCCCAGCGCCTCGCTCAGATGCTTGTCCACCGGGAAGTAATGGCCCCAGGACTTGCCGTGCCAGCCGTTGACCAGACCCGTCTCGGTCGAGATGGTACGCAGCGTGGCGCCGGTCTTGATCAGGGCGCGTTGCGGCTCGGTCATCTCCGCTTCTTCGAAGCCGTTGGAGACGAGGATGGCGATGGACTTTCCTGCGAGCGATTGATCCATACTGTCTTGTCCTTTCATCGTTTCACCAAAGAACGCCGGGGCATCTCCAATGGCGTGTCGGCCAGGGAAGAACCCGCCGGGGTCAAAAGGCGGTCGGGAAACGGTCATCGCCGCGCATGGGGATGCGCGGCGGCCAGTTCCGCCCGCCGGGACCCCGAGGTCGGGCGCCGGCGTGTGGGACCTTTACGTCCCGGATCGGTTTGTTTTCAGCATGCGGACTTAATTGGTCCCGATGCGGTGCCAAGTCAACAACGGATTCCGCGGCGCACCCAAGGTTACGGCGAGCCGGATTCTGCCGGAACCGGTGGATTCGGCTGTATTTTCCAGCCCAGTTCAAGACTTTCGGGCCAACCGGCCCGTACCACCGGTTGATGTGGCGCAGGTCAGCCATACCACAGGGGCGTGGCTTCACCGAAGGATTATTCCGAATGAACCTGTGCCCGGCGCCACGAGGCCAAAAAAAAGCGGCCGGGGGGAAGGCCCCCGGCCGTCGGCAAGTCAAAGCATCAGCCGTTCGAAAAGATCCAGCTCGCACACTGGATCACGGACCATTCCCAATGATCGGAACCTGCGATCAATGGAACTGGTCAGCCTCGGTGGAGTCCTTGTACGCGGTGGTCGAGGAGGTGCCGCCGGAGATCGCCGTGGCGACCGCGTCGAAGTAGCCGGTGCCGACTTCGCGCTGGTGCTTGGTGGCGGTGTAACCGTCCTTCTCGGCCGCGAACTCGGCCTGCTGCAGTTCGGAGTAGGCGGCCATGCCGCGCTCGGCGTAGCCCTTGGCGAGCGTGAAGGCCGAGTAGTTCAGGCTGTGGAAGCCGGCCAGCGTGACGAACTGGAACTTGTAGCCCATGGCGCCCAGCTCGCGCTGGAACTTGGCGATGGTCGCCTCGTCCAGGTTGGCGCGCCAGTTGAAGGAGGGCGAGCAGTTGTAGGCCAGCATCTTGCCCGGGAACTGCTTGTGCACGGCCTCGGCGAAGCGGCGCGCCTCGTCCAGGTTCGGCTTGGAGGTCTCCCACCACATCAGGTCCGAATACGGCGCGTAGGACAGGCCGCGGGCGATGCAGTGCTCGACACCAACGCCCTTCTTCAGGCGGAAGAAGCCCTCGGCGGTGCGGCCGGCGTCGAAGTCGATGAAGGGATGGTCGCGCTCGTCGACGTCGGAGGTGATGAGCTGCGCCGACTCCGCGTCGGTGCGGCAGATCACCAGGGTCGAGGTGCCGCAGGTGTCGGCGGCCAGACGGGCGGCGTTCAGCGTGCGGATGTGCTGCTGCGTCGGGATCAGCACCTTGCCGCCGAGATGGCCGCACTTCTTTTCGGACGCCAGCTGGTCTTCCCAGTGCACGCCCGCCGCACCGGCCTTGATCATCGCCTTCATCAGCTCGAAGGCGTTCAGCGGGCCGCCGAAGCCGGCCTCGGCGTCGGCGATGATCGGCGCGAACCAGTAGGTGTCGCCCTTGCCCTCGGAGGTCTGGATCTCGTCGGCGCGCTTGAAGGTGTTGTTGATGCGCTCGACCACCGCCGGGACCGAGTTCACCGGATACAGGCTCTGGTCCGGGTACATCTGGCCGGCCGTGTTGGCGTCGCCGGCGACCTGCCAGCCCGACAGGTAGATGGCCTTCAGGCCGGCCTTGACCGCCTGCATCGCCTGGTTGCCGGTGAGCGCGCCCAGCGTGTTGATGTAGGGCTCGGTGTTCAGCAGCTCCCACAGGCGGCGGGCACCCAGCTCGGCCAGCGTGTACTCGATCTTGACCGAGCCGCTCAGACGCTTGACGTCGTCCATGGTGTAGTCGCGGCGGATGCCCTCGTAACGGGCGGCGTGGATGGCGGTCTTGGTCTTTTCATCGAGCGACATGGGTCAGGTTCCTTATGTCCGGTGCGCCCGGTCGATCGGGGCGGAACTGGGGTCTCGGGGCGGGCCTTTTGTCGGTCCCGGCATCCGGTTGTGGGCAGTGGCGTTTCCTCCCGCCTTGCTCTGCCGTCCGGTGTCTTCGGGGCCGCTTGCGCTTTACAGCGCGGCCGTGGATCAAGACTTAAACCCGGCCCGAGTGCGTTGCAATAAGCCCTTGTTTGTAAAAAGGTCCGTTTGTAAACTGCCGTCTTCACAAAGCTGTAAATCGGTAAATCTTGTAAAGTGGAGAGGCGCGGTGGCGAGCATGGAAAAGAAGGCGATGCTGGGGCCGAAGGTCCGCCGCCTGCGCCGCGACCAGGGGCTGACCCAGGCGCAGATGGCCGACCAGCTCGGCATCTCCCCCAGCTATCTGAACCTGATCGAGCACAACCAGCGCCCCGTCACGGTGCCGCTGCTGCTGAAGCTGGGCCAGCAGTTCGGCGTCGATCTCCAGGCCTTCGCCGAGGATGAGGAAAGCCGGCTGGTGGCCGGCCTGCGCGAGGTGTTCGCCGATCCGCTGTTCGACGGCTCCGACATCAAGAACCAGGATTTTCGCGAACTGGCGGCGGTGGCGCCGACGCTGGGGCAGGCGGTGGTGGCGCTCTATCGCGGTTTCCGTGGTGCCCGCGACGATCTCCAGGCGCTGGCGGAGCGGGTGGCCGACCGCGAGAAGCTGCATCTGGTCCAGGCCACCGGCTTTCCCCAGGACGAGGTGCGCGACCTGTTCCAGACCCACTCCAACCATTTCCCGGAGCTGGAGGCGGCGGCGGAAAGCCTGTGGCAGGACGGCAAGCTGGAGCGAGGCGACCTCTATCGCGGGCTGGTCGACTGGCTGAACACCCAGCACAGCGTCCGCGTCCGCCTGCTGCCGTCGGAGGTGATGGGTTATGCCGTGCGCCGCTTCGACCGCCACAGCCGGCGCATCCTGCTGTCGGAGATGCTGGCGCCGTCGGGCCGCACCTTCCAGCTGGCCTGCCAGATCGCGCTGCTGCGCCACCGCGACCTGCTGAACGGCATCGTCGATGCCGCCAATTTGTCGGACGACGAGGCGCGGCGGCTGACCCGGATCGGGCTGGCGAATTATTTCGCCGCGGCGGTGCTGATGCCCTACGCCCGCTTCCACGAGGCGGCGACCCAGCTGCGCTACGACATCGAGATCCTGCGGCGGCGCTTCGATGCGTCGTTCGAGCAGGTCTGCCACCGGCTGACGACGCTGCACCGGTCGGGGGCCAAGGGCGTGCCCTTCTTCTTCATGCGGGTGGACAGCGCCGGCAACGTGTCGAAGCGGTTTTCCGGCGCCGGATTCCATTTCGCCCGCTTCGGCGGCGGCTGCCCGCGCTGGATCGTCTATGAGGCCTTCCGCACCCCGGGCAAGATCCACAGCCAGATGGCGGAGATGCCGGACGGCACCGCCTATTTCTCCATCGCCCGCACGGTGGTGAAGGCCGGCGGCGGCCACCGCAGCCCGCCGCAGCAATTCGCCGTGGCACTGGGCTGCGACGTCCAGCATGCGGCTCAGGTCACCTATGCGGACGGGTTCGACCTGTCCAACACCGACGCGGCGACGCCGATCGGGGTGAATTGCCGGCTCTGTCCGCGGCTGGACTGTTCGCAACGGGCGTTTCCGCCGCTGAATCATCGGCTTATCGTCGATGAGAATTTGCGCGGCCTGTCGCCCTACCTGTTCGCGCCGCCCAGTGCGGAGTAGAGCGCCAATTGACCGGGATCAATGTTGTACGGCGAGAGTTGTGTTGTTTTCCGGAAAGCCCGTCATTCGACTGGTGGAAATCCGTGGCCTTCGACCGGGTTTGTTGATAGGTTTCGGCCGTTGCGTCGCGGCAGCTCCGCTCGTGTCATCGCGCCGGCCACCTGAACGCAGCGTCCCGGACTTCTGTATTGAACATTGCCAACAGAGCTTGGCCTCGACAGGTTTTGGAACGCCCCCATGAGCAACTTGATCAAAGAGCGCGTGCTGACCGTTCACCACTGGACCGACACGCTGTTCAGCTTCACCACCACGCGCGATCCGTCCTTCCGCTTCCTGCCGGGGCAGTTCACCATGATCGGGCTGGAGGTCGAAGGCCGGCCCCTGCTGCGTGCCTACAGCCTCGTCAGCGCGCATTACGAGGAGACGCTGGAGTTCTTCAGCATCAAGGTGCAGGACGGCCCGCTGACCTCGCGGCTCCAGCACCTGAAGGAAGGCGACACGCTGCTGGTGAACCGCAAGGCGACCGGCACGCTGATCACCGACAACCTGCTTCCCGGGCGGAACCTGTATCTGCTGAGCACCGGCACCGGCCTGGCGCCGTTCCTCAGCATCATCAAGGACCCGGAGATGTACGAGAAGTTCGACCGGGTGATCCTGACCCACGGCACCCGCACCGTGGCGGAGCTGGCCTATGACGACCTGATCCACCACAGCCTGCCGGAGAACGAGTTCTTCGGCGAGCAGGTGAAGGAAAAGCTGCTCTATTACCCGACCGTGACGCGCGAGCCCTTCCGCAACCAGGGCCGCCTGACCACGCTGATGGAAACCGGCAAGATTTACGAAGACCTGGGCCTGCCGGAGCTGGATGCCGGGAAGGACCGCGTGATGATCTGCGGCAGCCCGGCGATGCTGGCCGAGACCACCGCGATGATGGAGAAACGCGGCTTCGTCATGGGCACCAACGGCGAGCCGGGCGGCTTCGTCATCGAAAAGGCGTTCGTCGAGCGCTGAAGCGAGCGGTGAAATTGGGGGAGGGGGTGCAATTTCTCTCGGAATAAACTCCACCTCCCGCCGGTTTACCGAATTGTGACGAAGGCACGTCACTCAATCCTTGACCGACTGGGCGCGCCTCCTTTGGGGGCGCGCCCATTTTCTGTCCGCATCCGTGAATAAAATCGGCGTCCGGCCTGTTGGTGCGACGGTCGCCGTTCAAACCGTCAAGCCTTTGGTGTAGACATCCCGCCTATGCGCCTGATCCTCATCCTCGCCGCGCTGCTCGTCGCCGGCCTCGCCAATCTCGCCGTCTGGTCCCTGCCGAACCTGCCGGTGCCGCTCGACCCGCCGCCCGGCGGCAAGCTGCGCAGCGTGTCCTTCGCGCCCTTCCGCGACGGGCAGAGCCCGCTGACCGGCGTGCTGCCCTCCACCGCCCAGATCGAGGAGGACCTCGCAGCACTGGCGCCGCAGGTGGCCGGCATCCGCACCTACACCTCGCTGGAAGGCTTGCAGGTGGTGCCGGAACTGGCGCGCAAGCACGGCATGCAGGTCACCATGGGGGCGTGGCTGTCCTCGCGGACCGACAAGAACGAGGCGGAGATCGCCTCGCTGATCGACCTCGCCAACCGCTATCCCGACGTCATCACCCGCGTCATCGTCGGCAACGAGGTGCTGCTGCGCCGCGAGCTGACGCCGGAGCAGGTCGCCGGCTACATCGACCGCGTCAAGGCGGCGGTGAAGCAGCCGGTGTCCTATGCCGACGTCTGGGAATGGTGGCTGAAATACCCGCAGATCGCGGATCACGTCGATTACCTGACCATCCACCTGCTGCCCTATTGGGAAGACGTGCCGGCCGGCGTCGAGGCGGCGACCGAGCGCATCCGCCAGAGCTATCGCACCATCGCCCACCGCTTCCCCGGCAAGCCGATCCTGGTCGGCGAGACCGGCTGGCCGACTCAAGGCCGCTCGCGCGGGGCCGCCGTGCCGGGGCTGGTCAACAAGGCAAAGTTCGTCAACGCCTTCGTCCGCATGGCCGAGCAGGAAGGCTTCGACTATAACGTGATCGAAGCCTTCGATCAGGAGTGGAAGGCCAAGCTGGAGGGCACCGTCGGCGGCCATTGGGGCCTGTACAACGCCGACCGCACGCCGAAATTCTCGCTGGCCGGGCCGGTCGTCGGCAATGTCGCGTGGCCCTGGCTGTTCGCGGCGTCGAGCGGGCTGGCGCTGGTGCTGCTGGGCGGGCTGTCGCTGCTGCGCCGCCATGTGCCGGGCACCGGCTGGGCGGTGCTGATCCTGCTGGCGCAGGCGCTGTCCACCCTCTATGTCCGCGCCGCCTTCCTGGCCGAGCATGGCAAGCATTACTGGCAGGACACCACGCTGGCCGTGGCGATGCTGGCGCTGACCGCGGCGCTGGCGCTGGCGGTGCTGCTGACCGCCCACCGCACGCTGGCGAGCGGCGGTCTGGCGAGCGAGCCGCTGGTCGGCCTGCGCCATGCCCGCCCGGCCCTGACCCGCACCGAGCGGGTGGGGCGGTGGAGCGCCGTGGCGCTGGGTGTCGCGGCGCTGGTCTGGTCGCTGCTGATCGTCTTCGACGGCCGCTACCGCGACTTTCCAAACCCGTATCTGCTGATCCCGGCGGTGGCGCTGCCGGCGCTGGGCCTGATCCGCGCCGCCCGCCGGCCGGTGGGGACGGAGACGCGCGGCGCGCTGGGCATCGCCAGCCTGTTCCGTCCGGCAATTCCTGTCGCCGACGGCGCGCCGCGCGGCCTGTGCGGCGCCGTCCGCCGCCTGCCGGTCGAGGCGCTGCTGGGCTTCGGGCTGCTGCTGGCGGCGCTGCTGACCGTGGTGGCTGAGGGCTTCGTGCCGCTCGAATCGCTGATCTACGGCCAGCTGCCCTTCCTGGAGGCGCTGCACGAGGTCGAGTGGACCCGGCCGAACTGGGAAGCGCTGGGGTGGGCAGCCCTGCAGGTCCTGCTGGCGCTGCCCTTCCTGGCCGGGGTATGGAGCGCCCGGCGTCCGCTGCGGCGGATCTGAGCCTGAGGCTCAGGTCCGGATCAGCCCGTCCTGCTTCGTCGGTTCCGGAGCGGGGGCCGGGCCGGGCGTCGGAGCGGCGGGCGGCGTCAGCTGCCAGCTGTCCAGCGCCCGTTTCAGCGCGTCGAGCCCGGCGCCGGCCGAGCTCTTCGCCTCGTCCGCCGCGCGGGTGATGGCGGCGCAGAGGTCGGCGCGGCGCTTGGGATCGTTGCGGCTTTCCTCCAGCGCGCGGCCGACGTCGTCGGTCGTGCCGCCGCCCCTGGCGTCGGGCGGTACCGCCTTCGGGTCGATCCCCAGCAGCGGCAGCAGATACTCCCGCCCCTTCTCGCGCGCCACCGCCGCCGCCTTGTCGCCGAAACGCTCCGCCGCCGCGACCCCGGTGTCCCAGGTGCTGAGCGCCGCCGAGACGGTCGGGCTGCACCGGCCGGCCGGATCGTCGGGCGAAGCAGTCTGGGCATGCAGCGGGGCGGTGCTCGCCAGCAGCACGGCAAGCACCGGCACGGCAAGGCGGTGGGGAAGGGCGTGTGGGCACGTCATGGGCGGAACCCTGCGGTCGGGGAAGGGGGCTTCGGCTCAGATTTGGGAAGGCGGCGGGCGGCTTTCCATGGGCCCTGCTCACGGGGCCGGGCCAACCGGTTCGCCGGATTGGTTCAGGGGATAGAAAGCGTCGATATGCCGCGACCTGTGGCGATTTTGCTACCAAATGACTGTTTCATGACCTTTACATGACATGCCGCCGCTGCACCGCACCGCGAAGCGTGCTAAGAGCAGCGCCAAACCATTCCAGTCTACGCGAGTCACCGTCCCATGCTGCTGCGCGCATTCCGTTCGCTGATGCCGAAGGAGGAACGCTTCGTCGACCAGTTCGTCGAGCAGGCCCGCCACATCGTTGCAGCATCCATTGCGCTGGAAGCGGTGATGGATTCCGGACCGGACGACCGCGCGCAGAAGGTCGCAGCGCTGAAGCGGGTGGAGAAGGACGCCGACCGCATCGCCAAGGATGCCGGGCGCGACCTGCACCGCGCCTTCATCACGCCGTTCGACCGCTCGGACATCCTGTCGCTGATCAATGCGCTGGACGACGCCATCGACCTGATGGACGAGGTGCCGCGCCATGCCGGCCTCTATGGCATCGAGGCGTTCGACGAGCCGATGCGCCGCTTCGTCGCCCTGATCCGCCAGCAGGCCGACGTGCTGGTCGAGCTGATGCCGCTCCTGGGCGCCATCGCCCGCAACGCCGAGCGCATCGACCATCTCTGCGGCCGGCTGTCCGACATCGAGGACGAGGCCGACGACATCCTGCGCAGCGCCTTGCAGTCGCTGATCGCGGAGAAGCCGGACATGATCGCCTTCCTCGGCCGGCGCGAGCTGTACGAGATGCTGGAGGCGGTGACCGACCGGTGCGACGACGTCGGCGACCTGGTCGCGGGCATCACGCTCGATCAGGTCTGAGGCGGTCCCGGTCATGGAGGCCCTGCAGCTCGGCCTGCCGGCGATCGCCGTCATCGTTCTGGTGGCGCTCGCCTTCGACTTCATCAACGGCCTGCACGACGCGGCGAACTCCATCGCCACAGTGGTGTCGACCCGCGTGCTGTCGCCCAAGCTGGCCGTCCTGTGGGCGGCCTTCTTCAACTTCATCGCCTTCCTGTTCTTCGGCCTGCATGTCGCCACCACCATCGGCACCGGGCTGGTCGATCCGCTGGTGATGGATCCGGCGGTGATCCTGGCGGCGCTGATCGGCGCCATCGGCTGGAACCTGATCACCTGGTATCTCGGTCTGCCGTCCTCGTCCTCGCACGCGCTGGTCGGCGGCATCGCCGGGGCGGGCATCGCCAAGGCCGGTTTCGGCGCCATCATCGCCAGCGGCTTCACCAAGACTGCGGTCGCCATCGTGCTGTCGCCCGGCATCGGCCTCTTGCTGGCGCTGTTCCTGATGCTGGTGCTGTCCTGGGCGCTGCGCCGGGCCGCCCCCTTCACGGTCGACCGCCAGTTCCGGCACTGGCAGCTGGTTTCGGCGGCGCTGTACAGCCTGGGCCACGGCGGCAACGATGCGCAGAAGACGATGGGCATCATCGCCGTCCTGCTGTTCAGCCAGGGCATGCTGGGCGACAGCTTCCACGTTCCCTTCTGGGTCATCATCGCCTGCCAGCTGGCGATGGGGCTGGGCACCATGATGGGCGGCTGGCGCATCGTCCGCACCATGGGGTCGCGCATCACCGACCTGAAGCCCTACCAGGGTTTCTGCGCCGAGACGGCGGGCGCCATCACGCTGTTCGGCGCGACGTGGCTGGGCATCCCGGTTTCGACCACCCACACCATCACCGGCGCCATTGTCGGCGTCGGTTCCGCCCGCCGGACCTCGGCGGTGCGCTGGGGTCTGGCGGGCCGAATCGTCTGGGCCTGGGTGCTGACGATTCCCGCCTCCGGCATCGTCGCCTGGCTGTCCTACCTGCTGGTGGCGAGCGTCCTGCACCCGTAAGCCGGCAATTCCGGAGTGAGAACGCCCTGAGAACAGGGCCGCCGCCACCGGTACGAGCGGATAACCCGTTCGCGAAGCAGCCCGCCCTTGACCCGCAAGGGCGGGAACGGCAGGATCGGTCCGGTGGAGACAGGATACCGGTCATGCCGCATATCGAACGCACCGACCAAGGTGAGCAGTATGTGCTTCCCGGCGCCGAGCGCCGGACGGTCCCCGGCTTGCCCTATGCGGCGGAAGCCGACGGCCAGCTGACCCTGCATTTCTACGCTCCACCGGACAAGTCCGAACGCCGCCCCCGCCCGACCTCGGCGCGCGCGCTGTCCTCCACGGCCCTGTCCGCGCCTCCCTTGCCCATGGCGCCGCTGCCTCCCGGTCAGGCGGAGCCGGTCGTCGCCGAGCCCACGCCGCAGAGCCTGTTCGGCCGGCGTCTCGCCCATTTCCCCAGAGTGTTCGAGCAGCCCTGATCGGCTCAGGGCGGGCCGTCAGGCCGCGCCGGTGCGGCTGCGCCCCGCGGCCAGCGTGCGGGCGACCTGGCGCAGCAGCAGATCGCGTTCATAGGGCTTGCCGATGTGCCCGTTCATGCCGGCGTCGCGGCAGTCGCGCCGTTCCTCGTCGGACGAACCGGCGGTCAGCGCCAGGATCGGCAGGTCACCGCGCGGCGGCGGCAAGGCGCGGATGATCCGGCTCGCCTCCAGCCCGTCCATCTCCGGCATCTGCACGTCCATCAGCACGAGGTCGTAGTCGCCGGCTTTCACCGCCTCCACTGCCGCCGCGCCATCGGCCACCAGATCGATGCGGTAGCCGCTGTCCTTGAACAAAGCCGCCAGCAGTTCGCGGTTGATCGACAGATCCTCGGCAATCAGCAGGTGCGGCGGTCGGGCGGGACGGGGGATGGGAGAGGGCTGGGCGGGGGGCGGGGCAGCGATTGGCTGGGCTGCCATCGTGTGGGTGTTGGCCTTGGCGTGGCCCTGGGGTGCCGCCCCTGCCCGCCGGCCGGCGATGCGGGCAAGCTGCCGGCGCAAATCGTCGATGGAGAAGGGTTTGGCGATCATCGCCACGTCGGGGCCGAAGCCGGCCGGCGTGCCGACGGCATGGGCGGCGAAGCCGGAGGCCAGCAGAACCGGCAGGCCCGGCCGCATGCGGGCGGCGTGCCGGGCCAGCTCCGTCCCGTCCATGCCCGGCGGCATGACGACGTCGCTGAGCAGCAGATCGAGTTTTTCCGGCCCGTCCAGCACCACCAGCGCTTCGTTGGCGTTGGTTGCCGCGATCACCCGATGGCCCCAGCCGCGCAGCAGCCCGGCCACCATGTCGCGCACGGTCGGGTCGTCGTCCACCAGCAGGATCGACAGCGGTGCCGAGGGGGACTGGGAGAGCAGAGGCGGCAGGGGCTGGTCCGGAGGCTCTGCGGGAGCGGCACTGGAGGGGGCCGCCGGCATGCCGAAAGCCTCCGCCAGCGACAGGCGGTTCGCCGGCAGCCGCACCGTCACCGTGGTGCCGACACCCAGCGTGCTGCGCAGTGCCAGAGTGCCGCCATGCAGCTCGACCAGCCGTTTGGTCAGCGGCAGGCCCAGCCCGGCGCCCTCGACCCCGCGATGGTCGGCGCTCTCGACACGGGCGAAGGGCTCCAGCACGCGATCCAGATCCTCGGCGGGGATGCCCAGCCCGGTGTCGGTGATGCGGATCACCGGCATGCCGTCCTCCAGCAGGGCGGACAGGGTGACCGAGCCGCCCGACGGGGTGTATTTCACCCCGTTGGCGATCAGGTTCAGCAGGATCTGGCGGATGCGGCGGTCGTCTCCGCGCAAGTCGCTCACCGCCGGCGCCACCACCGCCGACAGCAGCACGCCGGCGCGCTCCGCCCGCGGGGTCAGCATGCGGACGGCGAAATCCGCCGCAGCCTCCAGGTCGCAGTGCCCCTCCTCGATGGTCAGCGCCCCGGCCTCCGCCCGCGCATGGTCGAGGATCTCGTTGATCAGCTCCAGCACATGCTGGCCGCTGTCGCGGACATTGGCGGCATATTGCCGGTAGGACGGGGTGCCGACCGGCCCCTCCGCCTCGCGGGCGATCAGGTCGGCGAAGCCGATGACGGCATTCAGCGGCGTGCGCAGCTCGTGGCTCAGCCCGGCCAGGAACTCGCCCTTGGCCCGGTTGGCGGCCTCGGCGGCCTGCCTTGCGCTCTCCGCCATGTCGCGGGCATGGTTCAGCGCTGCGGCGAGCCGGGCGCTCTCGTCACGTTCGGCGCTGGTCCGCTCCACCGCGTTGCGCGCCTCGGCCAGGGCCAGCTGCGCCTTGCGCTCGCGGTCGAGATAGCGCATCCCCCAGGCCAGTATCCCCAGGATCGCCAGCAGGCCGACGAGGGTCTCCACCGCCGTGTGCAGGGTGCGGGTGCGCCACACGGCCATCGCCTCGTCCCGGTCGATGCCGGCCAGCACCACCAGACCATAGTCGCGGACGGTGCGGTAGGCTGCGATGCGAAGCACACCGTCCAGCGGCGATGCCGACAGGAACTGTCCCTCCGGCGCCTCGCGCAGCCGGGACTGGAACAGCGGTGCGGCGGCGACCGTTCGGCCGGCCGAGGCCTCGGGTTCCGGGCGGCGGGCGACCACCTCGCCGTTCGGCCGGTAGACGGCGATCAGCGGATCGAACTCGAAGCCCGGAATGCTGTAGAAGTCGGTCAGGTGGTTCACCCGGATCGACACGGATGCCACCCCGACGAAACGCCCCTCGTCGTCATGCAGCGGGCGGGAAACCGGAAAGACGAGCGGATAGGATCCGGTCCGGACCGGCTGCGCCGCGCCGATGTGCAGGCGCATCCCGCCGCGCAGGGCCTCCAGACCGGTCCGGTCGGCGAAATCGGCGATGCGGTTGGGGAAGCTGGCCGACTCGAGCACGGCCCGCCCGTCGGCGTCGTAAATCCAGATGGCGTCGGCGCTTTCGATCTGGGCGGCATATTCGCGCAGACGGGCCCAATGCTTGAGGTCGCGCAGCTTCTGCAGACCGCGGGCCTCCGCCACCATGGCCGCGGTCTGGTCGAGCGCCACGTCGGCCGTGTGCACCGTGCGGCGGACATGGTCGTCGACCAGCCGGGCCATGTCCCGCACCAGGGCGAAGCGGCGCTGCTGGGTTTCCTGGTAATCGTAATAGACCCTGTGGGCCGCGTTGCCCGCCAATGCGGCCAGCACGACGACCACCACCAGCGCGCCCCGTAGGAAGCGTCCCACAAATCCCCCATTCCTGTGCCGATGCGCGATGCGGCCCGCCTGAAACTTCACGTCCAAACTATCACGAATCCGGTGGGACGGCTGCGCTATTCGACCGGGAGGGGGCTTGGGGTTTATCCCGATGGCCCGACAGTTTCAGGGGGCTTGCGGGGCTGGGTTGGGAAGGAGGCGGCGCTGAAGGAGGAAAATGGACATTGGCTTCTGATATCATATATGATGTCACGATGCTGAGACTGGTCCTCGATACCGACGTGCTATTTGCGGCCTTCCACAGTCCGGACGGAGCGTCTCGTCATCTGCTGTTGGAGATTTTGGATGGCAAGGCCCATCTTCTCCTCTCGACCACGCTTATGATCGAATATGAAGCTGTCCTGACAAGACCGGGCAATCTTGCAAAGTTCGGTATCGGTGTGCCTGACGTTCTTGGCGTGTTGGACGAGATCGCGGCGCTCTGCATTCCCGTCGCTTTCGATTATCGCTGGCGCCCTGGTGCGTCCGATCCGGACGATGACCTTGTGCTTGAAACGGCGATCAACGGTTCGGCAGACGCGATCGCCAGTTTCAATCTTGCCGACTTGGTGGCTGGAGCGTCACCCTTCGGTATCCCAGTCGAACGACCGAAGGATATTCTCAGGAGACTTCGAGCATGACCACCTTTCCGCTGCGGATCCCTGACGATCTGAAAAAGGAAGCCACTGCCCAAGCGGAGGCCGCAGGCGTCAGTCTGAACCAGTACATTGCCACTGCGCTCGCATCACGGGTCGGCGCCCAGGCGGAGGCGGAGCGCTACTTCGCTGCACGTGGCAACAGGGTGGTCCGCGGTCAGGCCAAGTCCATCCTGGCGCGTTCCGGCGTCGGGAACCAGCCGCGTGAGGATGACAGGCTGGACTGAAGCCCCGCCGCGGTCTTCGAAAAAATCGCGCCGCCACCCATCTTGCGCGGCTTGCCCGATGGGCCCAAATGGGCGGGCGTCTGAACCATTGGGGAGGTCGAACGATGGGTCTTTTCGATATGTTCAAGGGCAACGCGCCGCTGGAGATGAACCCGCGCCGTGCGCTGGTGGTGTCGCTGGTCTACTGCATGGGGTCGGACGGCGAGATCGACCCGGAGGAGGTCGGGCATCTGGTCTCCGTCCTCGGCCGCCGCGCCTCGCGGGAGGAGCTGGACGGCTGCCTCAAATATGCCCGCAGCACCCCGCCGGACGGCTTCCTGGCCGAGGTCGCGCCGAAGCTGAACCAGCAGCAGCGGCTGTGCATCCTCTTGAACATGATCGACAGCGCCATGGCCGACGGCGAGGCGGAGCAGGGCGAGCGCGACCTGATCATCCGCTTCCAGCAGGCCTTCGGCTTCGACGACGCCACTTTGCGCCCCTATTTCGAGGCGCTGACGGCGAAGAACGCCCGGTTCGTGCTGGATGCCTGACGGGGACCGCCCCCTCTCCGATGGGAAGGGGGCGCCAGCCCTTTACAGCCAACCCTTTACAGCCAATCCGGCACCCGTTCGGCCGCCAGCATCTCCTCCACCGTGGGGCGGGGGCGGATGACGGAGAAGCGGTCGCCGTTGACCAGAACCTCCGGCACCAGCGGCCGGGTGTTGTAGGTCGAGGCCATCACCGCGCCATAGGCGCCGGCCGATAGGAAGGCGACGAGGTCGTCGTCTGCCAGCGGCGGCAGCGGGCGCTGCACGGCGAAGGTGTCGCCGCTCTCGCACACCGGGCCGACCACGTCGTAGGGCTCCTGTGCGGCGCCGGCCTCCGGCTCCGCGACGGGCACGATGCCGTGATAAGCGTCGTACAGCGACGGGCGGATCAGGTCGTTCATCGCCGCGTCGACGATGGCGAAGCGGCGGTGCAGCCCCTGCTTCACGTATATGACGCGGCTGACCAGGATGCCGGCGTTGCCGACCAGCGAGCGGCCGGGCTCCAGCGTGATGCGGCAGCCGAGGTTGCCGGTGATCGAGCGCACCATCGCGGCATAGTCGGCCAGATCGGGCGGCGCCTCGTTCTTGTAGGTGATGCCGAGCCCGCCGCCGAGATCGAGACGCTGAATGTCGTGGCCGTCCTCGCGCAACTGGTGCAGCAGCGCCGCAACCCGCTCGTAGGCGGCCCGGAAGGGGGCGAGGTCGGTCAGCTGCGAGCCGATATGCACGGCGATGGCGACCGGCTTGATGCCCGGCAGGGCGGCCGCGCGGCGGTAGATCTCGCGCGCGTGGTCGTAGTCGATGCCGAACTTGTTCTCTTTCTTGCCGGTGGCGATCTTGGCGTGGGTCTTGGCGTCGACGTCCGGGTTGACGCGGAAGGCGATGGGAGCCTCCACGCCCAGGGAGGAGGCGATCTGGCTCAGCGCCTCCAGCTCCGGCACGGACTCCACGTTGATCTGGTGGATGCCGGCCTCAAGGGCGGCGCGCAGATCGTCGCGGGTCTTGCCGACGCCGGAGAAGACGATGCGCTCGGGCGGGATGCCGCCGGCCAGCGCGCGCTTCATCTCGCCCACCGACACCACGTCGCCGCCGGCCCCCAGCTTCGCCAGCGTGCGGATGACGGCAAGGTTGGAATTGGCCTTCAGCGCATAGCAGACACCGGCATCCTGGCCGGCGAAGGCGCCGGCATAGGCGTTGTAGTGCGAGTCCAGCGCCGCGGTGGAATAGAGATAGAAGGGGGTGCCGACCTCCCGCGCCACATCCTCCAGCGACACGGATTCGGCATGCAGAACGCCGTTGCGGTAGGCGAAGACGCTCATCGGAGATCCGTTGGGGGGCGATCCGTTGGAAGAGCCAGTGCGGGCGGTCATGGGAACTGGACTCCGGAACCGGCCGGCTTACCGGGCTTCGGGTCCAGCGAGGGGTTGGGATAGGTGCGGGGGAAGGGATCGGCCTGACCCTCCGGAACCGGGCTGTCGACGGCCTTCGGCTTCTTGCCGCAGCCGGTCAGCGCCAGGGCGCCGGCCAGGGCGAGGACGGTCAGGGTGACGGAGCGGGGAAGACGGCTGTTCACAGGAAACGCTCCCGGGCGGCCTTCACCGCCTCCTGCACGCGGACGGGGGCCGGGCCGCCGAAGCTGGTGCGGCTGTTCAGCGACGCCTCGATGCTCAGCGCCGGATAGACGGCCTCGGTGATGCGCGGCTCGATGGCCTGGAGTTCGGCCAGCGTCAGGTCGGTCAGGCCGACGCGCCGGTCCTCCGCCGCCTTCACGGCGCGGCCGGTGACGTGGTGCGCCTCGCGGAACGGCATGTCCAGCTCCCGCACCAGCCAGTCGGCGAGGTCGGTGGCGTTGAGGAAGCCGCGGTCTGCCGCCTCGCGCATCGCCGGGACGTTGGGCTGCATGTCGCGCACCATGCCTTCCATGGCGGCGATGCAGAGCGCCAGCGTGTCGTCGGCCTCGAACACCGGCTCCTTGTCTTCCTGCATGTCCTTGGAATAGGCCAGCGGCAGGCCCTTCATGGCGATCAGCAGGCTGTTCAGCGAACCGATGACGCGGCCGGCCTTGGCGCGCACCAGCTCCGCCGCGTCGGGGTTCTTCTTCTGCGGCATGATGGAGGAGCCGGTGGTGAAGGCGTCCGACAGCTTGATGAAGCGGAACTGCGCCGAGCACCAGATCACGATCTCCTCGGCGAAGCGCGACAGGTGCATGCCGCAGATCGACGCCGCCGACAGATATTCCAGCGCGAAGTCGCGGTCGGACACCGCGTCCAGCGAGTTGGCGGTCGGCCGGTTGAAGCCCAGCGCCTCCGCCGTCATGAAGCGGTCGATGGGGTAGGGCGTGCCGGCCAGCGCCGCCGAGCCGAGCGGGCATTCGTTCAGCCGGCAGCGGGCGTCGCGGAAGCGGCTGCGGTCGCGCCCGAACATCTCGACATAGGCCAGCAGGTGATGGGCGAAGCTGATCGGCTGCGCCGCCTGGAGATGGGTGAAGCCGGGCATCACCGTGCCGGTGTGCTGCTCCGCCAGGTCGATCAGCGCGGTCTGCAGCGCGGTCAGGCCGGCGATGGTGCGGTCGATGGCGTCGCGCACCCACAGCTTGAAATCGGTCGCCACCTGGTCGTTGCGCGAGCGGCCGGTGTGCAGGCGCTTGGCCGGTTCGCCGATCAGTTCGGCCAGCCGGGCCTCCACATTCATGTGGATGTCCTCCAGCTCCACCTTGAAGGTGAAGCTGCCGGCGTCAATCTCTGCCTTTACGCGGTCGAGTCCGCCGATGATGGCGTCGGCGTCGGCCTGGGATATGATGCCCTGCTTGGCCAGCATCGCGGCATGGGCCTTCGACCCGGCGATGTCCTGGTCGGCGAGCCGCTTGTCGAAGCCGATGGAGGCGTTGATCTTCTCCATGATGGCGGCGGGACCGCGGGCGAATCGCCCGCCCCACATCTGGCTGGCGGCGGGTGCGGCAGAGCCCGTGGGGGCACCGTTCGGGGCGGCGGAAGTCGGCGGGGTCTGATCGGCGCTCATGGGGACGGATACCGGGGCATTCGGGTGAAGGGGAGCGAGGAAGCGTGAGTATGCGGACTTTGACGGCTGTCGCAACGGTTTGTGTGTGCATGGCCGGGGCCGGCCTCTGGTGGAGCGCCGGTGCGGCGCCCAACCCCGCTGCCGGCACGCCGGAGGTGGTGCGGCTGGGCGCGGCGGAAGCTGTCACGCCCGCCGCCTCGACCGGCGCCGACAAGCTGGAGAAGTTCAAGGGGGCGGAGCCCAAGCCGATGCCGCCGCTGTCCTTCGTCGATGCCGAGGGGCGGCGGATCGATCTGGCGGACTTCAAGGACCGGGTGATCCTGCTGAACCTGTGGGCGACCTGGTGCGGGCCCTGCGTGAAGGAGATGCCGTCGCTCGACCGGCTCCAGGCCCAGCTGGGCGGCGATGCCTTCCAGGTGGTTGCGCTGTCGCTGGACCGCGGCGGGCGGGCGGCGGTGGAGCCCTTCTACAAGAAGACGGGGGTGGAGCATCTGACGGTCTTCCTCGATCCGGGTTCGGAGTCGATGAAGGCGCTGTCCTTGCGCGGCCTGCCCACCACCATCCTGGTCGATCCGGAAGGGCGCGAGCTTGGCCGCGTCGAGGGAGCGGTGGAGTGGGATTCGCCCGAGGTCGTCGCTTTCCTGCGCCAGTTCCTGGGCCGCGGCGGCACTGGCGGCGGGCCGGCCCGCGACCGCGGGGTGGTGAAGACCCGAGGCTGACGATGCGGCGGCCATGGGGTAGAGTGGGGAGATAACCTCCGCCTGTCCCGAGCCGCCCAATGACGCAGTCCGCCGCTTCCGGCCCCAAGCGCTACACCATCGCGCCCGGCATCGTGATGATGCTGCAGGGCGAGCGCGCCGACCGGGCATGGCTGATCGAATCCGGGGAGCTGGAGGTGCTGCTGACCGCCGCGGACGGCAGCGTCCGGCGGCTGGGGGTGGTCGGCAAGGGGGCGGTGGTCGGCGAGATGGCGCTGATCGACGACGGGGAGCGCAGCGCCACCGTGCGGGCGCTGACCGAGGTCACCTGCGTCGAGGTGACGCGGGAAGTGTTCCGCGGCCTGCTGAAGCGCAGCCCGCCGCTGGCGTCGTATCTGTTGCAGAGCCTGATCGCCGCCATCCGCCGCGATTACGGCCTGCCGCCGACCGAGCGGGTCGGCAACCCGGTGGATTTCCGCTCCACCAATTCGTTCCAGAAGGTAGCCGACCGCCGGATGATCCGCGAAGGGCACGTCTTCTTCAGCCCCAACGAGCCGCTGAACGCCGCCTATCTGATCCAGTCCGGCCGTGTCGCGTTCCGCCCCGGCCGGGGCACGCTGGACGAGGAGATCGCCAGCTTCGGGCCGGGCAGCCTGTTCGGCGAGATCTATCTGCTGACCGGCCGCAAGCCCGACGTCACCGCGGTGGCGGTGAGCGGCGGGGTTTGCGAGGTGATCGACAAGCGCAGCTTCGAGGATGCGGTCATGGCGATGCCGCCGATCCTGAAATCGCTGGCGAGGATTTATATCTCGCAGCTGACGAAAAAAGCGCCATAGCGGCAATTCCGTCGAGCATCGCTTCACCGGCGGCGCTGGAGGAGGGCGACGGCCGTCGCCGCGGAAAATCGGGATCAGGCAGCCCAGGCCGGCGGCGTACCGATCACCGCACGGATGGCGCCGCTCACCACCCGGAATTTCGCGGAGGGTTGCGCCAGGGCGCGCAGCAGGTGGATGCCGGTATCGGACATGTTCCAGGACTCGGCCCCGGATTCGCCTTCGAGGGACAGGCGCAGGAGCGCGCCAGCACGAACATCGGCCCCGACGACCCAATCCGGCAGGAAGGCAATACCGATTCCGGAGAGGGCCGCGCCCCGCATCGCCTCGAAATCGTCGCAGCGGAAGACCACGCCGGCATCCTGCCGATACCCCGCCGGATGGCCGAGCACGTCCGCCCAGCCGAGCAGATCCGCGCCATGCAGCTTGTCGATCAGCCGGTGACCGGCGAGCGAGGCGCTGTCGGCCGGCGCACCATTGCGCGACAGGTAGTCCGGCGAGGCGACGAGGAGCCTTTTCTGTCCGGCGAGACGGGTGGCGATCAGCGTGCTGTCCGCCAGCTCTCCGATGCGGATCACGGCGTCGAGACGCTCGAGGACCGGGTCGGCCAGGCGTTCGGTCAGATCGAGTTCGACGGTCAGCCGGGGATGGTCCCGCATCACCGCCTCCACCGCCGGGATCACGTAGCGTTTGCCGAAGGTGGGAAAGCAGGCCAGGCGGAAGACGCCGGTCACCGCGCCGTCGAAGGCGGCGATTTCCGCGTGGGTGTCGGCCAGATCGTCGAGAAGCCGCTGCGCGCGTTCGAAAAGCCGCTCGCCGGCATCGGTCATCGCCAGGGCGCGGGTCGAGCGGACGAAGAGCGGGACACCGACGCTGTGTTCCAGCGCGTCGATCTGGCGGGCGATGGCGGAGGGGGTGAGGCCGCGCCGCCGCGCCGCGTTGGAGAAGCTGCCGCCCCGGACCACGTCGACGAAGACCGTCAGGTGCTCCGCGAAGCGCGGATCGATCATCTTTGCGTTCCCGGCAAAAAGGTTTCGAGATCCGCCTGCATTCTCGCACCTGCGGAGGCTGGGTAAGGTCCATTCCACGAGCCGGGCGCTGGGGCCCGACCGGAGCGAAATGGAGAGTACAATGAAAGTTCTGGATCGCATCCTGTCCCAATCCGCCTATTCGGCCGAGATCGACGTGCCGCTGGATCAGGTGGACATCGAGGAATGGCTGTTTTCCCTGCCGGAGGCGGAATATCAGCGCTGCTGCGCACCCGACCATATCGCCGCCGGCATCACCACGACCGACGACGGCCGCCGGATGTCGATCAATGTCGAGATGATCGGGACCGGGCTGGTGGTCCAGCATTACGTGGCCGAGGAAGCCGGCCCGGCCTATGTGCGGATGAACTCCATCTCTGACGTCTTCACAACCAACGGCCGCACGCAGGTCAACGTCGTCTGGGAATTGATGGCCGAAGCCATCGACAATGGCCGGACCCGCTATACCAACCGGGTGACCGCGCATCCGACGGATGCCTTCATGGATTTTCTCGAGGCGCATCAGCTGTCCTACGAAGCCGCCGCCGCTGCCCGTCAAGCCGCCGGTGGCGACCACAACCGGCGCGAGACGCCCCTTTTCGCGGCCAGCATCGCGCGGCGCGCCAAAGCGCGGGCGCTGGAGGGCGTGAAGTGAAGGCGGCGGTCTTCCAGGACTTCGGCAAGGCGGATGTTCTCCGTCTCGCCGAAGTGCCGGTTCCGGAGATCCGGCCGACGGATCTGCTGGTGCGGGTGCGTGCCGCCGGTGTGAACCGGGCCGATCTTCTGCAGCGGCAGGGGGTCTATGGGACGGAGACGTACGGCGACAGCCCGCTTCTCGGCCTCGAACTGGCCGGCGAGGTCGTGGATGTCGGCGGGGCGGTGACGGGGTTCCGCCGCGGCGACCGGGTGATGGCGATCACCGGCGGCGGTGCCTATGCGGAGGTCGCGCGCGTCGATCGGGCGCTGGCTGTCCATATGCCCGATCATCTCGGTTTCATCGAGGCAGCGGCGGTGATGGAATCCTTCGTCACCGCCTATGAGGTCGTCGGGCATCTGGCAGGTCTCGGCATCGGGCAGACCGTGCTCGTCCACGCCGCTGCGGGTGGTGTCGGCTCCGCAATGGTGCAGGTCGCCCGTGCCCTGGGGGGCCGTGTGCTGGCAACGGCCGGGGCCGCCCGCCTCGGCGACGTGCTCTCGCTGGGTGCCGAGGCGGTCGTCGACTACCGGTCTGGGGATTTCGAGGCGGAGGCGCGGCTGTTCACGGCAGGCCGGGGTCTCGATGCGGTGGTCGATTTTATCGGCGGCGATACGCTCGCCGCCAACCTGCGCAGCCTGCTGCCGGGCGGGATCCTGGTGCAGGTCGGGCTGATGGGAGGCGGCGGCGATGCGTCAATTCCTCTCGGCCTGCTTCTTCACAACCATCTGCGGCTGGTGGGAACGGTGATGAAGTCACGGCAGCCGGATGAGAAGCGCGCGATGGTTCGGCGCTTTGCCGATCGCATGCTGCCGCTTGTCGCCTCCGGCACCCTGCGCGCCGTGGTTTCGCAGGTGTTTCCCTTGGCGCACGTCGTGCAGGCACATGAGGCGATGGAGCGTGGCGGCGGTTTCGGAAAGATCGTGCTCACAGTGCCTTGAGGTGGCCCCGAGAGGCGCACCTCTTCCAGGATTGACATCCGCCGGTTGATATCGCCCGCGATTCGTCAGGCGGGATCGATCACGATCACCCGGAAGTCGTTGACGTTGGTCCGCGTCGGACCGGTCACCACCAGATCGCCCAGCGCCTTGAAGAAGCTGTAGCCGTCGTTGTTGGCGAGAAAGGCCTTGGCGTCCAGCCCCATCGCCTCGGCGCGGGCCAGCGTGTCGGGGCGCAGGACGGCGCCGGCATTGTCCTCCGTCCCGTCGATGCCGTCGGTGTCGAAAGCGGCGGCCCAAATGCCGGGATGGCCGTCGAGCGCCACGGCCAGCGCCAGCAGGAATTCGACGTTGCGGCCGCCGCGGCCCTGGCCGCGCACCGTCACCGTGGTCTCGCCGCCGGACAGGATCACGGCGGGAACCGGGGCCGGCTGGCCGTGGCGGGCGGCCTGCCGGGCGATGCCGGCATGGACCTTGGCGACCTCGCGCGATTCGCCCTCGATGGCGTCGCCGAGGATGACGGGGGTGTAGCCGCGGTCGCGGGCGAGCGCCGCCGCCGCCTCCAACGCATCTTGCGGGGTGGCGATGATGGTGGTTTCGGCGCCGGCCAGACGCGGGTCGCCGGGCTTCGGCGTCTCGTCCTCGGCAGCCTCCAGGAAGGCGGCGACGGCGGGCGGCGGGGTGATGCCGTATTTCGCCAGGATGGCGCGGGCATCGGCGAAGCTGGTCGGGTCGGGCACGGTCGGGCCGCTGGCGATCACCGACGGATCGTCGCCCGGCACGTCGGAGACCAGCAGCGAGACGACGCGCGCCGGGTGGGCCATGGCCGCCAGCCGGCCACCCTTCACTGCCGACAGATGCTTGCGCACGCAGTTCATCTCGCCGATGTCGGCGCCGCTCTTCAGCAGGGCCTTGGCAACGGCGCGCTTGTCCTCCAGCGTGATGCCGGGCGCCGGCAGCGCCAGCAGGGCGGAGCCGCCGCCGGAGATCAGGCAGAGCACGAGGTCGTCGGCGGTCAGCCCCTGCACCATGTCGACGATCCGCCGCGCCGCCTCCTGCCCCGCGGCGTCGGGCACCGGATGGCTGGCCTGCACCACCTCGATCCGCTCGGTCGGCAGATCGTGGTCGTAGCGGGTGACGACGAGGCCGGTCAGCGGTCCCGGCCAGTGGTTCTCCACCGTCTTCGCCATCGCCGCCGCCGCCTTGCCGGCGCCGATGACCACCGTGCGGCCCTTCGGCGGCTGCGGCAGGGCCGCCGGCAGCTTGGTCTCGGCGGTCACCGCGGTGAGCGCCGCCTGGAACAGGTCGCGGAGCAGGGCGTCGGCATTGGGGGCGGTGGTCGTCATGGTCGCTCGGGCGTCGTGGATGGCGGGGCGCTTAGAATGCACAGGAATGATTGATAGGCCAATGATTCGAGTGGGGCGCCATCAGGCGACGGCGCCCCAACGCCTTACTTCGACCCGACTTCGTGCCCGGCGAGCAATTCCAGCGCGCGGAGCATGCCGGAATGGTCCCAGGCCGCCCCGCCCTGCGCGGCGCAGGCGTTGAACAGCTGCTGGCAGCTGGCGGTGTGCGGCAGCGACAGGTTCAGCGCCTTGGCGCCGCTCAGCGCCAGGTTCAGATCCTTCTGGTGCAGCTCGATGCGGAAGCCGGGGGTGAAGTTGCGGTTGATCATCCGCTCGCCATGGACCTCCAGGATGCGCGAGGAGGCGAAGCCGCCCATCAGCGCCTGACGGACCTTGGCCGGATCGGCGCCGGCCTTGGAGGCGAACAGCAGGGCCTCGGCCACCGCCTCGATGGTCAGCGCGACGATGATCTGGTTGGCGACCTTGGTGGTCTGGCCGTCGCCGTTGCCGCCGACCAGCGTGATGTTCTTGCCCATCTTCTCGAACAGCGGCTTGACCGTGTCGAAGGCCTCCTGCGGGCCGCCGACCATGATGGTCAGCGAGGCGGCCTTGGCCCCGACCTCGCCGCCCGACACCGGAGCATCGAGGTAGGAGCAGCCAAGATCGTTGATGCGCTTGGCGTATTCCTTGGTCTCGATGGGCGAGATCGAGGACATGTCGACCACGATCTTGCCGGCCGACAGGCCGGCGGCGACACCCTTCTCGCCGAACAGCGCGGCGCCGACATGGGGGGTGTCCGGCACCATGGTGATGATGACCTCGGCCGCCGCCGCGACCTCCGAGCCGCTCGGGCAGGGGACGGCACCCTTGTCGGTCAGCTCGGCCGGGACCGGCTTGATGTCGTGGACGTAGAGCGTGTGACCGGCGTCCAGCAGATGCCCCGCCATCGGGGTGCCCATGATACCGAGACCGATGAAACCGACCTTCATGACGATAGTCCTTCTCTTTGAATGGATGAGGGTGCTTCAGGCGTGCGCCGGTTCGGTCCTGTAGGGGGCGAACCAGCCGAGCCCCTCGTCCGTCGTCGTCTTCGGCTTGTATTCGCAGCCGACCCAGCCGCTGTAGCCGATGGCGTCCAGATGCTTGAACAGGAAGGGGTAATTGATCTCGCCGGTGCCCGGTTCGAAGCGGCCGGGATTGTCGGCCAGCTGGACATGGGCGATGCGGGCGAGGTTGGCCTCGATGGTGCGGGCCAGATCGCCTTCCATGATCTGCATGTGGTAGATGTCGTACTGCACGAAGAGATTGTCGGAGCCGACCTTGTCGATCAGGTCCAGCGCTTGGCGGGTGCGGTTCAGGTAGAAGCCCGGGATGTCGCGGGTGTTGATCGGCTCGATCAGCAGCCGGATGCCGGCGCCGGCCAGCGCATCGGCGGCATAGGCGAGGTTGCCGGCCAGCGTGCTCTCCGCCGTGGCGGCGTCGGCGCCCTGCGGCAGGATGCCGACGAGGCAGTTGACCTGTTTGCAGCCCAGCGTGCCGGCATAGTCGATGGCGCGGGCGACGCCGTCGCGGAATTCCTGCACGCGGTCGGGCAGGATGGCGATGCCGCGCTCGCCGCCGCCCCAGTTGCCGGCCGGCAGGTTGTGCAGGACCTGGGTCAGCCCATGCCGGCGCAGCTTTTCGGCCAGCGCGTCGGCGGCGAAATCATAGGGAAACAGGTACTCGACCCCACGGAAGCCGGCATCGGCCGCCGCGGCGAATCGGTCGAGGAAGGGATGCTCGTTGTAGAGCATCGTCAGGTTGGCGGCGAACTGCACCATGACCGAACTCCCGGTTACGCAAATCGGCCGCCGAAGATGGAGGGGCGGCCCTTGGGTTGGGAGCTTGACCGCCGCGCAGGCCCTTGAGCCAGTTCGCCGAACGGCTTTTTCACACAGCGGAAAGCGGGGGGCGCGAACGATCGGGCCCCGATCGGCCCTCCAGGGGCGCCGGCGGAAGCTGCGGAACCTGATTGACGCATACGTCACCCTGATCTAGGATTCGCACCACCAATCATCAGCCTGCCCAGCGCCGCCAGAAGCGCGGGTTCCATAACCGGAGGAAGTGCGCCCGTGACCATGCCCGGCTCCCAGCCCTACCCGCATCTGCTGGCTCCGCTCGACCTCGGCTTCACGGTGCTGAAGAACCGGGTGCTGATGGGGTCGATGCACACCGGGCTGGAGGACCGGCGCCGCCATTTCCCGCGGCTGGCCGCCTATTTCGCCGAACGGGCGCGCGGCGGGGTCGGGCTGATGGTGACCGGCGGCTTCTCGCCCAATGTGGAGGGCTGGCTGTCGCCCTTCGGCTCCACCCTGGCGCGGCATGGCGCTGCACGGGCGCACCGGGTCATCACCGACGCGGTCCATGCCGAAGACGGCAAGATCGCGCTGCAGATCCTGCATGCCGGGCGCTATGCCTACAGCCCGCTGTCGGTGGCGCCGTCGCGCATCAAGTCGCCGATCACCCCCTTCACCCCGCGCGCGCTGACCGCCAGGGGGGTGGAGCGCCAGATCCGCGCCTATGTCCGCTGCGCCGAACTGGCGCGCGAGGCCGGCTATGACGGGGTGGAGGTGATGGGGTCGGAAGGCTACCTGATCAACCAGTTCCTGGTCACCCATACCAACCAGCGCACCGACAAGTGGGGTGGGCCTTACGAGAACCGCATGCGCTTCCCGGTGGAGATCGTGTCGCGCATGCGCGAAGCGGTCGGGCGCGACTTCATCATCATCTACCGCCTGTCGATGCTGGACCTGATCCCCGACGGCAGCACATGGGAGGAGGTGGTGCAGCTGGCCCAGGCCATCGAGCGGGCGGGGGCCACCATCATCAACACCGGCATCGGCTGGCACGAGGCGCGGGTGCCGACCATCGCCACCAGCGTGCCGCGCGCCAACTTCGCCTGGGTGACGGGCAAGCTGAAAGAGGCGGTGTCGATCCCGCTCTGCACCACCAACCGCATCAACACGCCCGAGGTCGGCGACGCGGTGATCGGCGACGGGCTGGCCGACATGGTTTCGATGGCGCGGCCCTTCCTGGCCGACCCGGACTTCGTCGCCAAGGCGGCGGCGGGCAAGGCGGAGGCGATCAACACCTGCATCGCCTGCAACCAGGCCTGCCTGGACCACATCTTCTCCGGCAAGACGGCGAGCTGTCTGGTCAACCCGCGCGCCTGCCACGAGACGGAGCTGCTGATCGCGCCGGCCACCGAGCGCAAGCGCGTCGCCGTGGTCGGCGCCGGGCCGGCCGGTCTCGCCTGCGCCACCACGGCGGCGGAGCGCGGGCATGAGGTCCATCTGTTCGACGCGGCGGACGAGGTCGGCGGCCAGTTCAACATGGCCAAGCTGATCCCCGGCAAGGAGGAGTTCCACGAGACGCTGCGCTATTTCCGCCACCGGCTGGCGGAAACGGGCGTGGCGCTGCATCTGGGGCGGAGGGTCGGCGCCGGTGAGTTGACCGGGGCCGGCTTCGACGCCGTGGTGCTGGCGACCGGGGTGGTGCCGCGCGACCCGAAGATCCCGGGCCAGGACCATCCCAAGGTGCTGACCTACATCGACGTCCTGCGCGGCGCCAAGCCGGTCGGCCGCCGCGTCGCCGTGGTGGGGGCCGGCGGCATCGGCTTCGACGTCAGCGAGTTCCTGACCCAGGAGGCGCCGTCACCCAGCCTGGATCCGGCGCTGTGGCGGGCCGAATGGGGCGTTGCCGATCCGGCCGAGGCGCGCGGCGGTGTCGCCGGCATCCGCCCGCATTTGACGCCGCCGGTCCGCGAGGTCGTGCTGCTCCAGCGCAAGGCGAGCAAGCCCGGTGCGGGCTTGGGCAAGACCACAGGCTGGATCCACCGGGCGCAGCTGAAGATGAAGAACATCCAGGCGCTGTCCGGCGTGAATTACGAGCGCATCGACGACGAGGGGCTGACGATCAGCTTCGGCGAGAAGCGCGAGCGGGTGCAGACGCTGGCGGTGGACAGCATCGTGCTGTGCACGGGACAGGAGCCGCTGCGCGAGCTGCACGCCCCGCTGGAGGCCGCCGGCATCGCCGTCCACCTGATCGGCGGCGCCGACGTCGCGGCCGAACTGGACGCCAAGCGCGCCATCGCCCAGGGAACCCGGCTGGCGGCGGAGCTGTAGGAGGGCGCCTTCGCCGCCACTCCCCACAGCCATGACGGGAATGGGGGCGCCTTTGTCACACCCGGACCCGGCCGGGGGACGAGCGAAATCGCTTGCGGCTCTAGCTGATATATTAGTATTCTCGGGCATGTGCTTCTGAGGAGGCTGGACGCCATGCCATCGGGCAACCCGCCGGCCAAAACCGGTTCCATCGCAGCAACACCGCCATCGACGCCGCCAATTTTGCCGGCCAAGGCCGCTCCGCTGCTGAGCCGCCCGCCGGCACGCCGCGACATGCGGCGCGGTCCGACCGCCGCCGATGCCATCCACCGCGACCTGCGCGCGGAGATCGTGTCGCTGAAACGCAAGCCGGGCGAACCCATTGCCGAGAAGCAGATCGCCGAAGCCTATGGCGTCAGCCGCACCCCGGTGCGCGAGGCGGTGCTGCGGCTGGCGGACGAGGGGCTGATCGAGATCTTCCCGCAATCCGGCACCTTCGTCGCCCGCATCCCGCTGGGCGCCCTGCCGGAAGCCGGCGTGATCCGCAAGGTGCTGGAGCGGGCGACCGTGCGCTTCGCCGCCGAGCGCGCCAGCCGCAGCCAGATCGCCGCCTTGCGCGCCTGCCTGGAACACCAGCGCGAGGTCGATGCGGTGGGCGACGCCGACGGCTTCCATCAGGCCGACGAGGCCTTCCACGCCCAGATCACCGAAATGGCGGGATATCCCGGCTTCTGGGGCATCATCCAGCAGGCCAAGGTCCAGCTCGACCGCTGCCGCCGCCTGACCCTGCCGGTTCCCGGCCGCATGCGCACGGTCATCGCCGAGCATGAGGCCATCGTCGAGGCCATCGCCGGCCACGACCCCGACCGGGCCGAACAGAGTCTGGTGCGCCATCTGGACAATCTGCAGATCACGGTGGACGACGTGCGCAACGCAGCACCGCTCTATTTCTCCGGCAGCCTGACCGAGGAGTTGACCGCTTTGGACGGAGCGCATCGATGACCGGTTCACGCCGCCGCCTCGGCGTCGTCGGCCTCGGCATGGCGTCGGCGCCGCACGCGCAGAGCCTGATCGATCTGGCCGACCGTGTGGAGGTGGCGGGCTGCTTCAGCCCGTCGGCCGAACGCCGCGCCGCCTTCGCCGCCCGCCACGGCCTGCCGGTGGCCGACCGGCTGGAAACCCTGCTGGACGACCCGACCCTGTCGGCAATCCTGCTGCTGACCCCGCCCGACAGCCATGCCGCGCTGGTGGCGCGCTGTGCCGCCGCCGGCAAGCATGTGCTGCTGGAGAAACCGCTGGACGCGACGCCGGAGGGCGCGCGGGCGGTCGTCTCCGCGATGGAGAAGGCCGGGCTGACGCTGGGCGTGGTGTTGCAGCACCGCTTCCGCGCCTCGGTCGAGCGGCTGGCGGCGCTGATGCGCGACGGCACGCTGGGCCGGCCGCTGACCGCGGCGGTGTCGGTGCGCTGGTGGCGCGACAACGCCTATTACGCCCAGCCCGGCCGCGGCATGAAGGCGCGCGACGGCGGCGGCGTGCTGCTGACCCAGGCGATCCACACGCTGGACGCCTTTGTCGGCCTGGTCGGCCTGCCGGACCGGGTTGCCGGATTCGCCGCCACCAGCGCCCTGCGCAAGTCGGACCCGGATGTGGGCATGGACACGGAGGATATGGTCGCCGTGGCCCTGCGCTACGGCACCGGCATGCTGGCGACCGTGAACGCCACCACCGCCGTCTATCCGGGCTATCCGGAGCGGATCGAGATCGCCGGAACCGGGGGCTCCGCCGTGCTGGCCGGCGACCGGCTGGAGGTGCGGCTGGCCAATGGCGAGCGCATCGAAGCCGGGGCGGACGGCGCCACACTGGGCGGCGGCGCCGATCCGATGGCCTTCTCGCACCAGCATCACCGCGCGGTGCTGTCCGATTTCCTCGACGCGCTGGACGAAGGACGCCGGCCGCGGGTGGACGGGCGCGAGGCGCTGAAGGTCCACCGGCTGATCGAAGCGATGCTGGAGGCCTCTGGGCTGGAAGCGTCGGAGACGTGTGCAAGCGTGGAGGTCGGCACACCCTGATCCCAACAAACGACCGGAGTTCCGCAGGCCGGAATCGCGGCCTTGCGCATTCCACCGCTTTGGCGTAAAGCGCCAGGACCAGGCCGGGCCCCTCTGGCAACCGTCACCGGTTGCGATGTCGGACTGGGAACATCAGGAGCGGCCCGCGCCTTTTGCCCTTGACCGGCGCTTCCCGTCCGACGCCATCGGCGCGGCCCGGCCGGTCATCGGAAGACTCCGTGCGGCCACTCCTCCCACACTGATCGTGATGCGAGGACTCGTGCCCAAATGATGGAACTCTTCACCACCGATGCGCTGTTCGCGCTGCTCCAGGTCATCATGATCGATCTGGTGCTGGCCGGAGACAACGCCATCGTCATCGGTCTGGCCGCCGCCGGCCTGCCGAAGGACCAGCGCGGCAAGGCGATCCTGATCGGCATCCTGGCCGCCACCGTGCTGCGCATCGCCTTCGCCGCCGTCACCACCCAGCTTCTCCAGATCATCGGGCTGCTGCTGGCCGGCGGCGTGCTTCTGCTGTGGGTCTGCTGGAAGATGTGGCGCGAGCTGCGCCAGTCACAGGACGAGGACGAGGCGGTCGAGGCGCTGGAGAACGATGACGCCGCCGCCGCCGGTCCGCGCAAGACGCTGGGCCAGGCGGTCTGGCAGATCGTCGTCGCCGACGTGTCGATGTCGCTCGACAATGTGCTGGCCGTCGCCGGGGCGGCGCGCGAGCATCTGGGGGTGCTGGTCATCGGCCTGACCCTGTCCATCGCCCTGATGGGCCTCGCCGCCAGCTTCATCGCCCGCATCCTGCACAAGCATCGCTGGCTGGCCTATGTCGGCCTTGCCATCATCCTCTACGTCGCCCTGCACATGATCTATCGCGGCGCGCTGGAGGTCTGGCCCCTGGTGAACGGTCACGCCTGAACGGCCGACCCGATCGCAAACGCCTGACTGGCCGGATCGGCGATGGGCGCCGCATCCGGGTGAAAAGGGGGGGAGGGGCTGCGGCGGAAGCCGGGGCCGAATGTCGCACCCTCCCCCCTGCGGCGATCCGTGCTCTGGCCGAAATCCGCCCCGTCCCTCACTTTGTCCCTCTCCCCGCAATCCCGATCCCAACAAAGTCCGAACGGTTGTTTCCGCTTTGAACTTTCAGGGTTGCGCGCAGAGTGATATACTAATATCCTAAGTGCAGTGAACAGGGGACGGCGCAAGGGTAGCCGGGGGGCTGAAGGAGGATGGGGGCAGGGCCGGTGTCGGCCATGCAGGATGCCCGGTTGCGCGCCGCGCTGTCGCAGCGCTGCGAAACCGGTTGCCGCAAACCCCGCCTTCCACGCTTCGTCTGTCACCGGTCCACAATACGTGCAGTCGAGTGTGCAGGCGGCCCGCCGCCCCTCAAGGTCGCCGGGCGACGCCAGAACAAGAAAGGACGGGCCGCAACAGGCTTCGTCCCCACCATCAGGAGGAGAACCTATGAAGCTTTCGCTGACTTCGGTCCGCACCGCGCTGCTGGCCGCCTGTGCCGTCTGCGGCATCCTGGCCGCCCCCATGCTGTCTGCGCCGGCCGACGCGCGCGACTTCCGGTCCGCCGACATCCACCCGACCGACTACCCGACCGTCGAGGCGGTCCGCTATGTCGGCAAGCTGGTGTCCGAGCGCAGCAACGGCAAGCTCGGCATCAAGGTGTTCCCGAACGGCGCGCTCGGCACCGAAAAGGACACCATCGAACAGCTGAAGATCGGTGCGCTGGAGATGATGCGCATCAACGTGGCACCGCTGAACAACGTGGTGCCGGAGACGATGGTCACGGCGCTGCCCTTCATCTTCCGCGACACCGGCCACATGCGCCGCGTGCTGGACGGCCCGATCGGCGACGAAATCCTGGCGGCGATGGAAAGCCAGGGCATGATCGGCCTCGCCTTCTACGACAGCGGCTCGCGCAGCATGTATTCGGCCGCCAAGCCCTACAAGACTCTGGCCGACATGAAGGGCGCCAAGATCCGCGTCCAGCAGTCCGACCTGTTCGTCGCCATGATCCAGGCGCTGGGCGCCAACGCCACGCCGATGCCGTTCGGCGAGGTCTACACCGCGCTGAAGACCGGCATCGTCGATGCCGCCGAGAACAACTACCCGTCCTACGAATCCTCCCGCCACTTCGAGGCGGCCAAGTACTTCACCCTGACCGAACACGCGATGGCGCCGGAAGTGCTGGTCTTCTCCAAGGTCGCCTGGGACCGCCTGTCGAAGGACGACCAGGCCACGATCCGCAAGGCCGCCAAGGACTCCGTGCCCTACATGCGCAAGCTGTGGGACGAGCGCGAGATGAAGTCGAAGGAGATCGTGACCCAGGCCGGCGCCCAGATCGTCGAGGTTCCGAACAAGCAGGAATTCATCGACGCCATGAAGCCGGTCTACACCCAGTTCGCGAACACGCCGAAGCTGCAGAGCCTCGTCCAGCGCGTCCAGGAAACCAAGTAACGACCTTTCTGTAACGCCAAGAACAAGGCGGCGCGGCCTCGTCCCGTCCGGGACGGACCGCGCCTCGCCGGGGTCTCAGGAGTGGGGAGCCGCAGCATGGATATCGAGCTGCAAGCAATGGACGTCAGCCCGCCGCATGCGGCCGGCTGGTTGACCCGCATGAACGCGGCGCTGGCCAAGACCGGCATGTATGCCGCCATCATCGGCCTGATGATGATCGTGTGCGTCGTCTTCTATCAGGTGTTCGGCCGCTATGTGCTGAACAGCTCGCCGACCTGGGCGGAAAGCCTGGCCATCGTGCTGGTGCTCTACGTCACGCTGATCGGCGCCGCCGTCGGCGTCCGCGATGCCGGCCATATTGGGCTGGAGTCGCTGCTGGTGATGCTGTCGGACAGCGCGCGCCGCAAGATGGACGTGCTGATCTATGCGCTGGTCGGCATCTTCGGCGGCTGCATGGCCTACAATGGCTGGATCCTGGGCAGCTCGGTCGCCTCGTACACGATCCCGAACCTGCATGTTTCCGAAGCCGTCCGCTACGTGCCGCTGGTGCTGTCGGGCGTGCTGATCGTTCTCTTCTCCATCGAGCATATCGTCGCCATCGTGCGCGGCGAGGAGGTCAAGCCGTCATGGAACTGACCATCCTGTCCATCACCTTCTTCGGCTTCCTCATCCTCGGCATTCCGGTCGCCTTCGCCATCGGCCTGTCGGCGCTCTGCACCATCCTCTATGAAGGCCTGCCGGTCGCGGTGGTCTTCCAGCAGATGATGTCGGGGATGAACGTCTTCTCGTTCCTCGCCATTCCCTTCTTCGTCTTCTCCGGCGAGCTGATGCTGCATGGCGGCGTCGCCGACAAGATCGTCACCGCGGCCAAGAGCATGGTCGGCCACATCCGCGGCGGGCTCGGCATGTCCAACGTGGTGGCCTGCACGCTGTTCGGCGGCGTCGCCGGATCGCCGGTCGCCGACGTGTCGGCCATGGGCGCCGTGATGATCCCGATGATGAAGCGGGAAGGCTACCACGCCGACTACGCGGTCAATGTCACCACCCACGCCGCCCTCGTCGGCGCGCTGATGCCGACCAGCCACAACATGATCATCTACGCGCTGGCCGCCGGTGGAAAGGCGTCCATCGGCGCGCTGATCGCCGCGGGCCTGATGCCGGCGCTGCTGCTGATGGTCTGCAACCTGGGTGCCGCCTATTACGTCGCGGTGAAGCGCGGCTATCCCAAGGGGACCTTCCCCGGCTGGGACATCCTGGCGCATTCCTTCGCCGCCGCGGCGCCGGGCCTGCTGATCGTCGTCATCATCCTGGCCGGCATCACCACCGGCGTGTTCACCGCGACCGAGTCGGCCTCGGTGGCCGTGATCTACGCGCTGCTGCTGACCACCTTCGTCTACCGCACGCTGAGCTGGGAGAAGTTCCTGGCCGCCGCCGCCAAGACGGTGAAGACCACCGGCGTGGTGCTGCTGCTGATCGGCGTGTCGACGATGTTCCAGTACCTCATGGGTCTCTACGAGGTGGCGGACATGACCGGCGAGCTGCTGGCCGGCGTGTCGACCAACCCGCTGATGATCTTCCTGCTGATCAACATCATCCTGTTCCTGCTGGGCACCTTCATGGACATGGCCAGCACCATCCTGATCTGCACGCCGATCTTCCTGCCGATCGCCATGCAGTACGGCATGGACCCGGTGCAGTTCGGCATCGTCATGCTGATCAACTGCGCGCTCGGCCTGAACACCCCGCCGGTCGGCACCACCCAGTTCATCGGCTGCGCCATCGGCGGCGTGTCGGTGGGCGAGGTGATGCGCTCCATCACGCCCTTCTACGGGGCGCTGTTCGTGGCGCTGCTGCTGGTCACCTATGTCCCGGCCTTCTCGCTGTGGCTGCCGCGCATGCTGATGCACTGAGGCGGACCGGGAAACAGGCGGCGCTCCCGCACCCCTGAACGACTTCTCTCCTGGACTGGGGCCATCGGGATCTTCCCGATGGCCCTGTTTTTTTGCGCGGCTCCCGCCCACCGGCGTCAATTGCCGACCCGAATTGGTGGTAGTGGCCATTGGATCTTTCGCAATCCGGAAAAAGAGGGGCAAGCCGCCGCAACAAGCCAGACCGGCCGGATGGCGGCTAAATCGAAAGAGACCGCACCGCTTTCGCTATGACGGAGAAAACAGATCGCCCGGCCGGAGTGGATGCTTCCCAAGGAATGATGGGCTTATTGGATGTTGTTCGGTGGACATGATCCCGTACATCACAGAACGCGCAAACGACTTCCAACAATTCCCCAGAAAGGGGTTTTCATGCACGGGATCATTCTTGCCGACGCCGCTCTGGCCGACATCGATGCGCTGATCGGCCGGCACGCGCCGGACGTGACGGTGGTCCGGGTCGCCGCGGACGAGGACGCCCTCAGCCTGCTGGCCGACGCCCTGGAGGCCGCCCGCGAGGCAGGCCCGGCGGCGGTCCACCTGATCGCCCATGGTGCGCCCGGTGTGGTGAAGCTGGGGGCGACGCCGCTCGACACCAGCGCCCTGTTCGACCGCCGCTGGCCCGACGCGACCGGCTGCGAGATCCTGATCCATGCCTGCGACGTCGGCGCTGGCCGCAACGGCCGCCGCTTCGTCGAGCGTCTGGCCGCCGTCACCGGTGCCTGCGTCGCCGCCGCCAGCCATCCGGTGGGTCATGTCGACCAGGGCGCCTCCTGGGACCTCGACGTGGTGACCGGCCCGATCCTGGCGGCCCGCCCGTTCGCAGGTGCCGAGGCTTGGCCGCACCGGCTCGGCTACAGCGGCACCGCCACCAGCGGCAACGACACGCTGATCGGCGACAACGGCGGCAACACCATCAACGGGCTGGCCGGCAACGACAGCATCGTCGGCGGCACCGGCAACGACAGCCTGATCGGCGGCATCGGCAACGACACGCTGGTCGGCGGCGGCAACACCGGCCAGTCGGCCGGCGACACGCTGAACGGCGGGCTGGGCGGCGACCATTATGTCGGCGGCAACGGCTTCACCATCGTCACCTACGAGAACGCCACCACCGGCATCACGCTCGACCTGACCAACGGCGCCAACAACACCGGCGAGGCGGCGGGCGACACCTTCGTCGACATCCAGCGCTGGGTCGGGTCGGAGCATGACGACAGCCTGACCGCCGGCGACACGGCCGTGTGGTTCTGGGGCCATGGCGGCAACGACCTGGAGCATGGCGGGGCCGGCAACGACACGCTGGAGGCCGGCGACGGCAACGACACCGTCTTCGGCGGCGGCGGCAACGACCTGATCTATGGCCGCGCCGACAATGACGAGCTGCACGGCGACGCCGGCAACGACACGGTGGCCGGCGGCGGCGGTGCCGACCTGATCTATGGCGGGGACGGCAACGACCTGCTGAAGGGCGATTGGGAACGCGACACCATCCATGGCGGCGACGGCGACGACACCATCCTCGCCGGCATCGTCAGCGCCGGCAGCTATGGTCAGGCCCAGGCCGACCTGATCTATGGCGAGGCCGGCAACGACCGCTACATCGTGGTCAGCCAGTACGATGCCGGCACCGTCAGCTTCGACGGCGGCGAGGGCACCGACACGCTGGAGATCCATTCCGACGATCTGAGCAGCTACAACGGCTACGACCTGGAATATTACACCGCCGTCGCCTCCCCCGCGATCGACCTGACGGGGATGACGCTGACCGGGGTGGAGCGGCTGGAGCTGACCGGCAGCAAGGCACATGACGTCACCCTGACCGGCGCCCAGGCGGCCGGCTTCGAGGTCATCGCCGGCAGTGCGGCGTCCGACACCCTGCGCATCGCCGGCAGTGCCGACCTGTCCGGGGTGGCGATGTCGGGCATTGAGGCCATCGAGGTCACCGGCAGCGGCGCCACCCTGACGCTCGCCGCCTCGCAGCTGGCCGGGCTGGCGCTGACCGGCAACGGCAACGCGCTCGCCGTGACCGCGTCCGGCACCGGAGCCTCCGTGGACCTGTCCGGCGCCACCGGCTTCGGCCGGGTCGCCCTGACCGGCACCACCGGGGCCGACGACCTGACCGTCGGGGCCGGGGCGACCGTCACCGGCAATGGCGGCGACGACGTCATCCGCATCGCCGCCGGGACCACGGGTTCCGTCACGATCGCCGATGCCGCCGTCGGCGACCGGCTGGTGATGATGGGCGCCGACCTGACCGCCATGCAGGTCGAGACGGGCGCCACCTCCACCACCCTGCGGGTCGGCACCGATCTGGCGGTGACGCTGACCGGCAGCTTCGCGGCCAGCCAGTTCCAGGTCGGCAGCGGCGGCAGCGTCACCATCGTCCAGGCCAACAACGCCCCGGTGGCGGAGGCCGGCAAGACGGTGATGGCCCAGGCCGGCGCCTCGGTCGCTCTCGGCATCGCCGCCCCGACCGACGCCGACGGCGACACCCTGACCGTGACGGTCACCGGCCTGCCTGCCGGCGGGACCATCCAGCTGGCCGACGGCACGGCCGTCACCGCCAACCAGAGCCTGACGCTCGCCCAGCTGTCGGCCCTGACCTTCACCGCCGCCGCCGGAACGGTCGGCGACGCCGGCTCCTTCGCCTACAGCGTCGCCGACGGCCATGGCGGCACCGCCGGCCAGACCGTGGCGCTGACGGTGAACGCCGCTCCGGTGGCGGAGGCCGACAAGACGGTGATGGCCCAGGCCGGCACGCCGGTCGCTCTCGGCATCGCCGCCCCGACCGACGCCAACAACGACACCCTGACCGTGACGGTCACCGGCCTGCCTGCCGGCGGCACGCTGGCGCTCGCCGACGGCACGGCCGTCACCGCCAACCAGAGCCTGACTGCCGCCCAGCTCGCCGGCCTGACCTTCACCGCCGCCGCCGGCACGGTCGGCGACGCCGGGTCCTTCGCCTACAGCGTCGCCGACGGCCATGGCGGCACGGCGGCCCAGACCGTCGCCCTGACGGTGAACGCCGCCCCGGTGGCGCAGGCCGACAAGACGATGACAGCCCAGGCCGGCGGCACGGTCGGGCTTGGCATCGCCGCTCCGACCGACGCCAACAACGACGCCCTGACCGTGACGGTGACCGGCCTGCCCGCCGGCGGCACCATCCGGCTGGCCGACGGCACGGCGGTGACGGCGAACCAGAGCCTGACCACCGCCCAACTCGCAGCATTGACCTTCACCGCCTCCGGCACGGTCGGCGACGCCGGGTCCTTCTCCTACAGCGTCGCCGACGGCCATGGCGGCACGGCGGCCCAGAGCGTCGCCCTGACGGTGGAGGCGGCACCGGTCGTCTCGCCGCCCCCGCCGCCGCCTCCCCCGCCGCCGCCTCCCCCGCCGCCGCCTCCCCCGCCGCCGCCGCCCGTCACCTCCTCGCCGGATCCGGTCGTGGAGCCGGCCGTCAACCATGCTCCGACGGTGCAGGCCGACAAGACGGTGAGCGCCCAGGACCGGACGGCGGTGTCGCTCGGCATCGCGGCCCCCGCCGACATCGACGGCGACGCGCTGACGGTGACGGTGACCGGCCTGCCCGGCGGCGGCGTCGTGCGGATGGCCGACGGCAGCACCGTGGCGGCGAACCAGACCCTGACGGCGGCCGACCTGCCGGGGCTGACCTTCCTGGCTGCCGCCGGTGCGGCCGGCGATGCCGGCTCCTTCGCCTACATCGTCGCCGACGGCCATGGCGGCGTTGCGGCGCAGAGCATCGCCCTGCAGGTGGTGCCGGCAGCGGATCCGGCCTCCACCACCCCGCCGGCCGCCGGCGGGCTGCCGGCCGGCTTCAACGCGCTCGCCTACATCGCCTCCTATCCGGATCTGATCGCCGCCTTCGGCACCAACACCGACGCCGCGACCCAGCATTACCTGCAGGTCGGGCAGTCCGAGGGGCGGACGGTGAGCTTCAACGCGCTCGCCTACACCGCCTCCTACCCCGAGCTGATCTCCGCCTTCGGCACCAACACGGACGCCGCCACCCGCCATTACATCGAGCACGGTTATGCCGAGGGGCGGCACCCCAACTTCAGCGGGCTCGCCTACATCGCCTCCTACCCCGACCTGTCGGCGGCCTTCGGCGCCAACGCCGATGCCGGCACCCGGCATTACATCGAGAGCGGCTATGCCGAGGGGCGGACCGCGAGCTTCGACAGCTACAATTATCTCGCGGCCAACCGTGACCTGGCGGTCGCCTTCGGCACCAACGCCGATGCCGCCGCCCGCCACTACATCGAGCATGGCCAGGCCGAGGGACGGCCGGCCCAGGGCTTCGACGCGCTGCGCTACATCGCCAGCAACCCGGACCTGATCCAGGCCTTCGGTCCCGACGTCCAGGCGGCCGAGATCCACTATGTCCAGAGCGGCTACGCCGAGAACCGGTCGCTGACCGCCTTCGACCCGGCCGCCTATCTGGCGAGCAATCCGGAGATTGCCTCGGAGTTCGGCACCAGCGCCGCCGCGGTCGAGCTGGCCTACATCAAGCGCAGCACCTCCACCGCGGCGGAGGCGGGGGGAGCAGGCAATGGCGCAGTCGCCAACGCAGAGGCCCCCATCGCCGTCACCATGCTGGCGGCCGGGATGACGGGGTCGCAGGCGCAGGGGATCGACGGCGGCTTCCACGATGCCTCGTCGGGCACGGCGTCCGGCCTGCTGGCTGCCGGCGACGGCGGGCTCTCCACCCGGCAGCGGACGGAGCTTCCGGCGTAAAACCCCTTCCATCTGTCCGCCGGCAGCCCATGGCAGCCGGCGGACATCGGGGGGAGCCATGGAGGGGCGGCACCAAGCCGCCCTTCTTTTTTTGGGGAGGCCGCCGCCTCAGCCGATGGGGGGGACGAATGCCCCGATGCTTCCCATCCGGGCGGAAGAGAGCCGGCATAAGCAAGGCTTAAAATCATTATCACATATAATGATTTCATAAATAGATGAAGGGACCCTTAGCCCCGCCCGTCCGCCAGTTCATCGATCCAGGCGAACTGGCGCGGCAGGCAGACGCTGTGCAGATCGTGGTTGGCGCGGATGAAGGCGCGGGCCTCGGCGCCCAGCCGGTCGCGTGCCGCCCGGTCCGCCAGCAGATCGGCCACGCTGTCGGCCAGTCCGCGATGGTCGAAGAAATCCACCAGCCGCCCCGTCCGGTCGTGCTCGATGACCTCGCGCACCGGAGCGGTGTTGCCGGCGACCACGGCGGCGCCCGCGCTCATCGCCTCCATCAGGCTCCAGCTCAGCACGAAGGGGTAGGAGAGATAGACGTGGACGGAGGAAAGCTGGAGCAGAGGAATGAAGTGGTCGTAGGGGAGGTTGCCCAGGAAGAACACCCGTGCCCAGTCGGCGTCCGGAATGGAGCCGCGCACCTCGTCGATGAAGATGTCCCGCCAGCTTCCCGACGGCGGCGGCACCCCATAGGAGGTGCCGGCCCCGCCGACGATCAGCACATGGGCCCCGGGGCGGCGGGCCAGCAGCCGCGGCAGGGCGCGCATGAAGCTGTGATAGCCGCGATAGGGCTCCAGGCTCCGGTTGACGAAGGTCACCACCTCGTCCGCCCGCGTCAGCGTGAGGGTGCCGTTCAGGATGGCCTGGGCATCGGGGTTCGGGGCCACCGTCCCGGTGTCGATGCCGTCATGCACCACGGTGATGCGGTCGCGGAAAATACGGGGAAAGCTGTCCGCCTGCCAGCGGGTGGGAGACAGGCCGGCGTCGGCGGTCTCGAACTGCAGCAGGTTTATGGCGTTTCTCAGGCGCAGGCGGCACGGCTCGCCGACATCCTGCGACGGGAATTCGGGATCGAAGCCGACATCCGCGCCCTCCATCCGGTAATAGAATTCGCAATAGATGCCCAGCCGCGCCTGCGGCCAGACGTCCTTCACGAACAGGCTGTCGCCCCAGCCGGGATGGGCGACGATCACGTCGGGACCATAGCCCTCCGCCTTCATCGTCAGCGCCCGTTGGAACAGGGCCTCGCCATGGATCGTGTTGATTTCGAATTCGGTGGCCCAGGGATGGACGGCAAAGGCCGGCGTCCGTGACGGTGCGTAGGGGATCACGGTGATCCCACCCCAGCCGGGCGGCACCTCCATCGTCCGGCTCAGGGCATGGACCGTGTGTCCGCGCCGCACCAGGCTCGGGGCCAGAGCCTTGAATTGGCCGGGAAAGCTGGGATGGATGAACAGGATCTTCATGGAAGGGGCGCGGTCCGGCGGAAGAGGCTGCGAAGGGGCCGATCATGCCATGGCGCAATGGCGAGGCGCTGCCAGAATTTCCCGCATTCGATGCAATGTTCCGGGAATTCCGGCCTGCCACGCTTCAAGTCTGGACCGGTTTCGCGTGGGACGACCCAGCTTGCGGGAGCGGTCTTGGGATTACCGGTATGGGATCACCGGTATGCGATCGCCATCAGGCCGGCGGGGGGCTGGCGGCGACCAGGGTCCGGCGCATATGGAGCGCGGTCAGGAAGCCGACCGCCGCAGCGGCGGCGCCCAGCAGGAAGACGCTGCCGTAGCCGGCGCGGTCGGCGAGCAGGCCGGCCACCGGGCCGGTCAGGCCATAGGCCACGTCCTGGAAGGCGGCGAAGGCGCCGAGTGCGGTCGCCCGCAGATGCGGCTGCACCAGATGCACCACCTCCCGGCCCATGGCGGGAAAGACCAGGGAGCAGCCGAGCCCGGTCAGGAAGGCGCCGATCAGGGCCAGCGTGGGGTCGCCGGCGCTCCAGACCAGCAGCTGGCCGACCGCCTCGACCGCCAGCGATCCCATCGCCACCGGCAGGCCGCCGATGCGGTCCGGCAGATGGCCGAAGGCGAAGCGGACAAGGACGAAGCCGACCCCGAAGGCGGTCAGGCCGAGCCCGGCGAACGGCCAGGATTCATGGACGAAGTGCAGCGAGAAGAAGGCGCCGATGGCGGCGAAGCCGATGCCTTGCAGGCTGACGACGGCGCCGTGCAGCCAGATCCGGCCGAGCACGCTGCGGAAGGGCGGCCGCTTGGCGCCGGGATGCGCCGCGACCCCCGCCATCGGGCGGATCGCCAGCAGCCCCAGCGCCGGCAGCAGGGCGCCGACCGCCATGGTGCCGGAGAAACCGATGCCGTCCAGCAGCAGCAGGCCCAGCGGCCCACCCGCCGCGAAGGCGCCATAGAGCGCCGCCCCGACCAGGGCCAGCACCTTGCCCGAGCGTTGCGGCCCGACGATGCCGATCCCCCAGGCGATCACGCCGACGCCGACCAGGCTCTCGCCCAGACCGATCAGCAGGCGTCCCGCCACCAGCACGGCGAAGGCCGTCCAGGGGCCTGCCCAGGGCAGCTGCGGCAGCATGCCGGCGCCGAGCGAGACCAGCCCGCCGGCGATGTAGAGCGCCAGTCCGCGGGCGACCGACGGCTTGGCGCCGCCGCCATCCACGAAATTGCCGGCGAAGCTGCGGGTCAGGATGGTGGCGAGGAAGGCGCTGCCGACGCCCAGCCCGGCCCAGAAATTGCCCAGTCCCAGGGTCTGGGTCACGAACAGCGGCGTCACCGGAAGGGAGATGGCGACGCAGAGATAGGAGAGGAACAGGATGCCGGCCAGGATGAACAGGCGGGCCTGGGAGCGGTCCGGCGATGTGTCGTGCGAGGAATTCTGCGACTGGCCGCGTGCCGGATCGTATGTCGGCTGGGGACTCATGGGTGTGCTCCACACTGGTCCGCGGTCGACGAGCGTTCCGGACAAGCGAACGCACTCCGACCGCTGGGGATCGTTGAGTGCGTTGGTTGACGTTGAACGCTTACGGCCAGTGTGACTGACGACTGACAGACAGCTAACCGATCCGGCCGGGCAGCACAACCCCGAAGGCAGTGGGGGTATGGCCGCGGCCGAGCGCCGCCGGAACAGCCCGCTCAGCGGGTGCTTCAGCGGCTCTTGCGGTCGGCTTTCGCCGTGGAGGGCGCCATGGAGGGCAGCATCAGATCGATCACCAGCCGGTGGCCGCGGTCCTTGTCGGGGGCCAGGGTGGAGACGGCGAGAAGCCGGACCGCTTCGCCCTTTCCGTCGCTTCCGCCATCCTCGTCGCTGAACAGCAGGCGGGTGCCGGTGCCGGCGCGCTCCGCCCGGTAGCCCAGCGCCGTCGCCGGCAGGCGGCCCGCCGCCGGGGCCTGCCACTGCGTGCCGGGAAGAGTCATCTCCAGCCGGCCGTCGGGACGGCGCACCGGCGTTTCGAAGCGTGGATCCTGGTCGAGGTCGAGCACGACGCGCAGCCCGTCGCCGCCGTTGGCGGTGCGGATGCGCTCCACATGGCGGGGGGCCGCGGTGCTTGCCACGGTCTGGATCGGATTCGGGCGGGCGGGCGCGTCGGGGACCGGCTTGACGCCGGGACGCAGGATTTCCACCGCCGGTTCCGTCCGCGGGGCGGGGGCGGCGTCCTGCGGTTCCGGCTTGGCCGCCGGCAGCGGCGGAGCCGGGACGGAGGCGGGAGTGGGAGCGGAGGCCGGAGCCGTTTGGGCCGGACTTGCCTGGATGGGAGCCGCCTGAACGGGAGCCGCCTGAACGGGAGCCGGTTGGGCTGCCGGCGGCTCCTCTGCCGGCGTGCTTCCGGCGGGCTGCGCTTCCGCCGGCTTCTTGACCTGCTCCACGAAGCCGCCGCGGCGGCCTTCCGCACGGCCCTGCTGGACATAATGGGCGTAGCCGCTGGAGAGCTGTCCGCTGCGGACGGCGGCGGCGACGTCGGGGTTGGCGGCCAGATAGGCGCGCTCCCGCCAGCCGGTCGGCTGCGCCGTGGCGGCGTCCACGTCCGCCGGGCGGCGCCAGCTGGACAGCAGCGACGGCATCGACCCGTTCAGGCCCAGACCCTCCACCGCCAGCGACAGCCAGAAGGGCGTCAGCAGCAGGATCAGAAGGCGCAGGAGCTGGGGGATCGGCGACAAGGCGGCTTTTGTCCGGCGTGGGGGAAACGGCGCCGGTCCCGCTGGCCCGGCTGTCCTGCATGCCTACTCCCAAGCACCGCACCGGGTCTAGAAAAAGCGGACTGCCGAAGTGGACCATAGGGGAAACCACGGAAGAGCGTCCGGCGGACGTTCGGCTCTCTCCCTTCGAACACCGACGATGCGGGGTACCCCATCGTTCGGGTGGCCGCGCGGGGACGCGATCCTCACCTTCGGTTGGCCGCAGCCGTCCGGCGGCACCCCTTAGAGTTTCGGAACCGGGAAGCCTTCATGGAACAGATGCGAGACGGGTCGCCGGCCGATCCGGCGCGGGACCCCTCCTCCCCTCCTCCCCCTGGAGCCCAGACAGGTCCAAGCCCCGGTCTCAATACCGGGCCCAACCCCGGGCCCCGTCTCGATCCCGGCATCGCCGGGCTGGTGTCGGCGCTGCGCATCCTGGGCATTCCGGCCGATTACGACGGCGTGCGCCATGCCTGCGGCGGCGAATCCCCCGACCTGACCGGGCTGGTCCGCCAGGCCCACCGGCTGGGGGCCAAGGCCCGGGTGGTGAAGACCAAGTGGGAGCGGCTGGAGCGCACGCCGCTGCCGGCGCTGGTCCCCGGTCCCGACGGTGGTTTCCTGGTGCTGGCCAAGGCCGGCGGCGACCGCGTGCTGGTGCATGACGCGGCGACCAACCAGACCCGCATCCTCGACCGCGAGGGGTTCGAGCCCCTGTGGACCGGCCGGCTGATCTGCCTCGGCCGCAAGGGCACGATGGGCATGGGCCAGCCGCGCTTCGACGCCCGCTGGTTCGGCGCGGTCGCCTGGAAATACCGCGGCATCCTGGGCGAGGTGCTGCTCGCCTCCTTCTTCATCCAGCTGTTCGCGCTGGTGACGCCGCTGTTCTTCCAGGTGGTGGTCGACAAGGTGGTGGTCCACCGCAGCCTGGGCACGCTCGACGTGCTGATGGCCGGCATGCTGGCCGTCATCCTGTTCGAGGCGGTGCTGGGGGGCCTGCGCACCTACACCTTCGCCCACACCGCCAACCGGCTGGACGTGGAGCTGGGGGCCAAGCTGTACCAGCGGCTGCTGGCGCTCCCCATGGGCTATTTCGCCTCGCGCCGGGTCGGCGACAGCGTCGCCCGCGTGCGCGAGCTGGAGACGATCCGCAACTTCATGACCAGCTCCACCATCACGCTGGTGCTGGACCTGCTGTTCACCGTGGTCTTCCTCGGCGTCATGCTGGTCTACAGCCCGATGCTGACGGCGATCGTCGCGGCCTCCTTCCCCGTCTATGTCGCCATCAGCCTGGTGGCGACGCCGATCCTGCGCCGCCGGCTGGACGAGAAGTTCGCGCGGGGAGCGGAAAACCACAGCTTCCTGGTCGAGACGGTGTCGAGCATCGAGACGGTCAAGGCGATGGCGGTCGAGCCGCGCATGCAGCGCCGCTGGGAGGACCAGCTGTCGGGCTATGTCCGCGCCGGCTTCCGCGCCGGCAACCTGAACAACGTCGCCAGCCAGTCGGTGCAGTTCGTCTCCAAGATCTCGACCATGCTGGTGCTGTGGCTGGGGGCGAAGCTGGTGATCGAGGGCAGCCTGACGGTGGGCGAGCTGGTGGCCTTCAACATGTTCGCCGGCCGCGTCGTCCAGCCGGTGCTGCGCATCGCCCAGCTGTGGCAGGATTTCCAGCAGGTGCGGCTGTCGATGCACCGCATCGGCGACATCCTGAACACGGCACCCGAACCGCTGCAGAGCGCCGGCCGCGCCGCCATGCCGGCGATCAAGGGCGACCTCAGCTTCGACCACGTCACCTTCCGCTACCGTCATGACGGGCCGGAGACGCTGAGCGACGTGTCGCTGCATGTCCCGGCCGGTCAGGTGGTCGGCATCGTCGGCACGTCCGGCTCGGGCAAGAGCACGCTGGCCAAGCTGCTCCAGCGCTTCCATGTGCCGGAGCGCGGCCGGGTGATGGTCGACGGCACCGACCTCTCCACCGCCGACGCGGTGTGGCTGCGCCGGCAGATCGGCGTGGTGTTGCAGGACAACGTGCTGTTCTCGGGCACCATCCGCGAGAACATCGCGCTGACCGACCCGACCATGGACATGGCCCGCGTCGTCGCCGCGGCGAAGCTGGCCGGCGCCCACGACTTCGTCGTCGAGCTGCCCGACGGCTACGACACCGTGGTGGGGGAGCGCGGCGCCAGCCTGTCGGGCGGGCAGCGGCAGCGCATCGCCATCGCCCGCGCGCTGGTCACCAACCCGCGCATCCTGATCTTCGACGAGGCGACCTCGGCGCTCGACCATGAATCGGAACGGATCATCCAGGCCAACATGCGCCGCATCTGCGCCGGCCGCACCGTGCTGATCATCGCCCACCGCCTGTCCACCGTCGCCATCGCCGACCGCATCGTGACCGTCGAGCGCGGCCGCATCGTCGAGGACGGCGCGCCCGACGAGCTTCTGCGCCGCGGCGGCCGTTACGCCACGCTCTTCCGCGGCCAGATGGGCCAGCTGCCGGGCAGCGCCCCGCCCGCCGACGGGCTGATCGAACAGCGTGCCGCGGGTTGAGGGGGGAATGAACGCCATGAGCAAGACGACCGCCGCGGTGCAGGCCACCCCCGCCACTTCCACTCCCGTCCCCCCTCCCGGCGTCAGGCCGCCCGCCAACGCGCCGGGCACGCCCGGCGGCCCCCGTCCGCCGACCAAGCCCCAGGGCCGGCTGCAGAAGCGCCGCCGCGACGAGATGGATTTCCTGCCCGACGCGCTGGAGATCCTGGAACGGCCGCCCTCCCCCACCGCGCGCACCTTCACCGCGGTCATCATGCTGGCCTTCACCGCCGCCTGCGCCTGGGCATGGTTCGGCCATGTCGACGTGGTGGCGGTGGCGCAGGGCCGGGTGGTGCCGAGCGGCCGGACCAAGACCATCCAGCCGATGCAGACCGGCGTCGTCCGCGCCATCGCGGTGGAGGACGGCCAGCTGGTCAAGGCCGGCCAGACCCTGATCGAACTCGACCCGACCGAGGCGGTTGCCGACCGCGGCCGCATCCGCTCCGACCTGTCGGCGGCGCGGGCCGAGGCGGCGCGGCTGCGGGCGGCGCTGGAGGTGGTGAACGGCAATCCCGACGCCGAGTTCGCCGCCCCGGCCGGCCTGTCGCCTGAACTGGCGCGGATGCAGGGCCAGCTTCTCGCCAGCCAGATCGCCGAGCAGCGCGCCAAGCTGGCCGCACTCGACCGCGAGCAGGCCCGGCGCGAGGCCGACCGCGCCACCGTGGTGCAGACCATCGCCAAGCTGAACGCCACCCTGCCGCTGATCCGCGAGCGGGCGGAGGCGCTGTACGACCTGTCGAAGCGCGGCACCTCGTCCCGCTTCCAGTATCTCCAGCTCCAGCAGGATCTGGTCGGGCAGGAGCAGGAGCTTCTGGTCCAGAAGATCAAGCTGACGGAGGCCGACGCCTCCATCGCCGCCACCGCCGAGCAGCGCCGCCAGACCGAGGCCGAGTTCCGCCGCCAGCTCTACACCAGCCTCGCCGAGGCCGAGCGCAAGGCCGCCTCGCTGGAGCAGGAGCTGGCCAAGGCCGAGCAGCAGGTCGATCTCCTGCGGCTGACGGCACCGGTGGACGGCTATGTCCAGCAGCTGGCCGTGCACACGGTCGGCGGTGTCGTGACCACCGCCCAGCCGGTGATGGTCATCGTGCCGGAGGACAGCCGGCTGGAGGTCGAGGCCTTCATCCCCAACAAGGACATCGGCTTCGTCCAGACCGGCCAGGTGGCCGAGGTGAAGGTGGAGGCCTTCTCCTTCACCAAGTACGGGCTGATCCCCGGCCGTGTCGCCTCGCTGTCCAGCGATGCCGTGCAACAGCAGCAGCAGGCCGACAAGGGGACGGACAAGAGCGCGGCGAAGACGCCGGAGGCCGGGTCGGTCTATGCCGCCCGCATCGCGCTGGACCGCGACACGCTGGACGTCGACGGCAAGCAGACGCGGCTGCAGCCGGGCATGACGGTCAGCGCCGAGATCAAGACCGGCCGCCGCCGCATCGCCGACTATCTGCTCTCTCCCCTCTCGCGCAGCGCCCAGGAGGCCATGCACGAGCGGTAATCTCTCCTCCCAGAGGAGCAGCGCCCTCTCGGTGAGAGGAACGCTGCTCCTGTGCGGATCCCGTTACGCCGCCATCCCATGCGCCATGTCGTGCGCGTCGTGCCAAGCGTGCAGGCCATGGTCGGCATACTGGAAGGCCGGGAGCAGGTCCGGCGTCCAGCCGGCGACATCCGCCGTCTCGTGCGCGTCCGTCCCGTATGTGGCCGCACTGGCCGACACGGCGTGGCCCAGCAGGTCGCCGGCCTGAAGTTCCGCCACCTGCGCCTGCGCGGGGGCCTGTACCCCGAACAGGCCCTTGTCGGCGGCGACCACCAGCGTGCCGTTCCACCACAGGCCGCTCTGGCCCTTGACCACGTCGTGCCCGTCGAGTGCGCCCTTGTCGTAGGTCACCGCGGCGTCGGTGGCGGCATAGCTGTGGCCGTTGACGCTGACGCTGTTGACGAACAGGTTGCGATCCTGGCCGCCGGCGAAGCCGTCATTGTCGTACTGGACCTGCACCGTGTGGGCGCTGTCGGCCGACACGGTGGCGGTGAAGGCGTAGTTCTTGGCCGCAGCGCCCACCGTGGCGCTGCCGACCGCATGGCCGTCGACCAGCAGGGTGAAATGGGCGTTCACGCCGGCCGCCGCGGTGCCCTTGGCATTGACCAGGATGGCGGCCGTGGTGGTGGCGGGGGCGCCTGTGCCGGGGCCAGGGGTGGGATCCGGCACCGTCGGCGTCGCCGTCGTGCCATAGAGCTGGCCGATCTTCGCCAGCAGCGCCTGGGTGTTGAGGTCGGTGTAGCCGGTGCCGGCGATCGGCGTGCCGGTCTGCTTGGCCAGCGACAGGAACTCGTCCTGGGTCAGGGCGCTGCCGCGCAGCGCGATGGCCTCCTGCTGGGCGAGCGCCACCGCGGCGGTCACCGAGGGCGCGGAGAAGGAGGAGCCGTTGGTCGTCACCGTCCGCCCGGCCAGATCGGTCAGCCGGATGTCGGTGCCGTCGGCGCAGAGGTCGGTGATGCCCGGATTGCGCTGGGCCCAGCCCGGCATGGTGCCGTCGCCGCCCGACGCGCTGACGCAGATCGTGTTGTGGTCGGCGGCGAAATAGGACACGTCGGTCGCGGTCCCGTTCTGTCCGGCATTGCCGGCGGCGGCCGACACCAGCACCCGCTTGGCGGCGAGGCTCGCCAGCTCGTCCGACAGCAGGGTCGTCATCTCCGACGGGGCGGAGCCGCCGGCCAGCGACAGGTTGACGCCGACGACATTGTAGTCCGACGCATGGGATACCACCCATTGCAGCGCCTGCTCGATGGCCGAACCCGACGCGGTGGAGGTGCCGTCCGGGATCACCTTCAGCGCGACGATGTTGAGGTCCGGCGCTTGCGACAGGATGCTGGAGGTCACCAGGGCGCCATGGGTGTCGGCGTTGGGGTTGCGGGCATCGGCGTCGTTGTTGGCGAAGTCGTGCTGATAGACGATGCGCGCGGCGGATTCCCAGGTCGGCGACCAGCCGCTGTCGATGACGACGACTGTCTCGCCCCGCCCGGTATAGGTGCTGTTCGCCATGCTGTCGGTCCCCGTCCTGCTGCCGTCGTCGATGAAGATGCGGGGCGGAGTATGCGGTCTGGCGATGTGGCCTTCGGATGATAAGGACGGGGCGGATTTCGGACGTGGTGCCCCTTATGCGACGGCGCATAGGGATTGGGTCTGGCCCACGTCCTCATCCATCCCACCTGTTGGATGCGATCAAGCAAGAGAGAGCCTCATTGTGCGAGGGTGATGGATGAGGGTGCCGGTCCGATATCACTGGGGTTTTGTCGCCCTGGCCTTCCTGCCCTCTGTGGGCTTCGCCGATTCTCCCGCCGCCCTTCCCGCCGGGGCTCCAACGCTGGAGGTGCCGGTGCGCTGCCGGATCGGGACGGACTGCTTCGTCCAGAATTATGTCGATGCCGATCCGGGGCCGGGGATGCGGGATTTCGCCTGCGGGCGGCTGACCTATGACGGGCACAAGGGGACCGATTTCCGGCTGACCGACCTGGAGGCGATGCGGCGCGGGGTGGCGGTGGTGGCTGCCGCTCCCGGAACGGTGGCGCGGGTGCGCGACGGGATGGACGATGTCAGCATCCGCCAGAACGGTGTGCCGGCCGGGCGGGAGGCCGGCAATGCGGTGGTGGTCGACCATGGCAATGGCTGGGAAACCCAGTACAGCCACCTCAAGCGCGGCAGCATCGCGGTCAGGCCGGGTGACCGGGTGGAGGCCGGCACGCCGCTGGCCCAGGTCGGGCTGTCCGGCAACACCGAATTCCCCCATGTCGATTTCGGCATTCGCCATGATGGCCGTACCCTCGACCCCTATAGCGGCAAGGAGGTCGGGAGCGGGGAGGCGCCGGCCTGCGGCACCGATCGGGGCGCCGTGCCGGTGCCGTCGGGCACGCTGTGGAGCGCCGAGGCGCGCCGTACCCTCGCCTACCGGCCGAGCGCCGTGCTCGGCGCCGGTCTGGCGCCCGAGACGCCGAAGGCGGAGGTGGCCCGGAACGGCGGTTATGTCGGCAAGCCTGTGCCGGTTGACGCGCCGGTGCTGGGGGTGTGGACGGAGCTGATGGGCGGGCGGCAGGGCGACCGGGTGACGCTGGAGGTGACCGGCCCCGACAACCGTCGCCTGTTCCGCAACGAGGGCACGGTGCCGCGTCCGCTGGCCGTGCTGTTCTTCGGCGCGGAGGTGAAGAAGCCCGCCCCCGGCCCCTGGGTGTCCGGCTCCTACCGGGTGACGGTGACGCTGCGCCATGGTGACGAAACGGTGCTGCGGGAGGAGCGAAGGATCGATCTGCGCTGACCGGGTTGAGTGGAATTCTGCCGAGACAACGCGAAGGATAGGGCAAGTGACAACTGCGACAGCAGGATCATTTGTCACGAAATGAACACTGCGTTTTCGTACGAAAGAGTACCTCCGAAAGGATGAGCGTACCTCCTTATTAAGTGTTTCCGTCGTGAGATTGCCCGGTATCGGCAAGGCAATCCGGCAATGACAGACACTCAGCAGGCTTTCTACGTCGCGACCAACGGCAACGATTCCTGGTCGGGGCGTTTGGCGGCACCCAACGCCGACGGCACCGACGGTCCCTTCGCCACGCTGGAACGCGCGCAGGGCGCGATGCGGGCGACCGGCATCCGCGACACCTATGTGCGCGGCGGCACCTATGCCATGGCGCGCACGGTGACGCTGACCGCGGCCGACAACGGCGTGCGCATCATGGCCTTTCCGGGCGAGACGCCGGTCTTCAGCGGCGGCGAGCGGGTCGGCGGCTTCACCGCCATCGGCGGCGGGCTCTATGCCGCGGCGACCTCCGCGACCGGGCTGGACCTCTCCATCGGCGGGGTGCGGCAGAAGGTGGCGCAGACCGGCGACTGGAACGCCGGCGATGCCAAGTCCGGCTGGTCGGTGCTGGAGGCGGCGGCCGGCGGCGCCAGCAAGACCAGCCTGCGCATCGGCTCCGGCGACGGGGCGATGGCGGCGGTGCTGGCCGCCGGGGTGCAGCCCGGCACCATGGTCCAGACCTTCGACACCGAGCGGCTGTCCGACAACATCGTCGGCGTCGCCTCCACCGATGCCGGCAGCCGGACCATCAATTTCACGCAGGCGGCCAAATACGCCCTGCGGAGCGGCGGCACCTACCGTCTGCTGAACGACGACGCCTTCATCCGCGACGCCGGCGAATTCGCCTGGAGCGCCGAGACCGGCAGGCTGGTGGTGAAGCCGCAGGATCCCGGCGCCCTGCTGAGCCAGGGGGCCGTGGTGGCGCGGCTGGGCACGCTCATCTCGCTGAACGGGGCGAGCGGCGTCACCCTCCAGGGTCTGACCTTCGCCGACACCAGCTGGGACGGCTCGGCCCTGACCCTGACCAATGCGTCGGGCAACAGCATCGCCGGCAACCGCTTCGTCAATGTCGGCACCGGGATGACGCTGACCGGATCGTCCGCCAACGCCATCGAAGCCAACCGGATGGAGCATCTGGGAGCCAGCGGCATCAAGGTCACCTACGGCAGCAACGGCAACCGCATCGGCGCCAACAGCATGGACGGCATCGGCGAGGTGCTGAAGGACGTCGCCGGCATCCAGCTCTACGGCACCAGCGGCACGCTGATCTCCGGCAACGACATCCGCAACAGCACGCGCTACGGCATCTCGATCAAGAACTGGGACGGCGCCACCGTCAACACCGACACGGTGGTGGAGTACAACCGCCTCTACAACACGATGACCGAGACCGCCGACGGCGGCGCCATCGAGATGCTGGGCCGGTCCAACGTCGACACCCGCACGGTCATCCGCGGCAACGACATCCGCAATGTCGGCGGGCTGGCGACCGACGGGTCGGGCTGGCTCGACCGCCAGAAGAGCTTCGGCATCTATCTGGACGACATGGCCAACGGCGTCACCGTCCAGGACAATTTCATCCAGAACACCGGCTGGGCCAGCGTCTTCATCCATGGCGGCGATTCCAACACCGTCACCAACAACTTCGCCACCCTGTCCAACCCGCGCGAACGCTTCATCCGGCTGGAATGGGTGCCGAGCGCCGGCAATATCGGGCTGCTCAGCAACAACCGGGTGACCGGGAACGTCATCTCCTCCTCCACCGGGACGGATTATTGGGAGTTCTGGACCCCCGGCTCCTACACCGTCAGCGGCAACCTCGTGCAGGGCATCCGCGGGCTGAACGGCGGCGACACGGTGTCGTCGGGACTGTTCGCCAATCCGGCGGCCGGCGATTTCCGGCTGGGCAGCGCGGCGGCTGCCGCGCTCGGCATTCATGACCTGGATTGGGGCCGGATGGGCTTCGCCCCCCTGACGGTGCCGGGGATCCCCAGCCCCGGTGCCGGTGCGGGAACGGGAAGCGGGACCTCCCCGGCGACCGGCACCGGCAGCGCGCCCGCGGCGGCGGCCGGGCCGGCCTTCTCGCCGCTGGCCTACATCGCCTCCTACGCCGATCTGTCGGCCGCCTTCGGCGCCAACGCCGCCGCCGGTGCGGCACATTACGCCGCCAGCGGGCGGGCGGAGGGCCGGACGGTCAGCTTTGACCCACTGGCCTACATCGCCTCCTATGGCGATCTGTCGGCGATCTTCGGCGCCAACGGCGATGCCGGCGCCGCCCATTACATCGGCAGCGGCCGGGCGGAGGGGCGGAGCGTGAGTTTCGATCCGCTGGCCTATATCGCCTCCTATGGTGACCTGACGGCCGCGCTCGGCACCGACCGGACGGCGGCGGCGATGCATTACATCGGCAGCGGCCGGACGGAGGGCCGGACGGTCAGCTTCAACCCGCTCTCCTATCTGGCGGCCAACCCCGACCTCGCCGCCGCCTTCGGCACCGACACCACCCGGGCCGACCTGCATTACCTGGGAAGCGGCCGGACGGAGGGGCGGAGCACCGCCTTCAATGCCTCGGCCTATCTGGCGGCCAATGCCGATGTGGCGGCGGCCACCGGCGGCGACCTGACGGCGGCGATGCGCCACTACATTCTGAACGGCCGGCTGGAAGGCCGGGCGCTGAGCCCCGCCCCTGCTCGCGCGGCGGCGGCGGGCCTGTTGCCGGACAGCGCCATGCTGGCCGCCGGCATGGGGTGAGCACGAACGACACCATGGAAGCGGGGCGCCCTTCGACCGAGAGGGGCGTTTACCTCAGATTGAGAAATTAATAAACTATTAGCTGATAACGACGCTATTCTCCCATGGATACATCCTGTCGTGGGAGGATAGCATGGTTGCGAAGGCTGTGCAGGAAGGCGCCATGTCGCCGCTCTCGTTGCTGACCAAGCTGAAGTCGGCACCGCCTTCCGCGGCTCCCCTTGCCCCATCCTCCTCTCCCGCATCCTCCAAGATCTCGTCGCCGGCCTCGTCCCAGGCCAAGACTGCGGGCGATACGGTGTCGCTGTCGGCACAGGCGGTCTCGAAGATGACCGGGGCGGCCAACGCTCCGGGAGGTCCGTCCGCACCGCCGGTCCAGCTGAAGATCGAAGGCGACCTCAGTTTCGCGGATTTCAAGGCGATGAGTGCGCGCATGGAGAAGGTCATGGACTATCACCTGGCGAGAGGAGACTTCATCCGACAAAGCATGCAGTCGCTGCGCAGCCAGTTCGGCTTCGAGGAGGAGGGCGAAAGCACCGGCAACGTCTCGCTGAGTGGCGGGATCGGCAAGGTCGTCGAGCGGCAGGCGGTGTCGAGGGGCATCGCCATGCCGGAAAAATCCCAGGAGGTGAAGGACTGGGAAGCCGAACGTCAATCGGGAGCGTCGGTACCGCCGGAAGGCTGGGACAAATCCTCCCTGATCACGCTGTTCCTGCCGGGATCCCAGGGAACCGACGACAAGCAGGTGGAGATCTGGCTGGACAACCGGGCCTTCGACAAGCTGGGCAAGATGTCGGCCGACGAGGTCAAGGCCGGTCTGGTCGACATGCTGAACGGTCCCGATGCCGCGGCGTCGCAGGCGGCGGTGGACAATGGTGCGTTCGGCGCCGCGATGCGGGCGGACAGCGAGCACCATCCGGAATTCCAGAAGTCCAAGGCTCGGCTCGGCTTCTTCGATCCCGAGCAGGGGACGAGCGCCCAACCCTGGCTGATGATCCAGTCGAGAAGCGAACCGGGCTATGTCCAGGAGAATGCCGGCAAGCTGGTCGATACGGTCATGTCGATCCTCAAGGAAGGGGCGGCCGGGCGCCCGGCCGGCTGACGCCCTCTCCCGCCTGCCCCCTCTCCCGCCTGACCGGGTGACAAGCCGGGCGTGAGCCGTTACAACGGCCCGTTCGGCGCCGCTGTCCCGCGGCACCCGGATTTCCATGCGGGGATGATGGCCCAGGCTCTTCTCGACACCCCCTTCGCCCAATCGGCGAAGCCCGGTTCCGGCCTTTCCCCCGGCCCAGGCCAGCCCGCTCCGGGCCAACCCACTCCGGAGAAGCCGCCCGGGCGGCGGTGGCCGGTGCTGGTCAAGCTGGCGGTGACGGTCGCGGTGCTGGGGGCGCTCGCCGCCGGGGCCGACTGGTCCGGCATCGCCGCGCGCCTGTCGGCCGCCGATCCCCTGCTGTTCGCCGCCGGTTTCGCCGTCAAGGCGCTGACCCTGCCCTTCGCCTCGCAGCGGTGGCGGTCGGTCGGCCGCGCCGCCGGCTTCTCGCTGACCCGCTGGACCGCCTTCCGCCTGCAGATGGCCAGCGGCTTCCTCGGCCAGATCCTGCCGGGGTCGGTCGGGGCCGACCTGCTGCGCGGCTGGTTCACCTGGCGGCTCGGCCATCCCGCCGGCCCGGTGATGCTGGCCCTGCTGGTCGACCGGCTGATGGCCCTGCTGGGGGTGGTGCTGATCGGGCTGGTCGGGCTGCCGCATCTGGCAGCGGTGGCGCCGCCCGCCGTCGCCGCCACCGTGCTGGCAGGCGCGCTGGTGCTGGCCGTCGCCATGGGGCTGCTGCTGCTGGCCGGGCGCATCCCGCGCGACCGGCTGCCGGCTCCGAAGCGGCTGCGCGACGGGGCGCTGGGGCGGACGGTGTGGACCGCCGTGGCGCAGCTGCGCGCCATGGGCGGCAACCCGGCCGCCTGGGCGGCGCTCGGCCACAGCATCGGCGTCCACCTCGCCACCATCGGCGCCACCATCCTGTTCGCCCGCTCCGTCGGCCTGCCGGTCGGCTGGCTCGACGGGCTGGCCATCGTGCCGGCCGCCATCGTCGCCGCGGCATTGCCCGTCTCGCTCGGCGGCTGGGGCGTGCGCGAGGGGGCGATGGTCGCCGGTTTCGCGCTGCTCGGCTTCAATGCCGACGCGGCCCTTCTGGTCTCGCTGCTGATCGGACTGTCGATTGCCGTCCTGTCGCTGCCCGGCGGCGTCTTCTGGCTGCTGCTGCGCAACGAGACCGCCATCCAGACCGCTGCTCAGACAGACCGCCAGACGTCCCTTCAGACCGCTGCCGGCGGGGCTGAGGCCTTTCCCACGGATTTTTCGCGATGACCGACCAGCCGACCTCGACGCTTTCCCAGCCCGTCACCGTGACCGCCGCCGGGGATGACGCCGCCATCCCGGATGCCATGCTGGACACCGCTGCCGGGACGCGCGGCCTTTCCCCGCGCCAGCAGCGCATCCGTTCGCTGTTCGACGCCATGGCTCCCCTGCGCGACCGCTGGGCCGAGCGCAACCGCGCCTTCCATGACGCCGACCGCGCCTATCTGCGCTTCCTGATTCCGGAAGGGGCGACGGTGCTGGAGATCGGCTGCGGCGTCGGCGACACGCTGGCGGCGCTGAAGCCGGCCCGCGGCGTCGGCATCGACCTCAGCCCGGCGACCATCGCCGAGGCCAAGGCCCGCCATCCGCAGCTGGAGCTGATCGCCGCCGACGCCGAGGATCCGGCGACCATCGACGCCATAGCGGCGATTGGGGGGCCGTTCAGCCACATCCTGCTGTCCGGCACCATCGGCTTCCTGGACGACATCGAGGAGACGCTGCGCCTGCTGCGCCGGGTCGCGACGCCGAAGACCCGCATCATCGTCAGCTACCATTCGCGCGTCTGGGAACCGATCCTGTGGGCGGCGGAGAAGCTCGGGATGCGCATGCCGCAGGGCAAGCAGAACTGGCTGTCGACCAGCGACATCGTCAATCTGCTGGATCTGGCCGGCTGGGAGCCGGTGCGCCGCGAATGGCGCCAGCTGATCCCGAAGCGGCTGCTCGGGCTCGGCACTTTGGTCAACCGCTACATCGCCCCCCTGCCGGGCATCCGCCGGCTGTGCGTGCGCAACTATGTCGTCGCCCGGCCGCAGCCGACCGTCGAGGCGGTGACGGTCGACGGCAAGCCGGCCTCGGTCACCGTGCTGATCCCCTGCCGCAACGAGCGCGGCAACATCGAGAACGCCATCCGCCGGCTGCCCCGCTTCGCCCCCGACGTCGAGGTGATCTATGTCGAGGGCAACAGCCAGGACAACACCTACGAGGAATGCCTGCGCGTCCGCGACGCCTATCCCGACTGGGACATCAAGGTCATGAAGCAGCCCGGCAAGGGCAAGGGCGACGCGGTGCGCGCCGGCTTCAACGTGGCGCGCGGCGACATCCTGATCATCCTCGACGCCGACCTGACGGTGCCGCCGGAGACGATGGGGAAATTCTACCAAGCCATGGTGTCGGGGCGCGGCGAGTTCGTGAACGGCACGCGGCTCGTCTACCCGATGGCGCCGGAGGCGATGCGCTTCCTGAACTTCCTGGCCAACCGGGCCTTCGCGCGCATCTTCTCCTTCCTGCTGAACCAGCGCTTCACCGACACGCTGTGCGGAACCAAAGTGCTGTGGCGCAAGGATTACGAGACCATCGTCGCCAACCGCCATTACTTCGGCGATTTCGACCCGTTCGGCGACTTCGACCTGATCTTCGGCGCCGCCAAGCAGAACCTGAAGATCGTCGAGGTGCCGGTGCGCTACGCCGACCGCAGCTATGGCGAAACCCAGATCTCCCGCTTCACCCACGGCTGGCTCTTGGCCCGCATGGTGGTGTTCGCCTGGAAGAAGCTGAAGGCTTTCTGAGCCCTCACACCGGTTCGGCGGCGGCGAGCGGCAGGAAGGCCTGATAGCCGTCGCGCTGTTCGGTCAGGTTCAGCAGCAGGTCGGTCAGGCTGTCGCGGGCGAAGGTGTCGGTGGTCGAGGCCAGCCGGCGGCGGACGACGGCGATGAACTCCTCCAGCACGTCCAGGTGCAGGGTGGCGGAGGCGAGGACGTCCTGGGCAATCGGGGCGGCGATCGGAGCGGCGTTCTGGGCGGTCATGATGGCGGTCTTTCGCGGAAGGAAGAGGGGGGCGGCAGGAGCGGACCGGAGCGGCCGGATCAGGCGGCGAGCGCGGTGACGATGGGTTCGGCGGCGGCGAGGGCGGCGCGGTAGGTCTCGCGCTGCTCGGTCAGGCCGGCGAGCAGGTCGGCCAGGCTGTCGCGGGTGAAATCGCTGGTGCTGCCGTCCAGCTTCGACTGGGTGATCGCGATGAACTCATCGACCACATCCAGGTGCAGGGAAGCAGAAGCGAAGATGCTGGCGGCGCATTCGATCTTGGACATGGTGGCGATCCCTGTATTCGAGGTGGAGGCTCTTGCCCGTTCTGATGAGCTTATTGAGCCATTCCGCCAGTTAACGAGGTGTTAAGATCACCGATTGGTCCTAGGTCGATTGGTGATTACCTCTTCCAAGAAAAACGCCCCGGCGCGATTTGGCGGTAGTGTTACTTCTTTCGATGCGACCATGAGAAAACGCGGCCGGTTGCCCGGCCGCGTTCTTCCCTGTCCGTTCAGCCCCCGGAGGAACCCTGCCGGGCCGGCGTCCTCAGACCGCCTGCGGCAGCCCGTGGATGTAGCCGACGCCGCCGCTGCGGCGGTTGCGGTAGGCATCGTCGATCAGGCCGGCGACGCTGTCCTTGACCTTGTCGTGCAGGCCCTTCTCCCAGTCGCCGGGGTGCTGGAAGTTGCTCATGATGTAGGAGAAGCCGTTGACGTCGTCGACCGCCTGCAGGCCGGTCGATTCGGCACCCGCCGGGCAGGACAGCAGGCGCGACAGCTGCTTGGTGTCGACGTTGTAGGCCCACAGGAAGTTGTTGACGTGGGCGCCGCTGTCCTCGCCGATCAGCAGCGTGCGCAGCTTCTCGGAGAATTTCAGGTTGTCGGGGTTGGCGATGCGGTCGGCGTCGGCGGTGTTGCCGATGGCGTCGGGGGTGGCGAGGTCACGGCCGACCAGAGCCGGGACGGCGCTGAAATGCACCGGCACCCACTCGCTGTCGATGGCCGCACCGGCCATGTCGGTCTGGCCGGCCTTCATCGGCAGCTGGTAGACGGCGCCGGCGTTGATGGCGTCGACCTTGATGCCGCTCTTGCCGTCGCTCATCGACTTGTACATGTAGGACACCGCCATGTAGGCGGTCTTGTCCTTGGCGTTGACGGTGACGCCTTCCAGCTTGGTCAGCGCCAGCGTGGCGCCGACGGTGGGGGCGTAGCGGTGGGTCTCCAGGAAGGCGGCGGCCTTCTCCATGCCCGGCTTGAACTTGACCCACTGGGTCTTGCCGCTGAAGGGGATGAGGGTGAAGGACGGGTCCTTCGGATCCTCCTTCTTCACCTCGACGATGTCGGCGGCCTTCAGGCTGTCGGCCAGCTTCTCGATCTCGGCGCTGGTGGCATGGCCCAGCTTGACCCACTTCAGGCCGAAGGCGCCGCCCTTGTCGAGATCCTTGCCGGCCTCCTGCTCCATCTTCGCGGCATAGAGGGTGCCGGCGGAGAGGTCCTTGGCCTTGTCGGCGATGAACATGAACAGGCCGCCGTTGGTGGCGTCGTCGCCCATCAGCACGGTGCGCTCGTCCGGCATCACCTGCACCAGCTCGTGCGAGATGCGGCCGAGGCAATAGTGCTTCCTGATGCTGCCGGTACCGTCGGCGTTCACCGTCACTTCCGGCAGGTGGCCGTAATGGTACGGGTTGGCCTTCGTCTCGTCGCCGAACAGGTTCTTGCTGTAGGCGCGGAACTGGTCGTCGAGCGCGGCCGCGTCCGGCTCGTACTCCTCGCTCGACAGGTGGGTGTTCCACGGCGACAGGCTGGCGCCGCAGGTGATCCACAGGCCGTGCACGCCGCTGGTGTCGACATTGTGGTACTGCACCAGCTTGAGCGCACCGGTCTCCTTGTTCTGGTCCAGCGTCAGGACGGCGATCGGCGACGGCAGCTTGCCGTACATCGAGGCGTCCTTCGAATCGCGGGTGGTGTATTCGAACTGGACGACGGCGAACAGCGTGTTGCCGGTGACACCGGCCACCTTGGCGCCGGGGATCGGGGCCAGCAGGTTGCAGCCGTCCGGGCAGTCGGAGAAGAACTGCGCCGGGGTCGCCAGCGAGGCGTCCAGGATCGGCTTGCCGGCGATGTCGACATAGCCGCCGGCCAGGATCGTGCCGCCCTTGCCGTCGGGAACCATGTCGCCGGTGATGAACAGCGGCTGGTAGCCGAGCGCGAAGCTCTGCTTGGAGCCGTCGGCCCAGGTCACGACCATGCTGGACTCGACCGTGGTCTTCGCCTGCGCCGCGGCGGCGGTGGGGGCGGCCATGCCGACGAACTCGACGGCGACCGGCGCGCCCTTGGCAGCGGCGGCCTCGGCGCCCGAGGCGAACAGCAGCTCGCCGGCGCCGATGCCGGCGACCGGCAGCAGCGGCAGCCCGGCGAGGGCGCGGAGCACCGAACGGCGCGACGTTTCAGGCAGATGGACGGACAGATCGGTCATGGCGGATGTCTCCCGAACCCTCATCAGGGCAAGCGGCTGGCATGCGGCGCGCCGCCGGGCCATGGGAGCCCGTTCGGCGCAGCCTTGTTCTTGGCGAGCGTCGGGAAGCTACCGCGGGGATGTTACAGTTTGACGGTCAGCGGGCGCTGAGCATGCAGGTGCGGTCCGACGGCATCGGCAGCGCCACCGGCTTGCCGTCCGCCCCGGTGCCGCGCACCACGCGTCCGCCGGTTTTCCCGCCCGGTGCCGGCTGGGAAGTGGGCTGTGAGGCTGACTGTTCTGCGATCTCCGGGTCGGTGACCTGCCCGGCGACCGCCCATTGCCGGGTCTGCGGGTCCTGGCAGCGCAGCTCGTAGCGGCCCTTCATCGGCTCGGCGGAGGCGGGAGAGGCGGTCGGGAGGGCGGCGGCCAGGAGCAGGGCGGCCATCAGGGGCATATGGGGAGAGCGGATCATCCGGCTTTATCCTTGGCTGGTTGTGTCCGGTGACTGGGGACGGGAGACCGCCCGGCCGATGTCGGCCTGCCAGACCATGCTGACCAGGGCGATCTGGGTCAGCAGATGCATCTCGCCGCGGCCGATGGCCTCCAGCAGCTCCGTCCGCGTCAGGAACAGGATCTCGGTGTCCTCCAGATCGTCGGAAACCGGATCGGCGACCCGGCGGCAGCCGGTGGCGTGGAACATGTGCGACCAGGCCCCGCCCTGGTTGGCGTTGACGATGTAGGCGCCGAGGTCGGTCCAGCTCTCCGCCTCCATCCCGGTCTCCTCCATCAGTTCGCGCCTGGCGGCGGCCAGCGGATCCTCGCCGGGCGACAGGTGGCCGCCGGGGAAGACCAGCCCGACCTTGCGCGGGCCGTGGCGGTACTGGCGGTAGGTGACGATCCGCCCGTCCGCCGTCTCGGCGAAGATGCAGGCGAAGGAGGGCTGGTCGAACTGGTAGTAATCGTCGATCCGCCGCCCGTCCGGCAACTCCACCGTCTCCACCCGCACCTTCAGGAAGGGATCGGCGTCCAGCAGCTCGCGGCTGCCAAGCACGGTCCAGGGGCGGTGCAGGCGGTAGGGGCGATGTCCGGGCATAGGCTGTCTTTTGCTTTCGCTGGTTGCGGCGGAAGGGGACCGGCGGAGGGGCTTGCCGGTGATGGCCTACCAGCAGCCATCCGTCCGCGTCCAGTTCTCCTCATGGGGAGGGAGTGGGATCCATCCTGTTCCTGTGATCGGGGTCAAGACGGAGAGAAAACAACCAATGAAAGAAATTCTGGAAATAAAAATCCATTTTAGAAACTAAAGCTGCGGCCTATGGCGCATCCTGCCCAGGTTACTTCTTCATTCACGTGTGTCGAATGAAACGAGATGTGACCGATTTTTTCCAGCCATCCATTTTCATTGAGCTGTCTTTGTGAAAGGGCTTATCGGTTCCGGCCGAGCGCAATCGGTTCCAATCCACGCCGACCATTGAAGCCGATCATCGACAGGGCCAGCTCCATGCCGACCACCCAATCCCTCCAGTCCGCCGACACCGGAGGCGCGGAGATCGCCGCCAGCGTCGTCATCTGCACCCACCGGCGGCCCGAGCTGCTCGACGCCTGCCTGGGAAGCCTGATCGGGCAGCGGGTGGGCGGTGCCCGGGGGGCCGCCCCGGCCATCGCCGATAGCATGGTCCATGAGATCCTCGTGATCGACAACTCTCCGCAGGCCGAAGGGCGGGCGGTTGCCGAGCGCCGGCAGGCGGCCTTCGCCCGGGAAGGCGTGCCGCTGCGCTACATCCTGGAGGAGCGTCCAGGCGTCAGCTTCGCCCGCAACCGCGGCGTCCTCGAGGCGGCGGGAGAGCTGATCGCCTTCATCGACGACGACGAGCGGGCCTGCGGCGGGTGGCTGGAGCGCCTGCTGGAGCCCTTCCACCGGCTGGGCGACGGCGTCGACATCGTCGCGGGCGAGGTCGATCCGGATTTCGGCGACATGCCGAGGCCGGATTGGCTGGCCGACACCATGCTGCATTTCTTCTCGTGCCGCTGGGGCTGGGACAGCGAGCCCCGCTTCCTGACGGAGGCGGAGTGGTTCGGTGAAGGGAACTGCGCCTTCCGCAAGCGGCTGATGAACGGGCGCGCCTTCCCGACCGACCTTGGCCGCAGGGGGGACGTGCTGCTGGCGAACGAAGGCGCCCTCTTCACCGAGATGCGCAATGCGGGTGCCGAAACCTATTACGTGCCGTCCGCCACGGTGCTCCATTTCATCCATCCCGACCGGCTGAACCGGCACTGGCTGATGCGGCGGATGTTCTATCAGGGCGTCTCGAACCGTCTGATGCACCGGCGATACGGGCAGGCGGAACGGCCCTGCGACTTCAACGTCAATCTGGCCGATCTGGCCGCCATCGACGTCGACACGCTCGAGGACAAGGGACTGTGGGCGATGATCCGGCTGTATTACGAGATCGGCTACGCCTCTGCCTTGGTCATGGCGGGAAGCCCTCCCTCCCCTCCGGACCGTGATCCCGCTCGTCCCTGAGCCGCCACAGGGGGGCCGGTGGGGTCCGGGGTTTCTTCATGCCGCTTTGGGACTGAGGCACGACGTCGCGGAGGTGTGGAGGCGGGTTTATAAGGCGGACGGTGAAACAGGAACGAAGAAGGCAGGGAAACCCGATGGCCATGACCGGTGTCGAACATCGCGTGCTGTACCGCGACCCGCGTTTCTATGCGTCCTTCCCGTCGCTGACCCCGACCATGCCGGGACAGGAGGGGGCGGTGCTGCTGGCCTTCCGGCGGGCGCGCGACCATCGCTGGCTGCGCGGGCCGGACTACCGGGCGGGGGAGGCCGGGTTCAACCATGTCGACCATCTCGATTCGCGCTCGCAGACCGTCCTGCTGCGGCTCGGCCCCGACGCGGAGCCGCTGGGGGAGGCCCCGGGAGAGGTGATGGCCCTGCCCGCCGATCCGCAGGCGGCCGACCAGGACGCCAGCCTGCTCACCCTTCGCGACGGCCGCATCCTGCTGACCGGCTTCCGCTGGTATCCGGTGCCGTCGTCCCAGGGGGAAGAGCTGCGCGCGCTGGGGATCGGGCTGGCCGGCAATCCGCAGAAGACCGGCGACCTCTACATCTTCTGGGGCGGCTACAGCCGGCACAGCGACGATGGCGGGCGGAGCTGGACCGCGCACCGCGACCTGCCGCCCCTGCCCGGCCATCCCGATCTCGTGCCGGGCCGGCGGCCCTTCCATGGCGGTGCGGTGCGCGGTCGGGCGGTCGAGGCGCCGGACGGCACTATTCTGCAGACCGGCTACACCCATCATCCCTCCACCGGCACCTATGCCAGCCATCTCTTCGCCTCCACCGACCGGGGGGAGAGCTGGGGCCACCGGGCGATCGTCGCCATCGATCCCGAGGCCAGGGCCGGCTTCTGCGAGACGGCGCTGCATCTGGACGCCGACGGCGTGCTGCACGCCTTCCACCGCACCACCGGGCTGGACGACCATCTGGCGACCTCGCGCTCCACCGACATGGGCCACAGCTGGGAGCCATGGCGGCGCCATGCGGTGGTCGGCCATCCCTATGACGCCTGCCCGCTGCCGGACGGCCGGCTGCTGCTGGCCGGCGGTTACCGCCATGCTCCCTTTGGCGTGCGCGCCCGCCTCTACGACCCGCGCCGCCAGCAGCCGGACGAGGGGACGGAGCTGGTGCTGCGCGACGACGGGCCGGCGCCGGATCTGGGCTATCCCTGGGCCGCGGTGCTGCCGGACGGGCGCGCCATGGTCGCCTATTACATCTGCGACGCCACGGGGCTGCGCGGGATCGAGGCGACGCTGTTCCGGCCGTGAGGGTCCTGCGACCCGCTGTACCCTGGACCGGCCGGCGGGGCGCGGGCTACCCTTCCCGCATCATGCAAAGCATTCCCGCCCCCTTCGCTCCGGCGAAAGCCGTTCCCGGCATTTCCCCCGCCGCCTATCACGACCCGGAAATTTTCCGGGCTGAGGAGGAACGGGTCTTCCGCCGGTCCTGGGTTTTCGCCGGCTTCACCGACGACCTCGCCCGGCCCAACGACTATCTGACCCGGCGCATCGGCGGGCTGGACGTGCTGGTGCAGAATTTCGACGGGGAGCTGCGGGGCTTCCGCAACGTGTGCACCCACCGCTTCGCCATGATCCACCGGGCGAAGCACGGCAACGGCATGCTGCGCTGCGGCTACCATGGCTGGACCTTCGACCGCGACGGCGTGCCCTACGGCATCCCCGGCAACGAGGCGAATTTCGGCCTCGACCGCGAGGGCCGCTGCGTCCGTGCCCTGACGCCGGTGGCGGTGGGGGTGTGCGGGCGCTTCGTCTTCCTGCGGGTGGCGGCGGAGGGGCCGGAGCTCGACGACTGGCTGGGCGTCTATGCCGACGTGCTGCGCCATGCCTCGGAGATCTTCGTCCGCCCCTTCGACGAGCAGTCGATGGAGTGGGCCGCCAACTGGAAGATGGGGGTGGAGAGCGTGCTGGAGGTCTACCACGCCGACCTCACCCACCCCACCACCTTCCGCAAGCTGGTGAAGGGCGACTGGCGCTGCGACTATGACGGCGCCCATTCCCGCGGCGTCACGTCGGTGTCGGACAGGAGTGCCCGCTGGTGGGACGGCGTGTCGGAGCGGCTGGGCTTCCGCCCGAGCCCGGCTTTGCGCGAGTACGACCATCTGCACATCTTCCCCAACCTGGAGATCGGCTTCACCCGTGGTGCTGTGATGAGCGTCCAGACCTACGACCCGCTCGGGCCCGACCGCTGCGCGCTGGACCTCCGCCTGTTCCTGGCCGACCCGGACGGCGATGCCGGCAAGGGTGGCCCCGCCGCACGCCGCCTGATCGAGGAGGGTGCCCGCGATCTCAACGTGGCCCTGCTGCGCGAGGACCAGGAGGCATCGGAACTGGCCTTCCGCGGCTGCCGCCAGACGGACCGCCCCGCCCTGCTCGGCCTGAACGAGGAGCGCATCCAGCAGTTCCACGCGGTGTGGCGGGGAATGATGGGCTGACGCCGTCTCCAGCGTCTGCCGCCGCTTTTTTGTCGCTGTCCGCGGGACCGGGAGTCTGGCACCATCGGGTAGGGGGCTTGGTCGTCGGAGGTTGATCCACCATGGGCGGCACCATGACGATTCCCCCTGCCGTCGTTCTCAACCGGCTTGCCTTCGGTCCACGAATCGCGGAAATCGGCGCCGGTGATATCGACACCGGCCGGCCCGACTGGCTGGCCCGCTGGCTCGACCGGCAGCTTTCCCCCGATCCTTCTTCCCCCGATGGCGGTGACGATCCCGAGGTCGGGCGCCATCTCGCCGCGGCCAAGCTGCGCATCCGCTATCCCGCCGGGGATGGCTGGGAGGCGGTGGACGAGGAGCGGCCGCTGGCCTGCCTGGGCCAGCCCATCGAAGCGCTGTGGCCGCTGGCTGCCAACCGTCCGGCGGTCGCCGGGCCGGAGCGGCAGAGGCCGCGGCTGGAGACCGCCGCCGCCACCCTGATCCGCGCCGTCCACAGCCGCTGGCAGCTGCACGAGGTGCTGGTCGATTTCTGGCACAACCATTTCAACGTCAATGCGGCGGGCGAGCCGGCGGTGGCCGCCGCCCTCCCCGTCTATGACCGCGACGTGATCCGCCGCCATGCGCTGGGCAATTTCCGCGCCTTCCTGGAGGCGGTGGCGACCAGCAGCGCCATGCAGGTCTATCTGAACAACCGCTCGTCCCGCGCCGGCGCCGCCAACGAGAACTACGCCCGCGAGCTGTTCGAGCTGCACGGGCTGGGGCGCGACGCCTATCTGAACGCGCTGTACAACCGCTGGCGCGACGTGCCGGGAGCGCTGCGCGGCGCGCCCGACGGCTACATCGACCAGGATGTCTACGAGGCCGCCCGCGCCTTCACCGGCTGGACGCTGGAGGACGGCGCCGGGCTGGGCGGCGATGCCAGGCTGCCGGTGACTGGCCGCTTCACCTATGTCGAGGGCTGGCACGACACTTACCAGAAGCGGGTTCTGGGGCGGGAGTTCGACCCCTTCCAGTCGCCGATGGACGACGGCCGCCGGGTGCTCGACCTCGTCGCCGACCATCCGGCGACCGCCCGCAACCTCTGCACCGCGCTGTGCCGCCGGCTGGTCGCCGACGACCCGCCGGCCGGGCTGGTCGCCCTGGCGGCGCGGGTGTGGACGGAGAGCCGCAGCAGGCCGGACCAGATCGCCCGCGTCGTCCGCGCCATCGCGCTGTCCCCCGACTTCGCCCGGATCCGCGACGCCAAGGTGAAGCGCCCGCTGGAGCTGGTGGCGTCCTTCGCCCGCGGCGCCGGCATCGACCTCGTGCCCACCAACGCCCTGCTGGGAGAGCTGGACGGCAGCGGCCAGCGGCTGTTCGGCTGGCCCGCCCCGGTCGGCCATCCCGACCGGATGGAGGCGTGGCTGGGCGCCGCCGCCATGCGCCGGCGCTGGTCCCTTCTGCTCGGGCTGGCGGAGAACCGCTGGGAGACCGGGGCCATCGACCTCGTGGCCCGGTTCCCGGCACCGCTGCCGGCGGCGGCGGCGGTGGACCGCTGGCAGGAGATCCTGCATGGCCGCGAGCCGGAGCCGGCGACCACCGCCGCCATCCTGTCCGGCATGGGGCTGGCGGCCGACGCGATGCTGACGCCCGGCACGAAGGCGGGCGCCAAGACCGACGATGGCCGGCTGCGGCGCGTCGCCGCCTTCGTGGCGATGGCGCCGCGCTTCAACCAGCGTTGAGGGAGACCTGAGTCATGACGATCTCACGCCGCGGTGTGATGCGGGGCGGACTGGCGGCCGGACTCGGGCTGGCCGGGAGCGGTCTGACGGGGCTGCCCGGCGTCCGCAGCCTCGCCTTTGCCGTCGATGGATCTTCTGCCGAAGCGCCGGCCGGCACGCTGGTGGTGGTGTTCCTGCGCGGCGGGGCGGACATGCTGGCGCTGGTGGCGCCGGCCGACGACCCCGACTATCGCGCCGCGCGGACGCCGGACCTGCGGGTGATGGCGGAGGGGCCGAAGGCCGGCATCCGGCTGGAGCAGACGCTGGCCCCAACCCTCGACTTCCGCCTGCATCCCGACGCCGCCCCGCTGGCGGAGCTTTATGCCGCCCGCCAACTCGCCATCGTCCATGCGGTGGGGCTGACCGACGGCACCCGCAGCCATTTCGTCGCCCAGGACCTGATGGAGCGCGGCATCGCCCGCGAGGAGGATCTCGCCCGCACCGGGACCGGCTGGGTCGCCCGCTGGCTTGGCGAGGGAGAGCCGGGCCGGAGGGAGCAAGGGCACGTTCCGGCCATCGGCACCGCCGCCGCTCCGGCCGCCGCCCTGGCCGGTATGGGCGGCGCGCTCGCCGTACCCGACCTGCGCGGCGGGCTGGCCCCTCCCGGCGGGCCGCAGGCGGCGGCGGTGCTGGCGGCGCTCTACCGGCAGGGCGACGGCGCCTATGAGCGGGCGGCGCGGGCGGCGCTCGACGGGCTGTCGGCGGTCGACGGCCGGCTGCTGCGCGGGACCGACGGCAAGGTCGCCGCCTATGACGCGGAGGGCGGGGCCGTCTATGAGGAGACCGAGGCCGGGCGGGCGCTGCAGACGGTGGCCCGCGTGCTGAAGATGGACATCGGCCTGCGGGCGGCCTGCGTCGATGTCGGCGGCTGGGACACCCACGAGAACCAGCAGGGGCGCTTCGCCACCGCCGTCGGCCAGCTGTCGCGCGCCATTGCCGCCTTCCATGCCGACACCCGGCGGTATGAGCGCGATCTGACGATGGTGGTGATGAGCGAGTTCGGCAGGCGCCTGCGCGGCAACCGCAGCCAGGGCACCGACCACGGTCATGGCGGCGCCATGCTGGTGCTGGGCGGCCGGGTGGCGGGCGGGCGCATGCTGGGCCGCTGGCCGGGGCTGGCCAGCCACCAGCTGGACCGCGGCGTCGATCTGGCGGTCACCACCGATTACCGGACGGTGCTGTCGGAACTGATCGGCGCACCGGCGGCACGCGGCTTTCCGGGCTTCCAAGGGGCGCCGCTGGGGGTGCTGCGGGGGTGAGGCGGTCAGTCCGCCGACATCGGTGTGGAGAGCCGCGGATCGACGGGAACATTCTGGATGTCGGCGCTGCGCCGCTTCTCCGCATCCGGGGGCAGCGGGTTGAGGGGAAAATGGTCGCGGTCTGGCAGGGCGGCTGACTTTAACTTTCCCACGGATTGATGATTGGCACCCCGCAATCCAGAAAATCCGCCACGTTCCTGGTTGCCAAGGAAGCGCCACGGAATGCTGCGATAGCAGCGATCTGCGCATCGAAGGCCCCGGTTGGCCGGCCTTGTTGCCGTCGTCCCGCAGCGATGGGCGCGAAGGCTTTTGCCGCCATGCTGTCGAAGGGCAGCACCCGGCCGGCGAAGTCCTCGGCAAACATCTGCTCCGCCGCCATCAGCAGGTCGCTTCGCCGCCGCCCCTCCGGCAGCAGGGCGAGACCGAAGAGAATCTCCGCTTGGGTGATCATCGTCGTGAACAGGGTGGCGGCGGGGTGTCCGGCGAACCAGCGAAGTACGGCTTCGGACGGGGCCGGGCGCATCAGTTCCGAAAGCACGTTCGTGTCGAGGACGATCATCAGTCGAAGCTGGGCGGAGGTCGCAGGGCTTCCCGTCCTGCCTCCGTTACCCCGACGCCGCCGAGCCGCGCGAAGCGCCGGTGGATTGCTGCGCCGAGATCCGGAACCGGCTGGCGCTCTTCCGTGAGTGCTGCACGCAGAATGTGGCGGGCCTCATCCTCCATGGAACGCCCATGATGGGCGGCACGGATCCGCAGCCGGGCTTTCAACGGATCCTCCAGGTTCCGAATCGTGAGGCTGGCCATCCTGTGCTCCTCGGCATGTTGGGAAGAAGGTTAGGCCGTGATTGCATCGATTTTAATGATAGCGTTCTCCCCCTCACCGCCACTCCCGCCCGTCCATGTCCTGATAGACTCCGAACCGGCTGCGCACCGCCAGCCAGTCCTCCGCCAGCATTTCGAAGATGTGCAGGTCGATCTCCTGCCCGTCCTTCACCACCTGGCGCTTCAGCACGCCGACCGGGCGGTAGCCGATCAGCGGCTGGCCCTTCAGCAGGCGGGGGCTGTTGGTGCCCAGGATGTGGTTCACCACCTTGCGCAGCCCCAGCGTGAAGAAGACATGGTTCAGCATGTAGGCGAAGTTCAGCGGGGCAGCGCCCATCCGCCCTGCCCGCTCGCCCATCAGCACGCCGATGGTGGCAATCCGCCACTCCGGTTCGGTGATGGTGATGGAGACATGGCCGGCCGGCACGCCGTCGACGCAGAGGATGCGGTGGACATAGTCGTCCCGTTCCGCACAGCGCCGCAGCCACGCCTTCTGGCGCTCCACGTCATAGGGCACACTGGTCAACATCTGGCCGGCGATGTCGGGTCGCGTACGCCAGTCGAGCATAAGTTGGGCGTGGTCCTCCGTCGGCTCGATGAAGGTGAGGGTTCCGTTCATGCGGCCTCTCCCAGCTGGCGCAGCATCGCCTGATGGAAGTCGAGGATGCGGCGTTCGCGCCGGCCATAGATGCCGGTGATGTGGGAAAGGTCGGCGATGCCCGGCCGGCCCTGCTGCACCGCCTCGCAGACCGGGCGGTCCTCGGCGATCACGGTGCCGGCGGATTCGATCAGATAGGCGGCGGTGGAGCGGTGGAAGGCCTGCTCGCGTGCCGTCTCCAGCCGGGTGGTGGGCAGGAACAGCTGCCACCGCAGCACCGAGGCGTCGGGGGCGACGGGATCGACCCGGTGCGGGATCACCGTGGCGCCGTAGAAGGTCGCCAGATAGAAATTCGGGAAGATGAAGGTGTGGCGGTAGACGGGCTCTTCGGCGAAGCGGCGCAGGCGCAGCTTGGCGTCCAGCTTCGCCCACCAGCCGGCGGTACCGTCGGCCAGCAGCCAGCGGGAATCGCTGTTGGCGCCGTGGCGCTCGGTGACGAGGTGGTTCTGCCAGTCGGGGTGCACGGCGGGGTGGATGGTGTCGGGATGGACGGTGGAGCCGTGAAAATCGTCCATCGTGTTCTCGACCAGCGCCTTCCAGTTGGCCTGGAATGCGATGCCGACCGGGGCCTGCGGGTTCAGGCAGTTGGCCGACATCATCGCCAGCCGCTCGCCATAGGGCGCCAGATGGTCGGCCAGGGTCGGGCCGCCGTCCTGTGCGATGCGGGCGAAGACCAGGGCGCCGCAGCGGTCGATCTGCAAGGGCCGCACCCGATCCCCGTCGCGGCAGACGCCGTCCATGGCCTCGCCTTGGCGCCGCAGTTCGAAGCACAGCCCGGCCATCTCGGCGGTCAGGACATTCGTGTCGTCGAACACGCCCATATAAAGCCAGCAGCGGCCGAAGACCCGCTCGCGCTCCTGGGCGAAGGCCTCCCCGGTCCAGAAATGGCTGTGGGGCAGGAAGGCGCCGTCTTCGGGGACGATGCTGTGGACGGGATGTGCGCTCATGCCGGCGTCTCCGCGTCAGTCATGGCAGGGGCTGTGGTGGGATAAAGAGTGACGGTGCGGGAGAAGCGCCGGTCTGCGCCGGGCGGGGCGGCGCTGTGCAGGACAAGCACGCCGTCCGGTGCCAGATGCAGGCGCAGGTTGGCGGCCTCGATCGTCTCCCAAGTCTCCGCCGGTTCCACCGTGTCGCCGCGCCGGGGAAAGACGTTGGACAGGTCGGACAGCCGGGCGAACAGCGCCGCTCCCAGTTCCTCCTCCAGAGACGGGCCGTCCGCCGTCACCCGGACGAAGACCAGCCGGCCGCAGCGGGCCAGCGATGCCGGCTGCAGGGCCAGCCGCCGGCGCCCTTCGGCCTCCAGATGGAAGTCGGTCGGGTTGAAGGGCAGCCCCACCGGCACGCCGTCGGCGTCGAAGCTCCAGCCGTGATAGGGGCAGCGCAGCGGGCCGCAGCCCGCCGGCTCGCCATGGATCACGGCGAAGCGGTGGGTGCAGACGTTGCGGAAGGCGACCACCCGCCCCTTGATGTTCTGCGCCACCAGGGGCACCGCCCCCACCCGCGTGGTGACGAAGGCGTTCGGGGTGGCGAGGTCGTCCGCCAAGCAGAGATGGAACCAGCGGTTTTCGGGCCGGCGGCTTCCGGGGGCTTCGTTCTGCATCGCGGGGCCTCAGGCGGTGCGGCCGCCGTCCACCGTGACGATGGACCCGGTCATCCAGCGGCTGGTGTCGGCGAGCAGATAGGCGATCATGTGGGCGATGTCGTCGGGATGGCCGAAGCCCAGCGGCTGCAGCGTGCGCAGATGCTCGTACTGCTCGGCGGTCAGCTTCTGCTTGCCGCGCTCGATCAGCTCGGTCTCGACGATGGAGGGGACCACGCAGTTGACGCGGATGCCGTCGCTCAGCAGCTCCACCGCCAGCCCCTTGGTGGCGGCGATGATGCCGCCCTTGCTGGCGGCATAGACGACATTGCCCGGCGAGGCCGCCGTCGCCGCGGTGGAGGAGATCAGCGCCATCGCCGCCCGCTCGGCATGGCAACCCTTCTGCCGCAGCCCGCGGGCGAGCGCCAAGGCACTGCCCAGGTTGGCCCGCATCACCTCGTCGAAGAAGGCGGCGGAGAAGATGCGGATCGGCCGCAAGGTCTGGATGCCGGCGCAGTGCGCGATGCCGTCGAGGGGGGCGTCGTCGGCGCACAGCCCCTTCACCCAGCCGGGTACGGCTTCGAGGTCCGACAGGTCGAAGGGAGCGATGGCGTGGTCATCGCCGTCCAGGCGGTCGGCGGTCTCTGCCAGCCGCTCCTCGTCGCGGCCGTTCAGCACCAGCCGGGCGCCCAGCTTCGCCAGCACCACCGCCGTCGCCCGGCCGATCCCGGCCGACGCCCCGGTCACCAGGATGCGGCGGCCGGTCAGGTCCATGGGGTTGTAGGCGGCCGGGGAGCGGGCGGTCATGGCGGGGAAATCCAGGGTGGTGGCGTATCGGGTGAGGACCATAGCACAGGCGCGTTCCGCCTCCGGCTGCGGCTTTTTCGATGGCTGGAGGATGGAGTCTGGTCAAGCTGTGTCCAGGGCGCCGGACACTGCTATTGTCTGAAATCAAGGATCTGGAAACCAGTTCCCCGCCACTCTGCGCTATGGTGCCGGGCACCAACTCAGACAAGCGCCCCCGCCAGGCCCTTGAACACGCGAAGGACAGGACAGCCATGAAAGCCATCATCGACGGCATCCGGATCGCCGGCCTGCGCGCGGTGGTGCCGCCCCAGCGCCATTCCTTCGTCGAGGATCCGGGCATGTTCACGGTGGAGGAGGCGAAGAAGCTGGCCGCCACCATCGGCGTCCAGGAGCGCCGGGTGCTGCAGCATCCCTATTGCGCGTCGGACCTCTGCGTCGCCGCGGCGGAAGGGCTGATGCAGCAGCTGGACTGGGACCCGGCGACGGTGGAGGTGCTGGTCTTCGTCTCGCAGGACGCCGATTACGTGCTGCCGGCGACCGCCTGCGTCATGCAGCACCGGCTGGGGCTGCCGACCAGTGCGGCGGCCTTCGACGTGCCGCTGGGCTGCTCCGGCTATGTCTACGGCCTGTGGATCGCGGCGAAACTGCTGGGCGGGTCGACGGCCAAACGGGCGCTGGTGCTGTGCGGCGACAACGCCACCCGCCACCTGCACCCCGAAGACCGCGCCACCCTGCCGCTGTTCGGCGATGCCGGATCGGCCACCGCGCTGGAGGTGGACCCGGCGGCGTCCCCCATCCCGGTGGTGATCGGCACCGACGGCGCCGGCGCCCCGCACATCTTCGTCAAGGCCGGCGGCAAGCGCCATTGCCTGATTCCGCCGGTCGGCACCGCCGGCCGGATCGCCGACCAGGAAGCCGCTGCCCAGCTGGAGCGCGACTCCCGCCTGACCTTGAACGGGGCGGAGGTGTTCTCCTTCACGCTCCGCGCCGTGCCGCCGCTGCTGCGCGAGGCGATGGAGCATGCCGGCACCGACGTCGACGGCATCGACCGCTTCGTCCTGCATCAGGCCAATGCCTTCATGCTGGAGCATCTGCGCAAGCGCATCAAGGCACCGGCGGAGAAGTTCATCATCGACATGCAGGGCTTCGGCAACACCAGTTCCGCCTCCATCCCGCTGGCGATCTGCCACAGCATGGGGGGTCTTCTGGCGGCCGGGCCGGTGAAGACGCTGATGGCCGGCTTTGGGGTGGGCTGGTCCTGGGGGGCAATGGTGGCGGAGCTGGGGCCGATGCCGGATCCGCAGGTGGTGGATTTGCCGGAGGGGTATCCTGTCCTCGTGGTGTAGGTGGCCTGATCACCATAAACCGCGCAAAATCAAGTAGACCGTTTGCTCCGTTTCTGGGAGATACGACACTTGAGGTGCGTGGTATTTCTTGACGAATAAGGCAGGGTCGTCAAAGTGAAAGAGCAAGAAATTCTTGTCGTAATTGCCGACCTAACTCGGAAATATCAAATTGTAGAGATTGAATAAATGAAAATGCATTCTCATGGAAAGTTGCTGGTTCTCTACAGCCCGCGCAGTTCTCATGTATCGACGACATATGAGTATCTTTCTTCTTTCGGAAGACATTCTAATTTTGATGTATCTTATTGTGACGCTGTTGCTGGAGTTGTTCCAGGATTTGATCTTGAGGAATTTGATGCGATATTTGTAAGTTACTGCTGCTGCTTGAGAGCTCCCGCTCTTCTTAGCGGTCACTTCATAGAGAAGCTAAAAACATTCTCCGGAGTAAAGATTCTATCTATTCAAGACGAGTATGATGGGATTTTCTGGCTACGTCAGAAGATCAAGGAGATAAATTTTGATGTAGTTTTGACATGTGTCCCGGAAAAATATATCTCACGAGTTTATCCACCTCAGGATTTTCCCGGCTGCCAATTTGTGAATGTTCTGACGGGATATGTTCCTGACCAATATGATCTCACAGCTTACAGTCTGCCACTGCGGGAACGGCGGACGGTAATTGGATACCGTGGCCGCCGCATTGGACTGGCATACGGCCGACTTGGATATCTGAAGCTTGAGGTCGGACGTAAATTTCGAGACGCGTGTCAGCGCCTTTCTGTTTCGCACGATATTGATTGGACTGAGGATTCTAGAATTTATGGTGAGGATTGGTTCCGTTTTCTTGGCTCTTGCCGAGCAACATTAGGATCAGAGTCCGGAAGCAGTCTGTTCGATGATGAGGATGGAATACGAAATCATGTGATTCAATTGGAGAAACAGAAACCTGGTCTTGAATATCCGGGAGAGATTCAGAAAATGCTGTGTTCTATTGAGGATAAGATTCCAATGGGACAAATATCTCCTCGGATATTTGAAGCAGCATCTTTGCGAACCCCGATGTGTTTGATTGATGGAGAGTATTCAGGTATCCTGCATCCTGGGAGAAACTATATTAGCATTGCCCCTGATTTTAGCAATGTCGACCAAGTTATAAATAGTCTCTCTGATCTGGACAGTCTGCAAAGAATGGCAGATCGTACTTATATGGATGTCATTGAGAGCCAAAAGTATAGCTACCGTAGCTTTGTCGGCATTGTTGACGATCTAATCGCTGAAAATCTCAGCAAGCGTCCATTTGTTTACGCGCCGACAACTTGGCAAAAGGATCAGGGGGAGCTTTCCCATCCTGTTCTTGTATACCCAACTTCAGAACCATTGACGCGAGAGCATTGGCGCCGGCGCCGCACGGCCTTACGCCGGAGGGTTGGGCTCAGCTCCTGTCTGCAGGATATCCCTGCGGGCGAGCCACTGTTCATCTATGGAGCTGGAGCTGGCGGGAAGATTCTCCGCCGCAGCCTTGATGCCGTCGGGCGCAGTGTTTCAGGATATTTGGACAGTCACCGATCAGGAGAATACGATGGTCTTCCATTGTATCGTGCAGAAAAGATGTTGAGAAAACTGGGGGAAGGAAGCGTAATAGCCGTTGCTAGCATGTACGTAGACGATATCGTTTCTATTCTTCTATCAACAGAAGGGTATTTTCAGGTTTGCGATTGTTATCCATTAGTTTCGTCATCAGAAACGGAGCTTGCTGAAAGACTTGCCGTCTATGATTTATGATCCCCCTCAAAGATATAGCTTAAATTATCCAGTCCCTTTGATACGGAGATTAAGCCTTGGCTTTACTTATCCATTATTTATCTGATATCCTCATAATTTATGAAGAAATGAAGAATTTTTCTTATAAGTCGTAAGGAAATAGGCTTTCGGGCGCGGAAATCTCTTTTTTTATGATTCCGTTTCCGTTAAATATATTGGTGAAACCAGACGAAACGAGTACGCAAGCAATTTCCCAAAAATGTTGGCTGGCGATCACTATGGCAAGCTTTTTCCTACCTGGGAAAGCTGTAGGCCTTGTTAGGATCGGAAGACCACAGAACTCACCATCCTTCATACTGTCCAGGAAAAAGTCCGCTTTCCGGCCACTCTCTAGCAGCCATTGATACACAATTTTTCCGCCGCCTCCAGCGCCGTAGATTGCTAAGGTTTCAGTTCTGCCCAATTGAGCAACATCAGTCAAATCAGGGACCATGTTTTTGAATTGAGCAAGCTTGTTCAAAGCATGCTCCGAACTCAATGGGGATTTGGTTGGATAAGAGGCAAGAAAATTCAGGTCAGAAGGAAGAGGAATATATTGTCCATGACGCTGTTCACGAGGCTTCGGCTCTGAAGTTTCATTCTTTGATTTTGTTCCCTGAATCTCAATAACAGTCTGTTCTATTTCTTTGTCAATCTCTCTCGACATTACAGCATAAGAAAACATGCCTGATTCTATCAAATGGCTATAAGCGCGATCAACCATGTTTTGTAGACTTTCCAGATCCGACATCCGGTCCAGTATGTTTTCAACGTTGGAGAAGTCACGTTTGATGGCAAGGTAATGCTCTTCCTCTCGAAGTACGCCGGCATATTTACCCTCTACCATCACCAGAGGAGTTCTCGTGATGGTTGCCTCAAACACTCGGGGGGAAACTTGCCCCGTGTCAAAGGAAACTTCCTGTTCTATAACTTCAGAAAGAAAACCCTCGCATGTTGCTCCTGGGCGAGCATAACGGAATTGTGTTTCCTGTCGCTGAAGGTCGCCGTGCCAATCAAAAATGCTGGCGCCTGATTCACTTCCTAAAACTCCTTGACAAGAGGCATTGAAGCGCAACCAGTTATCACCATAGATTTTAGCCTCTTCCGTCCAAGCAATATCCGCCGGAATTCCCCGTCGCAGACAGGCTTCATGGAAACGCTGACCAACTTCAATCTTTAATCTCCCCAACTTTCCCCATCGCCATACATGCGGTGTAACGCGATATCCAAGGGTCAGCCGACGCTGTGCCAAAGGGGCTAAATTGAGATCGTGGGGCAGCGACCTTTGACGGGCATAGCCAGTCAGAAGACGAACAATTTTAGTTTCACCAAATACATCGTCTGGGAAGACTATCGGCCAAGCCTCTGGTGGCAAGGTCGTGAATAGAATGTGCGGACGCATATGAGCGACTCGCTTGCGAACAGCTAGGGTATTTTCTTGCTCATCCTGTAGTACAACAATTCGAATTCCTGAGAACCCGGCAACAAATGCCTCACAGGCATCGCTAAATAATGAGCCATAATGGAGCCTACAGCAGAAGTTTACCAGCACTGCGTCGAATGGTTCATGCGCAGTTTGGGGAATTGCGCCATCTCCTGCCTCCATAAAAAAGACTTCATGACGCGAGTGTGCCTGGAAGCCCTCTAGGTAATCGCGGATGGCACCTATAGAGGCGAAGCGGGCGGCATATAGGACGAGCAGACGCATTTTGCGCTATAAGCCCTTGACACGGTTGGTTTGAGACGTGGTCATCTGCTCCAAGGCTTCTAACAGTTCTTGGGCCCAGCGCCGCAACGGGATCGCAGCATGAGCAATGCCTGGGCCAGCCTGCAGAGCGTGGCGGAAGTGCTCAGCCGCTTTGCTCATATGGCCAGAAGCCGCAAGAATCAGGGCCCGGTTCATAGCGATCCATGCCGCCCCCTGTGAATCGCTGTGTGCAACACAGTCAGCACTAATTTGATCAGCTTCTTCAGTCATTCCCTTGCGAAGCGCCAACAGAGCAAAGCTGGATTTGATTGCCATAAGCTCTGGTGCGAGTTCGTGGGCTTGGCGCAGCGCATCTTCGGTTTCATCCAGAAGTCCAGCGTCGAGGAGAGCAAGGGCAAGGGAGTGCCAGACGCCCGCGGAGTGGGGAGCCAGCGCGGCGGCTTTGCGAAGCAGCGGAAGGGCTTTGTCCAAAGTCCCGAGGCATTGATGCGCAATCCCCGCAGCGCTTTGGATCATGGCATCATCCGGTGCCATTCGCACGCATTGGTCAAAGATGATAGAAGCCGAGCCGTAGTCTCCCTTGTTGAACATCTGGTATCCGCATTTATGGGCTTGCTGTGCTTCTTCTGTGCTTACCGCGCCAACTGGCACTGTGTTGAATTCGATGGAACTTGCTATGATATCCCCATTCAACACCATGATGAGGGCATGAAACCACCGGTCACCTGCGTTGCTAGCTGGAAGTTGGATAATCTTTTCTGCGTGTTTGGTGGCTGTGACCCAATCTTGACTGTTCAGCGCCTCTTCCCGCAACCGGCGTCGGCCGAGAACCTCCCATGGTGGCGTTGAGGCATTTGCTCCGCCCTCGTTATGGGCCGCTTCCACTGAATTCCCTTGAGCGATGAGAAAGTCGGTCAACACCACACGGGCGGTCCAATGCTCGGGCTGAATGGCAAGAGCTTGACGTAGATGAGCCAACCCTGCTTGCGCTTCATTTTGACGCAACAAGGCACGTCCCATTTCGAAATGGTAGTTGGACTGGACGTCTTGAGCGATCGCTTTTCGCCAGCGATCAACGTCGATCTGTTTCGCAGTCTCACTCACAAGAGCCTCCCGATTTCTGATCGGCAGATTATCTGAAAGCGGTAATTCGAGGAAAGACCCTTATGCAAAAGGAGCCTCCTAACGCAGCACTGTGAATCTCGCCCCGCTAATGCCGTTAACTGCAACCGGATGTCAGGCCACGTTTTTGATTGGTGTCGAAATGCAATGCCAACCTGATCGTAGGTTATAAGGTTTTTTTAGAGACCGGTGAAAATTCCAAAAGAAACTATACGGAATTAAACTTTTTCTTATGGAAGTTTTTCAAAATTATAACGGTATATGATATAAAAAGATTGCCAATTATAAAAATGACCTTGGCTTATTCTGTATCAGCCTGACATGCAGGAGCCGCGCGTTGTTTTTGTATGGAGGACGCTTTATCAAAGTCATGATATGAACTTCTATGGCTTTTCCGGTGATTTTTACGCAAATTTGCATAAGATGATCGTGCAGTCACTCCTGACAGCATCGCTGGCCCATCCTTAAAGAGGGGTCGCAAGGTTCCTTTTTGCTCCGTTGCCGTGGTGCGGAAGGCTGAGACTACAAAGCGGAGGCAGCATAAATGCATCAAGTTGCTGGGTTGATCGGTGTGGCACCTATGCCGCTGATCCGCGTATGGCCGTCATTTCAGCAGATGGACCATCTCCAGCCTACCGGCCGGCTGGTCGTGCCTCCGACGCCGAACAGGCCCTGTTTGAGCATCACTCCTTCACGCCTTGCTGTCCGCTGTGGGCCATGAAATCGGCTCCAGTGTTTCGACCTCACTCATTGATGTTGGGATTGCCTAAAGTGCGGCTGGCCTCCATCATCTCAATTCCCTCTTACCTAATGGAATATGGTTTTTAATCAATGGCTATAATCTCAATACTAGTGCTCAGACTCAGACAGAAGATGCATGTGATCTGCCTTCAAGGTGTTGATTTCATTGCCCGGATTCTAAACCATCTGAATGCATCTGTGCACTAGGAACTGAGCATCGGCCTGTCTGAGAGCGCCCTCTACTCGAAGACTGGTATCGCAGCATTTTGTTTCAGGGAGCTCCCTATGAAGATTGTGCGTAGTATCCAAGATGTGTCCTCCGCTCAGGCTGTCTATGTATTCGGTGCCGGATCGGGCGGTCGGATCGCGCTTGCAGCGTTGCGGGCTTCTGGACGCCAAGTTGCTGCGGTCATCGACAGCGCAAAGACGGGCACCATTGATGACCTGGAAATCCTCTCTCCGCAGGAATTTGCAGCATTAAACCTTCCAGATGCGCCGGTTCTGGTTGCCAGCCAATATTGGGCTCCGATCCTCGATACCCTGCGTCAGAACGGGCACCGTGCAGTGTTTAATATCTACCCATTCGTTCTTGAGAATGGGCACTTCTTGACTGGGGCTCGGGTTCAACCGTCGGCGCCTAGCCTTCCCGGAGGCGAGGATGAGCCAACGCCAACTGAATTTTGGAGTGACTTTAACGTCGCTCAGCACCGGGCGTTCGCTACGGCTGGAGAGTCCTTGAACCATCTGGAATGGAGGAACTCCATCTATGTTTATTATGACGACCTAATGCCGACGAGTGGGATGGACGGCAAGGTGGTGCTTGATTATGGCTGCGGCCCTGGGCTTGATTTGGTGGGGTTCGCTGTCAACTCGCGGCCTTCTCGTTTGATTGCGGCGGATATTTCGCCGGTTGCGCTGTCTGAGGCGCGGCACCGTGTCGCCCTTCACGGGGTGGAGATCGAATGGACGCAGATTAGTCCAGAGAATGTTCGATTGCCATTTGAAGACGCAAGTATTGATCTGATCCACAGTTCAGGTGTCCTGCACCATACCCCTGATCCTATTGCTATCATGCGCGAGTTCAAGCGTATTTTGAAGCCGGGCGGCCAAGCTCAGATCATGGTCTACAACCGCAATAGCATTTTTGTGCAGCTTTATGTCGCGTATCTGCAGATGCTGAAGGAGGATCATTTCAAAGGCTTTACTTTAGAACAGGCATTCCAACGCCTGACGGATGGTCCCAACTGTCCGATTAGCGAGTGCTATACGCCTTCCACCTTCATTGACATGGTTTGCCAAGCTGGACTGAAAGCAGAGTTCACCGGCAGTGCCATTTCCGTCATGGAGTTGGACTGGCTTACTCAGCGCAATGCCGCCCTTCTTGATCCCCGACTTCCGCGAGAGAGTAGACAATTCCTCTACGCGCTGACCTTCGACAGGAGAGGGTGCCCCTTGTACAACAATGTCGTCGCTGGGATCGATGCCTGCTTCCGCCTGACCGCAGTCTGAAAGGCAATGGAACAAACCTTCTGAGGCAAGTTTCACCCGTCCCAAGATCCGCTTTCCAGTTAACTGTGCGATGGCGGCCTAAATCGCCGCTATCGCCTATGCGTTGTGTTGGGAATGCCGCAATCGGTCGGCTTTCACGCATCGGCAGGTTCAAGAACCAGCGAGCAGAAGCGATATGCAAAGTCCCGAAATGGCGGTTTGTTAAGGAAGTTCCCCCTACCCTGCCAACTCCTAGTCAAGCGGCCGGTCATGCCCTGCCCACCGTCGCCACAGCCTTCGCTTCGCTTGTGGCGACGTCCTGGCGGCAGGATATGCTCTGCACGTGGGACAAAGCCTCTTTAGGCTGAATGGATTCGGAAGGATGGGAAGCGCATGTGCGGAATTGCCGGGGTGATCGCTCTGACAGCCGGGCCGCTTGAGCGGCCTGCGGCCACCGTGGCGGTGATGAACCGGCTGCTGGCTCACCGCGGTCCGGACGGGCGCGGGGTCTGGGTCGATCCCGACCGCCGGGTGGCTCTTGGACACCAGCGGCTCAGCATCATCGACCTGTCGTCGGCCGGAGCCCAGCCGATGCATGGCCCTGGCGGGTTGACGCTCACCTACAACGGCGAGATCTTCAACTACATGGATCTCCGCCGGCGCTTCGAAGCCGGCTATCCGTTCCGCACCCGCACGGACAGCGAATGCATCTTGGCCGCTTACGCCGCATTGGGGCCGGACTGCCTGGACGAACTGCGCGGGATGTTCGCCTTCGCCCTTTGGGACGATGCCCGGCAGCAGCTGTTCTGTGCCCGCGACCGATTCGGCGTCAAGCCCTTCTTCTACGCCCAGGCGGATGGCCGGTTCTACTTCGCCTCCGAAATCAAGGCGCTCCTGCCCTTCCTCCCCGCGGCCGAGCAGAACCCAGCGGCCCTGGCCGAGTATCTGACCTTCCAGTACACGCTCGGCGAGGAAACCCTGTTCCGGGGTGTCCATCAGCTGCTGCCCGGACAGGCGTTGCGGGTGGATCGGGATGGGGTGCATGTCTGGCGCTATTGGGACGTCCAGCATGAAATGGACCTGGACCATAGCGCCCAGTATTTCGTGAACCGCACCCGGGAACTGGTGGAGGAGGCCGTCGGCCTGACCATGGTCAGCGACGTGCCGGTCGGAACCTATCTGTCCGGCGGCTTCGACAGCAGCCTGGTCACATTGCTGGCGGCAGAGCATCAGCAGATGCCGGGGCCAGCTTTCCACGGCAAGTTCTCCGCTCCTCCCGGCTTCGACGAGAGCCACTATGCCCGCATGGTGGCCGAACAGTCCGGCAGCCCCCTGTACGAAGTCGACATCACGCCGTCGGACTTCCTGTCCCATATCGAGCAGGTCATCTACCACCTCGATGTGCCGATCGCCGGACCCGGCAGCTTCCCGCAATATATGGTCTCGCGCCTCGCCGCCCGGCACACCAAGGTGGTTCTGGGGGGCCAGGGCGGGGATGAAATCTTCGGTGGCTATGCCCGCTACCTGCTGGCTTACTTCGAGCAGTGCATCAAGGCCGCGGTCAACGGCACCTATCAGAACGGCAATTTCGTCGTTACCATCGAATCCATCGTGCCGAACCTCGGAGCCCTGCAGGAATATGTCCCGCTGATGCAGGAGTTCTGGCGCAAGGGCCTGTTCGGCTCCCTAGACGACCGCTACTTCCAGTTGATCGACCGCTCCGCCGACATGGAAGCCGAAGTGGACTGGGAGCAACTGGACAAGACGGCCGTGGTGGACAAGTTCAAGGCCATCTTCAACAACCGCAACAATGTTCGCAAGGAAGCCTATTTCGACAGCATGACCCATTTCGACCTGAAGTGCCTGCTACCGGCTCTGCTGCATGTGGAAGACCGGATGAGCATGGCCCATGGCCTGGAATCCCGGGTGCCACTGCTGGACCACAAGCTGGTCGAGTTCGCCGCCACCATTCCCGCCGACATCAAGTTCAAGAATGGCAAGCTGAAGCACCTGCTGCGCAAGGCGTTCAAGGGCCGTGTACCCAAAGAGCTCTACAGCCGCCGCGACAAGATGGGGTTCCCGGTGCCGCTGAAGCCCTGGCTGGACTCCGAGTTGAAGGATTTTGTCCACGATCTCTTCGGGTCGCAACAGGCCCGGCAGCGGGGCTTCATCAACACGGATGTGGTCTTGGGCAATCTGGTCCATTCCGGTCGCTTCTCGCGCAAGCTCTGGGGCCTGATGAGCCTGGAACTCTGGCACCGGCGCTTCATCGACCAAGCGGTGGAATTCCGCCGGATGCCTGCTGCCGAGCCTGAGATGGTTCTTTCCCCGACGGGGGAAGCGGTGGCATAGAGCATCCAAGACGTTGCGTGGTTCGGCATGAAGCCGGTCGCAGGAGGGGTCATGAAGGTTTTCGTCACCGGGGGAGCCGGTCTGGTTGGGTCCACCACGATCGACATGCTGCTGGAGCGCGGCGATCAGGTGGTCGCCGTGGACAATTTCGCCACTGGACGCCGCGACAATCTTGCTTCGCATCGCAACCTCACCCTGGTCGAGGGGTCTATCACCGACCGACCGTTGATCCGGCAGCTGATGGGGGATTTCCGGCCCGACGCCGTGATCCACACCGCCGCCTCCTACCGCGACCCGGAGGACTGGCCCACCGATGCGCAGACCAACGCCGTCGGCACCGCAACCATCGTGCGCGAAGCCAAGGACGCTGGCGTCTCCCGCCTCGTCTATTTCCAGACCGCTTTGTGCTATGGGGTGAAGCCGCTGGTTCAGCCGATCCCGCTCGACCATCCGCTGGATCCCAGCAACAGCAGCTATGCCATCTCAAAGACGGCCGGGGAGCAGTACATCCAGTACAGCGGCCTGGATTTCGTCACCTTCCGTCTGGCCAATGTGGTCGGTCCCCGTGGGGTCAGCGGCCCGATCCCCATCTTCTACGAGCGTCTGGCCCAGAAGAAGCGCTGCTTCGTCACTCCGGCCCGCCGGGACTTCGTCTTCTCTGGCGACCTCGCCCGCACGGTGGTCCAGGCCATCGACGGCGTGGGGCACGGCACCTATCATTTCTCCTCCGGAACCGATGTGGCCATCCAGACGCTCTACGACCTAGTCGCCCGTTCCATGGGGCTGAACGAGGTGCCGGAGCCGGATATGCGTCCGCTCGGGCCGGACGACGCCCCGACCATCCTGCTGGACCCCGCCCGCACCTTCGGCGACTTCGGGCGGCCAGACTTCACCCCGATCGAGGAGATCGTTCGCCGCAGCGTCGAGTATTACCGCACCCACGGGGTGCAGGGCGGCTATACCCACCTGAAGGATCTGGGCAAGAAATGATGCGCCTATTGATCACCGGCGGAGCGGGCTGCCTGGGATCCAACATCGCCGAGCATGCCCTTGCCCAAGGAGCGGCGGTTCTCGTCCTGGACAATTACGCCACCAGCTTCCGCAGCGGTCTGCCCCCTCATCCGAACCTGCGCGAGGTAGAAGGATCGATCCTGGACGACAGCCTACTGGCCCGGCTGTTCGACGAGTTCGCTCCCACCCATGTGGTGCATGCCGCTGCCTCCTATCAGGACCCGAACGACTGGGTGAGCGACCTGCGCACCAATGCGGAGGGTACGGCCAGGGTGATGGCCAAATGCGACCGTTCGGGCGTTCGACGGCTGGTCTATCTGCAGACGGCCCTGTGCTATGGCAAGCCGCGCCAGACGCCGATCCCGGTGGACCATCCCCTGACCCCGATCACCAGCTACAGCATCTCCAAGACGGCCGGCGAGCAGATGCTGCCGCTGGGACGGACGCCCTGGGTGTCGCTGCGGCTGGCCAACATCTACGGCCCCCGGAATTATACCGGGCCGATCCCGATCTTCTTCAAGCGTCTGCGGGAAGGAAAGCGCTGCTTCGCCACCGATGCCCGGCGCGATTTCCTGCACATGGACGATTTCCTGGACCTGCTGGACCGGGTTCTCGACGAAAGCGGGGCACAGGGCGTGTTCAACGTGTCGTCGGGGACGGACGTCAGCATCGCGGACCTGTTCAACGCCATGGTGGCGGCGATGGGCATCACCCTCGATGAACCCGTGGAGGTGCGGCCCCCGGCCGCCGACGATCTTGCAACGCTGCTACTGGATCCGGCGCTGACGGAACGGACCTTCGGCTGGCGTGCCCGCATCGGGCTGGATGAGGGGTTGCAGCGGCAGGTGGCTTGGTTCGACCGCCATGGGGTGGAAGCGACCTTCACCCATCTGACCGCAGCCCGGGGCTGAAGGGAAGGAAATAGGAATGAGCGACAGCAGCGCATTCGCCGGCAGCCGTATCCTGGTGGTGGGCGGGGCCGGCTTCGTCGGCAGCAATCTCTGCCATATGCTGGCAGCCCAGCGCCCCGAGGCGCTTTTCATCGTCGACAATCTTCTGTCCTCCCATCCCTCCAATCTTCCGGAGGGATCGGGCGTGCATTTCGTGCTGGGGTCGATTGCCGACGACCGGCTGCTCGCCGACCTGCCGGAACGGCTGGACTATGTCTTCCACCTCGCCTGTTTCCACGGCAACCAGTCCTCCATCGCCGACCCGATTGCCGATCACGACAACAACACCATCACCACCCTGAAGCTGTTCGACCGGCTGTCCCGCCGCTGCGACGTGAAGCGGGTGGTCTATGCCGGGGCCGGCTGCGCCGTCGCGAAGAAGACCTTTGACGGAGCGATGGCGACGCCGGAAGACGCCCCAGTCTCGCTGTCCCATGACAGCCCCTACTCCATCTCGAAGCTGGTGGGCGAGATGTACGCCGCCTACTACGCGCGCCAGCATGGGCTGCCGGTGGTGACGGCACGGTTCCAGAACATCTATGGTCCCCGGGAAATCCTCGGTGCCGGCAGCTGGCGGGGAACGGTCCATTCCGTCTGGCGCAATGTCATCCCCACCTTCGTCTGGAAGGCCCTGCACGGGGAAAGCCTGCCTCTGGACAATGGCGGCATCGCCAGCCGTGATTTCATTTTCGTCGAGGATCTGGCGCGCGGCCTTCAGGCCTGCGCCCTTCGCGGCGCCGCGGGCGAGGTCTACAACCTTGCCTCGGGGGTGGAAACGACCATCCGCACCCTGGCGGAGACAATCAACCGGCTGACCGGCAATGCCGGCGGCATCGACCTGCGTCCGCCGCGGCCCTGGGACAATTCCGGCCAGCGTTTCGGATCGACGGAGAAGTCCCAGCGCGAGCTTGGCTTTGCCGCCGAGATCGGCCTGGAAGACGGTCTCGCGCGTACCATCGACTGGACGCGCGCCAATCAAGACCTGATCCGTCATTGCATCGGTCATCACCAATGGTTCCTCGACCATCCGGGAGCGGGCCGATGGCCGCAGCTGTCGCCGGCGCTGTCGGCATGACCGAGCCGCTGCTGAAGCTCTGCTCCGTCGTCGGCGCCCGCCCGCAGTTCGTCAAGGCGGGGGCGGTGGCCAAGGCCATGGCCGGAAATGCCATCGACAATGTGCTGATCCACACCGGCCAGCATTACGACTTCAACATGTCGGAAGTCTTCTTCCGCGAACTAGACCTTGCCCCGCCGGCGCACAACCTGGGAGTTGGTTCAGGGTCCCATGCGGCCCAGACTGCCCGGATGCTGGAAGGGCTGGAGCCTCTGTTCGAGCGCGAAAAGCCGGACGCCGTGCTGGTCTATGGCGATACCAACTCCACTTTGGCCGCGACACTGGCGGCGGTGAAGCTGGGCATCCCGGTCGCCCATGTGGAGGCCGGCCTACGCTCCTTCAATCGGGCGATGCCGGAGGAGATCAACCGGATCGTGGCCGACAGCGTCTGCGACCTGCTGTTCGCCCCCACCGTCGAGGCGATGGAGCAGCTGGGGCGGGAGGGACAGCCCGAGGAGCGCATCTGCCTATCCGGCGACGTCATGTATGATGCGGCCCTGATGACCGCCGATCTGGCCCGATGGCAGAGCACCATCCTGGACCGCCTTGACCTGACGGAAAAAGGCTTCCTGCTGGCAACCATCCATCGGGCGGAGAACACCGACGATCCACGCCGGCTGCGCGTGCTGATCGAGGCGCTGGAACTGGCCGCCGAAGCCCTGCCCGTGGTCCTGCCCCTGCACCCGCGCACCCACGCCGCCCTGGACCGCCTGGGGATTCTGCAAAAGGCGGCCCAGCGCTTGACGCTGATCGAGCCGGTCGGCTTCATCGACATGGTCCGGCTGGAGATGTCCGCCCGCTCCATCGCCACCGATTCCGGCGGTGTTCAGAAAGAGGCCTTCTTCTATCGCGTTCCCTGTTGGGTTCTGCGCGATGAGACCGAATGGCGGGAATTGCTGGAAGCCGGCTGGAACCGTCTGCTCCCTCCCGGTGACGATCCGCGGGCCATAGCGGCGGAACTGCTGGCCGAACGTCCGGCGGGGCGCGACATCGCTCCCTATGGAAAGGGCGATGCCGGCCGCATCATCGTTGAAACTCTGCTCGACCGCTATGGCAGACGGTCGGGAGCATGACCGCCGGGGGATCCGTCCGGCCACATATAAGAGGCGCCATGAAGACGTTCGCCCTGACCGGTATCGCCGGTTACATTGCCCCCCGTCATCTGAAGGCGATCAAGGAAACCGGCAATCGGCTGGTGGCGGCCCTCGATCCGAACCAGAGCGTCGGCATCATCGACAGCTATTTTCCCGACGCCGACTTCTTTACCGAGTTCGAGCGTTTCGACCGGCATCTCGACAAGCTGCGGCGCAGCGGCCGGGGGATCGATTATCTGTCCATCTGTTCGCCCAACTACCTGCACGACGCGCACATCCGCTTCGCCCTGCGCAGCCACGCGGACGCCATCTGTGAAAAGCCCCTGGTTCTCAATCCCTGGAACATCGACGGGCTGGTCGAACTGGAGGCGGAGTCCGGACGGCGCGTCTACACCATCCTGCAGCTGCGCCATCATCCTGCGATCCTGGCCCTGCGCGACCGGGTGGCGGCGGCCCCGGCCGGCCGGGTGTTCGATGTCGATCTGTCCTATCTGACCTCGCGCGGGAACTGGTATTTCGCCAGCTGGAAGGGGCGGGACGATCAATCCGGAGGCATCGCCACCAACATCGGCGTGCATTTCTTCGACATGCTGGGCTGGATCTTCGGGCCTTGCCGAGGCAATCGGGTGCATATGCTGCAGCCCGACGCGGCGTCGGGACTGCTTGAATTCTCTCACGCCCGGGTGCGCTGGTTCCTGTCCATCAATGCCGATCATTTGCCCGATGCCGCCAAGGCGAAAGGGCAGCGCACTTGGCGCTCTATCACCATCGACGGGGCGGAACTGGAGTTCAGCGAGGGCTTTACCGATCTGCACACCGTCAGCTACTCCGAGATCCTGGCGGGACGGGGCTATGGGCTGGAGGACGCCCGTCCTTCCATCGAACTGGTCCATGCGATCCGCAATGGCCAGCCTCTTGGCTTGGAAGGGGATTACCATCCGCTTGCCCGGCGGCTCGGTTGACCGGAGTGACGGACCATGACTGAAACCCTGACTGAAAACAGCTGGACCGCCCATTCCTCGGCCATCGTCGACGACGGTGCGCGGATCGGTGCGGGCACCCGCATCTGGCACTGGACGCATGTATGCGGCGGTGCGGTGATCGGCGAAGACTGCTCCCTCGGGCAAAACGTGTTCGTCGCCAACCGGGTGCGCATCGGCAACCAGGTGAAAATCCAGAACAGCGTCTCGGTCTATGACAATGTGGTTCTTGAGGACGGCGTGTTCTGCGGCCCGTCCTGCGTGTTCACCAACGTCATCAATCCGCGCGCCGAGATCCCGCGCAAGGATGAATACCGCGACACCCTGATCCGCCGGGGGGCAACGCTGGGGGCCAACTGCACCATCGTCTGCGGCGTCACCGTGGGCGAATACGCCTTCATTGGGGCCGGTGCGGTGGTCACCAGGGACGTGCCGGACTATGCGCTGATGGTGGGGGTGCCGGCCCGCCGGGACGGCTGGATGAGCAGGGCCGGCGCCCGGCTGGGACCGGATCTGGTCTGTCCGATCGATGGGACCCGCTATCGCCTTGCCGGTCCCGAGCAACTGGAGCCGATGGCATGACGACGATCCCCTTCATCGATCTGGCCGCCCAGCGCCGCCGGCTGGGCACGCGCCTGGACCGGGCGATGGCGGGGGTCCTGGACCATGGTGGCTACATCCTGGGTCCGGAGGTGCAGGAATTCGAACGCCGTCTGGCCGGATTCTGCGGCGCCCGGCACGCCATCGGCTGCGCCAACGGAACCGATGCCCTGGTGCTCGCCCTGATGGCCAAGGGCGTCGGAGCCGGGGATGCTGTCCTGGTGCCGTCCTTCACCTTCGCCGCCTCCGCCGAAGCGGTGGTCCTGGCCGGCGCCACCCCGGTCTTCGTCGATGTGGGGGAGGATTTCAATCTTTGCCCCGACAGCCTGGAGGCCGGGCTGGAAACCGCCCGCGCCCTGGAACTGAGGTCGGTGGCGGCGGTGGTCGTCGATCTGTTCGGCCAACCTGCCGACTATGAGCGGATCGGCGCCGTCTGCGCCAGCCATGGGCTTTGGATCCTCGCCGATGCGGCCCAGTCCTTCGGCGGCATCCACCCCAGAGGAAAGGTCGGGACGCTGGGCACGATCACCACGACCAGCTTCTTCCCGGCCAAGCCGCTCGGCTGCTACGGCGACGGCGGCGCGCTGTTCACCGACGACGATGATCTGGCGCGGACGCTCCGCAGCCTGCGGGTGCATGGCCAGGGCGGCGACAAATACGACAACGTCCGGGTCGGGCTGAACTCCCGGCTCGACACGCTCCAGGCCGCCATCCTGCTGGAGAAGCTGGAAATTTTCCCAGACGAGATCGAGGCGCGCAACCGCGTCGCCGAACGCTATGCCAGCGGACTCGGCGATGTTGTCGCCGTGCCGGCGATGGCGGAGGGCGTGACCTCGGTCTGGGCGCAATACACGGTGCGCGTCGGTGGCAACCGGCGCGACATGCTGGCGGCGCGGCTGAAGGACGCAGGCGTTCCGACGGCGATCTATTATCCGCAGCCCCTGCACCGGCAGACGGCCTATCGGGCTTTTCCGTCCGCCGGAAATCTGCCGGTCAGCGACCGCCTGTCGGCCGAGGTGCTCAGCCTGCCCATGCACCCCTACCTGGAGCCGGCGGTGCAGGACCGTATCATCCGGGCCGTCCGCGACGCCTTGCCGGCATGACCGGACCACAGGCTGCTTTCCCCCCGCCGCGCCAGCGGGCATGATCGGGGCCTATTCTCGGACAACGCCATATGAGCATGATGACGCCACAGCATTCCCTTCCCGATCCAGCCCTGCTGACCGAACGTTTCGAGGCCCGGCGGGGAACCGTTGCCGTCATCGGGCTGGGCTATGTTGGGCTGCCGCTTCTTCTGGCTTTCGGGCAGGCCGGCTTCGATGTCATCGGCTATGACATCGCTCCGGAGAAGGCGGAGCGGCTGATGCGTGGCGACTGCTACATCCAGCACATCGATTCCACCCCGCTGCGCCCGCTCCTGGTGTCCGGCAGGCTGAAGGCCACCGCCAGGATGGCCGATCTGGCCGGCGCCGACGTGGCGATCATCTGCGTGCCCACCCCCTTGACGGCGCAGCGCGAACCCGACCTCAGCTATATCGAGAAGACGGCGGCGGCCCTGGAACCCTATCTGAAGCCGGGGCAGCTGGTGGTGCTGGAATCCACCACCTGGCCCGGAACGACGATGGAGGTGATGCGTCCGATCCTGGAGCGGGGCGGCCTCGTCGCCGGGCGCGATGTCTTCCTAGCCTATTCGCCGGAACGTGAGGATCCGGGCAACGCCCGCTACTCCACCCGCACCATTCCCAAGGTCGTCGGCGGCGACGGCGAGGCGGCGACCGCCATGGCCGCCGCCCTGTACCGCCAAGCCATCGGCGAGGTGGTGCCGGTCAGCAGCACCCAGGTGGCGGAGGCGGTGAAGCTGACGGAGAACATCTTCCGCTCCGTCAACATCGCCTTGGTCAACGAGCTGAAGGTCGTCTATTCCCGCATGGGAATCGATGTCTGGGAGGTCATCAACGCCGCCAAGACTAAGCCCTTCGGCTACATGCCCTTCTATCCGGGACCCGGCCTCGGCGGCCACTGCATCCCGATCGACCCCTTCTACCTGACCTGGAAGGCCCGGGAGTTCAACGTCAACACCCGCTTCATCGAACTGGCGGGAGAGATCAACTCGCAGATGCCGGGCTATGTGGTGGGGGTGCTGCAGAACGCCTTGAACGACCACGCCGGCGTGGCGCTTCGGGGCAGTCGGGTCCTGCTGCTCGGCATGGCCTATAAGAAGAATGTCGACGACGTGCGCGAAAGCCCGGCCTTCGCTCTGCTGTCCCTGATGGAAGAGCGCGGAGCGGTCATCGACTATCATGACCCGCATGTGCCGGAGATCCCGCCCACCCGCGAGCATGCCCAGTATTCCGGGCGCCGCAGCGTTGCCCTGACCGCAGAGGCCCTGGCCGGCTATGGGGCGGTGCTGATCTGCACCGACCACGACGCCGTCGATTACGGGCTGCTGGAAGGCTATGCGGGGCTAATCGTCGACACCCGCAACGTGATGGCCGGCCGGCACGCCCGGGGGACCATTGTCTCCGCCTGATCAGGCCCGCTCCAGGTCCGGCCGGCCCAAGGCGATCAGGCGTGGCGGCGGCAATCCGCCGGCCGCCGCCTGATCGCGCATCAGCGCAGCCAACTGCTCGGCATAGCCCAGCGTCACCAGCACCAAGGGCAAGCCCAGGCCGGCCATCTCGCCCATGTCCCGCACCGCCACCCCATAGAACAGGGGAGGCGGGACGAGATGGCCCATCAGGTCGGCATAGGCCACGGGCTCCAGCCCGGCCTCGCGGGCGTAGCGGATGAAGTCCGGCCCCATCCCGCCGTCGCCGCCTACGGCAAGGACACCGAAGGGTCCGTCCATCCGTCCCCGCAACCGCTCCACCAGCGCACGGCAGACCGAGCCATGTCCTCCTTCCAACCCCAGCCTGTCGGCCGGCTGGTGGAAGATCCCGGGAACCAAACGGGTCAACGCGCCCTGTGGCCAGGGGGCGAGAGCCGGGCGCAATCCCAGCGCCAGGGCCAGGATCGGCCCTTCCCCCATTTCCGCCAGCGGTTGCACGGTTGCCATGGCCGTGGCGTCGCAGAGGACGCGCTCCCCGTCCGTGCCGTCATTCTGATCATAGGCAAGACCGCCCAGGATGTCCGCCTCCAGTACGGTCGGCCGCAGCAGGGCCGCGGCCAACGGTAGCAGGGCCTGCACCCCCGTCACCGCCATCGTCTCCCCCCGTGCCGGATAAACGGCGGTTATAAGGCCGGCATAGCGGCGGATGCCCTGCTGCAACAGCGCAAGAATCCGCCGTTCCTCCCCCTTCGCCGGCGGCTCGGCCAGAATCGGCACCACCCGCCCGCCGGCATCCCGCCGATGGCCCAGCGTCGTGCCGTCCAGTCCGGTCAACACCCGTTCCAGGATCTGCGGGCTGCGATAGAGCACCCGGCCCAGGGTCATGCCCGTCCTGTCCTGTCCGGCGAAAACCTGGACCCTGACGCCGTCGGCAAGGGCGGCGACGATGTCGGCAACCGCATAGGCCAGGAAGATGCGGCAGCGCCGCCGCCCTTCCGGCAGCAGCCGGATCACCGTGGCAGGCGAGCTGCCGCGCGCGCCGAGATCGACCAGCGCCACCGGCTCTTCCCGCCCCAGCACCTGCGCCAGATAGTCGAGCAGCCGCTCCCGCGCCTCCTCCGCCAGACGTGCGGCGCGGAAACGCAGCTCCGGATCATCGAACAGGGCCAGCACCCGGTCAACGGCACTCCCTCCATCCGTCGCCGGCTTGGCCAAAAGTTCTTCCAGCGTCAGTCCGGCGAGGTCCAGCAAAGCTGCCGACACCGTCCCACCCGCCTGGACCAGCAGCCTGTCCCAGGGCAGATGCGGCCTTTCCCCCAGGATGCGGCGAGCCGCAGTAGCGTCCAACCCTGCCAACTCCAGCGGCATCAGCGCCTGACGGGACAGGTGGAGGGCCACCACCTCCATGTCATAGCCGCGATGGGCGATCCAATCGCGCATCAACGGGGCGAACAGCACAGCCTCGCGCATCAGCGGGGCGATGCGGCGGATGTTCTGGCGCCGGCATTCCTCAACCACCCAGCGGCAATATTCCGCCAACGCCGGTCCCAACACCAGGGCACCGAACTCCAGCGGGAAGGCCTCGTCTGCCCCGTCCTCCCGTCCGGCCAGTGCGGCCAGCCGCCGGGGTGGGGGGGATGCCTCGCCCATCAGCCCCATCACGCTGCGCTCTCGCTCGCGCAAGCGTGTCAGTCCTGGTCCCGGCACGTAATGGATCGCCTCCACCCCGGCGGCGCGCGCCATGGCGACGTCGCCCAACGGATCGTCCCCGATATGGATGATGCGTCCGGGAGGGATCCCGGGATGGGTGGCCAGCAGCAGCCGGAACAGGCCGCCATCCCGTTTCGAGCAGCCTTCGACACCGGAGACATGAAGGCGGCCATAGAGATCCGGCCCGATCCCGGCTCCCGTCAGCAGCCGCGCCAGATCGGCAGGTTCCAGATACATGTCGGACAGCAGGACCACCGGGACCCCGGCTGCCGACAGGTCTTGTAGCACGGTCAGCAGCAGAGGATTGGCGAAGATCCATTCGGCCTCCACCTCCAGTTCCAGGGCGGCCAGCATCGCCGGATTGACCGTTTCGGACAGGAGGTAGCGAAGTTCGGCATGGATGGCCGCGAGCCCCACCTCTGCGCTTGCGACCCTTGTCCTTGCCCGGCGCTCCGCCTCCTCGCGTGCCAGACGGAACAGCACGGGCGTCAACCCGGGATCGATCAGCCCTGCGGCGCGCGCCCGCTCTCCCACCACCTCGAACAGGTCGCCAGGCTGCTCCAACCGGCGCAGCAGGAGGGTGTCGAAGACGTCGAACGACACCAGCAGAGGCTGGCGGTCGAGAATGGTGGACAGGTTCATAGGAGCTGGCCGGGATCGTTAGACAGAGGGAGCGACGGGAAGCGTCGCCCATCTTCCTTCGTCAAGCGGAGGTCGGCAAGCGGACGCAGAAAAGCCGTCGCTCCTTCCTGCTCCTCTACCCCACGATCTTCCACGACCCGTCGGGCTGGCGGCAGGCGGTGCCGAAGGCCTGTTCGGTGCGGCCGCCGACGACGATGGTCTGCTGGAATTCGCGGCAGTAGGCGCCGGAGCCGTCATAGCCGTCCTTGACCGGCACGACGGTGCCCTGGTTGCCGGACTGCGGGTTGTTCCAGCTGATCCGCTGGCCGATGGGCGCGCTGTAGGCCTGATAGGCGGCGCGGTCGGCATATTGCTGGTCGGCACGGTCGAGCGAGGCGCCGATCTCGCGGCCGGCGAAGGCGCCCAGCAGCGTGCCGATGCCGACCGCCACCAGCTTGCCCGAACCGCCGCCGAAGCGCGAACCGATCAGGCCGCCGGCGACGGCGCCGCCGACGGTGCCGACCCCCTCCTTGGTGCCCATCGAACCGGTCTGGCAGCCGGCCAACGTGGTGGACAACGCCAGCACAGCGACGGCAGCGATACGGGTGGGGCGGATGTGGGCACGCATCGGAGGCTCTCTTTTCCGAGGATTGTTCCCCGATCATAGCGCAAGCGTTGCCGTTTGTGCAGACGTCCTTGGCGGAACGCCTGCCACCAGGGCACAGCGGCGTTCCCGGTCGACCTCATCAATTCCACCCCGCTTGCGGAGAATGGAGCGAGGGGGTGCGCTCAACCTCCGCGACATCGGTCCGCCCGGCCGTCACCGCCGACCATCCGGGCCAGGTCAGGAGGCTCCGCCCTGCCGCATCTGGGCGGGCAGGATCTGCGGCGGCAGGTGCTGAATACCGGGATGGCCCGGTGGAAGCCAGATCAGTTCCAGCGACGGAGACGTCTTCGCCAGGAGATCGAAGCCAAGCCGGTGGTAGAACCAGTGGACGCGCGTATCCACCTCGGCCACCGACAGGGTGATCGGAATGCGCATCTGCGCCGCAGTTCCCTGAAAGCTGCGCAGCAGATCGGTACCGATGCCCTTGCCGCGCGCCAGACGATGGATCTCCACCTCCGACACCCGCCAGTCATAGCGGCCGAGATCCATGACGATCCGTCCCACCGGCTGTCCCGTCTTCTCGACGACAAAGTCGAGATGTTCCGGATAGCGGGTTTCCTGCCCCATGCGCCGCGCGCTGTACTGCTGTTCGTAGAGCGTCCGGATGAAGTCGCGGTCGTGGTGCGCCTTGCCCAGCCAGGCGCGCGCGTCCATGAACAGGCCCAGCAGGAAGTCATCGTCCGACGGGCGCGGGAAACGCACCGTCAGCCCGCCGAGCAGAGGCAGCGACCCATTCAGAACGGCCATCGGCCACACCCCTCCCGGTAGCATATGCGAGGGTTCTGCATAGCCGATGACGCGCATCCAACGCAAGAATCGCCACCCGGTCCATCGGCGCGCCATGCGGGTCGACGGAGGCAACGGCCGCTCTGCGCAATGATTCCCGCGCTGCCGGACAGGCAAACGGACGGACGGCAAATCCCCCGGGCGGGACGCCCCGGATAGCTCACCGGATCGCACCGCGGCCCATTATACATATCAGAGTATGCAATCAGGGCGGGATCATCTGAAATTTTTGTGAAGAAAAGTAACTTTTTGTATCGGCCATTGCCACCCCATCAGCCTAATAAGAGAGTGTATCTGCATGCTTTTATCGCATTCGACGTGGTGACGCGTCCTCGAAGGGGTGCCGCTCACAGCTCGTCGCAATGGGTTTCATATTCAGGAGGTTTCGCCATGGAAGTTTACCTCGGTCTGGTTTTCCCGTTCACCGGCGCCTACGCTCCACAATACACGGCGCAGTGCTTGGGCCAGCAGATGCAGGTCAGCCAGAACCAGGCCCTGTTCGCGATCACCGGCGCGATGTATGGCGGCAACGGCTCGACCAACTTCAACCTTCCGGACCTGCGCGGCCGCGTGATGGTCGGTTCGGGTTCCAGCCCCTATCTCAACAACCAGACGCTCAATCCGGGGAACTTCGGCGGCGTCGCGAACAACACGCTCACCCAGCAGAACCTGCCGGCGCACACACACGCCGCGACCTTCACTCCGGTCGGCAGCAGCAGCAGCGCGACCGTCACCGCCGCCGCGGCCATTCCAGTGAGCACCGTCGTCGGCGCCAGCAACACCCCTCTGCCCGGCAACAACTATCTCGGCGCTTTCCAAATCACCGATCCCGGCATTGGCGTCACCTTGGACGGCCCCTACAGCTCCGGCACCGCGCCGAACGGCTCGGCTCTGGTCGGTTCGGCCACCGGCACCGTCACGCTGGGCGGACTGACTGGCACGGTGAGCATCGCGGCGGGCGGCGGCGTCACCAACCCGTCTCCGGTGAACAACATGCAGCCCTATCTGACACTGACCATGCTGATCGTCACCAGCGGCATCTTCCCGATGCGCGACTGATCCGGACGTCTTCCCCGATCGTCGAACACCGGATGGACGGACGCGGCGCGTTGGCTCCGCATGACCGGAACGACAGCCGTGATTTCAGACCTCGAGCCCGGACCTTTGAGATGACCATCGACATTGCCACCATCTCTCACGAGATGTTCGCCCCGCATCTCGGCCAGACGTTCCGCTTCCTGGCCCCGGAAGACGGGTCCGTGATCATGGACGTCGAGCTGACGAAGCTGACGGTTCGTCCGGAATGCACGCCGCGCTGGGCGAAACGCACGTCCTTTTCGGCTCTGTTCGAAACCTACGGCCCCAGCCAGCTGTGGAACGGCAATTTCCAGATCGACCATCCGACGATGGGACCGCTGGGGCCATTCTACATCGTGCGCGTCATTCCGCGCGACCCCGAGCGGGGCTGCTTCGAGCTGATCCTGAACTGAGCCCCGGCAGCCAGGCGCCTTCGCACGACACCGCGCACCGTCCGTCCCAGCGCATCGTTTCCACCGGAGATTTCGCCATGGATTTCTACATAGGATCCGTCTTTCCATTCGCCGGCAATTTCGCCCCCGTGAACACGCAGCAATGCCTGGGGCAGGCGGTGAACTCCGCTCAGTACCAGGCCCTGTGGGCGATCACGGCCGGGGCCTTCGGCAGCGGACCGAACAACTCGACGTTCAATCTGCCGGACCTGCGCGGCCGCGTGATGGTGGGGCCGGGCTCCAGCCCCTACACCAGCAGCACGCTCAACACCGGCAATGCGGGCGGCTCGCAGTTCACGGGGATCATCGGCAACAACCTGCCGGCGCACACCCACGGCGCCGCCTTCCAGGGCGGCAGCGCGGGCGGCACCGTTCCGTTCAACGCGACGGTCACCGTGCCGCTGAACCCCGCGGTCGGCACCAGCAACGTCCCGTCCGCCATTCCTGCGGTGCTGGGCGGACAGTTCGTCGACCCGAGCACCGACGTAACCCTCCATGGACCGTATAGCCCAACCTCCAGCCTGCCGACGCCGCCCAGCGGCAGTTCCCTGACCGGCGCTCTCTCCACGCAGGGCACGGTCAGCGGAGGCCCCTCGGGCGCCACCGTGGCGGTGAGCCCGGGAGGTGGCGTCGTGTCCACCCCGGTCCCGCTCAACAACCTGCAACCCTACCAGTCGCTGTTCTTCTTCATCTTCATGCTGGGTTATTTCCCGTCGCGTGATTGATGCGGAGCGCCCCGGCTCCGTCCGGTGGACCGGGGCGCCTCTCCCATGCGGCGTCCCGGATGCGCCTTGGGTCGCCCGCTTCAAGCTGGAGGCGACCGCTGATTCCCGGCCCGTGATGGCGACCGGATCCCTACCGTACAGTTGGGGGCGTCGCTCGGAACAAATCATTGATATTAAATCATTTCTTTACGCGGGTTTCATCCGGCCGGAATGGCGGAAATCGGGATCTCCAACCCAAACCCGGTTTTGCCGCTGTGACTGCAAGTGCCTGATGCAGCACGGAAAAGACCCTGAGCCAGACCCGGACCAATGATGGGCCGACTCGATTATGACAAAATTGTCATATAGATAGGACTTAAAACCATTTGTCGCGTGATGAAACAACTTTACGCAGGATGCGTGCAAATACCCAAAAAATGTCCGGAGGATAGCTTCCATTTGGATTTTCAAGCTATTGCTATGATCCATATAAAGGGTATTTTTACCTGTTTTGCACACTCATAGATAATCGATTTCGGCATGGGACCGGGCGATCTAGCGGTGGGGGATACTATGCGGATTTGGAATGCGAAGGGCGTTGGCGGGAAGAAGGGTTCCGGCATGGCGCGCAAACCGACCCCATCGTTTGCCATGGCGCTGGAGCCGCGCTTCATGTTCGACGCCGCCGGTGCGGCGACGGCGGCAGAGCAGCATGTCCAGCCTGACCAACCGACGCCTGACAGCCAGCCGCATGCCACCGACGCCTTGCAACCCGATGCCGCGGCGACTCCACAGGCACCGGATGCGCCGGCGGCCGACAGGGCGTCTTTCCCCGCTCCGGGATTGCCCTCGGACGCGCAGCCGCAGAACGAGCAAAGCTACCGGTCGGTGGTGTTCGTCGATACGTCGGTATCCGACTACCAGACGCTGATCAAGGACATCGCTCCAGACGCCAAGGTCGTCCTGCTCGATTCTCAGAAGGAGGCGCTGGCCCAGATGGCGGATGCGCTGTCTGGAATGTCCGGCCTGGATTCGGTCCAGGTCGTCAGCCACGGCAACGAAGGCCATCTTTACATCGCCGGCCGTTCCTATTGGGCGGACGGCCTGGCGAACCGGGGACAGGAACTCCAGGCGATCGGCGCCGCGCTGAGGCCCGGCGGCGACATTCTTTTCTACGCCTGCAACGTCGGTGCCGGACAGGCGGGACAGGAGTTCGTCCAGACGATCCACCGGCTCACCGGAGCCGACGTTGCGGTGTCCAGCGACGAGACCGGCAAAGCCGCGGGGCAGAACTGGACCCTGGAGGTGCAAAGCGGGGCCATCGAGGCGGCGATCCCCTTCGCCCGCGCGTCCATGGATACCTTCAGCGGCCGGTTGGGAACCGTCGTCGTCACGTCGGCGACCGGAACGGCGACGGGATCCTTAAACAATGCGATTGCGACCGCGGCCGATGGGGACGTGATCGAGTTCGACCCGACGTTGGCGTCCAGCAAGATTTCGCTGGGCGTTACGACAAACCCCCTGACGGCATCGGCTCAGAACTTCACGATCAACGGCGACGTGAACGGCGACGGTATCGCCGACATCACCATCTCCGGCGCCAACACCGGCAGCGTGCCCGCGACGACGGACTACCGGGGCATCCTCTTCAATGCTTCCGGCAAGACGCTGACGGTCAAGAACGTCATCATGGAGCGTTTTTATTCGGGATCCGCCCTGCAGGGCGCTCTGACGATGCAGAACGGGTCGCTCGAAGTGGATGGCGTGACCTTCAAGGACAACCTGAACAACGTCATCGCCACGACCACCGCGACCTCATCCATGACGATCAGGAACTCGGTTTTTCGAGACAACACCGGTGTGGTGACCGGTACGGCGGGCTTCGCGGTCGTTCGAACGCAGGTGACCGGAACGCTGACGATCGAGAACAGCCTGTTCGCGGACAACAGCTACGTCATGAACATGGGCTCGTCTTCGGCTCTCTATCCGGCCTCCACCATTGTGCAATATCAAACAACGGCTTCATTTACGGTAAACATACGCAACGTCACCATTGCCAACAACAGTTTCATCAACAACGATTCCGCCGCCTCCAGTGTCAAGACGGCGGGCATCGGCATCTATGCCGGCGCATCCGCGACCGTGAACGTTTACAACACGATCATCGCGGGGAACTCCGGCAACCTTGCCGGAACGAGCTTTGCCGATCCGAATGCCATTATTTACAACAGCGCCAACGTCACCCTGAACCAGGGCAACAATTATCAGGGCGCCATAACCGGCAACGCGATCTTCGTCGACTCCACCAACGCCACGAAGAGCCTGCGCGACTATCGTCCGGCATCGACCGCGACGACCTTCCTCAACGCCGGCGACAGCAGCAACGCGAACCGCTACGGCGGCAACTACGACATCCGCGGCATCGACCGCATCCGCGACGGCGCCCTCGACCTCGGCGCCTATGAGGTGCATTGGAACGCAGGCGAGCCGTCGGTCGACCTGAACGGGGCGGGCGCCGGCACCGGAGAGTCCGTCAGCACCTCCACGCCCTCCTCCGGTGTGCTGATCGCTCCCAACGCCGCCCTGACCCAGACGGACAGCGACACGCGCCTGCTTGGCGCCACCATCACCCTATCCGGCACGTCGGACGGCGCGGCGGAAGTCCTGAGCATGCTTACGGCATCCGTGGCGACGGCCAAGACCTACGGAATCAGCGTTTCCGGCAACGACTCGTCGACGATCACCCTGCGGGGCGCCGCCAGCGTGGCGGGGTATCAGGCGGTGATCCAGCTGATCCAGTACAAGAACACCGCCGGCAGCGCCACCTCGGGCACCCGCACCGCGACGATCACCGTCAACGACGGCGAAACGACCAGCACCGCGCGGACCAGCCAGATCACCGTCAGCGCGGGCATCCCCACGCCATCCATCACCTCGGCCACCTACAACGCCGGCACCAACCAGCTGGTGGTGACGGGCACCAACATCACCGACGGGGACAACGTCGACGTCACCAAGCTCACCCTGACCGGCGAGGGCGGCAACAGCTACACACTGACCAGCGATTCCACCGTCACCTCCGCTCCCGCCTCCAATGTCTTCACCATCACGCTGGGGGCGACCGACCAAGCCTTCGTCGAAGGGCTGCTGAACAAGGACGGGACCAGTTCCCAAGGGGCGACCACTTACAATCTGGCGGCGGCGGCGAACTGGGACAGCACGCAATCGGCCCCGGCCGACACGACCGGCAACGGCGTCACCGTCTCCGGCACCCAAAAGCCCACCATCACGTCGGTCACCTACGATCAGACCAGCGGCGTGCTGACCGTCACCGGCACCAACCTGGTGCATCAGTCGGGGTCGGCGAACGACATCGACCTGACGAAGCTGACCATCACCGGCCAGGGCAACGGCACCGCCTCGCTGACCGGCGCGGTGGAAATCACCAGCGCCACCAGCTTCACCGTGACGCTGAGCGGATCGACCAAGACAAGCGTGGACGCCCTGCTGAACAACAGCGGCACCAGCTCGACCGGCGGGACCACCTACAAGTTCACCGCGGCCGACGACTGGAACGGCCCGATCTTCGGCGACATTTCGGATTCGACCGGAACCGGCATCACCGTCACCGCCAACAGCAACCCGGTGATCGGCAACCTGAACGGCGACAGCGTCGCCTGGGCCGGCGAAGGCCAGACGGTGCTGCTCGATGCCGGCACCGCCGCCACCGCGTCCGATACGGAGAACGGCGCCAGCAGCTGGACCGGCAGCGTCCTGACCGTCCGCCGCTCGGTCTCGGGCACGGCGACGCCGCTGGCGTCGGACCTGTTCTCGTTCAACAGCAACGCCGCCTTCTCGGAGAGCGGCGGCAGCCTGCTGGATACGGGGAACGCCAACGCCGCCTTCGCCACCGTCACCAACACGAACGGCACGCTGACCGTCACCTTCAACGGCAGCGCCACCGCGACGCTGATCCAGACGGTGATGCACAACATCCTGTACCGGAACGACACGCCGACCGGCGACACCGTGATCCGCTACAGCCTGACCGACGGCAACGGCGGCAGCACCGCCGCCGACGTGACGGTGACCAGCGACACCATCTATGTCACCAACAATGCCGATGCCGGGACCGTCGACGTCTCGGACGGGGTCAGCCTGCGCGAGGCGGTGGCGATCGCCCTGGCCGACACCACCGGCACCCAGACCATCAAGTTCGCCAGCGGGCTGGCCAACGGCACCGTCACGCTGGGCTCGGATCTGGCGGTGACGGAGAACCTGACCTTCGACGCCGACGCCGCCAGCGGCCTGACCATCGCCGGCAGCACCATCACCGTGTCGACCGGAACGGTGCTGACCCTCAGCAACGGCAGCAGCGACACGCTGACCGTCTCCAGCAAGATCTCCGGCAGCGGTGCGGTGACCAAGAGCGGCGCCGGCACGGCGACGCTGAGCGGCGGCAACGACTACAGCGGCGCCACCACCGTCAGCGCCGGCACCCTGACGGTCAACGGCGGCATCGGCGACAGCAGTGCCGTGACGGTGGCGAGCGGCGCCACGCTGGACCTGTCCGGCAGCGAGACCATCGGGTCGCTGGCCGGCGGCGGCAGCGTCACGCTGGGCGGCAACACGCTGACAACCGGCGGCGCCAACACCAGCACGAGCTTCGACGGCGTCATCAGCGGCACCGGCGGCCTGACCAAGGCCGGCAGCGGCACGCTGACCCTGACCGGCACCAACAGCTACACCGGCGCCACCACGGTCAACGCCGGCACGCTGGCGCTGAACAGCAGCGCCGGCACCGCGCTCGCCGATGGCAGCGCGGTGACGGTGGCATCGGGCGCCACGTTGAGCCTGGCGTCGGCGACCGAGACCATCGGCACGCTGAGCGGGGTCAGCGGCGCCACGCTGGCGCTGGGCGGCAACGCCCTGACCATCGCCCAGGCGAGCAACGGGACCTTCGCCGGAGCCATCACCGGCACCTCGTCGGGCAACCTGACGCTGAACGGTGCCGCCAACAACACGACACTGACGCTGTCCGGCACCACCAACAGCACCGGCTTCGCCGGCGGCATCACCGTCACCAAGGGCTGGCTGGAGGTTTCGAGCGCCGGCAACACGGGCGCCGGCACCCTGACGCTGAACGGCGGCACCCTACGGGCAAGCACTTCCTTCACCAACAGCAACGGCATCGTCATCGGCAGCAGCGGCGGCACGTTCAGCACCGGCTCCGGCAACACCCTCACCATCGCCGGCACCATCAGCGGATCGGGCAGCCTGACCAAGGGCGGGGTGGGCAATCTGGTCCTGTCCGGCGACAACAGCAGCTTCACCGGCGCCTTCACCATCGGCAACGGCACGGTCACCGTCAGCCACGCCAATGCGCTGGGCAGCACCGCCGGCGGCACCACGGTGGCGGACGGCGCGGCGCTCGCCCTGTCGGGCGGCATCACCATCGCGGAAAACCTGACCCTGTCGGGCAGCGGCGTGTCGTCCGGCGGCGCGCTGATCGGCGCCAGCGGCACCAACACGGTCAGCGGCACCGTCACGCTGAACGCCGACACCACCGTCACCGCCACCGGCACCCTGACCATTTCGGGCGTGGTCAGCGGTTCCAACGGCCTGACCAAGAGCGGCAGCGACGCCCTGACCCTGTCGGGCAACAACAGCTACACCGGCGCCACCACCGTCAGCGCCGGGGTGCTGATCGTCGAGCACGCCAACGCCCTGGGCACCGCCGCCGCCGGCACCACCATCGCCAGCGGCGCCACCCTGCGCATCGGCAACGGCCTGACCATCGCCGAGAATTTGACGATCAGCGGCATCGGCGTGTCGGCCGGGATCGGCGCGGTGCAGGTCGACGGCGGAACGGCCACCATCAGCGGCACCGTCACGCTGGCGGCGAATGCCAGCATCGGCTCCTACAACGCCGGCGATACGCTGACGATCAGCGGCACGGTGTCCGGCGCCTTCGACCTGACAAAGGTCGGCGGCGGCACGGTGGTCCTGGGCGGCAGCAACAGCTACACCGGCACCACCACCGTGTCGGCCGGAACGCTGTCGATCGCCGGGTCCGGCAACATCAGCAGCGCCGGAATCGCGTTGAGCGGCGGCACGCTGGAGGTGACCGGCAGCAGCGTCACCCTGGCCAACACCGTCGCGCTGGGCAGCGGCAACGGCACGGTCAGCGTCGGCAGCGGCAACGCGCTGACCCTGTCGGGCGTGGTCAGCGGTTCCAACGGCCTGACCAAGTCGGGCGCCGGCTCGCTGACCCTGTCGGGCACCAACAGCTACACCGGCACCACCACCGTATCGGCCGGCACCCTGATCGTCACCGGCACCCTGAACGGCTCGTCCGCCGCCGCGGTCACCGTCGGCAACGGCAGCACGCTGGCAGGAACCGGCACCGTCAATGGCGGGCTGACCGTGCAGTCCGGCGGCACGCTGTCCCCCGGCATCGCCGGCACCAACAGCGGCGTCGGCACCCTGACCGTCAATGGCGGCCTGACCATCCAGTCCGGCGGCACCCTGGCCGTCGATCTGGTCAGCTCCAGCAGCTTCGACCAGGTGGCGGTCAGCGGGGCGGTCGATGTCAGCAACGCCACCCTGACCACCGGCGGCGCCTATGTCCCGACCCGGACGGCCAATGGCGACAGCTTCGCCATCGTCACCAACGACGGCAGCGACGCCGTCACCGGCACCTTCACCGGGCTGACGTCGGGAGCGTCGATCACGCTGAACAGCGGCACGATCACCATCGGCTATGCCGCCGGCAGCAACAGCAACGACATCGTGCTGAGCGGGCCGGTCAACCAGGCTCCCGTGCTGGGCGGCACCGCCACCGGCCCGGTCAACGACAACGCCACCACCACGCCCTTCTCCGGCGTGACGGTGACGGATGCCGACGACACCACCGGCACCTTCACCGTCACCATCACCTACACCGCGGCCAACGGCACGCTGTCGAGCGCCGGCGGCGGGCTGAGCGGCACGGCCGGCAGCTACACCCTGACCGCCAGTTCGCCGGCCGCCCTGCAGACCCTGCTGCAGGCGCTGGTCTTCACCCCCACCAACAACCAGGTGGCGCCCGGCAACACGGTGCAGACCACCTTCAGCCTGACCGCCAGCGACGGGACGAGCAGCGGCACCGCCGACACCGGCACGGTGATCACCACCACCTCGATCAACGACGCGCCGACCGACATCGCCCTGTCGAACAGCTCGATCAGCGTCTTCGAGGGCACCAACGGCGTGGTCGGCACCCTGTCGGCCACCGACGCCGACACCGGCCAGACCCTGACCTACACGCTGGTCAGCGGCACCGGCGACACGAACAACGCGCTGTTCAACATCTCCGGCACCTCGCTGCGCGCGAACGACGCCGCCACCCTGACCGGCGGCCAGAGCTATTCGGTCCGCGTCCGGGTCAGCGACGGCACCGCCACCTACGAGAAGACCTTCACCATCGGCGTGACCAACGACCTCGTGGTCGACGTCACCGCCGTCGACAGCAGCGCGCCGGCCGGCACCTATGCGGCCGACAAGGCCGATGGCGGCGGCCTGGACCTGCGGGAAGCGATCGCGCTCGCCAACAACATTTCGGGCAACATCACCATCCGCTTCGCCAGCACGCTGAGCGGCACGATCACGCTGCCCGTCAGCCTGACGGTGCGCAGCGGCGTGACGCTGGCGATGGACAGCGACACCGACGCGCGGTCGATCACCATCACCGGAAACGGCTTCACGCTGGGCAACAGCTTCGGCGTCAGCGTCGGCGAAGGCGACACGCTGACGATCAACTCGACCCTGGCCGACAACGGCACCGACAGCGCGGCCCTGAGCAAGAGCGGCGCCGGCACGCTGGTGCTGGGCGGGACCAACAACACCGCCAGCGGCAACACCGGCATCAACACCATCACCGTCGACGCCGGCACACTGTCGGTGGCGGGAGACGCCAACCTGGGCACCGATGCGGTGACGATGAACGGCGGCACCCTGGCCGTCACCGGCGCCACCACCATCGACAACGCCCTCACCCTGTCGTCCGACAGCAGCATCACCAACGCCAACGCCGTCACCCTGTCCGGCGCCATCACCGGCACCGGCGCCCTGACCAAGCTCGACAGCGGCAAGCTGACGCTGAGCAATGCCGGCAACAGCTGGTCCGGCGGCATCGCCATCCGCAACGGCGAGGTGGAGCTGGGTGCCAGCGGCACCATCGGCAGCGGCACCATCACGCTGAACGGCGGCTCGCTGACCACAACGGCGAACAGCCAGACGCTGACCAACGCCATCGCCATGGCCGGCAGCGGCACGGTGAAGACCGCCAACAGCCTGACCCTGTCCGGCGTCATCAGCGGCGCAGGCGCCCTGACCAAGGACGGCAGCGGCTCGGTGACCCTGTCGGGGAACAACACCCACAGCGGGTCGCTCATCATCAGCGCCGGCACCCTGCGGGCGTCGGGCGGCAACGCCGTCGGCAACGGCAGCGCCGTGACGGTCGGGGCGAGCGGCACGCTGAACCTGTTGGCCAGCGAAACCATCGGCTCGCTCGCCGGCGCCGGAACGGTGTCGCTGGGCGTCTACACGCTGACGGCCGGCGGCGACAACGGCAGCACGGTCTTCTCCGGCGCGATCAACGGCACCGGCGGCCTGACCAAGACCGGCAGCGGCACCCTGACCCTGTCCGGCGCCAACACCTACAGCGGTGCGACCGCCGTCGACGGCGGCACCCTGACGGTCAGCGGATCCCTCGACACCATCACCGCGGTGACGGTGGGTTCCGGCGCGACGCTGACGGTGGGGGCGAGTTTCCTGGAGATCGGCTCGCTGGCCGGTGCCGGCACCGTGGGCATCGCCTCCGGCAAGGAGCTGAGCGCCGGCGGCAACAATGGCTCGACAGTCTTCTCCGGCAGCTTCACCGGCGCCGGCGGCCTGACCAAGATGGGCACCGGCACGATGATGCTGTCGGGGACGAGCAGCGGCAGCTTCAGCGGCACCATGGCGGTGCGGGAGGGTGTGCTGAGCGTGGACGGGGACGCCAATCTGGGCAGCGGCACGGTGACGCTGAACGGCGGCACCCTGACGGTGACCGCGGCGGGCACCATCGACAACGCCTTCGAAACCGGCATCAACAACGGCACGGTCGAAACCGCCTATGCGGTGACCCTGTCGGGCGCCATCGGCGGCAGCGGCGACTTCGCCAAGACGGGGGTCGGCACCCTGACCCTGTCGGGCACCAACACCTACGGCGGCGGCACCACCGTATCCGGCGGCACGCTGGCCCTGTCGGGCGGCTCCGCCATCGCCGACAGCGGCGCGGTGACGGTCGGCTCCGGCGCCACCCTCAGCCTGTCCAACAACGAAACCATCGGCTCGCTCGCCGGTGCCGGCACGGTGGCGCTGGGCTCCAGCACCCTGACGGCCGGCGCGGCCAACACCAGCACCACCTTCTCCGGCACCATCAACGGCACCGGCGGCCTGACCAAGTCGGGCACCGGCACCCTGACCCTGTCGGGGTCGAGCAGCCACACCGGCGCCACCACGGTGTCGGCCGGCACCCTGGCGGTGTCCGGCGGCCTGGCGATCAGCGACGGCAGCGCGGTGACGGTGGCGTCGGGCGCCACGCTCAGCCTTTCGGCCATGGAAACGGTCGGCTCGCTGTCGGGCGCGGGGTCGGTGACGCTGGGGGCCAACACCCTCAGGATCGGCACCGACAACACAAGCACGACCTTCTCCGGCACGATCAGCGGCACCGGCGGCCTGATCAAATCGGGCACCGGCACCCTGACGCTCTCCGGCACCAACAGCTACACCGGCCTGACCACGGTCTGGGCCGACGGCACGCTGACCCTGTCCGGCGGGTCGGCCATCGCCGACGCCGCCATGGTGCGGGTGCTCAGCGGCGGCACGCTCAACCTCTCGAACGATGAAACCATCGGTTCGCTGGACGGAGAGGGTGCGGTCACGCTGGGGTCCAGCACCCTGACGACCGGGGCCGACAACACAAGCACGACCTTCTCCGGCACGATCGGCGGCACCGGCGGCCTGACCAAGGCCGGTACCGGCACGATGACGCTGACCGGAACCAACAGCTACACCGGCGCCACCACGGTGTCGGCCGGCACCCTGTCCGTTTCGAGCGGATCGGCCATCGCCGACGGCAGCGCGGTGACGGTATCCAGCGGCGCCACCCTGTCGCTGACGGCGGCCGAAACCATCGGCTCGCTGTCCGGCGCGGGCACGGTGACGCTGGGGGCCTACACCCTGACGGTCGGCGCCGACAACGGCAGTGCTACCTTCTCCGGCGTCATCGGCGGCACCGGCGGCCTGACCAAGACCGGCGCCGGCACGCAGACCCTGTCGGGCAGCAACACCTACACCAGCACCACCACCGTGTCGGCCGGCACCCTGGCGATCAGCGGCTCGCTCGACAGCTCCGGCACGGTGACGGTCGGCAGCGGCGCGACGCTGGCGGTGGACGCGGCGTCGCTGGCCATCGGGTCGCTGACCGGGGCCGGCACCGTGAGCATCGCCTCCGGCAAGGAGCTGTCCGTCGGCGGCAACAATGTCTGGACCAGCTTCTCCGGCGATTTCAGCGGCGCTGGCGTCCTGATCAAGGAGGGCAGCGGCACGCTGACGCTGACGGGGGCGAGCAGCGGCAGCTTCAGCGGCGGCATGACGGTGCGGGGGGGCACGCTGAGCGTGGCTGGGGATGCCAATCTGGGCAGCGGCACGGTGACGCTGAACGGCGGCACCCTGACGGTGACCGCGGCGGGCACCATCGACAACGCCTTCGACACCGGCGTCAACGGCGCCACCATCGACACCGCCTTTTCCGTGACCCTGTCGGGCGCCATCGGCGGCAACGACGGGCTGACCAAGACCGGCAGCGGCACCCTGACCCTGTCCGGCACCAGCACCTACGCCGGCGCCACCACCGTGACGGCGGGCACGCTGCTGGTGACGGGGGCGCTGGGCGGCACGTCCGGGATGACGGTCAATGCCGGCGCCACCCTGGGCGGCACCGGCAGCATCTTCGCCAGCAACTCGTCCAACACGCTGACGGTCAATGCCGGCGCCACCCTGGCGCCCGGCGTGGCCGGGACCAACAACGGCATCGGCAGCCTGACCGTCAACGGCAACCTGGCGATGAGCGGCACCCTGGCGGTCCAGATCGCCGGCACGGCGGCCGGCAGCTATGACCAGGTGATCGTCAGCGGCGGCGTCACGCTGTCCAGCGGCTCCAGCGCCATAACCGTCGTCCGCGTCAACGGCTTCGCCGCCGTCAATGCCGCCACCTACACGATCATCGAAAAGAGCGGCGCCGGTGCGGTGTCCAGCACGCTGTCGGGGCTGGCACAGGGCGCCACGCTGAGCAGCAACAGCGACCTCTACACGGTCGATTACGCCGGCGGCACCGGCAACGACCTCGTCCTGACCTCGCTGGTCAACCCGACCGTCTCGTCGGTCAGCGCCACCACGGCCGACGGCACCTACAAGGCCGGCAGCACCGTCACCATCACCGTCACCTTCAACCGGGCGGTGACGGTCACCGGCACGCCGACCCTGGCCCTGAACACCGGCCGCACCGCCAGCTACAGCGGCGGGTCGGGCACGACGACGCTGACCTTCACCTACACGGTGCAGGCCGGCGACAACACGGCCGACCTCGATTACGCCTCCACCGGGGCGCTGTCGCTGAACGGCGGCAGCATCGCCGACAGCTCCACCAGCCTGAACGCCCTTCTGACGCTGGCGGCGCCGGGGGCGGCCAACTCGCTGGGGGCCGGCAAGGCCATCGTCATCGACACCGCGGCCCCGACGGTCAGCTCCGTCTCGGCGGTGAACGGCACCTACCGGGCCGGCGAGAGCATCGACGTCACCGTCGCCTTCAACGAGGCGGTGACCGTCACCGGCACGCCCACCCTGGCGATCACGCTGGACGACGGCACGGTGGTGCAGGCGACCTACCTGTCGGGATCGGGCGGCACCGCGCTGACCTTCCGCTACACCGTGGGCGCCAACCTGACCGACGCCGACGGCATCGGCATCGGCGGCTCGATCAGCGGCGGCAGCATCGCCGATCTGGTCGGCAACAGCGCGATCCGCACGCTGAACAACGTCGCCAGCACGGGAGCCGTGCGCATCGACAGCCTCCCTCCCACCGTCACCAACGTCACCTCCAGCACCGGCAACGGCACCTACACCACCGGCCAGACCATCTCGATCCAGGTGACCTTCAGCGAGGCGGTGGCCGTCAGCGGCACGCCGACGCTGGCGCTGAACACCGGCCGCACCGCCGCCTACAGCAGCGGGGCAGGGACCAACACGCTGACCTTCACCTACACCGTCCAGGCCGGCGACACCGCCGCCGACCTGGACGCCATCGGCACATCGGCCCTGGCGGGATCGATCACGGACATCGCCGGCAACGCCGGCAACCTGACCCTGACGATGCCGGGCGACGTGCGGTCGCTGGGGCTGAACAAGGACATCGCCATCGACACCACGCCGCCGGCGATCCGCAACATCGTCGTGCCCAACGACGGCGTGTACGGCGTCGGCAAGACGCTGAGCTTCTACATCCAGGCCAGCGAGGTGGTGATCGTCAACGGCACCCCGACGATCACGCTGGACATCGGCGGCCAGACCCGCCAGGCGGTCTACAATGCCACGGCCAGCAGCGGGACGGTCCTGCGCTTCGACTATGTGGTGCAGGCGGGGGACAGCGACAGCGACGGCATCGCCGTCACCGGGCTGAACCTCAACGGCGGCGGCATCGCCGACAAGGCCGGCCTCCCGCTGCCCACGGCGCTGACCGGCCTGCCGGGCCTGCAGAACGTCCTGGTCGACACCGTGGCGCCGGACACCCCGTCGGTGCCGGCGCTGGCGCCCGGACAGGACACCGGCATCTCCGCCACCGACGGGGTGACCAACCTCAACCGCCCGGTCCTGGGCGGCACGGCGGAAGCCGGGTCCACCGTCACCGTCCTGGTCGACGGCGTGGCGGTCGGCACCACCATCGCCGGTTCCGACGGCGTCTGGAGCTTCACGCCGACCACCCCGCTGGCCGACGGCACCCATGCCGTCACCAGCCGGGCGACCGACCGCGCCGGCAACAGCAGCGGCACCTCGGCGGCGTTGACGCTGACCATCGACAGCACGGCGCCGGTGCTGTCGACCCCGGTCCTCTCCGGTGTCGACAATTCGGCCAACGTCATCGCCACCGGCCGTCCGACCCTGACCGGCAGCGCCGATCCGAACAGCACGGTCACCGTCATCGTCGACGGCGTCGCCGTCGGCACGGCCACGACGGGCAGCGACGGCCGCTGGAGCTTCGCCGTCACCACCCCGCTGGCCGACGGCAGCCACAGCGTGGTCACCACCGCCACCGACAATGCCGGCAACATCGGCCGCTCGGGCACACTGAGCCTGACGGTCGACACCCAGGCCCCGACGGTGTCCGGCGGCTCCGCTCCGACGCTGACAGCCGGCGGCACGGCGACGCTGGGCTCCGCGGTGTCGCTGTCGGACGCCAGCTCGCTGAACCGGGTGACGGTCACCCTGACCGACGCCCGCAGCGGCGACGAGCTGGTGATCGGCGCCCTGCCGGCCGGCATCACCGCGACCCGCGACGGCACCGGCATCGTGCTGACCGGCGTGGCGTCGGCCGCCGACTATCAGGCGGCGGTGCGGGCGATCGGGCTGCGGTCGGGTGCCAGCGACCCGAGCTTCGCCGGGACGGCGACCAGCCGGTCGATCAGCATCCAGGCCCGCGACCTCGTCGGCAACAGCTCCACCACGACCACGGTGACGGTCGCGGTGGCCCGCGTCACCACCACCACGCCCACAACGACGACCCCTACCGTCAACACGACCAACAGCCCGGCGATCACCACGCCGGTCACCGGCAGCGGCAACGGTCCGTCACAGTCCGGCAGCTCGGCGCTCGGTTCCTCGTCGAACGGCCCGTCCTCCAACGGCTCGTCCTCGGGCAGTGTGCTGGGCGGCAGCGTGCTGGGCGGCGGGTCGGGCCCGAGCCTGCCGGGCGGCGGCAGTGCCGGCAGCGCCGGCATCCCCGGCAGCTCGTCCAGCACGGATGCCGGACGATCGGTGACGCTGGGCAGTGTCGGCGGCAGCTCGTCCAGCACGGACGCCGGCCGGTCGGTGACGCTGGGCAGCGTCGGCGGCAGCTCCGCCAGTACGGATGCCGGCCGGTCGGTGACGCTCACCAGCATCGGCGGCAGCTCCTCCGGCTCCGGCAGTTCCAGCAGCGGACTGGGGGGAAGCAGCCTCGGCGGCGGGCTGGGCGGCGGTTTGGGCGGTGGCCTCGGTGGCGGTCTTGGTGGCGGGCTGGGCAGCGCCAGCCTGGGCGGCACGGGCCTCGGCGGCACGCCCACCAGCACCGGCACCGGCACCGGTACCGGCGCCGGAAGCAACACGGGAACCGCCACCGGCACCACGACCGGCACGGGCGGCGCGACGCGCACCGGCACCAACGGCCAGGGCACTCCCGGCCAGACAGGCACCCAGGGCACCGGCCAGAACAACGGTCAGGGTCAGGGCCAGCTTCAAGGCCAGGGCCAGGACCGGGGTACCGGCACCGGGCAGGGCCGCGGCCCGACGGCCGGACAGCCGGGGAACCAGGGTCAGGGCCGCGGCCAACAGGGGCAGCAAGGCCAGGGTCAAGATCAGGGCCAGGGTCAAGGGCAGGGCGATCTGCAGGGCCAGCCGCAGAGCCAGGGCGCTCCCCAGGATGGCGGCGGCCCCCCGGCGGACGGCAGCGGCCGGGCGGCGGAGCACGGGACGGACACCCGCGCCGAGATCATGCCGGCCTCCCCCGGCTTCGCCCGCCAGGTCGCCCGCGCCCATGGCGGCCCGGCCGGCGCCGCCGACCTGCTGGCCGCACTCGCCAGCCACGTCCTGCCCGACAGCCGGGCCGCCTGACGGCGGCCCGGCTCTCCACCCATCGTCCTCACCCGGGGTCTTCCCCGCCGTCCTTCTCCTTCCCGCGCCGCTTTTTCCTCATCCAATCCTTTTCCGCCGAACGGAATTGCTCCCACCATGAAGACTTCGACCGCTCCCCTTCGCCGCCGCTTGCTTTCTTCGGTGGTTCCCGTCGCCGTTCTGACGGCATCCCTGCTGGCCGCGGGCTGCGCGGTCAAGCCCGAGCCGCTGACGGCCGAAGAGAATCTGGCGCGGGTCCGCAAGGATCTGGGCGTCGTGCTGACCCCGCAGGAGCCGCTGACCAAGGCGGTCTCGATGGACGAGGCGATGGCGCGGGCCATCAAGTACAACCTCGACGAACGCGTGAAGCTGATGGAGGTGGCGGTCGCCACCGACCAGCTGGACCTGTCGCGCTACGACATGCTGCCGCGCGTGGTGGCGGCGGCCGGCTATGTCGGGCGCAACAACGACGCCGGGTCGGAGAGCCTGAACCTCGCCACCGGCCGGCGGACGGGCGAGAGCACCACCGCCACCGACAGGCACCGCCGCACCGGCGACCTCGCCTTCACCTGGAATGTGCTCGACTTCGGCGTCAGCTATCTTCGGGCGCGGCAGAACGCCAATCTGGTGCTGATCGCCGATGAGCGCCGGCGCCGCGTCGTCCAGGGCATCATGCAGGACGTGCGCACCGCCTATTGGCGCGCCGTCGCCGCCGAGCGGCTGCTGAAGCGGCTGGCCCCGCTGGAGAAGCGGGTCGAGGGGGCCCGCCGCGACGCCCGCACGCTGGAGGCGCTGCGCGTCCAGGCGCCGCTGCAGGCGCTGAACTACACCCGCACCCTGGTCGAGACGCTGCGCCAGTTGCAGTCGCTGCGCCGCGAGCTGGTGGCGTCGAAGTCGCAGCTGGGCGCGCTGATGGGGCTGCCGCCGGGCGAGCCGTTCGAGATCGAGATGCCGGCGGCCAGCGTCATGCAGTCGCCGCCCAAGCTGGACGTCGGCGCCGAGGCGCTGGAGACCTATGCCCTGCTGAACCGGCCGGAGCTGCTGGAGGAGAGCTACAACCAGCGCATTTCCGCCGACGAGACCTGGCGCTCGCTGCTGAAGCTGCTGCCGGGCATCGACGTCAACGCCGCCCTGCGCTACGACAGCAACAGCTTCCTGCTGAACCAGCGCTGGGCCGATTACGGGGCGCGGATCAGCTGGAACCTGATCAATCTTGTCTCCGCCCCCGCCACCAAATCCTATGCCGAGGCGCAGGAGGAGCTGATCGCCTTCCGCCGCCAGGCGCTGAGCATGGCGGTGCTGAGCCAGGTGCATGTGGCGGTGCTGCAGTACCGCGAGCTGAAGCAGGAGTTCGCCCTGACCGCCGAGCAGGCCGACCTCGACACCCGCATCCGCTCGCAATACACCAACGTCGGCGAGGCCGGGCAGGTTGGCGAGCTTGGCGTGATCCAGTCGGAGGTGACGGCGCTGCTGTCCGACCTGCGCCGCGATCTGGTGCTGGCCGACCTGCACAACGCCTATGCCCGCGTGATGGTGTCGGCCGGCGTCGACCCGCTGCCCGAGACGATGGCCGCCGACGACCTGCCCACCCTGACCCAGGCGGTGGGCCGGGGCCTGTCCTCCTGGCAGGACCGCGCCAACGGCGTCATGCGCGTCAAGGATCTGATGGCCGCGCCCAAGACAGCCGCCCAGGATGCCCCGAAGCAGGAGCCGGTCAAGCAGGAGGCGGTGAAACAGGAGCCGGCCAACAAGCCGGTTCCGGTCGCGGCCGCCCCGGTTGCCGTTCCCGCCCCCACCCAGGCCCCTGCCCCTGCCCCGGCCCCGGCCCCGAAGGCAGCTGCAGCCGAGCCGGCTCCGGCCGCCACTCCCTTCGTGCTGGCCTCCTCAGCATCGCCGGCGTCCTCTCCCGCTCCTGCACCGGCGCCGGTTCCCGCTCCGGTTCAGGCTGCCGCTCCGGCTCCCGTCCCGGCGGCACAGCCTCCTGCTCCGGCCGCCGCCCCGATTGCGACAGCATCCTTCTCTCCCGTCATCCAGGCCGAGCTCGGGGCTTACGCAAGCCACAGGCTTGCCGAGCAGGAATGGGGTATCATCGCCAAACGCCTGGGAACGGAAGGCAACGGGGTTGGCGCCCTGTATGTCTCCTCCCGACGCAGCCAGGACGGCAAGACCATCGTCCAACTGCGTGCCGGCGGCTTCGCCGACCGCGCCGCGGCCGAGCGGTTCTGCCACCGTGTGAAGGATAGTCAGCGGGAATGCACTCTTCGTACCCTTTCGGCTCAGGAGCAGCAGTCCGGCAGCCAGACCGCCGATCGGCTCGCATCGCTGTGATCCGTTACGGAGTCTGGCCCGGCGCCGCTCTCCTGATCGCGCTGCTGGGTGGGGGCCTCGCCTCCACCCCGGCGCTGGCCCAGGATGCCTCGCAGGGGCAGGTCCGCGCCCTGATCGAGGCCCGGCGGCACGCCGTCCTCTCCTCCGAGATCCCCGGCCGCATCGCCCGCATGAGCGTGGATGCCGGCCAGAGTTTCAAGGCCGGCGAGCTGCTGGTCGGTTTCGACTGCTCCAGCTATCAGGCGGAGCTGGACGGCGCCCGCGCCCAGCTGAACGCGGCCGAGGTGACGGCGCGGGTCAACCGGCGCCTGAACAGCCTGCGCTCCATCGGCGAGGCGGAGGTGCAGCTGGCCGAGGCCAAGGCCCAGGTCGCCCGCGCCGATGTCCGCAAGGCGGAGGTGCAGGCCCGGCGCTGCGACGTCAAGGCGCCCTTCGACGGCCGGGTGGTCGAACGCCGCATCCAGGAGCATGAGTCGGTCGCCGCCGGCGCGCCGCTGCTGGAGATTTTGTCCGACCGCGACCTGAAGGTGGAGCTGATCGTCCCCTCCTCCTGGCTGGTGTGGCTGAAGCCGGGGCAGCGCTTCGACCTGCGCGTCGACGAGACCGGCGCCACCCTGCCCGGCGAGGTGGTGCTGCCCGGCGCCAAGGTCGATCCGGCCAGCCAGTCGGTGAAGGTCACCGCCAAGCTGACCGGCGAGGGCGTTCCGTCCGGCATGATCGCCGGCATGAGCGGCACCGCCATCTTCCCCGAACCGGCGGTGTCTTCGCTGCCGGCCGGAAACCAGGGAGGCGGAAACCAGGGAAGCGCCTCCAAGCCCGGAACCGCGAAGCCATGAGCGCCGCCATGGCCCAGACCCCGCCCCAGCAGCCGGCTCCGCCGCAGGGGGCGCCGCAGGGGGCGCCCCAAGGGACGCCGCAGGGAGCGGCACAGCCCGTCAACGGCCTGCTGATGCTGCTGGAATTGCAGCGGCAGGCCTGGCGGCAGGCGACGGCGCCGGAGCTGCGCTATCACATCGTCAACCAGACCCGCCGGCTGATCGCCTATCGCCAGGCAGCCTTCCTGACGGTGGGCGAGCGCGGACGGGCGACGCTGGGGGCGGTGTCCAACATCGCGGTGCTGGAGCCGAACGCCCCCTTCGCCCAATGGCTGGAGGAGGCGGTGCGCGCCATCGCCACCGGGCACGACGCCAACAGCGTCCACGTCGTCGATCCCGCCGCCCTGCCCGCCTTTGTGCGCAACGCCTGGGGGGAATGGGGACCGGCGCAGGTGCTGTGGTGCCCGCTGCGCAAGCCGCAATCCCCGCAGGAGGCGCCCCGCGAGGCCCCCGGGGGGGCAACGCCCGGTGCCGCGGCGGAAAAGGCAGCACCGCCGCTGGCCGGCCTGTGGCTCGGCCGCGACGAGCCCTGGACCGACGGCGAAATCCTGTTGCTGAGCCATCTGGCCGAAGGCTACGGCCATGCCTGGTGGGCGCTGTCGGGCAAGCGGGCGAAGCGGCACGGGCTGCGCCGGGCCCTGCTGCCGCTGCTGGTGCTGCTGGCCGTCGCCGGCGCGCTTGCCATCCCGGTGCCGATGTCGACCCTGGCCCCGGCCGAGATCCAGACCAGCAACCCGGTGATCGTCGCCGCCCCGCTGGACGGTGTGATCGAACGCTTCCACGTGCAGCCGAACCAGCCGGTGACGGCCGGCCAGCCCCTGTTCAGTTTCGAGTCCACCGTCCTGCGCAGCCGCTTCGAGGTGGCGCGCAAGGGGCTGACCCAGGCGGAGGCCGAGCTGCTGACCGCCTCGCAGGCCGCCTTCGCCGACCCGCAGACCAAGGCGCGCGTCGCCCAGCTCCGCGCCCAGGTGGAATTGCGCCGGGCCGAGATGGCGCTTGCCCGCGACCTGCTGGACCGGGTGACGGTGAAGGCCGACCGCGCCGGCATCGCCGTCTTCACCGACGTCAACGACTGGCTGGGCAAGCCGGTTTCGGTGGGCGAGCGCGTGCTGACCCTGGCCGATCCGCAGGCGCCGGAGATCGACATCATGGTGCCGGTCGGCGACGCCCTGGTGCTGGAGCCGGGGTCGCCGGTGGAGCTGTTCCTGAACGTCGATCCGCTCCACCCCCTGCGGGCGCGGCTGACCCATGCCAGCTACGAAGCCGGCCTGTCGGCCGCCGGCGTGCTGTCCTACCGGGTCAAGGCGGCGCTGGACGCGGGAGAGGCCCCGCCACGCATCGGCCTGCGCGGCACCGCCAAGATCCTGGGCGACCGCGTGCCGCTGGCGCTTTACCTGTTCCGCCGCCCGCTGGCCCTGCTGCGCCAGTCGCTGGGCATCTGAGGCATCGCCCAAGGCAGCCCTCCCAAGCCAAACCCGACGGCAAACCCGAGGACTCCCGTGTCCATCGCCCTCCCCTCTTCCGCCGCGCCCTCCGCCGGTCTCCATGCAGCCAACGCCGCCCCGGCCGATCCGCTGGCGTCGGTGCAGCTGCCGGGGTTGCGCGACGATCTGGCCCTGCTGCCGGCGCCGGCGGGACAGGACGGGGCGCCGGGCTGGACCATCCACGATCCGGTGCGCAACCGTTATTTCCGCATCGGGCCGGAAGGCTTCGCGCTGATCGCCCACTGGCACCATGCCAACCCGCGCGCCATCGCCGCGGCGGTGGCGGAGCAGAGCCTGTTCGAGCCGACGGTCGAGGACGTGATCGGCTTCTACCGGTTCCTGGCGGCCAACAACCTGACCGTCACCGCCGACACCGCCTTCCTGGTGCGGCAGGCGGCGGCCCGGCACACCGGCTGGTTCTGGTGGCTGGTCCACAACTATCTGTTCTTCCGCATCCCGCTGGTGCGGCCGGACCGTTTCCTGTCGGCGACGGTGGGGCTGGTGGCGCCGCTCTACAGCCGGGCCTGGATGGCCGTGGTGGTGCTGACCGCCGTCCTGGCCGGGCTGCTGGTGGCGCGGCAGTGGGATGCCTTCCTGCACACCTTCCAGCATTTCTTCTCGCCGGAAGGGCTGGCGCTCTACGGCGTCACCCTGCTGGGCATCAAGGTCTGCCACGAGCTTGGCCATGCCTACACCGCCAAGCGCTTCGGCTGCCGGGTGCCGACCATGGGGGTGGCCTTCCTGGTGATGTGGCCGGTGCTCTACACCGACACCACCGACGCCTGGAGGCTGGTGTCGCGCCGGCAGCGGCTGGCGGTGGGAGCCGCCGGCATGGTGACCGAACTGACGATCGCGGTCTTCGCCACGCTGGCCTGGAGCTTCCTGCCCGACGGGCCGCTGCGCAGCGCCGCCTATTTCCTGGCGACGGTCAGCTGGCTCACCACGCTGGCGATCAACCTCAGCCCCTTCATGCGCTTCGACGGCTATTACCTGCTGTCCGACGCGCTGGACGTGCCCAATCTGCAGGAGCGCGCCTTCGCCATGGCGCGCTGGAAGCTGCGGGAATGGCTGTTCGGCCTCGGCATGGCTCCGCCGGAGGAGATGCCGGCGGGGCGGCGGCGCATCCTGCTGGCCTATTCCTACGCCACCTGGGTCTACCGGCTGGTGCTGTTCCTCGGCATCGCCCTGCTGGTCTACCACGTCGCCATCAAGGTTCTGGGGATCCTGTTGTTCGCCATCGAGATCGGCTGGTTCGTCGCGCGCCCCTTCCTGACCGAGGCCAAGGCCTGGTGGTCTCTGCGCGACCGGTTCCATGCGAACCTGCGCACCGGGCTGACGCTGGCCGGGCTGGCGGCGGCGGTTGGGCTGACTCTGCTGCCGGTGACCGCCACCGTGTCGGTGCCCGTGGTCTGGCGGGCGTCGGGGTTCGCCACCGTCTATGCCCCCTTCCCCGCCCGGCTGGAGGAGGCTCTGGTCGCCCGCGGCCAGAGCGTGGTGGAAGGCGAACCGCTGTTCCGCCTGACCGCCCCCGACCTGGAAGGCAAGCTGGGCCAAGCCGAACTGCGCATCGACTGGATGCAGGAGCAGATCGCCCGGATGACCGCCAGCCGCGAGCAGCTCGACCGTGTGCGGGCGATGGAGGAGGATCTGGCCGCCGCCCTGGCCGAGCGGCAGGGGATCCTCGACAGCCGCGACCGGCTGGTGGTGCGCGCGCCCCTGTCGGGCGTCGTGCGCGACATGGAGGATGCGCTGATCCCCGGCCGCTGGATCGGTCCGAAGCTGCCGCTGGCGATGGTGGTGGCGCCGGGCAGCGGCGAACTGGTCGGCTATGTCGGCGAAGGCGATTTCGACCGGCTGAGCCCGGGGGCCGGAGCGCAGTTCCACCCCGACGATCCGCTGGCCCCCCGGCGCGCCGCGACGGTGCGCGCGGTCGACCCGGTCGCCGTGTCGGTTCTGGACGTGCCGGCGCTCGCCTCGGTCAATGGCGGGCCGGTCGCGGTGGAGGGGCAGGCGGGTTCCCAGCCGGGCCAGCAGCCCCATGGCGGCTCCGGCCGCAGCGCGCTCGCCCCGGTGGAGGCGGTCTACCGCATCACGCTGGACGTCCAACCGGCGAATGCCGGGCCGGGCGCAGCCGGCGCGCAGGACGGGCCGGAGCGCGTCACCCGCGGTATCGTCCGCGTGGCGGGCGAGGCCCGCAGCATCGCCGAGCGCTTCTGGCGCATGGCCGCATCGGTGCTGATCCGCGAGACGGGGTTCTGACCGGGACGGAGGATGTTTGCCGTCCCGGGGCCTGCCGGATCACCCCGGCCCCGCCGCCAGCATCCCGTCGCCGGCCACGGCGAACCCGGCCGCGGACGGGCGGACATAGCCGATCGGGTTGGGGCGCGTCTCGTTGCGGCCATACTGGATGAAATGGACCAGCGCCTGCTGCTGGTCGCTGCCGAAGGCGCGCTGGAGGTCGGGGTTGGCCATCAGATAGGCAAGCGCGTTGAATTGGGTCGGGCGCCCGGCCGCCTGTCCGATGGACTGGTAATGGGCGGTGGCGGCGGCGGTGTCGGTGCCGAAGGTCGCTGCCAGATCCGGGTTGGCCGCCAGATAGCTCAGCGGGTCGAAACCGGCGGCGTCGCGCCGCGGCGTGTTGCCGTAGAGCACGATATAGAGCTTCACCTGTTGCTCGCTGCCCGAAAAGACGCTCAGCAGGTCCGGGTTGGCCAGCAGATAGTCATGGGCGTTGAAGCTGGTGCTGCGGTTCTCCAGCCGGCCATAGCGGATGTAATGTTCCTCCGCCCGCACGGGATCGTTGCCCATGGCGGCGGCGAGGTCGCGGTTCGCCGCCAGATAGGAGAGCGCGTCGAAGCTGGTGCTGCGCCCCTCCCGCCGGCCGCTGGACAGGTAATGGCCGGCAGCCCGCGCGGTGTCGGTGCCGAAGGCGGCGGCAAGGTCGGGGTTGGCCGCCAGATAGGCTAGGCTGTCGAAGGTGATGCCGCGCCCCTCGGCCCGGCCGGAGGTCACGTAATGGCGGGCGGCGGCGGCCGGGTCCAGCCCGAAGGCCGTCGCCAGATCCGGGTTCGACACCAGATAGCCGTAGCCGTCGAAGCGGGTGCTGCGCCCCTCCCGCTGGCCGCTGGACAGGTAATGGCGGGTGGCGGCCGTCGTGTCGGTGCCGAAGACGGCGGCGAGGTCGGGGTTGGCCGCCAGATAGGCCAGCGGATCGAAGCTGCCGGCCGACCGCCCTTCCCGGCGGCCCAGGGTCAGGTAATGCCGGCTCGCCGCAGCGAGGTCGTAACCGAAGGCCGCCACCAGATCGGGATTGGCGGCAAGGTAGGAGAGCGGATCGAAGGACCGGGTCGCCCGCCCCTCCGCCCGGCCGGCGGACAGGTAATGAGCACGCGCCGCCGCGGCATCGGTGCCGAAGACGGCGGCGAGGTCGGGGTTGGAGGCGAGATAGGCCAGCGGGTCGAAGCCCGCCATCGTCTCGGCCAGCGTGGTCACCCGCAGCGTCACGGTCTGGCCGCTGACGGCCCCCTGGCTGTCGGTGACGGTGTAGGCGAAGGACCCCGGCGATGCCGGGGTGCCGGTTGGCGCCTGATAGGTCAGACCGGCCAGATCGGCCGTGCCCAGCGTCATTCCGCCGGTGACGGCGGTGCCGTTGGCGAGCCGGAGCGTGCCGGCGGACGGCAGGCGGACCAGCGTCACCGTCATGCTGTCGCCGTCGTCCGGGTCGCTCGGCCGGTCGATGGCGAGAGCGATGGCCGGCCCGGCCTCCAACGCGGTCAGGGTCTTGTCGCCCTGGACGGCCGGCGGCCGGTTGGCCGGCCGCGAGGCGATGGTGAAGCCGATCCAGCGGCTCCACGCCACGCCGTTGTAGGCGCGCACCGACAGCTCGTCGATGCCGGTCAGGGTGGAGGCGGCGAAGGTGACGCCGGCGAAGGCCGCGGCGGTCAGCGGCACCACCGCGCCGGTCGCCTGGGCCACCCCGCCGACCATGATGGAGCCGGCGCCGTCGGTGTTGTCGACCAGCTCATACTGGGTGACGAGGCCGCCGGCCGGATCGGTCGCCGTGATCAGGCTGGCGATGCCGATGCTGGAGCCGATGGAAACCCGGCCGGCCCTGGCGGTGACCGTCGGAGGCATCAGGCTGATGCGGGTGTCGGCGAACAGGGCGAACTCGATGTCGGTCAGCGTGTCGGTGCCCTCGCCGCCGCCGGAGATGGTGGCGCTGTCCGACGTGACGGTGATGGTGTAGGAGGCCCGGGTGCCGCTGTAGACCGCGGTGTCGGTGCCGCCGCCGCCTTGCAGGGTGTCGTCGCCGGCTCCGCCGGTCAGCGTGTCGTCGCCCGCTCCGCCGGCCAGCAGGTTGTTGGCGCTGTTGCCGATCAGGATGTCGCTGCCGCTGCCGCCGATGGCGTTCTCGATGGTGACGCCGGTGGCGATCGACACATTGGCCACCGCCAGCCCGCCCGAGCCGTTGGGGCCGATGGAGCTGAAGGCGCCCGGCGTCAGATCGATGCTGACCGCCGAGGCCTGGCCGCTGGCATCGATGGTGTCGGTGCCGCCGGCGTCCCAGATGGACTGGCTCACCGCGACCGTGTTGCTGCCGAAGGCATAGCGGTCGTCGCCGATGCGGGTGCTGGCGTTGGCGCCGTAGAGATATTGGGCCGCCGCGATGTCGTACAGCGCCGGCCCCGTCACCAACCCGTTCAGCCCCAGGCTGGGGTGCCTGTTGTAGGACATGATCGTGTAGCGGTAATTGTCCTCGGTCGAGGACAGGTAGGGCGGTTCGCCCCCGCCGCCGGTGGCGTTGTAGTTGCCGGGATGCTTCAGGCCGATGGCATGGCCGATCTCGTGCAGGATGGTCAGGTAGCCATAGGTTCCCGGCGTCGGGCTGGTGTTGGTGGCGCTGCTGTTGGACAGGTAGATGTCGCCGCCGCCGTCATAGAGCGAGCCGGTCGGATAATAGGCGTAGGCGGCGCTGGAGCTTTGCCGGTTGGTGCCGAGGCGGATCGAGCCGCCCTGCCCGCTGTTGGCGCTGTCGGCGGTCTCGACGAAGAAGATGTTGGCGACGGCGCTCCAGGCGGCGAAGGCCTGGCGCGCCGCGTCGCGCTGCGTGGCGGACAGCGGCGCGAAACCGGTCCCGTCCGTGACGGTGGCGTAGGACGGCAGCTGCTCCATGAAGCTGTAGGTGACGGTTGCCCCGCTGCCGATGCCGCCGCTGCCCCAGCGCGGCGTCCCCGGCGCCAGCAGGGCCTGGACGGTGGATGAGGCGGCAGCCTGCGGCAGCAGGCCCTGCGACGCTCCCTGCAAATCCGCCGCTGCGGCGATGGCGGGAGCGCTCCAACCGGCAGCGCTGCACAACAGGCAGGAACAGGCGGGCATCGTGTCGCCTGGGACGTCTGGCAGGTCGGAGAGGGTGGTTGTCATGACCGGAAGGAAAACCGCACCGCGGACTGCGGCACGGCCACTCTACAGCCTTTCATTCTCCTATCGAAAGAGGCGGTTATCCCGGACCTTTTTTCTCACCGCCGGGCCTCTGGAGTGACCCGACAGGTCATTTCCGCCCCTTCGCCTTGAGCTGAATTTTGGAAACCGGGAAAGCGCGTCTGTGGACATAGATGGCCTGATCGGGCCTTAGAATGCCTTGCAACTCGCCGTAGATGCCTATGTCCTCGGGCTCTATGCCGTAACGGCTGGCCAGGACGGAATAGATGCTCTGATCATGGCGATGGTTCCTGTGATCGCCGAAAATCGCACTCTTGATGCAGGCGTAAAGAAACCCTTCATCCACGTAACGCTGGAACCGGCCATTGGATTTGTAACCCTGGATTCCGGCGGATATCTGAGTGGCATCCTTTTCCTGCTCGGATGCCCCCATGATCTTGAAGCAGAGATCATGGGTCCAGGTCTTGTTTTGTCCCCAACCGCCGACGACGAAAATGTGATTCTTTTCGATCTTCTCGTAGATGTCCTTGATGTCCCTTAGCAACATCGCTCCGGAATCCAGATAAAAGATGTTATGCCCGTAAGATGCCGCATCCTTGATGACGAAGGTCTTCCAGGCATACTGCTTGGGGGTGAGGAATCCGGGGTAGATATCGGACACCCAGGCCGGGAATTCCACGACCTGGACCTTATGGCACTTTTCCAGGAAAGCGACCTCTTCGCCCGAAAGACCGAGATTATAGACAAGGATTTTGTCAATGGTCGAATCGCTCACCCCATGGACAGTACTGATCAAAAGAAGACAAGATGAATAATAATCAGAGTTGCAGCAAGTAACAAGAACATTGGTCATCTTCACTCTACCCAAAACAAACAGATATATTGGAAATAATCATAACTATATTATCAGAAATATTCCTTATTGGCAACCTTATAGACCGCTTTTCATTCCAATCAGCTCCTCGAACACCGCTTCGATGCGGTCGACGGACCGGGCGACGGTGAAGTCGCGGGCGCGGTCGCGGCCGGACAGGGCCATGCGCTGCCAGGCTGCACGGTCCTTGACCAGGCTGCGCAGGCGGCCGGCAAGCGCCTCATGGTCCTCCGCGGGGAACAGCAGGCCGTCCACACCGTCGCGCAGCACCTCGCCGCTGCCGCCGGTGCCGCTGCCGACCACGGTCAGGCCGGCGGCCATCGCCTCCACCTGCGAGATGCCGAAGGGCTCCTGGAAGACGCTTGGGAAGACCAGAACGTTGCAGCGGGCAAACAGGTCGGACAGGCCGCGGCGGTCGAGGAAGCCGGTGAAGCGCACCTTGCCGGTCATGCCGTTGCGCTCCACGAAGCTGCGGCAGCGGGCGGCGAGGTCGGCGTCCGGCGCCTCCCCGGCGAAGGTGCAGTCGAAGTCGATGCCTTCGCGATGCAGGATCGCAAGCGCGTTGATCAGCGTCTGCGGTCCCTTGTAGTTGACGAACAGGCTGGCGAAGGCGATGCGCAGCCGGTCGATCGAGGGCATTGCCGCGCGGTGGAAGTAATCGACGCGGGCGCCGGGATGGATCACCGTGGCGGACAGGCCGTAGCCGCCGGCGGACAGCCGCTCCGCCACCCAGCCGCTGGCGGGCCCGGCGCGGTAGAGGGGGGAGCGGGGCGCGGCTTCGGGTGCGTAGCCGGGATGCTGGTTGCCCAGGCAATGCAGCACCGGAACCCCCATCTGGCGGGTCAGCGGGTCGAGGAACTCGGTCGCCAGCATGTCGAGGTTGCCGACCAGACAGGCGTCGGCGCGGAAGTCGCGGGCGGTCTCCAGCACGCGGCGGATGTTGGCGCGGATCAGGTCCGCGCAGTGGGCCGGGTCGTCGTAAGTGAAGGCCCGGCCGGACTTCCAATAGCCGTAAAGGGTCAGCGACCGGTCGACCTGCGCCTCGATGTCCTCGGTGCCGGCAATGCCCGGCCGGGCAAGCTCGGGGACATCGGCGGTCAGCACCTTCACCGCATGGCCGCGGCGGATGAGCTCGGCCGAGAATTCCCACAGCTTGCGGCCATAGCCGCCGAACTCCTGCGGCGGAAACAGGTTGGTGACCACCAGGATGCGGCGCGGCCGCCCGGTGGAGGGGGCCGCCGCCTGCCGGAACAGGGAGCGGTAGCGGTCCAGCCCCGGATGGCCGCCGGCCGCGGCGGCAAGCGCGCCGGCGTCGAGGTCGGGGGCGGGATCGGGCGCTCCGGCAAGGCTGGCGGCGCGCCGGGCCTCGCCCAGATAGATCGACGCCTCCACCGGGCGGGCGCCCGTCGCGCAGAGGCGGGCCAGCCCGGCGAGCGCATCCGTCTGCTGGCGGTCCAGCCCGACGGCGCGCAGCAGGAAGCGCTCGGCCAGGTCGTTGTCGCCGAAGCGGGCGGCCAATTGGGCAACCCCGACCATGTGGTCCGGGGTCTGCAGCATCGGCTCCAGCGCCGCGAGACGCGCGCGCCGCAAATCCGGCGCCAGTCCCGCCGCCAGAGCCGGATCGGACAGCGAGCGGGCGGCATAGCGCAGGGCGTCGGCGCATTGGAACAGGATGCAGCCCGGTTCGCCGGAGCCGGCGTCGGCCGGCACGAAGCCCCAGCCGGCCAGATAGGCGGAGGCCGCGGCATGGTCGCGCGCCGAGGCGGTGGGGCAGAGGACGGAGGCGCCGGGGAGACCGGCCATCCGGCGGTCGGTTTCGGCCCTGTCGGCTTTAGCACCCGACCAGGGCACCACCACCACCCCCTCCGCCCGCACGCGGTCGGCGGAGGGCGGCAGCGGCAGGGCAACCGGGGCGGCTGGATCGGGGGCAGTGGGATCGGGGGCAGTAGGATCGGGATTGCCCCCGTCGCCCGGTACGGCGAAGGCCACGCGCGGCAAATCGCGGGCCATGAGACGCAGGTCGGCGACGAAGCCGTCCTCCCCGGCAGCATGGACGGTCAGCCGCGACGCGGTCAGCTGCAGCCGCTGCAACGCCTCGTAGGCGGCGAGGCGGCAGCGGAAGCCGGTGCTGCGGACCGGCAGGACCGACAGCCCGCGCCGCTCTCCGCGCACCTCCAGCGCCGGATCGACGCGGTCGTCGAACACCGCGGCGTGGAACTGGGCACGCTTGACCTGAGGGCTGTGGAATTCCAGCAGATGCGCCTGCCCGGCCCGGCGGATCGCCATCGCCTGATCCGGATGATCGAGATAGTGGCGCACCAGCTCCACCAGCTCGTCCGGCGAGCGGTAGGTCGCGAGATGGCGGCCGGGGACGAAGCAGCGCTCCAGCCCGGCCTGCTCCGACAGGGCGTCGGTGATGAGGAAGCCGCCGGCCCCCAGCGCCTCGAAGACGCGCAGGTTGAGGTCGCCGTTCAGCGAGACGTTCAGCGTGATCTGCGAGCCGGCATAGATGTCGGCTGCCATCTCCGGCGCCGCCTGCATGCCCACCAGCGGCAGGCCGGCCTCCACCAGCCGCTCCAGCACATGGCGCCGCCAGGGATGGAAGGCGCCGATCTGGCCGACGAAGGTGAGGGGATGATCGGAAACCGCGGGAATGTCGCGCCGGCGCAGCGCATAATCCACCGCCGGAATCCAATAGACGCGGTCGAACCCCGCCTCCAGGAAGGCATGGGCGTGCTGGCGGGTGTGGTCGAGCACCACCGCGTCGAAATTCTCCATCGCGCCATAGGCCAGCAGCGTGCGCAGCGGGCTGGCGAAATGGTGGCTGTCGCCGACCAGCAGCACCTTGGTCCCCGGCAGCCGGTCCAGCCCGCGGGGAAGGTTGCGCCGGGTGGCGTCGGCCTTCACCACGATCAGTTCCGGACGCTGGTGCGCCGGCAGGCGGGCGACGACGGCCGGCAGGTCGAACTCGCCGGTCGGGGTGTGCAGCGAGGCGAAGCCGTCGCCCGTCTCCACCGTCGGACAGTCGGGTCCGCAGAGCACCTCGCGCACCGAGAACAGCGGCCGGCGGTAGTAGTCGGGCGGAGCCAGGCAGCAGAACAGCGTGACCGGGTTCGGCAGACTGGACTCCGCATCGGGCATGGCAAGACCGGTGGTGGCAAAGCCTGTGGTGAAGGGGATGGTCACAGCGCGTCCAGCTCCCGCAGAAGGGCGATCAGTCGGCGGGTCGCGGCCTGCCAGCTGAAATGCTCCAGCAGATGGGCCTGCGCCGACCGGCGGGTGCCGGCGGGGTCGTCGATGACCGCGCGCAGCAGGCGGGCGGCTTCGTCCTCGTCGGGGCTCCACCAGTTCTGATCGGCATAGGGACCGATGCCGGGGGTGACGGCGCTGGGGATCATGTATGCCACCTGCGCGTCGAGATAGGCATGGTAGGCGCTGTGGTCGGGGGCCAGCAGGGTCAGCCCCATCGCTCCGGCCTGGGCCATCGGCAGATCCCAGCCCTCGCCGTGCGACATGCTCCAGTAATGGGTGGAGGCGGCGTGGAGCGACGTCATCTCCGCGTCCGACAGCTTGCCTTCCGCCAGGAACACCGGCGCCGCCTGTTCCAGCGTCCGGCCGGTCTGCGCCGACACACGGGTCAGAAGATCGCGCATGCCGGCGGAAACCCCGGCGCCCTTGCCGGGCTTCAGCAGCAGGGCGGCCGGATCGTCCCGGCGTGTCGCGCGCAGCCAGACCCGCAGAATCCCGTCCAGATTCTTGCGGTCGTTGAAATCGGAGACGTTCAGGATGCGCACCGGATAGTCGGCCAGCCGGCGGCCCAGATTGTCGACGATGAAGGCGGGGGCGACGTGCGAGGTTCCCCCTGGGGCGTTCCCTAGGGCGTTCGCCTCCACCCCGGCGGGACAGATGTGGACGCGGTCCTCGGGATGGCCGGCGCGCAGCCAGGCCATCCGCGAGGATTCGGTGGCGACGACGACATGGTCGTGGCTCCGGCTGAAGCCCGCCCACAGCGGCGGGATGTCGACCGCCTCGAACATGCTGAAATTGATGGTCTTCAGTCCCGGAATGGCCTCCACCGCCGGCGGGGTGGTGATGGTGAGCACCGCCTTGGCCCGCACCGGCCGGTCGAGCGAGAACAGAAGCGGATCGATCTGGCTGTCCGGCAGGTTGTCGACGCCGCCGTAATTCAGATCGACCAGCCGGACATGGATCCCGGCCGCCACCAGTTCCTGGGCGAAGCGGCGGACGACGTAGGCATAGCCGCTGTTGTCGCGGAACACCCCACGCACCACCAGCCCGGGCGGCAGGGAGGGGTCGGCGGCATCGTCACGGATCGCACGGGCGGTGGCGCAACGCTCCAGGGCATGGCGCAGCAGGATGGGGGATGCCGCGTCCCCGGTTTCCATCGCGGCGGCACGGCGCAGCCACCGCTCCGCCTCATCGATCCGTCCGCGGGCAAGCGCATCCCGTCCCAGGCGCGACAGGGTCATGGCACAGTCCGGGTCCACTTCCAGCTTGCGGCGGAAATGCGCCATGGCCGCGTCAAACCGGCCCATCTGCAGCAGGGAGTTGGCCTGGTTGAACAAGGCACCGGAATGGACAGGCATCTGCCGCAGGGCGCGGGCCACCAGCATCGCACCGTGCGGGGGGTCGGTGTGGCGGCTCAGCAGTCCAAGCAGATGGAGCGCGTCCGTCTGGGCCGGATCGACCGCCAGGATGCTGCGGTAGAGCGCGGTCGCCCGGTCGGTTTCACCGGCCTGGTGCAGGCCGAGGGCCCTGGTCAGAAGGTCATGGAGCGTGGTCATGGCACAGGCGCTGTTCTGGAACCGGGGCAAGGCGGATCGGGCATCCGGATCGATGGAGCCGGAAAGCGGTGGAAGATCGGTGAAATTCCTGAGCCTTGCAACAAGGCAGCTTGACCCTCCGGCCGGTGCGGGTGCAATTCAGCGCGACCACACCCCATCCCTTCCGGGTACCGCTTCATGGCTGCCGCCGGCGAAATCGCCACTCCTATCGAGATCGAAACCCAGCCGGGGCAGCGGATGGCGGCCCCCGATGCCGTCAAGCAGGCGCTCGACTATTGCAATTCGGGCTGGCTCGACATCAGCATGGACATCTGCAGCCGCATCCTGGCCGCCGATCCCGGCAATGCCCATGCCCTGCTGGTCCACGGCATCGCCGCCTACAAGAACCGGGAGCCGGCCCGTGCCATGGCAATTCTGGTGGCGGCGTTGCGCCGCAACCCGGGATCGGTCGACATCCTCCATCATCTTGGGCTTGCGCTGTTGCAGTGCGGGCATCTCGACCGGGCGGAAGTGGCGTTCAACTGTGTCCTGCAAGGATGCTCCGACCATGCCGAGGCGATCGCCGGGCTGGCCGACGTGCACCGGGCCAGGGGCGATGCCGATGGCGCCTATGAGCTGCTCAAGCGCTCGGTCGCGTTGAAGGGGAACTACTCACCTTCCTACATCGCCTATTCGCTGATGCGCTTCGACCGCTCGCTGCCGCCGGGGCAGGAGGGCGGATGGAACCGGCGGCGGGAGGTGCGGCACGACCGCCCCCGCCTGACCATGGCCTCGCTCGGCTCCTATGGGCGCTTCGCCCAGACGGTGAACGAATATGTCGCCGTCCGCCTCTATGCCGAGAAATACGGGATGGAGCTCCTGACCCCCGACTGGGTCGGGCATGCCTTCTTCTCCCTCGACGATCCGCGGCTGGACCCGTCGGTGCAGCCGGAATTCCAGGGCTGGCTGCAACAGCGCAAGGACTTCGCCAGCGGCTTCGACGAGCGGGTGGCCACCCCCTTCCGCGACCGCGACCTGTTCCTGGGCGGCTCGCCGGTCAACCCGATGCTGACGGAGCGGCGGGCCGACATCCTGTCCTGGCTGACGCCGCGCCCCTGCTGGGACCGCTTCCTGGAACCGCCGGTGGAGGCGCTGCGCCGCCGCGGCCGCACGCTGGTCGCCGTGCACATCCGCCAGACCGACTGGTGGAACCGGGACTATACACCGTTGTCGCTCTATCTGGACTGGCTGGACGGGCTGTGGCCGACGCTGGAGGATCCGGTGCTGTTCGTCGCCACCGACGAGCCGAGCGTCGTACCCGAGTTCGCCCGCTTCGCCCCGGTCACTCCGGCCGACTTCCCGGTCCGCTGGGAGGGGCTGGAGTACCTGCAGGATTTCCACGTGATGACGCGGGCCGACATCCTGGCGATCAGCACCGGGGCCTTCGCCGCCACCGCCGCCGCGCTGAACCCCTCCCCCCGCCTGCTGCTGCACCCTGCCGAGGGCAACAGCGGGCTGGTGCCGTTCGAGGCATGGCGGTAGGGGACGGAGCGCTGCCCCCGGTCCGCCCTGATGTCCCTCCTCAGTCCGCCGCCGCTTCCGGCGGCTTGGCCGTCTCGGTTCCGGAACCGCGCGCCGGGTTCCGCATCGGGTTCCTGGGATCGAACAGGCCAAGCCGCTGAAGGGTCTGGGCGAAGCCTTCGGTCAGCATGGTGATGCGGTCGCTGATCTCGGCGATCTCGCGGGCGGAGATGACCGGGGCATCGGCCGAGATGCGGCCGTGGGCGCGGTAGTTCAGGCGGATGGCGACGTCGTCCGTCTCGCCCTGGATCCAGGACCCGTGCAGGATCTTGTTGCGCTCGCGCCCCAGTTCCAGCGCCTCGTCGCAACGGGAGACCAGGGCCTTGGCTTCGTCGGCCGGCAGGCGCAGGCCGGCGATGGCCTTCAGCGCGTCGAAACGGGCCTTGACCTGCATGTTGGAGGCGATGGGAAGGAATTCGGTGTGATCGGCGCCGAGCAGCCGGGAGATGCACAGCGACACCATGTCCTCGAGCTGGGCCCAGGACACGGCGATCATGCCGATCGCGCAGTACATCTTCACGCTGAGGGGGCCCAGCCGGACCGTCCGCGTCGTCATTGGCCACCCTTGCCATGCTCGCCCCGCCGCCGGGACACAGGACCGAAAATAAGCGTTCCGGACGGTATGGGAAAGCCGTCATTGCGCGGCTTGCAGTTGACAGGCCCCCGCGTTCCATAGGATGCACTGGCCGCTGCACAGGGCGCGTGCCCGGATCCATGCTCCGATCCGGTCCCATCGCCGCCCCATCGCCGCCGAAGCGCACCATCGGTCACGCAAAGGTAGTCACCCCATGGACTCTCAGGACATCTCCGCCTCCTCGCTGCACGGCTGCCTTACCGCCGCCATCGACGTCCTGCGGCGCACCATGGACAGCCTGGATCCCGCGAAGGTCGAGGCGGCGGTCGCGGCGGTCACGGCGGCGCTCGGCGCCAACAGGGCGCTGCTGGTCTGCGGCAACGGCGGCTCGGCATCCGACGCGCAGCACATCACCGGGGAGCTGGTCGGCCGCTTCCTGAAGGAGCGGCGCGGGCTGAAGGCGATCTGCCTCAGCTCCAACGCGGCCGTCCTGACCGCCTGGAGCAACGACTACTCCTACGACAGCGTCTTCGCCCGCCAGACCGAAGCCTATGGCGAGCCGGGCGGCGTCCTGCTGGGCATCTCCACCAGCGGCAATTCGCGCAACGTCATCGCCGCCTTCGAGGTGGCCAAGCGCCTGGGCATGACCACCATCGCCATGACCGGCGAAGGCGGCGGCAAGATGGCGGCCCTGAGCGACATCCTGCTGGACGTGCCGTCGCGCTCCACCCCGCTGATCCAGCAGGTCCACATCTGCCTCTACCATTACCTGTGCGAGCAGGTCGAAGCCCGGCTGGCCTGATCCTTTCCATGACCTCGTCCACCCCGGACACGCTGAAACGCCGCGCGCTGGACGCTTTCGGCGCGGGGCGGCTGGAGGAGGCGGCGGATCTCTACCGCCGCCTGCTGGCGCAGGACGCCACCGCAGCCGACCTGTGGAACAACCTCGGCGTCATCCTGTCCGAGCTGAGGCGCCCCGCCGAGGCGGCGGCGGCCTTGCGCGCCGCCCTGATGCTGCGGCCGGATTATGACAAGCCCTGGGTCGGGCTGGGAAGCGAGGCCTACGGCGACGACCGGCTGAGCGAGGCGGTGCGCTGCTGGATCCGGGCGATCCGGCTGGAACCGCAGCAGGGCGCCGGGCTTTGGTTCAACCTGGGCGTGACCCGGCAGATGCGCGGCGAGGCGGTGGGGGCCGCCGCGGCCTTCGACAGGGCCGAGGCGCTGATGCCGGACGATCCGCGCGTCGCCAGCCAGCGGCTTCTGTGCCTCAACTATCTCGACCTGTCCGGCGAACGCCTGCTGGCCGAACACCGGCGCTTCGGGGAACGCTTCGAAGATCGCGGCGGAAGCGGCAGCCCGCGTCCGCACGCCAACCGCCCCGATCCTGACAAGCGGCTGCGGATCGGCTACCTGTCGGTCGAGTTCCGCGAGCATCTCGGCGCCTATTTCCTGACGCCCCTGTTCGAAACGGCCAGCCGCAGCCAGTTCGAGATCGTCTGCTATTCGATCCTGCCGGTCGCCCATGGCGATGCCCATACCGCCCGTTTCAAGGCGCAGGCCGACGGCTGGCGCGATGTGGGCCATCTGGACGACGAGGCGTTGGCCGCGCAGATCCGTGCCGACGGCATCGACATCCTGGTCGACCTCGCCGGCCATTCCGGGCTGAACCGGCTGCCGATGCTGGCCCGGCGCCCGGCGCCGGTGCAGGTGACATGGCTGGGCTATCCCAACGGCACCGGCATGACGTCGGTCGACTACCGCATCGTCGATCCGGTCAGCGATCCGGTCGGCCCGACCGACGCCCATGCGGTGGAAACCCTGATCCGGCTGCCGGCCCCCTTCCTGTGCTTCCGCCCGCCCCCATCGGCCCCGCCCGTGGTGCCGCTGCCGGCCGGTGCGACCGGGACCGTCACCTTCGGGTCCTTCAACAAGCTGTCGAAGATCACGGACGGCACCATCGCGCTGTGGGCCGAGGTGCTGCGCCGGGTGCCGGATGCGCGCCTGCTGCTGAAGGACCGGCCGTTGTCCGATCCCGGCACCGCCGCCGCGATGAAGGCGCGCTTCGCCGCCGCCGGCATCGACCCGGCCCGGCTCGACCTCGTCGGCTTCATCAGGGACGCGGCCGGGCACCTGGCCGCTTACAACCGCATCGACATCGCGCTGGATCCGCATCCCTACAACGGCACCATCACCACCTGCGACACGCTGTGGATGGGGGCGCCGCTGGTGACGCTGGCCGGCTCCCGCCACGCCGCCCGCGTCGGTGCCAGCCTGATGACCGCCATCGGCCTGCCCGAGCTGGTCGCCCCCACCCCCGACCGCTATGCCGCCATCGCCGCCGGTCTGGCCGGCGACCTGACCCGGCTCATGCAGCTGCGCATGGGCATGCGCGAGCGGGTGCGGGCATCGGCCCTGTGCGACGAGAAGCGCTTCATGCGCAACCTGGAAACCGCCTACCGGATGATCTGGCGGCGCTGGTGCGACGATGCCGCAGCCGGGCGCCCGCCTTGACAAGCCCGCCCCACGGCTTCTACCGATAGCGCCTCCTTCCCCGCCACGACACCGGACCGCCGCGATGAGCGAAGCGCCGCCCTCTTCCCCCGCCCCCGACACCGCATCCGCGGTGCACAGCGGGTCGGCCGACCGCTTCGGCTACGAATGGGGCCGCTATGCCGAGCTGAAGGGCATCTACGAGGAGCAGTTCCGCCGCTGGACGCCCTTCATGGCGCCGGAGGACTGGCGCGGCCTGACCTTCGTCGACGTCGGCTGCGGGATGGGGCGCAACAGCCATTGGCCGATGAGCTATGGCGCCGCAGGCGGCCTGGCCATCGACATCGACGAGCGCAGCCTCGCCTCGGCCCGCGCCACGCTGGCGCCGCATCGGGCGATGGAGGTGCGCCGCCAGAGCGCCTATGAGCTGAGCGAGGTGGACCGCTTCGATCTCGCCTTCTCGATCGGCGTCATCCACCATCTGGCCCATCCAGAAACCGCGCTCGCCAACATGGTGCGCGCGGTGAAACCGGGCGGCCGGGTGATGATCTGGGTCTATGGCCGCGAGAACAACGGCTGGATCGTCCGCTTCGCCGACCCGCTGCGCAAGGCGCTGTTCAGCCGCCTGCCGATCGGTCTGGTGCATGCGCTGTCCCTGCCGCCGACCGCGGTGCTGTGGCTGGCCTTGCGGCTGGGGCTGGACCGGCTGGAATATTTCCGTCTGATCCGCCGCTTCGACTTCGCCCATCTGCGCTCCATCGTCTTCGACCAGATGCTGCCGAAGATCGCCAACTACTGGCGCCGCGACGAGGTGGAGGCGCTGATGACGGGCGCCGGGCTGGAGGATGTCCGGCTTTCCTGGGTCAACGAGATCTCCTGGACGGCCATCGGAACGAAGCCCCGCACCTGATTGCCCCGGGGGTTCGGACTCATGAAAGGGTTTGCCCGGATGGGGTGAAGATCAGCGTTTTCCTTCCATTCGGCCTTCATGGCGACCCTTGCGGCGGCGGGTGACAGGTTTTTCTGTTTCCTGCTCCGGCCCACCGGAAGTATCTGGTACGGACCGGCCGGTCGCCCCTTTGTGGCGCTGCAGGAAACAGGAGCGCGCACGCATGACCGGGAAACACGGCAAGACGGCTTCCATGACAGCTTCCATGGGCACGGCAGCGACGGTCACGCCCGTCATTCCGTCCTGCGGCATGGGCGGCCGGCCGGACGCACCGGCTGGGAAATCCGGGAAGGGCTCCGCTGCACCTCATCGGGCTGCGGTCTGGCGGCGATCCCGGTGAGGACGATATCATCCGCTTCGAAGACGGGCATGGGCGCACTCTGCGACCGCCCCGGTCACTCTTCGTCGCTGGCAAAGGTTTGACTGTACCGGTTCCGGGCGCAATCGACTAACAAAGGCGGATTTCGTGGAAAAAGTTGGATATCAGAAGATAACCAAGTGCCGGATCAGCGGAAGCGATCATCTGGTTTCCGTTCTGGACCTGGGTCACCAGGAACTCACCGGCGTCTTTCCGCGCTCCAAGGACACCCCGATAACCCGGGGGCCGCTGGAACTCGTCTGGTGTCCGGACAGCGGGCTTCTCCAGCTTGCGCACTCCTACGACGCCGGCGAGATGTACGGCGAGAACTACGGCTACCGGTCCGGCCTCAACCAGTCGATGGTCCGGCACCTGACGCAGAAGATCCAGAATCTGGAGGCCATGGCCGGCGTCTCGGCCGGTGACGTGGTCCTCGACATCGGCTCCAACGACGCCACGTCGCTGAAGGCCTACAGGACTGCCGGGCTGAAGCGCATCGGGATCGACCCCACCGGGCTGAAGTTCAAGGCCTTCTATCCCGACGACATCACCCTGGTGCCGGACTTCTTCACGGCCGCGGCGTTCCGCCGTGCCACCGACCGGCAGGCGAAGGTCATCACCTCGATCGCCATGTTCTACGACCTGGACGATCCCATCCGCTTCGCCCGCGAGGTGCACGACTCCCTGGCCGAAGACGGGCTGTGGCATTTCGAGCAGAGCTACATGCCCGCGATGCTGCGGACGGTCTCGTACGACACCATCTGCCACGAGCATCTCGAATATTATTCGCTGGCGACGGTCGAATACATTTTGGGCCAGGCCGACATGCGGGTGGTCGACGTCCAGATGAACGGCGTCAACGGCGGCAGCTTCGCCGTCACCGCGGCCAAGCGCAGCAATCCGATCCGCAGCAACAAGGCGGTCATCAACTGGCTGCTGGAGCAGGAAGACCGCATGGGCCTGAACACGCCCGTGCCCTACCGCGACTTCGAGGCCCGGGTGTTCCGCCACCGGGCCGATCTGACCCGCCTGCTCCAGTCGCTGGCCGCCGACGGCAAGAAGGTGCTGGGCTATGGCGCCTCCACCAAGGGGAACGTGGTCCTGCAGTTCTGCGGACTGACGGAAAAGGAACTGATCGCCATCGCCGAGGTGAATCCCGACAAGTTCGGCGCCTACACGCCCGGCACCCACATTCCGATCATTTCCGAGGCCGAGGCCCGGGCCATGCAGCCGGATTATTTCCTGCTGCTGCCCTGGCACTTCAAGGAAGGCGTCGTCCAGCGCGAACAGGAGTTCTTCGCCCGCGGCGGCAAGATGATCATTCCCTTCCCGGAAATCGAGATCATCTGAGGCGGCCGGTCCGGGGCAGGAAGCCGGCCCGGAAATGGATGCCGGCAAAGGGTAAGGAGCACAGGGCTTGGACGAGATCTGGTCGTCGGCAGAGGGAGACCCTCCCCGGATCATGGTGACGGGAGCCGCCGGATTCGTCGGCCGGCTCCTGGTGCAGGAACTGTCCCGGCACCTCCCGGCGGACGGGCGGATCCTCGCCTGCAGCCGGACCGGAAGCCGGGACGGCTTGCCGTCCCGCGCCGAGGCCGTCGCCTTCGACATGGCCGATGCGGCCGGGATAGAGGATGCGGTGCGGCGGACCATGCCGACGCACATCGTCCATCTGGCCGGCATTTCGACCCTGGCCGAAGTGGCGGCGCAGCCCGACCTGGCCTGGCAGGTGAACCTGTTCGGCTCCCTGCGCCTTGCCGAGGCCCTGGCCCGGCACCGTCCCGGCGGCCATTTCGTGTTCGTCGGCAGTTCCGAGGTCTATGGCCGCTCCTTCCAGGACGGGGTGGCGCTGGATGAGGGGGCGCTCCTCCAGCCGACGAACCTGTATGCCTGCACCAAGGCGGCGGCCGACCAGACCTTGGGGCAGATGGCATCCGATGCCCTGACGGTGGTCCGGGTGCGCCCCTTCAATCACATCGGCCCTGGCCAGGCGGAGCGTTTCGCCCTGTCCGCCTTCGCCGCCCAGATCGCCCGGATCGAACACGGCCTCCAGCCGCCCGTCATCCGTGTCGGAAACCTGGAGAGCCAGCGGGACTTCCTGGATGTCCGGGACGTGGTGGATGCCTACCGGATGATCGTCGGACGTGCCGGCCAACTGCCGAACGGCATCGTCCTCAATCTCGCTTCCGGTGTTCCCCGCCGCATCCGGGACGGGCTGGAGGGGCTTCTCCAGCTGGCGGACACCCCGATCGAGGTGGCGGTCGACGAGCGCTACATGCGCCCCAGCGATACCCCCCTGGTCCTGGGCGATGCCGGCCGTGCGCGGACCCTGCTCGGCTGGGAGCCCGTCCACCGCTGGACGGACACGTTGAAGGACATACTGGAACATTGGCGGCACACGCTGTCGCCCAGCCGGAACCGGGCAGCCGCGGCACCGTCCTTGCCCTGATCCTGTCTTTGCCGCCGCGCTGGTTCCGGCTGCCATTTCGGACGGCGGGGAAATCAAGGAAGGCAGCGCTTTATTGCTGATGGCCGGGGTCTTGGGTTAAGAAGCCGCGGTTGCGTGCGACAATCGATCCACGCCGCCGGTCATGGACGCGGTTGAGCGTCAGAGGCCAAGCGTTGGGGTCCGAAGCGTTGGGGGTTGCCATTTCCGAGTTCTCACCGGCCTTCGTCGAGGCCTTCAACGGGGGCGCCGCCCTGTTCCGGGACGGGCGTTTCGACGAGGCCGCCGCGACCTTCAGCCGGCTGGCCGACGAGCATCCCGGCATCGCCAACCTGCACGGCAATCTCGGCCTGTCGCTGCGGGCCGCCGGCCGGCCGGACGAGGCGATGGAGCCGCTGCGCCAGGCGCTGCGCCTGCGCCCCGCCTATCCGGACGTTCTGAATGCGCTGGGCGGCATCCTGCTCGACCGGCGCAACCTCGATCATGCGCTGGTCGCCTTCCGCGAGCTGGCGCGGCTGCAGCCGGACTATCCAGGGGCGCTGCTGACGCTCGGCAACCTGTTCATGTTCACCGGCGACGGGGAACGGGCCCGCGCCGTCTACCGGCTGTCGCTTGCCGTCGAGCCGGATGTCGCGGTCAACTACAACAATCTCGGCGCGGTCGGCCTCAGCCTGGGATATCAGCAGGACGCGGCGCTGAACTACCGCCGTGCGCTCGCCATCGCCGTCGGCAAGCCGGAATACCGCAAGAATCTCGGCACCTGCCTGCTGATGGCCGGCGACTACGCCAACGGCACCATCGCCTATGAGGGCCGGCTGGAACAGTCGGTCTGGCGCAAGCGCAACATGCCGGGCACGCTCTGGCAGGGCCAGCCGCTGGAGGGCCGGACCCTGCTGGTGCATTACGAGCAGGGGCTGGGGGATTCCTTCCAGTACATCCGCTATGCCGGCGTGCTGAAACGCATGGGCGCGCGGGTGCTCTACGAATGTCAGCCGGCGCTGAAGCGGGTGCTGTCGACCGCCCCGGACCTGGACGGGCTGTTCGCTTTCGGCGAACCGTTGCCGGCCTACGATTATCACATCTCGCTGATGAGCCTGATGCATCGGCTGGGCACCACGCCGGACAACGTTCCGGGCGGCGTGCCCTATCTGCGGGCGGAGCCGCAGCTGGCGGCCCGCTGGGCGGAGCGGCTGGAGCAGCTTGAGGACGGCAGGCGCCCGGCCTTGCGCGTCGGCATCAACTGGCACGGCAACGAGACCGGCAAGTCGATCCCGCTGGAGTGCTTCGAGGCGATGGCACGGCTGCCGGGCGTCCGGCTCTACAGCCTGCAGAAGGTGTCGGGTCTGAACCATCTGGAGAGGCTGCGCGACCGCGTGGCGGTGACGGAACTGGGGGCGGATTTCGACGCCGGGCCGGATGCCTTCCTCGACACCGCCGCGGTGATGGCCAACCTGGACCTGGTCGTCTCCTGCGACACCTCGGTCTGCCATCTTGCCGGCGCCATGGGGCGGCCGACCTGGGTGGTGCTGAAATGGTTCGCCGACTGGCGGTGGATGCGCGACCGGCTCGACAGCCCCTGGTATCCGACCATGCGCCTGTTCCGTCAGGCGAGGTCCGACGACTGGGCCGAGGTGATGGGCAGGGTGACGGCGGACGTGGCGGCGGAAGCCGCCGCGCGGGTCGCCGGAGGGACCGTGCGATGACGCTGAACGAGGCGATGCGGCTGGCGCTGACGCATTTCCGCGCAGGCCGGATGGCGGAGGCCGAAGGGCTGTGCCGCGCCATTCTGCAGGCCGCCCCCGGAACGGGCGAGGTCGCCCAGCTTCTGGGCGTGACGGTGATGATGCAGAACCGTGCGCAGGAGGCGGAGGCAATCCTGCGCCAAGCGATCGCCATGCGTCCGGATCTGCCCGACAGCCACGGCAATCTCGGCACCGCGCTCCAGTCGCTGGGCCGCATGGCCGAGGCTTTGGCGGCGCATGACCGTTGCGTCCAGCTCTCGCCTGCCACGCCGGAAGCCTATGTGAACCGCGGCTCGGCCCGGCTGTCGCTGGGCGACCGCAACGGGGCGTCGACCGATTTCGCCCGTGCGCTCCGGCTCAATCCCATCAGCGCGCTCGCCGCCGCCAATCTGGGCGTGGCCCTGCGCGAAAGCCATCGCGTGGCGGAGGCCGACCGGGCGCTGCGCCGGGCGCTGGTCGTGGAGCCCGGCCACGCCGAAGCGATGCTGGGCTATGCCCATACCCTGCGCGAGCTGGGCAGGCTGTCCGAGGCGAAGACCGCCTATACCCGTGCGGTGGCGCTGTCCCCGGCCAAGACCGAAGCGCTCTGCTATCATCTGTACCTGATGCAGACGCTGTGCGACTGGGACGATTATGACCGGCTCTGCGGCCGGGTGAGGGAGATCATCGATCAGGACGGGGGCGTCGTCATCCCGCTGGCCGCCCTCTCGATCGAGACCACGCCGGCCCAGCAGGACCGCTCCGCCCGCCTGTTCTTCGACCGGGTGGTCAAGCGCCCCTCCGCCGCCACACTGCAAGCGCGTCTCCCGTCGCCAAGCGGGCGGCTGCGCATCGCCTATGTCTCGGCCGACTTCCACGAGCATGCCACCGCCTTCCTGGCGGCCGAGCTGTTCGAACTGCACGACCGCGAGCGGTTCGAGGTGCTGGCCTATTCCTACGGCCCGGACGACGGCAGCGCGATGCGCCAGCGGCTGGTGAAGGCCTTCGACCGCTTCCGCGACATCCGCAGCGTACCGCTCGACGCCGTCGCCCGCTGCATGGCCGACGACGGCGTCGACATCATGATCGACCTGAAGGGCTACACGAAGCAGACCCGGCTGGACCTGCTGTCGCGCCGGCTGGCCCCGGTCGAGGTCAGCTACCTGGGCTATCCCGGGACCATCGGCTGCCCGCACATGGATTATGTGATCGGCGACCGCTTCGTCACCCCGCCGGACCACCAGCCCTTCTATGCCGAGCGGCTGGTGCTGCTGCCGGACGCCTACCAGATCAACGACCGCCGCCGGCCGCTGCCCGACAGCGTCCCGTCGCGCAGCCAGTGCGGCCTGCCGGAGACGGGCGTCGTCTTCGCCGCCTTCAACACCGCCTACAAGATCGGCCCGGCCATGTTCGCCCTGTGGATGCGCATCCTGAAGCGCGTCCCCGGATCGGTGCTGTGGCTGTTCGAGGCCAACCCGCTGGCCGCCGGCAACCTGAAGACCGCGGCGCAGGCCCAAGGGGTCGATCCGACCCGCCTGGTCTTTGCCCCGCCCCGTCCGCTGGCCGACCACATCGCCCGCTACCGCATCGCCGATCTGGCGCTCGACACCCTGCCCTACACCGGCCACACCACCACCAGCGACGCGCTGTGGGCGGGCTGTCCGGTGGTCACCTGCCTGGGTGGAACCTTCGCCTCGCGGGTGGCGGCCAGCCTGCTGAACGCAGCGGGGCTGCCCGACACGGTGACGCGGTCGCTGGCCGAGTACGAGGAGCTGGCGGTGGCGCTTGCCGGCGACCCCGCCCGCCGGACCGGCTTCCGCAGGCGGCTGGAGGATGGGCGGATGACGGCGCCGCTGTTCGACAGCCACCGCTTCACCCGCAACCTGGAACGCGCCTATCAGGTCATGTGGTCGTTGCACAGCGCCGGCCGGCCGCCCCAGGGCTTCATGCTGCCGTCAGGCTGACGGCAGCGGAGCGGGGATGGGAAAGCCTTTCCCCGGTCCGCAACTTCCGTTGGAAAATCGCGCAAATTATATTTCACGGTTGCAATAGAGTGCAAAAGCCCTAACCGGCTTGTGAGGATTTTGTTAACATACCTCTTCAGGGATATCCCTTTGTTGGTATGGCTGACTGAACGATGTCTATTGCTTCGAGATCTAAGCTTTTAGGAATTGCTTCGATCTCTCCCCTTGCGCAGGGGTTGAGCGCCATTGCGCCTTCAGCAGCCTTAAGCCGTCATGCCGCAACCGCGACTGCCGTGTTGGAAGGTGCTCGATGAACGCGATCAGCCCGATCAAGGCCGAGTCCATCATGGCCGCCACCTATCAGGGGCGGCTCGAATTCGTGACGACCGGCAAGATTTACGGCTGGCTGCACAACCAAAGCAGCCCGGCGGAAGAATGCCTGGTCGACCTCTATGTCGATGGGCGCTTCCTCGGCACCCATGCCTGCAACGAGCATCACCCGGCGCTGAGCACCCTGCCGGGCCGCAGCGGCTTCCTCGCCTTCAACATCCCCCTGCCCACCGGCCTTCTGTCGATCGACGGCTGTTGTGTCGACGTCAAGATCCACGGCACCAGGATGTCGATCCCGGGCGCGCCCATCGTCACCGGTCTTCGCCGGGCGGTGATCGACACGGCCCTGTCCGGAATGACGCCGGACCGCCAGACCCTGTGCATCAACGCGCTCAGCGAGACGGCGAGCCAGACCAAGCGCGGACGCGACCGGATCGAGGATGCAAGGCTGCTCGGTCAAGCCAAGGGATACGAGGGGAGTGAACTGACGGTCGGCGCCTTCCTGGCGCATCAGCTCCATCGGTTGCAGGAAGCGCAGAACTTTCACCTGCGCAGCGCCGCCGACCTGACCCGCTTCCTGGTGCGGCATGCCGATCGCTTCACGCTTGCCGACCATGCCTGGTGCCCGCTGCCGGCCGATGTGAAGGCCTATCTGGCCTCGGGCGAGGAGGACGCCGCCGGCTTCTTCCGCTCACGCCTGCTGTCCGCCTATCAGACAGGCGTGGGGTCCGCCAACGACGACGGCGGGGCAGATGTGCTGTGCAATCTGGTCCACTGGATGTTCGGAAAGGCCCGCCTGCCCAAGGAGGCGCTGTCCCCCCGCCATATCGAAGACCTGAATGCGCCGGCCCGGATCGACCGCCATGGACTGATCTCGCGCTTCTATGCCGGAATGCACGCCCATGCCCCCGAACTGGCCGGGGCGTTCGACCTGCGCGACGAGCGGGCCCTGTTCCCGCTGCTGATGGCGATCTCGCTGTGGCTGGTGCGCTGGAACCTCGACGATCTGTTCCTGCCCGCGGAAGTCGGCGCGCTTCTGGACGCGCCCATCGATCATGATGGACAGGTCATGACCGGGCTCGGTTATTTCTACAGCCGCTTGGGTGTGCCGGGGGCGCAGGCGCTCAGCCTGTCGTCGCTGCGCCAACGGCAATGCGCACCGGTGGCGCGCCACCTGCCGCGCACGCCGCAGGCGAAGGGCGTCAATCTGTTCGGCTATTTCGACGGCGGCACCGGCATCAGCCGCAATGCCTTGTTTTCACGCGATATCCTGCAGGATGCCGGCTTCGGCGTGACGATGCCGATGATGGAGGTCCCCGGCCGTCATGCCGGCGAGGAGCTTTACCCGGTCAACCTGATCCATTTCGGCCTGCTGGGCGCTCCGGGCGACATGGTCAATCATGGGTTGGCGCGCTTTGCCGGTGCGTACAACATCGGCTTTTTCCTGTGGGAGACCAGTGCCTTGCCCCGTTCGGCCCATCTGTCCCTGGAGATGATGGACGAAGTGTGGACCATGTCGACCTTCTGCGCCAACGCCCTGAGCCAGCATTTCTCCGGTCCCATCCATATCGTGCCCAACTGCGTCGACGAGCGCGTGCTGAAGGTCGTCACGGGAAAGCGTCCCGAGGAACAGCCCTTCACCTTCTATTTCTGCTTCGACGCCCGGAGCTGGTACACGCGCAAGAACCCGGTGGCGATCGCCCGCGCCTTCCAGAGAGCCTTTCCCACCGAAAAGGGGGTGCGGCTCGTCCTGCGCATCCGTTACCGCCAGACCAGCCGGAGCGTCGCCGACCTCGCCCACAAGCTGGACCTGGACCGTCTGATCGGCAGCGATCCCCGCATCGTTGTGCGCGACCGCGAGCTGTCATACGCCGACTCGCTCGCCGAGATGCGCGCTTGCGATGCCTATGTCTCACTCCACCGGGCCGAAGGCTTCGGCTACACCATGGTGGAGGCGATGATGATGGGCAAGCCGGTGATCGCCTCCGCCTATTCGGCCAACCTCGACTACATGAGCGATGGGACCGCCTTCCTGGTTGGTGGTTACGAACGCTACCTCGACAGCGACGAATATATCGGCGTCACTCCGGGAGCCCGCTGGTTCGAACCGGACATCGCCGCCGCCGCCATTGCGATGCGGCGGGTGTTGGAAGACCGGAAGGAAAGGGAACGGCGGGCTGCCGCCGGGGCAGCCTTCGTCCGCAGCCGGTTCGCCCGCCCGACGCTGCAGAACCTCTATGCCTCCCGGCTTCATGCCCTGTTGAAAAGCGGGGTCCCGGCTATGGCAGAGGTGTGATCGTCTCGAAAAACTCTGCGACCGCATGCCGCGCGGCCACTCGCTCAATTCCGTTGTATTTTCCTATTCAAGCCAAACACACTCAAATTTTCTTCAATCCTTCTCACTTCGTCCACACCCAATTCACAGCAATTTTCTTTTCAGCCTCTGCTCCGGAGAGAACGGCATATTTCACCTAAGATTGCTGAATTTTTTCTTTATACACGTGTACTATGACGTGACTTATTCCACCACACAATAAAGTTGATTTTGTTTAAGTCCTTTAGGTATAGATCGATCAGAAATTCCCCTAACTTTCGTTTAGGGATTTTATCTGACGCAAGGGCGCCCGCAACGGGACTGGCGAAGCGGGGAAAGGACCTTTAGCAGAGGTTCCGAAGGCCCGATGCCGCAACCTATGGTGTGGCATCCATTGTGATCGAACCTGACCGATGGGGTTGGGGTGGGGACGGCAAGGATGGATGGCGATCTGAATCTGGTTGGAAGCCCAGCGGCGCCGGCACAAGGCCGCGATGCCGCAGCGTCCACCAGCCTGGAGGATGCATTCAACGGCTATCGACTCTTCCTCGGCCGTCATCCAGCCAGCGTCGAGGAGATCATTGCGGCCACCGGCTGCGCTCTTGGTGAATTTCTCTCTCATTACTTGATGCGCAAAGAGTTCCTCATCGGCATTGTCACCGGCCTTACCGGGACGGCGATGCTGCCGCATGTCGCCTTGGCTCCGGCGCCCGACGAGGGGTTGAGGCACTGGGCGCTGCAGCGTCTGCCCCTGTCGGCGGCCGCGCGTGAGCGGCTTGCCACCAGCCGCTCATGGCGCTTCTGGCTGCTGACCATCCTGCGCGACGAGGATTTCCGCGCCGGCTTGCCGGCCGCGGTGGGCGAGTGGCTGGCAGGCTCCGGTCTGCGCGCGCAGCTGGCAGCGCTTGAACTCACCCCCGTCCGCCACTTGATCGGCGAGACCTCGCACAACGGTGCCGGCACCATCACGGGCTGGTGCGCCAACGCCAGCGATGCTTCGGAGCGCGTGGTGCTGGAACTGTATCTGGGCGAGCGCTTCATCGGGGCGGTGCGCTGCGAGCGCTTCGTCCCCGGCCTGGAGGAGCGCATCGGCAGCACCGGCGACCATGGCTTTGCCTTCGACATCCCGGCCGCCCATGCCGATCTGGCCGCACGGGGGGCTTTGCTGCGCATCCGCGACGCCCAGTCCAAGGCCCCCTTCGGTTCGGACATCTACCTCAAGATCAATCTGCCGGCCGCCCTCGATGATCTCGGCCGGATACTGGGTGCCATCCAGTCGATGAAGGCGATGCTCGCCAGCATCGAACAGCAGTTTCCGCACACGCTCCGTCAGCTCAGCCCGCCGCTGTCGGCCTATGGCGACTTGAAAGCGCGGGCTTTGCTGTCCTGCCACCGCCCGCTGGACGGACAAGCCGCCACGGCGGTGGCGGGCCTCACCGTCAACCTGATCCTGCTGGAAACCGCGCTTGAACCGGCCGCGCTACGCCGCCTGCTGACCTCCCTGGACAGCCAGACGCACGGCCGCTGGACGCTGACCGTGCTGGCCGATGACGACGCGCTGGACGACGAAGCCCGCGCGCTGATCCGCCCGCTGGCCGCCGCGGACCGGGCGGTGGTCGCGATGCCGGCAGCCCTGCCGCGCCTGCTGGCCAGCCACACCGCCGTTCCTGCCGCCGCCCATCTGGTGGTCGGCCGGGCCGGCAGCTTGCGGCCGGACGCGCTGTCGGCCTTCCTGGCGACCCTGGCGCCGGGAACGGCCGGTTCGGCCTCTGTCGTCTACAGCGATCATGACCTCCTGCTTGGGGCTCACGGCGGCAAGCCCGCGCAGCTGGTTCCCATCTTCAAGCCGGGCTTCGACCCGGTGATGCTGCTTGCCTACGACTATGCCGGCCCGATGGTTCTGATGACGCCGGAAGCCCTGCTGAAGGCCTGCGCCATCGCCGATGGGGCGCCGCCGTCATGCCTGCACGACCTGATGCTGCGGCTGTCCGATTGCATTGCGGCCGACGCCATCCGCCACATCCCCTCGGTGCTCTACAGTCTGGAGCAGCCCATCGACCTGGGCCGTCCCGATGGGCTGCCGCGGTTGCTGGTGGGCGAGCCCGAGGCGGTGCGACGCTGGGTCGGACGACGTGGGCTGGCGGCGGACGTGCGGCGGAGACTGGTGGTCAGCGGGGGCGAGGACGGCCAGACACTGGTCGAGCCGTGCGGGATCGCGCTTCGTCCGGCCAGCTTTCCGGCGGTCAGCGTCATCGTGCCGACCCGGAACGCGCCGGTCCTGCTGCGAAATTGCCTGGACTCGCTCCTGCGCACCCGTCAGGCCTATCCGGGACCGCTGCAGATCCTGGTGATCGATCACCAGAACGAGGACCCCGACAGCGTCGCCCTGATCGCCGCCATGCAGGCCCGGCACAGCGTCGACGTCATGCCGTACAAGGGGCCCTTCAACTGGGCAATGATGAACAATCTGGCCGCCGGGCAAGCCAGCGGCGAGGTGCTGGTCTTCCTCAACGACGATACCCTGGCCGCCGATCCCGGCTGGCTCACCCGTGCGACTGCGACGCTCGGGCTGCCGGATGTCGGGGTGGTCGGCGCCCGCCTTCTCTATGGCGACGGCAGCATCCAGCATGCCGGCATGGTGACCAGCCGGGAGCAGGGGGCGGTGCACGAGGGGCGCGGAATGTCCAGTGACGAGGGCGGCTATCTCGGCCGCAACCTCGTCCTGCGTTCAGTCGCCGCCGTGACCGGGGCCTGCCTGATCACCCGCAGGACGGTGTTCGAAAGCGTGAACGGCTTCGCCCCCGATTGGCCCATGGACTGGAATGACGTCATCTACTGCCTGGCGGGGCGCAAGGCTGGCTGGCACGTCGTCTACGACCCCGAGATATGCCTGTATCACCATGAATCGAAGACGCGCGACCATCTCTTCGGCCCGCCGGGCTACAGCACTTATCGGGATGATCTGTCCAAACTGAGAATTGAGCACGGTTCCTATCTCGACGACCCGTATCATAACCCGTCCCTCTCCGGCTTGACGGTGCCTTTTCCAAGGATGGCACTGTAAATGACCGATGTTGAGCACGGCAGGGATCCAGGGTGCGGTTCGACGGCCGGGAACAGCGGGGCGGCGGCCGTGAACGGGTCCGCCCCCCTTTCCGACATGCGGGACGAAGCTTGGCTGGAGGCCATCAGGAAAAGCATCTGGCTTACCCGGCCCGACCTGCGCGAGCTGTACGGCAACGATCGGGAGCGTTTCGACTCCTGGCTGCTCCTGGGCGGAGCCTATCAGTACAAAGCGCTTGCCGAGGCAGGGGTCCAAACTCCCGGTGCCATTTCGGCGGACCCTGCACCGGAAGCTCTGCCCGGTGTCCGCCCGGTGCTGACCAAACTGATGAAGCAGGCCTGGGAATTGCGACCCGATCTCCAGGCGACTTACGATCTGGCATCTGCCGAGGGACAACAGGATTTCGTCTGGTGGTGCTTCACTTACGGCATGACGGAACTGGGGCTGGGGCGGTTCATCACCGAAGAGCAGAAACGTTATGTGAATGAACCTGCGGCCGACCTGCCGAACAGCGGATACCTTCCCGTCACCCGGCTGATGAGCTGGCTATGGCGCAGGCATCCGTTCCTGCAAGGGGCTTTTCCTCTCGACAGCACGCAGTCCCGTGGAAACTTCGTCCTCTGGTATTTCACCACGGCGCTGGTACAGCTGAGGTTGCCCGATCTCGTCGACGGCCAGCAGCTCAGGATTCTGAAATCGCCGATCGCCGGGACGGATTCCGTCCCCATTGCCTGGGCAATGCTCTGGTCCGCCGACCCGGATCTGCAAAAGCGCTTTCCCGATATCGCCAGTCCCGCTTTTGCCCGGTGGGCCAGAGGCGAGGGGTTGAAACAGCATCCCCTGCTCCAGTTGGTCGCCGACCCGCCGGCTCCCGCCGCACCGGCAATCCGGCATCGCCGCGACGCATTGCAGGCCGGTGTGAACCTGATCGGCTACGCCCGTGGCCAGTTGGGCATCGGCGAGGATGTCCGCATGGCCGCGCGCGCGCTGCAGGCGGCAGGAGTCCCGTTCAGCATCTACAATGTCGAACCCGGCCCGGAGGTGTGTCAGGGCGAGACCAGTGTCGAGGCGCTCCTCGATGACACCCTTCCCTATTCCACCAATCTGCTGTGCACCACCGGCATCGAAACAGGCCGGTTGGCTGCCCTGGAAGGCAGGAGCCTGTTCGACGGCCGACGGACGATCGGCTACTGGCCCTGGGAACTGCCGGAATGGCCGGCGGCCTGGCACCATGCCTATGATCTGGTCGACGAGGTCTGGGCATCCAGCCGCTACACGTACGACGCTTATGTGAAGAGCAGCCCCAAGCCGGTCCGGCATCTGCCGATGGCGGTTACCGTCGATGCAACGGCCGGCATGGGCCGGCATGACTTCGGTCTGCCGGACAACCGCTTCCTGTTCATGTTCGCTTTCGACACCCTGTCCTATCTCTCGCGCAAGAATCCGCTGGCCTGCGTTCACGCTTTCCAGCAGGCCTTCCCTCTCGGCAGCGAACCGGTCGGTCTGGTGGTCAAGGCAATGCGCGCCGCACCGGATAATCCGAGCTGGCGCGAAGTCCTGTCGGCTGCCGAGGCGGACCCCCGGATCGTCATCATCGACCGCACCTTGAGCCGCGGAGCGGTGCTCGACCTTTACAGAGCCTGCGACAGCTTCGTTTCGCTGCATCGGGCGGAAGGGTTCGGCCGCAACATCGCAGAGATGATGATGCTGCGCAAACCGGTGATCGTCACCGGCTTCTCCGGAAACATGGATTTCACCACACCCGGCACCGCCGCATTGGTCGATCATGTCCTGCGGCCTCTTGCGCCTGACGACTATCCGTTCGGAGACGGGCAGTTCTGGGCGGAGCCGGATGCAGGACACGCGGCCTGGTGGATGCGGCGGCTGCTGGAGGATGCCTGGTTAAGGAGACGGCTGGCGGATCAGGGACAGGCACTGACGGCGGCCACCTATGCGCCGGAAGCGGTTGGAGCCGCCTATGCCGCCCTCCTCGGCCGGACAGCGGTGTGGGACACGCCTCGATGAGCCAGAAAGCCAATGGCAAGCACCCGCCCCTCTCCAGTCCTGCAGCTAACCGCAGGGTCCATGGTCATGATCGCACTGGTCGTCCTGTCCGGTGGGTTGAGGACGCAGCCGAGGCAGCCTTACACCTGAGTTGACCGAAACAGCGCCGCGTACGAATAGAATAATCCTGGGATAGGAAAGCATATTGCGATGATTTCCAGTAGAACTTCGGATTTGGTCTCTGAAATACACGACACCATCTCCAAGATCCGCAGTCGGAACGGCTTGAGTCACACGCCGGAAACATCGCAGGAAACGGTCATTTCCCTGGCGGATATCTGCCGCCGTTCTGAAACGGAGGCCGTCTTCTTTGCCTACAAGGCTGTTTTTGGCCGGCTGCCCGACCAGAAGGGCTTCCATACCTATGTGACGGCCCTGCGCAACGGCACGCTCAACCGGAGCCAGTTCCTTGAGAGGCTGATGCGCTCTCCAGAAGCTCAGACATGCAGGGTCCGGATCCTGCACGATGCCACCGAGGCGGAGATGGCGGCCATCGGCAGCGTCGATGTCGAGCGCAGTCTCTATACAGCCAACGAGTTCGCGATCAACGACGTCAGCGAATTCCTGTGCTTCGCCTACCAAGCCATCCTGAAGCGTGCGCCCGACTCCGGCGGCCTGGAAAACTATCGCCAGGCAATAGCGGGCGGCACCAGCCGGGAGCAGGTCCTGCGCTGGATCCTGGACTCGGATGAGCACAGATCCCGGACCGAGCAGGTCGTCATCCTCGGCATTTCCCCCACCGAGACGGTGTTCAAGGAACTGTTCACGAAGGTCGACCGGATGGCATCGACGATCCTCGATCTCGAATTTCAATTGCATACGGCCAAGAACGGACAGGACGGAACGGGAAAATGAAAAAACTGGTCGTCCTTTGCTTCTTCCCCGCCTTCACCCCGGCTGTCAGCGGCGGCGAGTTGCGGCTGCTCAACATGTACAGGCAGCTCAGCGAACGCTTCGACATCAGCCTGGTGTCCTGGACCTATCCGCAGAGCCGTTTCGAGGTTGTGCAGCACGGACCGACCTTCCGCGAATACCGCGTGCCCAAGGTTCCGGCCTTCGACGCCGCATATGACAGCTGCCACAAGGCGGGCATCCACGGCGAGGTCGCCGGTGTGGTCTGCGCCATGGTCGGTCGCGGCGATACCCAATACCACCGGCTGGTGACGGAACTGGTCGCCGGCGCGGATGCCGTCGTGCATGAGTTCCCCTACACCCTGCTCTATGACCGCGGCATCGGCACCGATGGCAAGCCGCGCTTCTACAACAGCCACAATCTTGAGAGCGAGATGGTCACCTCGCTCGCTCATGGCGCCCGGGCCCAGGAAAGCATCGACCTGGTGACCCAGCTCGAACGCTCGCTGGTGGAGCAGAGCCGTGTGGTGTTCGCCACATCGGTCGAGGAACTGCTGAAATTCCGGCTGCTGTACGGAGTCCCGGCGGACAGGCTGCGCCTGGCCGCCAACGGCTTTTCGCCCGAGGATTTCGATTTCGAGCGGAACGAGGCCGCGGGCGCGGACTCCTACGCCCTGTTCATGGGCTCCCAGCATCCGCCGAACGTCGAAGGGGCACGGTTCCTGGTCGATGTCCTGGCGCCGCAGTTCCCGCGTCAGCGCTTTGTCATCGCCGGCCGCGTCTGTCAGTCCATCGGTTCGGCGCCCGGCAATGTCCGATTGCTGGGCGAAGTCAGCAGCGAAGAGAAGAAGACGCTGTTCCAGCGGGCTTCCTTTTTCGTCAATCCGATTTTCGCCGGCGCCGGCACCAGCCTGAAAATGGTGGAGGCGATGGCCGCCGGCCTGCCGATCATCACCACCCAGGCGGGCGCCCGCGGACTCGGACTGGAAAACAATGTCACCGCCCTCTTCGCCGAGCGTGACACCTTCGACCGGGCCGTACTGCGCCTGAACCAGGATGCCGAACTGCGCCAGCAGCTGTCGGAGGCCGCCCGCCGTGCAGCCTTCGCACGCCTGTCCTGGACGACCATCGGCAATTCGGTCGCCGATGACATCGCGGAGGGCATCGCCGAACCGGTTCCCGCCCCGAAGCCGCGGCGTCCCCTGACCCTGGTGCTCAACGACTATTCGGTGCGCGATGCGGTATCCGGCGGGTCGAAGCGCATCTACAGCCTGATGCGCAACATCGGCAGGACCAGCGACGTCGCCATGCTGTGCCTGCACGACAAACCGGTGGTCGAGCTGGAGGAGCTGGTCCCCGGCTTCACCGAGGTCCGCGTGCCCAAGACGGCCGAGCACAAGGCCTTCGAGTCTGGGGTCAACAGCCGGAACTGGATCTCCATCAACGACCTGTCCGCTGCCCTCTTCTGCTTGGACAATCCGATCCTGAAGCGGCTGTTCCGTCGCATCGGGGACAATGCCGATACGGTGGTCTTCTCCCACCCCTACATGGCGCCCCTGCTCGATTCCGTCGGCAAGCACAAAACGGTGGTCTACGAGTCGCACAATGTCGAAGCCGGGATGAAGGCCGACATCCTCAAGCCGCACTCCGACGGCGAGATTCTCACCTCCTTCGTCGAGAAGCTCGAAAGCTATCTGCTGGAGCGTTCCGACGCGGTCATCTGCACCACCGAGGCCGATCTGACGGCCCTGGCCGAACTGCGTCCCGACATCGACGGCACAGTCGTGCTGAACGGCTGCGAGGTGCTGCCGGCCAATGCCGCCAAATCAGCGATCGCGCAGCGCAGGCACCGCGACCTGGCAAAGGGCTTTTCCGCCGTCTTCATCGGCAGCGGACACCCGCCCAACGTGGAGGCGGCGAAGGCCCTGTGCGCAAACGTGCTTCCACGCTTCCCGGGGATGCAGCTGTGGGTCATCGGCTCGGTCTGCGAGTCCCTCGACTCCTTCGCCCACCTGTCGGGCCTGCGCCGCTTCGGCGTGGTTTCGGACCAGGAGAAGCACCGGCTGCTGCTCGAAGCCGACATAGCCCTGAACCCGGTGGTCAGCGGCGGCGGCTCGAATCTGAAGATCGCCGACTATCTCGGCTATGCGTTGCCGACGGTTTCAACCCCTGACGGCGTGCGCGGCTTCGCCATCGAAGACGGCGTGCATGTGCTCGTCCGGCCGCAGGATCGCTTCGTGGAGGCGATTGAGGAGCTTGTCGCCTCCCCTGAAAAATGCAGTGCCCTGGCCGCGGCCGGTCACGCCATGGCGAGCGCGTCCCTGGACTGGGCAAGGCTGAGCGAGCAGTATGAGGCTGTGCTGCGGCGGGTGGCGAGGCCCAGGCCCGGTAAGGCACCGCCGCGCATGCTGGTTGTGACCTACCGCTATACCGAACCCTGCCAGGGCGGTGCCGAAGAGTATCTGGTGCGTCTCCTGCAGCGTTACGCCGAGATGTACGGGGCTTCCATCGATCTGGTGGCGCCGGATGTCGGCCACATCACCAACGCCTTCCACTTCGCCTCCACGTATCAAATCACCAGGACCAAGCCGGAACAGCTGTTCGCCCCCTTCCTGCGCGACCTTACCCTGTTCCCGCCGGAATCCCTGAACAACGAGGACATATCCGGCGCCGCGGAGAGGCTGTGGAGAGCCTGGATGGCCGAACGGCGCATGCTGGGGCGCCGGGGAGCGTCGTTCATGCCCACCAGCTGCCTGCTGGGCGGTTGGTACGACGTGGAAATCCACGACACCGCGTTTCAGCGCTGGTCGAGCGACCAGGCCGAAATTCATGTGGCCCGGGACGTTTCCGCCCTGCGCGTATCGGGATGGCACGCCGGCTCCTTCGACCTGGATGTCCGGATCGACGACGAGGCGCCGACACGCCTGACATTGCGCGACAACTTCTCCTTCGAACTGGCGCTGACGCTGGGTCAGAGCCAGTGCATCACCTTGCGGATGACGGCAAAGCGCAGCAGTCATGAGGATCCCCGGCACCTCGGCTTCCTGCTCAAGAAGCTGGAGGTCCTGCAGGGACGCCAGGGCGTATGGCAGACGGTGTCACTGGAGCAGGGATTCGACACGCTGTGGCGGCAGGTCGATCCGGCCGCGTGGATCGACGCGCTGACGGCGGTCACTCAGCAGCGCCCCGACGCTGCCGAACAGTCGTTCCTTGCCTTGCGCGGTCCGCGCTCCCCCGCGCTGATCGAGCATATACGCACAGTGGCTGGACAGTACGACGTGGTGCTGGTGCAGGGGGTTCCCTTCAGCCTTACCGTTGACGTCATACAGGCCCTAAAAGACTCTGGCACCCCTTCCGTCCTGCTGCCGCATTACCATGTCGACGACGCGTTTTATCATTGGCGTCAATATTACGACTGCTTCACCAAGGCAAATGCCGTACTGTCTTTCTCGAAATGGGTCAGCGAGAATTTCTTTGCCAAGATCGGGGCGACTGCACCCGTCATTGCCGGCGGCGGCATCGAACCGTCCGAATATCTGGCGCGTGCCGCGCAGTTGGAGCAGTTCCGGACCTTCCGCGGCACCGATCGGCCCTACTTCGTGGTGCTTGGCCGCAAGACCGGCTCCAAGGGCTACCGCACCATCATCGAAGCGCACCAGCAGCTGGTGATTTCGCAGGGTCTCGATGTCGACCTCGTGCTGATCGGACCCGACGAGGACCGTCAGCCGGTGGAGGGGCGCAATGTCCACTATTATGGCCGCCTCGGGCGCGAAATGATGCTGGGGGCGCTGGCAGGCTGCGTTGGTCTCGTGACGATGAGCACCAGCGAAAGCTTCGGTATCGTTGTGGTGGAGGCCTGGATGAGTGGACGGCCCGTTATCGCCAACCAGCGCTGCCTGTCCTTCACCGAACTGGTGGACGACGGCAAGGACGGCATCCTGGTCGGCACCATGGGCGAGTTGACCGCTGCCATGCGGACGCTGCTGGAGAACCCGGCGCAGGCACGGGCCATGGGCAGCGCCGGCCACCGGAAAGCGATGGAAACCTACAGCTGGAGCGCTGCCGCGCATCGCTTCCACGATATCCTCGTGGAGGTATGCGGGGATGTCGTCAAGGCAGCCGAGGACATCGCGACCGAACCCGTCCCGGCTTGAGGCCAAGGGTGCCCGGTGGCTTCAATCGGGCACCCTTGGCCTCATGCCGACAGGGTCGCGGCAATCTGCGACGATGGTACGCAGACGGTCGCTTGTGGCGTTGTCCACGCGCCATTCAAGAAACTTTCCGCTATTGTGAGCATCCCGAAGTTGCGGTTTGCGGCCGTGTTCGGGTGCGAACTGGCTTGCGCTGCCCGCTACGCCATGGCACCACTGAGGTAGAGAGGGCAAGAATGATTGTAATACCTATGGTGGGTCTAAGCAGCCGCTTCACCAAGGCCGGCTACGTCAAGCCGAAATACATGCTACCCTTGGGCGGCCATAGCGTATTCAGCCACGCGGTGGGCAGCTTTTCAGCTTATTTCTCCGAGCAACCGTTCCTGTTTGTCATCCGCGATGTGGAAGGTACAGCCGACTTTGTGCGCCGCGAGTGCGAAGGTCTTGGAATCGCCGATTCCCGAATCGTGGTGCTGCCTCGAATAACCCGCGGACAGGCTGAAACGGTGATGGAGGGGCTGTCGCGCGTTGGATGCGCGGACAGCGAACCGGTGACCATCTTCAACATCGATACCTTCCGCCCCTCCTTTCGCTTTCCCGACAGCTTCGACCTCCAGGCCGTTGACGGCTTCCTCGAGGTGTTCGAGGGGAGTGGGGCAAACTGGTCCTACGTCCGGCCGGGCGGTCCTTTTCCCTTCGGCGTCATCGAGACGGCGGAGAAGCGGGCGATCTCCAATCTCTGCTGCACGGGCTTGTATCATTTCGGGCGCGCCGAGCTGTTCGCGACGGCCTATGCCGCCCAGGGCAGGCTCGGTGCCGGGGAATTGCAGGGAGGCGAACTCTACGTCGCTCCGCTCTACAACGAACTCATCCATGCAGGGCGCGATATCCGCTATTCCCTGATTGGAAAGGATGAAGTCATCTTCTGTGGCGTCCCTGCAGAATACGAGGATATTCTCGCCAAGCAGGGCCAGGGACAGTAATAGGATCCGATGATGCTTGGTGTCGACGATGTCCAGTTCCTGACCATCATGGATCGCGGTCAGGATGATTTTCTAAGGGATTATTTCCTTAGGGAATTGGCGGCCACTTTCCCGATGGACAATGTGGATCACGTGCTCGGGAGTTACATGGCATTCCTGGGCCGCACGCTGATCCGGAACGACGCGGGCATTCTCGCTGTCGACCGCTCGGACACGCGGCCGTTCGAAGCCATGGTCACCGGATCGAATCCCGTACATCGCTTCTGTGGGATCGTCGACGGAAGCGGCCATACGCCGCACCGGTTGGCAGACCTTCAACGGAACCGGCGCGCCGACTGCTGCCTGTACCGGATGAGCGTCGGCGAAGCCCTGACGGCACGACTGCTGACAGCGGTAGACGTCGTGGTCCTCACCAACATTCGCGACGCCGCCGATGCGCAGACCGATCTCCAGGAGATTTTGGCAAGGATTGCCCGCGCTCCCTGCCGGGTTATCGTTCATGGTGCGGACGGCGAGGTTGCAGCTCTCGTCAAGGGGCTGGGCACCGTGGCCGAGTCCGTGGACTGGACGTTCGGCTATCTGGCCAAGGGGGAAACCGCCTGCCGCATCGTGTCCTTCCGCACTCAGGGCTCCTCGGCTCCCCAGCAGGAGCGCGGCGTGGTCGCCGGCCGCATGGACACCGCAAGCTTCGAGGCTCTGGGGTCCCCGGTCGATGCCGCCGCGCTGGCGGAGAGTGCGGACAGCTATGCCGAGCTGGCCCCTGCGGGAAGCATCCGCGACAGGGCGTCGGAGGCGGCGCTGGCCGTCGACGAGGAGGGACGGCCCGTCCTCCACTATGGCGCCTTCCGCTGCGCGCATCTGCGGGGCGCCCGCCTGGCCGGGCATTCCGTCGTCGTCGACCGGAAAGGCCGCCTGCTGTCCGACAGCCTGTGCGCGCAGAAGGATCTGGTGCGCGAGGGGCATTATTGGGAGATGCCTTATGTCGCGCCGCACCCCGAGGGTGGCTACCACGTGACCATGCCGCCGGTGGGCCAGCATTGCTACAGGAAGGCGATGCTGCTGACCCAGGCCTGGGAGGAGAACTACCAGCACTGGCTGTTCGAGATTCTGCCCCAGATAACCGCGGCCTGGCGGACAGGCGTCGACACCCTCGTCGTCTCGTCGGACATCCGGCGCTATCAGCGGCGGGCGCTGGAACTGCTGGGCTTCGGCGGCGACCGGATCGTCACCCATGACGTCGCGCAGACCATGTACTGCGACAGCCTGCTCGTCGGCTCCTTCACGGCCTTCAACATGGGCTGGGTCCACCCGACGGCCTTCACCGTCTACGACCGGCTGCTGGAGGAGACGAGGAGCACCGCCAAAGTCGAGACGCCCGAACTGGTCTATATTTCCCGGTCGGATGCCGAATGGAAGCGCCGCCTGCTGAACGAGGGCGAGTTGATCGAACGGCTGGGCCGCCTGGGCTTCGTCGCCATCAACCCCGGAGCGCTGGACTTCGACGACGAGGTCCAGGTGCTGTCGAAGGCCAAGGTGATCGTCGGCGCCGTGGGTGCAGGAATGTCCAACATGGTATTCGCGCCCGCCGGCACCGACATCGTCGCCATCCAGTCGCCCAGTTTCGGCCTCACAAGCCGCTTCTTCCCGATGGTGGCGAGCCTGCGCGGTCAGCGCTGGCACAATATCCTCAGCGTCGCTCTCAACCCTGCGGCCAACGAAGTGGCCATCGGAAAGGACGACAACATCAACATCATCGTCGATATCGACCGGGTGGAGGCAAAGGTGAAAGCCATTCTGGCGGCGCGTCCGATACTGGAAGAGCAAGCCTGATGGCGCACACAGCAGCACGAAATGAACGGTTGGCTTTTCTACACATGCCAAAGGCGGGCGGGACCTCCATCTCCGCCTTCTTCGGAAAGTTCTTCCACGCCCGTCAGATCAGCACACTGCTGTCGCCGCTCGACCTGCTGAAGACGCCGTTGAACGAGTTGCGGGAGGTCGGCTTCTTCAGGTCCCACGCATTGCGCACCGCCCACAGGCTGTGCAGCCGGGACTTCCAGACGCTTTCCTTCGTGCGCCACCCGGTCGAGCGGACGATGTCCCATTTCAAGCATGTGAGGACCCTGGCCGACCGGCTGCCGGACTATCAGATGTTCGCCGGCATGGATCTGCCGGCCTTCCTCGCCAGCGAGGTGGGCCGGGCCGAGGTCATGAACCTGCAATCCAGCCTGTACGGCATCGAGGAGGATCTTGCGACGCCCATGCTGGTGTCGCCGCACGGCTGGCGGCGTCCGGCCCTTATGGACCGGCTTTGCGCGCGGCGGACACTTGAGGACGCCCTGGCCTTCGTCGAAGCGCTGGACCATGTCGGCACCATCGAGAACTGGACGGCAAGCACCACCGCCCTGTGCATGGACATGGACTGGCCGCTTCCCGACGATAAGAACCTTCAACGGCTGAACGAGAACCATCTCGACCTGGGCAACGTGCCGAAGACGACGGTCGCCGAGATCGAGCGCCTGGTTCCGCTCGATCTCGAACTCTATGACGCGATCCGCGCACGCGAGGATAAGCTGGCTGACGGTCTCAGCGACCGCATCGCCGAGAGCCGGGCACGCTACCGCAGCAAACATGAGCGGCACCGGACGGCCTATTATTGGAAGTTCGACACCCCATTCTATGCCGGTGGGATTTATCAACGGGAATCGACTCTGCTGACCAATGCCTTCGGACGGGAGGACAGCGGCACAGAGGTCGCCGGACAGCGCGTCTATTCCTATTGGTGCGGCGAGGACATGTTCTTCGATGTGTGGCTGGAACCCAGGCGTGCCTACCGCCTGCGGGCCTGCATCGATGTCCTTGCCGGCTTCCAGACCGAGGCGGTCGAATTGTCCGTGAACGGCACCGTGCTCGACCAGGGATCCTGGCTGTCCGTGAATGGGGGCGACCTGCTGGTGGACGCCCAACTCCCCATGGCCCTGATCGAGCCGTCCGGCTTCGCACGCATACGGTTCACCTCCCCCGGACAGGGCAAGAGGCCATCCAAGGACGACAGCCGGCTCCTCGCCCTGCACCTGCAGTGGATCGAACTGTTCCCAAGCCCTTGAAACTCCTGCGGGCGATGTCCCTCGCCCAGGCGCGTCAGGTGCAGGCCAGGGTGACGGCGGCGTCCTGGACCTGGTCCGGCGTCTGCGCCAATTCGCAGTAAAGCCGCAGCGCGTTCGCCATCATGGCCATCTGGCGCCTGGGCTGGTCGGCGTGCAATGGCAGCATCGACAGGAAGAACAGGATCGAAATGGGCAGGCTGGCGGCCTCGCACAGGGACAGCCCCCCGAAACGGGTCGCCAGAAACTCCTCCTGGATTTCACGGATCCGCGGCTCCCGCGACACGTCGAAGTCAATGCGGTATCCGGGCCCGCATTCGAGCCGATACTGCCCGGCGATGATGAAGTCGTACAAGCCGACCACGGAATGATGCAGCTTCGCCAGATCGTAGCGCCGATCGCCATAGATCGTCGGCTCGCCATGACCGTTCAGGGCGCGCGGATCGATCAGCTTCACCTGATGCGTCCGGAAATCGTACAGCACGTTGCTGAAGCAGAGATCGCCGTGAATCACGCGGATGTCCGACATGTCCGGCGCCGGCACAGCCGCGGCCGCGGTTTCCGCGATCTCCCGGAGCGATGGCAGAAGCCGGCCATTGAATGTCCATGGGGTGTCGAGCGATGTGCCGGTGGACGCCTCGAATCGCTCAAGCCTCTCCAGCGTCTTCTCCCGGTACAACGGAACGGTGGCGGCAATCTCCCGGAGGGGCTCTTCAGGAAAATGCTCGGCACAGGCCGAGACCCATTCGTCGAGTGCCCGGAAAACCGCCCGCCAGACCACCTTCGGCAGCCGGCCGAACACATAAAGGTCACTCAATGGCAAATGGTGAAGATACTCGACCCGGTAGCTGACCTGCTTTCCCTCCGTGGACATGTCGAGCAGATGTGGCGTGAAAGCCTTCAGGCCGCGGGGCAGCCGCTCGTACCAAGTGGCCTCGGCCATCATCTTGTGGGTGTCACGGCTCGACTTGGTAACAGCGCGGCGGGTGATCTGCAGATCATTGAAGGCACGCTGCGTCGTCATGCGGGTGCGTGACTGATAGTAGGTTTGCAGATGGCCGAAGTCCATCCAGGCGCCGGTTTCGAGCGGTCGCAGACGGCGGTTGGCGCTGTAGGCCATCAGACCGCCGATGAAATCGCCGCGCGCCCGCGTGATCGATTGAACGAGCAGATGGCTGCTCGAAAAGGAAAAATAGCCGCTCAAATGGCGCTTCGGCGCGCCATCGCTCGGAAATTCGTCGATCAGCGCGGGAACTCCCTGTCCCTGCGCCTCCTCGTGCCATTCGGCCCAAAGATAATATTCATCCGAGGAGCCGATGGAGACGACGTCCGTTTCGTCGAAGGCGATGCCTTCGATCAGCGTGTCACCGTGAAGGATGCGCAACGCGCCGTCACCCGGTGCCGTGACGTTGAGCACGAAGACCACGGACTCGCCGAGCCCCAGGTTTTCCGGCACCCGGACCAGTTCGACGCCGAGCTCGTCGAACCTTCCGAGGTCGAACCCATCGGGTTCGAAATCCTCGGGAATGGACAGCAGGATGCGGGTGGGGCCGGCCGTCTGGAGCAGCTCGATCTGACGCTCGTAGAGACGCCGGTTGCCGACCGGAAGAAATGCCGGCGGCAGACGTCCGAACTCGGCAACGCACTCGACGCCCACATAGGCGCCCGATGTGATCAGGACGGTGCTCATGCCTCGGTCCCGGTGGTGGTCTCGGCGTCCAGCAGACGGACGATCTCGGCATGGCTCAGCCGGGCGAATTCCGAGGGACGGATGCTGCGGTCGTCCACATAGAAGCCTTCCGTGCCACACCATGGCTTGCCCACGACGATCTCGTCGTAAGGGACGTCATGCCGATCCAGCCACTCGATGATGCCGGGGAGCGTGTGGACATTGATCTTGCCGACCACTCCGCCATAGGTGCGCATGTTTCGGCTGGTGTGGATGACAATCTCGAAGCCAGCCGCCCGATAACTCCGCAGTTTGTCGATGATCTCACGGTTGGGTGCCTTGTCCGGATACTCTGCCGCAACAGAGTCGATGGTCAAGGTTCCGTCAAGATCGATGATTATTCGCTTCAATATTGCAATCTCGCGCATAGCGTTGAACATCAAAAGATCGCATCATGTTCTTTAAATTATTACGCTATAGTTTCAGACTTTCCACGAAATACCATCAAAACACAATCGCCATGCCATCTCCACCCCTGATTGGTGATGATATAATGTGAGAGAGGGCTCAAATCTCTGATCAGTGCATTATCTATTCTTATAACATGCTCTTCTATAAGAGGATCCTCATTGTAAGGGCAATATATAAACACATATCCAGAACATATATTGCAAAGCCTATCAATGAACGACTTGTATTCCACAATATGTTCTATGGTATGACTGCTGATAACAATGTCAAATGGCTTTTCTGGCTCGAACGAAAATACGTCCGTGACAATATAGTCAATATTAGGCCACTTTATCTTTGCATATCTTGCAAACCACGGAACCAAGTCCAATGCTGTAACCGCCATTTTCAAATAGCTGGCAGTAGACACTCCATGGGTTTCTGCAAGAAGACCACTTCCTGCCCCTGTCTTAGCTCCAACATCAAGGACAGTTGCAACTTTTTCGAACGGCCAATCTTTAAAAAATTCATGCACAAAAGGTATTATATCAATCATAAAGGCCTTAGAGGCAGGATCATCCCTATTTTCCAAGATATCTACAACATGTTCTTCCAATTGCGCCTCTTTCGCAATTAGAGCATTTATTTTTGATCGCACGCTATTAAACACTTCACTCACAATATCACTCCTTTTTATTTTCCGTATTTTTAGATAACTCTTGCATTCATTACGCGCATAACAATAGAAAATTATCATCCATATACTATGCTAACTTTTATTTCTTTATATAAAGGGAAGATGCAATAACGCCCATCAGAGAATTTGCTGACATTTTTATATCTTTCTAAAATATGATGAAAAGCATATTAGTTTTACAGAGGACAGCTTTGTTAAGAGCCTATCAAAGATGGAGCATGAAACAACGTCTGTCCTGCTCCTTACAGGATAGATCCTGTACCTTGAACGCCAAGGAAGGCCAAATCGTTTTTGATCCGAACTCTGTGTCAGAGCACACATCGGGCAGCTTCACCAAAGGGACAGGCACTTTGGAACTCCTGGACTTTGTGGCTACATCAAGAGGGTTAGACACCTTATCCGATGCCCAATGTCAATGAAATTTCCAATGACATCGAAGCGCCCAGTGAGTTTCGGCTCATACCTTCTATTCGTCAAATTTTCATGTGCACTCGTTGATCTGGAAAAACCAACCCGAATGCTATTGCTGAAATGATTTAGCTAGAAATATCTCCATCTCATGTCGAAATTTACTTAGTTGGCTGAAAATATATCTATGTAATACCGCATCACTGCATCGAATTTTTTTGACTACCCCCTCTTTAACACAAGAAGGGCGTGGATTATCCGGACGTAGGCGGGAAGACAGGCCAGAAAGGCTTTGAAAATAGACTTGATTTTTAGGTTTTTTTGCCTAATTATAGGAAATCAAGCATTTTTATGCCCGCACGACCCTGTCGTGCGGGCTTTTTCTTTTCCCAACCAAATCCTGAAAGCAAGCCTCGCCACCATAGGAGACAAGAATGAAATCACTGATCGCTCTGCAAGACGCCATGGGCGCAACGACGACCGCCCTGATGCGCTCGGATGCCAGCTTCGCCGTCACGCTGGCCGCCGGCCAAGCGAAGACCGTGGCTGTACCGGCGGAGGCGCGGGTGATGCTGTTCAACGCCACCGGCGATGTTTGGGTGCGCTTCGGCGGAGCCGCAGCAGTTCCTTCGAACGACATTCTGGACGGCAGCGCGCCGGAACTGAACCCCGTTGCTCGTGCCGTGGCCGGTGTGGCGTCCATCGGCCTCGCAGCGCCGACGGCATGTGTCGCCAATCTGGTCTTCTATCGTTAAAAGGAGGCTGTCCGGTGATTTTATCACCCTATCACGCGCCGGCACGTCCGCCGGCCCCGGATCTGTCCGGTCTGGCGCCGCTCGCCAGCCCGACCTTCAACGGTCAGGTGCGACTGCCGGCCGGCAGCGCCGCGGCTCCGGCCCTCTCCCCTGCCGGCGACGGCGACAGCGGGCTGTTCGCCCCGGCCGCCGACACGCTGGCGTTGGCGACCGGCGGCCAGCAGCGGCTGACCGTCGATCCTGGCGGTCGCGCCCTGCTCAACCACCCCGCGTCGCTGTCTGGCGCCTTCAATGCAGTCGGACGCCTCCAGATTCTGCAGGACGGCAATCCATCAACCACCTTCTGGCGCTTCAATGCCAACGATGTCGGCGGCGCCTATGTCTTTTTCGAGCGTTCGCGCGGTTCCAGTGCGGGGCAGAACGTCGCCGTGCAGGCGGGCGACGGGCTGGGACAGATCTCCTTCAATGGAGCCAACGGCACCACCTATCACCGCGCCGCCATCCTGGCGGGCGAGATGGACGGCGCGCCGGGGACCGGCAGCATGCCCGGCCGTTTGATGTTCTACACGACGCCGGCCGGCACCACCGGCCCGGTCGAGCGTCTGCGCATCGGCTCGGATGGCACGGTCACGCTCGGCCAATATATGGGCGCCGAAAGCCTTCGGGTCGTCCCCATCGGCGGCGCCGTCAGCCGCATCGAGGTGTACGGCGCCGCTGCCGGTGCGGCACCCGCCGTTTCCGCCGCCGGGGTCGATGCCAACATCGACCTGACGCTGGCGCCGAAGGGCACCGGCCGCCTCCGCTTCGGCTCCTATGCCGCCGCCGGGGGGCTGACGCCCACCGGATACATCGAAATCAAGGATGCAGGCGGCACGGCGCGCCGCCTGCTCGTCGCCTGATCCTGTCCCGAACGCCCCTCATCCCCCGGAGAGTTGCCATGGCTCTGTGCAAAGCGATCGCCACGCCGTTCGGCCTGGACGCCACCTACCACCACATCGCGGTCATCCAGACCCATTTCCGCGACGGCTGCTGCGACGTCATGCTCGCCAGCTATCTGGACGAGGATGCCCGGCGCACCGGCTGCCAGCCGCTGGGCACCCTGCCGACCCTGCGCTTGACGCTGGCCGAGATCGGCGATGCGGCGGAGCCGACCCGCGCCGCCATCTATGCCGCCCTGGCGGCGCGCCCAGAATGGGAGGGCGCCGCGGCCGGCTGACCCCCTGCGGCCTGACCGGCAACTTGCGCTCTTCGGGAGGGGGAGGCTACATTTCCCCCTCCCGGAGGGCATGACGGAAGCGGTCGCGTATGCAAGGCAATCTGATGGCCGAACTTGCCCTCGACCGGCTGCTGAGCGATTACGCGTTCCAGACGGTGCTGGACGTCGGTTCCGGACAGGGTCTGCATGCCGATCTTTTCCGCAAGGCAGGGAAGACGGTGATCACGCTCGACCCGAGCGATCATTGGGCGGGAAGCGCCGACATCGGCCGGACGCTGCTGGATCATCGCTTTTCCGAGCCTTTCGACGCCGTCTGGTGCTCCCACGTCCTCGAGCATCAGCTCAACGTCAACCAGTTTCTCACCCGCCTCTTCGATATCATCAAACCCGGCGGCATCCTTGCCATCACGGTTCCCCCCTGGAAGACCAGCATCGTCGGCGGCCATCTGACACTGTGGAATGCCGGGCTTCTGCTCTACAATCTTGTGCTGGCCGGCTTCGATTGCCGTGAAGCGCGGATCGGGCAGTACGGCTACAACATCTCGATCATCCTGCGCAAACGGCACGCCGCCCTGCCGCGCCTGAAGATGGACGCAGGCGACATCGAGGCCCTGGCCCCCTACTTCCCTTTCCCCGCCGTCCAGGACTTCGATGGGGAAATCACCGACCTGAACTGGGCCGCAGACCGTGACCCTCGCCCCGTCGCCGGCCCGGTCCTGTCGCCAGGCATGCTGAGCATCGAGCATTTCCGCTCGCTCGCACCGCTCGCCAGCGACGAGGCAAGCCTGCGCTGGAGCGCCGCATGCGTGAACCGCCCCGGCCCGGTCGCCGAGTTCGGCGTTTTCCGCGGGCGCTCCCTGAGACTGTTGGCGGAAGAAATGCCCTACCGCCGGATCTCCGGGTTGGACAGTTTCCGTGGCCTGCCGGAAGCCTGGGTCCGTTCGGACAGCTCCACCTATCATGCCGGGCATTTCGCTCTTCCGGAACCGCCGGAAAGCTTTCCATCCAACGTCCGCCTCTTCCCCGGCTTCTTTGCGGACTCGCTGCCGGTCTGGAAAAACACCCTCGCGGAGCCGCTGGCTCTCATCCACATCGATGCCGACCTTTACAGTGCCGCGCGCGATATCCTCTTCCAGCTCGACGATCACATCGTCCCTGGTACGGTCGTCGTGTTCGACGAGCTGTGCGACTGGCGGAACAGCGGCATCTACCCGAAATGGCCGGAAGGGGAATGGCGCGCCCTGACAGAGTGGATGGTCTCCCGCAACCGCTCCGTCCGGATCCTTTCACGGGGACCGGATTTCGCGGCGACCGTGATCGTCGCCTGAACCCAATGCGGCCCCCCAAGGCCGATGCCGCGCCACCCGTCAGCAGCGGAAAATGCTGAAGCAGGCGGCACCGAGCGGTGTCCGGTCGTCGTTGATGCCGACCTCTTCCGGGGTCTGGGGATCCGACGAGAAGACATGCACCTGGAAGCGGCCGGCGGCCGGCGGCGCCAGCTCGAACACCACCGTCTCCGGCTCGTCGAAGCGGAGCATGGAGGAGCGGTAGACGATCCTGCCGCCGGCGGCGACCGTCAGGGTCGGCCGGCGGTGAGGCAGGCTGGCCCCCGGCATCATCCTGAGCACGACCGTGATGTGGCCGGGTGTCCGTTCCGGCCACAGAAACTCAAGAACACCCTGCCTACCGACGCTCCACAGGCCCCACCCCTGATGAGCGCGCCAACCGCTCACCAGGGCGCCGCGCATGGACGGGTCGGCCAGACAGACCTCCTGGTTGGGCAGAACGGGCGGACGGCGGTGCAGCGGGTCGATGGCGCCGGGGATCAGGCCCCAATTCTGCCCGACCACCTCACGCAACGCCCCCGGCCCCTGCCTGACGGCGGGCACGGGCTCTCCAGCCAGCGAGGCCAGGCCGCAGGCGAAGCCGTCGAGGTCGAGCGCCAGCCCGGCCGGCGTCGGCGGCAGGCCGAAGTCGGGGTGGGAAATGAAAGCCGCCGCTGGTTTGCCGAACAGCCCGGCTTCGTAGAGGGCCGAAGACGAGATCCCATAGGCCGCGACGATGTCCGGTGCGTCGAGCATCTCGTAGACGTTCCGGTCGGTGAGCAGCACCCCCGGAATGGCGGCAAGCATCTCGGCCACCTCGGGCGCCGGGGCCTCGAGGGGATGGGGACGGAAGTACAGGCAGTCATGCTGGCCGGCGATCTCCCGGATCCTGTCGGCGAAGTCGAGCAGCGACACCATGCGGCCGTCCACGATCTGGGAACGGTCGACCCGCATCTGGCCGAAGAGGACTCCCGACCGCCCCGCCGCCGCCGGGGCGTAGGACCGCTCCCGCGCCAACCGCCCACGCATCCGCCCAAGCTTCCAGCGCATCGCCGCCGTCTGCAGCACGTGGGGGGCGAAATGCCGCCCGGCAGACTCGTCGGTCCACAGGGAAAACAGCAGGTCATCGAGACAACGGACCGGGTGGAGAGCCACGTTGACGGCCATCGCCCCGGCGGCTCGGAGTGCCGAAAGAAGGCCGGGAGGCAGTTCGAAACCAACCACCAGGGTGCCGGACAGTCCCTTGACCGCGGTCGCCACGGCACCGACCGGCTCATGCGCAAAGGCCCGTATCCAACCGTCCTGGCTCGCCTCAAGACCCTGCTCCGCCATCAGGCCGGCGGGGGTGAGGCCCAGGCTCTCCGGCGTCAGCGCCGTGATTTCCGCCTCAGGCAGTGCCGCCTGCACGAGCGCTTCCAGCCATGCCACGTTGGGGCGCTGTGTCCAGCGCGTGACGCCGCCATCCTCGAAACTGCGAAACAGGTCGCCGGTCACCACCACCCGTGTCTTGCGCAGCAAAGGCATGTCGTTCCCCTCCCCCGATCCTGTCCGCAGACCCTGTGGCAGGGGGAGGCATGCCCGACGTTCCGCTCCACCCTTGGTCCCGCTGTCTGTGCTCAGCCGCACCGCATGGATACGCCTTCCCGGCCCCGCCATGTCTGGCGCCGATTCCGTCCGACGAGGGAGCGCCCGCTTACGGGTGCCGATCAGGTCATCGCCACCAGCTTCGGGTTCTTCTTCCACTCTTCCATGATGAGCTGGGCCTTGTGCCGATCCTCGCTGCCGAGGTCGGCGCCGAGTTCATGGGCCTTGGCCTCCAGCTTGTCACGGTCGGGTCCGGGTTGGGTGGCGGCGGCGGCCATGATGGTCCAGACATAGGCCTGGATCGGATTGTAGGCCTTGCTGTCGCGGTTGGCGTAGAGGGCGCCCAGATTGGTCATGGCGCCGGCATGACCCTGGGCGGCGGCCTTGCGCAGCCAGTCCACGCCCTCGACCAGATCGGGGCGGCCGGCCCAGCCATGGGCCAGCATCAGACCCAGATTGACCTGGGCACCGACATTGCCCTGGGCGGCGGCCTTGCGGTACCAGACCGCCGCCTCGCTATAGTCGGGGGCGCCGGCCAGACCGTTGGAATGGATCAGGCCGAGGTTGAACTGGGCGTTGACATTGCCCTGCTCGGCCGACCGGCGGCACCATTTGAGGGTTTCGGCATAGTTCTGGGGCACGCCGTGGCCACGGGCGTAGAGCAGGCCCAGATTGACCTGGGCCACCGGATGCCCCTGTTCGGCCGCCAGCCGGTACAGCTCCGCCGCCTTGGCCGGATCGGCCTGCACGCCGGTGCCGTGCTCATGCATGATCGCGAGCGCAAGCTGTGAGTTGACGTAGCCCTGGTCGGCGGCGCGTTGATACCAGAAAAGCGCCTGCCCGATGTCGCGCTCCACCCCCTGGCCGTTGGCATAGAGCGAGGCGAGCGCGTGCTGGGCGACGGCATAGCCCTGCTCGGCCGACCGACGATACCAGTCGGCGGCGGCGGCGACGTCCTGGGCGACACCCTGACCGTAGGCGTGGAACAGGCCGATGTGGTGCTGCGCCTCGGCATGGCCCCCCTCGGCAGCCTGCCGGTACCAGTGCAGGGCCTGGGCGATGTCCGGACCGATCCCCAGGCCGTTGGGATAGAGCAGGGCCAGATTCGCTTCGGCCGTCGGCGGGCTGGCCTTCGACACGGTCTTGTACCAGCGCACCGGCAGGGCATTGTCCTGGGGGGCGCCCTCGCCGTTGGCATAGCAAAGGCCGAGCGAGAACTGCGCCTCGACATGGCCCTGCTCGGCCGCCTTGCGGAACCAGTGGGCGGCGTCGCCGAAATCGCGCACCACCCCCTGGCCGCGGGCATAGAGCTGCCCCATGCGGTACTGCGCCTCGGCATGGCCATGTTCGGCCAGCGGCATCCAGTTGGTCACGGCGCCGGCATAGTCCTCCGCCTCGAAAGCGGCAAGGCCACGCTGGAAATCAGGCTTGCGGTTACCGGTGGATTTGCTTCGCTTCAACAGCTTGCCGAACAAGGTCAGGGCTCCCGCAGGCTTTCGTCGACCCCGCGCAAAATCGGGCGGAGGAAATAGGTGATGATCCGGCGTTCGCCGACCTTGATGTCGGCCACCAGCGGCATGCCGGGGATCAGGCGGAAGTTGGAGGGGACATTGTCGAGCGTGGTGGTCAACAGCTTGATGCGCGCACGGTAGAAGAGCAGCCCGCCGGCATTGTCCTTGTTGGAGAAGGAGTCCTCGCTGATCGTCGCCACCTCGCCGTCGAGCGAGCCGTGCTGCATGTAGGGATAGGCGTCGAGCTTCACGCGCACCTTGTCGCCGACCTGGACGAAGGCGAGATCGCGGGCGTCGATGTTGGCCTCGACCTCCAGGGGCGCGCCGACCGGGACCAGGGTGAAGAGCGGCTCGGCCTCCTTGGCGATCGAACCGGGGGCGGCCTTGGGCGAAACCTCCAGAACGATGGCGTCGACCGGGGCGTCGAGCTGGACCAGCGCCTGGCGCTTGCGGGCCTTGGTCAGCTGCTCGCGCAAGGCCTCGCGCTCGTTGCGCTGGGAGGTCAGCTCCTCGATGATCTTGCCGTTCCACTGCTGGACGAAGACGTCGCGGTCGGCGAGCAGAGCCTGCAGATCGTGGCGGTTGCCCTGCAGCTCGTTCTGGTTCAGGACCAAGTTGCGCTCGATGTCGATGCGGTCGCTGGTGGCCTGCAGCAGGTTCAGCTTGCTGCCGACCTGGGTGGCCAGCAGAGTGGACCGCATGTTTTCGATCTCGCGCACCACCTTCAGCCGCTCGTTCAGATGGACGCGGTCCATCTCGTACTTGGAGACGTTGGACTGAAGCCGGGCGAGCTTCTCCTCGTAGCTCTGCATCTGCGACTGGTATTGGGCCTGGCGCTCGCGCCACAGCGACTGCTGCAGCGTGCCGTAGCCGTACCGGTCGCTGCCGCCAACGAAGGTCTTGCCGTCATGCTCCGCTTCCAGCCGGGCGATCAGCGCGTCGGCGTTGGCGAGGCGGGATTCCAGCTGGAGGACGTCGGCCTGGGTGAAGGTCGGATCCAGCGTCGCCAGAACGTCGCCCTTGCGCACGACATCGCCGGGACGGACGAGGATCTGCTTGATCGCCGCCATCTCCAGCGGCTGGACCATCACGTTGGGCTCGGTCGAGATGATCTTGCCCTGGGAGGCGACGATCTTGTCCAGGTAGGACAGCGACGCCCAGACGATCAGGCCGATGACGAACAGCGCCAGCAGATGCAGCGTGACGCGCGCCAGGAACGGATCGGGGGCGTTCTGGATCGCCTCCGTATCCTTCTGAAAGGCACCGATCGCCGCCTTGCCGCGCGCCTTGGCGCGCTTGTCGAGCGGAGTGGACGGCGTGCGCGCCACCACGTCGTTGGCGGGAACGCGCACCGTCTCGATTTTCGCAAGCTTTTGTGCGGTCGGCTTTTGTGCGGACACGGGCGCGCGCTCCTAGATGTGCCGGTTCTGCTGGTGCCAGAGATGCTGGTAGATGTCGCAGCGCTCCAGCAGTTCATCGTGCTTGCCGCTGTCGACCACCTTGCCGCGGTCCATCACCAGGATGGTGTCGGACGGCACCAGGGACGACAGCCGGTGCGAGATGATGATCATGGTCCGGCCGCGGGCGATGTTCATCAGATTGGCCTGGACGATCGCCTCGCTCTCGGCGTCGAGTGCGGAGGTCGCCTCGTCCATGATCAGGATCTTCGGGTTGGTCAGGAGCGCCCGGGCAATGGCCAGACGCTGGCGCTGACCGCCGGACAGGTTGGAGGAGCCTTCCTCCAGCATGGTGTCGAGGCCCTTGGGCAGCCGCTCGACGAACTCGTCGGCGCCGGCCAGCTGGATGACCTTCAGGATCTCCTCGGTCGTCGCCCCCGGCTTGGCGGCGGAGACGTTCTCGCGGATGGTGCCGGTGAACAGGAAATTGTCCTGCAGCACCACGCCGATCGAGGCGCGCAGATGGTCGAGGTCGTATTCGCGCAAGTCCCGGCCGTCGATGCGGATCAGCCCTTCCTGCGCCCGGTGCAGACCCTGCAGAAGCCTGGTCACCGTGGTCTTGCCCGAGCCGGAGCGGCCCATCACCCCGAGGATGGTGCCCTCGGACGCGGTGAAGGACACGCCGTCGAGCGCCGGCGGCGACGAGGGGGAATAGCGGAAGCGGACCTCCTGGAACTCCACCGTGCCGCGCAGCGGCGTGCGCAGGCCGCGGCCGGTGCGGCCCTCTTCCGGAGCGTGGTTCATGATCGTGCCCAGCATCTGGACCGAGATCGACACCTCCTGGAACTGCTGCACCAGCTGCGCCATCTGCAGCAGCGGCTGGGTGACGCGGCCGGCCAGGATGTAGAAGGCGATCAGGGCACCCATCATCAGGTCGCCGTTCAGCGCCAGATAGGTGCCCAGGCCCAGCAGACAGGCCATCATCAGCTGGTTCAGCGGCTGGGCGATGGTCTGGCCGATGATCATGATCCGGCCGACGTCGAAGCGCTGTTCGGCGGCGCGGGCGACGCGGTGGTCCCATTCCTGCTTCTGACGGCCGTCGAGCGCCAGCGACTTCACCGTGCGCATGCCGTGGATGTTCTCGATCAGGAAGGACTGCTGGCGCACCTCGGCCTGATACAGATCCTTCAGCCGGCCTTTGATCAGCGGGATCATGATGCCGATGTTGATCGCCATCAGCACGGAGAAGGCCAGGACCAGGACGGTCAGCGGCACGCTGTACATGAACATGATCGGCAGGAAGATCACCAGCGAGACCGTGTCCAGCAGCGTCATGAAGAGCTGACCGGTGAGGAAATTGCGGATGCGCTCGGCCTGCTGGGCGTTCTTGACGATCTCGCCAGACGACACCCGCTCGAAATAATGCATCGGCAGGCCGACGAGCTTGTTGAAGACCTGCACGTTCATCTTCGCGTCGATCTTCTTCGTCGCGTAGAGCATCAGGTACTGGCGCAGGTAGGAGAAGGCCGCCTCGAACAGGATGACGCCGACCATGCCGATCATCAGCACGCCGAGCGTGCCCAGGCTGCGGTGGACCAGCACGCGGTCGATCACCAGCTGGAAGAAGATCGGCACGGCGAGCGCGAACAGGCTCATCAGGATCGCCGCGATGCCGATGTCGCGGAAGATGCGCTTGTGGCGCAGGATCTCAACCAGGAACCACTTCAGACCGAAGGGCTGCTCGGTGTCGGTCAGGCCGTAGTCGCGCTTCAGCAGCACGATCTCGCCGGCCCAGGCCTGGCTCAGGCGGATACGGTCGACCGGCAGGATGAGCTCCTGGCCGGCCAGCGGATCCTGCAGGATGGCGACGTCGGTATCGCCCTGCTTGCCGAAGCCGAGCACGACCATCGAGTTGCCGTTGCGCAGGCGCAGGATGGCCGGGAAGGCGTCGTGGAGCTTTCCGAGATCCTCCCAGTCCAGCGTCGTCGCTTCCGCCTTCAGGCCGATGGACTTGGCGACCCGCAGGAGGCGGGCGGTGTCCAGCTCCTCGTTTCCGATGACGTTGCTGTGCTGAAGCCGCTCGGCGGAAACATCCAGGCCACGCTGGCGCGCGACGGCAGCCAGGGAGTGCAGCCCGGTGTGGGCGCAGGGGACTTCGGCAGCGAGTGTCATAGGGACCGCCATAAAGGATAAGGAGTGCGTCGCGAAAGCAAGGTCTTCATACCGCCTGATCACCCGGTTTCGATCGACCGTACGCTCCTTGGGAACCGGGGCGCGATGAAGCGCGTGCGTCCGCCACCCGCGGACGATGCATACCCACGCGATTCCGCTGGAATAGCAGAATTGGGCCAACAGCGGCAAGCCATCTGTCCCCAACGGCATCCCTCATCCATCATATGTCCCCGGTTCGTGTGTTCGTTACGGCACAGCGGACCGTAGGGGCGAGATGCCGCTTGCGGACAGTGCGCAGTCGTTGCTATCGACCGATGGCACGGTTCTTTGCCGACAAAGACTTAACGCCAAGCGGTCAGCCCGATGAAAAAGCCTTCACGAAAGCAGGCCAAGGCGAAACGCCCGGCCATCCCGGCCCCCTCCCCGCGGTCCGCAGCCCCAGGGACACCCGCCGGGACGGCTCCGGCGGCAGAGGCAGGCTTCGCCCGGGCGCTGACCCTGCACCGGGAGGGCCGGGTCGCCGAGGCGGAGGCCGGGTACCGCGCTGTGCTGGCCGCCGATCCGGGCCATTCCAATGCCAACAACAACCTCGCCATCATCCTGCGCGCCCGTGGCGACTGGGACGAGGCGCTGGACTGCTACCGCCGGGCGATCGCCCGCAACGCGGCAGATCCCTTCGTCCACAGCAACCACGGTTGCCTGCTGCTGGACATGGGCCGGGCCGTGGAGGCGGAGGAGTCGCTGCGCACCGCCATCCGGCTGAAGCCCGACTATGCGGAGGCGCATTTCAACCTGGCCAACATCCTGCGCAACCGCGCCGACCGCGAGGGCGCCCGTGCCGCCTACGGCGAAGCGCTGCGCCTGAAACCGGACATGGCGGCGGCCCTGTGCAATCTGGGCGACCTGCACAAGGGGGGCGTCGAACTCGCACGCGCCGTGGAATGCTTCGTGGCCGCCCTGAAGGCGGACCCGAAATCGGCCGAGGCCTGGAACAACCTGGGCGAGACGCTGAAGGAGATGGGCCGCATCGAGGAGGCGGTCACCGTCTTCCAGAAGGGGCTGGAGGCCAACCCCACCCACGCCCTGATGCACTCCAACCTGCTGCTGGCCCTGCACTACACCCCGGCCGTCCCGCCCGAGACCGTCTTCAGGGCCCATCTGGGGTGGGCGCAGCGCCACGCCGATCCGCTGCTGCCCGCCGGCAAGCGCCACGCCAATCCGCGCGATCCCGAACGCCGCCTGCGGGTCGGCTACGTCTCGCCGGACTTCTGCGCCCATTCCGTCGCCTTCTTCGCCGAACCGCTGATCCGCGAGCATGACCGCGACCGCTTCGAGGTGTTCTGCTACCACGCGGCCGCGCGCTCGGACGTGGTCACCGAACGGCTCAAGGGGATGGCGGACGGCTGGCGGTCGCTGGTCGGGATGGACGACGCGCGCGCCATGGCGCTGGTCGAACAGGACGGCATCGACATCCTGGTCGACCTGACCGGCCACACCGCCAACAACCGGCTGACCCTGTTCGCCCGCAAGCCGGCGCCGGTGCAGGTCAGCTGGCTGGGATATCCCGACACCACGGGCATGCGGGCGATCGACTGGCGCTTGAGCGACGCCATCGCCGAACCGCCGGGCGAGGCCGACCGGCTGAGCGCCGAGCGCATCGTCCGCCTGCCGCACGGCTTCCACAGCTACCGTCCGCCGGTGGATGTCGCCCCGCCGGCCGAGCCGCCGTCGCGCGCCACCGGCCACATCACCTTCGGGTCCTTCAACAACACCTCCAAGGTGACGGGGGAGGTGGTGCGCGTCTGGTCGGAAATCCTGAAGCGGGTGCCGGACTCCCGCCTGATCGTCAAAAGTGCCCAGATGGGCGACGAGGAGACGCGCCGGCGCTATCTGAACACCTTCGTGCAGCACGGGATCGACGCCGGCCGCATCGAGCTGCTCGCCCGCATCGACGCCGCCGACGGGCACCTGCGCGCCTACGACCGCATCGACATCGGGCTCGACCCCTTCCCCTACAACGGCACCACCACCACCTGCGAGGCCTTGTGGATGGGTGTGCCGGTGGTGACGGTGGCCGGCGCCAGCCATGTCGCCCGCGTCGGCGCCAGCCTGCTGACCCATTGCGGCCTGACCGACCTGATCGCCACGGACGAGGCGGGCTACATCGCCACCGCGGTGGAACTGGCCGGCGACGCGGGCCGGCTGGCGGACTTGCGCCGGACCATGCGCGACCGGCTGAACGCCGCCCCGCTGACCGACTACAAGGGATTCGCCCATCAGGTCGAGGCGGCTTACCGCGCCATGTGGCGCGACTGGGTGGCCCGCAGCACCGACTGAGAGGGCCCCGCCCGAGGGCTGAAAAGGGAGACGGCACGGTTCTTGAGCGCCGTCTCCCGCGCCTGACAGGCGTTACCGCCTGGGGATCACATCCCCCGCAGACCACCGCGGTCGGCAGTCTCCAGGAACCAGCGGTAGGTGGCGGCGAAGCCGTCGCGCAAGGATGTGGGGGCACTCCAGCCCATCCCGGTCATCCGGCTGACATCCATCAGCTTGCGCGGGCTGCCGTCCGGCTTGGAGGTGTCGTAGCGGAACTCGCCCCCATAGCCGACGACGTCACGGATCAGCTCGGCCAATTCCCGGATCGACACCTCGATCCCGGTGCCGACATTGACGTGCGGCTCGCCCGAATAGTGCCGGGCCAGGAAGACCAGGCCGTCGGCGAGATCGTCGACGAACAGGAACTCGCGCTTGGGTGCCCCGGTGCCCCACAGCTCGACGAAGGGCAGCCCCTCGACTTTGGCGCGGTGGATCTTGGCCAGCAATGCTGCGGCGACATGCCCCCCCTGCAGGTCGAAATTGTCGTTCAGCCCGTAGAGATTGGTCGGCATCGCCGAAATGAAGTCGCAGCCATACTGGCGGCGATAGGCCTGGCACAGCTTGATGCCGGCGATCTTGGCGATGGCGTACCACTCGTTGGTCGGCTCCAGCGGGCCGGTCAGCAGGGAGTCCTCGCGCATCGGCTGCTCGGCCAGCCGGGGATAGATGCAGGAGGATCCCAGGAAGACCAGCTTCGTTACCCCGACTCGGTAGGCGCCGTGGATGATGTTGGTCTCGATCGCCAGATTGTCGTAGAGAAACTCGGCCGGCCGGGTGGAGTTGGCGAGAATGCCGCCGACGGTGGCGGCGGCGACGAACACCACATCCGGCTTCGCTTCGGCCATCCAGTCCTCGACCTCCGCCTGACGGCGCAAATCGACACGGTCGCGGCCGACGGTGAGCAGGTCGCACGGCTCGCGCTCCAGCCGGCGGACGACGGCAGCGCCCGCCATGCCGCGATGCCCGGCCACCCAGACCCGTTTGCCCTCCAGGGAGAAAAGCGATTCCGTCTGCACCTTGAGCACCATGCCGCTATGAAAAGCCGCCGCTGTCGTAGCATCGGGCCGGCGGGGAATCCAGTCCGCTCCGCTCGGCTTGACAAGCGCCGGCCCGGCGCGGGATCTTCCGGCCGCTCGGCGCCCTCTTGGCGCCCGCTTGGGCGCCTGCACCTGCGCCCGGAATTGGGGTTTCCATCATGATTCCGAATTTGGCCTTCACCTGGCAGCTCACGGAGGTCCACGGCTGGGGACTGGTGGGTGTCCACACCGCGCTCTACCTCGCCGATCAGGGCCGGCCGGCGCTGCTGCTGGAAAAGCCGCTGATGGGCACCCTGCGTCCGGAGAACCGCGCCAGGCTGCAGGCGCTGGAGGCTCCCTACCAGCAGGTCGCCGCCATGGCCGACAACGCCAAGGGCCACATGCTGCTGCTGAAGGAGTTCGACGTCCTGCATGCGCTGGGCAACGGCTTCACCGCCGGCGGCCCGTCGGGGCGGTTCCGCGGCCGGCGCAACATCGGCGTCATCGCCTATGAGGACACCCGCTTCACGCCCGAGGTGATGGCCCGCGCCCGCCAGTACGACCGCATCGTCGTGCATTCCACCTACAACAGGCAGCTTCTGGAAATCTGGGGCTTCGACAATGTCGGCCTCGCCTTCCAGGGCATCGATCCGACGGAGATGGTGGAGGCTCACCCAAGCGGCCGCTTCGGCGACCGCTTCGTCGTCTTCTCCGGCGGCAAGCTGGAATTCCGCAAGGGTCAGGACATCGTCCTGGCCGCCTTCCGTGCCTTCCGTCAGCGCCATCCCGACGCGCTGCTGGTCACCGCCTGGCAGAACGCCTGGCCGGAGGTCGGCATGACCATGGCGGAATCGCCGCTGGCGCCGAAGCCGCCGCGCATCCTCCCCAACAACATGGTCGACGTGAAGAGCTGGGCGATGGAGAACGGCGCCGACGAGGAGGGCTTCGTCGATCTGGGCTTCCTCGGCCGCCACCAGATTGCTGGGATCCTGGCCGACTGCCACGCCGCCGTCTTCCCCAACCGCTGCGAGGGGGCGACCAACCTCGTCGCCATGGAGGCGATGGCCTGCGGCGTGCCGGTGGTGCTGTCCAACAACACCGGCCACCGCGACCTGCTGAAGAGCCCGACCCAGGGCGACGATTTGTGCCTGACGCTGGACCGGCAGGTCCCGGTCGCCGACCGTGACGGCAGCCGCTTCGGCTGGGGCGAGTCCTCGGTCGACGAGCTGGTGGAGGCGCTGGAACGGCTCTACGCCGACCGTGCCGCCGCCAAGGCCCGCGCCGCCCGCGCCAAGGCCTTCATCCGCACCGAGCGCAGCTGGCGCGCCTTCGCCGAGGCGTTCGTCGACGCCACCCGGTAGGCCCATCGACGAAAGGCATTTGCCCGATGCCCGGCACCCTGGCCCTGCTCTGCCCACAGGAGGACGCCCGCCATCTCGGCGCGCTGCTCGCCATCGCCAACCGGGAGCTGGTCGTGGTGACGGCGACCGACACGGCAGAGCTGGAGCGGACGGTGGCACAGGCCGGAGGGGTCGACCGCATCGTCGCCTTCCGCACCAACAGCATCGTGCCGGCGGACCTGCTGCTGCGGGTTCCGGGCCCGTCCTACAACTTCCACCCCGGCCCGCCCGGCTATCCCGGCCGTTATCCCTTCGCCTTCGCGCTGTATGACGGAGCGGCGCAGTATGGCGTCACCGCCCACGAGATGGCGGGGCGGGTGGACGCCGGTGCGATCGTCGGCGCCCTGTCCTTCCCGCTGCCGGACCGGCCGGATGCGGATTGGCTGATCGACCGGGCCTACAGCGCCCTGTTCCAGCTGTTCGTGATGCTGACCCCGCAACTGGCCCGGACCGACAAGCCGCTGCCCCGAACCGACCTGACCTGGGATCAGACCCGGCGCTGCACGCGCAAGGCGCTGGACGCGCTGTGCGAGCTGCCGCCCGACATCGGGGACGTGGAGATGGAGCGCCGCATCCGGGCTCTGCGCAGCGTCCGGTACGAGGGGATCCGTCCCCACCTGACCCTGCATGGCCGCCGCTTCGTGCTGGACGGGGATCGGGAGACGGAGGTTTAGAGGCGGCGGGCCTCAGCGCCCCACCCCATCCAGGGCGTCGAGCAGCCGCGAGGCGGCGGCGTCCCAGGTGAAGCTGTCCCTGAGATGGCGGGCGGCGTCGCGCTGCTCGCCCATGGGGTCGCGGATGACGCGGGCCAGGATGTCGGCCGCGGCGTCCTCGTCCGGATGCCACCAGTCCAGCCCATGGAAGGGCGGATAATAGGCGTTGCTGTAGGGCATCAGCGCCGGGCCGGTGGTGCAGGGAATCAGGTGGGCGACACCGTCGTCGAGATATGCGGTGTAGGCGCTGTGCCTGGGTGCGATCAGGCCGGCGCCGAGGCAGCCGGCACGGGTGATCGGCAGGTCCCAGCCCTCGCCGTGCGACAGGCTGAGATAATGGGTCGCCATGGCGTAGAGGCCGGCGATGCCCTGCTCGTCGTAGCGGTCGGTCAGCAGGGCGATGGGGGCGGCCTCCTCCACCCGGCGGCCGGTGGCGCGCATGCCCTGCTCGACCAGCCGGCGCACCTCTCCGACCAGGGAAGCCCCGCCCTTGCCCACCTTCAGGATCAGGATCGCATCGTCGTCGGCACGGGTGGCCCGCAGCCAGACCCGCAGAAGCCCGTCCAGGTTCTTGCGCGCGACGAAATCCGAGATGTTGAGGACGCGCACCCGGTAATCCATCACCGACCGGCCGCGCGGCCCCATGATGGACAGCGGCCGCGCGCCGGCATCCGCCGGGTTGGGGGCGATGCCGGGCGGGCAGACATGGATGCGGTCTTCCGGATGGCCGGCGGCGATCCAGGCGAGCCGGGAAGAGTCGGTCGGCACGATCACCATGTCGTGCCCCCGGCTGCAGACGGCCCAGCTGTCCGGGATCCGCGGCCCCTCGAACATGGTGTAGGTGACGGTCGGCACGCCGGGGACCGGCTCGACCAGCGGCGGGGTCAGCATGCTGAGCGCCAGCCGGGGCCGCAGCGGCTCGGCCAGCCGGCGCGATGCCGCCTGCAGGATCGGGTCGGCGAAGGACGGGCGCCAGCTCTCCTCGCCCTTCAGACCGGCGAGCCGCAGAGTCTGCCCCCGCTCCATCAGGCTGCGCACGAAATTCTGGGCGAAGTCGCCGTAGCCCGACAGGATCGAGAAGGGCGCACGCACCAGCAGCCCGTCCGGAAGCTGCGGCCGGCGGGCCTCTTCGGCGATCCGGCGGTAGAGCCGGGCGCGGGCGATGACGTCGCCATCGGCTCCCGGCATCGGGCCGCCATCGCACAGCGTCCCCTCCGCCAGATCGGGGCGGCCGAGCGACAGCAGGGATGCCGCCAGATGGTTGCGGGCGTCGGTATGGCCGGGACGCTGCGCCAGCACGCCGGTCAGGATGGCGCAGGCTTCGGCGTGATCGCCGTTCGACATCAGCGACACCGCCAGCAGCACCCGGCGGTCGGGGTCGTCGGGGGCGAGCCGGGCGGCGCGGCGCAGATGGCGCGACGCCCCGGCATAATCGCCCAGCCCGTGCAGCAGATTGCCCAGCCGGTCCTGCACTTCCAGCCGGTCGGGCATCAGCGCCGCGACCATGCGGAACTGGGCGACGGCTTCCATCCGGGCGCCTTTCGCCTGCTGGATCACCGCCAGATTGATGCGGGCCTGGAAGAAGGAGGGATCGAGCATCACCAGACGCGACAGGCGCCCCTCCGCCTCGTCCAGGCGCCCCAGCTCGAACAGGATGACGCCGGCGAGGTTGAGAGCCCCGCAGTCGTCGGCGTCCCGAAGCAGGGCCTGCTCGACCAGGGCCAGGGCATCGCTGTGGCGACCGGCCCGGTACTGCTCTGTGGCATGCGCGATGTCTTGACCCATGAAGCGGCTATCCACTGACCTGACGGGAGGAGGGGCGGGCGGGGGCGGGAGGAGGACGGACGATGCAGGCTTCGCGGAAATCGCGGCTCTCCAGTCTGCGGCCATAGCACGGCATGTTTTTTCGGGTCAACCGACGGCAACCCGCTTCCCCGGTCGGCTTGCGGAATTGCAATCCCCGCCGTCCACCGGCCATAAAGGCGTCCTGCCCTTCACGAGCCAGTCCATGACCCAGCCGCAGATCTTTCTCATCCCGGCCGTCCAGGCCCACCAGACCGACCGGCTGGACGAGGCCCGGCGGCTGTACCGCAAGGCGCTCATGATCGACCCGGCCCAATCCGACGGGCTGCAACTGCTGGGTCTGGTGGAAAAGCGGTTCAACCGGACCGATGCCGCGGTGGCGCTGATGCGGCGGTCGCTGCGGCTGGTCCCGGACTTCACCACGGTGCGGCAGAACCTGTGCCGCACCTTGCAGGGGACCGGCGACCACACCGGCGCCCTGACCCTGTTCCGGCAGCTGGTGGCCGAGCTTCCCGGCGATGCCGAGACGCTGTACCAGCTGGGCAGCATGCTGCTGCGGCAGGATCGGCGGCGGGAGGCGGCCGGGCCGCTGCGCCGGGCCGCCCGACTGCGCCCGGACCATCTGGAGACCCGCATCGCCCTCAGCGAAGCCTTGCTGCTCGAACCCACCTCGCAGGGGGCGGAGTTCGAGGAGTCCCTGCGCAACGCCAGGGCCGCGGTCATGCTGAGTCCCGGCAACCCGACCGTCCATCTGCAAATCGCCCTGGTGCTGGAGGAGATGGCCTGCGCGGCCGAATCGCTGGCGGCCTGCCGCCGGGCGCTGCGCGTGGAGCCGGGCATGACCGACGCCCGCCACATCGCCGGCATCAACCGGCTGCGGCTCGGCGACTTCGTCGGCGGCATGGCCGATTTCGAGGCGCGCAAGAACAATGTCTGGTTCCAGGCCGACACCAGCCCGATCCCGGTCTGGGACGGCCGGCCGCTGCCCGACGACACGGTGGCCCTGGCGGCCGAGGGCGGCTGGGGCGACATGATCCATTTCGTCCGCTACGTGACCCAGGCCGCCCGCATCTGCGGCGAGGTGGTGGTGGTGTGCCCGCCGCGCCTGCAACGCCTGCTGTCGACCGTGCCCAATCCCGGAAACATCCGCTTCAACCCGAAGCGCATGCCCCCGATCAGGGCACGGTCGATGTTCCTCAGCCTGCCCCATCTGCTGGGATCGACGGCCGACACCGTGCCGAACCGCCCCTATCTGTCGGCCGATCCCGAGCGGGTGCGGCTGTGGACGGACCGGCTGGCCGGGCTGGGCGGCCTGCGCGTCGGGCTGTGCTGGAGCAACGGCGACGCCACCCGCGACGCCGACCCAAAGCGCTCGGTTCCCTTCGAATTCGTGCGCCCGCTGGCCGCCATCCCCGGCGTCAGCCTGGTGGATCTGCACAAGCAGGACAACGCCGCCAAGCGCCTGGCGGATGCCGACGAGGCGCTGCTCCACCGGCTGGGGCCGGATTTCGACGCCGGGCCGGACGCCTTCCTCGACACCGCGGCGGTGATGAAGACGCTGGATCTGGTGATCGCCATCGACAGCTCCGTCCTGCATGTCGCCGGTGCCCTGGGGGTCCCGACCTGGCTGCCGGCCCCCTACCGGATGGACTGGCGCTGGATGAACGATGCGGAGCGGAGCATCTAGTACCCGTCCCTGCGGATCTACCGCCAGGACCGCCAATGGGACTGGTCCGGTTCGATGGCCCGCATCGCCCGCGACCTCGCCCGCGCCGCCGAGGCGAAGGCCGCCGGGCTGGCTCCCGACCTGCTGGCGCAAGCCGGCTGACGGTGCGGACGGCACATTTGGAACGCCGTGGAACGGAAATCCACGCCTGTTCCATTGTTCCACCGGTTCGGCCGGCTGACGGGTCTTTCTATCACGCGGCAGGGTCGGAGATAAGCGCGGCCTGAAAAATCCACCGCGGCAGGACGGGACGCCGGCGCGCGGTCCCGCTCAGCGCTTGCGCGCCGCGAAGATGATCGGGGTTTCCCAATGCAGGCGCCGGGCGAGCCAGATCGCCGGCTCCAGCAGGCCGGAGCGGTGGACGAAAGTGACGATGCGCTTGGCGACCGACAGCGCCGCCCAGTCGCCGAAGCCCAGCGTGCGCAGCCGCTGCTCGAAGACGCCCCAGCCCCAGTCCAGCACCTCCAGCCGGCCGGGGTGGCGGCCGAGCCAGCGGTCGAACCAGGGGCGGTCGATCAGGTTGAGGGTGTCGACATAGGACGGGTCGCGGCCGAACAGCCGGACATAGAGCTTCGCCAGCCCGGCCGGCATCCGCGGCAGCCACAGGATGCCGTAATGCCCTTCCCACCAGGAGCCGTAGTTGGGCACGACGATCAGCAGCAGCCCGCCCGGCTTCAGCACGCGCAGCGCCTCGTCCAGCACCGCCGCCGGATCGCCGACATGCTCCAGCACGTTGGAGGAATAGACGATGTCGAAGCTGGCGTCGGGGAAGGGGATCGCCTCGCCGGTGGCGTCCTGCACCGCATCGGCCGGCAGGCCGTAATGGTCGATCAGCCGGCGGCAGACGTCGAGCGTCGAGCTGTATTCGCCCATGCTGGGCTCGATGCCGTGGATGTCGAGCCCATGGGCGGTACGCCCGCGCACAACGGTCATGCCGCAGCCGGACCCGACCTCCAGGATGCGGGCCCTGTCGGCATCGACACCGGCGGCTGCGGCGGTTCGCCGCAGCTCCGCCACCTGTTCGTCGGCGCGCGCCTCCGACAGCATGTCGCGCACGACATCCGCCACCGGCACGCGGGTGACACCGCCGATGAAGCCGCTGTCGATGTAGCCGCGGGACAGCAGCCGGCCCAGCTCCGCCCAGTCGGGGGGAACAATGCGGCTCTCCTGTCCCGCCGCCGCCTCAGGCATTCTTCGTCGCCCGGATCACGAAGATCGTGGCGCTCTTCATCCGGCCCAGACGGTCCTGGATGCACTCCGCCTTGAAGCCGTTGCGCTCGAACAGCGCCACGATCTCCTCGATCGAATAGAAGGTCTTGTAGGGCGGATAGTACCAGTCCTCGACCTGGGCCTGGATCGACACGTTGTCGGCGCGGCGGTTGATCTCCTGCCCCTTCAGCGCGCAGGCGACCTTGGTCAGGCCGGTGAAGAAGCCGCCGACCAGCTTGCGCCGGGCCGGCGTGTCCATGTAGGCGCGGCAGAAATGGCGCACGCCTTCATGCACCGGCGACAGCCAGGTCTTCAGGTAGAGGCCGAGATAGACGGTGCCGCCCGGCTTGGTGACGGCCATCAGGTTGCGCATGACCTTCATCGGGTCGGGCGCCATCATCGCCACACCCCAGCACCAGACCAGATCGAACGGACCGAGGTTGGTGTCCAGCTCCTGCAGATCCTGATGGTGGAACTCGATGTTGTCGCGGCCGAAGCGCTGGGCCTGCTGGCGCGCGGTGGCGAGGCTGTCCGACGACACGTCGACCGACACAACCTGCTCCGCCATCTCCGACAGGATGACGGAGCAGATGCCATGGCCGCAGCCGGCATCGAGCGCCCGGCCGATCTGCCGCTCGGTCAGAGTCTCCAGCATGTACTTCTTGGTCTCGTCGTAGATCGGCACGAAACGGGGCCAGAAGTCGTCGTAGAATTCCTTGGTCGCAAGATCCATGGGGCTGCCCTCCCGCCCGCTGAGGGCGTCCTTCGGTCGTGGTGATGATGGTCTTAGGTGCCGGACGGTGCCGCAGAGGGGACCGTCCAGGGGGAATAGGTCTTGATGCGCCGCGCCGACGCATCCGGTTCGACGAACAGCCGGGCGTTGCGGTTCAGCAGGGCCGCCAGCTGGCTGTAGCCGCTCTGGGCGCTGACGCCCAGCACGTCGGCATTCATCAGCACATGGAAGTCCTGCAGGAACTCCAGCCCCGCCCACGGCTTCACCGCCCCATCCTTCGCCAGATCGTCCAGCGAGACCGGCGCGAACTCCGCGAAGTCGGCGATGGTCGCCGGATCGTCGGTGGCGATGTAGAGCACCGGCCGGTCCAGCGTCGGCCACAGCGCCTTCAGCCAGTCGACGTACCAGGAGGTCTCGGTGATGGTGTAGCGGAACCAGACGAAGTCGCCGCGGCGGATGTGCAGCGCCACCACCGTGTTGCCACGGTCCTTGAGAGCCTGCATCACCGGATCGACGTAGGGCAGCCAGTCCGGCCGGGGCCGCAGCCAGGACTGCACCCGCTCGCGCCACTCCTCGCGATGCTCGAACAGGAACAGCGGCGAGAGGATGTCGACGTCCGGACGCGGGTCGTCGCGCCGCCCGGTCACCAGATCGTTCAGGATGCGCCGGGCGAAATGCATCGGCTTCAGCCCGCCGCCGGGCCTGGGGTCGTCGAGGTCGAAATAATAGCCGCCGACCCAGTCCGGCGTCTCCAGCCGGTAGCCGAATTTCTCGGCGTAGAGCCGCAGCAGCACATATTCCAGGACATTGTGGGCGAAGCGCCCGTGGGTGGCCAGCGTCGAGGAGCAGAGGCGCGGCTGCGACGGATCGGGATTGGCCGGCCGCTCCAGCCGCTTGCCCTCCCGGGCCAGGACCTGTTGCAGCCCGGCGATCGACTTCACGGTGAAGAAGCGGCTGCCATGGCCGTGCACGCCGGCCAGCACCTCGACCGCCCGGTCGACCTCGCCGGCCGCCAGCCAGCTTTCGGCGATGGCGGTCAGGCATTCGATGCGGAATGTGTTGGGATCGGCGACGTGGGGATAGCGGTAGTCGGCGAAGAAACGCCGCGATTCCTCGTAACGCCCCTGGCGCGCCAGCAGGGCCGACAGCATGTCGATGGCGCCGGCCACGTCGCTGCCCGGGCTGGTCAGCGCCAGACGCAGCACCCGCTCGGCCTCGTCCTCGCGACCGAGCCCGGTCAGAACGTCGGCCAGCCGGGTCAGCGCCAGGGAGACGCCGGCGCGCGCGGCGCGGGCATAGCTGTCGACCGCCGCATCCGCCAGTCCGGCGGCATGCTCGGCGTTGCCCTGGTTGTAGAGGGCACCCCCCTGCTCCGGCTCGATGGCGAGCGAACGGCGGAAGCAGACCAGCGCCTCCTCCAGCCGCCCGAGTTCGACCAGCAGATTGCCCAGGTTCATGTGGGCGGCGGCGAACTCCGGCCGCAGGACGAGCGCGGCCCGCTGGCTGCCCTGCGCCAGGGTCAGGGAATCGGCATCGACGGCCCCGCCCTGGCGCAGGGCGATGCCCAGATCGTGGTAAACGTCGGCGCGCCAGGGATTGAGGCGCAGCACGCGGCGGAAGGAGGCGGCCGAGGCCGACCAGTCGCGCGGGCCGCCACGGCTGCACAGCAGGCTGGCGAGACCATGGTGCGCCGCCTCCAGCGCCGGATCGATCGCCAGGGCGCGCCGTTGTGCCGCAGCCGCCTCGTCCACCCGGCCAAGGTCGGACAGGATGCCGGCAAGATTGCAGCAGGCGTCGGCCATGTCGGGCGCGATGTCGAGCGCCGCGCGGATCAGTTCGAGCGCCTTGTCGCGGTGCCCCTGCCGGCGTTCGTTCAGCCCCAGCAGATGCAGGGCGACGGCATTGCGCGGATCCGCTTCCAGGATGCGCAGATACAGCGCGCGCGCCTCGTCCAGGCGACCGGCGCGATAGAGCCCGACGGCAATCTGCAATGCTTCGGCGACGGTGGTCATGACGATCCGTGCTGTGCGGCGTCCACGCAAAAGGGCGGCTGGCCAGTTCGGCGCGCACCCTATCGTCACCGGATAGGCGCATCAACTCAGTTGATGGCAATGCGCGGGATATCCCGGCCCTCTCCTCCCCCCTCTCCCCCGTGTCCTTCCCGGGACACGAACTCAAGAACCTTGCCTTGCCCGGATCCTTTGAGGATATTGCCCGATCATCAACGCCGTACAGATCAAGGGTCGGTCCTTTGCGCAAAGTTGCCCTCATCACCGGCGCCACCGGCCAGGATGGCGCGTATCTTGCCGAGCTTCTGCTGGGGAAGGGCTATATCGTCCACGGCGTCAAGCGCCGGTCCTCCTCCTTCAACACGGGCCGGGTGGAGCATCTCTACCGTGACCCGCACGAGGAGGACGTGAGCTTCTTCATGCATTACGGCGACCTGACCGACAGCACGAACCTGATCCGTCTGGTCCAGCAGATCCAGCCGACCGAGATCTACAATCTGGCCGCCCAGAGCCACGTCCATGTGAGCTTCGAGACGCCGGAATACACCGCCAACGCCGACGGCATCGGCACGCTGCGCCTGCTGGAGGCCATCCGCATCCTGGGGCTGGAGAAGACCGCGCGCTTCTACCAGGCCTCCACCTCGGAGCTGTACGGCAAGGTGCAGGAGACGCCGCAGCGCGAGACCACGCCCTTCTACCCGCGCAGCCCCTATGCCGCCGCCAAGCTGTACGCCTACTGGATCACGGTGAACTACCGCGAGGCCTATGGCATGCATGCCAGCAACGGCATCCTGTTCAACCATGAAGGCCCGACCCGCGGCGAGACCTTCGTCACCCGCAAGATCACCCGCGCGGTCGCCGCCATCGAGCATGGCCGGCAGGACTGCCTGTATCTCGGCAACCTGGACGCCAAGCGCGACTGGGGCCATGCCCGCGACTATGTCGAGGGCATGTGGCGCATCCTGCAGCAGGATCAGGCCGACGATTACGTGCTGGCCACCGGCGAGACCCACAGCGTGCGCGAGTTCGTCGAGCTGGCCTTCAGCCATATCGGCCGCGGCATCGAGTGGCGCGGCGAGGGCGTCGACGAGGAGGGCATCTGCCAGAAGACCGGCAAGGTGGTGGTCCGCATCGACCCGCGCTATTTCCGCCCGACCGAGGTCGACCTGCTGCTGGGCGATCCCAGCAAGGCGCGCGAGAAGCTGGGCTGGACCCACACCACCGCCTTCCGCGATCTGGTCCGGGAAATGGTCGAGGCCGACCTGCGTCTGGCCGCCAGCGGGGACGATCATCACTGATCTGCCATCACTGATCTGCCATCACCGATTTGCCAACGCTGAACTGCCGCACCGGTCCGCCGGTGCCGGTATGCCATCCCTGAGCCGGCTGACCTGACCCCGCCACCGATGAGGCACTGTCCATGACCATCGGAGCGACGACCCGAAGCGAACCGAAGACCGCGCTGATCTTCGGCGTTTCGGGTCAGGACGGCGCCTATCTTGCCCAGCTGCTGCTGAACAAGGGCTACACGGTCCATGGCACCTCGCGCGACCGGGAGATGTCGGGCTTCGCCAACCTGCGGCGGCTCGGCATCTTCGGCCGCGTCGTGCTGCATTCGGCCGTGCTGACCGACTTCCGCAGCGTGGTCGAGGTGATTGCCCGGGTCCGCCCGGCCGAGATCTACAATCTCGCCAGCCAGGCCTCGGTCGGACTGTCCTTCGAGCAGCCGGTCGAGACGCTGAACAGCACCATCAACAGCACCATCAACATCCTGGAAGCGATCCGCTTTCTCGGTCTGGACGCGCGCTTCTACAATGCGTCGTCCAGCGAATGCTTCGGCAACACCGGCGGGCCGGCCGACGAATCGACCCCCTTCCATCCCCGCAGCCCCTACGGCGTGGGCAAGGCGGCGGCCTACTGGGCGGTCGCCAACTACCGGGAGGCCTATGGGCTGTTCGCCTGCTCCGGCATCCTGTTCAACCATGAATCGCCGTTGCGTCCGGTCCGCTACGTCACCCAGAAGATCGTCCGCGGTGCCGCCGACATCGCCGAGGGCAAGGCCGACGGCCTTGATCTGGGAACGCTGTCGATTGCCCGCGATTGGGGCTGGGCGCCGGAGTATGTCGACGCCATGGCCCGGATGCTGTCCCTGGACGAACCCCAGGATTTCGTGATCGCCACCGGCGAGGCGAACCGGCTGGAGGATTTCGTCGCCCAGGCCTTCTCCTGTTTCGGGCTGGACTGGCGCCGTCATGTCCATGGCAATCCAGACCTGCTCCGCCCGTCCGACATCGCCTTCAGCGTCGGCAACCCCGCCAAGGCCGAGCGGCTGCTGGGCTGGCGCGCCGAACGCCGGATGGCCGACGTGGTCGCCGGGCTGGTCGATGCCGAGATGGCGCGCCGCGCCGCCGATTGATCCCGATCCAAAATCCCGTCCTGTCCCCCCATCCTGTCCGGAGAGCACAGTCCATGTCGGCCAAAAGCAGGCTGGTCATCAATGTCGAGGTCGACGACCGAACCGTCCTGTTTCCCGATGGCAAGTTCCTGTCCCACATCGCCCTGAGCGAAGAGGACATGGCAGGCGACGGCGCCGTCCGGCTGGAAGGTGTCTTCCTGTTCAACGAAAGCCGACTGGGGCCGGAGGTCGCCACCCTGCCGGTGGAGGATGCGCGCGAGCTGGGACGGTCGATCCTGGACGCGGTGTTCCAGGGACGGACCCAGCATGTCCTGTCGGAGACCGCCAAGGTCGCCGTGGTGTTCAACCCGAACGGCTTCGTCCTGCGCTTCGGCGAGGGCGACGCCCTGCGCGAGCTGTTCATCGGCTCCCCCGCCATCATCCGTCTGGCCCAGGGCATCCTGCGCATGGCGGACCGGCTGTCGGCCCTGCCCCCCCACTGACGGTTTTCCCCGCCCGAGGGCCCGTTCCGGCGTTACGCACCCAAGCCACGCACACGGGAGCGGAACAGGTCGTACATCTGCCCGGCATAGCCCTCCCAATCGAGGAAGGATGCCGGTCGCGACATCGCCGCCGAAATTCGGGAGGAGATCCGGGCGCGGTAGGCCGGATCCCCGGCAAGGCGGCAGGCGATGTCGACATAGCCGGCAACATCGCCGGCAACCAGCTCCCCGAGGTCCAAAGCCTCCAGCAGGGATGCCCCCATGGCGGAACGCATGGTGGTTCCCGCCAGCGTGACGACCGGCATGCCAAGCTCCAAAGGTTCGATCAGCGACGTCGAACCGGAGAACGGGAAGCTGTCCAGGCAGATGTGGAAGTTGCGCATGCTGTTGCGGATGCCGATGCGGTTGAAGCCCGGCGTATCGATCAGGCGGACCCGCGATGCGGCGATCCCCCGCCCGACAAGCCTGTCGAGCAGATGCTGCGAGAACTCCTGCTTCGCATAGCTTGCGGACCAGGACGGCGCGAAAGGAAACAGGACGAGGCGGGTGGACGGGACACGGGCGAGGATATCGAACCATGCCTCCACGGTTTCCGGCGTCAGCTTGTACAGCGAGGCGACGGAGGTGAGCACCACCTCGCCGGGCGAAACGGGCAGGCCGGGCTTTCCTGCTCTGGCATCTCCCGGCATGGGCTCCGTCCCATGCAGGAAGCAGTGCGCCGTCGCCGGCAGCTTGACCAGCTCCTCGGTATAATGCTGCTGCGGGAACGGGTCGCGCTCCAGCCCGGCGGACGACACATAGAGGTCCATGGCGGCGAAGCCGGTGGTGACCACCGATGCGATGCTGACCGTCTGGACGCGTGCCAGCCGGTGGGCTGCCAGCGTCGCCGAGATCGATGGGGAACCGGTCAGGTTGGAGGCGAAATACAGGACATCCAGCTCATCGCGCCGGATGAGGTCGACCATCTGCCCGATATTCTCCGGCAAATCCACGATCCGCGCGACCTTGGCGACCGTATCGCGCTCGAACCGCCCGCTGGCCGGCTCCACGACATAGACCGTCACTTCGGTGTCGGCGGGCGGATTCCGGAGCAGAGGCAGGACGCAGAAAAGCTCCGGCGTCGGCAGGAAGGTGAGGAGGAGGATGCCGACACGGATGGTCGCGCCGCGCCGCGGCGGCAGGCTGTGCTCCAGGGAGTAGCCGAGATGGCGCAGGGCCCACTCGACGATCCTGGCGCGATGCCGGGCGATCGGACGGAAATTGCGCTCGCTGAAATAGCTCCCGGTCGTCGTCCCGGAGCGGACGAAGGCGATGGCCGCCTCCGGCCAGGGTCGACGTCCCCGGCAGGCCTGCAGTCCACGGTCGAGGTAGCCGAGCCAGGCCAGCTGGAAGTCCGCGTAGCGCTCGGCCTCCCCCGGTTCCGAGAAGAATGCGGGAGTCCGGCAGGCGGCCTGGACGAACGCATCGGCCAGGGCCACCGGAAGGAGGTCGAGATTGAACCGGGCCAGAAGCCGGTGGGCGGGCTTGAGCAGCATGGCGGCGAGCTGGCAGGCGATGTGGTCCTCCCGCTCGATCCCGTCGCGGAAGACCTCTTCGAGCAGGCCGCAGAACGACCGCTCCGCCTCGTCCAGCCTTGCGGGAGCGGGGGCCGCCAACAGGCGCGTGCAGCGGTCGAGCAGATCCGGCGGGATGGCGCGGAGCTGCCCGGCCGTCATGCGCGCAAGCTCCATGGCGAGCCCCAGCCGTTCGGACGCCGCCGCTCCGCCATCGAACCGCGCGACCGCCGCCATGGTCTCCTCTGGGGCCTCCTCCAGGGATGACGACGCCGGCAGCGCCTGAGGCTCCGGCCGGACATGCTGCGGCTCCGTCGGCTTGATCACCTCCAGCACTGCGTGGACATGGACGACCTGATCGGGCGTGGCGCTGCTGGAGAAGGACCTGATCCGGAAGGCGCCGCGGAAGCCGTATTTGCGGCACAGGTCGAGATAGGGCGGGTGGTCGACCGAATAGTACAAGAAGGAATTCGCATTCCAGTAGCTGACATGGGTGGGATCCTGGAAGGCCCCCCGCCCGTCGGTCGACGGAACCCGGAGATCGACGGTGGCGCCGCCGCGGCATACGCGCCAGATCTCGTTCATGGTGTGAAGACGGTCGGGCAGATGCTCGATCAGGTCATGGGCGCGCAGATGGGCGACGCTGCCCGTTTCGAAGGGAAAGCGTCCGGTGAGGTCGCAGACGAGATCGACGCCCGGGCCGGGGGCCACATCGACACCGACGAAACCAGCGGGCTTGCGATCGCCGCAGCCGAGATCGACACGCAGACCGATGCTGTCACGGGACATGATGGCGGAGCCGTGGGACATGATGGTTGAAGCACTTCTCGGAAGTTGGGTGCCGGACAGGGTGGCGGGACCTGCCGTCATCGGCGGATGAAGCGGTTGAGAAACACCCGGCCGGGATAATCGACATAGCGCAGGGTCAGCGGGCCGTCGCTGGCCGCGGTGACTTGCATGAAGTTCAGCCCGGGCACATCGTCGAACGGCCGATAGGGGATCACCGGCAGGCGGACCGAGCCCTGCTCTGCCCGGAATTCCGGAAAATGGCGGTACCGGATGGTGTAGGTCGTGCCGGCCACCGCCTCGATCACCAGACGGTTGCCGTGCCGATGCCAGGGCACCTGCGGGGTCACGATGCCGATGTCGGCATCGGTGCGTCTCATCAGGACCATTCCCGGCACGCCCACGTTCAGCAGATCGCGCAAGGACTTGTCCATCTGGGAGAAGTCGAACCCGGCAACGACCTCCCAGCCGCTTCGCGACATCATGTCCATGGTGGCGCGCGACAGTGCCACGACATGGCTGATCCCTGCCGCCGAACAGGTCTCGAAAAATCGCTCGGGCGATGTCTGCGTGCCGTTCAGCTTCAACAGACGCGCCATCGACAGCTCATGTTCGAGGGTGAAGGTGTATTCCTTGGTGGCCAGTTCGATGTCACGCTTCGGCAGCAGGTCGTCGGTCATGAACCAGAACCCGCGCATCCACAAGTCCGGATAGGCCTGCTTCATCGCCTCCGAGTTGCGGACCGTCTCGACGGCGATGCGCGACCGGTCGGGAATCGCCGCGAAGAAGGCATCCAGCGCGGGGATCTGCGGGCGCGCGGCGATCCGGACCAGCGGGAAGGCATCGCTGACTTCGAGGGAGTAGCGCAGGATGGCGTACCACCGGTCCCGGACGGAGGCGACCCCGCTCTCGGCAAGCGACAGCATCGACTGGCTGAGCGGAATGCAGCAGTAATGATTGTCCCGCATGCGGTGCGCGCCGATGAAGCTGATCAGCAGGCACAGCGCATTGCCGGTGGCGCAGGCATAGGCGATGCCGATGGCCATGAACAGCAGGTCGAAGCTTTGGAAGTCACTGAGGAAGAAGAAGCGACGGCTGGCATAATAGGCGAAGAAGCAGCTGGCCCCCAGCAAGGCGGCGGCCGGGTCCTGGTTCATCCAGGCGCCGGCCATCAGTGACACCGCCACCGGTCCGGCGGCCACGATCTCATCGAGAACCGGCAGGCGGCCCCTGAGCACCTTCCCGCCATTCAACGCAGCCCCGACATCGCTGCTCGCAAACCGGCAATAGCGCACCGTCTTGGCGAAATAGGCGAAGCCCGCCTTGGAAAAGCGCAGCAGATGCAAGGCCAGCCCAGGCAGGACGCCGAGGATGAGGTCGCCCGCATCTCCATGCTGAAGCGCCCAGACCAGCAGGGCCGGGCCGGTGACCGCGGCCGTCAGCAGGGACGCCATCAGATTGGCCATCGCCAGCAGCGACCAGAGCAGGGCCGCGGCAAGCGTGTTTCCGGAAAAGGCCAGGAAGAGAATCATCAGGACCGGCCCATACCACAGGGTCTCGGTCTTGCCGCCGCCGCTCGTATAGCTGAAGACGATGACGGGGGTCGCGGCGAAGGCCAGGGCAGCCAGCGGCGCACCGTAAACCGTGAAGCCGAGCGCCACAGCCAAGGCGGTGGCAGCGATGAACAGCCCCCAGCCCAGAGCGTTGACGGCACGGTCGCCGAGACGATGCAGCAGGCGGTAGGTGACCGAACTGTTCCCGAAGCGCTCGCGCATCGTCAGGCCGAACGCATCGCCCCAGGTGTAGCCGTAGCGGCCGTACAGGGCGAAATTGGAGGCGATCCGGCGATAGGCGGGACGGATCAGCGTGTCGATGTTGCTGAACCCCATGAACTCATCGTCGCGAACCCCATCCCCGTTCGGACGCAGCACCGCCACCATCCGCGCCAGCGTCGCCGGCGTGCGCAGCACCGTCAGGATGGTGAAGAAGCTGAACAGGCAGGCCGCCGCCGGGACCGCACCGATCGCCAGACGCGACGGACTGACGGACGTCGCCGCCTTCAGCCAAGCCGGCAACCGCGCAAGGACTGACACAAAAACTTTCATGAGGATTGCTCTCGGCAGGCGCAGGAGGACCGGCCGCTCAGCCGACGAGACGGCAACTTGGCCGGCATCGTTCCGTCCGCTGAACCCGACACTCAACAATCAACTTGTAGCTGCTTTTGCACCTGATTGCATTCTTTCAGGAAGCTGCCCGCCACCGAGCAACCGCAAGGGAGACTGCACAAACAAAGAAGGGGCGCCCTTGCGGGCGCCCCTCCCTTTTTACCGAGATGCTTGGTCCCGATCGCCGGATCAACCGAGGTTGATGTCGGAGAGCGAGAGCACCGTGCTGTTGTAGACGCCGAGCAGACGAACCTCGGAGGCGGCCACCTG
>Ga0206116_1000061_pt1 | contig 189674 bp, 178 predicted proteins | sample 3A1Ametagenome_FD_178000 | JGI IMG/M metagenome (GOLD analysis project Ga0206116, IMG submission 178000) | Enriched microbial communities from leaf-cutter ant dump, University of Wisconsin, Madison, United States - 3A1A | ecosystem: Environmental > Terrestrial > Nest > Insects nest > Nest dump...
GTCTGTCATAACTATGTAATGTTTAAATTTAATAAAAAGTTATCGCCGAAAAATTTTTTGAGCTTGTAATTGCTCAAAATTTTTCAGAATAACTTTTCAACTTACACAGTTTGTGAGATACTACCTTTCAAATCGAGTGCTAAATTCATTTATTTCATACTTGATTCCCTTTTTGTTTGGGTATATAGCTGCTAATAAAACACTATCACCAATTTTCCCGCTTAAGGCAATAAGGTCACAATTATTTCCACTTTCAAAATCACTACTCAAAGAATCATTTTCATTAAACTTATACTCTTCACCTTTTCTAAACCCTGTCAAAACATATAGGTTTACTTTGTTTGATCTATCAATTCTGAAACAAACATTACAATTAGGATAATTTTTCTTTATTGTGTATTTAAATTGACTTTCAAACTGTTTTGTAGGACTACAGCCTATAATAAACATTAACAATAATATTTTAATTAGTATTTTTTTCATAACTTTAGTTTATAGGGAATGTGACTCTTGGTCCCCAAAAATTGCCATAGCTATCGGGTTGTATAAGATGATCATATTGCCATCCAGTCATTTGTATGGTTGCTGAAGTTCCAGATCCATTTATTCTTGCAGGGTAATATGAGCGTTGGCCAAAATTATATCCTTGACTATTTAACTGAGATCGCACTGTATTCATTCTATTTACTACTGGACCACGAAACTCCATATCGTTGATATCTGCCTTTGCTCCACCTTCAGCGACGTTTGTATGCAATATTTCATGTGTGAAAACCATTCCAAAGCCCATGGTTCTATTATCGACACCATGAGAACCCTCAATAAAATTATTTATTTCAGTTGGACTAATATTAATGAAGTTACCTCCTAATGTTTGAATCCCATTTTTATCAGTTACTTCTGATTTGTTTCCAATTCGAGCGTTAGCTGTTTCTTTGCTATTTATTGCGAAAGAAAGGATTAATCGAGCTTCTGAACTGCCAGTTTGGTTTCCTTCTTTATCAAGGCTGATGATTGCATTTCCATCTGCATCTTTCTCATAATCTAAAAAACCTCCGGACTCTTTAAAAGTCATTCCGGTTATTGTATTTAAATCATTAATAATACTTTGGACAATTGAAGTGCCATTGTCTTTATCATATTGTATTAATTGAGCAATGTTAATGCTATCTCCTTTTACATCCGTAAAATAATTGGGATTATTAGCAGCGTAACTGTAGGGAGTTATGTTTCCATATTTTTCCGCAAATCTGTCAATTTTACTAAATCTACCTATAGCCGGATCATAATCACGCCATCCATATGCATAAACATTAAGATCTAATTCATCCTGAAGCTCCTTCCCATTATACTTATACTTATACGGATTATTCGCCACCGGTGCAATGATAACCCCCTGAATCGGGTTGGTTGTAAAACCATTGGCCTGGTATTCCTGATGTTTCAGGCCGAAAGGATAATAATGGGATTGCTCACTGTTATTTGTTTTGTGGCTTCGCCTTTTTTTTGGTGTTCGCGAACCTCGTTCCTCGGTTTCATCCAGGATTTTCAGGTTTCCGGTTTGCGGGTCTTTGGCGTAGCTCAGTCTGACATTGCCAAGGTGATCGGTATAGTTGTAAACGTAGTTAAAAGCATAATTCGGATTTCCGGGTGTAAAACCGGTGTTGGTTGCTTTCACATAACCCTCCGCATGCGGAAAGAACTCAAGCAATAGCTGGTTGTACTGGAAGCCATCCAGATAATCGGTTGTCCTTATGCTTGCACCGTTGGTCACTTTCTTCTGTATTTGAGTTGATTATTCACGAATCAGTTAAAATGCTTTTATCTTTCATCAACATTGTTTTGTGAATATAATTTAATTTCATTTTTGACATTCCCATTTATTGTGAATATTCATATTGTCATTTAAACCTCCCACCAAAGTCATTTCTATATTTTCAGATTTCAAATTTACAGTGGGTCTCAGTCCATAACCTTTTTTATTTATACAAACAGTATATTCCCCATTGAAATATTTATTACCTGAAGTTTCGATTTTTAAATTTAATTTTTTTTCGTCTATGTACCATTTGGCCTTTTTATCATCTAAGTTTTTATTTTTTCCGGCATAGTTGATAGGAATGATACAATCATTTCCTTTTTTAAAAGTAATTATATTAGAATTTAAGTGTAAGTCGTTAATTACATCAAATTCTTCTCCCTCATATTTATATTCAACAATAACCCAAAGTTGTAGTTCACCATTATTAAGGTAGTGCTCAATACTTGAAGTGCATGAATTAAAAACAAAAAGTATTAAAATAATTATCTTCAGTTTCATCTTTTTAGTTATTTATTGTTTTGGACCATCTTTTATATTTCTTTCGATTTGTTTTTTAATTTGTTCGAAATCCCATTTTTTCTTTCTATCATCATCGTCCAGATTCTGATATTTATTATAAAAATGATAAATATCAAGCCCAAATCTTATAAGAGCTGGGTCTCTTGATTCATCAAATTGTCTTCCCTGAGGTACTTCTCCTTGTAGAATTACGCTTGTCAAACTTATAAGATCAGCAGTATTTAAATATTCAGATGGAATTACACCATCTTTTAATGCCAAGTTTAATATATTAGACACTTCATTTTCTAAAACAGAAAGATTACTTCTGGCTTTTTTATTATCCGACCAAATGAGAGAAGAAGCTGCAATATTTACGACAAGATCCGCAGCCATAATAAATGATAAGCTTTTAGCCGATACACCTGATTTTCCAATTCCTGTGTCATTCATTCCTAAAATTCTCTTCTTAAACCTACGGTCTGTACGTCCAGATTTTGTTATATTTTTTATCTCGGAACCAGATTTTTTGTATCCGCCATAATTAGAATCATTATTTGCTAAACCAGAAATGGCAATTGATCCAATTGTTGTATTTATTCCTATACCGTTAGTCCAATTTTTTGGATTTTCATTTACTGCAGCAAATTTATTTTGAGTGATTTTCGTCATGTTCTTCATTTTATAAGCTACAGTTCCATTTGCTCTAATGACAATTCTTGCCTCAGTATGATCCAAAAACTCCAACCCTTCAAGCTCAACTCCTGCAATAACCTTATTTTCAGAAAAATTATACACACTCTGGTAAGCATAGGAATCACTTAGAAGATCAATATTAAAGAACCTACCAATATCCGGCATATAGTTCCGCCATTTGAAAGAATACCAATTTAACCCAAGTTCGTCTTGTAACTCCTGATTTTGGAATTTATACTTAAACGGATTATTTGCCACCGGCGCAATGATAACCCCCTGAATCGGGCTGGTTGTAAAACTGCTTGCCTGGTATTCCTGATGTTTCAGACCAAAGGGATAATAATGTCTATTCTCTGAATTTTCTAAAGTAGTTCTAATTTGATTTGAAAGCACTTAACCTACACTGTTTTAGTTATTATATTTTCACCAAATTACAGTCCAATATACTATAATTCTTTTCTCTCTGTTCACTGCAATTCCTCTCGAAAATCCATTCTTCCATTTATCGGGCATTTGCGGATTGGGTTTAAGGTTATACTTTTCTGAAAATTTTCCACTTTTCGCATCAATTACATATATATCGAAATTCTCATCCCAAAAATCCTCTCCTGTATATTCCTGATAATCAATAAAATTCGGAATGGGGTATTTCTCTTTCAAACAGTCTTTATTTATCAGATTACTATCGGTTATTGTGACATTTTTATATTCACTTTTGGTTTCCGGTGTTTCAAACATATTGACAATTAACAAACAAGAATCTTTTTCTATATTGTATTTAATTATATAGTTATTTCCAATATTATTAAGTGCTTCTTTGATGATTCCAGTGGATGCGTTCAACTCAACCAGATATAAACCAATATCATTTTTGTCTTCATCTGTAACCCGCAAAAGGCTCCCTAACTTAGTTTCCATTTGGTTAGGAAAATGATTGGTGAAATACAACCCAAATGTTTCATTTTTATATGTCTTTAGGTCTTCGTTGATCTCAACCCTCGAATGATCAGCACATGACACAATAATAAATACGATAAGTGTCAATAAATAACTTATTTTCATTATTTCATTTTAGTTCCTGTAAAAAAATCAACTATTATTCGTAGAACAGTGGAAGTGTTTGAGACTGTATTATTGGTAACCGGTTTTCTGTTTTCATAATAAACGGCTGTTACTGAATTACTTTGACCATATGGTTTTGTTAATTTATAATCAGTAGATTTGAGTGTACTATATGAATAAATTTCATTCCTTTCTTTAATTATATTCTTTGTGTTCATATCTTCCGTTTTAGCATATGAAATTTTTGAATCTCCTATTTGCTCTATATTATTGTCGGTGTGTGTAATGTTCTCGCCTGGACCAAAGCTTCCTTTCAAATTATTTACACTTTCATGTATAGTAACCTTTTCTGCCTTATCATAACCGTGGTCTTTCATAAAAGATTCAGAATTTTCTCCAAAACTAACCGCAGTGTAATTCCCCTTTTCTGTGTTAACATATAGACCATCTACATGAAAATGATCTCCTAACATATCATCTTTTCCTATATTCTCATAATCAGCAATTTCTCCATTCATTCCAATCTGAAACCTCTCTGCTTGGGACATTGTTGATAAGTCACTCACATTATGCACATAATGAACCTCACCAGTTTTATTGTTTACAAACCAATCTTCTCCACTTCTTCCATCAGGATCAATAAAATAAATAGGATTATCAAAAGCATAATTATAAGGAGAGTGTCTTCTCATCTGTTCTGCAAGCGGGTCGTAGTTCATCCACCTCCCAATTGCCGGATCGTAATTCCTTGCGCCGTAGTCATAAAAGTTAAGCCCCAATTCATCCTGTAACTCCTTCCCGTTATACTTATACTTAAACGGATTATTTGCCACCGGTGCAATGATGACGCCCTGTATCGGGTTGGTCGTAAAACCATTTGCCTGGTATTCCTGATGTTTGAGACCAAAGGGATAATAATGACTTTCATCAAGGATTTTCAGATTCCCGGTTTGCGGGTCTTTGGCGTAGCTCAGTCTGACATTGCCAAGGTGATCGGTATAGTTGTAAACGTAGTTAAAAGCATAATTCGGATTTCCGGGTGTAAAACCGGTGTTGGTTGCTTTCACATACCCCTCCGAATGTGGAAAGAACTCAAGCAATAGCTGGTTGTACTGAAACCCGTCCAGATAATCCGTTGTCTTTATGCTATTGTCGTTGGTCACTTTCTTTTTCACTATTACATAATATTATATTTGTAATTCAGTTTTTCATGTTTTGCTCTATTATACATTGTTCAATGTCAAAATCTTGAAATTTTTTTATGGTGACTTTCCCTTTTTTACTCTCAATGAGAAATATCAGAGATTCTCCTGTTGCCCAATTTCTTTTGCTGCATTCTTCTATATCCTTTTCATCTGTATTTTCTAAATATTTAATATAGTTATCCAATCCACATTCTTCATATTTTAAACTTTCTGTTATTTCTTTCTGAAACCCAATTATATTATCATTTGAAAGCAAGCAACCATAGTAATTCCAGTCAACCATGTTACGATATTCAATTAAAGTGAAATTCTTTGCTCGTGTTAATCCGTTTTCTTTAAAAACAGTATCTCTGGTATTATTTATATATCTCAAATACTGCATCAGAAAATCATTTTTTAGTTGCTCCTTTGAATAAAACCTGTTATCCTCTTTAATGATAGAGTTCAAAGATGAACTGCAATTAGTAAATATTAACAATGGAATATAAAGTAAGAATCTTTTCATTTGTAAGAATTGTTTAATGAATTGGGATTTAGCAATCTGTAGTTGTATTTTACATTTTGTTTTCTCATCTGAATGATAACCCCTTCCTTAAAGTTATATAAATTCGTGGGTACAGGTTGATTATAAAATAAGCTGTTACCATCACTATCTATTATTTTAGATGGTCCATAGCCATTTGAAGATGATGAAGTATCAACAACATAATGAGTTCTTAGGGGTAGCCCAGATTCTGATCGAATCATATTTTCTATGTGAGTTGCAAATTTTTCCGAACTGCTAACTATTTGCCCGTTAGGCAACTTAAACCATGGGGGGCGCGTTCCCTTTCCATTTATAGAGTAATCAATTCTATGAGCCAACTCGTGTCCCAAAGCTATGTAAAATGGTGATCTATAGGCTTTATTCCCTTCAACTGGTACTATTCCTCCTTTAAATTTTTTATTAACTTCTATCCGATTAGATGAATAAAACTTATTCACATTTCCCGTGCCTCCGAAAAAGACATTGTTTTCATCATTTGAGAAAAAGTTCACGACTGAAAAACCAGTATTCCCACTCCTTTCTAATTCGTTTAAACCAGCAACAATGTTAACAACATAGTCTGATAGTTCAACAGTTTCGTCAATTGTCACCCATTTTCCATCTACCTGTTGTTGAGTTTTTCCATTTTCATATCTATATTTTTTCCTTTCTTCCCCTTCATTATCCCAAATATATATCCACTCACCATTTATATCAATAAATCTTACAGGATTATTAGCTACGTAACCATACGGCGAAATTGCTTCATATTTCTCAGTTAACCTATCTAAATTGAAGAATCTCCCTAAAGCCGGGTCATAATTCCTTGCACCATAATCGTATAAATTCAGGTTTAGTTCGTCTTGTAATTCCTTGTTATTAAAAGCGTATTTAAACGGATTATTCGCCACCGGTGCAATGATAACCCCCTGAATCGGGTTGGTTGTAAAACCATTGGCCTGGTATTCCTGATGTTTCAGACCAAAGGGATAATAATGGGATTCATCAAGGATTTTCAGGTTTCCGGTTTGAGGATCTTTGGCGTAGCTCAGTCTGACATTGCCAAGGTGATCAGTATAGTTATAAACGTAATTAAAAACATAATTGGGATTGCCTCCAAGCGAGAGATTAGTGGCTTTTACATAACCTTCGGAGTGGGGAAAAAATTCCAGAAAATTTTCATTGTACTGGAAGCCATCCAGATAATCGGTTGTCCTTATGCTTGCACCGTTTGTCACTTTCTTCTGTACTTTCCCGCCTGCGGCATTGTAAAGATACTCAATTTTTTTGGTTGAGCTCCATTGAATTTCTATGGGCAGATTCAAATGATTGTAAACAATATTTGTAATTCCTTTATTCCTGTCCTTCACCATATTTCCATTCAGGTCATACTCATAATCGTCCAATGCCGGATTGGTGTTGCCGTCGTCAAAACCAAAATTGCTGTTTGTGGAATCCGACACTCTTTTGAGTCGGTTGGAATCGGTAAAATAAGTGTATTCCAGATCATCTGCAGGGAAGGTCCCGGTCGGGCTGTCGTCACCCGAATAACGTTTCAGGCTTGTGATGTTGCCGTTCAGGTCATAAGAGAGGTATTCGTCAAAGGTCTGAGGCAGGGGAGTAATTGAGTTCGGTTTCTGGTAGTAAGCGTTTTCCAGCCGGTTGAGCTCATCATAATCGTAGCCGTAACCGCGCAGGATATTGTCTGAGGCAGTACGCCAGTAGGTTTCGGCTATATTGCCGTTGAAGAGCGGCTGCACATCTGCACCGGATGATTGAAAATATCCGGCAACGGGTTCATTGTAGTTGATTTTGAATGCAAACAGATCAACAGGCTGTCCGGTTTTCTGCAGCTGTCCGGTGTCGTTGATATCTGTCAGCCAGCCGCGGATGTTGTAGCGGTAATCCACCTGCTGCAGTGAGGGCTGTCCCGACTGTCCGCCCACGCTTTTTCCAATCAGCCGGCCGAGTTCGTCATACTGATTGACCGCTATCTTTTCTTTCGGATTCTGGTTTACTTTTTGGGTCTGTTCCATAAGGCGTTCCTGCGGACTGTAGGTGTATTCATCCACGACCGTTATGACCGGTGCGTTTGAAGATCGCTTGTGCAGTGTGGTGCTTTTTGTAACCAGCCCCCTGAAGTTGTATTCATTCTCTACGGTGGTCTCACCGTCCAGATGGTTCTTCTTCAGAGAATAGCGGAGCCTTAATTTACTGTCATAAAAATAATAGTTCTTTTCCCAGGTATCGGTACCGAGGATTCTGACCATTGAAGCCGTCAGTGCACCTCGGGTATTGACTTTGTTCTGTGCGGATACCGGATTTGAATTGATCAGACCGCCGACACCCGGAAAGCTGACCTGCTCAAAGCCGTAATTGTCATAATAGTTAACCGTATATATCTCGTCTATCGCGGTTGGGAAAGCGTTGTTCATGTACATGACTTCCAACCCGTTTTTGACAAAGCCTGCTTTGTCATTTCTTTTTTCATTGTTGTTGTCGGCTGCCGAGTTGATGAGGCTTTCAATCACGGACTTACTGCCGGTCGTAAGTCCGGTATAAACCACCCTGCCGAATTTGTCGTATTTGGTAAACAGCCATTTGTTGCCCGGTCTCAGGTTTGCATCCTGAGTGGCTACCAGTCTGTCCTGTTTGTCGTAGAGCATAAATTCAATTCCTTTGCCGGGCAGTTTCTTTTCGATCAGTCGGTTTCGTTTATCGTATTTGTACTGATAACAGAGTTCTTCCAGAATGTCCTGTCTGATAACCGGGTTAACGGCTGCCAGCGGAGGAATCACAAATGTCAGATTATCAAAGCTGTCATATACATAGTAAGTATCCAGTGTGTTTGTCCCCTGAAAAGTTCTTTTCAGGATGATCAACCCCAGCTTTGTTTTGTATTCCTCTATGGTATGTCCGTTTTCATCGGTGGTAATGGTTTTGTAGAGAAGGCCCGGTGAGAAACTTCCCCATTCGCTGAGTGTGGGTTCAAAATCACCGTTCAGGGATATCATGAACATCCGGATATTATCCGCAGCGCTGTTGGTTTGATAGCCGAACTGGATTTCATGTCCGTCCTGCAGCTTCCAGTCGTCTCCGGGGGCAGCCTGTTTCAACACTCTGCCGAGCGGTGAGCTTTCCAGTTCTTTTTCGGAATAAAAAATCTCTGTATTATAGGCGGTACCCGTTCCGTAATATCCGGTGTAGATTGAATTTGGATCGTCAATAAAGTTTCCGCTGCTTTGGGAAGCGGGGACAGGCAAATAGTCTCTTGTCTGTCTGCCGAATTCGTCATATTCAATTTTGGTGACGATGTCTTTTCCATTGGGCGTAGCCTTAACCGAAACGATTTGCTCGGGCCGCCCCAGACCGTCGTAATACTGAACCGTAATGACAGCTGAATTGGTGTCTGCTGTTTCGTTCAGATACTCAGTGGCTTTGATATAGTTCTTTGTTCCGGTTTGGGCAGAAAGTGAAACAGCGGAAAGTGAAACAGCACAAAGCAGGAAAAACAGAAACCATTTGTAATTCGCAATGGGAAGAAAAATTGTCGTTTTCATAATGAATAAACTTAAATGGTTACTGTTTAAAATTGTATTGAACTTCTTTCAGGACATTTCCGTCGGTATCTTTTACTGATATCAGTCTGCCAAAGTTGTCGTACTCATAGTATTCAGTTGTTCCGTTTGGCTGTGTGATTGTTTTGACGCCGACCAGAGGCTCGTAGGTGTATGCGGTAACCATACCGTCAACCGAATTGATCAAATCATAAAAGGATTCGGCCGACAACTGACCTGCATCGCTCAGGTTTTGAAGTGCGGTGACTGTCTGCGACGGCAGATTGGCGTTTGCAACACCTTCTATTTTGGCAATCGGATACTGATTGTCATACCCCCAGATCAATGAGACCGGGCTGCCGTCTTCGGTCAGGTACTCGAGAAGATTCCCATCGGTGTCGTATTTTGTGTAGGTGAGTTTACGGTCATCGTTGTTATTAATGTTGATTGAATTAAATCCTTTTTTTGTATGCAATTCTGTTGGCAGCAACAGATTTCCCGTGTTTTGATTCTGACCGTACTTCAAATGCTTTTCTAAATATTGTTTATCGCCTTTTGTCGTTCTTGTAATGACCGGCTCTGCAATACGGTTTGCCTCGGTGAGCTGCTGCATATAAGGTGACTGTTCAACTCCGATCAGGTCGGGCGGATAGGAGAATGTGGTTTCAGTTGTCCTCCCGTTGCTGTCGGTTATTGTTTCCTTTGATTTGAGCAGTTTGTTGGCCCCGTCGTAATAATAATCTGTGCGTGTTTCAAGAACTCCGTCATCAGTGTAATTCTTTTCTATGGAATAATCCATAAACTGACGTTTGGACTGGATGAAATATTTGTTGACACTGTAGCCTATCGGATCTGCCGATCCCCCTTGATCAAAGGGAGGCTGGCTACTCTGACTTATAATTCCTATAACTGCCAGATTATAGGCTTCCTTAGATTTGTCAAAAGATCCATCAAACTTATAATGATATTCTTTTTCGTATATTAAATTCAATTCATCGTTATAGGCCTTTTCATTTAGGAGATTACCATTTCCGAACCCGTTTGTGTAGGAGGTTCCTGGCAGTAAATCACCACCTAAATAGATTATGGGAGTCTGGTCAAGAACTATGTTATAATTATGAACCAGAAGCCCGGTATTTTTGTTTTGGGAATCAAAGATTCTTTTTGAAACAATGGGATAAGCTATTGGCAGGCTGTTGGAGAAATATAAATTGTTTAATGACGAGGATCCCAGGGTAGCGGTTGCCTTTGAATGATTACCTTGAAGATTTGTATATAAAGCGTAAAAAGATATTTCTGGCTTGGGAAACTCATGTACAGCATTTGAACATTCAAGACAGTCTATATCACCATAAAAGTATTCTTCCCGTGTCAGAATATTCCCGTCAAAATCTTTATTCGTAATTTCCTTAACCCTCATCCCGCCAAATGGAATGTTTTGTTGAATTGTTGTAGAGACAGTTGATTCATAATGAAATGTCACTGTAGCGCTCGTACACGGCCAATTAACCGATAATGTGAAATTATAGGTATGATTTGCCTGACCGTTGAAGAATTGAGGAGGATCATTTGGATGAAAGGTATTTATGAAAACAATAGAATCATCTGCAGTATCCGTTATTTTCAAAGTCCCGGTTGCATGCCCCGTATCTTCCAGTTCACAATATGGTGGTTCAATGGCTCCAACTGCACTTATAAGTTCAATGGTTTGATTGCTTGGCAAAGTAATAATTCTTGAATCTGTTACTGGAGTATGTGTAATATCGGTCTTAGTTGCACCAAGTTGTACGAGCCCTTGCTCACCCGGGATCACTACTTCGCCATAATATGAGTTTGCTTCATATTCAATTTCTGTCCAACCTTTGGTTGGGTAGGATATTTTCTTTAAAAGTCCGAAAACAGCATAGTCGGGGTTAGTTTCTCTATTTCCATCAATCTCAGAGAACACTTCTTGAATTTTGTTATATGGGAAATGCGCAGAGCCAATAGATGCATAGTTCTCCTGATTAAACCTGGAGACATCAGAAGGAACCAGATAATCATTTTTTTGCCCGTTAAAATATCCCCAATAATCTCTTGCAAACGAGAATCTGGATGGCAGTCTTTGCGGGTCAAAGTAATCAAATCGGAAAACCTCGCTCTGTGAAGAATCAGTAAAGTTTACTTTTTTTAGTTCATTCAGAAAGTACCTTTTATCATAACCTATGGGATGACAGTAGGAGCAGTCATTATCATATTCATCATCTGTCTCCACTTCTGAATAATCAAAAATAAATTTTGTTTTTGGCAGTCCTTTATGCTTAATAATCATTTCATTTAAAAGTTTTTGGTCGTACTCAAATTCAATTTTATTGTTATTCCATTCTATACTCTTAATATAGGATTCATGTCCCATAGTTTTAAACATGACCGGATCAGTTTTACCTTCGAGCGGGGCCTTTGCATAAAGCCCGAGATTGATATCATACATGGCTGATACTGATTGGGAAATACCGGTATATTTTTCGCTGAATCCAGTCCAATTATACTTAATAATAAGCTCCTCACCTATGGGCGATTCTATTTTTGTCAGGTAAAAGGCATTTTTTCCACCCAGTGTAAATGGTTGTGGATTTCCGCCTCTGACGCTTCTAGAGTCTGTATTATCATAAGCTTCGGGTCCTCCAAACCAACAAATTAATCCGTTTGGCAATATGATCTTAATATCACTTTCCTGATTATTGAAGTTTCCAAATCCTTCAAGAATAAATATTTTAACTGGAGAGGGATCAATCATAATGGCTTCGGGGGTTGTTGTTATAGCTTTTTGTAAATAAAATTTGCCGGTATAACCCAGAATATTAAAAGTGAATATGTCCGGTTGTAAATCATAAGTGGCAGAACCCGCAATAGATGAAAAGAAATCATTTTTTTGATTATGACCGTAGGTATATGGAGGTTGTGGAAAGTCCTGCGTATCATTATTCCCGGCCATTTCATCTGCAACATCCATTATCGTCCGTGTAATAACTCCTCCTGCGTTCAGGCTCCAGTCGATCCCCACGGAACTTTCATGTTTATCAATGTTTACTCCGTTTGAACTGTAATTTAATGTAATGGGAATTCTGATGCCTTTATAGTTAATTTCATACAGTGGAATTGAATGCTGCATCGTACCGGTAAATTCTCCTATTTCAAGTTTTCCGTATTGGGTCATCTCTGCAGCATTCGGAGTATTGGGAATCAAATCTCTGATCGGATCGTTTATTCCGCCTATTTGCCCAAACAAATTCATTGCTGTCAGGATTGCTGCTATAGTAAATATTTTCTTCATGATTTAATTTTCTTATTTATAGCTTTACTTACTTCCCTTTCTTAAGCACCTTCACCTCCTCGGTTTTCCCGTCAATAGTAATTTTGATGATGTACACCCCCGGCGGATAGCCCTGAAGGTCAATTGCGGTGCTGCGGTAGGGCAGTTCTCTGGTCTGCAGCTTTCTGCCGTTCAAATCAAATACATCTGCTTTGGCTTCTCTGAAGTCTTCGGCAATGACAATATTGGTGTACTGATAAGTAGGGTTGGGAAATACCTCAACTAATTTTCTGTCTTCAGTCGTTTTGTTTTCACTGCCTAATTTCACCACCCAGTAGTCGTTTCCGCCTATCGATGCCCGGTCTTTGTCATCCGACTTTTTGGAATCCGAGTTACCTGCCAGCAGATAACCGCCGTCTCTCATCTGTACGGCACCTTTCAGCTGATCGCTGCCCATGCCGCCGATGGTTTTCTGCCAGAGGCTTTCTCCTTTTGAATTGATCTTTATGACCGCATAGTCATTGACTCCTTTGCTGTCGGTTCTTCTGCCCAGTGTTTCCGAAGAAGCATAACCGCTGAGCAGATATTCGTTTTGATCTGTCGCTGCAACCGAAACCAGCACATCCCATCTGCCGATGTCATAGGCAGCATCCCAAATCGTATTGCCGTCTCTGTCAATCTCAAGCACCCAGAAATCTGTTCCTTCACCGTTGGCAGCTGTTTTTCCGCCGTCGGGATGTGGTTTTGAGTTGGAGCTGCCGGCAATCAGATAACCGTTTTCGGTTGAAATGATTTGTGCAAGTGAATCATCGCCGTCTCCGCCGTAAGCTTTTTGCCAGATTTCATTTCCCCGGTCATCAAGTTTAATCAGCCAGTAATCATTTTCACCGTAGTGCTGTACTGTTTTGCTGCCCGATCCCAAAGGTGAGTTTGAAGTTCCGGCAATCAGAAAGCCGTCTTCCAGAATCAAAATATCTTTCAGTCGGTCTGAAAAGGAACCGCCAAAGGTTTTTTCCCATTCAATCTGTCCGTCCGGTCTGAGTCTGATCACCCAGTAATCCATACTTCCTCGGCTTTCTTCTGTTTTGCTGCCGATTGTTTTTCCATCGCTGTCTTTGATCGGTGAGGAATCGGAACTGCCGCCGACGATGTATCCGCCATCCGCAGTCTGCTGTATGCTCTGCAGCTGATCGTTTCCGATGCCGCCCAGTGTCAGCTGCCATTCTTCTTTTCCGTCGGGGTTGAGTTTGAGTATCCAGAAGTCCATATTGCCAAAGCCGTCTTCTTTTTTGTCGCCCGATTTGGGTGAATCCGAGCTTCCGCCGAGGGTATAGCCGCCTTCTTTGGTCAGTGCAGCGCTATAGAGATAATCGCTTCCCGAACCGCCGAATGATTTCTGCCATTCCATTTTTCCTGATTCATCCATCTTCCAGAGGAAATAGTCCAGATTGCCCTGTCCGGCTTCGGATTTGGAGCCTGTCTTGCCGGAGAATGAACTGCCCGCCAGCAGAAAGCCGTAGTCGGGTGTTGCTTTGACATCATAGAGGTATTCGCTGTGGACTCCGCCCAGAACCTGCTGCCATTCGATTTTTTGCGCCCGGACATTTACCGAAAACAAAGTGGCTGAAATCAGCAGAAAGATTATTTTGAGGTTATTTGTTTTCACAAGACTCGATTTTAATAAAACGTTAATATTACTTTCTGACAATTTTAACAAATTAACTGATTTAAAACATCAGGAAAAAAACCCTTAAAAAAAGGGGGAATCACCCCTGATGAATGGGGTGAAAACACCTTTTTCAGATAATGTGTGTATTCAAAAGGGCAGATGATGAATCCGCTGTGAGAGAGGTCTTTTTGATTGTTGAATTTCCCCAAAAAGAGCCCACGCCGTTGTATATGTTTTAAGGAGTAATGGACAAATTTCAGGCTAAAAATGCTTAAAAGTCTTATTGTTCTTAGCTTTGAATAGAATCAAATGTTATGAATAAAAAAAGTGCTTTTACTGTAATAGTTCCCATACGAAGAAAAACGGATTCAAAAATGGTACTCAACAATATAAATGCAATAGCTGTAACCGCCAATTTTTAGGAGGAAAACGAACGGATAATGCCCAACTTTGGGACGAATACCAGAAAGGTAAATAAACCTATGCCCAGCTTGCCGAAAAATATAATTGTTCCATAAAAACGATTCAACGAAGGCTTGACCAACATACCATACATTCGGTCCACAGAAAGCACCGTAAGATTGTGGTGTTGATGGACACCACCTATTTTGGCAGAACCTTCGGGGTAATGTTGTTTAAAGATGCTCTTACCAAAGAAAATTTGTTGAAATACTACGTTAAATATGAAACGAACGCAATGTATCGACAAGGCATAGAAACCCTTCAGGCAAGAGGTTTTACGGTCTTAGGCATTGTTTGTGACGGCAGAAAAGGACTTATCCCTTTGTTTGGAAATATACCTGTTCAAATGTGCCAATTCCACCAATCAGCCATCATTCGGCGATATTTGACCAAAAGGCCCAAACTTCAAGCCGCTCAAGAACTATTGAAAGTAGTTGATTTAATGAAACAAACCGACAAAGAGTCTTTTGAAGGAGCGTTATATTTATGGTTTATCAAGTGGGAAAAATTCTTACAAGAACGTACCACCAATCCAATGAACGGAAAATCATTTTATACCCACAAAAGATTACGCAGTGCCTACAGAAGTCTAATCAACAATTTACCTTGGCTTTTTACTTGGTATGAACACATAGAACTCCATATACCTAATACAACCAATGCTATTGACGGACATTTCGCTGATTTAAAGAATAAACTCCGAAATCATAATGGACTTTCTAGACAAAGAAAAATGAAATTTATAGATGGATTTTTTAAAGTCTAAAAAGCAGCCTGAATTTTGTCCATTAGAAGCTAACGTCTAAAAAATAGCCTGAAATTTGTCCATTAAGCCTGTTTTAAGAACCTGTTTAAATTTCACCGAAAATAAATTTTCGGTCGGTGGGGACATCGACCGAGGGATGGGAACAGGCTCCAAACATTTGGTGAGTGTATCGAGACCTCACCTCCGGGGTGTACAAGCACCCTGCAAAATTAACTTTTATCCACTATCAGTTCAATGCCCGCCTTTTCTGCTTTGTATCTTATTTTTGCCTCGAGTTCATAAAAGTTCCAGTTTCGAATACTCAATTCCTGTTGTAACTCTTAAAAAAATTTACGATTCAAGGAATATGAAACTATCAGATTTCTTTAAGTTGGTTGAAGATTAAAATTTCGGTATAAAATATTGTCCTGATTGCAATAAATATAAATTCTATTTTTTTGGTAAGAATCCAAGTGGACGGTAAATCTTTAATTATTTTTTCGAGATATCCTTTCGGGTTTTAGAAATTGAGAAAGTCTTTGGTGATATTTTCTTCTTGTTTCTTCCGGAAAATGTGTATAGATCAAAGCCATTGCATCATATTTGGTTTCAGACTTAAAATCTTCAAGCATACAAACCGAATAATTCAATTCCAACCCGCTTTTTCTGCAAGCAGCATCGTTTTCTTTTTGCCCGAAGTGTCATGTCAAAAGAGTCAACCTTCCAACCGATCGAAGCTGCATAAACCGAGTTTTTGCCTTCGCCGTCACACGGAAAAAGTATGGTTCCCGTTTTGAGTTCAGAAAGTTTTTCTCTCAGATATTCATTGGGCTGTTCGCCGTAAATATATTCGTCGCCTCCAAATCTTTTGTCCCAGAAATGAGGTTTTAATGAGTCGATCATTTTGACCGATCTTTTTACTTTTTTATAATTTTCCCTTCAAATGTTTTCCCACTTTGTGTTACGCCTTTTACTCTATAAACCCCTTTTGCTAAACCGGAAAGGTCTATGATTTTGGAGGTTTCTGACCGGGTTTTTACGGTTTTACCTGAAATGTCATAGACCGTTATATTTTTTACGGGTTCTGTAAAGTTGAGGATGCCGTTGGTTGGATTGGGGTAGATTTCCATATTTTCAAAAGTTATATCATCAACGGATATTTGGGCAGGATAAAGCTTTACTACCCAATAATCAGAACTGCTCATCTCACCACTTGCATATTCAAAATATCCTGCTACGATATAACTGCTATCGGTGGTTTGTTGAATGGAATATGCATAATTATAGCCATTTCCTCCTAAGGATTTTTGCCATTCGATGTTTCCTGTATCATTTAACTTTGCTACCCAATAATCAGAACCACCATGATTTCCACTTACATCGCCATCATTTGAATTAGACTCTCCTGCTACGATATATCCGCCATCGGTGGTTTGTTGAATGGAATGTGCAGCATCCCAATCACTTCCACCCAAAGATTTTTGCCATTCTATATTTCCGGTACTGTTTAATTTTACTATCCAATAATCCATACTACCGTGATTACCACTTACACCGCCATCGTTTGACTCAGAATATCCTGCCACAATATAACCGTTATCAGTGGTTTGTTGAATGGAAGTTGCATAATCATGACTACTTCCACCCAAGGACTTTTGCCATTCTATATTTCCGATACTGTCTAATTTTACTATCCAGTAACCATAACCACCGTGATTACCGCTTACATCTCCATCGTTTGATTTAGAAGATCCTGCCACGATATATCCGCCATCGGTGGTTTGTTGGATGGAATTTGCTGAATCATAATTACTTCCTCCTAAGGATTTTTGCCATTCGATGTTTCCTGTATCATCTAACTTCATTATCCAATAATCAGTTAAACCATGATTTTCACTTACATCGCCATCGTTTGATTTAGAAAATCCTGCTACGATATACCCACCGTCTGTGGTTTGTTGAATGGACTTTGCATAGTCATCATTGCTTCCTCCTAAGGATTTTTGCCATTCTATATTTCCGACACTGCCTAATTTCACAACCCAGTAATCACAATCACCGTGATTTTCGCTTACATCGCCATCATTTGACCAAGAATATCCTGCCACTATATAACCTTCGTCTGTAGTTTGTTGAATAGAATATGCATAATCACTATCACTTCCTCCTAAGGATTTTTGCCATTCTATATTTCCGACACTGCCTAATTTTACTACCCAGTAATCATAATCACCGTGATTTTCGCTTACATCGCCATCATTTGATTTAGAAAATCCTGCTACGATATATCCACCGTCTGTAGTTTGTTGAATGGAAGTTGCTATATCAAAATCATTTCCCCCTAAAAATTTCTGCCATTCTATGTCCGGAGTTTGAGCCTGTGTCTGTACCATAAAACCAAATAGTATTACGATACAGATTGCTAATTTTTGTGTTATTGTTTTCATGTTTATTATTGTTTCAAAAATTACAAATTCAATTGTTTTTTCTATATCTCTCTGATTTTAACAAATGTAATAAGTTTATATTATTTTTATTAGAGTTTTTTAATTTGATTTTTTTAGTTCACGACAAAAATATTTTTATAAATTATAATCGGAAAATTGGTTTACCCCAAAACCCTAAAGGGAGTCCAATTTTCCTCAATTTCATCCTTCAGGATCGAGGTAAAAAATTGAGAAAATTCGGAGTTTAAAATTTTTGTCGTGTACTTTTTCATTTGATATTTCGGTAATGCCGGTTCCCATGGCGGCTGCAATTTCTTTGTATTGAAAGCCGTATTTGAGAAAAAGCCCGATGAGTCTTTTTCTTTTGGGGTCAAGCAGAGGCATTATCTGTCTGATTTGGTCGAATGCTTTTTGCTGTTTCTGCTGGTCTTTGAGGTGTTCATTGTCTTTTGATGGTTCGTATCCGGCCAGATAGTCCTGAAAGTCTTCATAGCTTTCGAGAGGTCTGATCATTCGGCTGAATTTATTTTTTGGGGTGGTGTACCAGGTTATGCAGTCCCGTTTGAATACCATCCGCAGAAAGAAGTATATGTGGCGAGGCGTTTCGATGGACTCACGGTTCAGCCACAATTTGAGAAAGGCGTCCTGGATGAGGGTTTCGACTGTGAATTCGTCTCCAATCATTTGTTTTCCGAGCCAGAAAAGAGATCTTCGGTATCTGTTGCAGATGTGGTTCATGGCTGAGGGGTCGTCATTTTTGAGCAGTTCAAAAACCTGGCGTTCATTCGGTGTTTGAGTCAGTGTTTTGGCAGTTTTCATGGTTACAGAATTGAGTAAAACAATTTGTGTGCAATACTTCGTGAGAAAGTGAAGGATGCTTAGAAAACGGCTGAATCAGACGCAACGGAAAAGGCGTGGGACTCAACTTGCCGAACAGAGGTACTGGCATACCAGGAAACGATAAGTGAGCCCACGCCGCGGTCGTGAGCAAAGTTACTTATCCTCTCGTTTCCTTTGAAAAGTGCCAGTTTTCTGTTCGAGATTCTAAGCAATTGCTTCAATATTTTATTCCTATTGGAAGTATTGCAATATGTTATTTGCAAGCAAATATAAGTAAATATTCCAATCATTCGCCATAGCGAACAGTAAATTTTTAATTATTTACTTGTTTTGATAAAATAATTGTGAATTATAGATGGCTAAAAAAATTACAAAAAAAGAACAGCTAAATAGGGCAAATGCTTTAGTCAATAAGCATTTATGTAATTTTATTGCCGATAAATTTTTGAGAGCATTTCGAGATCAAAGTGGCCTTGAAATTTCTCAAAATCAATATGCTGATTTGTGTGGATTGTCTTCGTCCACCATTAGCAAGTTAAAAACCATAGAGGGCTACGATTTACCAATTTCGACTATTTATAATATCTGTCGGCACGAACAATATTCACTAAAGAAGTTTTTTTCAGAATTTGAAGATAAGTATGGTGTAAACATACCCGGATAATTTACAAATTAGAGTTTATGAACGGGAAAAAAGCAATACCATATAAAGGATTTTGGGGTTTTTATAGGTGAAAAAGCAGAAAAGTTGACACTACCTTTTTAATGTTTATATCGTTGGCAGTTTGTAATTCGGGTTTACCGCTAAAAGTTTCATCAATATTGTTTTGTCGTATTTCAAGTAATCCTTTATTATTTGCAATTCTCTGAAAACATCACGATGACATCTTCTAAATTTTTCTTTATGGCAAAAAGGACAAATTGCCCTTCTGTCAGGGTTATAGTCTTTTATTATTAGGTCAAACATTTGAAGTAGTTGCATTGGGCTTGATGCGTTCAACTTACTTTGATAAAATTCAAGTCTGCCTAAAATTCCGTGTGAATATTCGCCATACAAATAATACCCTTCTCGTATTCTGTATGTTTGATTTGCTAAATAAGGTATAACATATTGTGAAATGTAGTCAGAAACATTCAAGCCATTTTGACAAATTATTTTTTCGCTCATTGGAACATCTACGCAACAAGAAAAATCATTTTCATAAACGTGCCAATCTACATTTTTTGGAAAAGCGTCGTTTGTTTCATACAGTTTTGGGAAAGCATAAGGATAGCCTTCACTACCCTTAATTTCCACTTCATAAGTTTCCCATATTTTACCTGTTCCGTCAATAATATCTAACGAACCTTTTAAAAATAGTTCTTCTTTTTCTTCAGCAACACTCAATTTGTCAAACAAATCGGGAACAAGTAAAATATCTTTTTCAAACTGCACATTTTTCATTATTCCGCATAAGGTTTTGTTGTGGGTGTGATAATAGTGCCAAGTCCTGCCGAAGCGTTTGAAGTTTCGTCTTTATCTTCACCTAACGGAAATCTATCGCTTAAATGTTTACGCCAAAGTTCAGTTGCTTTTTTGAAATTCTTTTCCTGTAATGCTTTGGTAGCATCATCAATAAAATTAGAAAGACAGATCATAAAATAGTCTTTATGTTCATAATTTGCCAATAGGTTTTCGCCCTTTGGTGTTGTTGGACGTTTACACTCAAACGAGGTTTTGAGTTTTCGCTGAACTTCAAGTAGTGTTTCTTTCAAAGCAATATCATCACGGTCTTTACGATAAACTGCATTTTCGGCAAAAAGTATTGTAATAATTAAACCGCTTGGCATAGGCTTACTTGTGTTTTCAAATTCACGATTGTCGCACCAACCTTTTCCATAACGCACCAACTTTCTTAGTTGAGGCTCTTTTTCGGCTATATCATTAAACCAATCGGTAAATTCCTTCGGATCACTATCAATCCAGCCGTCCCTTTTATGAGCAAGTTCGGGCGTGTCGCCTTTTTTGTAGTAAATAGGCTGGTCTATGTTATGACCATCGGCAAACAAAGTCCTAACACAAGTGTTTTTATCAATTGGGTCTTGATCCGTATGTCCTTTTACGGCATCATAAATCCAACTATGGTATGTAGTCGGAGTTGGTCTATCATTTGGCTCTTTATCTCCTTGAAAGTAAATACCGTCATCTACATCATAATAAAGAACTGTTTTTTCTTCATCTCCGACTTTAATTTTTCGTGGAATTGGGTTTATGATTGTGTCCATAGACATTGAGCCCTGTCCACTAAATTTGGGTTTTGTTTCATCAGGTTTGTTTTCTTCAAACCATTTTCTAACCTTGTTTCTTAATTCTTTACGAGAACCCTTAAGGCTTTTTCTACGAGCATCAGTCAATCTGATTTTGCCGTTGTATTCTTCAAAGTGTGTATTACAATTTGCCATAATGAATATTTATTTTTCGTGATACAATTTTTTACTTGTTAATTTTAAATCTATTTTTCCTTTGGTTTGGAAAGGCATGCGTTCAGTGTAGTATTTTCCCACCAAGTGTTTGCCGTTTTCATTTTCGACTAATTTCATAACTTCTGTTCCATAATGTGGGCAAAATCCTAATTCAAAATTACCTTCATTCAAATAGTTGTAGATAAGAGAAAATGTGCCATCTTTTTCCTTTACAATACTTGCTTCTATACTTGTAGATTTGGAGGACATTGTTCCGTCTTTCTTTTTAGTCCAAGAGTTTATCACTATATCAGAGCCATTTTGAACAATAATCTTTATATGCTCGAGCTTATCCGAAACAATTTCACACTTTTCATTTCTAAATTCATACAACAAAGTTCCTTCATATCTCCCTGAAAAATCAGGAATACAATACATCCAACAGAATGGTCTGATATTCCACAAGTAACTATTAATCAGGCTGAATAAACTACCAATGACAGCGAAAACTGAAACAGATATTTCCCAATGGCTATTTATATACTTGTTCGCTGTCATTAAGGAAATTCCCAAAACGACGCAGATAAATATAAAAGCACTTGGCTTTAAGTATCGTAAATTGAATTTTTCCATACATCAAGCTTATCCTTTAATCTTTCTCGGATCATTTCCAAAGCTGTCTTTCTCCCTGATTTTCCCTTCTTTGTTGTGAATTACTAATTCCGATTGCTGATTTTTGGCAATCTCTCTTGCTATGTTAATAGCTTCCTTTTGTGTAGGTACAATTTTTGTGTTCCTTTCGTTACCTTCACCTTTTACTGCCCAGCCTTTTTCGTGCGGTACTACATGTTGATTTTTTTTCATTATTACTATATTTAAAAATTATGACTGCGCCTATTTGCAGTCGAACGCATAGTTGCAAAATATGCACCAAACGATAAATTTGTCAACCAAATATGTAAACTGTCAGGATTTTGATTAAATTCGGTAAAAATGGCAGTAAAATAGATTTTTGTCAGTATGAAAGAATGTCATGATTAACAGGTGGCTGTTAGATAATGTCATTGTTCTTGTATTTTTGTAAACTAAAAGTATTAATTTTGCGTTGTAATTAAAAAAATGGATATGAAAGAGCTTTTTTCAGGACGTTTTAAATCAGCCCGTTTAATGAAGGGTTTTTCATTGCAGGATTTGGCTGATGCCTTGGATAATCAATTATCTCGTCAGGCATTGCATCGTTATGAGAAGGGGGAAGTAATGCCCGATAATGACAAAATCAATCTGTTAAGTAAGGCATTAGATGTAAACCCTGATTACTTTTTCAGAAATACCAAAGTTGAATTGGGTGAAATTGAATATCGTAAATTAAGCAAAATGTCACAAAAAGATGCTTCTGTTATCAAGGAAAAAACCAAAGAGTATCTTTCACGCTATTTAGAGTTAGAGGAAATTATAGGGTTGAATGTCGAGTTTGAAAACCCTCTTAAAAACTTTGGTGTCGTTACTTCTTATGAGCAAGTTAATGAAGCCGCCAATCAATTAAGAGCATATTGGGGCTTGGGTAGCGGAGCAATATTTAATGTTGTTGAGCTTTTGGAAGATAAAAGCATTAAAGTCGTAAAGTTAGACGTTGGCGAAGATTTTGACGGTTTACAAACTTTTGTGAACGGCACTATCCCCGTAGTTGCTTACAATGTGAAGAAAACCAATAAGCCCGACAGAATCAGGCTTACTCTTTTACATGAATTAGCACACTTACTTTTGACTTTTGGCGATATTACTTTAAAGCAAAAAGAAACTTTATGCTTTCAGTTTGCGGGTGCGATGTTACTGCCTGAAAAGACCATTAAAGAAGAGTTGGGTTCTCACAGAAATAAACTTTCAATAAATGAGTTGGGTAATGTCAAAAAACAATATGGTATCTCTATGCAGGCAGTGGTTATGAGAGCCAAAGATTGTGGTATTATCAACGAGCACTATACCAAACAATTCTTTTTCATAATCAAACAGATGAATTGGAAAGTTGATGAGCCTGTTGAATATCGGGGTGTGGAAGAAAGCAATCGTTTTGAGCAACTTTTATTCCGGGCGTTGGTAGAAGACCAAATTTCAATGTCCAAAGCGGCTTCATTGAACAATCAATCTTTGGCTGATTTCAGAAAAGAACATCAAATGGCGTTTTAATTTTTTCATCCTCTCTATGTTAAGCTATGAAAATGAAAATTGCCGTTACCGATGCCAATATCTTTATTGATTTGTATGATTTAGGATTGACAAAATCGTTTTTCAATCTTGAATTAGAAATACACACCACTTCTGCGGTTCTGTACGAATTGTATTCAGAGCAACAAGAAATACTTCAAGCCTATCGATCAGTTGGCAGGCTTACTGTTCATAATTTGCAGGAACAGGATTTCATTGAAATCTACAATGAGAATTACCCAAAATCTTTATCAGAAGCAGATAAGTCGGTGCTGTATGTTGCCAACAAAATAGATGCCTGTGTTTTGAGCAGTGACAAAACAGTTCGAAATTGTGCTAAAAACAAAGACATCGAATATCACGGTATGATTTGGATTTTTGATAAATTCGTTGAAACATCTGTTTTGACCAAGAAAGAAGCTGCAAGTAAATTGAAACATCTTACAGATTTGAATTTCATGTTTAAGTACAGTCCTCAGTTAGTCGCAGAAATTGAAAAACGATTGAAAATCTGGAAATAAATTTTTTCATATTCAGAAACAATGGCTTTAGCCAGGCGGCAGCCGCCAATCATTTCAATGGTGGAGTGAATAATTTTAGTTGCTTTTTTTAACCATGGAGTATACAAAGAAGATGTAAAGGATAGAATTAACCTATTGTGCATTCAGAGATTTAAAGAAAAAGATTGTTCATTTGCTTAGAAACCGTATATTTAATTGGTTGTCAAATCATTAAATACATGAGCGATCTTATTCAAAATTACAAAATTATTTTAAAAGAAACCTAAGGAAGCGGTTCGACGAAGTCAATTGACAATAACCTGCAGCCATATCAAAACTTCAAAGCAAATCAGAACTCTAAAACTTTCTGACTTGGAACTTGTTGTGCGTTAAATATTACTGCAGAATATATGTCGATAAACTCTGAATTACAGCTATTTAGAATGATTTCAGGAACCGATCCGGAAACAAAATAGAGAGAAGTGTGTACAATAAAATTAAAATTAATAGGTTAATAGAATTCTTAAAGTATATAATCTGGGGCGATACACTTTTTTTTAACTCCCTGTAATTGTTTTTCTTGTTATAAATCTGTGATTACCCTTGTAATCTATTAGTAATCATGGTGTTGGGTGTTGCTGATATTCGTTCTTTGTAACCAAATCGTAACAAAATCTTAACCCGCCTGTGATTTTGGTTGTGGAATTTTGCAGCTGAAAAACAAGAAGATGAAGAAATATATTTTGGGCCTGCTTCTTATGCTGCTGTATGCGGGAAGTCTGAACGCCCAAAGAGTCAAAGGTTCTGAAACGGTGCTGCCGATTACCCAGATGGCAGCGGAGAGTTTTATCAAATCACATTCCGGATCAGATATCACCGTTACCGGCGGTGGCAGCGGCGTAGGGATTTCATCTCTGCTGAACGGTACCACCGATATTGCACAGTCGTCGCGCAGAATCAAATTTGAAGAGCGAAAGAAAATCAAGTTCGCCGGCAACAACCTCAGGGAAGTCGAAGTTGCCTTTGATGCACTTGCCATCGTGGTACATCCGTCCAACAAAGTTTCACAGCTGACCCGCGAACAGCTGTCGGGAATTTTTACCGGAAAAATCAAAAACTGGAAGGAAGTCGGCGGCGAAGATTTGAAAATCATTCCTTATTCCCGCGAAACTTCTTCCGGAACTTATGAGTTTTTTAAGGAAAGCATACTGAAAAACAAAAATTTCATGTCGGGCATCATGAGCATGCCGGCAAATGGTGCGGTGATTCAGTCGGTAAGTCAGACCCGGGGTGCGATAGCTTATGTCGGTTTGGCATATCTTTCAAACAAGGTGAAAGCCATATCGGTTTCCTATGATTCGGGCAAAACCTTTGTAAAACCTTCGGTAAAAACCGCCAAAGACAAATCCTATCCGATTGTGCGGCCGCTCTATTATTATTATCTGTCAAAAGACGAGGCCAAAGTGAAGGATTTCATTGATTATCTGCTTTCACCTGCAGGTCAGGAAATCGTAAAGAAGACCGGATATGTAGCTGTCTATTAAATAATTCAGTAAATGGCACAAAAAAATATTCTCGGAAAATTCGCCGAAAAGTTCGCTGAAAGTCTGCTTACGGTCAGCGGCGCACTGACGACCGTTGCGATTTTGTTCATCACCATTTTCCTTTTCAAGGAAGGTTTTGGTTTGTTCAAGACACCCGCCATAGAAGACGGTTACGGACTTTATGTGAATTCAGAAAATCCTGTCAGTCAGCTGCGCCCGTTGGATGTCAAGAATATGTATGATGAGGAAATCACCAACTGGAATGCGGTGGACGGAATGAATCAGGAAATCATGGTTTTCAGAATTGACGATGTGTTTGATTATTATTCGGATGAAGATTTGGGTGAAAATTACAGTCTGCTTCCCGAAAAATTGAGTCATATCATCTCCGACCACAAAAATATCATTGCTTATGTCCCCAAGGAATTTGCACCTTCGGCTGTACAGGGAGTAAAGGAAGTGAAGGTGCTCAATAACTCATTGTCGGATTTTTTTCTCGGCAGGGAATGGCTGCCCACAGCCACGCCATCGCCTTTGTTTGGTTCATTGCCATTGATTTTGGGAACTCTGCTGGTCAGTCTGATTGCCATTGTTTTGGCTCTGCCTTTGGGCTTGGGCGTTGCGGTTTATTTGTCGGAACTGGCGGATGAACGGATGCGGAAATTCCTGAAACCGGTCATTGAATTGCTGGCGGGTATTCCTTCGGTGGTATATGGATTTTTTGGTTTGGTGGTGGTTGCACCTTTGGTGCAGAAGGCCTTTAATCTGCCGGTGGGTGAAACCGCTTTTACCGGCGGACTGATTTTGGCGATCATGGCGCTGCCGACGATTATTTCGGTGGCAGAAGATGCGATCAGCAACACACCGAGAGCAATGCGTGAAGCAAGTCTTGCGCTGGGGGCTACCCAATGGCAGACGATTCACAAAGTGGTGATTCCTTATGCCGGCTCCGGAATTTCGGCGGCTGCGGTTTTGGGCATCGGCCGTGCGGTGGGTGAAACCATGGCGGTGCTGATGATTACCGGAAATGCGGCTGTGATTCCCTCTTCGATTTTTGAGCCTGTCCGAACCATTCCGGCCACCATTGCGGCAGAACTAGGCGAGGCGCCTTCGGGCGGTCAGCATTATCAGGCTTTGTTCTTGCTCGGTTGTATTTTGTTTCTGATATCGATGATGATTTCGGTAATTTCTGATATGATTTCAAAAAAGAAAACCTACAAAAGCGTATAAAATGAATCAAAAAATAAAACAAAAAATAGCCTTCTTTTTATTCCGTTTGTTCAGTTTTTTCATTGTTGGAATATTGGTTAGCATCCTCGGATTTATCGTGATTAACGGTATTGGTGTCATCAACTGGGATTTTCTGACCAAATCTCCGACGGAAGGCATGACGGCAGGCGGGATTTTTCCGGCCATTGTCGGGACTTTCTATTTGGTCATCGGCAGTTTGATTTTTGCGGTTCCTTTGGGCATAATGTCTGCGATTTACACCACCGAATATGCCGGCAACGGCTATATTGTCCGCTTCATTCGGCTGATGACCAACAATTTGGCGAGTGTGCCCTCCATTGTTTTCGGACTTTTTGGTATGGCTTTGTTTGTGAATAATTTAGGTTTTGGAGATTCCATTCTGGCGGGTTCGCTTACGCTTGGTTTGTTGACTTTGCCTTTGATCATACGTACTTCAGAAGAGGCACTGAAGGCGGTTCCTGATTCATACAGAAGCGGAAGTATGGCTTTGGGAGCAAGCAAACTTCAGACCATCCGAAAAGTGGTTTTGCCGAGTGCTTTGCCCAATATTCTGACCGGAGTGATTCTTTCCGTCGGAAGGGTTTCGGGCGAAACTGCACCGATTCTTTTCACCGTGGCGGCTTATTTTCTGCCAAATCTGCCTCAGAGCATTTTTGATCAGGCGATGGCTCTGCCTTACCATTTGTATGTACTGGCAACCAGCGGAACGGATCTGGAAGCTTCGCGTCCGATGGCTTACGGAACGGCTCTGGTGCTGATTATTATTGTGTTGGTTTTCAATTTGGCGGCCACTTTTATGCGTCAGCGCTTAAACAAAAAATTTAAACAAAATTAAAGATGATAAAAGTTAAAGATATCAATTTCTATTACGGAGATTTTCATGCACTGAAAGATATCAACATTAGAATCAAACCCAATACGGTAACTGCTTTCATTGGTCCGTCGGGATGCGGGAAGTCAACTTTCCTCAGATTGTTCAACCGAATGAACGACCTGATTGCGGATACCCGTTTGGAAGGCGAATGTCTGATTGGCGGCCGGGATATTTACGGCAAATCGGTGGATGTAGATAAACTTCGAAAAGAGGTGGGCATGGTTTTTCAGAAACCCAATCCTTTTCCGAAATCAATTTTTGAAAATGTAGCATATGGTTTAAGAGTCAACGGAACCCGGAATAAAAATGAAATTGCACAACGGGTGGAAGAATCACTGATTTCGGCGGCTTTGTGGGATGAAGTCAAGGACAAACTCAACAAATCAGCATTTGAACTGTCGGGTGGTCAGCAGCAGAGATTGTGCATTGCACGGGCATTGGCGGTGAATCCGTCGGTTTTGCTGATGGACGAACCTGCCTCGGCACTTGACCCGATTTCGACTTCAAAAATTGAGGAGCTCATCCATCAGTTAAAAGAAAATTACACCATCGTCATCGTGACCCACAATATGCAGCAGGCGGCGAGGGTGAGCGACAAAACCGGTTTTTTTATGTTGGGTGAACTGATTGAGTACAGCGATACCAAGAAGATGTTTCTGAATCCGGAGAAGGAAACTACACAAAATTATATCACCGGAAGATTTGGATAAAAATTATATGAAAAATAAAAAAGCGATTGCGCTGGTGGCGCATGATAACTGTAAACAGGAATTACTTGACTGGGTCGGGATGAACTGGGAAAAACTGATTGAATTCAAATTGGTTTGTACCGGAACCACCGGTCGGCTGACCGCTGCAAAATTAAACGAATGTATGCAATCGGCCGGAATTGAATTTCATCCGGATCTGATTCTGCTGAAATCCGGTCCTCTGGGCGGTGATCAGCAGTTGGGCGCCATGATCTGCAACGGCGAAGTGGATATACTGATTTTTTTCTGGGATGCGATGGAGCCCCAGCCGCATGATGTGGACATCAAGGCACTGCTCCGGATTGCAACGCTGTACAATATTGTTTACGGCTGCACCCGGTCTTCGGCCGACTTCATCATCACATCCTCATTGCTGAACGGAAATTATACAACCGGACAATCGGAACAAATCGATTTTTACCAAAACAGGGAATTGAGCCATGTTTGATTGTAAATTCGGTGAATACCAATTGATTAAATGATTAAACGGGAAATTAAATTCAGTAAGAATTAATAAAAAATAATACAAATGTTACACAACGAACAGGAATTGATTTATCTGAGAGAGGAAATCAATCAGATGTGGAAATTAGTGATTTCGCAGGTGACAAAAACCAAGCAGGCATTGCTCAACAATGATGTGGAGCTGGCCTTGGAAATCATCAAATTCGAAAAAAGAGTGGATGGCATTGAGCTGAAAATCGACAGCAGCTGCGAACACTATATTGCGCTTTACAGTCCGGTGGCGGTTGATCTGCGTTTTGTGCTGTCCATTATGAAGATCAGCATCACACTGGAAAGGATTGCGGATTATGCGGCGGGTGTTGCACATTATGTTGCCGACAAAGATTGTCATGCCTTTACGGCCAAAATGAAAGAAACGCTGGAATTTGAAAGAATGTTTGATCTGCTGTTGAATATGCTGACCGACAGTCTGACTGCTTTCAATACGGAAAACACAAAAAGTGCAGGCAAAATTCTGTCAAAAGACAAGGAGGTAAACAAGATTTTCGACAAAGCTTTTGATATACTTTTGGAACAGTTGAAGAAAGAAAACAAGGACATCGGCTGCGGACTGAATACGATCATGGCGATTCGCAAATTGGAACGCATCGGCGACCATTGCAGCAATATCGTGGAGGAAATTGTATTTTTTGTAGAGGCAAAAGTCCTGAAACATAAAGGAAAAAATAAATAAAACAGATTTTTAAGTAACTTTGAGCAGCAATTTAAAAAACAGAATGAGCCGGATTCTGATCGTGGATGATGACAGCAGCATTGCTGAAATTTTGGAGTTCAACCTGAAAAATGAAGGTTTTGAAGTGGACACGGCTGTGTCGGCTGAGGAAGCACTGAATCAACCGATTGCCGAATTCAACCTGATACTGCTCGATGTGATGATGGGCGGAATGTCGGGTTACAAAATGGCCGAAAAAATCCGAAAAGATGGGCTGACTGTTCCGATTATTTTTCTGACTGCAAAAGATACCGAAAATGATATGCTCACCGGTTTTTCGGTCGGCGGAGATGATTATGTTTCAAAACCATTTTCTATCAAAGAAGTGGTTGCCAGAGTGAAAGCGGTATTGAAAAGAGGAACCAAAAACGGAGTTTCAGACAAGAACAAATTGATTTACAATAATTTTATTTTGGATTTTAATTTGAAGGAACTGAGCATAGACGGTGAAATAATCGCACTGACCAAAACCGAATTTGAACTTTTGTCGCTGCTGGCCAAAAATCCCGATCGGATGTTTTCAAGAGAAAATATCATCAGCAAACTGTGGCAGGAATCACCCTATATCACCGAACGAACGGTGGATGTACACATTGCACGAATCCGAAAGAAACTGGGTGATTATGCGCCGGTTATTCACAACCGCGCCGGTTACGGCTATCGGTTTAATACAGCGGATTTATGAAACTGAGTTACCGCCGTCGGCTGTTTCTGTATGTGGGGCTGATTTTTGCGCTGTTTACCGTGGGTGTGATTATTTTTGAACAGCTGCTTGAAAAAGATTACAAAACCCGTGTACTCAGTGAACGGCTGGAAACTTATACCGAAATTATACAGATTGGGCTTTCAAAAAATGATGAGAATTTCACTGCTGAAATGTCCGAGCTTCAAGCTCTTCTTCCCAAAGATTTGAGAATCACACTGATTGCCTTTTCGGGCAAAGTGCTTTTTGACAATTCAATCCATAATTATTCGAAATTGGGAAACCACAATGACCGCCCCGAAATTGTTGAAGCAGCGAAGTCGGGAACCGGAACCGACATCCGGTTGTCGGAATCAAACCAAAGAGAATATCTGTATTTTGCCAAAAATTTTGGTGATAATTTTATCCGTGTCGCATTGCCTTACGACACCCGTCTGCAGCAATCGCTGAAACCCGGCAATGCTCCGCTGTACTTTATATTGGCGGCTTTTGCGTTTTTTCTGTATTTTATTCATATCATCACCCGGCGGTTTGGAAAAACCATCGGCCAGCTGCGCGATTTTGTACTTTCATCCAATCCGATGGAACTGAAGCAGCTCCGGTTTCCGGATGATGAAGTGGGTGAAATCGGAATTAAGATTGCAGAAAATTATCAGAAACTCAAAGAAAGCAGAAAGAATCTGAATCTGGAAAAACAAAAACTGCTGCAGCATGTTCAGATTTTGGAAGAAGGAATCTGTTTCCTTTCTCCTGAACATAAGGTGGAATTCCACAACGGATTATTTATTCAGTATCTGAACACAATTTGTGACGAACCGGACAGCAATCCGGCACTGATTCTGAGTGATCCGGGTTTTTGGAAACTCCAGAAATTTCTGACCAAAAAGGAGAATCCTTATTTTGAGGATCAAATCAGAAAACAGGGAAAAGTCTTTTCGGTCAGAGCCAATGTTTTTGAAGACGGCGGTCTTGAAATTATCCTGAACGACATTACAAAACAGGAGAAAGTAAGACAGCTCAAACAGGAGATGACCGGCAATGTGGCGCACGAACTGAGGACACCGGTAGCAGGTATTCGTGCTTATCTGGAGACTGTGCTGACACAGGAATTGGACGAAGAAAAGAAACAGTATTTCATCGAGCGGTCTTTTCAGCAGGTTTTGGCACTTTCAGAAATTATCAGAGATATGAGTCTGATTGCAAAAATGGAGGAAACGCCCGATCTGATAATTACCGAAAAAGTGAACATTGAAGCATTGCTGCAACGAATCAAAGAAGAAGTCAGGTCTCAGCTGAAATCAAAAAACATGGAGTTCAATTTTCAACTGCCGTCAAATGCAGAAATCAACGGCAGTTCCAATTTGATTTACTCGATTTTCAGAAATCTTACCGACAATGCCATCCGTTATGCCGGTTCCGGCACCAAAATCAATGTGGGTATTTACAGTGAGGATGATGATTACTATTATTTTTCGTTTTACGATACCGGTTCGGGCATTCCTGACGAAAGCCATCTGAACAGGATTTTTGAAAGGTTTTATCGGGTGAATGAAGGCAGAACGCGCGACACCGGCGGTTCGGGTCTGGGGCTGTCGATTGTAAAAAATGCGGTGATTTTTCACAAAGGAAAAATTTCTGCCAAAAACCGAAAAAAGGGCGGATTGGAGTTTCTGTTCACGCTGAAGAAATGATTTTTTGTAATGATTTCTAATAAGCTCTGCTTCTCAACTCTTCAATTTCCTCAACGGTTTTGATCAGTCCGTTTCCGAGTCTTCTGGAACCGTCTTTTGTAATCAGAAAATTGTCCTCAATTCTGATTCCTCCAAAGTTTCTGTATTTTTCAACTTCACTGTAATTGATGAAATCCTTCAGTTTATTTTCGGTTTTCCAGATATCAATCAGTTCGGGAATCACATAGATGCCCGGTTCAACTGTTACCACAAAACCTTCTTCCAGCGGACGGCCCAGTCTGAGCGATTTCCAGCCAAAAGTTTTGGTGTCTTTCGGATCGTCCTGAGTATAACCGACATGCTGTTCACCCAGATTTTCCATGTCGTGCACATCCAGTCCCATCATGTGTCCGACACCGCACTGAAAAAACAGCGTATGCACATTGTTTGCCACAGCTTCTTCGGGATTTCCTCTGAGCAGACCCATATCGCACAATCCTTCAACCAGTCGGACTGCGGCGGTTCTGTGGACTTCTTTGTAATTCAAACCGGGTTTCATGATTGAATGAGAATCTTCAAATGCCTTCAGTACGATATTGTAAAAATCTTTCTGAACTGAACTGAATTTTTTGCCGGCCGGAAAAGTCCGTGTCAAATCGCCGGCATAAGCCATAGAAGTTTCAACACCCGAGTCATTGAGTACCATGTCTCCGTCTTTGAGTGTGTTCATTCTGAAGTGGTTGTGTAGGATTTCGCCCCGAATCGTCATGATTGCCGGATATGAAAATCTGCATTCGTTGTCTGCGGCAAATTTTTCAATCGCACTGACCAGCTGATATTCCTTCATTCCCGGTTTTGCCATCTGCATTGCCAGCAGATGCATTTCGTTTGAAACATTGACTGCTTTTTCAATTTCCTCAATCTCTTCGGGCTGTTTGATTGAACGCTGTTTCACAATAGCTTGGATGAATTTCTCGGAAACATAAGAATCAACTTCCGCTACACTGCAGCCAATCAGTTCGCTGAGCATCAGCCGCTGAACCGCAGAATAGGGCGGGAGGATATGAATCTTTTGTGATTTTTCTTTTGCGGTATTCAGATAATCTGTCAGTTTTCCAAAATCCTTTCTGTTGCGAATCCCCGATTTTTCCGCCTTTGACTGTATGGTTTCCTGACGTCCCATCCAAACGATTGCATCTATGCTCAGTTCGTCTCCAAACAGAATGGTTTCATCACTGTCAATATCGATGACCGCAGCCAGACCGGGTTCGCTGATTCCGAAATAATAAAGAAAACTGCTGTCCTGACGAAAAGGAAAGGCATTGTCCGCAAAATTCATTGGCATTTCGGTATTTCCGATAAAAATCAACAGACCCGACGATACATTCTTCTTCAGGATTTCCCTTCTTTTTTCATAAATTTCTTTTGGAAACATGTTTTTGATTTTTTGATTTGTAAATTTAAGATGAAACAGCAACAAATAACAGCAAAACCGACAAAAAGAAATTTGACCATACGGCTTGTATGCTGCTGACTTTTTTGCTAACTTGCACTCAATCTAAGATTTAAGAGTCATGAAAAAATTTTCCTTTTTATTTTTGTTTGGCTGTATTTTTCTGAATGCACAGCAGTCAGAACTGGTCAGCAACATCTGGTATCTTGAATCGGTATCGGATGAAATTCACGAAGGTGATGTTTATCCGCCGGTCAATGAAGAACTGCCGCAGATTACGTTTCAATTTTATCAGCAGGACGGCGAATGGTATTTTTTGACCGGAGCCTGTGCACCGATTTCTGCAAAAATTTCAGACTTTGGGAATGAAACTTTCACCTATTCTGATTTGGAATGCTGTGGAGAAGGTGAAATGTGTACACATCCTGAGAATCAGGAATTTGAACAACTCTATATTTCATATTTCAATCAGATTCCCGATACGATGCTGTTTTATTTTATCAATGAAAATCCTGATGGTTCGCTGAGTCTGCATTTGGGGACCCAGATTTTTCAGGAAATGAATTTCAGAAATGTCAGTATGTCGGTTCAGGATGTCAATGATTTGAAACAGCCCGAATATCTGCTGAATTTTCATGAAAATGAACTCATTATTCAAAATCAAAATCAGGCAACAGTTGCTGCTTCGGTTGAAATTTATGATCTGTCGGGCAAAAAGATTTTTGAAAACCATAGTCTGAGCGGTCAGCACATCCGGGTTGGGAATCTTCCGAAATCGGTTTATATCATTCGGATCAAAGACAGCGAGGGAAAGATTTTCAGCAGGAAACTGAGGAAGGATTAATGGATTTTACTTTTCATTCATTAAGATGACAGAAAACGAAGCGCTCCCGCTTTCTATTTAAATCTATTTTATCCGCAGATTTATTTACGGATTGACGGTCAAAAACACATAAGTGATGTGGGAATCAATGTCTGATTTGCAGAAATTTTTGGTTTTTTCATCGGCGCCGTCTCCGAATACAATCTCCCGGCAACAGCGATTTGGGGTGTTTTTTGTGAAATCATAAGATTTTTCAATTCAGATAATTAAGATAAAAACCGAATCTTTTTCGATTTTTTTCTGAATTTATTTCAGAAATGAATTTTAACCGTACTTTTGGAACAATTAAGAAATGGTTGGTTTAAAAGTGTACTGCAAAACTCATGTTCAGGGTTCTAATTTTGATTGCTGTTTTATTTTTCGGTTTTAGTCTTTACGGACAGGAATTCGACACCATTCCGAGAAAGAAAATTCGGCTTGTTAAGGTATTGGAAGGGCCGAAGATTAACGGTATCCTTGACGATGCAGCCTGGCAGTACGCACCGGTGGCAACTGACTTTGTGGAGCGTTTGCCCAACAACGGCAGACCGATTCCCGACAGTTTGAGAACCGAAGTGAAAATCGTTTATGACGATTTTGGAATTTATTTTGGCGCGACCATGTACGATCCCGAACCCGAAAAAATTCTGAAAGAACTGACCGAACGAGACGGTATAGGCAACGACGATTTCTTTTTTATACTGCTCAACGGATACAATGACCGGCAGCAGAGCCTTCAGTTTATTGTGACCGCAGCCGGTGTCCAGTATGATGCCAAAATGACCAACGGAAATGAGGACCCGTCGTGGAACGGCATTTGGTACAGCAGTGTAAAAATCAACAGTGACAGCTGGGTGGCGGAGATTTTTATTCCTTATTCCGAAATTCGTTTTCCCAAAAAAGATGTGCAGTTGTGGGGGCTTCAGATGGAGAGAGAATTTAGAAGAACCAGAACACGTTACAGCTGGAATCATGTGGATAATGTCAAAGGGTTATTCTCGATTTATGACGGTGAGATTCACGGCATTCAAAATATAGATCCGCCGGTACGTCTGTCCTTTCAGCCCTATCTTTCCGGTTATATCAACGATTATGACGGAAAAACCGATTTTGTTTACAATGGCGGACTGGATTTGAAATATGGGATCAGTGATGCGTTTACGCTCGATATGATGCTGGTGCCTGATTTTGGTCAGACCAAATTTGATCCAAAGGTGCTGAATCTTACCGCTTTTGAAGTTCAGTACGAGGAACAGCGGCCATTCTTTACCGAAGGAACCGAATTGTTCAACAAAGGAGATTTGTTTTATTCGAGAAGGGTAGGCGGGTTTCCGAGTCTAAGTCCTAATCTGTCCGCAGATGAAGAAATTTTAAAGATTCCGGCAAAAGTGGATTTGATCAATGCAATAAAAGTTTCGGGCCGGACGAGAAAAAATCTCGGTATCGGTGTGTTTAATGCGGTTACCGAAAGAACTTACGCAAAAATTAAAAATACTGTTACCGGCCAGACCCGAAAAGAATTGGTGGAGCCGTTTGCCAATTACAATGTGCTCGCATTGGATCAGAGATTTGGACAAAACAATTCAATTTCATTTGTCAATACAAGCACTTTGCGCGAAGGAAATTATCGTGATGCAAATGTATCGGGTCTCTATTTTGATGTGACCAACAGGAACAGCATCATGAATTATTGGGGCAATGCAGAAGCGAGTTTTGTCAGAGATGCCAAAAATCTGTTTGGTATGGAGGGAGAACTGTCTGCTGCCAAAATCAACGGGAAACACAGGGCTCAGGCAAGTATTTTATTCAGAACCAAAGATTACAACATCGACGATCTGGGCTATACCGGTCAGACCAATTACATCAATTATTTCGGTTATTACGGTTATCGGATTCTGCAGCCCAAGGGAGCTTTCAATACGACTTATCTGAATTTTAATCTGAACTACGGCCGGAGGCTCGAACCGGATTTGTACAATTATTTCAATTTCAATTTTAATTCTGAATTTGAGACAAAGAAATATCTTTCGTTTGGTGTCGGATTTGAAACCGCTCCTTTTGGCAACAATGAAATATATGAACCGCGCGTAGAAGGACGTTTTGTAAAAATCCCGGCATATTATTTTCCGTCCGGCTGGATATCCACAGATTACAGAAAGAGACTTGCGCTGGATGTTAATCTGAGCTGGGTCAAATATGACCAGAGCGGACGTGATAAACTGACAATGAGACTTGCGCCGAGATTTAGGGTTTCTGACAAATTGAAGCTTTTTCTGTCCACTCAGGGAACTTTTTCAGATAATGAAGAGGGATTTGTTGACTATGACGGAGTCAATATTTATTTTGGCAAACGCGACCGGAACACTTTTGAAACTTCGTTGGAATCACAATTTATTTTCAATGACAAAATGGCGATGAATCTCGCGTTCAGACATTATTATACCGATGTCAGTTATGATAAATTTTACACACTTGAAGAAGACGGAGAACTGACACCTGACTTCAGTTACAATACAAACCAGAACGGGACTTACAATTCCTGGAACATCGATCTTCGTTTCAGTTGGTGGTTTGCGCCCGGCAGTCAGCTGACTTTTTTGTACCGAAATGCGGTTGAAAGCTATAAGGATGTTTCGGGTATGAATTTTCATGATAATTTCAATTATCTCTTTCACCAGCCGCAGCTGAACAGTTTTTCAATCCGAATCAGTTATTATCTGGATTACAATCGGGTGAAAACCATTTTCAGAAAGAGACCTGAAGCAGACGAAACCTTCAGAGTCCGTAATCAGTACAGAAGCGGCGGTAGGGCTTATGTGAAAAATTACTGATTGATCAATTTCCAATCATCATCCGCTTTCCGTATTTTTACCCAAAATTAATCAGACAGATATGATCAACTGGGAAAACATAAAAAAATACGAAGACATCACTTTTAAAAAATGCGACGGCGTGGCACGGATTGCAATCAACCGTCCCGAAGTCAGAAATGCATTCAGGCCCAAAACCGTTTTTGAACTGCTCGATGCTTTTACGCTTGCAGAAGAAGACCGTTCCATCGGTGTGATTTTGCTGACCGGCGAAGGTCCTTCGCCCAAAGACGGCGGGTGGGCATTCTGTTCGGGCGGTGATCAGCGGGTGCGTGGCAAAAAGGGTTATGAAGGCGACGACCGTGTCGGACGATTGAATATTTTGGAAGTTCAGCGTCTGATCAGATTTTCAACCAAAGTGGTTATCGCAGTGGTCAATGGCTGGGCGGTCGGCGGCGGACATTCGCTGCATGTGGTCTGCGATATGACGGTGGCTTCTGAAGAACATGCGATTTTCAAACAGACAGATGCCGATGTGGCCAGTTTTGACGGCGGTTTCGGTTCTGCCTATCTTGCGCGTCAGGTCGGTCAGAAAAGAGCACGTGAAATCTTTTTTCTCGGTTTGAATTATTCTGCGCGCGAAGCATTTGAGATGGGAATGGTCAATGCGGTGGTTCCTCACAACGAACTCGAACAGTTTGCTTATGACTGGGCACAGGAAATACTGACCAAATCTCCGACGGCCATCAAAATGCTGAAATTTGCATTCAATCTGATTGACGACGGTTTGGTTGGTCAGCAGGTATTTGCAGGAGAAGCAACAAGATTGGCCTACGGAACCGACGAAGCCGAAGAAGGAAGAAATGCATTTCTTGAAAAGAGAAAAAGAAATTTTGACAAATTCAGATAGTCAGTGGTCAAATCTTCTGTAATTTTGCCGAATCAAACCCCGATTTTGGTTATCATCCAATATGCCTGATTCCGAAAATACAGTCCCGTCCGTTTGGAAAAACAAAGAATTCAGAGCGCTGATTTTTCTGAGATTCTCCCTGATTTTTGCACTTTTTATGCAGAGCACTTCGGTTGCCTTTGAAATTTTCAGGGTGACCCAAAAGGAAATTTATCTCGGTCTGATCGGTCTGTTTGAATTTGCACCGATTTTATTTACGGCTTTTTATGCCGGTCAGCTGGTGGACAGAAAGGACAAGCAAAAGATGACCGCACGTACCATAGGTGCTTTTATGGTTGCTTCCTTTGTGCTGATGACCATCAATTTTCCGTCGGTGCAGGAAAAAGTCGGAACGACGGTTTATCTGGCAGTTTGTTATCTGGCATTTTTCATTCTCGGGCTGACACGCGCATTCAGCACACCTGCTGTTTTTTCGCTTTTGGCAAGAGTGGTGAGAAGAGAAAATTACGAAAAAGCAATCCCGATTAATTCATCATCTTTTATGATTGGTGCGGTTACCGGACCTTTGGTCGGCGGTTTGCTTCTGGCTGCGGTCGGAATTGAAATCACACTGGCAATTGCATTTTTGATGATGTGTATTTCTATGGCAGTAATCTATCGGATTTCGCCCAAACCGCCCGAAGAATCAGAACTGAGTTCCGAAGAGACACCGGTTCAACGGATTAAGGAAGGTTTGAAATTCATTTGGGCAACGCCAATTATATTGGCAGTTTTGAGTCTCGATATGTTTGCCGTATTTTTTGGAGGCGCTGAATCGATGCTGCCTGCGGTAGTCGAAAAGGTTTTGAATGCCGGTGCGGTAGAATTCGGCTGGTTGAGATCGGCTCACGGAATCGGCGCGCTCAGTATGATGCTGATTTTATCGGCTGTTCCCATATTGAGAACAAGGGTTGGCCCGAAACTTTTGGGCTCTGTGGCCGGATTCGGGCTTTGTATCATCATGTTCGGTTTGTCAAAAAACTTTTATCTGTCATTCCTTATACTGATGTGCGGCGGTGCATTTGATGCGGTGTCGGTCATCATCAGACAAAGCATTTTGCAATACAAAACACCCGAAAATCTGAAAGGCCGTGTTTCATCGGTCAACAGTATTTTTGTCAGCAGCTCAAATGAATTGGGTGCATTTGAAAGCGGTGTGGCAGCCAGTCTGCTCGGTCTGGTTCCGTCAATTATTTTTGGCGGGGCGATGACCATTATGGTTGTAATTGTCATTGCAATGAGAATCAAAGCAATCAGACATGTGAAACTGCTCGAATGATTGGTTTTGGTTTGAATTTTTGAATAAAGGTTTCAGCCGAACAAATTCAGTAAATTTGCAAACTATGAAGAAATGGATTCATGCCGCAAGATTGAGAACCCTGCCGCTGTCGGTCAGCGGAATCATACTTGGTTCGCTGATTGCGCTTTCTGAGGGATATTGGAACTGGTGGATTTTTGTGCTCGCCTTTCTGACGACTTTATTTTTACAGATTTTGTCTAATTATGCAAACGATTACGGCGACGGAATCAAAGGCACCGATACCCATAGAGTGGGCGAGAAAAGAATAGTTGCAGCCGGCGAAGTCACGCCGGGACAGATGAAAACCGCAATTGTGATTTTCAGTGCACTGTCGGCAGTAACCGCTTTGATTTTGATTTATGTCGCGTTCAAAGAGAATTTTATTTATGCCGTTCTTTTTGTCTTTTTGGCTTTTGCCTGTGTCTGGGCGGCAATCAAATATACGGTTGGCAGGAATGCTTACGGTTATGCCGGTCTGGGTGATCTGTTTGTATTTCTTTTTTTTGGAATCATTTCGGTTTGGGGCAGTTATACACTTTATGAGCACGGTGAATTCAACCGTCTGATTTTTCTGCCGGCAGTTGCCGTCGGACTGTTGAGCACAGCGGTTCTGAATCTCAACAATATGCGCGATATGGATTCTGACAGCCGTTCGGGCAAACGGACGATTCCGCTCAAGATCGGTTTTCGGAGGGCAAAGGTGTATCAGTCTTTTTTGCTGCTGCTTCCTTTTGTTTTGGTCATGATTTATCTGTTTCTGTCCGAAAAATCAAACTGGTATCATTTTTTGTATTTGATTCTGCTGATTCCGGCTTTTCTGATTTTGAAAACCCTTTATTCGACCGAAGACCGTCGGCTGCTTGACAAAGAATTAAAGAAAGTCGCTTTGCTGACATTGGCTTTTTCATTAATTTTAGGCATTAATTTGAATATTTAAAAAATGAAAATCAAATATCTTGGCCATGCCTGCCTTCAGATTGAGACAAACGGCAAATTCATCATAGTCGATCCGTTTATTTCGGGCAATCCTTTGGCGAAATCAATTGATATCAGTTTACTGAAAGCTGATTATCTGCTGCTGACCCATGCACATGGCGATCATATTGCAGATGTAGAACCGATAGCCGAAAGAACCGGAGCAACAATCATTTGCAATGCAGAAATGTCTTATCATTATGACGCAAAAGGATTCAAAACCGTTGGAATGAACACCGGCGGCAAATTCAGTTTTGACGGAATTTTGGTCAAATCAACCATTGCATTTCACTCGAGTTCTTTTCCGGACGGAAGTTATGGCGGAAACCCGAACGGATATGTGATGGAAGCAGACGGAAAAAGGATTTATATAGCCGGTGATACTGCACTGACCAACGAAATGAAACTGATTCCGGATACCATTGGTGCGCCTGACCTGGCAGTTTTGCCGGTAGGAGATCATTTTACAATGGGATATGAAGACGCCTGCACCGCAAGCAATTTTGTCAGATGCAACCGTGTTTTGGGTTATCATTTTGATACTTTTCCGCCGATTGTAATCGATCACCAAAAAGCTGTCGATCATTTTTCGGCTCAGGGAAAAGTGCTGATTCTTCCAAAGATTGGAGAAAGTATTGAAGTATAAAATCAAAGAATTAATAAAATTAAATTTAAAGCCCCGATCCAAAAGACCGGGGCTTTTTTATTCTGCGATTGGATTGATTTTATTTCAGTCCTTTCGTTTCAAGAATCGTACTCACATTCGGATCGCTTCCTCTGAATGCTCTGTATGCATCTTTGTATTCAATTGTATTTCCTCTTGACAGGATCATGTCTCTGTATCGTTGTCCGTTTTCACGTTTCAGACCGCCGTTTTCGTCAAACCATTTTCCGGTATCGAGCGCAAGCATTTCTGTCCACAGATAGGCATAATATCCGGCTCCGTAACCTCCGGCAAAAATATGGTTGAAATAGGTGGCACGATACCTTGGCGGAACATTTTCCATCCACAAACCTTCCGCAGCCAGTGATTCTTTTTCGAATATGTCTGCGTCAAAATCTGCCGGCACCGATTCAATCGTGTGAAAATTGAAATCCAGACTTGCAGCCGACAGCACTTCACCAAATGAAAATCCCTGATTGAATGCAGATGCTCTCTTGATTTTGTCAATCAGATTCTTTGGAATCTGTTCGCCGGTTTCATAATGTTTTGCATAATTTTTCAAAACTTCGGGATACAGTGCCCAATGTTCGTTTGCCTGTGAAGGAAATTCCACAAAATCTCTTGCCACCGATGTCCCCGAAATCGTCGGATACTTCTGATCTGCAAAAAATCCGTGCAGCGCATGACCGAATTCATGAAACAGGGTTTCAACCTCGTCATAACTCAAAAGCGCGGGTTCGCCGTCAGCCGGTTTGGTGTAATTGCATACATTGTAAATCACCGGTTTTTTGTTGAAAAGATGAGACTGGGTGACAAAATTACTCATCCATGCGCCTCCTCTTTTGCTCGGTCTTTTGAAATAATCTCCATAGAAAAGCCCCAAAGGAGATCCGTCTTCTTCAAACAATTCATAAACCAAAACATCGGGATGATAAACCGGTATGTCGGTTCTTTCCTTAAATGTAATGCCGTACAGTTTGCTGGCTGCAAAGAAAACACCGTCTTCCAAAACCGTTTTCAGTGTGAAATAGGGTTTGATTTCATTTACATCCAGATCGTATTTTGCTTTTCTGACTTTTTCGGAATAGTAGGTCCAGTCCCAGGGTTTCAGCTCAAAATCACCGCCTTCCGAATAGATCATCTGCTGGAGTTCTGCGGCTTCTTTGTTTGCGGTTGCAACCGTTGCCGGAATCAGTTCTGCAAAGAAATTATCGACTGTTTCGGTGGTTTTCACCATCGTATCCTGAAGATTCCATGCTGCATAATTCGGATAGCCCAAAAGTTTTGTTTTTTGATTTCTCAGAGCAACGATTTGTTTGATCAGATCCAAAGTTGAATACTTTCCGTTGTCTGTTCTGTGCCAGCTTCTGTTGAACAGTTCTTCACGAACCGATCTGTCGTTCAGCGATTGGGTGGCAGGCTGCTGTGTTGTATTTTGAATCGGGATGATCCATTCGTTTTTTTCTTTCAGCGAATTGATCTCGCCCTGAGTCAGTCCGGACAGTTTGCCGGCATCAGTGATTTTCAGTGCGGCTTCATTTCCGGCTTCCAAAAGTGTCTGACCAAATTTGTTGGTCAGCGTTGCCAGTTTTGAATTGATTTCTTTTAATTTATTTTTGTCATCATCAGAGAGATTTGCACCTGCTTTCACAAAATTTTGATAAGTCACATTAAGCAGATTCAGGTCTTCGCCTTCCAGACCGAGACTTTCTTTTTGATCATAGAGAGTTTTGATTCGCTGAAAGAGTTTTTCGTTCAGCAGTATATTGTCCCGGTGTTCTGCAAATTTCGGAGACATCTCTTCTTCCAGTTTTTTGAGTGTGTCATTTGTATCTGCCGCCGTCAGCGAATAAAAAACATTTGAAACCCTATCGACCAGTTCGTTTGCTTTTTGCATTTCGACCAGCGTATTTTCAAAAGTCGGCGCCTCGCTGTTGTCTGCTATTTTATCGATTGCATCATTTTCAACCTGAAGCGCATATTCAAGTGCCGGTTTGAAATCTTCGTTTTTTATTTTTGAGAAATCGGGAGCCGAATAGGGAAGTGTGCTCTCCTGAATCAACGGATTGTTTTTCATTTCTTCTGCTGTATATTTTTTTATTTGAATTGTTTTGTTGTTTCTGCATCCGGCAGAAATCAATAAAACCGAAACCATCAGGCATAAGACTTTTATTTTCATTTTGATAATTGTTTTGGTCAAAATTAACCGAATGATTTATAAATCCAAAATTTAAACTGATTTTAAGAAAACTGCTGATTTGACTCATCTTCAAATCGTATAAATTTTCGTAATTTTGCAAGCTGAAATTCTTCATTCGGAGAATTGAATTTAAATTACAGACGACAACAATTAAAAAATCAAAGCATGTCAAATTCAAAAATTCATTACACCCTGACCGATGAAGCGCCAATGCTGGCAACTCATTCGTTTCTGCCTGTTGTAAAGGCCTTTACCAAAACTGCCGGAATCGAAATCGAAGTTTCCGATATATCGCTTTCGGGCAGGATACTTGCCACTTTTCCCGACTTCCTGAAAGACGATCAGAAAGTTCCGGACGCACTGGCTGAACTGGGTGAATTGACTTTAAATCCGGATGCAAACATCATCAAACTTCCGAATATTTCTGCCTCTGTCCCACAGCTGACGGCTGCGATTTCAGAATTGCAGAGCAAAGGATATGCGGTTCCCGACTATCCGGCAGAACCCAAAAATGATGAAGAGGCGGTGATTAAAACCCGATATGCAAAAGTTTTGGGAAGCGCTGTAAACCCGGTTTTGAGACAGGGTAATTCTGACCGTCGCGCACCAAAAGCGGTTAAAGATTATGCAAAATCACATCCGCACAAAATGGGAGCCTGGACAAAAGACAGCAAAACCGAAGTTGCACACATGAATGATCATGATTATTATGCGACCGAAAATTCGCTGACACTTGATCATCCGACCGAATACAAAATTGTTTTTTACGGGAATGACGGCTCTCAGAAAGTTTTGAAGGATGCTGCAAAACTTCTGAAAGATGAAGTAATCGATACTGCTGTGATGAGCATCAATTCGCTGAAAAAATTTGTTCAGCAGGCAATTGAAGAGGCAAAAGAAAAAAATGTACTGCTTTCGGCACATTTGAAAGCAACCATGATGAAAGTTTCAGACCCGATTATGTTTGGTGCAATTGTAGAAACATATTTCAAAGATGTTTTTTCAAAATACAGCGAACTCTTTGATTCGCTCGACATCAATCCGAATGACGGTCTTGCCAATCTGTATGCCAAAATTGCAGGAAATCCGAAAGAACAGGAAATCAAAAAAGACATTGAAACCGCAATCGAAAACGGACCGAGAATCGCAATGGTGAATTCTGACAAAGGAATTACAAATTTCCATGTTCCTTCAGACATTATCGTTGATGCTTCAATGGCAGCGCTGATCAGAAACGGAGGCAGAATGTGGAACAAAGACGGGAACGAAGAAGACACCGTCTGCATTGTCCCTGACCGCTCCTATGCTTTGCTTTATGAGGCTGTGATCGATGATATGAAAGAAAACGGTACACTCGACCCGACTAAGATGGGAAGCGTTCCCAATGTTGGGCTGATGGCACAAAAAGCTGAAGAATACGGTTCGCACGACAAAACTTTCCAAATGACTGCGGACGGTATTGTGAAAATTGAAGAATCAAACGGAAATGTGCTGCTTGAACAAAAAGTTGAAAAAGATGATATCTTCAGAATGTGTCAGGTGAAAGATGCACCAATCAAAGACTGGGTGAAACTGGCGGTCAATCGTGCAAGACTTTCCGACACACCGGCCATTTTCTGGCTCGACAAAGCAAGAGCGCATGACAGACAACTGATTGAAAAAGTTGAAAAATATCTGAAAGAATTTGATACCGAAGGTTTGGATATCCGAATTATGGATGTGAAAGCTGCTGCCAAAGAAACAATGAAAAGACTCAGAGCCGGAAAAGATACGATTTCGGTTACCGGAAACGTGCTGAGAGATTATCTGACCGACCTTTTTCCGATTCTCGAACTGGGAACTTCAGCAAAAATGCTTTCAATCGTTCCGCTGATGGCGGGCGGCGGTCTTTTTGAAACCGGAGCCGGCGGATCTGCTCCCAAGCACATACAGCAGTTTGTTGAAGAAGGTTATCTGAGATGGGATTCACTGGGTGAATTTCTGGCGTTGCAGGCATCGCTTGAGCATCTGGCACAGACGCAGGGAAATCAGAAATCTCAAATCCTTGCGGATGCTTTGGACGCTGCAAATGCGAAATTTCTTGAAAATGACAAATCGCCGGGAAGAAAACTGGGAACCATCGACAACAGAGGGTCTCATTATTATCTGGCGATGTATTGGGCAGAAGCATTGGCAAATCAGTCAAAAGACAGCGAACTGGCTGCTAAATTTGCGCCGGTTGCAAAAGAGCTGAAAGAAAACGAATCAAAAATCAATGATGAGCTGATCGGCGCGCAGAGCAAACCTCAGGACATAGGCGGATATTACAAACAGGACGAACAGAAAACTTATTCCGCAATGCGTCCGTCACAAACTTTGAACAGTATCATTGATCAAATCTGATAGGCAGGAAACAATGGATGAGGGTTTCATCTGATTGAAGCCCTCATTAAATTTCTCATATAACAGCTGATTAAAAATCATTAATTTTAAAACCTAAATTAATTGAAATGAATTTTCGGAATCTCAAAATAGAAATAGCCGACCGGATTGCAGTGGTGACGCTCAACCGACCCGAGGCACTGAATGCACTCAACCGCGATCTGCTCTCGGAACTGAGCGCTTTTTTTGACGAAGCTGCTTCTGATGATAATATTCGTGTGGTGATACTGACCGGCAGCGGTGAAAAATCTTTTGTTGCAGGTGCCGACATCAAAGAATTCAGTCACTTCAATCAAAAAGAAGGCGAAGCGCTTTCGGCAGAGGGTCAGCAGCAGGTATTTGATAAAATTGAAAATTTCTGCAAACCGGTTATTGCTGCTGTCAACGGTTTTGCGCTGGGCGGTGGTCTTGAATTGGCGATGGCATCACACATTAGGATTGCATCAGACAATGCAAAACTCGGACTGCCCGAAGTGACTTTGGGGCTGATTCCGGGTTATGGCGGAACCCAGAGACTGCCGAGACTGGTCGGAAGAGGAAGAGCAGCACAAATGATTTTTACGGCCGAAATGATCAGTGCACAAAGAGCTTTTGAAATCGGGCTGGTCAATGAAGTGGTAGCTCAGTCTGAACTGATTGACCGTGCAAAAGCAATTGCATCCAGAATTTCAAAAAATTCATCAACAGCAATCTCAAAAGCAATAAAAGCAATCAATTCGAGTGGAACAAAAGACGGTTTTGGTGTGGAAATTCAGAGCTTTGGAGAATTGTTTGAAGAACAGGATTTCAAGGAAGGAGTCAGTGCGTTTCTTGAAAAAAGGAAGCCTGATTTTAAATAAAAGCCGTTAAATTTTATTATCATTGTAATCCATTAAAAATCGCGGCGAAACAAAATTGCCTGATTTTTGCAGTGGATAAAAAGCGAAAAACTGATATATGACCGAATTTTTCGAAAAACTCAGTAACGAATTCACACTTCCATTAAACAATCCGGTATTGTTTTTTTCGGTCATTCTGCTCATCATACTGCTTGCCCCGGTTTTACTGAAACGGCTAAATATACCCGGAATCATCGGTTTGATTATTTCCGGAGTGGTCATCGGTCCTCATGGTTTCAACGTATTGGAAAACAACTTTGCGATGAAGCTTTTTTCGACCATAGGTCTGTTGTACATCATGTTTATCGCTGGTCTGGAACTTGATTTGAATGAATTCAAAGCCAATAAAAACAAAAGTTTGGTCTTTGGATTTTTCACTTTCATCATACCGCTTGCTATCGGTTATCCGGCCATGTATTATTTTCTCGGTCATTGGTATGATTTTGATTTTAATGCAAGTTTCCTGACAGCGAGTATGTTTGCGACCCATACGCTGGTCGCTTACCCGATTGTCAGCCGGCTTGGTGTCTCAAAAAATCAGGCGGTAGCCATCACAGTCGGCGGTACCATACTGACCGATACCGCAGTGCTGATTGTACTTGCAATCATCGTCGGCAATCACAAAGGAACGCTTGACCAGGCGTTTTGGATACAACTGGGAATTTCATTGGTGATTTTTTCAGCCATTATGTTTCTGATCATTCCAAGGATTGCAAAATGGTTTTTCAAAAAACTGGAGAGCGAAAAACACGCTCATTATATATTTGTACTGGCAGTTGTATTTTTTGCGGCTTTTCTGGCTGAAGTTGCAGGAATTGAGGCGATCATCGGTGCGTTTGTTGCAGGTCTTGCGCTCAATCCGCTGATTCCGCAGTCATCTGCACTGATGAACCGTGTTGAATTTATCGGAAACTCGCTGTTTATTCCTTTCTTCCTGATTTCGGTCGGTATGCTGGTCGATATCAGTGTTATCCTCAAGGGATGGGAGGGAATCATTGTTGCCATCGTGCTCAGTGTGGTGGCCTTGTCAGGGAAGTGGTTTGCAGCATGGATTACTCAGATGATTTATAAATATACCGGTGCGCAAAGACAAATTATTTTTGGTCTGAGCGGCGGTCATGCGGCAGCAACTTTGGCGGTGATTCTGGTCGGATACCGTGAGGGAATTTTGGATGACGGAATCCTGAACGGAACCATTATACTGATTCTGATTACCTGTGTGATTGCATCATTTGCAGCTGAAAAGGCGGCAAAGAAAATTGCACTGACAGAAGAAAAAGATCTTTCGGTCGAAAATCTGAAGGGAAGAGCCGAAAAGAGTGAACAGATTATACTTCCGATTTCTGATTTGTCGGCAGTTGAAAGTCTGCTTGATTTTGCACTGATTATAAAGGACAAAAATTCAGACAATCCGATTTCACTGCTTTCGGTGGTTCCAAACGACAGCGAGTCTGAGGTGAATCTGCTGAAATACAAAAAAGAGCTTGAAAAATATATAGATCAGGGTTCTGCAGCCGAAGCAAAAGTCAATACCATTACCACCATTGACCATAATCAGTCAAGCGGTATTGCAAGAATTTCGAAAGAGACCAGTACAGATATCGTCATTATGAAATGGCCTGAAAAAGGCGGTATTTTTGATTATATCTTTGGCGACAAGATGGGAACCATCATCAGCAAGGTGGACAGGATTCTTGTGTTCTGTCACATCGTAAAACCGCTGATCGAAAAGAAAAGATTGATTTATATCTGCCCGCCGTTTGCAGAAAGGGAAAACGGTTTCAAGCTGATTATCCAAAAGGTAATGAGAATTGCGCAGGAATACAGCACTTCGGTTATGCTGTATGCAGAAGAAAAAACATATCTGGCAATTCAGCAGATTATGAAAGAATCCAAATTGGGCGGAAAACTCAACTTTGTTCCGTTTTCCGAATGGGACGATTTTCTGATTATTTCAAAAGACATACAGCCGACCGATCTGATTATATTGAATTCGGCAAGAAGAAACACGATTTCATATATCTCGTCACTTGAGAAAGCACCCGGTAAATTTGAGAAATATTTTCCGAACAACAGTCTGATCGTAATTTATCCGCAGGCAAACGAAGGTGATTGGCATATGGACAATTATGAAGATTTCTCAGCGGCCTCAATGAGCAAAGGAGTTGAAACCATCGAAAGTTTTGGCAAGGGAATTGGAAGTATCTTCAGAAAAAAGAAGAAGAAATAAATTCTTTTTAATTTCAAATTAATTTTACAATGGATTTAAAAGATAAGGTAGCCTACATTACGGGAGGCACAAAAGGTATCGGTTACGGAACTGCAAAAGTTCTGCTGAATGCCGGAATGAGAGTTGCAATCAGCGGACGAAGACAGGAAGATGTTGAAAATGCCGCAAAATCTCTGGGCGACAGTTCAAGGGTCTTGGGCGTGGTGTCAGATGTAACAAATTTTGATGATGAAAAAAATGCGGTTCGGAAAATAACTGCTCATTTTGGTCAGCTCGATGCGGTACTTGCCAACGCGGGTGTCGGAATTTTTTCTTCGGTTGACGAGATGTCAGCTGAAGATTGGGACCGAATGATGAAAACCAATCTGTACGGTGTTTTTCATACACTGAAAGCTTCGGTTGAAGAACTGAAAAAATCGGAGGGTTATTACATCACACTGGCGAGTCTTGCCGGAACAAATTTCTTTGAAAAAGGAGCCGGTTACAATGCTTCCAAATTCGGAGTAGTCGGTTTTACACAGGCTGCAATGCTCGATTTGAGAAAATACAACATCAAGACTTCGACCATTATGCCGGGTTCGGTTGCGACTTATTTCAACAATCATGTGCCGGACGAAAAAGACGGCTGGAAGATTCAGCCCGAAGACATCGGTCAGCTGGTTTTGGATCTGCTCAAAATGAATCCGAGGACGCTGCCGAGCAAGATTGAAGTCAGACCGACAAGGCCGGATTTGAAATAATTTCGACCGCTAAATTCCGCAATCAGAATTATAAACTTTAACTTTGCCAAAATTTTAAAAGGATGTTAGTCGTATCTGCAATTCTTGAAAATAAAGAAAGGGTCATCGAAGGTTTGAAGAAGAGAAATTTCAAACAATTGAATTTAGTTGATGAAGTAATCAATACCGATGAACTTCGTCGGAAAACCCAGTTTGAACTGGACAATCTGCTTTCTGAATCAAACCGAATGTCAAAAGAAATCGGACAGCTGTTTCAGCAGGGAAAAACTGCTGAGGCAAATGAGCTGAAAGAAAAGACTGCGACTTACAAATCAAAAATCAAAGAACTTCAGGATCTGCTGAATGATTATGAAGAAAGCCTGAAAAATATGCTGTATCAGATTCCGAATATTCCGCACAGCAGTGTGGTTCATGGATTTGGAGCTGAGGACAACGAAGTTGTTTTCAAAGAAGGAGACGATTCGCCAAAACCGGATATGATGCCGCATTGGGATCTGGCAAAAAAATTGAATCTGATCGATTTTGAACTTGGTGTCAAAATTACAGGTGCCGGATTTCCGGTTTATCTCGGAAAAGGAGCAAGATATCAGAGAGCTCTGATCCAATATTTTTTGGATAAAAACACGGCTGCCGGATACAAAGAAATCATTCCGCCCTTTGTGGTGAATGAAGCTTCGGGATACGGGACCGGTCAGCTGCCCGACAAAGAAGGTCAGATGTATTATGTGAATGAAGATGAACTTTATCTGATTCCGACTTCGGAAGTGCCGGTGACCAATCTGTATCGTGACGAATTATTGAACGAATCCGATTTGCCGGTCAAAATGACTGCCTATTCACCCTGTTTCAGAAGAGAGGCGGGAAGTTACGGAAAGGATGTGCGCGGTCTGAACCGTCTGCATCAGTTCGAAAAAGTTGAAATCGTAAGAATTGAAAAACCCGAAAATTCTTATGCTGCATTGAATGAGATGGTAGAGCATGTCAAAGGATTATTGAGAGATTTGGAGCTGCCGTTCAGGATTTTGAGACTTTGCGGCGGTGACATGGGCTTCACCTCAGCATTGACTTACGATTTTGAAGTATTTTCGGCAGCTCAGGAAAAATGGCTCGAAGTGAGTTCGGTTTCTAATTTTGAAACCTTTCAGGCAAACCGTCTGAAACTCAGATTCAAGCACGAAGGAAAAAATGAGTTGTGCCATACGCTGAACGGAAGTTCGCTTGCACTGCCGAGGATTTTGGCTGCGCTGCTCGAAAATCATCAGCAGGCAGACGGAAGCATCAGAATTCCCGAAAGACTCAGAAGCTATACGGGTTTTGATAAAATTGATTAATTGACACGAGGATAATTGGAGGGAGTTTCTTTTTTGAAACTCCCTTTTTTCATTAAATTTAGAAACAGGCGGGCGATAGTTAATTTCGATTATTTCAATAATTTTACCCAAATTAATTTAAGAATTTAAGATTCGTGAAAGCAAAACTTATTCTCAGTTTGTTTTTTTTGTTTTTAATGATGCAGATTCCTGCCTGCGCACAGAGAACGCTGATCATCGAATCGGTTTCTCATCAGAGTATTCTTTATGACGAAGAGAATGAAGAAATCAATATTTTGTCTGCCGACGAAAATCATGTTTTTTTCGGAATAGATGAAGCAAAAACGATTTTCACCATGAATTCGTCGTACAGCGGTTTGAGTTCTGTATATAAAATCAGTGAATCAAATTTTGAAGAAGGACAGAAGTCGGGTTCTTTTTTTATGACCGATGCCGACGGAACTGAATTTTTTGTCAGTCTGGATACTGAAAATATGACGATGGTGATTGCAAAAATTGCCAATGAAAAAAAGACGGCGATGGACAAATATGTCATCGGTAAAATATATTATTCAGGGGAAAATCAGTAAAAAATCAAACTATGTTTAATCCGGTTACCCAATATCTCTTCACGGCTGTCGTAGTCATTGTGGCAGTGATTTATGTGGTGAAAATGCTCAAAGGAAACAAAGATTCGGGCACCAAAAATAAATCCTGAATGTTTCCAAAAAACAAAAGCCGTTTGATTTCAAACGGCTTTTTGGTTTAATTCTTTTTAAGGGATTTCAACCGGAACTTTGATTTGTCCGCTTGTAATTTCGACTTCATTGGTCGGAACTCCGTTTACAAATTTGGCGACTGTTCCGGTAAATGTTCCGATGACCACTCCGTTTTCTCCGCCCGAAATGGCTGAGATAACCAGTTTTGCCGGCAGATAGGTTCCGTCAGCGGGATTGAAATTGGTGTAATTGTCAGCAGGATTTGAGGTTCCCAGATTGACCTCCAGCAATACCTCATTTGCTTCTGTATAGGTTCCCACTACGATTCCGCCGGGAATAGTGATTGACAGTGTCTGATTGTCAGTTGTGTTTTTTCCGGAAATCAAAGCTGCACTTACGATTCCCATTGCTTTTGCATTGGTGCTGAAATCCTTATCCTGTCCATTGAATTTTGCTTTGAAAATGGTATTTGCCGTTGTGGTTCCCTGAACTTTTATTTTCACAAAACTTCCGTTGGTCAGTGTTTTGGTCTGACCGGTTGCGGCATTGTAAACGGTACCCATAAAATTTCCGGTAATCCTTGAGTTCGCCCCGGTAGTCAGTTGGGTAATGTTTACAATAAACGGCAACGGGCCGTTCAAATCCTGGTTGACATAAACGCCGTCAGGAAGATTGATTTGTATGGCTGCACCGTCAATATGGTCATAAGTTCCAACAGTCAATTCCTGCGGAATCATTATCGAAATCAAACCGCCGTTCATATTTGAACCGTTCACTTCGCTCTCTGAAGGATCGTTTAGTGCAACTGTCTGTTTGCTGAAATTCCACTGGTTTCCGTCCACATCCACCACATACGCACCATCTTTCATTCCGGCCGGAAAAAATTCATCGCCCGGTGTAATCAGCTCGCTGTCCGAACAACTCCATAGAAATCCAAATGCCAAAATCGGGATCAGAATGTATTTAATCATTTTTAAATTTTTGATAAAAATAGAAATCTTTGATGAATAAAACGAAAACTGCAATAAAGTATTGCTCATTTGAGCCTTTATTTTTCAATTTCCTCATTCAAAATCTTTAAGGCTGAGGAAGTTCCTATTCTTTTTACACCTGCCTTAATCATGCTTTCGGTGTCTTTGTGATTTCGGATTCCGCCCGAAGCTTTTACCGAAAGCGGTCCTGCATGCTCAAGCATCAGTCCTATCACATGCGGATTTGCGCCATTGGGCTCTCCGTTTTTTGTCTCATAAAAACCGGTCGAAGATTTTACAAATACATCTTCAGGCGGATATTCACTGAGTTTGTCAAGCGTGATGTCTCTGATCAGTTTTGTAATTGAAATAATTTCAGCATCCGAAAGCGCAGCTGTTTCAATAATCCACTTGATAATTTTGCCTGATTTCAGCACCAGTTGTGAGCAGGATTCAATTTCTTCTCTCACTTTGTCGATTTTTCCGTTTTTAAAGGCATTGTAATCGATCACAAAATCGAGTTCGTCCGCACCGTTTGCCAGTGCACTCTGGGCTTCATTTAATTTTTCCCTGACCGAATTTCGGCCTTCCGGAAAGTCAATTACGGTTCCCAATTTGAGGGTTGAATTCTGCTCGTCAATCAGCATCCTGAGCGAACGCACATAATCGGGTCTGACCATGATTGCATGAATATTGTTTTCAATCGCCTCTTTGGCAAGCTGCCTTACTTTTTCAAGGGTTTCGGAATCTGAAATTCCGCTTTGTTTTGGAGTTTTTAAATAAGTTGAGTCTAAAAAATCAGCTACGTTCATACATTTCAAGTTTAGTCGGAAGGGCAAAATTAATAATTTAAAATGGCATAAACCGGAAAATGGTCACTGTATCCGCCCAAATATTTTGTGCCTGCATAAGTTCGGAAGGGCGTGCCAAAAAACTTTTTGTCCCAATCCATCACCGAATTGGGCTGAAAGATATGTGCAGATTGAAATCGGATGAGGTGTTCTCCCGAATCAAAAAAAGATTTTGAAAACAGCATTTGGTCAAATAAAATCCAATTCCTGTCATGGGTCAGACTGCCTGTATTTTTATCGAATTTCAACATTGGATTGTACAATTCGTTGTTGTCAAAATTCATTTTATCGGTTGTTCTGAGCAGAGCCATGGCATCAGGATCATCCGGATTTCCGTTCATATCACCGATGACTGCAACCTGAGCAAGCGGATTTGAATTCAGGATTTCATCGATTCTTAATCTCAGATTGGACATGATCTGATTTCTGAATTCTCTTTTGCTGTCGTTGTTTGCCCTCGACGGAAAATGAGTGACAAAAACATGAAGTTTTCTTCGGTTGATTTTAAATTTCACATGAAGTGCATCCCGGCTGTAATCAATATTTCCGTCCGGTCTTTCGTAAGTCTGTCTGATCGGCTCCGAACCGATGTAATCGATCATATCTTTTCTGTAAATCAGCGCATTGTCAATTCCTCTTTCGTCCAAAGAATCAAAATGAACAATCTCGTAGTTGTATTTTGCCAGATTTTCAGATTCGACCAAATCTTTCAGAACAGTTCTGTTTTCAATTTCTGCCAGCCCCACAAACAGAGGCGGATCACCGGTTTCCTCAATTCCGATCTGACTGATTACCCAGCTGATTTTTCGCAATTTGTTGTTGTATCTTTTTCGAGTCCATTTCAGTGTACCGTCGGGTGTAAATTCATTGTCAAATTTTTCCGGGTCGTTTCCAATGTCAAAGAAATTCTCAGTATTGTAAAATGCAATTGCGGCCGTTTTCATCTGTCTGCGATTCAAAACCGAAAGTTAATCAAAAATCGTAAATCCAAAAGCGACATTTTGTCACGCTTCCTCCCGATGGTATTTTTTTTGACTCATTGACCGAAATTAAAATTTTATTATGGCCAAAGGAAATATTAATGTTTCAGTTGAGAATATTTTTCCGCTGATCAAGAAATTTTTGTACAGCGATCATGAGATTTTTTTAAGAGAACTGATTTCAAATGCAACCGATGCAAGCCTCAAGCTCAAACATCTGATTCAAATCGGAGAAGCAAAGGTCGAATATGGAAATCCGATCATCGAACTGAAAATCGATAAGAAGAAAAAAACGCTCCATATTATTGACCGGGGAATCGGGATGACCGGAGCAGAGGTTGAAAAATATATCAATGAAGTTGCATTTTCGGGTGCTGAAGAATTTTTGAACAAATACAAAGACAGTGCACAGGATGCCGGAATCATCGGTCATTTTGGTCTTGGTTTTTATTCGTCATTTATGGTGGCCGATCAGGTTGAAATCATCACCAAATCCTACAAAGATGAGCCCGCTGTTCACTGGATATGTGACGGAAGTCCTGAATTCACATTGGAAGAAACGGCAGCAAAAACCGAACACGGAACCGAAATTATCCTTCATATTTCAAAAGATTCAAAAGAATTTCTTGAAGATTATAAAATCAGCGAGTTGCTTCAGAAATACTGCAAATTCAATCAGATTCCAATCAAATTCGGAACACGAACCGAGACTTTGCCGTTGCCGGAAGACGCTGCAGAAGACGCAAAACCCGAAACTGCGGAAGTTGACAATATCGTCAACAATCCCAATCCGGCGTGGATCAAAAAGCCGACCGATTTGAAGAATGAAGATTATCTTGCCTTCTATCACGAACTCTATCCCGGGCAGTTTGAAGAACCGCTTTTCTGGATTCATCTCAATGTGGATTATCCGTTTCATTTGACCGGAATTTTGTTTTTTCCAAGATTGGGCAACAACATCAATATTGACAAAGATAAAATCCAGCTGTATCAGAATCAGGTGTTTGTAACCGATGAAATCAAAGGAATTGTTCCCGATTTTCTGATGCTGCTCAGAGGTGTGATTGATTCGCCCGATATTCCGCTGAATGTATCCAGATCTTATTTGCAGTCGGATGGAGCGGTCAAAAAGATTTCAAATTACATCAGCAAAAAAGTAGCCGATAAAATGGCTTCACTGCTCAAAAATGACAGAGAAGAATTCGAGAAAAAATGGAATGATATAAAGGTGGTGCTTGAGTATGGTGTAATTTCGGATGAGAAATTCTCCGAAAAATCAGACAAATTCATGCTGTTCCCAACCGTTGACGGGAAATATTATACCTGGGACGAACTGAATGAAAAACTCAAAGAAAACCAGACTGACAAGGACGGAAAGTTCGTGCTGCTGTATGCAACAGACAAAGAACAGCAGGATGCTTACATACAGTCGGCACACGAAAAATCATACGAAGTGCTGCTGATGGATTCACCGATTGCGGCTCATTTTATCCAAAGACTGGAATACACAAAAGAGAAAATTGGTTTTGCAAGAGTCGATGCAGATCATATCAATAATCTGATTAAAAAAGATGAAACTTCGATTTCAAAACTTTCTGACGAACAAAAAGAAAGTCTGAAAACTTCGATCGAAAGTTCAATTGACAAAGAGAAATACACCATTCAGCTCGAAGATCTGAGCATGTCCGATGCGCCCTTTGTAATCACTCAGCCCGAGTTTATCAGGAGGATGAAAGACATGCAGCAGACCGGAGGCGGGGGAATGTTCGGAATGGGCGCTTTTCCCGAAATGTATAATCTGGTGGTCAATACCAACAGCGATTTGGCAACCGAAATCCTGAACAAACCGGATGACGAAAAGGCTGAACTGATCGGCAATGCGCTCGATCTGGCAAAGCTTTCCCAGAATCTGCTGAAAGGAAAAGAACTGACAGATTTTATCAGACGAAGTTTTGAGAGATTGAAATAAACAGTGGCTCAGAGAATACAAAAACCCCGAGAAATTTTCCCGGGGTTTTTTTATGGATTTTTCAATGAATTGACTTCAGTTTAATTGAACATTTCCTTTACTTTTTCAAAGAATGATTTTTCATTTTTGGATGGATGCGGTTTGAAATTCTCGTCTTCCATCAGTTTTTCAAACATGCTTTCCTGTTCTTTTGAAAGCTTATCCGGTGTCCACACATTTACGTGAACAAACAGATCTCCGTTTCCGTAACTGTTCAGACTTGGCAGTCCCTGACCTTTGAGTCTCAGGACTCTTCCCGATTGGGTGCCTTTCTCAATTTTGATTCTCATCTTGTTGTTGACCGCCGGAATTTCCTTTGTGGTTCCCAATATTGCTTCGGGAATTGAGATGTACAAATCGTAGTGCAGATTATTGCCGTCTCTTTTCAGATTTTTGTCTTCTTCCTCATCGATCAGAACAAGCAAATCGCCCGGGATACCGTCAAAAGGCGCATCGTTTCCTTTTCCGCTGACCTGAAGCTGTATTCCTTCTCTCACGCCAGCCGGTATCTTGATTTCTACCGTTTCTTCCACTTTGTTCAGCCCCTGATTGTTTGCACCCGGCGGAATATGGTCTGCAATTTTTCCGTTTCCCTGACAATTGCTGCAGGGAGTTGTGGTCTGCATACGTCCGAGAATGGTGTTTGCAATCTTGGTCTGATAGCCCGAGCCCTGACAGGTCGGACAGGTTTTATAGGTAACTCCTTCAGCTCTTTTGAATCTTTTGATTTTTACTTTTTTGGAAGCGCCGTTCATCATTTCTTCCAGATTCAGTCTGACGCGAATTCTCAAATCCGAACCCTTTGACTGTCTCGGGCCTCTTTGTCCAAAACCGCCGCTGAAGCCGCCGCCGAAATGACTTCCGAAAATATCCCCAAAGTGTGAGAATATATCTTCCATATTCATTCCGTCACCGCTGAAACCGCCCGCGCCGCCAAGTCCCGAATGACCAAACTGATCATATCTCTGTTTCTTGTTCGGATCGCTCAATACTTCGTAGGCTTCTGCTGCTTCCTTAAATTTCTCCTCAGCTTCTTTATCGCCCGGATTCCTGTCGGGGTGATATTTCAAAGCCTGCTTCCGGTATGCTTTTTTGATTTCATCCGGAGAAGCCGATTTCGAAACGCCGAGTATTTCGTAATAATCTCTTTTTGTCATTTTCTGTAAGCTAAGAAAGTGCAAATGTAATTCTTACATCTGACTTGATTTTTGAATTATTGGCCGACAACCACTTTTGCGTGTCTGATTACTTTTTCGGTCAGCGAATATCCGGTCTGAACCACATCTGCAACTTTGCCCTGAAGATTCTCTTCCGGTGCGGGAATCTGGGCAATGGCTTCCATGGTTTCAACATCAAAGTCGTCACCGGTTTCAATTTCAATTTTCTTCAAACCTTTTGAACGAAGCGTTTCAATCAGTTTGTTCTGAATCAGTTCAATCCCTTTTAGCAGTTCGTTGTCATCAGATTTTTTGATTTCTTTGATTGCTCTTTCGAAATCGTCAAGTACCGGCAAAAGCGCCTGTATGGTTTCGGAATTGGCGGTCTTAAAGAAATCAAGTCTTTCTTTGGCAGTTCTTTTTTTGAAATTGTCAAATTCGGCAAACAGCCTCAAATACTGCTCTTTCTGATTGTTCAGCTCTTCTTTGAGTGCCTCGACTTCAGACAATTCATCGGTTTGCGAATCAGTCTTATCGGTAATTTCTTCGTTTAATTCTTCTTCGTTTGGTATATTCTCTGACATTTTTTCAAACTTTTTTAACTCAAAGTCAAAAATTCTGCCAAGCATCTCTTTGTGACTTTTTGGCAGAATTCAAATTGATTTCAAATGCTTTTTTAAAACCTTTTGGAACCGCATTTTTCACTAATTTCGCATCAAACATTTTGTCAATGCAGATTGAAATTTGTGCAGCCAATATCGGTTCGGCGGTCAATGCCCAAAAGGGCGGTGCCGACCGTATCGAATTGTGTTCCGAACTCTCGATTGGCGGAATTACACCTTCATACGGAATGATTAGGGAAGTACTGGGGCTGATCCAAATTCCTGTTTTTGTGCTGATCCGACCAAGAAGCGGTGATTTTTGTTATTCGGATGATGAATTTGCAGCGATGAAAACCGACATTGAAATCTGTAAAAATCTGGGCTGCTCGGGAATTGTTTCAGGTATTCTGAATCCCGATCGTTCGATTGACAGAAAAAGAACAAAAGAACTGATTGAAATTTCACGACCGCTTGAATTTACTTTTCATCGGGCATTCGACAGACTCGCAGACCCCGAAAAAGGATTGAACGAACTCATTGATTTGGGGGCAGACCGGATACTGACTTCCGGCAGACAGCCGTCAGCAGAAGAAGGAATGGAGCTGCTTGTCAAATTAAAAGATTTGTTAGGAAATCAAATCAAAATATTGCCGGGAGGTGGAATCAATCCGAAAAATGCACTGCATTTCAAAGAAAACGGTTTTGATGAAATCCATGCATCCGTTTCTGTTCCGGTTATAAAGAAGAATAATTATGCAGCGCCTGATTTTTTTGGGGATTCTGAATTCAGCGAATCAAATCTTGAGAAGATTATTGAGCTGACCCGGATTCTGAAGTTGTGATACGGATAGGTCGGGATTTCTCCGATTTCTGATTGTCAACCCGGATTATTTTGCCGTCATAGTATATGCATTTGGTTGTATGGCTTCTTTTTTCACAATCCGATATCAGTTACTTGTTTAAAAATCATTAATTTTGGCCGCAATCAGTTAAAAAGCAGAAAAAATGAACTTTGAATTTTCCGAAAATCAAAAATTTATAGCCGACTCAGCCAGAGAATTTGCAAAACAACATATTGCGCCACACATCATGGAATGGGACGAAGCCCAGTATTTTCCGGTTGAGCTGTTCAAAAAGGCCGGAGAAATGGGTTTTATGGGTGTGCTGGTGCCCGAAGAATTTGGGGGCAGCGGTTTGTCATATAATGAATATGTGTCCATCATTGATGAAATTTCACAAGTCGATCCTTCGATCGGATTATCGGTGGCGGCCCACAACTCGCTATGCACCAATCATATTTTAACTTTTGGGAATCAGCAGCAGAAAGAAAAATGGCTGCCCAAACTGGCGACCGGCGAAGTGATCGGTGCCTGGGGGCTGACTGAACACAATACCGGCTCAGATGCAGGCGGTATGAGTACGACTGCAAAAAAGGACGGTGAAGACTGGATCATCAATGGTGCAAAAAATTTCATCACCCACGCGATCAGTGGTGATATTGCAGTTGTGATGACCCGTACCGGAGAGAAAGGAGCCAAACACAATTCGACTGCTTTTGTATTGGAAAAAGGAATGCAGGGATTCAGTTCGGGAAAAAAAGAAAATAAACTCGGAATGCGTGCATCAGAAACTGCGGAATTGATTTTTGACAATGTCAGAGTTCCCGACAGCCACAGACTCGGCGAAGTGGGCAGTGGATTTCATCAGGCACTGACCATATTGGACGGCGGACGAATTTCGATTGCAGCATTGAGTCTTGGGATTGCAAAAGGCGCCTACCGGTCAGCTTTAAAATATGCAAAGGAAAGACAGCAGTTCGGACAGCCGATTGCCAACTTTCAGGCAATCAATTTCAAACTGGTTGAAATGGCAACCGAAATTGAAGCATCAGAACTGCTGATCAGAAAGGCTGCTTATCTGAAGAACAATCATCTGCCGATGTCAACTGAAGGTGCGATGGCAAAATATTATGCGTCCGAAGCCTGTGTCAGGATTGCAAATGAGGCGGTTCAGATTTTCGGAGGATACGGTTACACCAAAGATTTTCCGGCAGAAAAATATTATCGTGATTCAAAATTATGCACCATAGGCGAAGGTACAACTGAGATTCAAAAACTGGTGATCGGAAGAAATATTCTGAAAGATTAAAGAATATATAACGAGTTTTATACTGAATGACCGATCCGATTGTTTGAAAACTGATTTCATTTACAAGGCATTAAAAATTTGTAAAAATCAGAAGCCGAACAGTCACGAGATTCGTTTTCGAAATCCAATTTGTATGAGAATGAAAAATATATGGTGGAAGTCAGGCAGAAGCGGGTTACTGACCAGGAAAATTACAATACCTACTATATTTATGGTAATTTCGATCATAAAAAAATAATCGTTCAAAAAAATTTGTCATTATTAAAATCATTGCTATATTTGCACACCTAAAAAATAAGAGATCATTATGTTGATAGTAACAGTAAAAGACGGAGAATCAATTGACAAGGCATTAAAAAAATACAAACGCAAGTTTGACAGAACCGGTGTGGTTCGTCAGCTGAGAAGCCGTCAGCAGTTCACCAAACCTTCTGTAACCAAAAGGCAGCAGAGAGCAAGGGCAGCGTACAAACAGCAAATGCTGAGCAAAGAAGAAGCTTAATTTTTTACTGAAAAAGATACACGGCTGTTCATCAAAGTTTTTTAACTTTGGTGAACAGTTTTTTTATGTCGATACAAAAGTTCCTTGATTATCTGAAATTTGAAAAGAAGTATTCGCCAAGAACCGTTGAGAGTTATGAAAATGATTTGAACGGTTTTGCCGAATTCTATTTTACTGAGAACGGTCTGGAGGACATTTCAAAAGCAAAGAAACTCGATCTCAGAAACTTTCTGATGCATCTTTCCCAATCCGGTTTTTCCGAACGGAGCATCAACCGAAAAATCAGTTCACTCAAATCCTATTACAAATATCTGTTGAAGATTCAGGAGATTGACCAGTCGCCTGCGGCCATGATTTCAACTCTGAAGCACAATAATAAGGTGAGAATTCCATTTTCTGAAGATGAGATTCGGAATCTGTTTGAAACCGAAGGGATTTTTTCTGATGATTTTGAGGGTCGTCGCGACCGACTGATCATTGAATTATTTTATCAGACCGGTATGCGTAGGGCAGAACTGATCGGCCTGAAGATTTCTGATTTGAATTTTGACGAAAAAAGTCTGAAAGTATTGGGCAAAAGAAACAGGGAAAGGCTGATTCCGGTCGGCGGTGAATTGATTGAAAGGCTTGCCGAATATGTCAAAGAGAGGAATGAATGTTTTGGTGACAAATATCAGCAGTTATTTTTGACAAAAAAAGGTCAGCCTTTGTACGATAAATTTGTTTATAAATTAGTAAATAATTACCTTAGTATCGTCAGTACGAAGATGAATAAAAGTCCTCATATTTTGAGGCACAGTTTTGCCACTCATCTGCTGAACCACGGTGCGAATCTGAATGCGGTCAAGGAACTTTTGGGGCATTCAAGTCTGGCGGCGACCCAGGTTTACACACACAGTGGCATTGAACAATTAAAAGAAGTGTTTAACAAAGCTCATCCAAGGAGCGAAAAAAATTAAAAATTATGACAATAAATCTTCAAACAGTGAATTTCAACGCAAAGCCCGGGTTGGACGAATATGTTGAAAAGAAATTGGGTAAACTGGAACAGTTTTACGATAAGATTTTATCGGCACAGGTATCAATGAGAGTTGAAAACGTATCGGAGAAGGAAAATAAATTTGTTGACATCCGTCTGGAGGTTCCGGGCGACGACATTGTGGTCAAGAAATCGGGTCAGAGCTTTGAAGAATGCATTGATTTGTCAATTGAAGCGCTTAAGAAAATGATCATCAGGAGAAAGGAGAAATCAGCGGTCAGATAGTATTCAAATATTTTTTCTAAAAATTTGGAGAATACATAAAACTTTGTACATTTGCAGTCCGTTAAATAAAACGGACTGTTCTTTTACATAAAAACATAGATAAATGCCGGCATAGCTCAGCTGGCCAGAGCACGTGATTTGTAATCTCGGGGTCGTGGGTTCGAATCCCTCTGCCGGCTCATCAAGTCTAAGTTTGGGGAGATACTCAAGCGGCCAACGAGGACAGACTGTAAATCTGTTGGTTTCACCTTCGCAGGTTCGAATCCTGCTCTCCCCACCAAAATGAACAGTGCCGGGTTTCACCGGTCTCAGGCGGGAATAGCTCAATTGGTAGAGCGTCAGCCTTCCAAGCTGAATGTTGCGGGTTCGAGTCCCGTTTCCCGCTCAAGATTTCGCCGATGTAGCTCAGTGGTAGAGCGCTTCCTTGGTAAGGACGAGGTCACGGGTTCAAATCCCGTCATTGGCTCCAAGCATCGCAGTTAAAGTATAAAACTGAGTTGAATATGAAACAGAATTCACCGGTTTTTTGGTATTTGAGATTAATTAGAATTTAGTATAACATAGAAATTATTTTAAAATGGCAAAGGAAACATTTAATCGTAATAAGCCGCATTTGAATATCGGAACCATCGGTCACGTTGACCACGGTAAAACCACTTTGACTGCTGCTATTACCAAAGTATTGGCAGATGCCGGTTTGTCAGAAGCAAGAGCTTACGATCAAATCGACAATGCTCCTGAAGAAAAAGAAAGAGGTATTACTATCAACACTTCTCACGTTGAGTATCAGACTGCTGGTCGTCACTATGCACACGTTGACTGCCCCGGTCACGCTGACTATGTGAAGAACATGGTGACAGGTGCTGCTCAGATGGACGGTGCAATCCTGGTGGTTGCCGCAACTGACGGACCTATGCCGCAAACCCGTGAGCACATCCTTTTGTGTCGTCAGGTAAACGTTCCAAGAATCGTTGTATTCCTGAACAAATGCGATATGGTTGACGACGAAGAATTGCTTGAACTGGTTGAAATGGAAGTAAGAGACCTTCTTTCTTCTTACGATTATGACGGAGACAATACTCCTGTAATCAGAGGTTCTGCATTGGGTGCGTTGAACGGTGAGCAAAAATGGGTTGATTCTGTAATGGAGTTGATGGATGCTGTTGACAATTGGATTGAACTTCCGGTTCGTGATCAGGACAAACCATTCCTGATGCCAATCGAAGACGTGTTCTCGATTACAGGTCGTGGTACTGTTGCTACCGGACGTATTGAATCAGGTATCATCAACACCGGTGACCCTGTGGATATCGTAGGTATGGGTGACGAAAAACTGACTTCAACCATTACAGGAGTGGAAATGTTCCGTAAAATCCTTGACAGAGGTGAAGCCGGTGACAACGTTGGTCTGTTGCTGAGAGGTATTGAAAAAACCGATATCCGTCGCGGTATGGTGATTGCAAAACCGGGTTCGGTAACTCCGCACAAAAAATTCAAGGCTGAGGTTTATATCCTTACCAAAGAAGAAGGAGGCCGTCACACACCTTTCCATAACAAATACCGTCCTCAGTTTTACGTTCGTACAACCGACGTAACAGGTGAAATCCACCTGCCTGAGGGAGTTGAAATGGTGTTGCCGGGCGACAACCTGACCATCGAAGTTGATTTGATCCAACCGATCGCATTGAACGACGGTCTTCGATTCGCTATCCGTGAAGGTGGTAGAACCGTTGGTGCCGGTCAGGTAACTCAGATTCTTGACTAATCACAGTTGATAATATGAATTGAGAAAGGTGTTCTCCGGTTTTTTCGGGGACACCTTGTCTCACATACGGGCATAGTATAATGGTTAGTATCGCGGTCTCCAAAACCGCTGGTCAGGGTTCGAATCCTTGTGCCCGTGCAATTACAGAAAAGATGAAGACATTAAATTTTATAAAAGAATCATATTCCGAATTCAAAAATCATGTAACCTGGCCTTCGTGGCCTCAGTTGCAGCAGGACACCATTGTAGTGGCAATCGCCACTCTGATTTTGGCGATCTTCCTGTATGCCGTTGATTCATTCTTCGGAAACGTGGTGATCAAAAATATGTTTGAATTACTCAAATAAGAATTTCAAACAACACAGTTATGAGCGATAAAAAATGGTATGTACTGAAAACCGTTAGCGGTCAGGAACTTAAAATCAAAGCCTATATCGAAGACGAAATCGAATACCATAAGTTGCAGGATTTTGTCGGACAGATCGTAGTGCCGATGGAAAAAGTCATTCAGATCAAAAACGGCAAAAAAGTACAAAAAGAAAAAGTATATTATCCGGGTTATGTGATGATCGAAGCCGACCTCAAAGGTGAGGTGCCGCATCTGATTAAAAGCATACCGGGCGTCATCAGTTTTCTGAGTGCGACCAAAGGCGGCGAACCGATTCCGATGAGAATGTCAGAAGTAAACAAGATGCTCGGACGTGTTGACGAATTGGCAGAATCAGACGAAAACCTGATGAGCATCCCTTATCTGGTGGGCGAAACCGTAAAAGTAATCGACGGTCCTTTCAACGGATTCAACGGTACGGTTGAGAAAATCAATGAAGAAAAGAGAAAGCTGGAAGTGATGGTTTTGATCTTCGGACGAAAGACACCTTTGGAACTTTCATTTATGCAGGTTGAAAAAGTTTAAAAGCTTTTTCCGGGAAAAAATAACAAAAGCCATCTGATTCAGGTGGCTTTTTCTTTGGGACTACTTTTCATTTATTTGCCGGGCGTTCTTTTTGATTCTGCCAATTGGAATTCTCTTATATTTTAGTTATTTGAGAGTAACATTAGATGATGAAGGAATTCACTATTCAATGCCTCCATTTGTAAACAAGAAAATTTATTGGGCGGATATTGAAAAATATGAAATTGTAAAAATTTCTCCTCTAAATGATTTTTTAGGCTGGGGAATCAGACGTTCTCCCAAGTTAGGATGGTCATACATTCTTGAAGCCAATTATGCCATAGCCATAACCAAAAAGAATGGTAAAAAATTGGTATTATCAATTGATGATAAAGAAAAAGCTTTAATATATTTGCAATCGATAAATAAGAAATTTATATAGAAAATATGCGTTCTTGAATAAAGAATTCAAAATATGAGAGTTAGATTAAATTTCCTGATCATTTCATTTATAGGCTTTATAGGTTTGTTTTCGTGTAAGGATGATGACGATAATTCTTGTAGAAATGAATATGTTGAATACAGAAACATTGAAGATTTTTCCAATTGTCAGGAAACGCTGTGGAATCTCACTTTAAATACAACTGAAAATTATGTGATTGTTCATAATCAGCAGGAATTTGAACAATTTGTCAATACGTCAAATTGTTCGGTTGAAATAGATTTTGGTTCGTATGATTTAATTATAGGTTCACACTATATTTCACCTGAAGCTAATTTTGATTATGAAGTAATCGATAATTGTGCAGAAAATGAATTATACATTTTAGTTCGTATAATGAACAGTCAATCAAGTGAAATTGAAGAAAAAGCCATTTTTCAGGTATTGGTTCCAAAATTAAGGCATGGCAAAACGGTACAAATTAATTTTGCAACTTAATTTGAAATTGAATTGTATAGAAAGCCGTTCTGAAAAGATCGTTTTTTTGGTTGGCAGAAATTTCAAAAATCTCATTAAAAATAGTAAATTGCTATTGCGGGCTTAAATAAATTTTATACTTTTGCAGTCCGAAAAGTGAAATGGGTTGTTGTGAGCGACCTAATTTGCTGAATAATAAATGCTTCCAAATTCATTTTTATTCAAAAATTAATTAAAAAAGAAAATGGCAAAGAAAGTTGAAAAAGTTATAAAACTTCAGGTCAAAGGAGGCCAGGCCAATCCTTCGCCGCCGGTTGGTCCGGCGCTGGGTGCTGCCGGTGTCAACATCATGGAGTTTTGTAAACAGTTTAACGGTCGTACCCAGGAAAAACAGGGTCAGGTTTTGCCGGTTGTAATTACGGTTTATCAGGACAAGTCTTTTGAATTTGTGATCAAGACTCCTCCTGCTGCAATTCAATTGATGGGAATTGCAAAAGCCAAAAAAGGTTCGGGAGAACCCAACCGTGTGAAAGTGGCTACTGTAAGCTGGGATCAGATCAGAACAATCGCAGAAGACAAAATGCAGGATATGAACTGCTTTACTGTTGATGCTGCAATGAAAATGGTGGCAGGTACTGCCCGCTCAATGGGTATAGCTGTAAAGGGAGGTCAGGCTCCTGAGTAATCTTTTAATATTGAAAAAATGGCTCAGTTAACAAAGAAACAAAAGGAAGCAAACGCTAAAGTTGATAAAACCAAACTTTATACAATAGATGAAGCAGCCGCTCTGGTGAAGGAAGTGAATACCGCAAAATTTGATGCATCTGTTGATATTGCAGTTCGTCTGGGTGTTGACCCCAAGAAAGCAAATCAGATGGTGCGCGGTGTGGTTTCATTGCCTCACGGAACCGGTAAAGATGTGAAAGTACTTGCATTGGTAACGCCCGATAAGGAAGCGGAAGCCAAAGAAGCAGGTGCTGACTTCGTAGGTCTTGACGAATATCTTGACAAAATCAAGAATGGCTGGACAGACGTAGATGTGATTGTAACCATGCCTGCAGTAATGGGTAAACTCGGTCCTCTGGGCCGTGTGCTCGGTCCGAGAGGTCTGATGCCAAACCCAAAAGCGGGAACCGTTACAGTTGAAGTGGGTAAAGCTGTCTCAGACGTGAAAGCCGGAAAAATCGACTTTAAAGTTGACAAATACGGAAACATCCATGCCGCAATCGGCAAGGTGTCTTTTACAGCAGACAAGATTAAGGACAATGCAGTGGAACTGGTTTCCACACTGGCAAAATTGAAACCTTCGACTGCAAAAGGTACTTATATGAGAAGCATTACGCTTTCAAGTACAATGAGTCCGGGTATCCATATTGATCCAAAGAGTTTAAACCAATAAATAAGTAAGAATTATGGGAATGACAAGAGAACAAAAAGCGCAGATGATCGATGATCTGACTGCGGTATTGGAAGAGTCAAACATCATCTATCTTGCTGATATTGAAGGTTTGAATTCAGCCAACACTACCGAGTTGAGAAGGCAGTGTTTCAGAAATGAGATCTCTCTGAAGGTGGTGAAGAACACCCTTTTGAAAAAAGCAATGGAGCGAATCGAAGCAAAAGAATTCGACGGTCTCTACGGTTCATTGAAAGGGAATACTGCAATCATGACGGCAGAGAAAGGCAATGCGCCTGCCAAAGTGATTGAGAACTTTAGAAAGAAATCAGACAAACCGATTCTGAAAGCAGCCTGGATCGATCAGGCGGTGTTTGTGGGTGACGATCAGCTGAAAGCGCTGTCAAGCCTTAAAACAAAAGAAGAATTGGTTGGAGAGATCATCGGCCTTCTTCAGTCGCCGCTTAAAACAGTTGTTTCACAGCTGCAGACCGGCGGACAGAAGATTGCGGGTATCGTTAAAACGCTTTCTGAAAAATAAATCAGTACGCACTCTAAATTATTATTATAGTTGAAAGTGGAAAGAAGAAAGTATCAATTTAGAACTTGAAGCTTGAAACTTGAAACAAAAATTAAAAAGTTGTTTAACAAAAAAATTATTAAAAAATGGCAGATTTAAAACAATTGGCTGAGGATTTGGTAAACCTAACCGTTAAAGATGTAAACGAGTTGGCAAACATCCTCAAAGAAGAATACGGAATCGAACCTGCTGCTGCAGCTGTTGCAGTTGCTGCAGGTCCTGCTGCCGGCGGCGAAGCTGCTGCTGCAGAAGAAAAAACCGAATTTGACGTAATCCTGAAAGCAGCAGGTGCAAGCAAGCTTGCAGTTGTGAAACTGGTTAAAGATTTGACCGGAGTAGGATTGAAAGACGCAAAAGATTTGGTTGACGGAGCTCCGAAACCTGTTAAAGAAGGTATTTCTAAAGACGAAGCAGAAGCTTTGGCTAAACAGCTTCAGGAAGCAGGTGCAGAAGTTGAAATCGTTTAATACCGGTCTTTCTTCCGATATACAAACCGTCTTGTTTTTTACGAGACGGTTTTTTTTATTGATTAAAAATTGATTTAAAAATCTTTCAGAATCTTCATCAGCGAATAGCAGAAGGTCGGCCAATACACCAGAAATTTGAACCAAAATGTTTCTTTCTTTCCCCAGTCGGCTATAAATTCTTTGTGATTGTATTTTCTTAAAATACTGATTATATTTTTTCTTTCTTCGGCTTCGCCCTTCAGGTTTGAGCTTTTCAGCAGATTGTAATGCTTCATGACATTGTAAAATAGTCTTCTTGTGGCGGTAGTGGTCAATGACGGGAAATTTTTACGCATATACAAAATCTGCTCATCAAAAGCTTCAATGTCATGAAGCCTTTCGAGGTGGTATTCTCTTCCCATAATGCTCTCTGAATGAATTCGGTAATAATAAAGCGGAGCTCTTAGATGAACCACCTTGTCTGCCTGTGCAAAAATCTGGTGGGTCCAAAACTGATCTTCGTGAATCTTTCCTTTTTCAAATAATATCGGACCGATCAGTTTTCTGCTGTACAGCTTATTCCAGACGATGGATCTGAGCTTGTCGGTCAATAATAGTTTTAGAGCCTCTACATTATTATATTCCTCAGTCTTATCACCTTCTTCCGAATCTGATAATTCCCTTTTTAATTCCTGAAGATCTTCGTCGGTTTTGAATTTTATAAAATCGCATTCTACAATATCCGCATCAAATTTCAGACTGGTATCGATTAATTTTTTCACATAATCAAATGCAAGTACATCATCGCTGTCAGCAAAGCAGACATATTCGCCTGTTATATACGGAAAACCCGAATTTCTTGCTTCTGCCAAGCCATTGTTTTCCTTGTCAGTCAGCAAAATCCTGTTGTCCGAATTTTTATATTTTTCGCAAATCTGGAGGCTGCCGTCGGTAGAACCGTCGTTGATCAGAATGATTTCAATGTCCTGATGGGTTTGGTGGATCACACTGTCAAGGCAGGCATCCAGATATTTTTCTACATTGTAGACCGGAATGATGATGCTGATTTTCATTTTGTTTTTGCGCGATCTCCTGACCTGATCGGGCAGGAAATCAGTTTTAAGGTTGGTTAAATTGAACAGATAAAAATAATCAAATATTTATTTTTATATCATTAATTTTAAAAAAAGATTAAATTTTTTTTGTTGAAATGAGCTGTCTTCCGAAAATGAGTCGAGAGGTAAAAAAATAATTTTAATTGCAAAAAAGTTTGAAAAAACCATAGCAATGTATGATAAATTTTGTACATTTGCTGTCCTTTTGATAATGGCAAACAGTTATATTTGAATAACTTATTGATAATCAGCTCTTCGACAAAGTCGGAGGGATTTTTTTGTTTGTGGTTGTTCCAGCTGTTTGACTGTTTGACGAAGGAAAAAAATATTTTGCACTACGTTGTGAAAAGATATACCAGCGTTGCAGTTGGGCAGGGGCCTGCAAAGGCAAATGTCTGATATTTTTTTGGAAAACAAAATATTTTTTTAACCCATTTCTAAAATTCTTATGAGTAAAAAAGACGTTAAGGCTCAGAGAAATCAGAGAATCAGCTTTTCAGCTACAAAAGTACACACGGAATTTCCGGACTTTTTGGACATTCAGATCAAATCTTTTGAGGATTTCTTTCAATTGGAAACCCGTCCCGATCAAAGGGCAAAAGAAGGTCTGTACAAGACTTTTGCTGAAAACTTCCCGATTTCAGACACCAGAAATCAATTCGTACTTGAATTCCTGGATTACTTTGTTGACCCGCCCCGTTACACCATAGACGAGTGTATCGAAAGAGGTCTGACATACAGTGTTCCGCTCAAGGCGCGAATGAAATTGTATTGTACCGATCCCGAACACGAAGATTTTGAAACCGTTGTTCAGGACGTTTATCTGGGGACTATCCCCTATATGACCAACTCCGGCTCGTTCATCATCAACGGTGCGGAGAGAGTGGTTGTTTCACAGCTTCACCGTTCGCCGGGTGTATTCTTTGGTCAGTCTTATCACGCAAACGGAACCAAACTTTATTCATCCAGAATTATACCTTTCAAAGGTTCCTGGATTGAATTTGCGACCGACATCAACAGTGTGATGTATGCCTACATCGACCGTAAGAAAAAATTGCCTTTGACCACACTTCTCAGGGCTATCGGTTATGAGAAAGACAAAGACATACTTGAAATCTTTGATCTTGCAGAAGAAATCAAAGTTACCAAAACGTCAATCAAAAAAGCAGTTGGCAAAAAACTTGCTGCCCGTGTGCTGAACACCTGGCATGAGGATTTTGTGGACGAAGATACGGGTGAAGTGGTTTCAGTCGAAAGAAATGAGATCATCCTTGACCGTGAGACTGTGATTGAAAAAGATCACATCGATCAGATTCTTGATTCGGGTGTGAAGTCAATCCTTGTTCACAAAGAGGACAATAAATCTTCTGATTACTCAATTATCCACAACACACTTCAGAAAGACCCGACCAACACCCAAAAGGAAGCGGTCGAATACATCTACCGTCAGTTGAGAAATGCAGAGCCGCCGGATGAAGAAACCGCAAGAGGAATCATCGACAAGCTCTTTTTCTCGGAACAGAGATATTCGCTGGGAGAAGTGGGACGTTACAGACTGAATAAAAAACTTTCATTGGATATTTCTGAAGATGTTCAGATTCTGACCAGAGAAGATATCATATCAATCATCAAATATCTGATCGAACTGATCAATTCAAAAGCTGAAGTTGACGACATTGACCACCTGTCGAACCGTCGTGTGAGAACCGTCGGCGAACAGATGGCTGCACAGTTCGGTGTAGGTTTGGCGCGTATGGCAAGAACCATCCGAGAGAGAATGAATGTCCGTGACAATGAGGTGTTTACGCCGATCGATCTGATCAATGCAAAAACACTTTCATCTGTCATCAACTCATTCTTCGGAACCAATCAGCTTTCACAGTTTATGGATCAGACCAATCCGCTTTCTGAGATTACTCACAAGCGAAGACTGTCTGCATTGGGACCCGGAGGTTTGTCCAGAGAGAGAGCCGGTTTTGAAGTGCGTGACGTACACTATACACACTACGGAAGACTTTGTCCGATCGAAACCCCTGAGGGTCCGAACATCGGTCTGATTTCTTCGCTTTGTGTATTTGCAAAGGTGAACAATCTCGGATTTATTGAAACTCCGTACAGAAAGGTTGAAAACGGAAAAGTCAATCTGAAATCAGAACCGATTTATCTGTCTGCCGAAGAAGAGGAAGAAATGACGATTGCGCAGGCAAATGCACCGATCGATGACGATGGGAAATTTATCAGCGACCGTATTACTGCCCGTGAGGACGGCGATTTTCCGGTGGTTTCACCTGACGAAGTTCAGCTGATGGACATTGCACCCAACCAGATTGCATCGATTTCGGCTTCACTGATTCCGTTCCTGGAACACGATGATGCCAACCGTGCGCTGATGGGATCAAACATGATGCGTCAGGCAGTTCCGCTGTTGAAAGCTCAGGCACCGATTGTAGGTACCGGACTTGAAAAGCAGGTGGCAACCGATTCAAGAATTCTGATCAATGCCGAAAGAAGCGGTACGGTTACCTATGTGGACGCAGACAAGATTTCGATCAAATACGACAGAACCGAAGATGAGGAAATCGTTAGTTTTGATCCGGCAGAGAAAAGTTATCATCTGACCAAATTCAGAAAAACCAATCAGGGTACCACCATTACACTGAAGCCTATCGTTCAGGAAGGGGACAGAGTTCATAAAGGTCAGGTACTTTGTGAAGGTTATGCAACTGAAAACGGAGAACTTGCACTCGGCAGAAACCTGCTGGTTGCATTTATGCCTTGGAAAGGTTACAACTTTGAAGACGCAATTGTAATCAGCGAAAAAGTAGTGCGCGAGGACTGGTTTACATCGATCCACGTGGACGAATACTCGCTTGAAGTTCGTGATACCAAACTTGGTATGGAAGAATTGACCGCAGACATCCCGAACGTTTCTGAAGAAGCGACCAAAGATCTGGATGAAAACGGTATGATCCGTATCGGCGCAGAAGTAAAACCGGGCGATATACTGATCGGTAAGATTACTCCAAAAGGAGAATCTGATCCTACTCCTGAAGAAAAACTGTTGAGAGCCATCTTTGGCGACAAGGCAGGTGATGTGAAAGACGCTTCGCTGAAAGCTTCTCCATCTCTTCACGGTGTGGTGATCGACAAAAAACTGTTCTCAAGAAGCATCAAAGACAAAAGAAGAAGAACCCAGGACAAAGCGATCATCGACAGCATTGAGTCTGATTTCCAAAAGAAATTTGACGAGCTGAGAGAAACTTTGCTGAATAAACTGTTCCTGCTGCTTGACGGTAAAACTTCTCAGGGTGTATTCAATGACCTGAATGAGGAAATCATCAAAAAAGGAACAAAATTCACCAAAAAGATACTTTCGTCTGTTGAAGACTATTTGAATCTGACAGGTTCAGAAAGTATTTGGGTGGTTGACGAAGTGAAAAATGACCAGGTCAAACAGCTTCTTCACAATTATAAAATCAAATACAACGACCTGCACGGTTCGCTGAATCGTGAGGTGTTCACCGTTTCGGTGGGAGACGAACTTCCTTCGGGTATCGTCAAGTTGGCCAAAATTTACATCGCCAAAAAGCGTAAGCTGAAAGTAGGTGACAAGATGGCCGGCCGCCACGGAAACAAAGGTATCGTATCCAGAATCGTCAGAGATGAAGACATGCCGTTCCTCGAAGACGGAACTCCGGTTGACATTGTTCTGAATCCGCTGGGTGTACCTTCGCGTATGAACATCGGTCAGATTTATGAAACTGTTCTCGGATGGGCTGGTGCAAAGTTAGGTGAAACCTATGCAACTCCGATCTTTGACGGTGCCGAAATCGAACCGATTAATGAACTGATCGAGAAAGCAGGTCTTCCAAAATACGGAACCACTTATCTGTATGATGGAGGTACCGGTGAGCGTTTCGCACAGAAGGCGACCGTCGGTATGATTTATATGCTGAAACTCGGTCACCTGGTGGACGACAAAATGCACTCGAGATCAATCGGGCCGTACTCACTGATTACACAGCAGCCGTTGGGCGGTAAGGCACAGTTCGGCGGTCAGCGTTTTGGAGAAATGGAGGTTTGGGCACTTGAGGCATTCGGTGCTGCGAACATCCTGAGAGAGATACTGACCGTGAAATCGGATGACGTGATTGGAAGGGCAAAAACCTATGAAGCAATTGTAAAAGGTGAGCCTATGCCCGAGCCCGGAATTCCGGAATCATTCAACGTACTTCTGCACGAACTGCAGGGTCTTGGACTGGATATTAACCTTGAGGAATAAAATTGACTGTTTCGGTTCCGGCGGTTCTGCCGTCGGAATCCGAACTTATTAAATTTTTAATTGATTAGAAGAAATCATTATGTCAACAAAAAATAAAACCAGTAAATTTTCAAAAATCCGAATCGGACTGGCATCACCCGAATCCATTCTTCAGGAATCGAGAGGAGAGGTGCTGAAGCCCGAAACGATTAATTACCGAACTCACAAACCCGAAAGAGACGGTTTGTTCTGCGAAAGGATATTCGGACCTGTTAAAGATTACGAATGTGCCTGCGGCAAATACAAGAGAATCCGTTACAAAGGGATTGTCTGTGACCGTTGCGGTGTGGAAGTAACCGAGAAAAAGGTGAGACGTGAGCGTATCGGACACATCAATCTGGTGGTTCCTGTGGCTCATATCTGGTATTTCCGTTCACTTCCGAACAAGATCGGTTATGTGCTCGGTCTTCCTTCAAAGAAACTGGATATGATCATTTATTATGAAAGATATGTGGTCATCCAGCCGGGTATCGCAAAAGCGCCCGAAGGCGGAGATTTGGAGCAATTGGACTTCCTGACCGAAGAAGAATATCTGGATATACTGGATACCCTTCCGGCAGACAATCAGTATCTGGAAGATACAGATCCGAACAAATTTATCGCAAAAATGGGTGCCGAGGCACTTGAAGATTTGCTGAAGAGAATCAATCTGGACGATCTGTCGTACGAATTGAGACACAAAGCACATAACGAAACATCAAAACAGAGAAGAACAGAAGCGCTCAAGAGACTTCAGGTGGTAGAATCATTGAGAGAATCAAATCTTTATCATGTCAACCGTCCCGAATGGATGGTGATGAGGGTTATTCCTGTGATTCCGCCTGAGCTGAGACCATTGGTTCCACTCGATGGAGGACGTTTTGCAACCTCTGACCTGAATGACCTGTACCGTCGTGTAATCATCAGAAACAACCGTTTGAAACGACTGATGGAGATCAAGGCACCTGAGGTGATTTTGAGAAATGAAAAGAGGATGCTTCAGGAATCTGTCGATTCACTGTTTGACAATACCAGAAAAGCTTCTGCAGTAAAAGCAGACGGTAACCGTGCGCTGAAATCGCTTTCAGACTCTCTGAAAGGTAAACAGGGACGTTTCCGTCAGAATCTTTTGGGTAAAAGGGTTGACTATTCGGCCCGTTCCGTAATTGTCGTTGGCCCAAGTCTGAAACTGTATGAGTGCGGTCTGCCAAAAGATATGGCGGCGGAACTTTACAAACCTTTTGTCGTTCGTAAACTGATTGAAAGAGGAATTGTAAAAACTGTGAAATCAGCCAAAAAGATCATCGACAAAAAAGAGCCGGTGGTTTATGATATCCTTGAAAATGTTCTGAAAGGACATCCTGTACTGCTCAACCGTGCGCCAACTCTGCACCGTCTGGGTATTCAGGCATTCCAGCCGAAACTGATAGAAGGAAAGGCAATTCAATTGCACCCGTTGGTATGTACCGCATTCAACGCCGACTTTGACGGTGACCAGATGGCGGTTCACCTGCCTTTGGGCCCGGAAGCTATTCTTGAAGCCCAATTGCTGATGCTTGCCTCTCAGAACATTCTGAACCCGGCAAACGGATCTCCGATAGCGGTTCCGTCTCAGGACATGGTATTGGGACTGTATTACATTACCAAAGCTAAAAAAGGAGCAAAAGGCGAAGGAATCATATTCTATTCTGCAGAAGAAGTTGAAATTGCATACAACGAAAAAAGCGTTGATCTGAATGCGGTTATCAAAGTTAAAACCAAAGTCAGAGAAGGCGAGGAACTGGTCGAAAAACTGGTTGAAACAACCGTCGGAAGAGTGTTGTTCAATCAGATTGTTCCGACACAGGTTGGGTTTGTCAATGAACTGCTGACTAAGAAATCGCTGAGATCAATCATCAGCAGAATCCTTGCTTTGACCGATTTCCCGACCACTGCAGCATTCCTTGATAAGATGAAAGATCTTGGATACAAGAGCGCATTTGAGGGCGGTTTGTCATTCAGTTTGGGAGACATCCTGATTCCGGACGAAAAGAAGAATCTGATTGCAAATGCGATTGAGCAGGTTGAAGGCATCAAAACCAATTACAATATGGGGCTGATTACCAACAACGAACGCTACAATCAGGTGATCGACGTTTGGACCAACACCAATGCAACGCTGACAGAAATGGTGATGAGAAGAATGACCGAAGACCAGGACGGTTTCAACTCGGTTTATATGATGCTTGACTCGGGTGCGAGAGGTTCGAAAGAACAGATTCGCCAGTTGGCAGGTATGAGAGGTCTGATGGCAAAACCTCAGAAAGCAGGTGCAACCGGTGGTGAAATCATCGAGAACCCGATTATTTCAAACTTCCGCGAAGGTCTTTCAATCCTTGAATACTTTATCTCAACCCACGGTGCGCGTAAAGGTCTTGCCGATACCGCATTGAAAACAGCCGATGCGGGTTATCTGACAAGAAGGCTGGTTGACGTGGCTCAGGATGTGATCATCACCGAAGAAGACTGCGGTACGCTGAGAGGTATCGATGTGACTGCATTGAAGAAAAATGAGGAAGTTATCGAATCGCTTTCTTCAAGAATTTTGGGAAGAACATCACTGCACGATGTGACCGATCCGAATACCGGAGAACTGATTGTTGCTGCAGATAAAGTAATTACCGAAGAAATCGGTGAAGCAATCGAAAAAGCAGGCATTGAAGTGGTTGAAGTAAGATCTCCGCTGACCTGTGAATCCAAATCGGGCATTTGTTCGTGCTGCTACGGCCGAAACCTTGCAACCGGTAAAAAGGTTCAAAAAGGAGAAGCGGTTGGAGTGGTTGCGGCACAGTCGATTGGTGAACCGGGTACCCAGCTTACGCTGAGAACCTTCCACGTCGGCGGTATTGCAGGCAACGTATCTGAACAGTCATCGATCATTGCAAAAGTTGACGGACATATCGAATTTGAAGACCTCAGAACGGTTAAATCAGAAGATGATTCCGGTAAACAGGTGGAAGTTGTGGTATCAAGATCAACCGAAATGAAACTGATTGATGCAACCGGAAACGTTCGTATGAACCACAATATTTCTTACGGTTCGGTGCTTCATGTCAAAGAAGGTCAGAAAATAGCCAAAGGAGATGTGATTGCGAGCTGGGATCCGTACAACGGGGTAATCATTGCAGAATCTGCAGGTAAGGTCGAGTATGAAAATATTGAACAGGGATCAACCTTCCAACTTGAGATTGATGAACAAACCGGTTTCCAGGAAAAAGTAATTTCAGAATCCAAAAACAAAAAACTGATACCAGCACTGAAAGTGATGGTCACAGGCGGAGAAGAAAGAAACTACAACCTGCCGGTCGGTGCTCACCTGATCGTCAATGACGGTGAGAAGATCAAAGCGGGCAAGGTACTGGTCAAAATTCCGAGAAGATCTGCAAAAGCGGGTGATATCACCGGTGGTCTGCCAAGGGTGACCGAACTGTTTGAAGCGCGTAATCCGTCGAACCCTGCAATTGTTGCAGAAGTTGACGGCGTGGTTTCATTCGGTAAAATCAAAAGAGGTAACCGCGAAATCATGGTGGAATCAAAAACCGGAGAAATCTTTAAATATCTGGTGAAACTGTCAAATCAGATACTGGTACAGGAGAATGACTTCGTAAGAGCGGGCATGCCTCTTTCTGACGGTGCAATCACTCCGGAAGATATTTTGAGAATCAAAGGGCCAACCGCTGTACAGGAATACCTGGTCAATGAAATCCAGGATGTCTATCGTCTGCAGGGTGTAAAGATTGACGACAAACACTTTGAAATCATCGTTCGTCAAATGATGAGAAAAGTGCGAATCGTTGATCCGGGAGATACCCGATTCCTTGAAGACAGCCTTGAGCACAAGGACGACTTCCTTGAAGAAAATGACAGAATCTTTGGAATGAAGGTGGTTGAAGATGCGGGAGACAGTTCAAACCTGAAACCCGGACAAATCATCACTGCCAGAGAACTGAGAGACGAGAATTCAATTCTCAAACGCGAAGACAAAAATCTGGTAACCGCAAGAGAGGCGATGCCGGCAACGGCAGAACCGATGCTGCAGGGAATCACCAGAGCTTCGCTTCAGACCAAATCATTTATGTCGGCTGCATCATTCCAGGAAACCACCAAGGTTTTGAACGAAGCTGCGATTGCCGGAAAATTGGATGATTTGAACGGTCTGAAAGAGAATGTGATTGTAGGACACTTGATTCCTGCAGGAACCGGACTGAAAGATTATCAGAACATCATCGTCGGTTCGCAAAAGGAATATGAGGAATTGGTAAGCGAAAAAACTGTAATCTGATGGCAGAAGAACAAAAAAATATCAATATTGAAATCAATGATCAGACCGCTGAAGGGATTTATTCAAATCTGGCAGTGATCAATCATTCGCCCACAGAATTTGTGGTGGATTTCATTCAGATGATGCCCGGAGTGCCAAAGGCAAGAGTGAAGTCAAGAATCATACTGACTCCGCAGCATGCCAAAAGGCTGGCTGCCGCACTGGCTGAAAATGTAGGTCGTTTTGAAAAACAATACGGCAACATCAAAGACAACCAGTCGGCACAAATGCCGATGAGTTTCGGCCCTCCCGGTGAAGCTTAATAAAGTAAATCACTGATCAATACAGACCCTGTTGCAAATGCGCAGGGTCTTTTTTTGAATTAAATCTCCCCAACCTGAATCAAAATTGAAAAAAATTAAAATGAATACAGCGAGAAGTGATTTTTTCATAAATGGTGTTACATAACCGGCGGAATCAGTCTGCTTTAATTTTACAATTATAGCCAAAAATCCTAAATTTGCACCTCATTTCAAATTCAAATGGAAGAAGAAAAAAAATCGCTGAATTTTATCGAACAAATCGTAGAGGATGATCTTGAAAACGGCTATAAAAAAAGCCAGCTCAGATTTCGTTTTCCGCCCGAACCAAACGGTTATCTGCACATCGGCCACGCCAAGGCGATTTGCATCAACTTCGGTCTGGGACAGCGTTACAATGCGCCGGTCAATCTTCGTTTTGACGATACCAATCCGGCAAAGGAAGAACAGGAATTTGTGGATTCGATACGGGAAGATGTGAAATGGCTCGGCTTTGAATGGGCAGAAGAACGCTTTGCATCCGACTATTTTCAGCAGCTCTATGATTGGGCCATACAAATGATCAAAGACGGAAATGCGTATGTGGACGATCAGAGCTCAGAAGAAATCAATGAACAGCGAAAAACTCCGTTTGAACCCGGCATCGAAAGTCCGTACAGAAACCGTCCGGTCGAGGAAAGTCTGGAATTGTTTGAGAAAATGAAAAATGGTGAATTTCCGGAAGGCAGTCATGTGCTCCGGGCAAAAGGAGATATGAGTTCGCCCAATATGAATATGCGCGATCCGGTGATGTATCGTGTGCTTCACAAGGAACACCACCGAACCGGCGACAAATGGAAAATCTATCCGATGTATGATTGGGCGCATGGCGAATCAGATTATATCGAAGGAATTTCACATTCGCTCTGTTCGCTTGAATTTGAAAATCACAGACCGCTTTATGAATGGTATCTTGACCATGTTCAGGTACCCGGCCGCGATCTGAAACCCAAACAAAGAGAATTTGCACGCGGCAATGTCAGCTATATGATCACCAGCAAAAGAAAACTGAAAACCCTGGTGGACGAAGGTGTGGTCAGCGGTTGGGACGATCCGAGGATGCCGACGATTTCGGGTTTGAGAAGAAGAGGTTATACACCCGAATCGATTCGTGAATTTTGGGAAAAAGCGGGTGTGGCAAAAAGAGACAATCTGATTGATATTTCGCTTTTGGAATTTTCTGTCCGAGATCATCTCAACAGAATAGCACCGCGTGTGATGGCTGTGATCGATCCGGTGAAACTGGTGATTGAAAATTATCCCGAAGAAAAATCAGAAAAACTGATGCTTGAAAACAATCCCGAAGACGAAAATGCGGGTGAACGCGAAGTTCCGTTTACAAGAGAACTCTATATAGAGAGAGAAGATTTTATGGAAGAAGCACCCAAAAAATTCTTCAGACTTTCGATCGGAAAAGAGGTTCGTCTGAAAGGCGCATACATCATCAAAGCCACACGGGTTGAGAAAGATGCCGACGGAAATATCAAAACCATATTTGCAGAATACGATCCGGATTCAAAATCAGGTTCGGGTTCTGAGGCGAGTATGAGAAAGGTGAAGGGGACGCTGCACTGGGTCTCGGCTACGGAAAATCTGCCGATTGAAGTCAGGCTGTATGACCGCTTGTTTACGGTTGAAAGTCCGGATGAGGCAGAGGACGGAAATTTCCTCCAGTTTGTCAATCCCGATTCGATGAAGGTGGTACACGGTTTTGGCGAACCTTCGCTCAAAGATTCAAAACCGGAAGATAAATTTCAGTTTCAGCGGATCGGATATTTTACGCTGGACAAGGATTCTACGGCCGACCATTATATCTTTAACCGAACCGTCGGTTTGAGAGACACCTGGGCAAAAGAGCAGAAGAAATAAGAAGTGTTCAGATACAAAACCAAGAACCGAACAGCAAAAGACAATCTCAGGATTGCGACTCTGTTGTCATTTGTGGCGGGTATGGTCAATGTGGCCGGATTTCTGAGTGTGCGTCAGCTGACGACCAATGTGACCGGACATTTTGCATTTTTTATCGGCGAGGTCTATCACATGGACGTTTGGCGTGGTATGGTTTATTTTCTGTTCGTGTTTTTCTTTTTGTTGGGTTCATTCTTTTCGGGTTTGCTGATTGAATGGATTTCAAGAAAAAGTGAGTGGTATGTCTATGTGATTCCCGTACTGATCGAAACGCTGATTCTTGCCTGTGTTGCATTTTACAGCGAAATACTGCTCGAAAACAACGACAATCTGATTGCTTATCTGCTGCTTTTTGCAATGGGTCTTCAAAACTCACTGGTCACACTGATTTCAAATTCAGTGGTTCGCACCACCCACCTGACCGGACTGTTTACCGATCTCGGAATTGAATTTTCACAGCTTTTTTTCTACAAATCGGCAACACACAAAAAGAAACTGCTGTCATCGATCCGGCTCCGGTTTTTTATCATCGTCTTCTTTTTGCTCGGCGGTGTGGTCAGTGGATTGTTCTATTTCCGTTTTGAACTCCGAATCCTTTATTTCTCGGCCGGCCTTTTGATCTTCGGTCTGTTCTACGACCAGCTCAGAATCCGACTCAATCTGCTGAAAAGAAACATCAGACAGCACGGCGTATTGAGAAAGTGGGAGAGGGGCGAATGATTTTGAAGACTTCCCGGTTAAATCTTAAAAATAATTTTTTTTCAGAAAATTGCAGTGATGGATATTGTGTCCGACGGTCATAAAACCGATTGCCCTTGCAGTGAAAATGGCATTGTTTGCAGTTCCTTTGAAAAGAGAAGGCTTGTTTCAAAATTAAAAAAATATATTTTTATAAAACCTCAAATCCCACCTCTTTTAAATAATTAAAAGTTGAATCATAAAACTCTGGAAGTCTTGTATTATCTTCTTCGTTCCCTTCTGGAATTACGATTATCATACCTTGTCGAGCTCTGGTCAATAAAACTCGATAAGCATTTATTAGATATTTTTTTCGAATTTCTTTATTGATATTTTGCCAATTACTTCCTTTAAAAGAATAGGTTTTCCATTCATCTTCAGAAAACCTCAAATCACCATCCCAAGTGACACAAACCCAATCTAACTCTAGTCCTTGAACTTGGAATTCAGTAGCAACATCTTCTAAAAAATAGGAAGATCGAACATCATCTTTTCCATCCAAAAACCAATGTACATGGTCGATTTGTGGTCTAACGTCTATTGCTAATGGTTTTAATCGATACGCTTGTGAAGAAACTACAATCCCATATCTCTCACTACCTCGTGCCTTTTCTTTTAACCAACTTTTTGCTTTTGTTAAATCTCGGGTTAAAACGATTGGGTATTTATCTTTTAACTCAGAAAATGTTTCTTTCGCATTTTTGTCAATATCAAGAATTTCCTTTATCAATTTAGATAGATACTCAGCTCTGAATGAGCGCATTGAAACTGAAAGGTGTAAATTTTCATTGAACTCAACTTTTGAAGTTTCTGAGAGTTCCTTGATTGCATTTTGAGCTGCATATTCTGAGTCAAATAAATTAGGTGAAATTCTGGTTTCCCAATATGGAAAATGAAATTTTATTGCATCTAACCATTCTGAGATTCCAGCTTCACCAGTATTAATTTCTTGACCACCGCCAACCAAGCAAATTACAACCGCCCAATCTTCATGTCTGTCCAAACAAGAAATCAGAAACTCAGGTTCGGAATACTGAAAGTTTTTAATTCCCTTTTTTTTGCTCATGAAATTAATTGTTTGCTCTTTTGTCCACGCTCTTTGCGCTTCATCAAAAATTGCAACATGATCGTATGGTGCCTTCGGGTCAGTTAAATAAGCATCTCGATAATGGTGAATGATTTGGATAAATGCTTTTACACTTTCCTTTGCTTTTGCTTTTGTGATTTTTTCACCCTCTTCTTTTATTTGTTTTACTCGATCTCTGGTCAAAGCCTCTTGGAGAATATCAACCAGCGGTTTATTTCCAGATAGAAAAACACTTGTACTACCTTTTTCTTTGTCCAAATGTTCAGTGGCTACTTTTAATCCAACAAGCGTTTTTCCAGCACCTGGAACACCAGTTACAAAACAAATAACTTTTGTATTGTTTTCTTTTGCGTAATCAATTGTTTCCGAAATATATTGAGTTGTTGCTTTCAGATTGATTGCATCTGCATCACTTCTTGTAATTTCCTCAACGTTATGGTTGTTGTACAATTTAGTAGCGGCCTCAATTATAGTTGGCGTTGGCGAATAGCTTCCTGTAACATATTCTGTTGGGTCGATTGAATTTCCATCTTCAAAGAATTTAATTACAGTGTTTAAAGTCTTTTTTAAATCTTGCTGATTTGTTTTGATTGGGTTAATTAAGTTGTCATTATGACTTGTTGTTGAGATTTCTATAAATGAATTTTCAGCATCTGTAGCAATTAAAATCGGAACCAAAATTAATTCATGACTTGGTTTGTGAAAATTCTTTAAATCCAAAGCATAATCCCAAACCTGTTCAATATTTTGATTGATAAACTCCTTTTCCCCAACTTTAAATTCAATTACAAAAACAATATTTTTGATAATTAATAAACAATCAACTCGTTTTCCCATTCTGGGAATTGAAAATTCGAAGTATAAATTTCCAGAAAAATCTTTGAGTGTATTTTTAAGAATATCGATTTGATATTCCCAAGCCAAGAGCTGAGTTTGTTTGTATTCTAATCTTCCGTTTACCGAAATTTCGCCAATAATCGTTTCAGTTGACTTGTTTAAAAATTCTGAAATTGAATCTGAGTAAAAGTAGTTTAGCATGAATCTTTAATAAATTAGGTCTGTTTTTAAATTGGTATTATTCAGTTGGAAAAATTAATTCGTATCAAGGATTTCAATTTTATTATTTTTCACTAAACTATAAAAATTGTCATAAGCTCTAATCTTCAGTGCTTTTTCAGTTCTAATAATTTCATCTTTAATTTCGCTCTCCTCAGTTAAATTACAAAATTCAATGAAATTAATTTTGTCACTTTCAGATTGGAATTCATCAAAAAGAAGTTTGTATAAATCATCTAAATAAGTCACTTGATTATCTGTTTCATACCAAGGTAGAAATTGAACCAAAAACTCCTCCGCATCTTTCACTGGATCAGGAAATTCGTGAGCCATTGTCTTCCACGAAGAAGTCAAATTTGATTTTTTTATTCTGTAATATGTTTTATTCATAATTCTCAAAGTTATTAAATTTTGAATTTTAAAAACTCATTCACAATTGGAAGGTCAGCTTCTGCCCAATCAAAGTTTAATAAATCACTCTTTTCAACCCATTGAATTTCTTCATGTTCTTTGACGATCAAATTTCCAGATTTGAAATTACATAAAAATGGGTGAAGTCTAATGCTGAAATCAGGATAATGATGCTCCACTGGACTTAAGCTTTCAATAATCTCAATTTCAATATTCAATTCTTCTTTAATTTCTCTAATCAAACTTTCTTTGATTGTCTCATATTTCTCAACTTTTCCACCAGGAAATTCCCATTTCAACGGCAGTTTTCCATTTCTGTTTCTTTGAGCAACCAAAACTTTATTTTGATTTAAAATGATGGCACAGCTTACATCAATCATTTATAAATTAGATTTAATTCTCAATAAAAGTCGGCAATAATTCCTAATCAAACCTTTGAATTTGAAATTAAAATCACCCACAAAAAAAATCCCAAACCGAAGTCCGGGATTTTTTATGGTGAGAAAGTGTTGTATACTTTTATGGGATGGCGGTCAGCATCGCCTGAAGTTCTGCGGGATTGCCGGGCGAAACCGTCATTGTAAAGGTGTCGTCACCGTTTACGGTTACATCCTGGGTGCTGAAGTTGAGCGCTCCGTCAATCAGCGAAATCGCAATCAGCTTGCCGTTTACTCCTTTCGGAATGCTGCCTGTAAAGGTCGAAATACCGTCCGAATCTGCCTGGGTCAGCGCCGAAACAACAGTGAAATCATTGTTGGTGAAAAATACTTCCGTCTTGTCAAAGCCGGATGAATTGCTTACCTGAACCTTGAATTGGGTCGGTTCCTGAGCGCCCAGATCAAAATCATAAAGTGCCTGTGCAGAATTCCAGCCCGAATTGACCTGATCAAGCGTGTATTCGCCGTTCAGCCCTGCTGTTTCGTCAAACACAACCGTACCCGAAGAAGCAGTCCATGAATTGACAATGCCCGAAGGTTTGGTTTGTGTCATACCGGTCAGATATTCCATATTGTTTTCATATCCGTCCGCATCGGTCTGGCGCGGAATATAGGCGGTTACGCCGCTGAAAATCACTTCGGTGCCGTTCACGTCGGTTCCCGAAATCCAAAAGATACCGGCAGAAACCAGCGGATTCTGATTGGTGTAAGTTTGCATATTGTGACGCACGATGTCGCCTCTTTTGTAGAGTTCGACCAGTTTGATTTTGATCGGTGTAATCACTTCGCCGCCGTTGGTACCGAATGATGAGACCGGAAAATGGATTCTCATTCCGCCCGGTGTGTTGAAGTCCTGAGGGATTTCAATATCGGTCACTGTAAAATAAACGGTATCGCTTTGTGTGATCAGATCGTGTACTTCCTGTAAGGTTTCAAAGTCGGGTTCATTTTCAAATCCCTCAAACAGACTGTCGTCATTTGTACACTGATAAAAGCCCAAAGCGCCGATAGAGAATGCGGCGGCCAGAGCGATTGATTTCATCTTTTTCATATAATTTCCAAATTTTTTCATTTTTATGACGCATTATTTTTTTATGGTTGCGTGTTTCTGACCTCATCGTGTCTGAAACAGGCTGTCAGATGGTCGTTTATGATTCCGGTTGCCTGCAGATGCGAATAAACCACCGTGGAGCCGACAAATTTGAATCCTCTTTTTTTCAAATCTCTGCTGATTCTGTCAGACAGTTCGGTGTTGGCCGGAATTTCATCCAATCTTTTTCTTTTTCCGTCCACCGTTTTGCCGTTTACAAAACCCCAGATGTAATTGCAGAAAGAACCAAATTCTTTTTGAACTTCGATAAAAGCTTTGGCATTGCTGACCGCCGCCCTAATTTTCAGTTGATTGCGAATGATCCCTTCATCCATTAATAACGACTGAATCTTGTCTTCATTGTATGAAGCAATTTTTTTATAATCAAAATTATCAAATGCTTTTCTGAAATTCTCTCTTTTTTTGAGTATGGTGATCCAGCTGAGCCCTGCCTGAAAGCCTTCCAGCGTAAGAAATTCAAACTGTTTTTGGTCGTCTCTGACCGGCACGCCCCATTCCCGGTCATGATAACGGATATAAATTTCTTCTTTGCCGGCCCAGGCACATCTTGTTTTTTCCATAATTCGGGTCGAATTTAGTGAAAATCAGGCGGCTGTCAAAAGAATTTTGAATACAAAAAAACCGCTGACGATTTTCAGCGGTTTGAGATATCTTCTGATGATTTTCTCAATTAATAATTGTAAAAATCTCTTCCGGCAAAGTGGAAAGCAGCTTCTATCTGTGCATTCTCGTCGCTGTCCGAACCGTGGATTGCATTGGCATCGATGGATACCGCATATTTTTTTCTGATGGTGCCTTCTGCAGCTTCCTGCGGATTGGTTGCACCAATCAGTTTTCTGAAATCTTCGATTGCATTGTCTTTTTCAAGAACGGCTGCTACGATGGGGCCTGAGGTCATAAAATCGACCAGGTCTCTGAAAAAAGGTCTTTCTTTGTGAACCGAATAAAAAGATTCTGCATCTGCGGTTGAAAGCTGGGTGAGTTTCATCGCTTTGATTTTGAAACCGGCATTGTTGATGTCTGCCAGAATATTTCCGATGTGTCCGTTTCTCACCGCATCGGGTTTGATCATTGTAAGTGTAATTTTACCTGCCATTTTCTCTGATTTTTGATCGGCAAAAATAATCAGAATTTTGGTGGCAAAAAAATTATTGTGTTTGATGGAGAAATGAGGCTTTTTGAATGTGTATTGTAAAAACGAAACCGAACATCCATACATTTCCCGGCATCCTCCATCCTCACAGCTATTCTCTGTAAATCAAAGGTGCAAATTTCGACTGATTGAATTCAATTTCCTTTTCAAAAGTCTGAACCGGAATCATTTTGCTGTCTTCCAGTTTTTCGACTTCAACAAAAATTGGTTTTGATTTTTTGTCCTTTTGAAAGAGATTGTGGATATAGATTTCATAATATGAGCCATCGAGTTCGCCACCCGAAACCAGCGTTCTGTCTGACTGTCTTTCTTTTTCGATCAGCGATTTGTAGGGTTCGGAACGTTCCACTTCGCCTATGCTCAAAAATCGACCGAGAAAAGTCGGTGTTTTGTCTTTGATTTCAAAAATCCGGATGTCTCTGTCCTGAAACAGTCTGACTTCATAATCGGTTTCTGCGTCTTTGAGTGTGAACAGCACGATTTCATCGACCGGAAACTGATAAGCCTCAAATTCGCTGTCTTCTTCATCATTTTCATAAGTGATTGGCATCTGATACAGCAGATTGACCTTTTGTTCCTTTTTGAGCATCGCCGGGCGTATCGGTTTGATTTCCATTGAAATCTGGTTGAGTGCATCTATCGAATGTTGAGCCAGAATCGGATTGCTGCCTTTGATTTCAGAAAAATTCAGCATAACACCTTCTTTTGTAATCACAAACATAATCACTGCGCTCGCCTGACTGATTCCGTGCTGCGCCATCACATCATGCATTCCTTCCATTTTCTCGTTCAGCAGATACGAAATCTTTTCGGCCATGCACTCGTTCATCAGCTTTTTTTTACTCGGTTTGATGTGTTCACATCCCGGAAAGACCGGCATTTCTTTGACCTCAGAAGCCGTGTACAGCGGTTGCTGTTGTGAAAATGCAGCTTCTGACATCATCAGAAAAAGCACGAATAAAAGAAAGTGTTTCATAATCGATTTTAAAGATAACTGATTCTCAGTAAATCTGATGAAATTTTTTTCAAATTATCTGAGTATCCATGCCGAATATTTGCTCCAGGCGAACTCCTGTCTGCTGAATTCGGCTTCAAGTTTCTCGGTTTTATTTTTCAGACTGTACACAAAAATCTTATCCTGATCACTGTCTTTTACATAAACTCTGTAAACCGTTCCGTCAGTATTATTTTCGGTCACCAGATGTTTGTCGCCCGATGAAAAATAAAGGCTTCGATAGGGTTCGAGCTGGAAGACATCTCCAAAAGAATTGAACTGACCCAGATAAACCGCTTTGTCTCCCGATACTTCATAAGCTTTTAATTTTTCGGTCTTGTTGTCAATTCTGATTTCATAAGTTTCCAAATCGGATTTCAGCGTATAATAAACCATTTCGGTATAATCATAATCGCTGAGCGGGTTTGGATTTTTTATTTCATCGAGTTGATAGATGACCGGCAGCATAAACACCAGATTGACCGGTGAACCGTCAACCAGAGTTGCAGGCTGTATCGGCGGAATTTTTTCTGCAATCATTTGCATTGAACCGGCGGAGATCAGACCGAGGAGCTGATTAAGATAGTTGTTGGTTTCCATCGGTTTGATTTGAATCATTTTCCCTTCTTTATCGACTACAAATTGAATTCTGCAAACAGCTTTTTCGGTATTGAAATCTTCCAATACCATCGCAAAATCATTCATCAGATCAGCCAGTTTCAATGTAAGATTTTTTGAAAGACACTGCGAAAGTTCCGTTTTCTGTTCGACCTGAAATTCCTCGCAACCCGGATAAACCGCCATTCCGTGAACCTGTCTTGCCGTATAATCTGAATTCTGTGCCGACAGCAGACCGGTCAGCAGTATAAAAAATAGTAAGATGTAAATTCTCATTTGGTTTGGTTTGAAAATGAGCGGCAATATAAAAACGATTTTTTGAAGCAGTGCTTTATTTTGCGGCATTCTTTTTTGCAGATCTTGCCTTCAGTGTTTCAAAAACGATCGGCATCACCGACAGGATTACGATTCCGATGATGAATTTTTCAAGATGTTTTTCGACAAACGGAATCTGTCCGAGCAGATACCCGATGGTGGTTACACCGCCTACCCAGAGTGTTCCGCCGAGTATGTCGTACGGAAGAAATATTTTGTAATTCATTCGTCCGACACCCGAAACAAATGGTGTGATGGTTCTGACGATGGGTACAAAACGGGCAATGATGATTGTCTTGGTTCCGTTTTTTTCAAAAAATTTATGGGTCTGATCCAGCCATTCCTGTTTGACCAGCTGTTTTCCTCTGAATTTCCAGGAAAGCACCTTTTCATGAAAAAATCTGCCCACAAAATAATTGGTGTTGTCGCCCAGCATCGCAGCCAGAATCAGCAATGGAATCAGCAGCCAGATATTCAGTCCTCCCTCTGCAGCGCATAGCATTCCGGCGGTGAACAGCAGCGAATCGCCCGGAAGAAAAGGCATGATGACCAGACCGGTTTCAACAAAAATAATCAGAAACAGAAACGCATAAATCAGTGTGCCGTATTCGGCAAAAAGCCACATCAGCGTTTCTTTGGTATTGGTCAGCAGATCGATCAGAAAATTGATGAATTCCATTATAAATTTTGGGTGAACTTAATAAATTATTTGAAAACCATTCGGAAATTATCTGATTCCCTGTCCGTTTGCAGTTTTTTCTTCAGGCACCACAAATGTGAGTTTTCCGTCTTCTTTGTCTGCGAGCAAAAGCATTCCCTGGCTTAGGATTCCCCTGATTTTCCTCGGTGCCAGGTTCACCAGTACGGTCACCTGTTTTCCAATCAGTTCATCGGTTGTAAAACTCTGCGCAATACCTGAGACGATGGTTCTCACGTCCAGGCCGGTATCAACTTTCATCTTGATCAGTTTGTCTGCATTTTCAACTTTTTCTGCTTCGAGTATGGTGCCGGTTCGCATATCTATTTTTGAGAAATCGTCAAAAGTGATTTCATCTCTCTGTGCTTCGGCATTCGGATTGGTCATTTGATTTTTTGTTTTTGTATTTTGTAATTTTTGAATTTGGGCATCGATGGTTTCATCTTCTATTTTTGAGAAAATCAGTTCAGCTTCATTCAGCTGATGTCCCTCCTGAAGAATCTCATTTAAATTTTCAAGTTCATTCCAGTTTTTGAGTTCCATATTGAACATTTTGTTCAGTTTTTCGGCAGTGAACGGAAGGAAAGGTTCGCTCAGCTGAGCCAGCATTGCGGCAATCTGAACCGCAGCATACATGATTCCTTTCACTTCTTCGGGTTTGTCCTGCTTTTTCCAGGGTTCCTGAATCTGCAAAAACTGATTGCCCAGTCTGGCAAGGTTCATATATTCGTGAAGCGCATTTCTGAATTCATATTTTTCAAGGTATGCACCAATGTTTTTTGCGAAATCTTTGAGCTGATTCAGTTCATCAAATTCAGCTGTTTTTTTCGGAACTTTTCCGTTAAAATATTTATGGCTCAGCACCATCACCCGATTGATGAAATTCCCCAAAATTCCGACCAGCTCTGAATTGTTTTTGGTCTGAAAATCTTTCCAGGTGAAATTATTGTCCTTGTTTTCGGGAAGATTCGCAGCCAGCACATATCTCAGCACATCCTGCTGACCCGGAAAATCATCAAGATATTCATGCGCCCATACCGCCCAGTTTCTTGAAGTCGAAATTTTATCGTTTTCAAGATTCATAAATTCATTGGCCGGCACATTGTCGGGCAGTATATAATCGCCGTGTGCTTTGAGCATACACGGAAAAATGATGCAGTGAAAAACGATATTGTCTTTTCCGATAAAGTGAATCAGTTTGGTGTCTTCTTCCTGCCAATAAGGTTTCCAGTCTTTCCCGACCTTCTGTGCCCATTCCTGAGTGGCTGAAATATAACCGATTGGCGCATCAAACCAGACATACAGTACTTTTCCTTCCGCATCGGGCAGCGGAACTTTCACACCCCAGTTCAGATCGCGGGTCATCGCTCTTGGTTTCAGTCCGTCGTCGATCCATGATTTCACCTGTCCGTAAACATTTGGTTTCCAATCGTTTTTGTGGTTTTTCAAAATCCATTCTTTCAGAAAATCCTCATATTCATTCAAGGGCAAATACCAGTTTTTGGTCTCTTTCAGTATCGGTGTGCTTCCGCTCAATACCGAATGCGGATTGATCAGCTCGCCCGGACTCAGCGAACTGCCGCAATTTTCGCACTGATCGCCGTATGCATTCATAAAATGACAAACCGGACATTCGCCGATGATGTATCTGTCAGCCAGAAATTCTTTTGCTTCCGGATCATAAAACTGTTCTGAAACTTCTTCTATAAATTTTCCTTTGTTGTACAGATTCAAAAAGAAATCAGCCGAATTTTTATGATGAATCGGATTTGAAGTTCTTGAATAATGGTCATAAGAAATTCCGAGTCTTTTCATTGTTTCTTTGATCAGACTGTGATAACGGTCAACGATTGCCTGTGGTGTCGTTCCTTCTTTTCTGGCTCGGATTGTAATCGGAATTCCGTGTTCGTCAGATCCGCCGATAAAAGCGACATCCATCCCTTTTCTGCGCAGATATCTTACATAAATATCGGCAGGCACATAAACACCTGCGAGGTGACCGATGTGAATCGGGCCGTTGGCATAAGGAAGAGCGGTGGTTACTGTATATCGCTTCGGATTGTTCATCTGATTAATTTTTGGAGTGCAAAGATACGGACTGGAACAGAATTTCACAGCCGGTTTTGGCAATTATTCCTCGGTATTTAGACTTTGAATTAATTTTTTACAGCTTTGAAAAGATAAAGTTTCTTTCGGTTTACATTATTTTTTGTCCCGGCTTTTTGTTCGTTGTCGTCAAATTCACCAATCAGCTCAACTTTAATTCCGATTTTGGACAATTGATTTTCGGTTTCCTCAAGACTCAGATTCCGCATCGCCAGCAGATAAAATTCATTTTCGACCGGAAAGGTTTTGGGGTTATCCGGAAAAATTTCGGGGATGACTTCACCGTATTTGAACCAGATTTCGGGCATATTGGTATTGAAACCGTATAATTTCAGACCTGAATTTTTGATCATACTTTTTTGGGTCATAATCGAATGATAATCCGGATTGCTGTTAAAGACACCGTCGATCACAGGAGTGCCCAGAATTAAAGCAAATGCTGTAAACGCAATATTCAGACGGGTGGCGGTTTTGTATCTTAATTTTCCGAATGCCTGAAAAATCAGCAGCAGTCCGATGACAAACAAAACAACTGACAATGTAATTGAATAGAATCCGACATCAGATTTAAAAATTCCAAAAACCAAAACCGGGCTGAGCAGACCGACCAAACCAATCAGACCGAATGAAATCCTTGCGATTGTATTTTCCCATTTCATACCCGAATTTGATTTGATCAAAGTATAGAGATAAATGCCGGTGGTGGCTGCCAGCGGAATCATCAGCGGAAAAAGATATCTTTCTTTTTTTGACGGAACCAGAGACAGCAGTACCAGACAGATGATCGTCCACCAAAAAAAGAATTTGTATGAATCGGGATAGTGGGTTTTCTTTTTTACAAGCGGATAGACGAGCGAAATCACCGCAAATACTGCCCAAACGCCCATTTGAACCGGAAAACTGAGATATCTTGTTACCGGTTTGACTTCATGATTGGTTCGTGCATTTGATTCAATTTCAATGATCCGCATCAAATTTTCTTTGTCAAACGCATAGATGTATGCATACCAGGAAAGACCGATCAGCAGCATCAGAACCCCGAGCCATATCCAGCCGCCCCATTTGATTTTCGGAAAACCGTAAGTAATCCAATATGCAAAAAAGAAGGGAGCGCTGATCACATACAGACCGGTCGGCCCTTTGCTGAGAATCGACAGACCGAGAAAAATTCCGGACAAACTGAAATAAAGAAAATTCTTTTGATCGGTTCTGAAAGTGAGATAGAAGTAATAGGTACCCATCAGTGCGAAATTATAACAGTAGATGTCCCATTCAGCTCTTTTTCCGATAAACAAAACCAAAAATCCTGTGGCAAAAATCAGTGAAACCAGTGCTGACTGTCTTTTGCTGCCGGTTTCTTTTTGGATAAACCGGTACAGAAATCCAATCAGAACCACACTTGAAAGCGCAGCCGGAAATCTCAATGCCCAAAGCGTCTGTGTTCCGAAAATCTCAGCCATCAGTGCACTCAGCCAGGTGGGTAAGGGCGGTTTCTGATAACGTGCTTCACCGTTCATGGTGGTGAAAATCCAATTCCCGTCATCGATCATTTCGCGCATACTCACAAAGTTTCGGGCCTCCATGATGTCTGCAAAAAGATAATTCAGATGAATCAGGAAAAGCAGCAGACAAAAAAGGATGAGCAGTTTGAAGGAAGTTTTCATATATTCGGATTCGATTTCCAAAGATAGAGATTCGAAGCCAATCATTATTTTTAATTTTTGAGACATGAACGAAGAAGTGAATCAGATCATTGGCAACACCATCAGAAATTATCAGTGGGCGCTTTGGGCGATTGCACTGCTGCTGATCCTGTACTGGCTTTTGAAGTCTTTTTTGAGTCGAAAAAAGAAATAAATTCTTCCAAAAAATCATTTTTCCGGTTGATGAAATCTTTGTTTTCTGATTTCAGCGCTTATCGTACATTTGCAAAATGTCAAATATAGTAGCCATCGTTGGTCGTCCGAATGTCGGAAAATCCACACTGTTCAACCGTCTTCTCCAGAAACGCCAGGCGATTGTAGATGATGTGTCGGGTGTGACCCGCGACCGTCATTACGGAAAAAGTGACTGGAACGGAAAGGAATTTACGGTGATTGACACCGGAGGCTATATCGTTGGGTCTGACGATACCTTTGAAGCTGAAATCAGAAAGCAGGTGGAACTCGCTGTTGATGAGGCAAATGTAATATTGTTTATGGTCGATAATCAGGTTGGTCTGACCGATATGGACAAAGAAGTTGCACAATTGCTCAGAAGATCCCAAAAACCGATACTGCTCGTTGTAAACAAGGTGGATTCAAATAAAAATCTGGACGATACTTATGAGTTTTATAATCTTGGTTTTGAGAAATTTTTTACAGTTTCATCAATGACCGGCAGCGGTACAGGCGAGCTGCTCGACGAGGTGATTACTCATTTTGACGAAACCGAATTTCAGGATCCGTTCGAAGGGCTGCCAAGAGTGACCATTGTCGGCCGGCCAAATGCCGGCAAATCTACTTTGACCAATGCACTGTTGGGCGAAGAAAGGAATATAGTAACCGATATTGCAGGGACCACCCGTGATACCATAGAAACGCTGTACAACAAATTTGATCATGAATTTGTGCTGATTGACACTGCCGGAATCAGAAAAAAAGGAAAGGTGAGCGAAGACCTTGAGTTTTATTCGGTGATGCGCGCCATCCGTGCAGTTGAGGACTGTGATGTCTGTGTGCTGATGGTCGATGGGACGCGCGGTATGGAAGCTCAGGATATGAATCTGCTTTTTCTGGCCGAAAGAAACCGAAAAGGAATCGTGATTCTGGTCAATAAGTGGGATCTGGTCGATAAAGAAACCAATACGATGAAGGAATATGAGGCTGAAATCAGACGAAAGATTGCTCCTTTTTCAGATGTTCCGATACTGTTTATTTCTGCACTGACCAAACAAAGGGTTCACAAAACGGTGGAAACAATTATGCAGGTCAATGAAAACAGAAGCCGAAGAATCAAGACCAGCAAGCTGAATGAGATGATGCTGCCGATCATTGAAGCGACGCCTCCGCCTGCAATCAAAGGAAAGTACGTCAAAATCAAATATGTGACCCAGCTGCCGACCAGGACACCTCAGTTTGCATTTTTTGCAAATCTTCCTCAGTATGTGAAAGAGCCGTACCGAAGATTTATCGAAAATCAGCTGAGAAAGAATTTTGATTTTAAAGGTGTGCCGATCGATATTTATTTCAGACAGAAATAATTCAAATTATTTGTCGTCGTCTTCAAAGGTTTTTGCGATTTTCTCAATGTTCAGACTTCTTGCCATCGCATCAAAGATTTCTTTGTAGGTTCCGTCCTGCTCGTAAATTTCCTGATGAGAACCCGATTCCATCACTTTTCCTTTTTCCATTGCATAGATCCGGTCGGCATCTATGATCTGTGAAATACTGTGCGAAATGATGATGACCGTTCTGTCTTTTTTGATTGCATCCAGACTGTTTTTGATCTGTTCGGTTGCAATTGCATCCAGACTTGCGGTGGGTTCGTCCAAGAAGATGATTGGCGGATTTTTCAGAAACATTCTTGCAATCGCAATCCTTTGCTGCTGGCCGCCTGACAACAGAAGTGCATTGCTTTCAAACTGATTTGGAAGATCTGTAATCTGGTCATAGATATATGCTTTTTTGGCTGCTTCAATCACTTCCTGTTTGCTCGCTTTCGGGTTTCCGTAACGAATATTTTCTTCGATGGTTCCGCTGAAAATATGATTTTTCTGAAGTACCAGACCGATGTTGTTCCTTAAAAACCTTGTATCATAATCTTCCAGCGGAATTCCGTCCAAAAGAATTTCACCGCTTGTCGGCTGATAAAATTTATCAAGCAGATTGACCACCGTGCTTTTTCCCGCACCGCTCAGACCGACAAAGGCTGTAATTTTGTTGGGGAAAATTTCCATGCTGACATCAGAAAGCGCCTGAGTTCCATTCGGATAAGTAAAATCAACATTTCTGAGCTCAAATTTCCCATTGATTTTTTCAGGTTTGTAATCGCCCGAACTTTCTGTTTCTTCATCCGCATTCAGCACATTGAAGAAGCTTTCGGAATAAATCACCGCATCGTTCATGTCGTCAAAAATCCTGTGCAGCTGACCGATTGGCGCAGTTACATTGTTAAAAAGCAGGATGTGAAACATGATCATTCCGATGCTCATCTGACCGATCAGCACCAGATAAGCAGTCAGTATGATGATGATTACTACGCCGATTTGTTCCACAAAAGATTTAATTCCATTAAACAGAAAACCGGTTTTTTGTGTCTGCAACTGGTTTTCGGTCATTTCATACTGAATGTCGTTCTGTTTGTCAGCTTCGATTTTTTCACGGTTAAATGATTTGATGACCGTAATCGACTCGATGATATTGACGATTCCCTGACTTTTTGATTCTCTGAAATGACGCATCTTTCTTCGCCATCCGCTCAGCTGTTTTGCCTGTTTGATGATGATAAAGATATAAATCGGCACGATACCCAATCCGACCAGACCGACCCAAAAATTGGCGTTGAACATCAGTATTAGTGCAATCAGTGAGTTGGTAAAGAGCGGTAGTATATTGATAAAGAAATTCTGTACCAGTCTCGTCAGGCTTGAAATTCCCAAATCGATTCGGGTTTGTAATTTTCCCGATTCATTGTCGCCCGATGTGAAAAATGCCATCCGATAGGTCAGTATTTTTTCGACCACAGAATTCGCCAAATCTCTTGAAATATAGATTCTGAGTTTTTCGCCATAAAATTTCTGACCAAAAGTGATAAAGACATTCACGATTTCCTTGCTGAGCAGTATGATTGAAATCGTCAGCAGTATGGTCGCTCCGTCTTTGAAACCTTTTCCGGCTTCAACCAGTCCGTTGACCTCATCCACCGTGTATTTCAGAATGAAAGCGTTGACCTGAGCGGTAAAAGATCCGATCAGCGTCAGCACAAGCGTTCCGACAACCAGCCATCGATATGGCTTGACAAAGGGTCTGAGATATTTGAAAAGCTGAAACAGCGACATCGGGCAAATTTAGTTAAAGTTTGGAAAATCCTTCAAAAATTCCGAGACCAAATAATGCAAAATCGTATTTGACAGGATCTTCGCAGTCTAACTTTTTCAGATTTGAGTTCAATTCGAGCGCAGCTTTCCAGTCGTTTTGATTTCTTTTGAGCAAACCGAGTTTTCGGGCGACATTGCCCGAATGCAGATCGAGCGGACAGATTAGCTGTGAGGTCGAAATATTTTTCCAAATCCCGAAATCAACCTGTTGGCGGTCGGTTCTGACCATCCATCTCAAAAACATATTCAGCCGTTTGGCGGCAGATCCTTTTGCCGGACTCGACAGATGTTTTTCGGAGCGTTTCAGATGCTGAATTTCAAGAAAAATATTTCTGAAATTTTCAATCGCATTGAAGCTGTCAGTGTCTTTTTTTGAGAAATGAAACAGGTTTTCCAAACCGCCGTGATTGAGATAAATATTTTTGAGCGAACGAAAATAAAAATCAAGATCGGTTGAATTGATTGTCCGGTGTTTGAAATCTTCAATTTTTTCGAATTGATTTTCGTTGTAATTCATCACAAAATCAAAAGGTGAATTTCCGATGCGATTCATCAGTTCGTTTGCTTTTCCGATGATCATTTTTCGGTTTCCCCAGGACATGGTTGCAGTCAAAAATCCGGAAATTTCGATGTCTTCCTTCAATGAAAACCGATGCGGAATCTGAATCGGATCGCTTTCGATAAATTCAGGCCGATGGTATTGAATCACTTTTTGATCCAGAAATTCTTTGAGTTCAGACTGATTCATTTCTTAATTTCCTCACTTTTAAATCCATCCTTGAGTTTTCCGGTTCTCAACTGAGGTCTGAGTCCTTCTCTTTTTTTGATATAATTGATCATGATTTTGTTGGCAACCGGCAGTTCACCGTCGCCAGTCAGCCACATATAAGTTTTTATCGGTGAACTGTATTCCAGATTTCCGTCGATAATTTTTTCATAATGATAGATGTACTGCGAATTCTTTTTGGGTTTGAACAGATAGGGCGCTCTGAAAGTCTTGGTCTGAGTTCTCATAAAATGATTGTTGGTCAGCGCTTTGAAATTCAGATTGAAAACCAAAGGAATCAGAACTGGAATTACAGTCAGCAGCATCAACAGCTTTAAATTTCTAAAACTTATTTTGATGAACAAAATTGCTGTGATGATCAGTCCGAGCACCAAAATGATATGAAAGAAAAACCGGTATTGGGGAGATGTAAAATACAAAATCAGAAACTGAAACAGACCGGTGATATAAATCCAAAAAAGCGCTTTGTTTTTTCTGATCCAAAACGGAAATACAATCAGCAGAATTAAAATTAATTTGTTGAAAATTCCGTGAAGTTTCGGACTGAAAAACCATTTTGTGAATTTTGTGAGCTGCGACCAGTTTTTGAAATCTTCAAATTCTGCAGGCGATGAATTGTAGGCATGAAACTGTGGATAGGCATAAAAAAGCTGCTGCAAATGATTGGGCATTTTCCAATCAGGATTCAGCAGATTTCCCAGCAAATCGGTCGGGTTGAGCAGATAACCGGTGATGATGTAATTTTTTGAGCAAAAAGCGATCAGAGCGGTCAGACAAAGGATGAACGCAGCCAGAACCGTTTTTTTGAAAGCTGATGATCTGAGCAAAAGTACAATCGGCAGGAGCAGTACCGGAAATGAAGTGATTTTTGAAAGTGTCAGCAGCAGTCCGAAGACAAACAGCAGAATGATATTGTCTTTGTCCGGTTTCTTGAATTGATACCAAAAAATCCAAACCATCAGCGGAAAAATCAAAAACACAGGAAGGTCGGCCGAAGGCGCATCCAGAAATCTGAACAAAAAGACAGAAGCAGTAAAGACCAGACCGATGAATAAATCGGGAAGATTTCTTTCTTTTATAAATTGATTCAGCCGGTCAAAACTGAAAAATGAAATTGTAATCAGCAAAAAGCCGTTCAAATCGTTCAGGAAACTAATCAGAAAGCCGAAATTGAAACTGCTCTGAAGCATGTGCCAGCCTGACATTTGACCAAAAAACAGATGGAGATTTGCAAGTCCTTTGACCAGACCGTAAGTATTCAGCCATTTGATGGTTTGTATGTAATAAGATTCGTTGTCGGGCAGATAGGGCGAGACCGAAGACTGCATCAGTGCAGCGATTCCGATGAAAATAAAAAGAAATTTCAGAAAAGGATTCCATTTTTTGAAATCATCAACTGTTTGCCTGAATATTGATTTGATTTTATTTCTTTGAGAATAAATCATAATTGCTGCAATCAGTGAATTGACGCAATAAAAAGTCAGATCGACCGCAAAGAAGATCGCCCAAAAGTGAATAAAAATCAATTGAAAAAACAAACCCGGGACAATCAGAAAGACCGGATTTTTGATTTTTGCAAAATTCAGCATCAGACTGCCCATCCCAACGGTGATGAACAGTATATAGAGCCATGAAATCAGAATAAAAATCATTGGTTCAGATTTCGAAACGGCCGTCTGTCATCTGAAGTTTACGGTCTGCCATATCTGCCAGTTCCTCGTTGTGGGTCACGATGACAAAGGTTTGGCCGAATTCTTCTCTCAGTCTGAAAAACAGCTGATGCAGTTCTTCTGCATTTTTTGAATCCAGATTTCCGGAAGGTTCATCTGCAAAGACAACACTCGGCTGATTGATCAAAGCTCTGGCAACTGCCACACGCTGCTGTTCGCCACCCGACAGTTGTGAAGGTTTGTGTTCGAGCCGCTGCGAAAGTCCCAGAAAATCGAGCAGTTCTTTTGCTTTGCCGTGGACTTTGCTTCGTTTCATATTTCCGATATAACCCGGGATGCAGACATTTTCAAAAGCCGTGAATTCGGGCAGCAGCTGATGAAACTGAAAGATAAAACCGATGTTTTCATTTCTGAATTTTGAAAGTGCAATATCGGACAGTTTGGTGATATCGATTTTTTTGATCAGGATTTCGGTATAATGTTTTTCGGGTTCTGTACTTTTTTCAAGACTGCTGAGAATTTGGAGCAGCGTGGTTTTTCCGGCGCCCGATGCACCGACAATCGAAACGATTTCACCCTCGCTCACATCGATTGAAACTCCTTTCAGCACTTCAAGACTGTCAAAATTTTTAAAAATATTTTTTGCGGCTATCATCGGTCTAAAATTAAGTACAATTCATCAAAGTACAAAGTTGATTTTTATTTGATTGGTTTGAAATCGGTCAAAAAAAATCAGTTCTCCAGACGAAGAACTGATTTATTAAAATTTTTCAGCTGAATATTATTCAACAGTGATGGTTCCCTGCATAGCGGCAAAGTGACCTGGGAATGAGCAGAAGAAAGGATAAACACCCGGTTCGCTCAAGTTGAAAGTTGCAGTTTTTTCTTCACCCGGACCTGCCATTTCAGTGTGTCCGATGATAGAAGCTTTCAAATCTCCTTCCACTTTCTCAATACCGCCGTTCTGAGCAGAAGCCATTCCAACTTCTTTCACATCAGTACCCGGTTTCAAAACTACTACGTCGTGTGACATTGCTTCAGCAGGAAGACTTCCAGCATTTTTAATGGTGATGGTTACTTCACCTGCTTTCACTGTAAATTCAGTTTTATTGTACTGCATCTGGTCGTTACCTTCCAAAACGATGGCGTTTGCAGCAGCAGTTTCATCAGCTGCAGGTGCAGCTTCTTCAGTTGTAACGTCTTCAGTTGCAACAGACTCATCTGTAGTTGTTGATTCGGTGTTTCCGCCGCAGGCAACAAATGTAAAAGCTCCGATTCCCAATAGGAAATAACTTAATTTTTTCATTTTTTTTTTGTTTTTTGAAACGTCAAATTTACAAAATCGTTTTGATTTCGGGACTAATATTTATCAGTTATTTGTTGGGCTTTTATTGCCGGTTCGGAATCACAACTGTCTTATTTTGAATTTATTCAGTTCACAGTTTCGTTCATATTCAGTTTTTGATTTTTGTACAGGAATTTAAGTCTGCCGATAAAAGCAATTGTATAAAAAAGAGTCAGCGCCCCCAAATGAATCAACGGTCTTCCCAGATCTGCAATCGAAGCGCCTCCCTGGACGATCATGGTGTAAATTCTCAGAAACGGGGTGGTGGGCAGCAAATTTGAAATCATTTGAATTGCAGTCGGAAGGCTGTCAAACGGCATTGAATAACCGGTAATCAGAAATATGGGATAAGACGAAAAACCGAGCAGCTGTATGGTGAGAATCGGATTTTTAAAGAAACTTCCAATCAAAAACCCCATCGGAATCAGTGTGATAAAAAACAGGGTCATCAGCAGATTGGCTTCAAACAGACTTCCTCTGAAAGGCATATTGAAAACCGAAAATGCAATCAGAAAAATGAATTGAGAAAAAATCATAAATGACAAATAATAAAACAGTCCTTTTCCGGTAAGCAGCACCGATACATTGTTTTTTGAAATGCTTTTTAACTCACCGATTTTTCGTTCTTTTCTTTCAATCGTCATGCTCAGACAAAGACCGATCAGCAAAGTTTGCTGGAGAATAATCGCCATCAGCCCGGGCAGCAGAAAACTTCCGTAGCCGATTGTTTCGTTATACAGCGGTTTGAAATTGAGCTGTATGGGCATGGTGTTTGCCATTGCCTGACTGTCATTCATTCCCTGTTTGTTGAAATAAATCTTTCTGACTCCGCCGCCGACGGTCAGCGAAATATTAGTGATGTGGGCAGTCAGATCGCTTGCCGGAAGAAATCTTGAGGCATTGACGGCAAGTGTAATATTGGATTGTTTGAGCGAAAGTATTTTTTTTTCAAAATCTTTTTCGATCAGCAGATAACCTTCAGCATTTCCTCTGTACATCAGTTCCTGAGCAGTATTCAGATCAACCGCCGGAATGGTTTTGATCATCGGGTCGGACGAAATTTCATCGATCAGTGTTTTTGACAATTCGGTGCGGTCTTCGTCGATTACAGCCAAACCGATGTTTTCTTCGATTTTGTTGATATAGATGCTGCCGTACATAAATGCATAGAGCAGGGGTGCGCCCAAAAGCGTGAGCAGCAGACTGTGTTCAGTGGTAATCAGACTGATTTCCCGAAAAAACAACTTAAAAACCGCCTTGAACATAAGCTTTGAATTTTCGGTTAATTTTCTGACGGTACACCAAGATGCTTCCGCCAAAAAATATAAAAATCATCACACACAAAATCAGCATTTCCTTTGTATAATAATCAAAGGGGAGCTGCATAAAATAAGCTTTGATGAAACCGTCCAAAAAATGGGTGTAAGGCATCAGTTCAGCATAATACTGATCATACCAGGGCATTGCGTTTCTTGGAAAAGTAAAGCCGCTGAATACGAATGCAGGCGAAGTGAAAAACAAAGCGATGTCGCCCGAAATCATCACGTCATCAAAAATTGCAGAAATCAACATCCCGAAACCGATGCAGGCGAGCACAAGCAGATTGAACAGCACAAAAAACGACCGGGAAGTGTCCGGCCGGTTCAAATCATAAACCGGAAACAGAAAATACTGAATGAAAATGAAGATTACCCACGAAATACCGAGTACCGCCAAAGCTTTTCCGGCGATGATTTTAAAGGCAGAGCCGTTTGAAACTTCGATCAGTTCTTTGACTGTATTGGTTTTGATTTCCCAATTCAACAAAAAAACACAAACGATGATGATGACCATCTGTAAGCCTACACTGACCAGACCCGGAACCAGATATTCCTGATAATTGTATTCGGGATTGTATAGCGTATAAGTGTTCAGTCTGATTGGTTGAATCAGTGCATTTGCTTCAGATGCGGGCATTCCCTGTTGTGTCAGTTTCTGAAATACAACCGCCAGCCCGCCTTTTATGACTACACCCGCAGCATCTTTGTAAATCATCTTTGAAGCCACCAGCGAAGAGGCATTTGTATAAACTGTGATCTGGGTTTGCTTTCCGTTTTTGATGTCTTTTTCCAAATCTTTTGGAATGTGAACCGCACCCTGAACTTTGTTTTCCAGAATCAGTTGTTCCATTTCTGATTTACTGTGAACAATCTCAGTAAAATCAACGCTTTTTGTGTTGTGCATCATATCGGTCAGCGTGGCTGAAACTTCGGAATGATCTTCATCCCAGATGGCAACCGGAAGATTTTCGGCAAATTTATTCTGATAAATAAAACCGTAAAACAAAAACAGTATTGGCGGCACAATCAGCAGAACGATAAAAAAAACAGGAAGTCTGAAAATCCGTTTCCACTCTCTCAATATGATCTGACCGACGGTTTTCATTTGGGTTAAATTTTATTTTTCAATGTTCAGTTCAGCGGTCATTCCGGGATACAGACCTTTGATCTGATCCGGATTTTTGGGGACACATTTGATTTTAAAAGTTTTCAGCTGAATCTGTCCTTTTTGATTTTCGGGCACAAAATCGGCATAGCCCATCGCGGTTGACAGTTCTTCAACAACCGCCTGAATCATTTCGGGTGTCGCTCCCGGAACTCTGATTTGAACCTTCATCCCCTCACTGACTTTATTCAGCTGATCCTGTCTGATGTTGAATGAAAAATAAATTGAATTGTCTTTTTGGATTGTCATGATCGGATATCCAGCGTTGACCATTTCACCCGAATGGGAAATCAGTGTCGATACTTTTCCCGAAACCGGCGCTTTTATCTCGGTTTTATTGCTGATTTGTTCACCCAGCTTTTCGGCATCTTCCGCCTGACTCACCAGTGCATCTGCTCTGTCTTTCATTTGCTGATTGCTTCCTTTCTGAAGCAGTTCTGCGTTCAGCCGTGCGGTTTCCAATTCCTTCTGTGCCGCCTGATATCTGAAATGAACCAGATCATATTCCTGCCCCGAAACCACACCTTCTGCGTACAGATCTTCAAATCTTTTGTAGGTTTTTTCCATCATTTCCATCTGCTGTTCTGCAATTTTCTGGACATTGAGCGCCGCCTGAATTACTTCGGGCGCAACCCCCCGATCGATAATTTCTTTGTGACTGGTCGCAACGGTTACCGCATCTTTGAGTTGTGACCGGAAAGTTTCAATTTCATCTGAATTCAGTTTTGCAACCACCTGACCGGCAGAAACACGGTCGTTGGCTTTGACGCTGATCGTGTCGAGCCGACCGGGAAAAGAAGACGATACATCCACAAATTCTGCTTCGACAGAACCGGTAATTCTTGTCGAATTGTCTTTGCTGTTTTTTTTGGTCAGTGTATAGATACCGGTGATTATCAAAACCAGAATCGGAATCAGTACAGCCCAGTAATTTTTAAATTTTTTCATCATCGCTTATTTTAAGAAGTGAGTGATTTTTTCGGGTTCACCCGACAGATAATAATAAGATGCAAGTGCGGTGTAATACGCAACCAGAGAGTTGTAATACAATTTCTCGGAATCGAACTGAAGCTGAAGAGCATCGTTTACATCCTTAACTGACGACAATCCGGCTTCCATTCTCTTTCTCAACATTTCAGATGTGATATGGGTTTGTTTTCTGGCAGCATCCAATGATTCTGACTGATTTCTGATCGACTGAATTTTGTTGTAAGCCAGCCGACGCGACAAATCCACGGCTTCCTGCTTTTGTTTGATTAACAAATTGGTTTCTTCAATTAGTGATTCGGCAGCACCGATTTTATTTTTTGTTTCAAAACCGTCAAAAAGCGTCCATTTAAGTTCTATGCCGACAATCCAGGGTGGTGTAATCAGCGGCAGATCTTTTCTGAAAAACTGATAATTTCCGATCGCAAAGATGTTGGGATAATTTGCTGATTTCGCTACTTTCAATGCCACATTTGCTTCTTCTTTTTTTGATTCAAGCAACCGTACATCCGGATTACTGCTGTTTTGAAGATCAATCAACAGTTCATCTTCAGCCAATTCTTCGGGGATTTTTTCATTGATTTCGGGCAGGTTTTCAGTTTCCATCCCGGTCAGTTGAGCCAGTGTAATCAGCGAATTTTCTTTTTCAAGTTTCAGGTTCTCGAGAAAAGCCTGACCCTGAATCAACGCCACATCTGCCCAATTTTTCAGATAAGGCGGAATGATTTCGGCTTTCAGCAATTCATCTGCGTATTTCTGATTTTGAATCAAGGCGTCAACTTTTTGCTGCTGTTTTTCGATCATTGAATTGAAGTACAGCACCTGCAGATACTGCAAAATCACATTATAAGCCATTAACTGCTGTGTATTTTCAAGATTGATCATGCTTGAATTCAGTTGCTGCTCATTGAACTGCTGAACCGCTTTGAGTTTTCCGCCCAAATAAATCGGCTGTCTCAAGAATAATCCGGCTGAAAAATAATCCTGTTTGGTAATCGCAGGATTGTAATCCGGATAAACTTCAGCCAAAATATCTTTTGAAGTCTGATAAATCTGATTTTGAATTTCGCTGCCAAGCGGACTTCCAGTGATGTCCTGATAGATATTTGCAGCAGCCGAAGTCGTCTGCTGTGCGGTTCCTTCTATGATTCCGTCCCTGACCTGACCGAGATTGACCTGAAGCGGTTCACCCAAATGATTGTATCCCGCCAAAAGATCAAGATTGGGGAGTATGTTTTTTTTGCTTCTTTCAAACAGCTGTTTTTTTGTGTTGACCGACTGTTTTGCAATTGTAACGGCAGTGTTATTTTCTTTGGCAAGACTGATGCATTCCGCAAGACCGAGTTCCTGACTTTTCAGAGCCGGTGAGAGAAGAAAGAATGAAATTACAAAAATCAGCACCCTGTTTTTCATCGATTTCAGTTCCGGTTTGTTTTGAATTAATTACAAAGTAAAGACTTTATTTTCTATAATCGGATATGTTTTTCCGGTTTTGCTGAGCCGGACACGGTTCTGATTCAATACATTCCGGGGGAGCTGACCAATGCGATGGTCGGTATGTGGATGGTCAGTCCGAATTTGATTCCGTCAAAAGTAGTGTATTTGTGTTTTGAAAATTCAAACGAATAACCCACATTGGCTTCGAGCAGCCCGAGGATGGAGATTCCGGCTTCGGGTGTTACATTCCAGGGTGATACATTGACCCGGACAGAATAAAAAGTTCCGTGAATATATTCGCGATAAGGATCTATTCTGTTTTTTGTCTTCTGTGCATTGAACTGGTAACCGATTCCCAGTTCCGGAACAATCACAAACTGATCTTTGAAATAGGCCATATTTGCGGTTGCGCTCAAATCAAACAGATTGTTGTTGGTCTGAACCAAATAGACTTCGGGTCCGATTTTGAAATAATTTCCATTCAGATTCGAATACCCCAGATTGATCAGCAAATGACTCATTGTTCCGCCGCTTTGCTGTGCATTTGAAAATCCAAAAAGCAGCAGAATAATTAATTTCATCAAATTTTTCATCCGAAAAATTGTTATTTTACGGCAATACGATCAAAGGGGTTTCAGCGTCATACACCAGATCATTGATCAGGAATTTTCTGAACAGATAATCGGTCAGCAGTCTTTCACCCTTTTGGACAACCAGCAATTCATTTGATTTGCCGCTGATCACATTCTGAATGTTTCTGGACGGGCTGTTGGTTACGTAAATTTCATAAAAAGTCCGGTATTTGTTTGCAAACATATCCGCATGCTCTTTGAGCAGTTTTTCGACCTCAGAAGTGTCATCTTCGGGTCGGGACAGATTGAAAAATACAATCCGGGTTTCTTTGTTGTCAATGAAATTCAGCAGCCGGTTGAATTCAAACAGATTCAGCTGATATTTGTCCGAAATTCCGACATAGATATTCTTATGCGAATAATCGGACAGTGTGTTTGGAATTGCCACCAGTATATTGTCGGTATTTTCAATGGTGTGAATGATGGTGTTTCTCAAAAAGAATTTTTTGATAAAACCGTATTTTTTCAGCCCTGCCAAAATCAGATTTTCAAACGGCTGTTCCATCAGTTCGCCGAGTGTGTGCTGCAAATCTTTTTCGGATGCGAGATATGAAACTTCTATCATCGGCGGAATAATTCCGTTTGCAATTTCTCTCAATCGCTCTTCTGCCTCCTGATTTGCTTTTTTGATGAGTGCATTTCTTTCTTTGTCATCTGTAAATGCAGGAATTTGTACCGGTGTCTGATGGAGCAGAAGCACTTCGCCGTAAACGTGACTTGCCCAATCACAGCCGTATTCGATTAGATTTTTGGAGGTTTCTGAAAAATCAATTAAAAGGATAAAGCGTTTTCTCATGTTTTAGAATTATAATATTTTTCGATTGACCAAGATAATCATTTATTTTTGAAAAATCATCCGAACCGACAGACAAAATTATCAGTTTTTCATTGGCTTTCGGTTGAGTGAAATTGGCCGGATTTTAAGACGTCGTTCATTTTTTACTGATGATGGTTAAATTTAGCAAAAAAAGACGCAGCCCCAAAGAGCTGCGTCAAACCTAAAATTATGAAAACACCTAAATTTTAATCAATCGTAAATCCTCTGGTATAGATTCTGCCGTAGGGATCCACATAACTGATTGAAACTTTCCCTTTGTGGGATTTCAGAATTTTTTCAATGTCTTTCTGATCGCTTACTTCTTTGTCATTTACCTTCAGTATGATAAAATTATTGTCAATTCCGATTCCGTAGAGTTTGCTTCCCTGCTGAATGTTTTTGACCATCACACCGTAATCGATTCCAAAACTTACTTTTTGTCTTTCGGTCAGCGGTTCAAATTCAGCGCCCAGTTTTTCAGTCACTGTCAAATCTGAAATCGAGCGTCTTTTTGTATTTCCGTTCTGATCCCTCAGTGTTACGGTATAAACTTTTTCTTTTCCGTCCCTCAATAATTTTACTTCCACTTTATCGCCCGGATATTTGCTGCCGATTGCGAAAGAAAGTTTTCCGAAACTGCTGATTTTCTGACCGTCAATCTCGGTGATAATATCTCCTTTTTCAATACCTGCAGCCAATGCGCCACCGTTTTCGACCAGTTTCTGAACCAAAACGCCCTGTTGGTTTTTGTAATTGGTTCCGTTTTGTCTGTTGTAATCTTTCAATGCGAATTCGTCGTTCAAATCCAATCCCTGAACACCGAGATAACCTCTTTGAACCAGACCGTATTTTTTGATGTCTTCAACTACTTTTTTTACCAGATTGGACGGGATTGCAAAACCGTAGCCGGAGAAAGTTCCGGTTGGCGATGAAATGGCAGTGTTGATACCGACCAGATCACCGTTCGGATTGACCAGCGCACCGCCGCTGTTTCCGGGGTTGATTGCAGCATCTGTTTGAATAAATGATTCAATCGGATTGCTTGCATTTCTTCTCAAAATATCGATGCTTCTTCCTTTTGCGGAAACGATTCCTGCGGTTACTGTCGAATTCAGGCCGAACGGATTTCCGACAGCCAGCACCCAGTCGCCGACATTGATTCCGTCAGAATCTACAAATCGCACAAACGGAAGGTCTTTTGCATCGACTTTGATCAGTGCAATATCGGTATTCGGATCGGTTCCGACCAATTCTGCAATATAGGATTTCTGATTGTTGAGTACCACTTCAATTTTGTCAGATCCTTTGATTACGTGGTTGTTGGTTACAATATAACCGTCAGCCGAAATAATCACACCCGAACCCATGCCGGTCGGTCTGTCAGGATCATAACGCTGTCTTTGCTGATCCGGAAAGCCGAAAAAGAATTCGAACGGATCCATGTATTGCCGGTTGTTGCTGTCTTTGGTCGAAAAATTATTGATGCTCACAACCGCATTGACCGTCTTTTGAGACGCCGATACAAAATCAGGTACGGTTGCCGTATAATTGCCGCTGTAATCCACAAACGAAAATGCGCCGTTGTTTCGGTCGGCATTCGTTACCAGCGGATTGTCTGAAGAATTGTTTGAAGAGATAAACTTCATTCCCAAAACAGCGAAAGTTGCACTGAAAAGTCCAACCATCAGATAACCAAAATACTTTTTCATATAGTTTAATCTTTTAAAGTTCAAATTTGATTTTTTTGCTCTTTAGCGATTCAAATTTAATACCAATAAAGCCTGACTGACAAGCGGTTTAACTGCATTTTAACAAAAATTATCACAACTTTAATTGATTTGGCCAAATGCGGTCCGAAAATGGCTGTGCTTCAGCTGAATTTTTTAATTTTGTTTAAAATTTTAAAACTTGAAAATCAATTTTTTTAAATATCAGGGTGCAGGAAACGATTTTGTAATAATTGATGATCGGAACGGGAATTTTTCGGCCGAAAAAGCAATTATCCAAAAGATGTGTGACCGACATTTTGGCATAGGTGCTGACGGTTTGATGCTGTTGCAAAAAGATCAGTCTGCAGATTTCAGAATGGTCTATTACAATGCAGACGGAAAAATCGGGAGTATGTGCGGAAACGGCGGCAGATGCATCGTCCGATTTGCAGAGAGTTTGGGGCTGATCGGTGACAAAGCCGAGTTTATGGCTTCCGACGGACTGCATACAGCATTGGTCAGAAAAGAGAAGATTCGGCTGAGTATGTGTGATGTTGAGAAAATTGAAAAACATCCAAATCATTGGTTTCTTGATACGGGTTCGCCTCATCACATTGAATTTGTGGGGGATACCCAGGGGATTGATGTCAAAACAGAAGGAGCGAAAATCAGATACGCTTCGCCTTATTTTGAAAAAGGTTCGAATGTAAATTTTGTTCAAATTCTGAATGAAGATACGATTAGAATCAGAACTTACGAAAGAGGAGTGGAGGATGAAACCCTTGCCTGCGGAACCGGCGTGACTGCGGCTGCGATTGCTGCCTATGAATCCGGACGGGTTTCGGTTGACGAAATCAATGTTAAGGCGGTCGGCGGTGATTTGAAGGTGAGTTTTTCAAAAGATGAAAACGGAATGTATCGTGAAATTTGGCTGAGCGGTCCTGCTGAATTTGAGTTTAAAGGCGAAATTGAAATCAAATGAGAAGATTTGGCGGATTGATTTTGGTGTGCAGCCTGCTGCTGACGGTTTCATGCAATTATTTCATAGGCAAAAAAAAGGAAGTGAATGAGGACGGATTTTTGTACATCCGTACGGGAGCCGGTTTTGACGAGGTGATGGATTCACTTTCTGACAAATTGAGCCGGCCCGAAGTCTTTAAAAAGTATGCCGCTTCAAAGGGTTATCCGTCAAAAATAAAATCCGGAAAATACAAACTTTCAACCGATGACAGCTACAAAGAAATTCTGAGTCGATTGATTTCGGGCAGTCAGGAAGAGGTTTCGCTGATGATTGGAAATGAACCGACCATCTTTCATTTGGCAGGAAAAGTTTCAAAAAAGATTGAAGCCGATTCTGCCCAAATCGTAAATGCAATCATCAATTACGGGCTAAAACAAAATCCCGGACTCGATGCCGAAACCGTAAAAATTTATTTTATACCCAATACCTATAATTTTTATTGGCCGACCGACGGTGAGCAATTTGTGGAAAGAATGCTGACTGAATTCCAAAAAGTCTGGACGCCTGAACGTCAGCAAAAAGCAGACGAAATGGGGCTCAGCACACTTCAGGTTTTCACGCTTGCTTCGATTGTACAGATGGAATCATCAAAACCGGACGAACAGCCAAAGGTTGCAAAAGCTTATCTGAACCGGCTCGAAAAAGGAATGAAACTTCAGGCAGATCCGACTTCTATATATGCTTATAAATTGCAAAATGGTTTCAATCAGAAAATTCAGAGAGTGGTGGGAACACATCTGGCGACACCTTCTGAATACAATACCTATAAGGTGAATGGATTGCCGCCTGCACCGATTTGTCTGCCCAATCTTTCGGCGGTGGACGCGGTACTCAACCCGGATGATCACCCGTTTGTGTATTTCTGCGCAGATCCGAATCGGCCGGGCTATCACAGTTTTACAAACAGCTATGCAGAGCATCAGAAAAATGCTGCGAAATACAGAGAATGGCTTGAAAGCAGAGGAATCAGATAGACTGTGTTTTGGTTTGGTTTTCGACTTTTTCAATTTCAAGTATTTTGAGTTTTGAAATTGCGGTCTGAACCGTTTTTACATCTTCAAATTTGAGCATCAGCGTTTCCGATTCGTCTTTTGATTTTGCTTCTTTTTGTTTGAATGAAGCCAGTCTTGGGTTTTCCTGAAGCACTTCCAGGATATGCAGAAACTGTTTGGTCTGATAATAATCCGACTGAGGTCTTGCAATGAAATAAGCAGTCATCTTTGAGTTTTTGAGTACAATTCGTTCAAAACCAAGTTCTTTAGCCATCCATTTCAGTTTCATGCTTTCCAGCAGATTGGCAACTTCAGCGGGATATTCACCAAAGCGGTCGATCAGATTTTCCTCAAATATTTTGAGTGCTTCATTGTTGTCAACCTGAGTCAGTTCGGTATAAAGCGACAGTCTTTCTTCCACATTGTTGACATAATCATCGGGAATCAGTAGCTGTATGTCTGTATCAATCTGAACATCCGAAACATAAATTTTATCATCAGGATTCTGAGTCTGAAACAAATCTTTGAAATCGGTTTCTTTGAGTTCTTCGATGGCTTCATTCAGAATTTTCTGATAGGTGTCAAATCCGATTTCTGCAATAAATCCGGACTGTTCGGCTCCCAGCAGATTTCCCGCGCCTCTGATTTCCAAATCCTTCATCGCAATATTGAAACCCGAACCCAAATCCGAAAACTGTTCGATCGCCTGCAGTCTTTTTCTGGCTTCATTGGTCAGTGCAGACAGAGGCGGTGCAATCAGCAGGCAGAATGCTTTTCGGTTGCTTCGTCCGACTCTTCCGCGCATCTGGTGCAGATCGGCCAAACCGAAATTCTGTGCCTGATCGATGATGATTGTATTTGCATTCGGTACATCCAGACCGTTTTCAACGATAGTGGTCGAAACCAAAATGTCATATTTTCCTTCTATAAAATCGAGGATGTTTTTTTCCAGATCATCGCCGTTCATTTGTCCGTGTCCGATTGCAATTCTTGCGTCGGGAATCAGTCGCTGGAGCATACCCGAAACTTCTTTGAGCGTATCAATCCGATTGTGGATAAAGAAAACTTGTCCGCCTCTCTGAAGTTCATAAAATATTGCGTCTCTGATTTGCTCTTCGTTGAATCCGATCAGCCGTGTTTCTATCGGCTGACGGTTGGGTGGCGGTGTTTTGATGACCGAAAGATCTCTTGCCGCCATCAGTGAAAACTGCAGGGTTCTCGGAATCGGGGTTGCAGTCAGTGTCAGAGTATCCACATTTGATCGAAGTGTTTTGAGTTTGTCTTTTACGCTTACTCCGAATTTGTGTTCTTCATCCACAATCAGCAGGCCGAGGTCTTTGTAATTCACATTTTTGCTGACCAGCTGATGCGTGCCGATGACAATATCTATTTTTCCGTTTTTCAGATTTTCGATGATTTCATTTTTCTTTTTTGTCGATCTGAATCGGTTGAGATATTCAACTTTGACCGGCATATCTTTTAATCTTTCCGAAAAAGTCTGAAAATGCTGAAATGCAAGTATGGTGGTCGGAACCAACACCGCAGTCTGTTTTCCGTTGACGGCGGCTTTGAAAGCTGCGCGGATTGCCACCTCGGTTTTTCCGAATCCTACATCGCCGCAGACCAGCCGATCCATGGATCTTTCGCTTTCCATATCTGCTTTGACATCGTTGGTTGCCTTCAGCTGATCGGGTGTGTCTTCATATATAAATGAAGCCTCGAGTTCGTTTTGAAGATAACCGTCCGGTCCGAACTGAAATCCTTTTTGGGTTTTTCGTTTTGCATAAAGTTTGATCAGATCAAAAGCGACTTCTTTGACTTTTCGTTTTGTCTTTTCCTTCAGATTTTTCCAGGCATTCGAACCCAATCGGCTGATTTTTGGCTCTTTGCCGTCTTTTCCGCTGAATTTTGCAATTTTATGAAGCGAATGTATGCTCACATACAATGTATCGTTGTTCTGATAAACCAGTTTGATTGCTTCCTGTTTTTTGCCCATCACATCGATTTTGACCAGGCCGCCAAATTTTCCAATACCGTGATCAATATGGGTTACATAATCGCCGATCTGAAGCGAAGTCAGTTCTTTGAGTGTAATCGCTTCTTTTTTTGTGAATGAATTTCTGAGATGATATTTGTGATATCTTTCAAAAATTTCATGATCGGTAAAACAGCTGATTTTCATATCTTCATCGATGAATCCGCGATGGATTGAGCCGATGACCGGAATGAAATTTACTTCTTTTTCAAGATCTTCAAAAATATCGTTGAAACGCTGCACCTGTTTTTCGCCCGAACAGAAAAGATAGTTTGTAAAACCTTCTTCTTTCAGCCGGTTCAGCTCTTCAGCCAGCAGGTCAAACTGTTTGTTGAACGACGGCTGTAGTTTCTGATGTAATTCGATTTCAGTTGAATTTTTAAAGTATGAATTCAGCGAAAATTCAATGACCGGAAAACGCTCAAGACTTTTTTTGAATTCATCTTCATCCAGAAAAAGTTCATTTGGTGTCGCATGACTGATTTCGCCCGAAAGTTTTTCAAAAGCTTCTTCGGCCAAACCAAAATTCCGATGAATTGCTGACTGAACGATGCTCAGATTTTTTGAAACAATGATGGTTTTGTCCGATATGTATTCAAAAAAGCTTTCTCTTTTTTCGGCAATGAATTTATTTTCAAGATTCGGAACAATTGTAAAAGTCTTTACTTTTTCGACCGACAGCTGGCTGTCGATGTCAAATTTTCTGACCGATTCCACTTCATCTCCAAAAAGCGAAATTCTGCACGGTTTTTCTTCAGAAAATGAAAAAATATCAACTATCCCGCCGCGGATTGAGAACTCGCCCGGTTCGGTTACAAAATCAACTCTTTTGAATTCGTACGAAAACAGCAGTTCATTCAAAAATTCAATATCGACCGAATCGCCTTCCGAAATCCTGAGCGTGTTGGTGGTCAGTGATTTTCGGGTTACCACTTTTTCAAAAATTCCCTGTGAATAGGTGACCGTAATTCTCGGTTTTTTTGCGCCGTTCAAGGTGTTGAGCACTTCGGTTCTCAGCACCACATTTGCATTGTCGGTTTTTTCGATTTCATAAGGTCTTCGATAAGAATCGGGCAGAAAAAGCACCTCGTCTTTTGAAAACATATTTTCGAGTTCGTTTACCAGATAGGCAGCATCCTCTTTGTCGTCAAGCAAAATCAGAACCGGATCACCCGAAAGCTGAAGAATCTGGGCAGACAAAAATGAAATTGAAGAACCCGAAAGTCCTCTTGCATTGATTTTTGAAAGTCTGTTTTTTTGAATTTGGTCAATGGATTTTCGCACGAAATCGGATGATTCGTGTTTTTTCAGTACATCGTGAATGGTCTTTGTTTCCAAAATTTTTGCAAAGTTAGGATTTTTGGAAATCAAATTTTATAAATAATTTTTAATTTCAGTCAAATGCCCGACAACCGGAACGCCTTCGATCCAAAGATGGTTTTCTGCGAGCGGATTAAAAAAGATGGCTTTCATCCCAAATTCGGTTGCGCCGACGATATCCGCTTCCCAGTCGTCACCGATATAAACCGATTCCGAAAGTTCTACACCCGATTTTTTCAATCCTGCGCTGAACGCCTTGGGATTGGGTTTTGGCGCACCCGCACTTTCGGCTGTGACGATGGTTTCAATAAAATCCTTCAGTATTGAATTGTTGATTTTATAATCGGTAGTTTTTGGAAAACCGTTGGTGATGACATGAATATGATATTTTCCTTTCAGATATTCAAGGATTTCTATCGCATTCGGAACCAGGTGTTTGCCGTCAGAAACTTCAGCCATAAACCGAAGTTCAAATTCGGCTGCAAAGTCCGGATTTTGAATGCCGAGACTTTTGAATGATTCCGGAAATCTTCCTGACTGAAGCTCGGATCGTGTGATTTCTGCATTTCGGTATTTTTTCCAAAGCGATTCGTTTACTTCGTAGTAATGACCATAAAACTCATCAAAACCGTAACCGTATTCTTTTTCAATTCCAAACTCCAAATAAACTTTTCTGACCGCGATTTCTGCATTTCTTCTGTAATCCCAAAGCGTATTGTCCAGGTCAAAAAAGATGTGTTTTATATTTTCCATAGGTGGGCAAAGTTAGTGCAAATCCTTATGAAATCAGCTGATTTTTGGACATCAGAAGAATTTTCGGACAATATTTCTGAGGAATTTTGAGTTTTAAATTTCAACTTCTGGCATCAAATATTTGTGAATAGTTTAGTTTTGTATGGATTTTCATGGATTTGAAACAATTTCATATCAATTCGAAGCAATTCAGGACCAAAAACTTCAAGGGAGTAATTTCTTTGTTGGCGGGCAATACTGTTTCCAAAGTTGTGCTGATTCTCAGCGGATTGATTTTGGTAAAATATTACGGCCCTGAAAATTACGGAGTTTACACTGTTTTCCTGAGCTATATTGTCATCCTTCCGGCTTTATCCAATTTGGAATTGAACAATATTGCCATCATGCAGCGCGACAGTAAAAACGTCCGGAATGTTTTCAGTGCGGCGTTGTTGGCGTCATTATTCATCATCACAATGTTGGTCGGTCTTGTTTTTATATTGAAAAAAACAGGAGTCATTCAGCTTGAACTTTCCGATCCTTTGCTGATTTTATGCGGTGCCGGCGGAATTCTGACCGGCTGGAATCTCAGTCAGAATGCGCTTTTTACCAAATACAAATTGTTCAGACAAATATCTGCTTCCCTGATTATTGCATCTGTTTTTTCCGTTGTTTTTCAGGCGATTTTTTATTTGCTGGACTGGAAAGAAAACGGACTGATTTATGGCTGGCTGATTGGGTTGACAGCTGCATTTTTTTACAATTTGAGGGTTTCCAAAAATCGTTGGGACAGGGTGAATTTCTCTGCGTTGAAAAAAAGTGTTCGGGAAAATATCAATATCGTTAAATACGCCTATACTTCGGTTGCGCTCAACACGCTCGCCAACAATATTTTACCGATTTTGATTTTGGTTTATTTCACAAAATTGGAAGTCGGGGTTTATGCGATGGCCATCAAGGTACTGGCAACACCTTTGGATTTATTGAGTAAATCAGTTTCCAAAGTCTTTTTTCAAAAGGCGGTCAGCATTTATCATCACGATAAAAAAGCATTAAACAGGCTTTCAAAAAAAGTGAGTATGACCGGATTTTTTCTGATTTTGGGTTATGTGATACTGATCAATACGATTGGGATTTATCTGCTGGAATTCATTTTTGAAGGCGATGAATGGATTGGTTTGAGAGCATATATTTTGATTATGACACTTTGGATACTGGCCAGAAGTTTTATCAATCCGATCTCAGAAATCATGGTTGTCATCAACCGAAATCAATATTCGCTGATTTTTAATGTTTATCTGTTTTTGATCAATCTTGCAGCGATTTATTTTGGTGTGAGGTACGACAGTTTTATGGTTTGTCTGACTATTTTTTCGGTTTTCTCAAGTCTCGGATATTTCATCCAGTGGCTTGCTGTGATGTGGGACTTAAAAAAACTCGCTGAAAATGAAGGGTAAACATATACTTTTTTTAGCCTCCTGGTATCCGTCGAGGGTGGAGCCCTACAACGGAGATTTCATTCAGCGCCATGCCCGTGCGGCTGCTTTGGTCAATCGGATTTCGGTGGTGTATGCCGTCAAAGACCCTGAATTGAAAACCGATTTTGAAATTGCAAAAAACGAAGGAAAAGTCAGCGAAATCATTATTTATTATCGGGATGCGAAATTCAAATTTTTTAATTTTTTCAAAAGATTAAAGGCTTTGAATATGGGTTTGAAACAATTGGATGAATTTGATATCGTTCATTTGAATGTTTGCTATCCGGCCGGAGTTTTTGCCCTGTATCTGAAATTTCTCAAAAAGAAAAAATATGTGCTGACCGAACACTGGACGGGTTTGACGGCCGAAAAATTCCGGAATTATTCCTTTTATAAACGTTTCCTGATTCAAAGAATTTTGAAAAATGCAGAATATTTTTTGCCGGTTTCCAATAATCTTGGAAAAAATTTATTGAGAATCGTTCCCGATAAACCATTGGAAGTCATCCCAAATGTGGTGGATACTGACCGTTTTCAACCTGAAAACATTAAAAAGCCGAATCAGAAAATCAGGTTTCTGCATTTGTCCATGCTGCTCGACAAACACAAAAATATCAGCGGTATGCTGAATGTAGCCAAAAGACTTGCTGAAGCCGGCTATGATTTTGAATTTCATATCGGCGGCAACGGCCCGTCAGATTGGATTAATGAATTTATAAAAGTTCATCATTTGGAAGAAAAGGTGAAAACTTTCGGGGCTTTGAAACATGAGGAAGTTCCTCAAAAAATGGCTGAATCGGACTGTTTTGTGTTGTTCAGTAACTTTGAAAATCAGCCTTGTGTACAAATCGAATCTTATGCTGCGGGCGTCCCTTTCATCGGATCGGATGTCGGCGGAATTTCGGAATTCATGCCTTCTGATTTTGGAATTTTGGTGGCCAAAGGAAATGAAGATGAATTGTTTGATGCGATGACCGAAGTGATTGACGGCAGGAGATTCAAAACCAAAGAAGCATTGCACGAATATGCGGTGAATCATTTTTCGCCAAAGGTTATTGCACAGCAATTAGACGAAATTTATCAAAAAGTATTGGAAAATGAAGAAAATTAAAAAGACGCTGTCAGCTCTTGCGATGATTGCAAAGAATCCGTGGCTGCTGAACAAAATCATTGATGACAATTCGGAATGGGAGAAAAGGGTAACTCAGGATTTTGGGATGCCGGACGGTTTTCCAGTGATAACTTTGGATGAACTTTTCGGCGGTTTTTCTGTGGCATTGAATTCGTTTTCATTTTCGGGCGGAGGTTCGTTGCCAACCGATATTGCACTGTTGAAATTGCTCAGTCAGAGGAAACCGGAAACTTCTTATTTTGAAATCGGTACCTGGCGAGGCGAAAGTGTGCTGAATGTTGCCGAATCCGCCAAAGAATGCTTTACATTGAATCTTTCGCCGGAAGAAATCATCCGGTTTTCGGGTTCCAAAAAATATGCGGATGCACATTTCTTTTTTTCAAAGGATTTAACCAATGTTACCCATTTGTATGGTGATTCCAAGGCTTTTGATTTCAAAGGACTGGACAAGAAATTTGATTTGATTTTCATTGATGGCAACCATCACCACGATTACATCAAATCAGATACTGAAAATGTTTTCCGGCATTTGATGAAAGAGGATTCCATTGTGGTTTGGCATGATTATGCATACAATCCGGAATCTCTGAGGTATGAAACCATGCACGCCATTTTGGGCGGAGTCCCGAAAGAACTGCACCGTTATCTTTATTTTGTGGCGAATACCATGTGTGCCATTTTTATAAAGGAAAATTTCAATACCAAAACCTTTGAATTGTATGCGAATCCTGAAACAACTTTTGAAATTTCGATGAAATCGAAGAGAATTTAAATGACTGAATTTTTGCAAATACCTTAAGTTGATGTCAGTCAAAAAAATGGATTTCATTTGAAAATTTGAATAGGTTTGGGTTTTGGTTCAGGCAAATGGTTGAAAGATACCTTTGATTTTGGCGGTATTTGTTGCGAAACAGTACAAAGATAATGACAAAACCACTGAAAAGTTTTTGGGTGAAGCAAACTCTTTGGTTATTGTTTTTTATGATTCAAACTTTTTTCTGAGAGTGAACAAATTCTTTTTATGTACGAAAGTTTAGTAAATTAGAACAATGAAATCACCATTATCAAAAAATGATTTGTTTACGCTGATATTGCTCAGTATCTTATTTGTTCCCAATCTTTTTGTCCTGGTTTACTTCAAAGAAATAAGCGGGAGTCTAACCATGCTTTTTGCCTATTTCTTCTTGTCGCTGGCCATTTGGGTTTTTCCATTGTCTTTTCTGCCCAGAAAAATCTATTTTGGTATTGCGTTTTTGTTTCTGCTGCTTTCTCCGTTGGAAATTGTTTTTGTAAGAAATATTGGAATTCCTATGACTGAGGGATTTATTGAGTCTGTTTTCAGAACCAATTATTCGGAAACAATGGAACAAATCACTTCAAATCTGCTGATATTGGCTATGTTCATCGGTTTAATCATCATTTATATTTTTCTTTTTGTTAAACTTAAAAACACTTTTTTAAATCCTAAATTCAGAATAGGAATTGCAGCTTTTTTCCTTTTGTTCAATATTGTCCTTTTTGCGAATATGTATAGAGTGCAGGTCAGTAATGATGCATCAATTGTTTCAAAAATAAAGTCATCTGTTCAGTCAACTCAATCAAAATACAGAAAAACCTATCCGACTGATTTGGTTATGAATACGATAAAAACGATTTCCAATTTTAAGGAAAATGAAACTTTACGAAAACAAATAGAACAATTTTCATTTCATGCAAAATCAAATAACGATAAAAGTGAAGAAGAGATATTCGTTTTGGTCATCGGAGAATCGGCAAGATATGATAATTTCCATATCAATGGTTACAAAAGAAATACGACACCGATAATTGATTCGGTTAAAAATCTTTTGTCCTTTACCAATGTTTATTCGGGTGCGGTTGTTACAACTTATTCTGTCCCAATGATTCTGACAAGGGCAACGCCAAAGGATTTATCCGTTCAGAGCAAAGAAAAAACTGTTTTGGATGCCTTTAAAGAAGCCGGATTTTACACTGTCTGGTTTGCAAATCAGAACAGTGATTATCCGGTAACAAGAAGATTGACTGATGTTGCAGATAAGACTAAAGTGAATTTTTTCGATGTAAATGTCAAAAATTTTCACGATGGGAATATTGCTGCTGATTTTGAGGGTGTTATAAAAAATGGGGGGGGGGTAAAAATTTTATTCTAATTCATTCTCTTGGAAGTCATTTCAGATACACCAACAGATATCCGAAAGAATTTGAAGTTTTCAAACCGGTTATGGAAGAGTTTGGATACAACGAACTGAATTTTGAAAACAGAAACAAAGTTCTGAACGCATATGATAATTCAATTCTTTATACCGATTTTTTTCTGGGTCAATTGATCAATCAATTAGAGCATACACATAAAAAAGCTGTGCTCCTGTACCTGTCGGATCATGGTGAAAATCTGTTTGACGATGACAATAAAATTTTTGGACACGGAACTGCCAATCCCACGAAATATGAATATCATATTCCATATTTTATATGGTTCTCGGATGCTTATAAAAATTCCAATCCGGAAAAAGTTGCGCAGTTGAGAAATCACCTGAACGTAGCGGCAAGCTCAACTTCTATTTTTTATACTTTATTGGATTTGGCAAATATCTCTTATTCCGATTCAGAAAGTGAAAAGAAATACAGTTTGTCTTCTGAAAAATACGAAGCCCCAAAAGATAGGTTTATACTGAACAGCGACCGGAAGGCGGTGAAAATAAAAGATTAAAAAAAAATCAAAAAAGAATTCAGCCGAGAAATGAAGAATCAGAACGGTTTTGAAAAATTTGAAAAACTTCTGTAAATATTTGGTTTTGCGCCAAAACTTCTGTTGAATCCGGCAATGCCCGGAATCATTGAGCCTTCAAAGTCCAGAATGAAATCTTTGTTTGAATTTTGCTGAATCAGATGGCTCATTAAATAAGCAAATGCGCCCTTTGTTTCAAGACTTTTGTCTCTTGCCGAAAATAAAAGAATCAATCGTCTGTCCGATTGGGCAAGAAAACAGGTGGACAGGATTTGCAAATCTGAATTCAAAAGAGAGTAGGGTAGAAGTGATTTGTTTCTGCTTAGATTTTCAATCAAATCATTTAATTTTTTCAAATCAAGTTGGTTGGCCAGATTTTCATATTCGGTTTTGAGCAGTTCAAAGAATTTATCGGTTTGCAATTCTTCACTGAAACTGAAATTCAATTTCTGATTTCGTCTGATGTCTTTTTTTCTGTCTTTTTCAAAATCTTCAAAAATATCATCATAAGACCGTTTCAGATTGAGCAGATAATTGACCCGGTCGTCTCCTTGTGGCTGAAAGCTCTCTGTATTTTCTTCGTTGAAACTATAGATTCTGACCCTGTATTTGTGAAGCCGGTTTTCAAATGCTTTGAATAATTCTTTTGAAATTTTTTCTTTGTAAAATACCCCCAACTGCTGACAGAACAATGGCTGAATGACAAACTTAAAACCAAATTTAAATTGAAGCGGAATCGGCATCACCACCTCATAATCGCCATAAACCAGACATTCCCATTTTTTGTCGGTTACCGTATCCAGGTACCAGTATTCTGCATAAATCCGATAATTCAAAGCGCTTTGAATCGCTTCTGAATATTTTTCAGGATCGAGGTCTTTGCGTTTGACTGTACTTAGTTTCGGCATATTGCAAAAGTAAATAAATAGTTTGTTCTTTCCGTTTTTATAGGGTTCAACCTGAAGTCAACAAAATTCCGCAAATCGGGCTGGATACTGTATAATCCCAATCGTAATCAGATCCTGTTTTTTTCAGAACAGGAAAAAAGAAAAAATTGCAGAAACGATATCAGAAATATAAATCTCATCTTCGGGTTTGCATTTTTTAATTTTCCTCCTCGTAATACTGAAACAGAAAATTATTGTACGGAAATCTGGTTTTGTGAATTTTCTCCACTTCATCGTAGAGCGAACGTCTGAGCGTTTCAATTCCCTTTTTGTCAAATGCGGAAATAAAGATCGAAGGATAATTCCCGGCAGCCATCCAGGTTCTTTTCAGCACTTCTTCGGGGACGGTTCCGGGTTGAACTGTTTTGTCTTCTTCAGGCAGTGAATATTTGTCAAGTTTGTTGTAAACCATCAGTCCGGGTTTGTCAATACAGCCGATTTCGCTCAAAATCTGATTGACCGAATTGATATGATCTTCAAATCCGGGATGTGAAATATCGACCACATGCACCAGAAAATCAGATTCTCTGACTTCGTCCAAAGTTGATTTGAAAGATTCAACCAGTTGGGTGGGCAGCTTCCTGATGAAACCAACCGTGTCGGTCAGCAGAAAAGGAAGATTTCCGATCACCACCTTTCTGACTGTGGTATCCAAAGTTGCAAACAGTTTGTCTTCTGCAAACACTTCGGATTTGCTCAAAGCATTCATCAGTGTTGATTTTCCGACATTGGTATAACCGACCAGTGCAACCCTGACCAGCTGACCGCGGTTTCCTCTTTGGGTTGCCATCTGTTTGTCGATTGCTTTCAGTTTGTCTTTTAGCAGACTGATTCTGTCCCGAATGATTCGCCGGTCGGTTTCGATCTCGGTTTCACCCGGTCCTCTCATTCCGATTCCTCCTCTTTGTCTCTCCAGGTGAGTCCACATACCGGTCAGTCTTGGCAGCAGATATTCGTATTGTGCCAGTTCTACCTGGGTTCTTGCATACGAAGTCTGTGCGCGCTGTGCAAAAATATCGAGGATCAGCTGGGTACGGTCAATGATTTTCCGGTTGAGTACCTTTTCAATATTTTTCAATTGTGAAGGAGTCAGTTCATCATCAAATATGACGGTATCAATTTCATTTTCTTCGGCAAAAGAACCGATTTCGTTCAGCTTGCCGCTGCCCACAAAAAATCTCGGATCGGGATGATCCAGTTTTTGAGAAAATCTCCGAATGACTTCCGCACCGGCCGTATAAGCCAAAAACCGAAGTTCTTCCAGGTATTCATCCAATTTTTCTTCGGGCTGGTCTCTTGTAATCAGACCGACCAAAATCACTCTTTCGTATTGCGCTTCTTTATTTTCTATCATATCGGACTGCAAAGATAGCTGTTGCTGTTTAAATTTATGATGTCAAAAGGCTTTGAATCACAGCAATTTCAATTTTTTTTAAATTCTGAATTCAATTCACAAAAAAACCTCACAAAAACTGTGAGGTTCTTATTCTGAGTTTATTAATATTTAGAAAATATCAAATTTAACACCCTGAGCCAATGGTACTTTTGTACTGAAGTTCACTGTGTTTGTCTGTCTTCTCATATATGCCTTCCAGGCATCAGAACCTGATTCTCTGCCGCCTCCGGTTTCTTTTTCACCGCCGAAAGCGCCTCCGATTTCTGCACCCGAAGTACCGATGTTTACGTTTGCAATACCGCAGTCTGACCCTGCAAATGAAAGAAAGGTTTCTGCTTCTCTCAGATTGTTGGTCATAATTGCAGATGACAATCCCTGTGCAACTCCGTTCTGAAGTTCGATTGCATTTTCAACTCCGCCAGAATATTTGATCAGATAAAGGATTGGCGCAAAAGTTTCTTTCTGTACGATTTCAAAATCGTTTTTCACTTCTGCAATGGCAGGTTTCACATAGCATCCGCTTTCATAACCTTCACCGCTCAGTACACCGCCTTCAACCGCAAATGTTCCGCCTTCTCTTTTGACTTCAGACAATGCATTTTCGTACATTTTCACTGCGTCTTTGTCGATCAGCGGTCCCACATGGTTGTTTTCATTCAGCGGATTACCGATGTTCAGTTGTGCATAGGCTTTGACCAAAGCATCTTTTACTTTGTCATAAATTGATTCATGAATGATCAGTCGTCTGGTGGTGGTACATCTCTGACCGGCTGTTCCGACTGCTCCGAATACCGCACCGATGACGGTGGTTTTCAATTCAGCATCGGGTGTCACAATGATGGCATTGTTGCCTCCCAATTCCAAAATTGATTTGCCGAGTCTTGCCGCAACAGTCTGAGCAACAATTTTTCCCATACGGGTAGAGCCTGTGGCTGAAATTAGCGGAATTCTCGGGTCTTGGGTCATCATCTCTCCGATTTTGTAATCTCCATTAATGAGACATGAAATTCCGTCGGGCAGATTATTTTCTTTCAGGACTTCCTGAAATATTTTTTGACAGGCTACACCGCACAAAGGAACTTTTTCACTTGGTTTCCAAACCACAACATTCCCGCAGATCCATGCCATTGCAGCATTCCATGACCAAACGGCAACCGGAAAGTTAAAGGCAGAAATCACGCCCACGATTCCAAGCGGATGGTACTGATCGTACATTCTGTGACCGGGTCTTTCCGACTGCATGGTGAAACCGTACAACTGTCTTGACTGACCAACTGCAAAATCGCAGATGTCAATCATTTCCTGAACTTCACCCAAACCTTCCTGATAGGATTTTCCCATCTCATAAGAAACGAGTTTGCCCAGAAGGGTTTTATATTCTCTTAATTTATTTCCAAATTGTCTGACAATTTCGCCTCTTTGGGGTGCAGGAAAGGCTCTCCACACTTTGAAAGCTTCTTCGGCTTTTGAAATCACTTTTTGGTAGTCTTCGGCTGATGAAGCTCTGACCTTACCAATCAGTTTTGCATCTGCCGGAGAGTAGGATTCGAGGATTTCACCGTTGGAAAACCATTCGGATCCTGTGGTGGTGCCGTCATTGATTTCGTTCAGCCCCAATTTCTCAAGCAATTCTACTTTTTCAAATTCTTCTACTATCATTTTATTTATCAATTTTTTAAACGTCCAAAGTTACGGATTCCCACTCAAAAATTGAAATTATGAGCACTTTGGTTTGAAATGTTTTTGAACAGTCCTGACTTTGAATCATAAAAAAACAATCTCAGTTGCAGAGATTGTTTTATTAAACTTTATTCAGTTGAATTTTTAAATCCGCTCGATCATTCAGTCGGACAAACCACATGAAAAACAAACACCTTTTCGCCCCAAGTCATGCAGACATCGCCCGTCGGATCAAGACTGATTGTAAACTGCTCGGTCGGCTGATCGGTTTCAATGGTGGGAACAGTCACTCTCAAAGCGTCTCTGTCTTCATTATAAACCGTACCCCACTGGTCCCAGTCGCGGTTAAAGATAACGACGGTCTGTTCTTCGTCGGGAATGGTGTAAAGACTGTATTTTCCTTTTTCGAGCTCTTTGCCCTCGATCATTACATTGCGGCTGATTTCAAAAACGGTGGCTTCATTTGCGCCCGTTCTCCAAACTTTTCCAAAAGGAACGATATCCTTTCCAAATTCCCTTCCCTTCAGGTAAGGGCGACTGTAAATCACTTCCATATCGAGACCGTTGAATTGAATCTGAACCGAATCCATAGGGCTTACACGGTTGGAAGTCGAAATTTGTGCGTTTGAAAAAACAAAGCCTGCAAACAACACCGAAAGAAACAATAATCTGGTTTTCATTTTTCTAATTTATCTAATTTATCTTCTGTTTCTGTTAAAAATTATATTTTTTGATTTTGTCAATTTCTGTACCCAAATCGAAAAGATTCGGGTGATTTTTTTCAGCTCAGCATCCGGATTGATAATTTCACTGCATCAATCAGTCGGTCAGCCTCTTCAATCGTATTAAAAATCGTGAAAGACGCCCTGACCGTTCCCTTGACACCAAGCCTTCTCATGATTGGCTGGGTACAGTGGTGACCGGTTCTGACCGCAATTCCTTTTTTGTCCAAAATCATTCCCACATCAGACGGATGAACACCCGGCAGATTGAGATTAAAAGAAACCGCACCCGAAAGTTCGGCATCTTTTGCATAAACGATTACTTCATCCAATTCGAGCAGACGGTTTTTGGTGTATTCCAAAATTTCATGTTCATGCTGATGGATTGCATCCATTCCGATTGAATTGATAAAATCAATCGCAGTTCCCAAAACGATATTTGCTTCAATGTTTGGCGTGCCCGCCTCAAATTTGAACGGAAGCCTTTCATAAGTCGAATGATCCATCCGGACTTCTTTGATCATTTCCCCGCCACCGTGAAAAGGTGCCAGCTGATTCAGTATTTCCTGTTTTCCGTACAGTATGCCTACTCCGGTGGGTGCGTACATTTTGTGACCCGAAAAAGCCAGAAAATCACAATCCATTTTCTGAACATCAATTGCAATATGCGGCACAGACTGGGCTGCGTCAATCAAAACCCAGGCATCTGCTCTGTGAGACTTTTCAATGATGACATCAATCGGATTGACCACACCCAATGCATTTGAAACCTGATTGACCGCAACCAGTTTTGTGTTTTCGTTCAGAAGTTCATCCAGCTTTTCGATGTCAAGCGTACAATCATTCTTCATCGGAATATACCTGAGTTTTGCACCGGAACGTTTGCAGACAATCTGCCAGGGAACGATATTTGAATGATGCTCGATTTCAGTAATAATGATTTCATCTTCGGGTTTCAGCAATGGCTCCATCGCATAGGCAGCCAGATTGATGCTTTCGGTGGTTCCTCTGGTAAAAATTACTTCGCAGGCATCTTTTGCATTGATGAAATTTCTGATTTTTTCTCTCGAATTTTCCATCATCACCGTTGCTTCCTGACTCAGTGTATGGATTCCGCGATGGACATTTGCATTGTAGTTTTTGTAATATTTATCAATCGCATCCAATACGATTTTCGGTTTTTGTGAAGATGCGGCATTGTCAAAATAAACCAGCGGATTTCCGTTGATTTCCCGATTGAGAATCGGAAATTCTGCCCTGATTTTATGTATATCGGGTAATATTTGTTCTTTATTTGGATTCATTCTACAAAAGTAAGGATTTATCTGTCCTTGGGCAGGATAAATGTCAGAATAAATCAAAATTGAAAGTCTATTTTAATATAAGCCGGTTGATTTTTTTAATTGATTCTGATTCAACAAATTTTATTCTTTTGTATTGAAAAACTCAACAATTTTTTCAGCCCTTGATTTTCCGACTGCTTCAGACAATTCCTCCAAACCTGCAGATTTGATTCTTTTCACCGATTTGAATTTTCTCAAAAGCTGCTGTATTGTCTTTTCGCCCACACCCGGAATCCCTTCCAATTCCGAATGAAAGCTCGCCCTGCTTCTTTTGTTTCTGTGCCTTGTAATCCCAAAACGGTGCGACTCATTTCTGACATGCTGCAAAACTTTTAAAGTTTCTGAAGTTTTGTCGAGATAAAGCGGAATCGAATCGCCCGGGAAATATATTTCTTCCAATTTCTCGGCTATCGCAATCACCGTAATTTTTCCTCTCAAACCCAATTCGTCAATGCTTTTGAGCGCAGAACTCAACTGGCCTTTTCCGCCGTCGATCAGTATCAGCTGCGGCAGTTCGGTTTCGTCTTCCAATGCTCTCCTGTAACGTCTGAAAATCACTTCTTCCATCGTTGCAAAATCATTCGGACCTTCAACTGTTTTGACATTGAAAATCCGATATTCTTTCTTGCTCGGCTTTCCGTCTCTGAAAACCACACAGGCAGAAACAGGATTGGTTCCCTGAATGTTTGAATTGTCAAATCCTTCGATCAGTCGCGGTTCAACCGGCATTCTCAGGTCTTTTTTCATCTGTGCCATAATCCTTTTGGTATGCCGGTCGGGATCAACAATTTTGATTTGTTTCAATTGTTCGATTCTGTAAAATTTTGCATTTCGCTCAGAAAGTTCAACCAGTTTTTTCTTGTCACCGATTTTTGGAACCGTAATTTTGATTCCGGGAATTTCAAGCTCAAGATCAAAAGGCAAAAGAATTTCTTTTGAAGCCGAACCAAAACGGCCCAGCAATTCTATGATGGCTTCTTCTATTATTTCATCGTCGGGTTCATCCAGTTTCTTTTTGATTTCCTGCGTAATCGACTGAACAATCGAACCGTTGTTGACCCTGAAAAAATTGACATAAGCATAAGATTCATCCGAAATGATGCTGAACACATCCACATTTCCGACCGCCGGATTTGTAACCAGAGATTTTGACTGATAATTTTTAATCGCTTCAATCTTTTCTTTCATTCGCTGTGCAGATTCAAAATCGAGCGTATTTGCATAAGCCTTCATGTCATCGGTCATATACTGAATTACTTCAGCATAATTCCCTTTCAGAATCTGACGGATCGACTGTATGTTTTTTTTATAATCTTCTTCGGACTGTTGCCCCACACAGGGCGCCAGACAGTTTCCGAGATGATATTCGAGGCAGACTTTGAATTTTCCGGATTTGATGTTTTTTTGGTTCAGGTCATAATTGCAGGTTCTGAGCGGATAGACTTCTCTGATAAAATCGAGCAATGCATTCAAAATACCGACCGAAGCATAAGGTCCGAAATATTCAGAACCGTCATTGATGATTTTTCGGGTTTTGAAAATTCTTGGAAAAGGCTCGTTTTTGATGCAGATCCAGGGATAGGTTTTGTCGTCCCTGAGCATCACATTGTATTTCGGCTGGTATTTTTTGATCAGCGTATTTTCGAGCAGCAGCGCTTCATACTGATTGTCGACCACTATGGTTTTGATGTCTGCGATCTTGCTGACCAGCACTCTTGTTTTTCCCGAATCAGGTGTTTTTCTGAAATAGGAGGAAACCCGTTTTTTCAGGCTTTTTGCCTTACCGACATAAATTACTTTTCCGTTTTTGTCATAATAACGGTAAACACCCGGTTTGTCGGGCAATGATTTGATAATGGGTTCTAAACTCTCGCGCATTGTTGTTTACAAAGTTCGCAAGAATTTTCGGGTTTTGAAGAATTCAATTTTTTAATCAATTATCTTCAGGATTTGATAAATCCATTATTCACTCAAAGATTTTCTGAAAGCTTTGACCTTTTCAATATCACTTAAAGAACAGTCGCCGTACATCCGCGGAACAAATTCATCGGTAACCAGATCCGTCATTCTTGAACCGTATTTCTGTTTGAGAATTTTTGCAATCTCTATGTATCTGTCAAAATATTCGAAATACGACAATTCACGCCAAATTTCAATCCCATCCGCATAAATAACCAGATGGTCGGTTTCTTCAATATTTTCTTCTTTTATCCTGAAAATGATGACATCGTCCTTATCAATATCCGGAAGTTCGTCAACCGATTCCAGCTGAGATGCCTCTATGATTTCAAACTTGGTCAGCATATTTTGCAGCCGTAATTTCTCCGCATTGGAACCGTATTTTAATACATCATCAAAACTCGGATACAGCACATTCCCGATTTTATTCATGCACTCCGGACAATGAACTTCAAACAGCGAATCAAAAACATCTCCCATGGTCAAAGATTCTCCCTTTCCCTTCCAGGAACAGTTTTCGCATTCAAAATCCTGATTTTGGTATTTATAGTATTCGAGCATCATGGCTTTTGTTTTTTTGATGGATTTAAGGACTTAACCTAAACTATTAAAAAAATCAAACTCATCAATTATTGGTGGATTCCCAGTTTTTTTATTTCTTTGTTTTTCTTGATATCTAAAGTAATCTTTATACTTATCAATCTTACTCCATGGTCCTGGAGATTTCTCTTCAAGCATTTCCTTTAGAACAAAATTATCAATAGGGATATGAAAAAATTTTGCATTCTTTTCAATATTATTAATTCTTTTTTCTCCAAAGAGTAACCAATATTTTAGTGTCATATTTATCCATTTTTGAGCTTGCCCAATTGTTAACTCATTCCATTTCTTGGTTAAATTAACACAAAGGTTCTCATGAAGTTTATCAAACATTTGTTGATTTTCAATTTTCGTTGAAATCAGCTTTAAAAGCTCATTCTTTAAGTATTCCTGTGTATTGTATCTTTTATTGTTTCGCAGTTTTTGGTCCTCATTTTCTTTCTTTAAAGTTCGATTAAAGTCTTGATATGCCCTTTTCAGACCTGCAATTTCAAATCCTTCTTTAGTGTTAAAATAGACTTTTATAAAAAAATCTTCTTTTTGTTTATTAGTAAGCATAGTTTTCTGATTTAAAGCCATAAAACTATGAAAAATTAAGTTCAAATCACACTGTTTTTATTTGTTCGTTGAAATAATTCTTCAAAAAGAATTACTAAAGATTTTCACAGCACCGATCGGATTTCAGAAAACATTCCCGACTTGGAATTAAGTTTGCTAAGATTTAAATTCCGTAATTTTACAAAATCAAATAATGAAATTGAATTATGTTTTTTGAACACGTTTATGAAAAAGGCCTTGCGATGGGCAGTTATGTCATCGGCTGCCAGGCTACAAAAGAAGCAATTGTAATTGACGCAAAAAGAGATATTGATACCTATCTTGAAATTGCAAAAAAGAACAATCTGAAAATCACCCATATCACCGAAACCCATATCCATGCAGATTTTCTTTGCGGATCCCGAGAACTGGCTGAAGCGACCGGAGCCAAAATGTATCTGTCGGATGAAGGCGGTCCGGACTGGCAGTATGAATTTCCGCACATTGGTTTGAAAGACGGAGATGAAATCAAGGTCGGGAATCTGAGTTTTAAAGTGATGCACACGCCCGGACACACGCCCGAAAGCATCAGTTTTCTGCTGACCGATCATCCGTCAAGCAATGAACCGGTGATGATTTTTACCGGTGATTTTGTATTTGTCGGAGATGTTGGTCGTCCCGATTTGCTCGAAAAAGCAGCAGGCGTTGCAGGCACAAAAGAAGAAGGTGCAAAACAGATGTACAAAGCACTCAAAAAATTTGAAGCTTTGCCCGATTATGTTCAGGTTTGGCCGGCTCACGGAGCGGGTTCTGCCTGCGGAAAAGCCTTGGGAGCGGTTGCAAGTTCTACGGTCGGATATGAAAAAATCAGAAATTGGGCGTTTCAGTTCGGAAATGATGAAGAAGGATTTATCCATTCGCTGCTCGACGGTCAGCCCGAACCGCCCAAGTATTTTGCGATGATGAAAAAATTCAACAAAATTGATCGTCCGCTGCTGACCAAGATTCCAAAACATCCGAAACTGACCAAAGATGAATTTCTCGAATACTACAATAAAGGTGTAAAAATTATCGATACCCGCGAAAAAACAATTTTTGCAAAAGGCTTTCTGCCGGGCAGTCTCAACATTCAGGCAAACAATTCATTTTCGACCTGGATGGGTTGGTTTGTAAAACTTGATGAGGATTTTGTGCTGATTGCAGAAGATGAAAAAATGGAAGACCTGACCCGAAAACTGATGCGGATTGGTTTGGATCATCTGAAAGGATATATTTCTGATGTTTCTGATTTGGGAATCGAATTGGAAAAAGAAGAAATCATTGGAATTGAGGAATTCAAAAACTGTCTTCAGAAACCTGAAGTACAGGTGATCGACGTGAGAGGCGAATCAGAATTTAAAAATTGCTGTATCGACGGAGCGGAAAATATTTTCGTCGGTACGCTGCCCGATCATATTGACCGGATCAGCAGAGACAAACAGTTGGTGATTCACTGTCAGTCAGGCGATCGTTCTTCCATCGCATTTTCGATTCTGAGAAAGAACGGATTTAAAAATGTGAAAAATTATTTGGGCGGAATGAAAGAATGGAACGAAACCAACAGTCCGGTGATTTCAAAATCAGCGCCGGTCTGCAATTGATAAAATTAAAACCAATAAGCAAAGACGGATCAGACAATCCGTCTTTTTTTATTTTAAAAGGGAATTTTATTATCCAAAAAAAGACAAGTCAGCTAAAATTTGCAGAAAAATCATTTTCAAATCAAAAACTAAATGTTAGATTTGCCTAACAATTAGATTAGTCAAATGAAAGATGATGCTTCATTGTCAGAAGTTCACCAAAGCATAGATGCTTCAAACAAGACTTCAAAATGGAGGAAACTGTTTGCATTTTTTGGCCCTGCCTATTTGGTGAGCGTCGGTTATATGGATCCGGGTAACTGGGCAACCGGCATTGCAGGTGGCAGCCGCTACGGTTATGCGTTGCTTTGGGTGCTGCTGCTGAGCAATATCATCGCGATTTTTCTTCAGAGTCTGAGTGCAAGGCTCGGAGTTGTCAGACGAAAAGATTTGGCGCAGTGCAATCGTGAAGCTTATCCAAGGGGAACCAATTTTGTATTGTATCTGCTGGCTGAAATTGCAATTGCAGCAACCGATCTGGCCGAGATTTTGGGAATGGCAATCGGGCTTCAGCTGCTTTTTGATATTCCGCTGCTTTGGGGCGTAATCATCGGATTTTTTGATACACTGCTTTTGCTCTGGCTTCAGAAATTGGGAATGAGAAAGACAGAAGTATTCATTCTCGGAATCATTGCATTGATCAGCGGCTGTTTTCTGATCGAAATCTTTTTGGCAAAACCCGATGTGGCAGAGATTGCAACCGGATTCATTCCGTCGCTTCCCGATGCAACCGCATTGTATATCGCAATCGGAATTATCGGCGCAACCGTGATGCCACACAATCTGTATCTGCACTCGGCATTGGTTCAGACGAGAAAAATAAAAGACAATCCGGAATCGATCAAAGCTGCAATCAGATACAATTTCTGGGATTCTGCCATTGCGCTCAATCTTGCACTTTTGGTCAATGCTGCGATATTGATTTTGGCCGCAACCGTATTTTTCAAAACCGGGAATACACAGATAGCCGAACTCGAAGATGCACATCGAATGCTTGAGCCGCTTTTGGGAACCAAGTGGGCGTCAATCCTTTTTGCGGTCGCACTGATTGCGGCGGGACAAAGTTCGACCGTAACCGGTACACTATCGGGTCAGATCGTAATGGAAGGTTATCTGAGACTGAGAATCAGTCCGGTGCTGAGAAGACTGATTACCAGAATGCTTGCAATCATTCCGGCGGTCATCGTCATACTGATCAGCGGCGAAGGAAAAGTCGGTCAGCTGCTGATTTTCAGTCAGGTCATATTGAGTATGCAATTGGCATTTGCAATTATACCGCTGATACATTTTGTCAGCAACAAAAAGAAAATGGGGCAGTTTGCGCTCAAAACCAAAGCGAAGATTGCTGCCTGGCTGATTGCCGGTCTGGTGGTCAGTCTTAATTTTAAACTGGTTTATGATGAAGCAAGTGATTGGATTGCAGCCACAGACAGCTGGTGGGTAATCGGAATCATCCTGCTCGGTGCCGCCGGTCTGATTTGGCTGATGCTTGAAACACTCATCTATCCGCTGACCGAAAAAGGAAAAGAAATTTCAACCGATTTGCACGATCCGATTGATAAACTGCCCGATCTGCCTGCGCCGGATTTTAAAACCATTGCATTAGCGCTTGACTTTTCATCTTTTGACAGTAAAATCTTTCTGTACGGTTTGAAGTTTGCCGGCAAACACACAAAATTTATACTGATTCATATTACCGAAAGTGCGCCGCCACAACTGATGGATGAGGTGGCGGATGACTATGAAACCAGAAAAGACAGAAAAAAATTGGAACAGTACATTCAAATGCTGAATGAAAAAGGATTTGAAGCGGAAGCAGTAACCGGTTTCAGAAACCGAAACTCGGAAATCGCAAGAATCGTAAGAGAAAGCAATTCTGATCTTTTGATTTTGGGCAGCCACGGACACAGAGGATTTAAGGATTTCATATTCGGAGAAACGGTCAACCGTGTCAGACATTTGGTGAAAATTCCGGTTTTTGTGGCGCAGTGATAAGAGATATAAATCCAAGCCATAACTTTTTAACTTACACACTTAATGGGATAGTGTCGTTCTTTGTTTAATCTTTATCCACTCCTTGTTCTCTCATTTGTCTCATCTTCTCAAATTTCTCTTGTTGTAATTGATTAAACTCTTCCTCTGTTACAACAATTCCTTTAGCAGGAGGGATTATCTTTTTATCTGATTTTAAAATTTCTAATTTAGTAGCCTTATAAGCTCTGGATCTTTTACTATTATCATCAAAATATCTTACAGCTTCAACTTCCAAAATTAATCCCGGCAATCCCCAGAATTCGTCAGGACCATTCTTAAAATTCACTTTTGGGCTATACCATGCAATCAATTCTATTCCACTTTCTTCATCTGTAAATGTTGCTTTTTGCACCTGTAACCCCAAAATCTCTTTTGTTTCACGAGTTATTTGCCAGTTATATCCTTTCAAACTATCTTTAATTAAATATTTTTTAGAAAAGGACTCCATTTCCTGAACTTTTATTTTGTCTCGTACATTTTTATAAAAATCGCCGGAAGGTGGAAAGGTAATCCTGGAAACCATAGCCCCTTTGTCTTCATTTTGCTCATTGTTAATTTTTTCTATACTCTTCCAAATAGACTCTTTTTCATTAAGGATTAACTCAAAATAGCGTATGGGGATTATAATCTTTATACCGGGAGGCAAACCGCTAAAATTATAATTTTCTTCCGGCTCAACCAATTCATATTCTACTTTCAATGACTCTTGAGCTCCCAGTTTTCCATAGATTAATCCAAAGAAAAGTATTAAAATTATTACTTTATTTTTCATTTTGCTTTTTTTATAATATCTATCCGTTGTGCCAAATGCGCAACAGGTTTTTAAAATAATTTCGTAATTTTTGAATAAGATGTTTATGTATTTAATAATCAATCAAATATACAATGTTTTTAATCAAATGAACAATCTTTTTCTTTAAATTTCTAAATGCACAACAGGTTAAAAGATTTATTATTGCTTGATTCTCTTTTTATGATGTCGTTCATAGGATTCAAAGCTAACTCCGTAAAAAGCCAAAGCCAATATTCAAGCCATATAAAAATGAAGAGTATATTGCTTCACTCAAAGAGGAAATTGCATTTCTTAGAACAATGTTGGATAAATGCTAAATGAAAAAAGATATAAAGAGGCATTTACCGGATTCAGAAACAGAAGTTCAGAAATTGTCAGGATCGTAAAAGAAAGCAATTCTGATCTTTTGATTTTGGGCAGTCACGGACACAGAGGATTTAAGGATTTCATATTTGGAGAAACGGTCAACCGTGTCAGACATTTGGTGAAAATTCCGGTTTTTGTGGCGCAGTGATGCAATCAATCAATAAAAGACCTGTCTGACTTAAATTTATTCCAAAAATCATTTCGGTTCTGATTAAATTTTTGTAATTTTGATTCATTCTAAATAAAGAATCCTTCTCTGACTGTTTTGAGAAAAACTTCACTGAAATTGATCTGAATATTAATTTAAAAACTTTTATATAATTATGAAAAAGCATAATGCAAATGCCGTTTGGAACGGTTCGGTAAAAGAAGGTGAGGGCAAAATCACCACAAAAAGCAAAGTTTTGGACAATGCAAAATATTCATTCAACACCCGTTTTGGCGGCGCAGCCGGAACCAATCCGGATGAACTTCTGGCGGCTTCACACGCGGGCTGTTTTGCAATGGCAACCAGTCTGATGCTCGGACAGGCAGGGTTTGTTCCTGAGACTTTAGATGCAAATGCGGAAGTAACAATGAATCCCGAAACATTGACAATCGAAAGTTCGCATCTGACACTGAAAGCAAAAGTTCTAAATATTTCTCAGGAAAAATTTGTGGAAATCGTAAACAACGCGAAGGAAAATTGTCCGATCAGCAAAGTTTTGAATTGCGAAATCACTCTGGACGCAACGCTGGAATGATAGAAAATCAATGAGATTGTCTTAAAATCCTAATTTCCGGACGAAATAAGGGATAATAGGAATAAAGAAATTGATTCGGCTATTTTTAGAGATTGCAGTTGCAGCCGAAATTTTCTGCCAATCGCATTTAAAGTAAATCTGATTGCGGTTTGATTCTTTTGGTCTCTGGAATGGATGCAATGAACACCGAATGGTTTGAATTGGAAAGCAAAATTTCCGAAAATTAAAATCAATTGAAAATTAATTATTCAAAAAATAAAAAATCATGAACGATCAAAACGAATTATTCGCAGTTCCGACGAGAGAGGAAGCGAAAGAAAGGGCAGAATTGGCACCAAAACAGATTGAAGCCTGGAGAACTTTCAGCAGAACCGTATTCAAAGAAGGTGTATTGGATGAAAAGACAAAACAGCTGATCGCAGTTGCGGTTGCGCACGTAACCCAGTGTCCGTACTGCATCAGAGCGCATTCACCGCAGGCATTGAGAGCCGGCGCAACCGAACAGGAAGTGATGGAAGCCATTTGGGTAGCGGCAGAAATGAGAGCCGGTGCAGCTTATGCACACAGTGCGATCGCTTTTGACGCAATGAAAAAATACGAAAACAAATAAATTAAAAACATTATGGAAGAAAGATTGGATTATTTCAAAATCGACCCGGAGGCACCGAAAGGACTGATGGAAATGGAAAAATACATGGTCAAATCAGGATTTGACAAAAAACTTTATCACCTGATCAAATTGAGGGCTTCTCAATTGAACGGCTGTGCTTATTGTCTGGATATGCATACCAAAGATGCGATGAAAATGGGTGATACCGTTCAGCGTCTGATTGGTTTGGATGCCTGGCGTGAAGCGCCGTACTATACTGACAAAGAGAGAGCGGCACTCGAATGGACTGAGGCTGTGACACTGATTTCGCAAAATCATATCTCTGATGAAATTTATGAAAATGTGAGAAAACATTTCAGCGAACAGGAATTGCTGCAGCTGACCATCGGGATTGTTGCCATCAACGGATGGAACCGTCTTGCAATTCCATTCAGAACAACTGCCGGAAATTATGAGCCCAAATAATTAACCTGACAGATCTTTCAATCCGGCAAAATGGCAAAAACCGTTTTGTCGAATTGGAAGAGTTTTTTTGCCGGTCAGCAGCCGGTGTTTAAAATCGAAAGAAATTGAAACTGAAAGATAAAATAGCAGTAGTAACCGGCGTGAGCAGCGGTTTGGGAACTGCGATCACTGAAGCTCTGATTCAGAACGGTGCGGATGTTTACGGTTTGGCAAGAAATGAAAACAAACTGAAACAACTCAAAGAAAAGTTTGGTGAGAAATTCCATAACAGCAAAGTGGATATTTCACAGTTTGACCAAATAACTGAATGGATCAGTCAGAATTTTTCGGACGATTACAGTCCGGATATACTGATCAACAATGCAGGTGTAGGTTCGTTTGGTGCAATTGATGAAAAACCTGTCGAAGACTGGCTGCAGATGGTCAATACCAATCTGAATGGAGCTTACTACATGACTTCTCAGATTGTTCCATTTTTGAAAAAGAAAAAGCATCATACCCATATCATCAACATCGGTTCGATACTGGGCACTGTGGCAAGAGAAAATGCTTCGGCATACAGCGCTACAAAATTCGGGCTTTGCGGTTTCTCGGAAGCTTTGTTCAAAGAGCTGAGATATTTCAACATCAAAGTTTCGGTCATCAATCCGGGTTCAATCGCCACTGATTTTTTTCACAGTTCAGAAATTGAAAAACATCAGAATATGCTTCAGCCAAAAGATCTGGCTGATACAGTGATTTATCTGCTGAAAACGCCGGACAATCTGCTGATCGACAGTCTGAGCGTCAGACCGCTGAATCCGAAAAAACCTTAAAAAGCACAGCAAAATGGAAGGAATTATCATCAAGCGAATTTATGAAGAACCGTCAGACAACGACGGTTACCGAATTTTGGTCGATCGCCTCTGGCCGAGAGGCATCAGCAAAGAAAAAGCAGATGTGAAGGAGTGGCTCAAGGAGTTGGGGCCGTCAAATGAGCTCAGAAAATGGTTTGGGCATATACCCGAAAAATATCCCGAGTTCAAAAAGAAATACAAGGAAGAGCTGAAATCTCAAACCGAAGATTTGAAAAGAATTTATGAAATTGCACAAAAACAGCAGGTTTGTCTCTGTTACAGCGCAAAAGACACCCAACACAATCAGGCATGTGTGATCAAAGAGGTTTTGGATGAAATGAAATAATCAGCTCAACAAACTTTTTAGCGTTTTCAGATTAATTTCAGAACCGTCAACATCAAAACTGTCTTCCTGATTAAAGGTCACGATTGATCCTTTTTTCAGTCCGAAGAAATCCATTGCTTCCTTTAAACCGTCAATTTCTCTTTTCAGGTTGTCCTGATTGATTTCATAACAAACCTGAACAACTTCTTCTATTTTTCCGTTATGGAATATCACAAAATCACATTCTCTTTTTTCGCTGAAATAATAGATTTCGCGACCGATTCTGCGATAATGCAGATACACCAGATTTTCAAGCCGCCAGCCTGAATTTTCAGTGAAATTTGTAGTGTTGTGACTGAATAATCCCAAATCAATCGAATAAACTTTTTTGGGATTTCTGATTTGAACTTTTTGTGAAAAACTGAATTTTGGAACAAACTGAACCAAATAAGCATCTTCGAGAAATGAAAAATATTCGAGCAGCGTACTGGTTGCTTTGATCTGAAACAGTTTGCTCAGGTTGTTGGCAGAAACCGATCTTCCGATGTTTGAGATCAGATAGACAGCAAGTCTCTGAAGAGAGACAGAATCGCGTACGCCGTAACGGACAGCTATATCGCGCATCAGTATATCGTTGAGCAAATGCTGCAATATGGAAGCATCTTTAATTTTCAGAAAATCGGGAAATCCGCCTTCTTCCATATAGTCAGTCATCGTCTGCAGACTGATTTTCTTTTTTTTGAATGTAAGAAATTCGTTCATTGAAAACGGAAACAATTCAAACGACTGATGGCGACCGGTCAGTTTTGTACCCAATTCACGGCTGAGCAGTGATGCATTTGAGCCGGTTACGATCACTTTAAAATCTTCATCCAGTTTTTGGCGAACATACAGTTCCCAATTATCGAGCATCTGAACTTCATCCAAAAACAAATTTTTTATTTTTCTTGAATTCAATTCATTATCGAGTCTTCTGAAATCGTCATTTTCAAAAGCAGTCAATCTCGGATCTTCAAAATTCAAAAACAGTGAATTTCCCGAAACTTTTGACAGCAGCTGCCTCATCAGCGTACTCTTACCGCATCTTCTGACGCCGGTTATGATGCACGCAAAACCGGGATGAATCTTTATCTCATCCAGTTTTTCACGTATTACACCCTGATCTTTGTTCAGCCAGTTTTCATTCTGACTGTCAAGAACCTCGGCTAACAGCTGTTGGGTTATCATTTTTAAAAATTTATTACAAAATTACATTTTTATTTGATATTATCAAACATTATCTTTTGATAGTGCTAAATAATATTATTTGATGGTGTCAAATAACTAAATCAAATCAGAAAATTAATTCGAAATTCAGTCTCAAAATCTCTTTGGGCAAATTCACAAAAAACAAATTCTAATTTTTAGTACATTGCATAAAAATTAAGAAAACACATTATGGACAGAGAATTGACAAGCTGGTACAGTCCTGCATTGAATCAGGACATGCCGATTGCGGTGTACGGAAATTACGGATTTGCATTGCTGCTGATTCCGACGGCTCAGGCCGATTATCTTGAATACGAAAGATTTCAGTTGATTGATGCGATCAAACCCTATATAGATGCGGGAAAAGTAAAAGTTTTTTCGATCAACAGCATCAACAGTGAAAGCTGGCTGAACGACAAAATGCTGCCCGAACACAAAGCAATCAGACAAAATCAGTTCAACCAGTATGTGCTGCACGAGGTGATTCCGTTTATCAGAAACAACACTTCCGAAAAAACTCAAATCATCACCTGCGGTGCAAGTTTTGGCGCTTTGCACAGCATGAATCTTTTTCTGAAAAGACCCGATTTGATCAACGGTGTGATTGCGATGAGCGGTGTTTATGATCTGCACGAATACACAGACGGTTACAACGACACCCAGGTTTATTTCAATTCGCCGATGGACTATATGCCCAATCTGGAAGACGAATGGTATCTGGACAACATCAGAAAAAGCAAACACATCCATATACTGACCGGAAGCGGAGATTATGAAGATCCGGATGCATCAAGAGCGTTTGCAGGCGTTTTGTACAACAAGGGAATCAATTACGAACTCGATGTCTGGGGTCCTGATATGAAACACGACTGGCCGACCTGGCGACAGATGCTGCCTTATTATCTGGAAACCAGATTTTGAGAAAGACAAAAAAACCTTCAACGATTTAAAAACTTCCGAAGTTTTTTTTAAATTATGATGCAGGTCATATAAACTTAATAAACTTTGAGTTACTGATTTAAATCCTTTGATTTTTAGGCTTATTTTTTAACTTTGCCGGTTTAATGGGCGAAGTGAAATTCATTTTGCTGTGAATTGAAAATCAATTTTCTGAAATTATAAACTCGTAAATAAAAGAAATTTATGATAGTTGGAATTCCGGTTGAGCTGACACAGGATGAACTCCGGGTGGCAGCGACACCAAAAACAGTCAAAAGACTTCAAAAGCAGGGGTTTGAAGTCCACATTCAAAAAGGCGCCGGTGTCCGTGCAAATTTTTCGGACAAATCATTTGAAGAAGCAGGCGCAAGAATCGTATCCTCATCATCGGAAATCTATTCCGGTTCGGATATTGTACTGAAAGTTCAGCAGCCGACAGAAGCTGAAATTTCAGAAATGAAAGAAGGTCTGGTTTTGCTGAGTTATTTGTGGCCGGCACAAAATCCCGATTTGCTCAAAAAACTTGCTGACAAAAAAGTAAATGCAATCGCAATGGACGCGATTCCGAGAATTTCGAGAGCTCAGAAAATGGATGTTCGTTCATCGATGGCAAATATCGACGGATATCGAGCGGTGATCGAAGCAGCATTTCATTTCGGAAGATTCCTGAACGGACAGATTACAGCTGCCGGAAAGGTTGAGCCCGCAAAAGTGCTTGTGGTCGGAGCCGGTGTTGCAGGTCTTGCCGCCATCGGTACTGCAAATTCACTCGGAGCCATCGTTCGTGCATTTGACACCAGAAAAGAAGTTGCCGAACAGATTGAATCCATGGGTGCACAATTCCTGACCGTCGAAATTGACGAGGACGGTTCCACTTCATCAGGTTATTCAAAAGAGATGAGCGATGAATTCATTAAAGCCGAAATGGAACTCTTCCTCGAACAGGCAAAAGATGTTGACATCATTATCACCACTGCACTGATTCCGGGAAAAGAAGCGCCAAAACTGATACTTGATTATCATGTGGCTGCAATGAAACCCGGATCGGTCATTGTAGATCTGGCCGCACCAAACGGCGGAAACTGCAAACTGACAAAACCGGGTGAAATCTACACCACCGACAACGGGGTAACCATCGTAGGGAAACTGGATCAACTGCCCAATCAGGCATCACAACTGTACGGAAATAATCTTTGTCATCTGCTCGATGATATGGGCAAGGCAGAGAATTTCAAAATTGATATGGAAGACGATGTGGTATCAAGAGCCATGGTCGTTTACAACGGTGAAATTCATTGGCCGCCCGCACCGCTTCCGGTAAGTCCTCAAAAGCCAAAACCGATTGTAAAAGAACTGACGGAAGAAGAAATCAAAGCTGCAGAAGCTGCGAAAATCAAAAAGGCAGCCATGTCAATGTTTATCAGGCTGGCAATCATCGGGGTGCTTCTGTTCCTGGTCGGACAGTTTGCGCCGGCCGATTTCATGCAGCACCTGACCGTTTTTGTGCTGGCAGTATTTGTCGGCTGGCAGGTAATCTGGAATGTAACCCATGCATTGCACACCCCGCTGATGGCGGTGACCAATGCGATCAGCGGCATCATCATAGTGGGCGGTCTGCTTCAGATTGGAGACGATATTTCGAGTCCGTTGAGCATATTGGCGTTCTTTGCGATTCTGGTTGCAAGTATAAATATAGTGGGCGGTTTCTATGTGACCCGTCGAATGTTGAAAATGTTTAAAAAATAAGAAAAGATGATTACAGAACATATACAAACAGCAGCCTACTTATTCGCAAGTATCTTATTTATTCTGAGCCTTGGCGGATTGTCATCACAAGAATCAGCCAAAAGAGGTGTGATTTACGGAATCGTGGGAATGATTATCGCAATACTGGCAACAGTTTTGGGCGGAGAAGTACACGGAATTTCCTATATCATCATTGCAATTGCAATCGCATCGGTTATCGGTGTGATCGTAGCACGAAAGGTTGAAATGACCGCAATGCCACAGCTGGTCGCAATTCTTCACAGTTTTGTAGGTTTGGCGGCAGTTTTGGTTGGATTTGGTTCCTACATTGACCCGCATTCACTGTCATTGGATGGTGTTGAGAAAAACATACATCTGGTCGAAGTTTTTGCAGGCGTTTTTATCGGTGCGATTACTTTTACAGGTTCAATCATCGCCTGGGGAAAATTAGACGGCAAGATCATGAGTCGCCCGCTGCTTTATCCGGGCAGACATATCGTCAATATCGTTTTGGTCATTATTTCAATCATTTTGGGTGTGTTTTTTGTAAAAGCACCCGGAACTGAAGGAATGATTTACCTGATCATCATGACTGTCATCGCACTCTATATCGGAGTGATGCTGGTTATGGCAATTGGCGGTGCAGATATGCCGGTTGTAATTTCAATGCTGAACTCTTATTCGGGTTGGGCGGCAGCGGCAGCCGGATTTATGCTGGGCAATGATTTGCTGATTGTTACCGGTGCATTGGTCGGAAGCTCGGGTGCGATTCTTTCAATCATCATGTGTGAAGCGATGAACCGTTCTTTCTGGTCAGTAATTTTCGGAGGCTTCGGAAATACGGCTTCGTCAGGTTCGGGGCAGGTGATTGAGGGTGAAGTTACTTCGATCACTCACGAAGAAGCGGCCGAACTGCTCAGAGAAGCCAATTCGGTGGTAATCGTTCCGGGATACGGTATGGCGGTAGCAAAAGCACAATATCCGTTGTATGAAATGGTCGATTTTCTGAGAAAAGAAGGAAAAGAAGTCAGATTTGCAATTCATCCGGTGGCAGGACGTCTGCCGGGACACATGAACGTATTGCTGGCAGAAGCAAAAGTTCCATACGATATCGTTCTTGAAATGGATGAAATCAACGATGAACTGGCAGATACAGATGTGGTAATGGTCATTGGTGCAAATGATGTGGTTAATCCGGGTGCGTTGGACGATGAAAGCAGCCCAATCTACGGAATGCCGGTCATCAGAGCATGGGATGCAGCAACTGTAATCGTTATGAAAAGATCGATGGCAACCGGATATTCGGGTGCGGAAAATCCGCTGTTCTACAAACAAAATACAGAAATGCTGTATGGAGATGCCAAAGACAGCGTCAACAAAATACTGACCGATTTGAGAAAATAATTTTTCAAATCAGTTTGAAAATCAAAACCGGGAGACAATTGTTTTCCGGTTTTTTTAATTGTGATTGCGTAATGCGTGAACCTTGTCCATCAGTTTTGAGGTAAACGGATCGCAATGATTCAGATGAAATTCGTACAGCTCAGGAAATTCATTTGATTTCTTAAGAATTTCTTTCAACAGATGTTTTGCACGATTGAGTCTGACTTTTACATTTGATTCTGAAATATTGAGCAGTCCGCAAGTTTCAGCCACACTGAAACCGCTGATTTCTCTCAGCACAAAAACCATTCTGAGTTCTTCGGGAATTTCACTCAAAGCTTCTTCAATGATCAGTTTCAATTCATCTTTTCTCAGCTGTCTTCCGGTATTGTAATCAGAATTAGAAAAAAGCGGAGTCGATTTTTCGTCGATACGATTGTCAGGAATTTCATTTTTAAAAGATAATTTCTCTTTTTTCCGATAGCAGTTGTTGAGCATTATCCTTGTAATCCAGGTTTTAAAAGTCGATTTGCCTTCAAAATTTTTCAGACCTTTAAACGCATCAATATAAGTTTCCTGCATCAGATCCTCGGTATCTTCATGACTGTAATTGTAAGATCTGCCCACCTTGTAGAGATAAGGATTGTATTTTCTTACAATAACCTCATACAAAGACTTTTCACCCGCTTTTATTCTGCCGATGATTTCATCTTCAGTCAGATGGTCTGTTTTCTCGTGATGCATGATTTTATGGGATTATTACTCAGGAAAGTTGAATTAACAGCTTATCTCATACAATATTAATGAAAAACCGCAACAACGCGATTAACTTCGGCTTTTATTTTAAGGATTGATTTTGATTATCGATTTATCTTTGATTTTGTGTAAATTTGAAAATTATACAAAATCATTAAAATCAGATTCAATGAAGAAAATTGTTACAGCATTATTCGTATCCGGTCTTATTTGCATGACCGAAGCACAGGTTAAAACTCCGCAGGCAAGTCTTTCGGCCGAAATAGAACAGACAGTCGGTCTGACAAAAATTGAAATCGAATATTCGCGACCCAATAAAAACAATCGCGAAATTTTCGGTGACCTGGTTCCTTACGGAAAAATATGGAGAACCGGCGCAAACAAAAATACAACCATCGAGTTTTCTGACGATGTGATTGTTGGCGGTCAGAAACTTGCAAAAGGAAAATATGCGATTTACACTGAGCCCCAGGCAGAAAACTGGACAATCTATTTTTATACCGACAATGAAAATTGGGGAAATCCTCAAAAGTGGGACGCTTCTAAAATTGCTGCAAAATCGGTTGTGAAAACTCAAAAACTCGATCAGCCGGTTGAAACTTTCACCATTTCGTTCGACGAACTGAGCTCGACTTCAGCCATGCTTAATTTCAGCTGGGACAAAACAAAAGCCGGAGTAAAAATCGAAGTTCCGACCAATGACAAAGTGATGGCAACCATCAAAAACACGATGAAAGGAGAACCGACCGCACAGGATTATATTGCAGCTGCAAATTATTATTACAGCACAGGCGAAGACATTAAGCAGGCAAAAGAATGGATTGACAAAGGAATCGGAATGAATCCAGATCCGGCATACTATCAGCTTTATGCACAGGCTCAGATTCATTTGGCGGCAGGAGAATTCAAAAGTGCAAAACAAATTGGTGAAAATGCGCTTGCCGCGGCTCGGGCTGCCGGCGACGATCATTATGTAAGACTCATCAGCGATCTGAACGAAAAGCTTTCAAAAGTAAAATAATCAGAAATTTCAGAAAAATACAAAAGCCATTCGTTAAGGATGGCTTTTTTTGTTCAGGTTCATAAGATTTTGAAGTAATCTTTTTGAGCATTGATTTTGCCCGATTCAGTCTCGTTTTTTTTTTTTTTTTTTGCATTTTGTCACTGATTTTCAGTGATTTGTAATTCAATCTGAGTTAAAACTCAGGTAAATATTTGGTCATTTGCGAAAGTTCGGTTATTTAAAAGAATCAGACAGCTTTTTGAAGGGTTTACTGATGTCAAAAAACAATCTTGCAATTCCGAATTTGTCCTGATCAATCCGCTGAAGATCACAACTTCCCATCAGCGACTGCCCCAAAGAACTGACACCCATGATTCCCATCACTGCATATTCGTCGTGGGGCGAGATTACATGATAGGCAGTCTGACATTCTTTTCCGTTGCCTGATTCAATGATGGCTCGGATCAGTCCGATCAGATTGACTGCAATTCGTTTGCTTTCCTCATGTTCACCAATCATATCCTTGAAAATTGACAAAATATTGAGCATTTCCAAATCGAATGGATTTTCAGTCAATGCCTGATCTGCCAATGAAACAACAGACTGAATTTCTTCATTGGTCAGTTGTTCCTTTCTCAAAAGTTCATTGAGTTCATTGTCTTTTGAGAATCTTCCGTAAGGATTGTAACTGTCGTCAAATACAAAACCGTAATACAAATGATGATACTGCTCCGCTGTAATCAGCGTGTCGCGTTTCACGAATTTTTCAAGCAGGCTGGGGTAATAAAATTCTGAGTTTTTGTCCTTTATGTTTCTTTCAATCGAATTGTAATCAGGTTTTGAAAATTCAAATTCCTGAGCAAACAAAGTAAAAAACGACAAAAATAAAATCAGTGTGGTTTTCAGTTTCATAGTTATATTTTTAAATTTTATCAGGCTTTTTATTCTGTCCTCTTGCCCATTCCATTCCTATCGCCATGATCATCACCAGTGCGCAGCCAAACAGATTCAGCCACAAATAAGGCATCCAGTCAAACCACCAGCCGGCAATCACGATGATTTGGGTATTGATTGCAGCGGTAAATACTGATTTTGAACTGACAAATTTCACAAAAAATGCAAGCAGAAAAATCCCCAGGACATTTCCGTAAAAAATTGAACCGATGATGTTGACCAGCTGAATCAGATTGTCAAACAGATTGGCAAAACAGGCAAAAAGTATGGCAAGGATGCCCCAAAGCAGTGTGAACCATTTCGACATGTTCAGATAATGCTTTTCGGTTTTCCCGCCAACATTTCGCTTGTACAAATCAATCGTGGTGGTTGCCCCCAACGCATTGAGTTCGGATGAAGTCGAGGACATGGCAGCGCTCAGCGCCATTGCCAGAATCAGACCGATGATTCCTCTCGGCAGATGATGAAGCACAAAATGAATAAACACATAGTCTTTGTCATTGGTTTCCACCGACTGATCTGCTTTTTTGATCACTTCCTGTGCCTGATTTCTCAATTCTCTGTCGATCTGATCTGCTGAAATAATCTGATTTTTCAGTGCTGATTTGTTTGAATCATGACTTAATGCATACTCACTGATTAAATTCTTTTTGGACTCAAAATTTTGTTCAAGCTTATTTTCGATGGACTGGTATTCGGCAGCAAATTCAGAATTCATCACGCTTTCGGTTGCAACCGGATTAAAGTTCAAAGGCGAAGGATTGAACTGATAAAACACAAAAACCATCACGCCGACCAAAAGGATAAAAAACTGCATCGGTACTTTCAGAAACCCGTTCATAATCATTCCCATCTGACTTTCACGCATTGATTTTCCGGACAGATAACGCTGAACCTGACTCTGGTCGGTTCCAAAATAAGACAGAGCCAAAAAAGTTCCGCCGATGATTCCGCTCCAAAAAGTATAGCGGTTGTCCATATCAAAAGAAAAATTCAGAACTTCTAATTTTCCGCCTGCACCCGCGATTTTCAACGCATTTGAGAAATTGATTCCGGTCGGAAGTTCGTAGAGCAGTATCACAAAAGCCACTGCCATGCCGCCCATCATTACTGCCATCTGCTGTTTTTGGGTTACATTTACAGCTTTGGTTCCGCCCGAAACAGTGTAGATGATGACCAGCGAACCAATCAGGATGTTGGTCCAGACCAAATCCCAGCCCAAAACCGCAGACAAAATTATTGCCGGCGCAAAAATGGTAATCCCGGCAGAAAGTCCGCGCTGAATCAAAAACAACAATGCGGTCAGTGTTCTGGTCTTCAGGTCAAAACGACTCTCGAGATATTCGTATGCTGTATAAACATTCAACTTTCTGTATATAGGAATAAACACAAGACAGATGATGACCATTGCGATCGGCAGACCAAAATAGAATTGGACAAAACCCATTCCGTCATGAAAAGCCTGACCGGGCGTTGAGAGAAAAGTAATTGCGCTTGCCTGGGTTGCCATCACCGAAAGACCGACACCAAACCAGCTGGCATCGTCTCCTTTCAGAAAATCTCTGATATTGCTCTGATTCCGGGTTTTCCAGATACCGTAAACCACAATAAAAAGAAGTGAGCCAATAAGAACCAGCCAATCAATTTGATACATTATTCAAATATTTTCATGATTAAAAGAAAAATCAGTATATAGACAGCATTTGCGGCAAGCACCCAGGTATAGGCAGGCAGCCAGTTTTTGGACAGCTGATTGATTGAGGTTTCGTCTTTGGTTTTAAAATCTTTTTCGTCTAACATCTTTCCAAAAATAATATAAAAATCAGAATAGCCTTCTGACTTCGGCTTTTTTAATTTTTCCCATCGCATTTCTGGGGAGTCCCGAAACAAAGACGTATTTCCTGGGCTGTTTGTAGCCAGACAGTTTGTCTTTCAGTCTGCTGATGATTTCAGCTTCCGAAATGTTGCCGACTATTGCAGCTGCAATCAGTTCGCCCCACCGATCATCAGCCAGTGCTACCACTGCACATTCTCTGATTTCGGGAAATGAAAGCAGCACATTTTCAATTTCGAGTGCCGAAATTTTGTAACCGCCGGATTTGATGATATCGCTCGACATCCTGCCAAGGATTTTGAAATAACCGTCTGCACTGAATTCAACTACATCACCCGTTTTGAACCAGCCGTCCGAAAAGGATTTTTTGGTTTCTTCTTCTTTGTTCCAATATCTGTTGAAAACCGTTTCACTTTTTACAAACAATTCACCGGCAACTTCCGGTTGTTGAATTTCGGCTCCGTTGTCATCCGCCACTCTGACCGAAACAAAGGGAAGCGGCCGACCGACCGTTCCGGGTCTTCGCTCGCCATTCAGCGGATTTGAAAGCGCCATACCGATTTCGGTCATTCCGTATCTTTCCAAAAGTGTATGCCCGCTGATCGATTTCCATTTTTCAAGCACCGGAATCGGCAAGGCGGCAGATCCGCTGACCATCAGCCTCATTTTTTTCATGCCCTGCTGCCATTTCTCTTTTTTATCTTCATCAATCAATTCAAAATGTTCGATCATTTTGTGATAAATCGTCGGAACCGCCATAAACAGAGTCAGTTCACCGCTGCTCATCCGTTTTCTGACTTTGGCCGGATCAAATTTTCTGTGCATCTCCAGAATTGCACCATTATACAAAGCACAACAGCTGATATTGACGATTCCGTGGATATGATGCATCGGCAGCACATTCAAAATCCGATCGGCAGATGACCATTCCCAGGCTGCAGAAAGCGATCTGATCTGTGCATCGAGCTGACGGTGACCGATCACTACTCCCTTAGGACGACCGGTAGTGCCTGAAGTATAAATCATCAGCGCATCATTTTCAAAATCGGTTTCATCAGGATTTAATTCAGCTTCCGGCTCAATTTTATCAAGTTCCGAAATTGAAATTTTATTTGTTTTCAGTTTATCAAAATCAGTGATAGAATCGATTGCCGCAGCATCATAAATCAAAAGATCAGCGCCGGTATCTTCAATCAGATAATCGATTTCCTCTTTCGGATGTGCAATATGAACCGGAACCGCAATTCTTCCGCAAAACCAAATCGCCCATTGTACTTTCAAATAATCAAAACCCGACGGAAGCATATACAGCAGCGGAGAATCATCGGTCGTCAGACTTTTGATCCGCTTCGCAGTTGAAACGGCAGACCGGTACAATTCACTGTAACTGTAGGTTCCTTTCGAATCGATAACCGCTATCCGTTCTCCGTACTTCAGACTGTTTTGAATCAAAGGAATCATTGCGTTTGTTTTAAATTATTTTCCGAGCGAAAGTATATTCGCCAACAGGCGGTACGCACCCGGAACGCCGGCGGGCAGCTCTCTGAAAAAACTCAGGCCGGTATAGATATAATAACCTTTGCCGTATTTTGCAACCAGCAGACTGCCGTCCATCGGCGATTCACCCTTATCGTTCATCGAAAGTACGGGAGTGAATCCGTCATCCCATTGACTTGGAAAATACAGACCTCTTTCCTGTACCCAGCCTTCAAAATCTTTTTGGGTGATTTTATTCGGCGAATTCAAAACCGGATTTTCTGCTGCCAAAAACCGAACTTCAGAAAACTCATCGGTCACACGGTCTCTCGACAGTCTCAGCGGAAGCGGTGAAATCTCTTCGGTAACCAACGGCTGATTGGTGTTGTACTGCACCATCAGATTACCACCGTTTTTGACATATTCAAACAAAATATTGTTCTTGAATTTCAATTCGGGAACCACATTAAATGCCCTCACACCCAAAACCACAGCATCAAATGATTCCAGATTTTCTTTTGTAATTTCATTAGGCAAAAGAATTTGAACCTCATATCCGATCTGTTTCAGATTTTCGGGCAGTGAATCTCCGGCGCCTTCAATATAGGCAATCCGTTCACCCTTTTTCTTCAGGTCAATGCGGACAATTTTTGATTCTGCCGGCAGCACAATTTTCTGATCGGGTATATGACTGTAGGATATTTCAATCAGTTCTTTGTCAAATTTTTGAGTTCCGACTGTAAATTCGGGTGTCAGCAGTGATTCACTCTGATGTTTGGGAGGATAAAGCGTGAATTCAACTGTTTTAACTTCTTCTTTTTTTGAAAGTTTCACCTCTTCAAATTCAGGACTGACTTTCCATCCGTTACCGACTTTCAGGCTCAGTCTGCCCTGTGTATCATCCAAAAAGGTTTTGACATCAATTTTGACGGTTTTTGGATTTTCATCTCCAAACACCATGACTTTTTCATTCGTTTTCAATGAGATCAGCGGAACAACCGCAAACGGTTTGTAAACTTCACCTTTGGTCGGGTCTTTGAATTTATACAGCAGCGGACGGTCTATGGTCATTTCTTTGTCTTCAATTTTCAGATGGAACGAAGCCTCAAACGGATTTGGATTTTCGGCCAGTCCGATCAGCTCCGGGTCATCGACCCGATACATGCCCACGCTTCCTTTTTCATCCAGCCAATAAGGTGATGTCGGTTTTTGATTTTTTGAAATTTGAATGTCTTGGGTCAGTCTCAGACTTTTTCCTTTTTCCAGTTTCTGATTAACCGTCAAAAGATTCCCGCCAATATTGATTGAGTTCAGAAAAATATCCCGATTGCTCCTGTTGAGCATTTCAATTTCCAATTTCAGAGTTTCACCGGCAACGGCTGTCTGAGCCGGGGTGACGACTTCAAGCACCAGACCTGTTGCCGCTGCCACTATTTTTTTGATTTCATCCGATTTAATCGGTTTCCAATGATCTTCATCCAGCTTTTGAATCATTTCATAAGCCTTCATCAGATCGGGAACCGAAGCGGAAGGGTTTTTGAAATCATATTCTTTTTCAACTTTTGAAAGCAGTTCGCCAATCGGTTTTCCATTTTTTACACGGGTCCAGCCGGTGTCGATTCCTTCAAAAATATCGGTTTTTGGCATTCCGCCTTTTAGCGGTTCCAGAAATTCGACCGTTCCGCCCAAATCGGGAATCGAGCCAAAACCCTGCGAACTGTGCTGACTGCGGCTGCTCGCTGCAATCTCTGAATTGCTCACGCCCAGCGACGGAAAGTATTTTCCGATTTCCATTTCAAAAAACTTTGTCCGATCAGCTTTTTTAAATGCTTCAATGCTGCCGTACATAAACCAGGAATCGTTAAAAAACAGTCTTTTCGGCTGCCAGACAGCGGTTCTTTTCAGCTGATCTGGAAACCGGTCCGGGTTACCCGCCAGATCAAAGGCTTCGACACTCAGCATGGCCGATGCGGTATGATGCCCGTGTGTGGCGCCGGGAGTGCGATGATCAAAACGGTCAATGATGATATCGGGCTGAAAATTTCTGATGATGTACACCAGATCGCTCAGTACCTGATTTCTGTCCCAAAACTGAAAAGTCTCATCCGGATTTTTTGAAAAACCAAAATCATTTGCTCTTGTAAAAAACTGAATACCTCCGTCAATGCTTCTCGCCTGAAGCAGCTCGCGAGTTCTGATTACGCCAAGCAGTTCTCTGAGTTCGGGGCCGATCAGGTTCTGACCGCCGTCTCCGCGGGTCATCGACACATAAGCGGTCCGGGCGTGAACCGAGTTTGAAAAATAAGATATCAGATTTGTGTTTTCGTCGTCCGGGTGGGCGGCTACATATAAAACCGAACCCAAAAAGTTTAGCTTTTGAATGGATTCATAAATTTCAGATGAATTCATTTCCATTTTATTTTGACCGTAATTAAAACTGAATAAGCTGATTAGAAGGATGAATGTTAACTGCTTCTGCATTGTTTTTTAATTTTCAGCTTATAAAGTTAGAAATTTTGAAAAGAAAAAAAAGGATTCCTGCCGGTTCAATTATTGTCCCGAATGAATTTCAAAGATGAGATGTTCGTACTTTCCGCCCATCAGATTTTTTAAACCGCTGTGTTGAAAACCGATTTTTTGATATAATCTTTTGGCGGAAGGATTTTTAACATCAACCAAAAGCCCGACTCTTTCAAAACCGTCAATTTTTGCTTTTTCAATCATCGCCTCAATCAGTTTTCTGCCGATTCCTTTTCGCTGATGATCTTTGGAGACGCTGACTGTGTCTATATACAGCTCTCCCGCTTCGGTTTCGTCTTCGGGTGTTTTGGTGTAATTGTATTTTTCTTTGATATAATTCAAAAACGGTTTTCTGAGCTGATCCAATTTTGAACCGTCATAAGCTGTAATTGAACCGGTAATTTCATCTGATTCAGCCGCAACCAGACAATTTTCAAAACTGTACTGATTTGATTTTTGGGAAATAAAAAACTCAAATAGTTTCAAAGCTTCGTCCAAATCACTTTTTCCGACAAACAGAAATGCCATATCCACCATTGCCTGAACAGTCAATGAAGCAATCTTTTTGCTGTCTTCGGGTCTTGCTTTTCTGATTTTCATCCGATTAATCTGCGGTCAGCTGATGGAATGCATCTTCAAGACTTTGGTATTGGCCTTTGAAATTTTCGATCGGACTGTCTGAAATGATTTTTCCTTTGTTGAGCAGGATCACCCGGCTGCACAATGCTTCCACCTCCTGCATGATGTGTGTGGAAAGAATCACAGTTTTGCTTTTTCCGATTTCTCTGATCAAATCTCTGATTTCCAAAATCTGATTTGGATCCAGACCATTGGTTGGTTCGTCAAGAATCAGAATATCAGGATTTGACAGAATTGCCTGCGCCAGTCCGACTCTTTGTTTGTAACCTTTTGAAAGCTGACCGATTTTTTTGTGACTTTCGGGCTGCAAACCCACTTTTTCGATTACTTCTTCAATCCGTTTTTTATTTTCATTTCTGATGTTTGAAACAAATTTCAGATATTCACGGACATACATTTCATAATACAGGGGATTGTTTTCTGCCAGAAAACCGATTCTCTTTTTGGTTTCGACCGGCTGTTCAAGCACCGAAAAATTATCCACTTTGATTTCACCTTCGTCCGGAAGTATTGCGCCGGTCACACATTTCATCAGCGTGGATTTGCCTGCTCCGTTGGGACCGAGCAAACCGACAACTTCACCGTTTTGGATCGAAAACGAAATATTGTCCAGCGCTTTTTGAGCACCGTATTTTTTGGTCAGTCCGCTGATGATGATTCCCATAATTCGAATTTGTACTGCAAAAATAGGAATTTTAAATACAAAGATTTGAAACTTTGAATGAAGGGAAATTCTGCAAATTTTGAAATTGTAAAAAGTCAAGAAACAAGAATTAACAAAGCTTTTAGAATGTTTAGAAAGATTTTAAAGGAAGTATTTTCTAATTTCGCCCAAGGTTTCAGGGTTAAAACTGTTTGGATGAGAAAATATGGTTTTTTGTATGTTTTAATGTTTTTTCAGATGTTTTCATCATTTGCTTCGAATCCCGAAATCAATGATGTTTATGAATTGGAGGTAGAAGCAGGCGGTTGTCATTATCAGGTGCAGGTCAACGATCAGACCGTTTTGGACGGAAAATCTTATCAAAGCATTCAAAAGAAAATTAAAATCAACGACAAACTGACCGATAAAGGCGAACAGCTGATAAACATTCATATGTATCGGATTTCGAGAGAGATGCCGTTAAAAACCACAAAAGGATTTGTCAACCTCAGTCTTCAAAAAACAGTCAAAGATTCGGTTATTCTGATCAAAGAAATCAAACTTCCGACTTTTGCTTATGACGACGATGAAGACCAGCCGAAAAGCATCAGCGGATCAATTGAATTTAAAATCGAAAAGCAGGATGCCAAAGCTGATGAAAAAGAAAAACCGGTCAAAATAGATTCGATTCAGTCAAAATAATCAGTATCCTTTCACATTTTTCAAAATCACACTGTCCTTTTGTGCAGGTGAAAGTTTTGAATTGTAGCCCGGCATAAAAGATTCCCAATCGCCATAACCGGAATTGGGAAGTACGATAAATCTTTTCCCAAATTCGGCAGCATATTCATCGGTCAGCCGGTTCCTTTCGGCTTGTGATTTGTGATAAAATATTTCGGAAAAATCACTCAGATTGTCGCCCAGCAGCAAAAATATTTCATATTGATCCAGCACCTGTTTTCTTCTTTCCTCTTTGTTTGAACTGTCTTTCATCAGCAGTACATGTTCATCATCCGCAAATGGAAACCCAAGATTTTTCAGATTTTTAATCGTACCCGCCCGGTCGTTTTCATTCCGGTTGCTGATGTAGAAAACAGCAACATTTCTCGATGCGGCATAATTAAAAAATTCAACCGAACCCGGAAATGCAACCGCCTCGCCTTTTGATGTCCAGTCCAGCCAGCTCTGCTGATCAAACTCTTTTCCCTTCAGTGCCTGGTTGACCGCATAAGGCGAATTGTCCAAAAAAGTTTCGTCAATATCGGTTACAATCGCAATCGGCCTGAAATGCTGCAAACTCGATTTTTCTTTTACAATTTCGGTCGCAATATTATAAGCCTGATAACACAAAGCTCTGAATTCAGCCGCATTCTGCTGCCACAATGCTGAGTAAATTTTACCGTTCAGCGAAATATCTTCGGGCTGTCTTTGACTGCTGTTTGCAGGAGCGCTGATTCCGGCGCTGCTGTCATTAACGGTTACAACGGTTTTGCATGAAACCGAAATCATCAGAATTGAAAGCCCAATAATCAGTTGGTTTGCTAATTTCATCATTTTATGGTTTGATTTACAAAAGTAATTTTAATTTGGAAATTCGGTTTTTAAATCATAAAATTTGAAAATTAAAATCAAAAAATTGGAATACAAGGTTCTCACCGAAGATGATATTGAATTCTTTAAAAACACGATAAAACCTGAAAATGTACTGGTTGAAAATTTGGAAAAATACAGCCGTGATACCACTGAGCATCTTGAATTTTATCCGGATATCGTTCTGAAACCCGAGAGCGCCGAAGAAATTTCAAAAATCGTTTCCTACTGCAATCAGAAACTGCTTCCTGTTACGCCTCGCAGCGCCGGAACCGGACTGGCAGGCGGTGCGCTTGCTGTCAAAGGCGGTGTGATGATTTCGGTCGAAAGACTCAACCGTATCATTGAGATCGATGAAAAAAATTTTTTGGTTACCGTTGAAGCGGGCGTTATCAATTATGAACTTCAAAAAGCTTTGGCCCAAAAAGATTTGTTTTATCCGCCCGATCCGAGCAGTTGGCAGAGTTCTTTTATCGGCGGAAATATAGCCACAAATGCAGGCGGTTCAAGGGCTGTCAAATACGGCGTGACCCGCAGTTATGTGTTGAATCTTGAGGTCGTTCTGCCAAATGGCGATCTGATCTGGACCGGTGCAAACACCATTAAATTCAGCACCGGATTGGACATGACCGAGCTTTTTGTGGGCAGTGAAGGAATTCTTGGAATCATCACAAAAGCAGTTTTAAAAGTTCTGCCAAGGCCAAAGAAAGAAGTTTCGCTGCTGCTTCCTTTTAAAAATATGTTTGAAGCCTGCGATGCGGTTTCGGCAATTTTTTATTCGGGCATCAAACCTTCTGCACTTGAGTTCATCGAAAGAAGAGCGATCAACTGTACCATCGATTATCTGAAAGAAGTCAACATTCAGATTGAAGATGAAATTGAAGCGCATCTGCTGGTTTCGATTGATGAAAATATTGAAGAACAGCTTTCTGAATGTGTCGAAACCGCTTCAGGATTTGATATTGGAGAAATTCTTTTTGCAGAAACAGAGGCAGAGAAAAACCGTTTGTGGCAGCTCAGAAGAAGGATTGCAGAAGCAGCGAGAAATTGCGGTTATACCATTGAAGAAGATACAGTGGTGCCGAGAGCCAATCTTGCAAAGTTGGTTGAATCTGCACACAAACTTGCCGACAGCAGTGGTTTCAAAGTGGTTTGTTACGGTCATGCGGGCGACGGAAATCTGCATATTCGGATCAATCACCCGAAGTATAAAAATTCATACAATCAACCCGAAATCGGTAAGATTCTGAAACAGCTTTTTGAGATTGTAAAATCTTTGGGCGGAACGGTGTCGGGCGAACACGGAATTGGTCTGATTCAAAAGGATTTTCTGCCGATTGTCTTTTCCGAAGCCAATCTGAATCTGCAGAAAACCATCAAAAATGCAATTGACCCGAGAAACATAATGAATCCCGGGAAAATCATTGTCTAATAATCCTTCAAGGGACCTGAAGCCCTTGAAGGATTAATATTAAGACTTCGTTAAAATCACCAACAGCTTATGAAAATGAGCTAACTTTACCATCCAATTTTCAAAACAGACAATGAACTTTTTTTTCAATTTTAATACAGATATACCCGAAGAATTTTATTCTTCGGAGACCCGTCAGCCACATACCGAATGTTCGATTTGCGGAAATTCACTTGACCGCGGAATGTATTTTATCGAAAAAGCATACCGGCGGACACACGACAAAAGTGAATTTCAGCTGACTTTTGAATATGCGGTCTGTGAAGACTGCAAGAAGGATATGATGGTCAGCATTTCAAAAGAATCATTTCAAAATATTCAGAGATTTGCAATGGAAATGGGTGATGTTTTTGATTTGGGTGGAGTTGACAATGACGAAATCAACAGGGATTATCTGATGACCCATTGTCTGGCGACTGGGAAATCAATTGACGAACTCGACGAATACCATCTGTTGGGGATTTTCTCAGGCGACAAAATGATGCAGTTCCCGATGCTGTACGGCGACAGTTTTATAGAAGAATATTCTGAACTGCTTTCGGACGAGACCAAAGGATTTTTTGATGATTTGTTCAACGATATCACCATCATGCCGCCGGCACTTGCAAAGATTCTGGATGACGAAAAGCCGAAAAGGCCGGTGCTGATCTGATCAGGAATTCAGATCCTTATTGTAAAAAGCACCTTTATTTTCTTTTTGCCCAATGCTCTGACGGATAATCAGTCTTGCCACCGAAGCCAGATTTCTCAATTCCGACAATTGGGGCGAAAGCAGATTCATTTTGTAAATTTCTTTGACCGATTTATGGATTTCCTCTTCTTTTTCATTTGCCAGCGCAAGTCTTTCATTTGATCTGACGATGCTGACCAGATCGCTCATCATAATCTGCAGCTGTTTTTTCAGATAATTGAGCAAAACCATTTCTTTCGGAACTTCCAAACCTTCATCATCCCATTCGGGTATGCTTTCGATTTTTTGGCTGTCAAAATTATTCTGATGGAGCAGTTCGACCGTTCTGAGCGCTGCCCGATGGCCAAAAACCATTGCTTCCAGAAGTGAATTTGAGGCCAGACGGTTGGCGCCGTGCAAACCTGTGTTGCTGCATTCGCCGACCGCAAACAGATTTCTGATGCTGGTCTGACCGTGAAGATCCACATCGATTCCGCCGCAGAGATAATGAGAAGCGGGCACCACAGGAATCAGATCTTTGAACATATCCAGACCTTCTTCTTTGCATTTTTCATAAATATTCGGAAAATGCTCCATAAATTTTTCTTTGTCCAAATCACGGCAGTCCAGACAGACATAATCGTCTCCGGTCAGTTTCATTTCATTGTCAATCGCACGCGCAACAATATCTCGGGATGCAAGTTCTTCGCGTTCGTCATATTTGTGCATAAACGGACGACCGTCTTTTGTTCTGAGTTTTGCGCCAAACCCGCGAACCGCTTCGGAAATCAGAAACAGCTGCCCCGAACGGTTGCTGTACAGCGCAGTCGGATGAAACTGTATAAACTGCATATTCGAAATATGTGCTTTGGCACGATAAGCCAGACCGATTCCGTCGCCGGTCGCAATCACCGGATTGGTCGTGTTTTTATAGACATGACCGCAGCCGCCGGTTGCCATCAGTGTGATTTTTGAAGTGAATTTTCTGACTTTTCCGGCTTCAAGATCAAGTACATAAGCACCAAAACAGTTGATGTTTTCGGGGTCAAATTCGGTTTCGGGGACATGATGTTCGGTGATCAAATCAATGACATAATGATGTGAAAGCAGCCGAATATTCGGTGTTTTTTCGACCACTGCAAGCAAAGCTCTTTCGATTTCATAACCGGTGATGTCCTTGTGATGAACCACCCGATTCTCGGTATGACCGCCTTCTCTGCCGAGATCATAAGTTCCCAAATCATCCTTATCGAACTGCGCACCCCAATTCACGATTTCCTTGAATCTTTGCGGGCCTTCTTTTACTACGATTTCGACTGTTTCACGTTTGCAGAGTCCGTCGCCGGCACGAAGCGTGTCTTCTATATGTTTTTCAAAACTGTCATTTTCCAAATCGGTCACGACAGCTACACCGCCCTGCGCATATTTTGTGTTTGATTCTTCCTCGTCAGCTTTTGTAACGATTGTGATTTTTGCTTCCGGGAATTTCTGTGCCACTTTGATGGCATAAGAAAGTCCCGAAATTCCCGACCCGATGACCAGTACATCTGTTGTTTGCATTTTTTTGCACGAATTAGACCGCAATATAGCAGTTTTTGAAAAATGAAAAATTTGAACCAACAAAAAACCTTTCTCAAAATTTTGAAAAAGGTTTTTCAGATAATTTATTGATTTGACGAATCAGGCTTCCTGAATTGCAACTTTGATTTTTTCTTCCAATTCTTCTGCCAATTCCGGATTGTCTTTGAGCAGATCTTTTACCGCATCACGACCCTGACCGAGTTTTGTGTCGCCGTAACTGTACCATGAACCGCTTTTCTGAACGATTCCCTTTTCAACACCGATATCGAGTATTTCGCCCACTTTTGAAATTCCTTCGCCAAACATAATGTCAAATTCTGCCTGTCTGAACGGCGGTGCCACTTTGTTTTTCACCACTTTCACTCTGACATGATTTCCGGTGGCTTCATCACCGGTTTTGATTTGTGAAACACGACGGATATCCAGTCGGACTGAAGAATAGAATTTCAGTGCGTTGCCACCGGTTGTGGTTTCCGGATTTCCGAACATGATACCGATTTTCTCTCTTAACTGGTTGATAAAGATTGCGGTACATTTGGTTTTGCTGATGGTCGCAGTCAGTTTTCTCAATGCTTGGGACATCAGTCTTGCCTGCAATCCCATTTTTGAATCACCCATTTCACCTTCGATTTCGGCTTTTGGTGTCAATGCTGCCACAGAGTCAATCACAATGATGTCAATTGCGCCCGAACGAATCAGGTTGTCAGCAATTTCAAGTGCCTGCTCGCCATTGTCGGGTTGAGAAATGATCAGATTTTCAACGTCAATTCCCAATTTCTCCGCATAAAATCTGTCGAAAGCATGTTCAGCATCTATAAATGCTGCAATTCCGCCGGCTTTCTGAGCTTCTGCAATCGCGTGCAGCGTCAGCGTGGTTTTTCCTGATGATTCTGGGCCGTAAATCTCGATCACACGGCCGCGCGGATAACCGCCGATGCCCAATGCTATATCCAAACCGAGCGAACCTGTCGGAATCACACCGATGCCTTCATCCACTGCATGATCGCCCATTCTCATCACGGTTCCTTTTCCGTAGGTTTTGTCCATCTTGTCCAAAACCAGTTGCAGCGCTTTCTTTTTATTGTCCAAATCACTCATTTTTGTCGTTTTTATAATTAAAAATCCTGTTTTTAAAGTTGTTTTTCAAAATTAAGGCTTAATGATGACAAAATACGTCGTTGAGAATAAATTTATTCACAAAGTTGAATTCGATTCGTCTTTTTTGTTTTTAATGCATCCAAATCTTATCTAAAAGTTGGTTAAAGAAAAGCAGTCTACTTGAGTTAATCAATGAAGTTATGTTTTGTTTAAGTACTTTTCTTTTATACTCTGCTTGTTTTGAGTAAAACGCAAGTTCCAGAAGATGATACTGAATTGTAAAGTATATTTTAAAATCAAAGTTTAGATATTTAGGGTCAATTTCATCAAAAATTAGTTTTGATTCTTCTTTGAAACCGCTTAATAAAAATGTAAGGCTTTTTACAATTTTCCCTGCTTCATTATAACCATATCTCCACAACGCATTATCGGGAAACGTCAAAAGGTATTTTTTCTGAAGTTCTAAAGAAATTTCGGGAAATCCGTAGATATTTAAATAATCTGAAATCGTAAATACATACATTGTATAGTTATCTTTTTCAAACAGAAAGTTTTTGTTTTTTTCTATTATTCCCAAAATTTCGTTTTGAATTAAGTCACATTTTTCCGGCTGATTTTCTATTTGATAAAAATAAAGCAATGCGCTTAATGAACGGGCTTCCAAAGGCCAAATGGTTCCATACTTTTTTCTGATTTCCGGTAAGAGTTCTTTAATATGATGAGCATAGATTTTGGATTCTTCTTGTTCGTTTGTGTAAATGCACCGCATAAATTCCATATCGGCTTCAAACAACCGATAATGCAGTTCTTTCGCATATCTTAAAAATAACCGAAAACCTCTGAAATACCACTCTTTTCCCAGATTATCATACATAGGATGATAGGAAATAACGTATTTCATTGCGATTTCGTTACGACACATTCTTCTGGCAAAATCTTCAAAAATAATCTCATTGGTCAAAATGAATGACGAAAAGCTTTGACTTAACTTATAATGCCAATAAGCGTAATTGTCAATAGATTCATTATGTTGGTTTTGTTGCCATAAATCCATTATAGACCAATTAAAATCAGCGTGTGGTGTTTGCGTAATACTTTGGGAATAGGTAGCAAAATCCTTATGCCCGATAAATTTGCAAAGTATATTTTTGGATTGAACAGAAATGTTATTTTCAGAATGAACCAACCCCCAATATCGTCTGATGGTTTGATAGCTTAGATTTTGTTTTAATTCTTTCGAAATCAGCAAGGACAACTCTTCGCAATCAGATTTGCCTCTGATAGTTTTTCCAAAAACGTTTTCAACTTCCTTCCTCAATGATTGATTTATCTCAGGCAGTGTTTTCATAATTAACAAAGTTAATTTTTAATTTTTTTCTAATCCAAACTGTACCCGATTGTACCCAAATGTTAAAAATATACAATGCAAATTTGTGTTTTAACTAAAACAAAAAAGAAATGAAAAACACTCTCTCAATTATCGGATTACTTTTTATGGTTTTTGGATTAGCTCAAAGCAAATGTAACAACCGCATTTTGAAATTAAACAACGGAAGTATAGAAATGTACGATTTAAGCGGGATAAATAAAACCTCATCCATTTTATCCGATGTTGTAGACTTTGATTGTAACGACAAAGAAATTGCCGCAGTAAAACGTGACGGAAGTATTGTATTTTATGATTTTATAGGAAATACAAAATTCAGTTGCAACAATAGAAATAATACAAAAGTAAAATACATAGACGAAAAAACTTATGTACTCACCAAAACCGACGGCACTATACGGAAATATCAGGTTTGTAATGATTTGGGGGCGTTTTAAATTTAGAAATAATGGAAATATTAATTGGGCTTGGGGTTCTTATACTCTTGGCGTTTATTATTGGCCTTGGAAATAGAGAAAAAGGTGATGGTTTTACAGACACAGTAGGACATGGGTGTCAGACAATAATTGGTTTTATTATGGTTGTTGCAATTATAATAGCGTGTATTCATTTTTGTAATTAAATAGAAAGTAAAGTGAAAGTATTAATGATTTTCTTTTTGACAAGTATTTTTTTTGTTGTTTATGGACAACAACCAGTGACTATATCTTATCAAAAAAGAATGAGTTGTCAAACATCGCAGGACCAAACTTCAATTAATTGTGGAGATTGGGAGTCAATAAGCGGAAGTTTTAGATTTTCAAAAGGAATGATTTATCATTCAAGTGGAAGTAAGTTTAAATTTGATATTAATGATGTGGAGATTGTTGATTTCCACAGCATAAAGTGGAAAACCAAATCTGTAAAAGATAATCAGGAATATAGATTTTTAGTAGATATTAATGAAAATATTATTAGTCTCGTGCTTCCTTATTACGAGAATAAAGAACATATAAACTATATAAAATATTACAAGTTTAATCCCAAAGAAGTTATTTACGAATAATTTAAAATTGAAAATTATGAAAAAGCTAATTTTTCTTTTATCTCTTGCCTTTGCCCTAAATACGGCAAAGGGTCAGATTGCAAAAGTAACTGACGATATAGCAAATGGTACAGCAATAATTTATAAAGCCACTGGAAATAGGTTAGTCCAAACCGGGCAAATTTTACACACACCTATGATTGAAGGAGTGTTTGGTCACACAGAGAAATATGTTGTATTAACATCAAACAACATATTTGAAGGGATGTATTTAAAAACATACGACATTTATGGTAATAATATCGCAAAAATAGCGATAAGCGAGGATCTATCTAAAAATTATAGAGTCAGTCTTACGGAATCTGCTATAGTTTTTACTGGAAAGCAAGGTCAAGGCAAAGTTCGTTACAGCTATACTACTGGGAAATTGCTTAAATAAAAAATTGAATGAAAAAAAATTTAAAACTTTTAATAATATTAATTGCCACACAAGTAATTAATGCTCAGTCAAATAATTGTCCAAATGTTAATTTTGTTAAAGTAAAAACTTTAAATGGTGATAGGTGGGTACTTGAAAACTTGGATACAGGTCAAAGAATTACAAAAACAGAATACAAAACGGCTATAGGGTTTTTTAATAAAATGTGTTTAGGCATAGTTGGCAGGCCTGGAGCTGGGATGTACAGTGAATTAGCATTTGTCAATTCAATGGGAAAGGAAGTTAGCGATTTTATTTATGAAGGAATCTTTTTAGACACTTTTAAAGATGGACTTATAATGGCAAAAGTAAAGGTCCCTGGAGTATATTATGATAATTATACTGTTTTATCTGTTGAAGACGGCATGGTAAAGGATTTATTAAAAGATAAAGTTCGAAGTATTCTTGATATTGATATATTAGGAAACGGATTTATTAAAATAAGCAATAAAAAAACTGGGGAAGTAGGTCTTATTAGAAAGGATGGAACATGGGTAGCTCCTCAAGAAAAAAGAAGAGTATTACGTATAATTAATGAGAGTACAATATTATCAATTAAAACTAGTGGACTTATTCAACTCTATGATAGTTCAGGTAAAGTAACAGCAACTCTCGATTTAAGTGATTCAGATTTAAGATATTCAGGTTTTTATTTTGATGAATCAAGTGGTTATTTTTTTATTGGTAATAATGAAGAGCCATATTTCTATTTAGATGAAAACCTGAAATGTGTTGAGTACAATGAAGTAAGTTGTCCCGAATATTGATTTGTCAATATACAGCGATTTTAGTATTGGTCAGGAAATGTAGAAAGAACAATGGCGGAATAGAGTTAATTAAAAAACAAAACAAATGGAAGAATTAGTAAATCCACAAGAAGCAATGTTCGTTTTTGTCTTACCTATACACATATCTATAAACGAACGCCCTAACCATTATGAAGCAACAAGATTTGGTTGGGAAGTTTCAGAGAACAACCGAATGCTAAGCCCTGTATATGCAGTAGGCATAGTCAATGAGATTTTCCAAACAAGTTATGAAATACTAAATTGGCAAATCACGGCAACTGATAGAAATGTTTGGGAATTCATATCGCCCAACCATCCTAATCCTGAAATTTTCGAACCTCTACAAAACCTAAATTGGAGAAATATTATCATGCAGGCTGAAGCTCATTGGAAATTTGGCAATTATTTAATTGTAGAATTTGACGGAAATGGAAGATTCCGTATCGTTAGAGGTTCACGAAATAGAGACTGGAATAACTGTATTTAAATATTATGGAAAGATGTAAGTGGTGTGGAAAAGACCATAATAATGCATGGTCTGATTTCTGTTCTGAGAAATGCAAGCATAAGTACGCAGAAAAAAACAATAAACAGCTTGAAGTTATAGATGACGGAGGTATTAGAACTCGGCAAATAGGATGTATATTTTGGATAATTGTTGCAATCATAGTTATTTATTTGTTAGGGTAATAAAAACTTTATAAATATGATCCATCAAAGTTACTTATAAATAAATCTCATTAAAAAAGACTAAATGAAACCAAAAATTACCATAATCCTATTTTTTATTTCAATATATGGATTTTCGCAGCAGACCGGCAAAGGTAATTTGCCCCCTGAATTTATTTCTCAAACCGAAGAAATGCTTGTATCGGAAATTAATAAACACAAAAAGAATCCGATAAGTATTCATCTGTTGAATAAAAGAGAAAACCACCTGATAAATCGAATTGCCTTCAGTGTAAATATTAACCCACAGAAAGTAGATGGGACTTATGACTATGAAACCTTTTCTGTGGATTTTGCTCCTCTATTAAAACATAATTATTTTGCAAAATTGTGTGAGAGCACCAAAGACATTGATTTATTTCTTAAGATTGACAGTACCGCAACTATGGCAAAATACAATGTTTATCTATTATTTTCAGACATCGGAGGCAATCCGGAATCCTAATTAACTCAAAAAAAGAACTATATGAAAGCTGCTTTAATTTTCACTTTTTTCCTTTCCACGTTTGCGTTTTGTCAAAGTTATGAAGATTTTGAACCGATTTTTGATGAAGAACAACTGCTTGTAAATTTAAAAAACGAGTTGATTCAGCATAAAGATGAACCGTACAGCATTCATCTTCTTGAGAGCAAAGAACCCAATCTGATTAATTATACCTCTATCAAATATCCAATAATATTTGGATTTTCTACCTGGATTTCGGGAGACGATTTTGCCTGGGATCAATTTTCAATGGATTATAATGAGCTGGCAAAAGAAATCATTTCAAATTTACACCCCACTTGCTCTGGTTATATATTTAACAGCGAACAAGATGTGGATGTTTATATGAAGATTTCAAGTGTTAAAGAGTCAAGTATTTATTATGTCAGTAATATCACAATTTACTTTTCTGACGGATTGGGGAAATTCACGATTCCTGAAGAAAGTAAATTCGATTATGATAATAATGAATAATTACTTCAGATAAAATGCATCTGTAATTCCTAAATCCGACAGGAAATAAGAATAATTTTATGGAATCTTCAAAATAAATTATTCAAAAGTTCACTATTTTACTTTCCAATTAAAATTTAAAATCTCATGATTCATTATTTTACTTTTTAATGAAAAAGTAAAATAATGGAGTATTTAATTTTACTTTTTCATATATTTGTAAAATAGTAAATGTGCTTATTTTAATTTTATGCAAAATTTCGCAGCCGGAAAATATATCAATCAGGGATACTACAAAAGTTTTCAACCCAATTTCATCAATCGAAATTGGGAAATCACTGATATGTCGGTTATTCAGCTTTTGAGTAAAGCAGACCGACATCTGGGCAGGCTGGATATGTATTCTGAATATGTGGATTTGGATCTTTATATACAGATGCACATCGCAAAAGAAGCGGTACAGTCTTCAAAAATAGAAGGAACACGAACCAATATTGAGGATACTTTTTTGCAAAAAGAGGAAATTAATATTGAAGAACGCAACGATTGGGAAGAAGTTCAAAATTATATTTCGGCTATGAAAGAAGCGGTGCTGATGCTTCACACGCTGCCGTTTTCATCGCGACTGATCAAACAGACACATAAAATTTTACTTCAGGGTGTAAGAGGCGAACACAAACTTCCGGGTGAATACCGCAAAAGTCAGAACTGGATTGGCGGCGCCGGACTGAATGATGCGGTTTTCATTCCGCCTGTACATACCTCTTTGAACGAATTGATGTCTGATTTGGAAAAATTTGCAAATGATGATTTGAATCAACTGCCTGATTTGCTGAAAATAGCACTGATTCATTATCAGTTTGAAACCATCCACCCATTTCTGGATGGAAACGGGCGGGTCGGCAGATTGCTGATTACTTTGTATTTGGTGGACAAAGGAATTTTGAAACAGCCGATTTTGTATTTGTCTGATTTTTTTGAGCGAAACAGAACACTTTATTATGATAATCTGATGCGAACCCGAACACATAACGACTTGAATCAATGGTTCAAATTTTTTCTTACAGGAATAATTGAAACTGCTCAAAACGGTGTTCAAACATTTGACGGAATTCTTCAATTGCAAAGAAATATAGATCATAAATTGAAAAATGCAGGGACTAAAAGCGGAGATGCCCATAAGGTTTTGGATGCTTTGTATGCGAAACCGCTCATCAATGCGCAAAGCGTCAGTGAGGTTATCGGGAAATCAATGAGAACTGCATATCAGTTGATTTATCTCTTGGAAGAGCTTGAAATTGTCAAGGAAATTAGCGGTTCGCAAAGAGGAAGAAATTATTTGTTTGAAGATTATCTGAAATTGTTCAAAAAGTAAAATTAAATCTCAAACTATTTTACTTTATTGGTTAAAAGTAAAACAAGAAGTTGTTTTATTCTACTTTTTTGGCATTTTGTGAAATAAGGTGGTTTCTAATTTTAGAAATCTTCAAAAAACTACAATTCCAGAATCTGCTTTGCGTGTTCTTTGGTTTTCACTTTCTCAATGACTTCTTCGATGATGCCATTTTCGTTGATGAGAAAAGTTGTGCGCAGAATTCCGTCAAATTCTCTTCCCATAAATTTCTTTTTGCCCCAAACACCAAAAGCTTCAATGATTTCCCGATTTTCGTCGGCAATTAAAGGATAATTCAAATTGTTTTTGGTGGCAAAATTTTTCTGTCTTTTCACAGAATCTGCACTTACGCCGATGATCTGATAACCTTTTGCTTTCAGCGCATTTTCATTGTCGCGCAAATCACAGGCTTCGGCAGTACAGCCGGGCGTGCTTGCTTTCGGATAGAAAAACAAAACGTATTTTTTTCCTTTGTAATCCGATGATTTTATGATGTTTCCGTTTTGATCTACACCTTCGAATTCGGGTGCTCTGTCGCCTTTTTTCAGCATTTTTTTAAATGATTTGATTGATAAATATAGCTTAAATTTAAGGACTTTTTGATAATAAAACTTTCAAAGTTCCGAACTTTGGGAAAGTTTATAAACAAACAAACGTATGAGCTTCTTTAATTTCTGTCCGAACTGCGCATCCAAAAATTTCAGTTTTGAAAGCAATCGCCGGTTTGAATGTTTTGACTGCGGAATGGTCTATTTTCACAATGTGGCAGCTGCAGTGGCGGTAATCATCGAGCGGGATGAAAAGATCATGTTTACGGTCAGAAACCGTGAGCCGGGAAAAGGGCTGCTTGATCTGCCCGGCGGTTTTACGGATCCGGATGAATCGGCTGAACAAACCTGCAGCCGTGAATTGTGGGAAGAACTTGCACTTGATATTCCGGCTGAGAATTTTAAATTTTTCAAAAGTCATCCGAATGATTACAACTACAAAAATATTCCGTACAAAACCGAAGATCTGATCTTTACCGCAAAATTTCCGACTGATGCGGTTTTGGAAATTGAGGAAAACGAAATCAGTGAAGTCAGATGGATTGAAAAATCAAAAATCAATTTGGATGAAATTGCTTTTGATTCTTTGAGAAAAGCAGTGAGCGAATATTTGAAGGATTAAAAAACTGAGATTTTTATATTACATATTTTGTACATATTTTTGTACATAATTAAACAGAGATTATGATTATTACAAGCGTTTCGGGTTTCAGAAAAGAGATGAAGGAGTATATGGATAAAGTGATCAAGAACTTTGAAACATTGATCATCAGTCGCGGAAAATCAGGAATCGTGGTGATGTCTCTTGAAGAATACAATTCACTGATGGCAACCAATCACGAACTTTCGTCCGGAAAAAATGAAAAGCGGCTTGATGCTGCAGTTGAGAAATTAAAAAATAAGGATTCGTTTGCGAAAGAATTAATCAAAGACTGAAATGAAATATGTTTTTGTTGACGAATCTTGGGAAGATTATTTGTATTGGCAAAAGACAGATAAAAAGAAACTGAAAAGAATCAACGATTTACTGAAAGACATCTCAAGAAATCCGTTTGAAGGAATCGGAAAACCTGAACCTTTGAAGCATAAATATGCAGGATTTTGGTCCAGACGGATTGATGAACAGCACAGACTGATTTACAGAGTTGAAGAAGACGAAATCCAGATTGCAAAATGCAGATTTCACTATGATTAATGATTTCCTTTCTGCATCAATTTAATTTTTTGTTATAAATTAGACGATATGAAATACACAGTTTTTATTTTTGGTTTACTGCTGATTGCTTCCTGTGCAACCCAAACCGTGTCAGTTGATTACGACAGAACACAGGATTTTTCAAAAATCAGTGATTACAAAATAGAAATGGCTGAAAATTCGATGAGCGAACTCGACATCAGCCGGATTCAAACCGCAATTCAAAATGAGTTATCGGGAAAATCAATGCAACTGAATCCCAATTCGGAAAATAAAATCATCATACAACCCGAAGAATATGTGAGCAAATCTCAGAATTCAAGTGTCGGAATAGGAGTGGGCGGCGGAAGCGGAAATTTCGGAACTTCTATTGGGGTTGGAATTCCGATTACAAAGAAAAAACTGAATCAGCAATATTTGGTCTCACTTTACAATCAGGGCGGAAATCTGGTTTGGGACGGAAAACTCGAAATCCAGATGCCGGCCGACGGAAGCAGCAATATGCTTGAATCTGCAGTTGAAAAAGGAGTTCAGAAACTTTTCAAAAATTATCCGCCAAAGAAAAAATAATCAAATTACTTTGAGATAATTTCAACGGGTTCAGAAAGATAGGTTGTGCCGATTTTCTGATAATGGATGCCAAAAGCGGCCTTGTAATTTCCGGTTTCCGGGATGTTTTTAAATCCGAGTTCCAGTTCTTTCTCTTCATTCGGTTTCAGTGTCAGTTTGTCAATTTTGATTTCAGTCGAATAAACCACATCATACTGTTTTTGAGTGTAATAACTGACATTCAGCCTCAGTTCCGAGTCGCCGCCGATGGTCAGCGGATGAAGATGATTGTTGGTCAGATTAATTTTTAATCGAATACAGTCACCGGCAGCCGATTCAAATTGATTTTCAGTTTGAATTTTCAATTTATAAAAAGTGATATAATCCGGAATCTCTTTGATATAATATTCCTTGTCTTTGTAAGCTTTGATTGAATCTTTGGAATGAACCCAGGGCGAAATGTAATTCACGGATTGGCCGTGAAATTCATCCTCCCAATCCCAAAGCGTATATTGATTTTCACGATTGCCCAAAGTCCGGTGGACACTTGCTTTTTTGTTGGGATTGTAAAAAAGAAAAACAGATGCCTCCTGATATTTTTCAAAAAGAGCATTGTTGATATTTCTGTTTTTCAGTTCGTCTGCAAAATTAAGATTGATTGAAAAAGGTGAAGTTGACGGTAAAATCAGACCGATGCGAACAATCAGAATCAGAAAAATTCCGGCAAACCCCAATTTGAACAACCAGTTGCTGAATTCTCTTTGGGAATAATAATCATAACAGATAATCATCATCCCAACAAAAGTGATCAGCAGCCATTGCGGTTGCACATTTTCCTTGTAAAGTGAAAGAAGGAAAAAAAATCCGGTCAGCAGTACCAGCCATTTGAGACTTTTCCCAAAATCATCCGTCGGTTTGAATTCAAAAAGAGATTTGACCGAAAACCATGAAATCAAAGGCGACATACCCAAAAAGAAAACCGGCAGATAGTTCAGCAGCCGCTCGGGTTTGAACTGTTTGTCGCTGCTTCTTTCCTGAAAATGATAATGAATCGGAACAAAATCATGATTGAAAATCCAGATCAGATGCGGCAGATACAAAACCAGACTGATCAGAACCGCCAGATAAAATTTAGGATTCCTGATCAGCCGACCGATAATCGGAAGTATCGTAAACAGAATCAGCAGCAGCCCGTGGTATTTACTGTACATCAGTCCGGCCATTGAAATAGCCAGAAAAACCAGATTGAAAACCGAATCTTTTTGAAGAAAATTTTTGAATGAAAACAGATACAGCAGACTGAAAAAAAGCAGCGGCGAATCGGGTGTGCTGATAAATCCGAAAATTTGGAAAACAACAGTCGAACCCGATAAAATTACAAAAAGCCAAAATTGTCTGACGGTTTTCGGATTCAGGATTTTCCACAGCAGAATCAGAGCAAATCCGTTCATCAGCACAGCGACAAAACGGGTGCCGAAAGTTCCGCCAAAAATGCTGTAACCCATTGCATCCCACAAAGCGGTCATCGGCGGATGATCAAAATATCCCCAATCCAAATGCTGCGACCAAACCCAATAATAGGCTTCATCCACGCTGATGGGTGTCAGCGCAGACTGAATCAGATTGACCAGAATAAAAATTCCGGTCAGCAGATACAATTTATTATTCAGGCTCAATTCTTTCAAACTGTTGACAAAACTATAAAAAACATTGCTTCAATCTCCGCTTTGGAAAACTATGACGAATATAGTTTAAAATGTGGTTCTGAATTCTTACTTTTGCATACCAAAAATTTTAGCAAATGAATCTTCACGAATATCAGGGAAAAGAAATCTTAAGCAGATACGGTGTAAAAGTTCAAAGAGGAATTGTGGCATCAACGGCTGACGAAGCGGTTGAAGCTGCAAAAAAACTGACAGAGGAAACCGGAACCGGATGGCATGTGGTAAAAGCACAGGTACACGCCGGCGGACGCGGAAAAGGAGGCGGTGTGAAACTGGCCAAAAACCTGGACGAAGTCAGAGAAAAAGCTTCTGAAATCATCGGTATGCAGCTGGTTACACCTCAGACCGGAGCTGCCGGAAAAACTGTTCATCAGGTGATGATTGCAGAGGATGTTTATTATCCGGGTGAATCCGAAACCGAAGAATTTTATGTTTCTGTGCTGATGAACCGTGCCAAAGGAAGAAATATGATCATGTATTCGACCGAAGGCGGTATGGACATCGAGTCGGTGGCAGAACATACACCCGAAAAGATATTCACAGAAGAAATTGATCCGATGGTCGGTATTCAGGGATTCCAGGCGAGGAAAATCGCTTTCAATCTGGGACTGAGCGGAGCTGCTTTCAAGGATTTTGTGAAATTCATCAGTTCGCTTTACAAAGCATTTGAAGGAGTTGACGCTTCGCTGTTTGAAATCAATCCGGTTCTGAAAACTTCTGACAATCAGATTTTGGCGGTGGATGCAAAAGTAACCATCGACAACAATTCACTGTTTCGTCATCCGGACATTGAAGCGATGAGAGATATCAGAGAAGAAGATCCGACAGAAGTTGAGGCAGGTGAAGCAGGGCTAAACTTTGTGAAATTAGACGGAAATGTCGGCTGTATGGTGAACGGTGCAGGTTTGGCTATGGCGACCATGGACATCATCAAACTTTCGGGCGGAAATCCGGCGAACTTCCTTGACGTGGGCGGTACTGCAGATGCCGAAAGAGTTGAAAAAGCTTTCAGAATTATTTTGAGAGACGAAAACGTTGAAGCGATTTTGGTCAATATTTTTGGTGGAATCGTGAGATGCGACCGTGTGGCACAGGGAATTCTGGATGCCTACAAAAACATGGGCGATGCCATCAAAGTCCCAATCATCGTCAGACTTCAGGGTACCAATGCCGAGATTGCAAAGAAAATGATCGACGAATCGGGTTTAAAAGTGCTTTCTGCCATCACATTGGAGGAAGCTGCAGACAAAGTGAAAGAAGTGGTTTCATAAATTTGAAATCAAAAATTGATAGACAAAGGAATCCGGAAGGGTTCCTTTTTTTGTGCTTATCAATGAAAACAAATTGAATCATTTTTAATTGGCAGGAATCTCATTTCCTGAAATAAATTGTTTGACTGAAGAAATCTGTCTGGTGAATCCGCTTATTCATTAAATGAAATGAGGCAGCAGATTAAGTCACTTCGCAAAGTTTCAATTGCAAAGGACAAAAACAAAAGGAATTAAAAATCATTGAGTTTTCGTGAGTCAGTTGATTGTGTAATTTCAAATTTTTTACGAATTTAAACCTGCTTTATTAAAAACAATCTGATTTCTCTTTGAATAGGAACGGCTTTTAGTCGTTTGTTAAAGATTTTGTCAATCAGGGCTTTGGCCAAAATTTTTATGTTTTTCACTAAAACGATTAACATTCGTAAGTATTGTTAATCAGAAGAAATCGTCAATAAAACTTCTTGACTTCTCAAAAAAGTCTAACGTCTTTCCGTCTCAAGTCCAATGTCTCAAAATCTAAAATCAATTCACATGCCCCAGTTTGATCAGTTTCTGATGATCGAGTATCTTCATTCTTCTGCCGTCCACTTCAATCAGTTTGTCGGTTCTGAATTCCGAAATCAGACGGATTGCAGATTCGGTTGCGGTACCGATCAGATTTGCCATTTCTTCGCGGGTCAGTGTGATGTTGATAAATCCGTCGGCATCTGTTCCCAATTTTTGTTCGAGCAGTATCAGTACTTCCGCCAGTCTTTCGCGAACTGTCTTTTGTGCAAGAAAAGTGATGGTCTCGGCAGATTCGCCCAGGTCTTCTGCAATTCTTCTGAGTACATCAAATGCAAATTTGGGATGAAATTCAAGGATTTTCAGAAAAAATTTCTCCGGAATAAAGCAAACTTCAGTATCATCCATTGCGGTTGCAGATGCGCCAAACGGCTGATGCGACAGAATCGAGCGATAACCGATGATGTCTCCTTCTTTTGTAAAACGGATAATCTGTTCCTTCCCGTTAAAACCCATTTTGAATAATTTGGCGGTGCCTTTCTCGATAAAATAAATTCCTCTCGGTGTTGCGCCTTCTTCGATGATCAGACCGCCTTTTTTGTAGGAAATACTTTTCTTTTCATGGCTCAGCTCTGCCAATTCTTCACTGCTGAAATGCTTGAGTATGTCGGGATTTTGGAATAACTCACAGATATTGATTGCGTTTTCTAAGATGTCAGACATATTGATATGAATTTAATCACCAAATTTAACTAATTTTAGTCAATTTTAATTCTGAATCTGATTTAATATTGGAAAAATATTAAATTGTTTATACCTAAAACTTTGCTTTTGAAGAAAGTATTTAATAATTTTGAAAAAGGTCTTAATCTTTAAAAAACTTAAAATGATGAAAACTATATTTACCTTATTGATGAATTGTGTTTTTTTGACTGCTTTTGCCCAGTCAACTGAAATTTTTGATCATTCGTGGTATCTGAATCAGATTCAAATCGATGGTGTCAGTTATGACAGACCCAATCATCATGATGCGTTTTCGGCTACTATTGTTACTTCTGCCATGATGTTTTCCTCCGTTTGTGAATCAGGTGGTTTGACGGCAGTTATAGCGGTCGACACTGCCGGCCAGGAAATTAATTTTACGGACATCAATTTTTCTGACGGTGATTGTAACCCGGGTGAAAGTACCCAATTCAAAGACAAGTTTTTTCTGTTTTTTGATGATATCCAGGCACCGGTTTCGTATTCGATAAACACAGACAGCAACGGATTGAAAACGCTGACTTTCTCAAACAACGGAAATGTTCTGACTTTTTTCAACCAATTGAACCTTCCGCCCGAAACTGTTCTTTCAAATACCTGGTATCTTACCGATTTGATTATTGACGGTGTCAGCAATCCGCCTCCGTCCAATGAAGAGGTTCCGTATATTTATTTGGATTTTACAGAAAGTGACAATATGATTTATACCACAGTTTGCAGCAGTCTTACCGGACAGGCAGATTTTTTTGCTGAGAATGAATTTTTTATTCTGAATATGGAAGCAACCTCAGTAAATTGCGTTTACGGCAATAATCCTGCTTACGAATCCCTGTATCTTGATTTTTTCTGGAACAATTATCAGGAAGCTTTTGGGTATATGGTTGAAGACATTGGAAATGGAATTTTTCAATTGATACTGACTGATCAGTTTGGGAATCAGGCAATTTACAACAGCCAGTTTATGTCGGTTGTCGATTCGGAAAGCTTGAAACTCAGTGTTTATCCCAATCCGGTAAACGATAAATTGCGGATTGAGAATCCCGGTTTGCAGTTCAATTTTGTCAAAGTAATCAATTCTTCGGGAAAATTAGTGATCGGACAGAAGATTCTGAACAGTTTGGACGAAATTGATTTCTCCGGTCTGCCTCAGGGATTGTATTTCGTTAATTTTGAGTTGAATGGAAAATTACTCAGAACCGAGAAAGTGCTGAAAAAATAAGGCAAGTAATTTTGGTTTGAGTTGAGGCCGGGATTTTATAAATTTGATAAATGCGAAATAACGGCTTATGGAAACCGACAAAAAAATTACCGTTCTGCTCGAATCATTAAAAAATGAATCAAATGCAGCCTGTCTGGACAGACTCATTGAACTCTCAAAAAATTCAAAACTTTATCGGTCCGAAATTGATAAGGTGCTCAATGAATTTCATTCGGGCGGATATGAAGGCTCAAAAGACGGCTATCAGGATTTGGTTTTTGATTATCTGAATCGGGTGCTTGAAGACGGTCTGATCGAAGAAGACGAATACACCAATGCGACTCTGCTAAAAAGGATTTTCAGAATCAGGGAAGGCGATTTTTATAAATTCAGATTTGACGAAGTCAAACAAATCATTCTCAAACAACTGTTTCGGATTTATAGCGACAACAGGGTTGATGAATTTGAATCGGTTCACAAAGCGCTTCTTCAGGGATTGTTTGATCTTTCTTATGATCAGATGAATGATTTTTCGGTTGAAGAAGCAAAAACAGCCATCGAAAAAGGCGCTGATATTTCAGATTTGGATATTTTTCTGAACCCCGAAGATTAATTTTTTAACTCTTCAGGAATTTCACAAATTGGTATCGGGTTGATTTTATGCAGATTTGCCAAATGTCTTTTGGTGTAAATCTCAAAAACTTCTTTTTCTCTTCCTTCAAATTCATCCGTACGGTGTCCCTTTTCATACAACTTCATCGCCCATTCCAATTCGTCATAAGTCGCACCGATCTGGTCCTCATCGCTCCGATTGTCGCCAAACAGACCGTCGGTGGGAACCGCATTTTGGATTTCGGGAATGATCTTCAACTGTTTTGCAATTTCATAAACTTCAGACTTCATCAGATCGCCAATTGGACTGATGTCCACACCGCCGTCACCATATTTTGTAAAAAATCCGACACCAAAATCTTCCACCCTGTTTCCGGTCCCGGCAACGATGTATCCGTTGATTCCTGCATAATAATACAGTGTCGCCATCCTGAGCCTTGAGCGGGTGTTTGCAAGTGAAAGTTGCAGCGCATAATCATTCTCCGGGTTTTCAACCGCATTTTCGAACTGATCATAAACCGGACTGAGATCGACGATTTGATTTTCAATTTTTTCAAAATTTGATTTCAGCCAATCAATGTGTTTGCCCGATCTTGAAACCTGGCTTTCCTGCTGATGAATCGGCATTTCGAGACACAGCAGCGGAAAACCGGTTTTTGCACACAAAGTTGAAACTACAGCCGAATCTATTCCGCCCGAAACACCGATTACAAAACCCTTTTGTCCGGATGATTTCAGATAATCTTTGAGCCAGCCGACGATATGATTTATGATTTTTTCAGTCTGCATTATATGTGTAAATTTGCGGTTTAAAAAACTTTATCAAAGATAATGAAAACAGCTCATTGGATCGGATGCCTGATAATTTTTACACTGCTTTCGTGTAAAAAAGACGAAAGCCGCTGGCTGCAGCAGGAGCCTGAACCACCGGTTGAACTGAAGTTTACCGACATCAGCAAAGAATTTTTTGATACCGAAATTCCGCTCAATGTGCTTGAGGCAAAATATCCTTTCTTTTTTCAGTTTGGTGTTGAGCCCGAAGTCTGGGAAAGACAGCGAAGAGATTCGGCCGAAATTGCGGTTTACGATACGGTGAACAAGGTTTTTGAAAATCGGAATTACGAAAAGGATTTGTCTCAGATGTTTGCTTATTTCAGAAAATATTTTCCAAACGAACTGGTGCCCGATGTATTCACTTATTCGTCCGGACTGCAAAATATTTATGAAAGAGCGGTGCTTTATGATCGGAAGACAGGTCTCCTTTTTATTGCACTCGACGGTTTTCTGGGCAAAGACAACAGTTGGTACAAGGTGGAAAAAGTGTATCCTTATATGGCCGAAAATATGAATCCCGAGAACCTGGTTCCGGCGGTTGTCCATTCGGTGGCAGAGCAGATCGTGCCTTTCAATCCGAAGCAGCAGGCATTTGTTGATCTGATGGTGGACGAAGGCAAAATGCTGGTCATTTCAGATGCGCTGCTTCCTGAAATTTCTGATGAATTAAAAATTGGTTTTACTGAAGAACAGCTCGACTGGGCAAAATCAAATGAAGAGGAAATCTGGAATTATTTTGTTGAACAGAATCTGATTTTTGACACCGGAAAAGAAGTGCGTGAAAAATTTCTTCAGCCGTCGCCATATTCAAAATTTGGAAACGAAATAGAAACCGATTCGCCCGGTAGAATCGGAATCTGGGTCGGCTGGCAGATTTGCAGAAAATATCTGGACGAACATCCCGAAATTTCTTTGGATGAATTTATCAATCTTGACAACCGGACGGTTTTTAAGGATTCAAAGTATAAACCGAATAAATAAAATTAAACACAAAAATTTATAAACCATTCAAATGAGAAAAACGCAAATCACGATAGATGTAGAGCTGGACGAAAATCATATTCCCGAAAAACTGTTTTGGAATGCTGCGGACGGCGGAGTTGAAAATCAGGAAACCAAGGCAGCTCTGATGTCGGTTTGGGACGACAAAACCAAGGAGGCGCTTCGTCTCGACCTTTGGACCAAAGACATGCCATTGGACGATATGAAACAATTTTTTCATCAGATTTTTATTTCGATGGCAGATTCTTATCAACGGGCGACAAACGATGAGGAAGTTGCGGCTTTCATCATTGAATTTGCCCAAAACTTTGCTTACAAAGCCGGTCTGATTGATCAGGAATAATTATAAGTTTCAGAAAATTTAAAAGCCGTTTTCATCAATGATGGAACGGCTTTGATTTTTTTATTCGACCATATACTCGAGCCGAATGGTGATGCTTGCTTCTTTTTCTTTTGAATAAGTATTGAAAGTTCCGCCGTAGGAATAATCTTCGTCAGAATTGGGCGCGGTAATTTGGATGACGCCGGTTCTTGCTCTTTTCAGTTTGCCGAGCTTTGCGCCCGAATTTTCTGCAATCTTTTGAGCTCTTAATTTTGCATCTTTGGTCGCCTCAGCAATCATTTCATGTTTGACTTCCGACAGTTTGGTGTAGAAATAACTGGGTGGCGAAGATGTGAATTCAATTCCGCGATTGATGATTTCAGTGATATTTCTGGACAATGCCTCAATTTTTTCCACTTCCTTACTTTCAATCGATACCGATTGCGAAAGTTCATAGCCGGCAAAAACATCTCTTCTGCGACCGTATTCGTCTGTGATATAATCAGTTTTTTTATAGGTGTTAACCGCCGAAAAAATAATCTGATCTTTTGGGATTCCTTTTGAAATCAAGTAGTCCTGTATGGTCTCCCGATCGCTTTTCAGCAGTTCGTAAGCTTTCTTCAGTTCAAAATCGGTTTGGGAAAAACTTCCGCTCCAGGTAATCAGATCCGAAGTGAAAGTCTTGCTGCCCAATCCGGTAACGGAAATTGTATTGTCAGACGAATTCCTGTTTTTGAATGCGTTTGCAAAGACTGCAATTCCGATTACAAAACCGAGTGAGACGACGACAGCTGTGATGATTGCAGATTTGTTCATAAGATAGATATTTTTTGGGATGATGTGTAATAAAGGTGAAAACGGTTTCTCAAAGATAATGAAAAAATAGAACGGTCCGCAGACCGTTCAAAAGTTTGTGTGTGATATTTGGATTACTTTTTATATCAAACCTGAAAGCTCAAAAGCTCTAATCATTCTCGGGATACCCATTCCGCCACCCGAACGGGTGAAGAAATCGAGTGAAAGAAAATCTTCTAGTTCTTCTTCAACTCTGTTTTTGCCAAAGAGATAGAAAAGTTTTTCTGCGTATTTTCCGCTTTCTATGGTGTAGAAAGCATGTCTCTGTTCAGCTGCATCGCTGCTTCTTTCTGCCGAACCGATGGTTTCATAGCCGTGCATGATCAGATCCACCTTGTGTGCCAAATCGCCGGTTCTCTTCATGTTCCAAAAGGGATTGGTTCTTTCGGGGAAATTTTTTAGAAATACCATCGGGCCATAGTCTTCATACAGTTTCATTTCATCTTCGGCTTCAAGCAACGAAACGCCGTATTCGGCTGCAATCTGCTCATAATTTTTGTGAACATAGTTGGCCGGATTTCCAAAACCGAGAAATTCCGACAGTTCCATTTCAAGCATAATCAGATCGTTCAGATCGCCGTGCATTTCAAATTCAAACATCGGGAAGATTCTCTGGTGTCTCCCGACAATCGGTGTCTCTTCATTTCTGTAGCTGGTCGAAACACAGAAATATCCGGGTACATCGGGTTTTGTCAGCAGTTCGTATTCGAGCCACATTTGTCCGGTTTGCGGCAGTGGCCACACGTTTCCGCAATAATTGTAAGTTGCAATCGAGTGAGGGTTTTCGCAGGCGGCGAGGATGCTCAGACGGTTTTGGGTGTGCACCTCAACGAAACCTTTTTGCAAAAAAAAAGTTCTCATTTTGTTTACTACAAAAGAGAACTTCTTGGGGTCAATGATCGGCGTCAATGCCAAATCATTCGCTCGGGCGACCGCGCCCTGCGGAATTACTGAATCGTACATAAATTTGTGATTTTTAAGGTTTGCATAAATTGGGGCAAAATTATAGTGTGCGGCTCAATTGGGCAAATTTAGTTTTCAACAGCCTGTTAAAATTAAAACCGGATAAGCTGAAACGCTTATCCGGTCTATATGATGAGAGAATGTTAAAATTCTAAACGATCGGTCCGCCTGCCAAAATATCGCTGTCGGCAAGTGTTTCGTATTTTCTGAAATTCTCTTTGAATTTGTCTGCCAGAAGCCTCGCTTTTGCATCATAAGCTGCTAGATCATCCCAGGATGATTCAACTTTCAGCACATCATTTGATGATACGCCCGGGCAGGTTTGCGGTACCATAAATCCGAAATAGGGATTCTGACTGTATTCTACATGGTCGAGTTCTCCGTCGAGTGCTGCATGGATAATGGCGCGGGTATCCTTCAGGCTGATTCGTTTTCCTTTTCCGTTCCAACCGGTGTTGAGCATCCACACATTTACGCCGGTTTCAGCTACCTTATGACTGAGCATTTCGGCATATTTGGTCGGGTGGAGCGGCATAAACGGTGCGCCGAAACAGCTGGAGAAAGTTGTTTGCGGTTCGGTAACTCCGGCTTCGGTACCAGCCACTTTAGAGGTATAACCCGAAGTAAACAGATAAGCTGTCTGCGCCGGATTCAGTTTTGAGATTGGTGGCAGTACACCAAATGCATCAAATGAAAGGAAAAATATATTTTTCGGATTTCCGCCCAAAGACGGAACCGCAATATTTTCAATATATTCGATCGGATAGCTCACGCGTGTATTTTCGGTAATCGATTTGGCTTCAAAATCAACTTCGTTGGTACCCGGTTTGAATACGCAGTTTTCAAGCAGCGAGCCTTCTTTGATTGCATTAAAGATTTCCGGTTCGCCTTCTGCAGAAAGATTAATCACTTTTGCATAACAGCCGCCTTCGAAATTAAAAACGATATTGTCGTCAGTCCATCCGTGTTCGTCGTCTCCGATCAGTTTTCTGTGTTTGTCAGCCGACAGTGTGGTTTTTCCGGTTCCCGAAAGCCCAAAGAACAATGCGGTATCTCCTTTTTCACCAATGTTGGCAGAGCAGTGCATCGGCATGGTATTCTGGAAAGTTGGCAACAGGAAATTCAGTGCCGAGAATATTCCTTTTTTAATTTCTCCGGTATAACCGGTTCCGCCAATCAATGCGATTTTTCTGGTGAAATTCAGAATTGCAAAGTTTCCCTGACGGGTTCCGTCGGTTTCCGGATTGGCCAGAAATGTGGGCGCATTGATGATCAGCCAGTCAGGTTCGCCAAAGTTGTTGAGTTGCTCTTCAGTCGGTCTGATGAACATATTGTATACAAAAAGGTTTGACCAGGGCTTTTCGTTGATGGCTCTGATTTTAAGCTGGTGTCTGCTGTCTGCACATGCATAAGCATCTCTGACGAACAGTTCCTTACCGCTCAGATGTTGGCAAACTTTGTCATAAAGCCGGTCAAATTTCTCCGGTTCAAACGGGATGTTGATGTCTCCCCACCAAACTGTGTTTTCGGTTATCTCATCTTTTACGATGAACCTGTCTTTGGGAGATCTTCCGGTAAATTTACCGGTCAGTACGTTGATTGCGCCTGAAGAAGCGCGTTCTGCCTGTTTCTTTTCAAGTGTGATTTTTGTGAGTTCTTCGGGTGGCAGATTCCATTTTACATCTTCTGCCGAAATCCCGTAATTGATAAGTTTAGAATCCATTTCAGTTTATTGTTGCTTTGAATTTTCAAAAAATGAGGACACAAAGTTAATATAAATTATGGTTAAAGTCTTTGAATTTAATCATTTTGAACAAAATTTAATTTTTTGAAAACTTCAAACTCAAACCGAAATTATGTTTATCTTGCGTTTTATATGAAAGATTAAACAAAAGTTTTTACTTTTGCCAAATCAAAAACAATTAAAATAATTATTATGTCTGACATTACATCAAGAGTAAAAGCGATTATCGTTGACAAATTGGGCGTTGACGAAAGTGAAGTAACCTTGGAAGCAAGCTTTACCAACGATTTGGGAGCTGATTCTTTGGATACAGTTGAATTAATTATGGAATTCGAAAAAGAATTTGATATTCAGATTCCGGATGACCAGGCAGAGAAAATCTCAACCGTAGGACAAGCAGTTCAGTACATTGAGGATTTGAATAAATAATTCTTTTCAATTGTTTTCCAGTTTATGGAATTAAAAAGAGTTGTAGTAACAGGAATAGGTGCAATTACGCCCATCGGCAACAGCTTCCCGGAGTACTGGGATGCTTTGGTTAATGGAGTCAGCGGAGCTGCACCCATTACCCTGTTTGATGCCGGTCAGTTCAAGACCCAGTTTGCATGTGAAGTGAAGAACTTCAATCCTGAAGATTTTTTTGACCGCAAAGAGGCCAGAAAGATGGACAGATGCGGACAGTTTGGTATCGTTGCAGCTCGTGAAGCCGTTGCGCACAGCGGATTGATCGAATCAAACGTCAACAAAGAAAGAGTTGGCGTGATATGGGGATCCGGTATCGGCGGCATCAGGACATTTGAAGAAGAAGTATCCAACTTTGCGACCGGAAACGGTACGCCGAGATTCAATCCTTTCTTTATTCCCAAAATGATCGCCGACATCACGCCGGGACTTATCTCAATGGAATTTGGTTTTATGGGACCCAATTACACCACTGTATCAGCCTGTGCATCTTCGACCAACGCACTGATTGATTCACTGATGCTGATTCGTCTGGGTAAAGCTGATGCGATTGTTACGGGCGGTTCGGAAGCAGCTGTTACTGCTGCGAGCATTGGCGGATTCAATGCAATGCATGCACTGTCGGTCAGAAATGACGATCCCAAAACAGCATCACGACCTTTTGACAAAGATCGTGATGGTTTTGTTATGGGAGAAGGTGCAGCTTCAATCATACTCGAGGAGTACGAACATGCAAAAGCCAGAGGTGCAAAAATATATGCCGAATTTATCGGTGGCGGCCTTTCTGCCGATGCTTATCATCTGACTGCACCCCATCCGGAAGGGCTGGGAGCGTTCAATGTGATGAGAAACTGTATTTCGGATGCCGGAATCGGATTAGAGGAAGTCAACCATATCAATATGCACGGAACTTCCACACCGCTTGGCGACATTGCGGAATCAAAGGCAATTCTGAAATTGTTTGGTGAACACACCTACAATATTCTGATCAATTCTACCAAATCAATGACAGGACACTTGCTGGGTGCTGCGGGAGCTATAGAATCAGTCGCAGTCATTGGTTCAATCATTCACAATACAGTGCCGCCGACCATTAATCATTTTACAGATGATGAAAACCTTGATCCGCGTATTGACTATACTTTCAACAAGGCCGTCAAACGCGAAATCAGCGTTGCAATGAGCAACACCTTTGGTTTTGGGGGACACAATGCCTGTGTTGTGTTCAGAAAAATGCCATAAATATGTCCTTTTGGCAGGAAATTAAAAAAAAACTTTATAAAAATACCCGCAAAAAATCGTCGGAAGAGTTTTCTGATCTCAGAAACTATTTGACCGAGATTTTTGGAATCAGGCCCGGGAATATGAAATATTATGAAAGGGCGTTTATCCACCGATCGGCTCAGGTGAAAGACGAAAACGGAAACGATGTGAATTTTGAAAGGCTTGAGTTTCTGGGAGATGCAGTCCTTGGACTGATTGTTGCGGTATTTATATTCAGGGAAGCACCCAACAAACAGGAAGGTTATCTGACCAAAATGCGTTCAAAGCTGGTTTCAAGACATCAGCTGAATGTTTTGGGTAAACAGCTGGGATTGGCAAAAAGACTGCATCCGGCAGGAAATCCGAATCTGGGCGAAGACATCAACGGAAATCTGATCGAAGCACTGATTGGCGCACTCTATCTCGACAAAGGTTTTGATTTTACGGCTGATTTTATTTTTAAAAATTTTATTGAAAAGAATATTAACCTTGAGAAACTTGAAAGATCAATTGCAAGTTACAAAAGCCTGATTCTTGAATGGGCACAAAAAACAAAAAATAAAATTAGTTTTAATACCTTTGAAGAAGAAGAAAACGAAGAAGACCTGACTCTTTTTATTTCGGTGGTAAGACTAAACGAAGATGTGATTTCAAAAGGCAGGGGAACTTCAAAGAAAAGAGCCGAAGAAAATGCAGCAAGAAGGGCATACATTTCGCTGCATCGGGAAATGGAAAACACAATTTAGCCAACAGTGAAAACAATACTGTTTGATCCTGATGATCTGATTGATTTTCAATTGTACGGATTGATCACTTCCTACAATGATTCTCCGCGGCTGATGTATCATTTGAATTTGATTTTTGAAACCCGATTTGAAAGATGCGATGATTTGGATGTTGTGATTGACGGCCACCTGACCTACTTTCCGGTTTTTGGATGGGAAGATCCGCAGACTGGAGATTATTATAATATCATCAAAAATACGGCTTATACCGTCAATCGGAAGAATAATGGAAACAGTCTGTCCGCTATGTTTGATCTGACGCCGGCGCTGATCAGCCGATTTAAAGAATATAATTTTCTGATGAAGGTTAGCGGAGACGGATATTCAGAACTTCCGATTTCGGAAAATTCATTGATACAAAAAATCAGCAGGCTGAAAACCGAAAAAGTAAAATCGATTGAAAGATTGATTTTTTGATTTTATTAATTCTGCCTATTAATGCCGGTGGTTAAAAATTAATATAATATTAATAAACAATATGTTGAAAAATAGTAAATTGCATATAAATAATGTCGGGGCAATAATTAAAAAAATAAGATTATGATGTATTACAATCCAAAATATCTGAAAAAAACAAAAATCGTTGCAACACTCGGCCCGGCAACGGATGACGAAGAAATTCTGAGACTGATGATGGATAGGGGAGCCGATGTATTCAGAATCAATTTTTCGCATGCCAATTATGAAGATGTGGAGCGAAAAATCAAAATGGTTCATTTTCTGAATGAAAAATACGGTTACAATACCGCCATTCTTGCTGACCTTCAGGGGCCAAAACTCAGAATCGGCGAAATGGAAGACAATGTGGAAATAGCTCCGGGCGATGTGTTGACCTTTACCAATCAGGAAATTATTGGAAACAAAGAAAGGGTTTATATGAATTATACCCAGTTTCCGTCGGATGTTGAAAAGGACGAAATCATTCTGGTTGATGACGGGAAAATCATTCTTAAAGTCCTTAAAACCAATAAAAAGGATGAGGTGCAAGCAGAAGTAATTCAGGGTGGGCCGCTGCGGTCAAAGAAAGGAGTGAATCTGCCGAATACACAAATTTCGTTGCCGTCAATGACCGAGAAAGACATCAAAGATGCAAAATTTGCAATTTCACAAAAGGTGGACTGGATTGCTCTTTCGTTTGTCAGAAAACCGAATGATGTCAGAGAACTGAAAAAAATTATTGAAGAAAATGCTGATTTCAAAATTCCGGTGATTGCAAAAATTGAAAAGCCCGAAGCTTTGGGAAACATTGATGAAATCATAAAAGAAGCTGACGGACTGATGGTTGCAAGAGGAGACCTCGGAGTTGAAATGCCGATTGAACAGGTGCCAAAGCATCAGAAAATGCTGATCAGAAAAGCAAAACTGAATCGGATTCCGGTTATTGTTGCGACCCAGATGATGGAGAGCATGATGGAAAGTCTGACACCGACCAGAGCAGAAGTCAACGATGTGGCCAATGCGGTTTATGACGGCGCAGATGCAGTAATGCTCAGCGGCGAAACCTCGGTTGGGAAACATCCGTTGGAGGTGGTTGAAACCATGACCAAAATTCTTCAGGGCGTTGAAGATTCTGATTTGATCAAGGTTCCATCGCCAAAACCAAAAGATAAAAACGATCGTTTCATTACCAAAGTCGTTTGTTACGATGCCGCAAAAATGGTTGCAACAGCGGGTGCAAAAGCAATTTCTCTTCTGACCTATTCGGGTTATACCGCTTTTCAGATTTCATCCTACCGACCGCTTGCACACATATTGGTTTATACGCCCAACAAAAGAATTGTACGTGAGCTGAACCTGCTTTGGGGTGTGAAAGCGATGTATTTTGATCCGGGCGAACAGAGTACCGATGCAACTGTAATCCAGGTCAACAGGATGGCGGTGGACAGTGGGCTGGTTGATTGGGGAGATTATGTAATCAATCTGAATGCGATGCCGGTTTTCCAGAGAGGAATGACCAATACTGTCAGGCTGACTACCATCTGATTTATTCAAAAAAAAGCCCCTCATCTCTGAAGGGCTTTCTGAATGAAGTTTTAATTTATCTGATAATTACTTTTTTTCTGATCAGATGTCTTTCCGATTTGATGGTTACCACATACACTCCTTTTGGAAGGTTTGAGAAATCAAGCTCGGTTTTATTGTCGATCATTCTGAATGACTGGTTTTTAACTGATTTTCCGGCCATGTTTTGGACGGTCATAACCGCAGGTTCGTCAATCAGCATATTCAGTTTTGCTTTTCCGTTTACAATTGGATTCGGATAAATCATTGACTGTTCTTCGATCGAGTTTATATCATTCACGCCCAGACTTGATTCTGCAACCGGCGATCTCCATACGCCTCTGCCATAAGTGGAAACAATCACATGGCCTTCAACGGTGTTGATTTCCAGATCGGTAATTCTTGCATTTGGAAGATTGTTGTTAAACAGTTGCCATTCACTCATTGTATCATCTATGTACCAAACTGCATTTCTCGTTCCCACATATACCGTATTGTTTGAGCTTCCTTTTTGGTGTGCCACCACATATTTGACCTGATCGAATGGCAGGTTGTAGGTGATGTTTTCCCAAGTCTGACCGCTGTCAGTGGATTTGAAAACCGCACCGGCAGAGGTAACATAGATAATCGAGGGGTTATCCTGATTAAAATCGGCATTTGTGATATTCCCTCTCCAGCCACCTGCCGGATTAGGAAGCGGTGTGAATGTCAGCGGATAAGATGTCTGACCTTCAGAGATAAATATTCTTTGAAAGTTACCTACCAAAAGCCGTTTGTCATCGGTTGGGTCAACTCTGATATAATCAGGTTTCGGGTTGAAGGTATTGGTGGATGACTCCTGAAAAGTACTTCCCGAGAGACGATACAGTTTTGAGTATCCGGCATACATTATGCCGGTGCTTGAAAATTCAAGCGGTGTTACCCAATTTCCGCCACCTGAAGGTCCAGCGGTAACATACTGACCGTCACCACCCGGATTCCCCGCGTTGAATCTGTACAGATTCATTCCATATTGGATAAAACCATAGTACATATTTGAATTGGTAGGATTGATGCCTGCATCCATTCCGTCTGCTCCGTAGAAATTCTTCCAGTCATTGTTGACATAAGCGTAACCTCCGTTGTCCTGAAGTCCGCCTACGATTTTTGAAGAAGTTTCGGGTGCGACATCGATTCGATAAAACTGCCCGATGTTCAGCCCGTTTTTGGTTTTATCATGGAATGTTGCTCCATTATCGGAGGAAATATAGATTCCACCGTCGGTTCCTGCGTACAGATTGCCATTAAAAAACTTCAGATCGTGTATATCTGCGTGTGTATAGTTCGGTGCATCCGGATCGCTCCATTCAGCGCCTCTTATGAAGCTGGTTCCTCCGTTGGTTGATTTCCATACGTTCAGTACTCCTGTAAAAAGTAATTCAGGGTCTGTATCAGAAACCGTGAGAGCCAGATCAAACCAAGCCTGCTGGCTTCCGTCAAAAATATCGGTCGTATCGTTTCTTGTCTGGAAAGAAGCACCGCTGTCGGTTGAACGGTCGAGTGTTTTGAACGAATAATCCAGATTGGAAACCAATACATACAGATAATCCGGATTGGCCGCAGTTACATCAATTACAGTTCTTGATGCTGAAGGATAAGATTTGATTTCGGAGAAATTAACCCCTCCATCAGTTGATTTATGGATATAAGCTGAGGCAGAAGATAATCTTTGTTCAACGATATAAACCGTGTTCGGGTCTCCGGGCTTCAATCTGATTTCTTTGACATTTCCGGAGAAAGTTCTGGTCCAGTTTGCACCGGCATCAGAAGTTTTGAATAATCCCTGAGAACTGGCAGCCCACAAGACATTTGAATTTCCCGGATGTATATAAATTTCACCCATCAGCGCATTGTTCCCGGTTATGGTAGTTCCGGTCGGATTCCAACTCACACCGCCGTCGGTTGATTTGTAAACGCCGATACTGTAACTGTCTCCCGCATCTTCATCACCGGTAGTGATATAAATAATGTCTGAATTGTTGTAGTCAACTGCGATTCCCGAAACCCCGATTGACGGCAGATACAGCGTGAGTGCCGTCCAGTTTTCTCCATGATCATCCGACACCCACAGACCTCCGTCGGGCGTGCCCACATACAGTTTGTTCGGATTGTTGGGATCGACCAGACTGACATTCACACGACCCTGACCCGCACTCCAGGAACCCTGATTGGTGTGGGTAAATGGCCCGAGTGGCATCCAGTCGCTGTCATCATCCATTTCATTTGCTGCAAATTTCAGATTCATGATGTTGTTCCAGCTGTGGGCGAGTTCCCAGGCAGTCGGAAGCGTACCGTCGGGTTTGACTTCATGCTTCCAAAGTTCCATCCAGCGTTGCAATTGTTTGTAACCGCTTCCTCTGACTGTGTGGTCTTTGCCGATCCAGTAATTATTATAAGCATCAACATGATCCTGATACTTGTCAGAATTCACTTCAAGTCCGACCGGGCTGGGAGAAATCAGTTTTGAATCCTGACTCCATACCGCAATCGTGAAAAAAAATAAAAAGGTGATAGACAGTTTAATCTTCATCGTTTTTTGTTTTTACAGATTAATAAATAATAAAATAGGTGTAAAAATATAAAAATTAATTGATATCGTGATTGTTTGTTTTTTCAATTAAATTTGCCAATTAAATAATACATAGTGAAAATATATTTTACACTTTTCTTTCTGATTATCAGCTTGCTGTGTTTTGGTCAAACTATATTGAACAAAGAAAACGGGAATCCTGTAGCAGACGCAGAGGTTATCATTGGAGACCGAAGTTCTGTAACTGACGAAAATGGTCATTTTTATCTTGAGTTTGAAAAAGGGAAGGTAATTCTGATCAGAGTACCCGGTTATCCCGAAGTCAGGGCGTCAATTTCAGATTTCAAAAACGGAATTTATTATTATGATTTTGCAGCGGTTGAATTGGAGACCGTTGTGATTTCACCTTCAAGATGGAAAGGAAGTAAAGTGGATTCCGGGCACAAAACCGATGTGTATTCGAAGTCAACAGTAGAAATCAATAACCCGATGACGATGGCAGATCTGCTGGGTACCAACAATGATATATTTATTCAAAAAAGTCAGTTGGGCGGCGGAAGTCCAATGATTAGGGGATTTGCCGCAAATCGCCTGCTGATAACTGTTGACGGTGTCAGAATGAATTCGGCGGTTTTCAGAAGCGGAAATGTACAAAGTGTGATTTCGCTTGATGCTAATTCAATCGAAAGAGCAGAAGTGATGCTCGGTCCCGGATCTTTGCTGTACGGAAGTGATGTGATTGGAGGTGTGATGAATTTTTATATGCTCAGTCCTAAATTTTCAAAATCAGACAAAATTGAAGTCAATGGTTCGGGTATGATTCGTTATGCTTCGGCAGCCAACGAAAATACGGCTCATGTTGATTTCAACATAGGCGGAAAGAAATTTGCTTCTGTCACTGCATTCAGTTACAATAAATTTTCTGATATGAAAATGGGAAAACACGGACCCGATGAATATCTCACACCGCATTACCCGACTCGCCAGGGAGACGAAGACATCATGGCAGACAATCCCGATCCGAGAAAACAGCTTTTTACCGGCTATGACCAATACAATTTCACTCAAAAATTCAGATACAAACCCAATGACGACTGGGATTTAAATTACGGACTTCATTATTCGACCACTTCAAATGTGCCGAGATATGACCGTTATATTATTTATAAAAATGACCTGCTGAAAACTGCCGAATGGTACTACGGCCCTCAGAAATGGATGATGAACAGTCTGAGCATTGAAAATTCGACTGAAAACAAATTTTATACAAAAGCAAAACTGATTCTTGCTTATCAGCATTTTGAAGAAAGCAGACACTCGCGTGATTTTGGAAAACCAAACCGAACCAATCAGAATGAAAAAGTGGATGTTTTTTCAGTGAATCTGGATTTGTACAAAAAAATTAACCTGCAGCATACCCTGTTTTACGGTGTTGAAGGACTGTTCAATAAAGTTCATTCTGTGGGAACGGCTTATGATGTGGTTACCGGCGAAGTCAGCCCGGATGTATCGAGATATCCCGACGGATCCACCTGGGATTCATACAGCATCTATGCATCACACGAATACAAACCAAGCTCAAAAGTTACGCTTCAGGGTGGTTTGAGATATTCCTATGTGTCAGGAAAATCAAAATTCTCAAATGAATTTTTTGACTTTCCGTTTGACAAAGCAAACATCAAAACCGGAAGTTTGACCGGAAATCTGGGAGTGAATTTTCACCCGTCTCAAAATACAGATTTGAGAGCAATTTTTTCGACCGGTTTCAGAGCACCGAATATTGACGATATCGGAAAGATTTTTGAATCCGGCCCGGAAGAGGTGGTGGTGCCAAATCCTGATCTGAAAGGAGAATATGCTTATTCGGGCGAGATTGGAGCAGTTCAGAGAATCGGTGAATTTGCAATGCTCGATGTGTCGGTTTATTATATTGATCTGAAAAATGCAATGGTCAAAAGAAATTTTCAGCTCAACGGCCAGGATTCGGTCATCTACAATGGAGAACCGAGTCAGGTTCTGGCGATTCAAAATGCAGCAAAGGCATATTCATACGGAATTGAAGCAAAACTCGATTTTTATCTTAGCGGCAGATGGAGTCTGAAAAATGCAGTCAATTATCAGAAAGGAAAAGAAGAACTCGACAATGGCGATAAAGCTCCGTTGCGACACGTGGCGCCACTGATGATCAGAAGCGGATTGAACTACAAAGCAGATAAATTCAGAGCAGAATTTTATTTTCTGTACAACGGAGAATTTGATTTTGACGATCTCGGCCCTTCCGAGCAGTCAAAAGATTATATGTATGCCATTGGAAAGGATGGAAAGCCTTATCAGCCAAGCTGGTACACCCTTAATCTGAAAGGAGTTTACGACATCAGTCAGAATCTGGAGGTTTCTGCAGGCTGGGAAAATATGACCAACCAGAGATACCGTCCGTATTCATCGGGTCTGGTTGCGCCGGGCAGTAATCTGATTTTCTCGGTCAGATACAATTTCTAATTTGGTTTAATTAAGTATTTTTGCAGTCAAATTTGTTTTGAAATGATTGACCGGATCAGAAAATATATAGAAGAAGCAAAAGGTTTCTCGACAAATTCATCAGCCGAAATTGAAGAATTCAGAATCAAATTTCTCGGCAAAAAAGGAATACTGAATGATTTGTTTGCTCATTTCAAAACGGTTCCCAATGAACAGAAAAAAGAATTTGGGCAGGTGGTGAACGAACTCAAAAATCTGGTCAATGAAAAAGTGAATGTACTGAAAGAATCCCTGGAAAGTTCCTCTGAAGTTGCTTCCGGACTCGATCTGACCAGGCCGGGAGAGAATTTTGAAATCGGTTCAAGACATCCGATCAACAGTGTGAAAAACAGAATCATTGAGATATTCTCAAGAATCGGATTTACGCTTTCTGACGGCCCCGAAATCGAAGACGACTGGCATAATTTCACTGCGCTGAATCTGCCGCAACACCACCCGGCAAGAGATATGCAGGACACTTTCTTTATCGAAAAAAATCCTGATGTGGTGCTAAGAACCCATACATCTTCGGTTCAGATCAGATACATGGAAGATCACAAACCGCCGATTCGGATACTTTCGCCGGGACGTGTTTACAGAAACGAAGCAATTTCTGCACGTTCACACATGATGTTCCATCAGATCGAAGGTTTGTACATAGACAAAGGCGTTTCTTTTGCAGACCTCAAACATACTTTGAGTTATTTTACAGAAGCACTGTTCGGCAAATCAAAAATCAGGCTGAGACCTTCTTATTTTCCGTTCACCGAACCGAGCGCAGAGGTCGATGTCTATTGGGGACTTGAAACCGAAACCGATTACAGGATTACAAAAGGAACCGGCTGGTTAGAAATTATGGGTTGCGGAATGGTTGACCCAAATGTTTTGAAAAATGTAAACATAGACCCCGAAGAATATACCGGCTATGCTTTTGGAATGGGAATCGAGCGAATTGCACTGCTGCTTTATCAGATTGGAGATATCAGAATGTACACTGAAAATGATATCCGTTTTCTGGAACAGTTTAAGTCGGAATTATTCTAAAAATCAAATAAATCTTTTACCGGAATATCAATAGCTTTGGCGATTGCTTCGGCTGTACCAATAGAGGTATTTAAAATCCCTCTTTCTATTCTGCTAATTTGAGAAATTTCAACTCCAATAGAAAATGCAACCTTTTCTTGAGTTAGTCCTTTTTCCAAACGAATTTTTTTGAGATTTTTCCCAAAAGCAATTAGAAACTCTGTATTCCTCAATTGTCCCACATTCCAAATTTGGAATAATGAGCAAATAAACCTATAAGCAAAACATAAATGTATCAAATTTGGCATCGGGAATTTATGTATTAAAAGCTGAGAATTCAAATGGGAAGAAAGTACAATCCAAGTTTATAAAACTATAGAATTTATTTTAATTAATGGAATTATTTATAGCATTTTACTATTCCTTCTCAATAGCGTCCTAAATAAAAAAATAAGAAGGAATTTAAAGTAACTCAAAGTATCTTTGAGGTTAGACTACAAAAAAAACCTTCTTATGGATTCAAAATTAACGTTATTTTCTCAGATTATTTCAAAA